>ERZ773248.154-NODE-154-length-100982-cov-4.484122_pt1 | contig 100982 bp, 100 predicted proteins | sample MGYA00580518_ERZ773248 | MGnify/ENA primary metagenome ERZ773248 (study PRJEB29015, sample SAMEA2737762) | human gut metagenome | biome: human gut; feature: human-associated habitat; material: faeces | place: China | collected 2012 ...
GAGAATTGGTATATTAGATTTATTACTCTTTGTATGAGTAACTTCAATATACCAGGAGTTATAATGACTTTTTACAATATATCCATCTTTAAAAGATTAAAAATTATGAGTATGATATGCAATATTAAAAAAGATTCAAATTTCTATAAATGAAATTGAATCTTTTTATATAAATACAAATCTATTTTAATCATCTAATCCACGTTTTTTATATACAATTGTAAATCCTATTAATCCAAGAACAATCCACGCTACTGCAACACCAAAAGCAATAAGAGCATCTTGTGAGAATAATGATTGTCCATCTTGTAAAATAAAATAAAGTGTTTTGAATGAAGTAGTTGGAAAAGCAACAGCTATCTTTTCAAAAAAAGCATTCATATTGGCAAACATTGGTGGCAACATTAGTAAAATCATAATAGGTGAACTCAGTGTCCCAGCACTCATTTGATCTTTAGACAACAATCCTACTAATGCACCAAAAAACAAAAGACCAATCGATACAATTGTAATCACAATTAATAAATAGCCTATATTGAGAAAACCTTCACCACAGCATATAAAGATTAAAAATGAATCTAAAACAACCAATAATAATGCTACTGTTGCTTTACTTAGCAAAAACTCAGAAGCACTGACATTAGCCATCATTAAGGAGCGAAGTGTATGCTTTTCTTTTTCTTCTGCAACCATATTGGCAAGAATATTAACTGGAATAATTGATAAAACCAAAACAATGCATAAAATTGTTACAAATCCTGTTGGTATACCTTCCATATCAGAATAAATCATTGTATATAGAAGACAAAACATAACTGGTAAACAAAGTAATAAGAGAACATTTTTATTTGTAAAACTGTTTTTAAAATCTTTCTTAAATAAAGCTATGAAGCAACGCATATTGAATTTCATTAATTATTCCCCCTCTGTTAAGAATAGAAAGACTTCTTTTAATGATGGTTCAATAGAATGAATCATCAGCAATTCATCAATATCTTTTAATTCAGAAATTAATTTTTCTTTATTTAATGGGATTGTTCTTTTCCCATCTTGTGTAGTTAATTCTATTGTCTGTTTAGAATATTTTAATTTCAAATCCTCTGGTTTCCCACATTCAATAACATGTCCATGATTTAAGAAAGCAATACGATGACAAAGCTCATCAGCTTCTTCCATGTTATGGGTTGTTAAGAAAACCGTTGTTCCCATTTGATTTAAGAGTTTAATGATATCTCTTACTTCTTGAGCAGTTGCTGGATCAAGATTAGCAGTTGGTTCATCTAAAAATAAGATCTCTGGAGAATGAATAATCGTTCTTGCAAAAATAACTCTTTGTCTCATTCCACGTGACAATTTAGATACAAGCATTTTCTTAGCATCTAAAAGATCAACTTCCCTTAATACACGCTCCACATGACTATGATCAACACCATAGATATCAGCAAACAATACTAAGTTATCATAAACGCTTATCTTTTCATATAAACCACTGTTATCACTCATAATGCCAATCTTTTGCTTTATTTCTTGTGAAAAAGGACTATCATTTAAAATAGTAATTTGACCAGTATCACTATGCAGCTGACCTGATAACAATTTAATTGTCGTTGTTTTTCCAGCTCCACTTGGACCCAAAAATCCAAATATTTCACCTTTCTTAATTTCAAATGAACAATTGTCCAAAGCTTTATGTGATCCAAAACTTTTTGTAAGCTGTTGAACCGAAATAATATTATCTGTCATTTTGTACCCCTCCTGACTTTTCTTATTTTATATAAAAATGGATATTTTTCTATAAAATATCCATGAAAAGAGCATATTAAACATTGAAATGAGTATTAAAACTGATAAATAGTCTTCATTTCCTGTATTTTTAATTTACTTAAAGGAATCATAGAGTCTTCATAATTGATTAATTTTAATGAATAAGAGTTCCTTGTCCATTTCACAATTTGTGTAACTCTTTGCATATTTACCAAATATGATCGATGACAACGATAGAACCCAAAGCGATGAAGACGATTTTCAAGCTCATCCATTGAAAAAGGTGATTGATAACAACTTCCTCTTACATAAACTTGGGATTTTCCATCATATGCTTCTACATAATCAATATCCTCAGGGTTTAATAAAAAAATACGATTATTGAGTTTTACAGATATTTTTTGAATAACCATTGTATCATCATCAATTTCAATATTTTCTTCTTGCTCAATAGGTTGAATGTGATCATTTCGAATATACACCTTATATCCATCACACAAACAGATGTCCTTAAATGAACGAGATATTGTTATTATTTTCTTATGATGTCGCTTAGCAATCTCAAACCAATGTAATATCATATGAATACTTTCTTCATTAAGATCTTTCATTGGTTCTTCTAGACAATAAATATCACAATCTTTAATAATTTCTCTAGCAATTAAAATACGCCGTTTTTGAATTAATGTACATTTAGCAATTCTAAGATGTAAAAAATCTGTAAGATGCATATATTCAATGGCTTGTTCTATGAATTCTCTTTTCTGTGATATATCAGCAAAAAAACGTAGATATTCCTTAACCTTCATATCCTCATACATGGCCATATTTTCACTTAAGATAGACATGTTTTGATATTCACTCACAATATCTTCAATCTTCAAAGCAATATCTTTTGAACATTCAATATGTAATGCAACATGTTCTTGTATTAGTTGTTGAATTTTCTCCTTCACTTATCTCCCCCCTCACTATATCTTTATTATATCAAATTATTAAAATTCAAACGAGTTAAAATATAAATATAAAATAAAAGAGTAGGCATTTATTGGGGAGCCTACTCTAGCGGTTTGTAACGTTCATTAGTTATTATGAACACTTTCATTTTAATGAAAATAACCTATTTTGTCAATATTTTTATGTCTATTTACGATATTTTCTTTCTTTTAATACAGTTATCAACAACCATATCCCTAATCCAATAGCTGTCATATAGCCAATAAAACCAATAGCTGGTATTCCAAAAAACTGAGGACTCATCTGAGTTGTACACAATAAACTACTTGCCATTAGTAAACCAGCACTCACAATCCCAACTGTTAATTTATTAACCATATGATTGACAGAGTTCAAAGGAACACTTGAATCCATAATATCAAGATTTATTTTTATACGACCTTTCATTATCATACGAATAAGTTCAGATAATTGGATAGGAATATTTAATCCATACTGAGTTGCATCATAGACTTTTTTACCAGTTGTAGACAATTCTTTTTTTATATCTAAATCTTTTAAAATATGACCTGCAACATGATTAGCTGCAACTTCAATAATACTTATGTGAGGATCAAGATGCATAACTGTACTTTCCATCGTAACAAGTCCACGAGCTAACATACTCACACCTTTAGGCATTGAAATATGATGTTTATGAGCAATAGTAAAGATTTCTTGCACAGCGTCACCTAAATTCATATCTTTCAAATCCATACTAACATAATGCTGCATAAAATTTTCTATATCATCATAAAAAAGTGTATAATCAATGCGGTCTTCATGAACCCCTAATACCAATATAACATCTGCAAGTTGTTGTGTATCATTATTCCCAATTGCAAGCACTGCTTGCTTCATTAAATCTTTATCTTCTCGTTTTAAGATTCCCATCATTCCAAAATCAATCCACACAATTTTACCATCCCTAATTCTTAAATTGCCAGGATGCGGATCAGCATGAAAGAAACCATCATCAACAATTTGTTTGATATAGTTTTCTGATATTTTAACAGCAATTTCATGATTATCATAACCATTTTTTAAAAGCAAATCTCTATTATCAATTTCAAAACCATCAACATATTCCATCACAAGAACTTTACTCGTTGTATATTCTGTTTCAATATGGGGTGCACCTATATATAACAAATCTTCATTCAGTTTGATAAAATGTTCAGCATATTGTGCTTCATTTAAAAAATCCATTTCTTCTTTTGCAGTCTGCCAGAATTCATCTAAAACAATGTTTAAATCAACGACACTCCCTAAAACCTCATTGAGTCGCAATAACTGTATTGCTCTTCTTACTAAAGAGATATCTCTTTCCATCATATTATAAATAGAAGGTCTTTGGACTTTAACAACAATTTGCTTGCCATTTCTTAGAGTCGCCTTATGAACTTGAGCTATAGAAGCACTTCCAAGTGGTACTTGATCAAATGTCATAAATATATCTTCTAAATCTGTTCCATACTCATCTTCTACAACAGTTCTTATTGTTGCCATATTCATAGGTGCAACATTATCTCGTAATTGGGTTAGCTCCTGACAGTAACGTTCAGAAAACATATCTTGACGTGAGGACATAATTTGCCCAATCTTCACAAAAGTCGGTCCTAAATCTTCTAATATCATTCTTAATTTCACTGGATCTATACCTTTTGTAAGATGATGTTTTTTCAATATAGCAATAATTTGTGCAAGGCGATGCTTACTGCTTAAAGATCCTGAATTATTCTGTATCTCTTTTGGCATTTTGTAATTCTTCTATCTTTGCTTTTAAAATCTCTAATTCCTCATCATTAACCTTTTCTAGATCTTTACTTATTTTATCTACAGTTAATGGTTCTCTTAATTTTTCTGCAACATTATGTTTTAATTCTTCATTAAGAACTTTACCTTGTTCAACAGTTAATTCACCTTTTTTAACCAACTGCTCAACAACTTCTTTAGATTTTTCTGCTGTCACTGCAACAGCACCAATACCAGCCAATAAGACCTTTTTTAAATCTTCATTAAAGTTACTCATCATTATAACCTCCTTACCCTTTCACTTTATTTTATCACTTTTTAATGGTAATTGCATAAATAACCATCTTCATCTTTGAAAATAAAATTCTCATAGTTATTCTTTTTAAAATATATTATAATAAATAGCATAGGAGTGTGAATTATGGAATTAAAGATTGAAAGTTATACAAAACCATACATTAACAAGACTGATCATCATTTATATATTGCTCCATCTCCAAAACTACAAAACATTGTTGCTCATTATACAATTACTTTTCAAAATCATGAACTTGAAATTCCAGAACATTCTGTCTTAAATCTCATTCCAGATGTAAGTGGATGCTTTGTTTTTAAATTCTTTGATAAATTATCAATTAAAGTATGGGGGCCAACAACAAAAGTTGTTACTGTTGATAATGATCTGAATACTTTTCCATGTCGTTTTTTTATTGAATTTTTACCTGGTGGACTCTATCAAGTCTTAGGCATAAATGTACATAGTATTTTAGATCAAAAAATAGAACTAGAAGACTTAAATGAAGCACTTTATCAAGAAATTAGAGATTTGTTTGAAAAAGTAACAACTTTTGATGAAGTGGTAGAAATTATTGATGACATTCTTTGCAGAGAAGTTAAGAAACATTCTATTCACCAGCAAATCATTAAATCCATAGAACGTATTTATACACAACATGAAAGTTTTCATACATCTCTTATTGCAGCAGAACTTGGGATTAGTGAAAGACAGCTTAATCGATATTTTCATAAATATGTAGGAATGAGTTTTAAGAAATTCACTAAAATCGTAAATATTAATCACCTTATACAAGATATGTCTAAGAAAAAATTAATTGATTTAACTTTTGATTATGAATATTTTGATCAAGCACATTTTAACCATGTATTTAAAGAAATTTGTCAAACAACACCCACACATTATCTGCAGAATTTGTCTGATTTTTACAATGAATTATACAAATTCTAATTATAATTATACTTACAGGAGGTATGATTATGATCGAATCAAGATGTGGTATTAAATGTAGTGAATGTGAATATAGAGAACAAATGGGATGTCCAGGGTGCTTACATATGGAAAAGCCTTTTTGGGGTGACAAATGTGTTATTAAAGATTCTTGTGAAAGTAAAGGTCACCAACATTGTGGAATGTGTGAAACTTTTCCATGTGACCAACTCAAAGCATTTGCTTATGATGAAAAGCAAGGTGATGATGGAAAAAGAATTCAACAATGTCAAGTCTGGAAAGATGAGAAAGCGTAATATGAAGTATTGTGGAAGTTTATATGTTATCAAGGATAGTGAAAAAACCAAAGCTTTCTATAAAGAGATTTTAGGTTTAAGAGTTATTACTGATTTTGGAGCAAACTTTGTTTTAACTGGTGGCATTTCTTTTCAAACCTTAGATAGTTGGCAGAACTTTATAGAAAAATCGACTGATGATATTCATCTCAATGCGAATAATGGTGAAATGTATTTTGAGAGTGAAGATTTAGATGACTTTATCAAACGCTTAGACTCTAGAGATGATATTGAATATGTTCATCCTTTGAAAACGCATGATTGGGGACAAAGAGGTATTCGTATTTATGACCCAGATCATCATATTATTGAAATCAGTGAAACTTTATCAAATGTTTGCAAAAGGTTTATTGAACAAGGTTTAAATCTTCAAGAGATTTCTCAAAAAACAATGCTGTCTGAAAAAATGATTAATAGATTATTAAAGAAATAAAGCTTTAGGAGAGGTTAACTCTCCTTTTCTTTACATTAATGTTATAATAAAGTAAAGAGGAGTGATAACGATGTCAAAGATTAACAATGAACCTAAAATTAAAAATCCCTTAGTGACTGCTGTACGTGGTCAACTTGAACAAAGAGCTTCTTGGCTATATTTACTTTGCGATGAAGCCAAGAAGAAAGGAGTTGATCCTATGGAGATTGGTCCAGCAGCTATTCAACGTTGCGGTCTTATACAAGGAAAAGACTTAATTGCCAAAGGACAAACGACGAGTTTAAAAGGACTTAGAAAAACTCTATTTACAAAACCTGCTCAATGGATGTTTGAAATGAAAATCCAAAATTGTAGTGATGATCAGTTAGAAATACATTTTCATTATTGTCCCCTTGTCAAAGCATGGCAAAAAGCAGGCTGTAGCGATGAAGAAATTGCTATGTACTGTGATATTGCTATGTGTGGAGACCGGGGTATTGGTCAAGCTTATGGATGCCAACTCGATTTGCTAAAAACAATCGCTAAGGGTGATGAAATTTGCCATTTACGTTATTATCGAGAAAAATAACAATAAAAAGAAGATGACTTGATGCTGTTTGACGATACAAGTATAAATAATTAAAAAGAAGAAGTAAATTCCCTATAATTTAGGACTTTTATTTCTTCTTTTGTTTTTTACATGGATTTATTAAACTTCATTGAATTCTTTTACGTAATCTAAATCAAATGATCGATAATTAAAACCATCACCTTCATCATAAATCCTAATGGTTTGTTCGCCAGCACTTAATTTCACAAGAACTTTGTCACTATTTACAAAATTCCCCCAATCACCTGTTTGTGTAATTTGAACTTTTCCAAGTTCAGTAACTGACTGACTTGTACTTTTCACATAAGATGTTTGATTATTAATTAATTGTAATATCGCATTAGCATGAGACCCACCATTATATGCTGCATTTATACTAAACTGATAATATCCATCTTTTTTCACATTTATATGATAGTCTTGATATGCTCCTGATTCTGAACATCCAATATTAGCAATACCATTTTTAGTCTCAATACCCCAACCTTTTGTTTTAGAACCATCAATTAACTGGTTAACAACAATCGTTGTGTTACCCTGAACTTCAATGGCTGATTGAACTTTTGCTATTCTGATATGATCAATCTTAAATCCATCATTATAATTATTCATTTCAAAACGAAGTGTTTGTTTGCCTTCTTTCAAATCTAATGTATGCCAATAACCAAGTTCATTTCCCCAGAATTTATGAAATGAAATACTCTCAAGATTATCAGTAGCCAGCCCTAATCCACCACTTATCTTTAATCCATTTGCAACTGCTTCTGTATTTGTAATATCATAATAAATTGTATATTTTCCAGCTGTTTGTATATCTAAGAAAAAGTCTATATAATTTCCTTTTGCTGGCTGATTGACAAGACTTCCTTTATGACGATAAGCCAAACTTTCTGTTAAGTCAACTGGATTGTTATTCCCAACTGGTATAGTGGGTGGCAATTGATCAGTCTGTTTAAATATTAATTCTTTTTCAAGTGATAGAACACCATCACTATAACCATCTGGAGTTATAATAATTGTCCCTTTACAATCATTATACATAGGTTTCCATTGCAATGTAATACTTAATAAACGTGAAGATACTTTGGTTACTTTTTGAATTGTGACATATTGGGTAATCTCACCAGCTAAAGTGACATGATGAATAACATCTTCTTTAAATGTTCCACCTTGAATACTCATATTAAAAGTATCCTGATGATAAGGAATTTCAGACATAGATGTTAAAGTTTCTATATCATCAATAGCTTTAATCAAAATATAGTCTTCTAATGATGTTCCAACTATACCTCCAAACTCACTGGCATCTACTTTTAATAAAATACTCAAATCATTATCAAAATCTTGTTCTATCTCACCTTGTAAGACAATTTTAGCATTTGTATCATCAATTCTCTGGACTTCATAATCAACACCTTTTGGAAAATTGAGATGCCATGCATTCTTTGTAAGATTTAATGCAAAGGATCCACCAATCAGATGAACATTAATAACATGACCATGAAGTTGTCTCTCAATCAGTTCATCACTTTGAAGAGACATTGCCTGTCCAATGACAACACCTTTAAAGTTAGTTTCACCGGCTTTAAATTTTATTCTCATTGTATAATGACCTTCGTCTAAATGAAGTCTTTTGATTTGATGTGTATAAAGGTTTGTTCCACCTGTATTGGTGAAATCAATTTCACCTAAATTTGATACCTGGTTATTCATATCAATCTTATCAATCCAAACACCACTATTATTTTGACTTGTAGCAACTTCAAAATCAAAGTCATAATCTCCAGCCTTTAGAACATTCACTTTATAATCAAGATAGTAGTCCCTATCAATAAAACCAAAATTTTCACTTTCCAAAACACAACCACTTTTATTAAAATAGTTTGTTGTATCTAATTTGCCTGGCAGAGACTGAATCTCACGAGCTGGTATAAATCTTACATCTTTAAAATTTATTCCTGCTTCTGGAAAAGATAATGTGATATTCTGTAGCCCTGTTTCACTCAATGTTATATATGTTTGAATAGTAGAATAGGTACTCCATTCAGCATTATCCCAATATACATATCTGCGTGCATGAGTTCGACCTAATTCTTTGTTTCCCTGTGAAATAACAACTGGAAAATCCTTATGCCACTCTCCTCCGACAGCAACATCAAATTCTACTCGATAAGTCCCTGCCTGTTTAACATTAACTGTATAATTGACTTTTGTTGTTGAATCAATATAGCCTAATTCACCATTATTAATGACTCCTGATCCTTCAATGATGGCATCATTCAGTGTTAAATCATCAGTAATATTTTTAAATTGGTTGCCATCCACTGGTTCCCAAATATATGTTGCGACATTCCCAGCTGGTAAAGTTGCATTAAATTGAGTTCCATGACTGATAACTTTAAAATTCTGAGCACTTCCACTACTATTTGCAACAATCATAATAATCTTTCCAGTTTTCGGATCTCTAAAAGCAACATTTGTGACTGTAGATGTATTTCCATTCGTAGATAAAATACGTTCATAGCCTGGTCGAACATATTTTGTAAATTGTCCAATCAAATAAACTTCTGGTGTACACCAATATTTTTCACGATGATTAGCATCTTGAACAAACATTGTTGGATCAGGTGTTCCTACCCATTGATGAGGAGCGATTTTGCTATCAAGCATAGTCACCCATGCATTATAACTTTCTGAGCCATTTCTAAACCAGCTTATTATATCATTCGCTCCACTTGCCCCCCAAACTGAACGCTCTGTTAAATTCATTGTATACTTATTTTTGTACTGCTCATAGAGTGAGCCCATTGTTGAAGGAACACCACCATAAGGATGGAATGCTATACCATCAACATTATCACGCCCATCTTGAGTAGCAAATAATTCAGATACATAAGCTTCTGCTCCATCAAAGTTATGATCAAAAGCCCAAACTTTAACATCTTTCTCATCAGTTAATAATACTGTACTCTTGTTAAGTTCTTCTTTTATTGCTTTTGCTAACTTAGCTTCTTGTCCCCCTGTTATTAAACAGCTAGGATAATTAATTTCTAACAATGGCTCATTTTGTAGTGTCATTGCATAAAGTGGAATACCTTCCTTTTTATATTCTTCTATAAAGCGTACATAATATTTTGCTAAATCTTGAATATATCTGTCATTAAGTTGACCACCTTTTAATAGAAGTCCATTGTTAGGATAAGACGAACTCGCTGAAGTTGGCAATTTCATCCATCCTGGTGGTGTCCAAGAAGAGGCAAAGAACTTTAAATCCTTTTCAACTCCGCATTCTTGAGCAATCTGTTGGATCTCTTTAATGACTTGAATAATACCATAGTCTCTATCCTTTTGAATACTAAAACCATGTCCAGTAGAGTTGTCCCAATCTGGATTTCCATTTAATTCTGTACCTGTCCCATCATAATAAGTATAAAAATCTCTTCCTGTAAAATCTGCAGTCCCAATAGTAATCCTAAATAATGTATTTCCCATACCCGTTTGAGGATCAACCAACTGTTTAATAAATTTTTTTCTGGTTGTCACTGACATCTTCATTAAATTATTCACAGTAGATTCTTCGATGGAAGTCCCCATTCCTAATACAGATTGATACTTTTGATTATCATCTACCACAATTGTTGTTATGTCGGATGTATCTGGATTCCTTATATCCAAAGGATCTTTTGGAGCATTACGATTTTCAATATCTTGATCACCAGCATACCAAGACATATCACCAGAATGTTCTGATGAAGACATAGTTACTTGTACTGCATCTTCTTTAATAAGTGCACCAGTTCCAATACTTGGCTGATTAGGATTTTCTGGTTCAATATATTGATCATCAAATTTGATGAATTTAAAATAGTCAATATTTAAATCCTTTGTCTGTGAAACAAACTTAATTATATGTTGTCCACTAGGTAAAGAAATTTTATCATTCATTTCTATGGCCTCAAATTTTGCCCAGCCACCTGTATTCTTTGCTAGTGTAGATGTACTATAAGATAAAACATCATCAATATATACATCGAATGCTGCCTTGACATTATCATTTTCAGTTGCAGCATTAAGATTTAATGTATATCTTGCTTGTTCTGGAACAATAACTTTATAACTAATATCATATCCTTGCCAAAAATATCCAATAGAAGTATTATTATTTTCTAAAATAATACTATTATGCTTTGTATAATAATTTTCAGCTTCAATAATGCCATTTGTTTGAGCCAAATTAATGACTGTTGGATTATTTGGTGGTGTTTGTGATATAGCAGTGACTTGATTTTTTGTCAAACCCCTACCATATTCAAACATCACTTTTGTCTGATCAGTAAATTTACTCTCAATATCTTGTGCATACCATGGCCAAGTCATTGTCAAATGACCATGAAAATCATAATCACCAAGAAGAACATCAGCAACTCCAGCCCCTTCACTACCTGGCAATCCTGCCATAACAATAGCATCTAAATCATCTACTTGATCTGCAATTGTAATAGGTCGACCTGTTGTCAAAACAGCAATGATAGGTAGATCAGGATGATTTTTATGAATTCTTTCAATTGTTTCAATATCAGATGATGGTAAAGATAAATCACGTGCTACTCTATCTCCATTACTTTCGGCATATGGTCTTTCTCCAACGACAACTATGGCCGCTTCATAATCATCGTCTGAAAAATATCCATTCGCTGCATAATCAATAATCTGGTCATTTTGAGCCACTTCACGTAATCCTGAGTAAATTGTTGTTCCCTTTGTGATATTGCCTGTTGAGCCTTGCCAAGTCATAGTCCAGCCACCACATTGAATACCAATGTCATCTGCTGAAATTCCCGCCACAGCAATTTTTTTCATTTTTTTAAGATCTAACATTAATGTAGAGCCATTTGCAGTCTCTGTATTTTTTAAAAGTGTTAATGACTTTCTCACTGCCTCTCGCGCAACAGTTCGATGCTGCTGACTTCCAAATTGTGAAAGTAATGTTTTATCTGCATAAGCCAGTGATGGATTATCAATGAAGTTTAATTCACATTTCACTGTTAATATTCGTTTAACAGCATCTTCAAGTCTCTCCATTGAAATATGCCCTTCATTTACAGCCTCAATAATACTATTTCTTGCAATCATCCATTTAGGGCTATCTCCTTCATTGCCATCAATCATTATCATATCCATACCAGCATTAATAGATTTTATTAATTTTTGCTTATATGAAAGATTACCTTCAATCTGATCAACCCCATTATAATCTGTAATGACAATCCCTTTAAACCCTAGTTGTCCTTTTAAGATATCTGTAATTAAATCTTTGTTTCCATGACACTTTACATTATCAATACTGTTATAAGAAACCATAACACTTTTCACATCGCTTGCAATTGCAGCACGATATGGTTTCAACAACTCTTCTAACTGAGAATAAAACAATTGACCATTCACATCACCTTGATTTGTCCCATTATATGTTAAACCCTCTCCAATGTAATGCTTTGCTGTTCCTATTGAATGATTCTGAGATAAATCTCCTTGTAACCCTTCAATATAAGCTGAACCCAATTGTGAAGCGACATCAGATGTTTCACTAAAACATTCATATGTACGACCCCATCTTTCATTTTGAGGAAGCCCTAAAGTTGGGGTAAATGCCCAAGTGGCTCCAATTGCCCTTATTTCCTGAGCAGTAATCCTCCCAATTTGTTTAACTAAATCCACATCATTTGCTTGCCCTAATCCAATATTATGCGGAAAAATCGTTGAATCCTTAACATTGTTATTACCATGTACTGCATCTACCCCATATAACAAAGGTATCCCAAATGTATCAATTGCAGCCTTTTGATATTCATCAAGACGATTTGCCCAATCTTGAGCAGTATTTCCCTGTTCTGGTTGCGCACCTCCACCACTTAAAATGGAACCAATATAATACTCTCCTACTTGTTGTGGTGTAATGCTCCTTGTGTCAGGCTGCAAAATCTGACCAACCTTTTGTTTTAATGTCATTGATGACAAAATTTCAGAAACTTGTGTTTCAATGCGACTTTCTGCATTTACTGGTATCATAGTACTTGTAATCACCAAAAATGCAGATAACAAACCAACACCGAATTTTTTCATGATAAACTCCTTTCCCATTTTATAGTTTAAAATTCTTTGGTATGAATTGATTATATACCATTGATTTTATCTAGTAAAGCGTTTACATGCATTTATTACTATATATTTGATTCATTCCAATGTTTTGATTTTACATATTATTTATGATAATATGATTAAGATAGGAAAGTGAGGATATGACAAAATATGACAAAATATGAATTTGTTGCTAATCAACTAGCAGATAGAATTAATAACAATGAATTTAAACATACAAAAAAAATTCCTACAGAAGATCAACTTATGCAGGAGTATAATGTTAGCAAAAATACAATTAGAAATGCTATTAAAATATTAACAAAATTAGGTTTACTTTATCCTGTCCAAGGTAGTGGAATGTTTATTAGGGAAATAAAAAAATATGATACAATTTTTCTAAGTGGAACACGCGGTATTACAAAAGATCATCCTGGTACCCATATTGAGAACAAATGCTTGCATATTGAAGTTATTGAAGCAGATGAAAAGATTGCGCAATTTATGTTATGTGAACAAGGAACACCTATTTATTATATTGAAAGACTGCGAATTGTGGATGAAGTTCCCTATGCAGTAGAGTATACATATTACAACAAAAACATTATTCATTACTTAAATAAAGAAATTGTTGAATCTTCAATATATCAATACATTAAAGAAGATCTCAAACTCACTTTTGGCTTTGCTGATAAATACATAAGTGCTCGCAAATTGACTGAACGTGAAAGTGAACTGCTAAAATTACAAAAAGATGATCCTGCAATTATTATTGAAGATAATGTCTATCTTGCTAATGGTACTTTATTTAATTCTTCTCAAATAACATATAATTATCAATTAGCACATTTCTTTATGACAGCTGAATAGTCAATAAAATAGTCAAAAGCCTCCTTCTCATTTGATAAAGTTGGCTTTTTTTATTAAAGAGATATATTCTGAGGTATTACAAATTCAACTGGTCCAGCTACTCCAGCTGCTATTTCATATTTTTGAAATTTAATGACAATTCTTTTATCTTGATTGATATAAAAAATACGATCTTGATTGATAAAATCTTTAATATTAACTTCTTCGAAAAATAAAGAACGTTCTTCTTCGGGATATGCAGATATCTGTTTTCGAATTTCCTGAGTAATAACATCCTGATAATTATCACCTAATAAATCTTTTAATGTTAAGATTTTTCCAGTATTCAAATTAATATTATAATACATATATTCTTGATAAGCAGATGCTAATGTTTCTGTTTTTTCAATTAAAAAAGATACAAAATTATCTTGATAGTATTTAATCTCATAATCTATAGTTATTTCAACAGGCATGAATTCATTAGGATTCCCACCTGTTTCTACAAAAGCATCATAATATTCTTCTGCTCGTGTTGATGCTTCATCAACAGCACGATCCACCATAGTTTGTATTTCATGATTAACTTTCCTTTCTAACTTCGTATTCCCTGTATGATTTAATTGAGGAGCATTAATATGAATACTTTTGGTTTTATCAATCTCATCCTGATTGGTAAAAGTTAAGACCTTACATATTTGTCCTAAATAAGGTATTTGCGAAACAGTTTTTGCAAATACAGTACTCGTATTTAAAAAGACTATAAAAATCAAAAAACAACTTAAGGCTAATTTCATACTCAAGTGAATTCTTCTTTGACGAGAAGATTGTTTTTCTAATCCATATACAATCGACTTTTGAACTTTCTGATGATAATCATCAGGAATCTTTATATTTTCATATTCATCCTTCAATTTATCTTTCATTGTAGCCACATCCTTTATCTTTTTCTAAATCTACCCTCATCATCTTTAATGCTTTATATAACCGTGATTTAATAGTACTCATATTGATATGTAAAGTCAGAGATATTTCTTCAAGAGTCATATCTTCATAATATCTTAAATAAACAATATCTTTATATTGAACTGGTAGATTTTGCATAACCTGTTGAACACCTAAAACAGTATTAATATCCATTTGTTTCTGACTGATTTCCTGTTCATTAAAACTCTCATAATTTTTTCTCTTTCTTAAATACAATTTACATTCATTAATCATAATTCGATAAAACCAAGTTTTGATATATTCTTTTTTTCGCAAACGTGAATAATTCTCTATTGCTTTCACAATGGCATCTTGGACAATATCCATAGCCATAGTAGAATCCTTAACATAAGAATAACAAAATCGATAAAAATCATCTTGATGATCTTGAATAAACTGTATTAAATCAGTTTCTTCATCAATCATACGCTCCCCCTCTTTTTATTTTGTTATAACATGTTGTGTGATATAATCAATCCATTTTTGATTCATTTGTGTTCTATAATGATATTCATCATAAATCATATTTTCATCTAAATATTTATGAGAACCAGTAAGAGCACTTACAAGATCTAAATAAACAATTTGATTTTTTTGACACAACTGCTTTAATAATACATTATAACACTCTATTCTTTCAATAGGCGGTTCTTTTTGTTTTGTTTTTAAAGGGACAATACTTTGTATATAAATTTGAGCATCTGGATGAATACGTTGAATTTCATCTATAACTTGGGAATATTTATCAATAAATAAACTTGGTGACATCCAATTGACTTCATCACTTCCTAAATCCAGATATACTTTTTTAAAATTCTGCTGTTTTAAAGCATCCAATATTGTCACTGAATAACCATAAGAATCAATGCATTTTTTTGTGAGCAGAAAATCAAATGATAACTCTTGCATTGTATAAAACATAGCTGATTGAAATCGTTGATCTTGTCTTAAGCCAAGCATTCTCGAACTTCCTATAAAAACTGCATCATTAAAATATTGGGAATCTGCTATTGCATAATCCCATTGTTTTTTTTGATTATTTTGTTGATTCACAAAGATTGTATTCGTGGTACATCCAGTTAATAAACATAAACATAATAATTTCATTAACACTTTCATAATTTAACCTCTTTCAATAACCATTCATATATTAGATACATGAAAACCTAAAAAAGTTTAATTTTTTTTATTTTTTTAATATAATGAACTCTATTATAAAAGAAATAATTGAAAATATCTTTTTGAAGTGACATAATCAATTTATATGTCAGACAAAAATGAACAAGAAAAATCGGGAAGAAGAAAAGCCAAACTGATATGATATATGTGACAAAGGAGAAGATATAATGAATTGGGTAGAAGGTATAAGAGATGGTATTCAATATATAGAGGAACATCTTGAGGAAGAGATTACAATTGAAGATGTCGCAAAACATGTCTGTATATCAAGCTTTTATTATCAGAAAGCATTTAGCATATTGTGTGGTTTTTCTGTATCTGAATATATTCGTTATCGGAGATTATCATTGGCCGGCAGTGATCTCCTTGCTACGAATCAAAAAATTATAGATATTGCTATGAAATATGGTTATGATTCGCCTGACAGCTTTACCAAAGCTTTTACTCGTTTTCATGGTGTCACTCCTACTGTCGTAAGGAGAGAAAAGACGATGATAAAGTCTTTTGCTCCATTAAAAATCCAATTAACTTTGAAAGGTGGTTCAACTATGGATTATAAAATTATTGAAAAAGAAGCTTTTACTGTCATAGGAGTCTCAAGATGCTTTGATGTAGATACAGCATTTCAGGAAATTCCTCAGTTTTGGAATGAACACTTCCAAGACAATGATACACAATTGAATGGTTTATATGGAGTTTGTATTGATGATGAGAATAAACACAATTTTAAATATATGATTGCTGATAATTATCATCCTGAAAAAGAGATACCAGAGGGCTTAGAAACTCACATCATTCCTCGTTTGACATGGGCAGTCTTTCCTTGCAAAGGTCCTTTACCTAAAGCACTGCAAGATGTTAATCAGAGAATTTTCTCAGAATGGCTACCAAATAATAATACTTATGAAATTTCTGAACATTATAATATTGAAATGTATTCAGACTGCAAAGATTTTTCAATGGGAAATCATGATGAAAATTATTATTCTGAAATCTGGATTCCTGTCAAAAAAAAATAAATATATGAAAAAAGGAAAATATCTTCAATGATAGTTTCCTTTTTCAGTATCATCAATTGTCTAGAGTGTTTTGAATTACATTCTATACTTTTCTAATGATTTAGGTTCTTTCTCCTGAAAATAAATAAAATCACACATCATGTTAACATTAAAAATACCAATAAAACTAACTACTTTTTCAAATAAACTAAACATTTTCTTACCTTCCCTTTCTTATAAGTTCTACTAACATACTCAAGACATTATAAAGAAATGCTAGCATCATCATATTTGCAATCTGATTGGATATTATCAATTGGAATAAAAATAGTATGTAGAAAAAAACAATTATAATATTTTTTCTTTGATTCACTTTATTCACAAAGTCAGAATTTAGTTTCTTTTTTTCATTTTGTATAGGTTGGCTCCTTAACATAAAGATAAAACAAATAGTCATGAATAAACAACTTACAGCAGCAGAAATGTTATAGGAGAGTCCAATTTCAGGGACGATTACTAATGAAAATACAGATAGAAGAAAGCATGTTACTACATTTTCTGTATGATAGCCGCCACAATGAAATCTAAGGAGTACCAATACCAAATCAAATACCAAAACATACCCTATATTTCCAAGAAAAAATAAGAGTCCAAATATAAATGCACCAAACAATAAATACCTCAAAGATATATTCAAACCATATGTGAATAATTCAATATCTCTTGGTGAGAACTTATTATCGTTTAGACATCTAACAATTGAATTTGTTATTCTATCCAATTGAATGCCCCCCTTCTTGCATCTTTAGTATATTGGACTCCATCAAGAAAATATATATTTTTAACACAAGATGTAAAAAAACGACATAAGAAGTTAAAAAAAATATAATAAGAAAATAGAAATTCTATAATTCTTTTTTAAATTCTTTATCAAACCATAAAATAGTTTGAAATACCTGTTTATCATCATGAAAAGAAAAATTAATATAGCCGCCATATTTTTCTACTGTCTTCTGTATGTTTGCAAGACCATAACCATGAAATTCAGAATCTTGATTCATGCTCTTAAATTTATCATCTTCTACATTCACTGCATGACAACTATTCGTTATTTTAATCATCTGATATCTATCATTTATTTGTGCAGTTTCAATCTTAATACTTCTCTTTTCACATTGAGAACACGATTCAATAGCATTATCGATTATATTGCCATAAATAATATTTAAATCAAGTTTACTAATCTGATTCAAGTTGATTTTTCTTATTTCAAATACCATATGAATATCCATTTTTTTTATTTTATGCCATCGACTTGATAAAACCAAATCTAAAAATTCATCACCACTTCTTTTGTCTGAAACCTCAATGATATCTTCAACAAGAGTATCAATATATATTTTAGCATCTCCATTTTTACCAGCATACAGCATACTTTTAAGAATACCAAAATGATGTCTTAAATCATGTCGGTAAGCTTTAAAATTCTCTATGCTTTCTTTTAAATATTGATAATATGTATCATTTTCTTTTGTTCTTTCTTTTTCAAAATCTAATTCTTTTTCAATTTTATTTTTTCTTATAATTTCTTCAAATATATATAAAGAGATGAAATTAGAAAAAACCAGTAAAGCCAGAGACAGAATTATTAATAATTTATTTTGAGAGTTGATAATAAATTCACCATTTGTTATGTATATAAAAAAGATAATAGAGATTGGTTGTATAGAAAGTAAAAGCGTACTCTTTAAGTCAATACTATCTTCATCATTAATTGTTTTATAATATTTGATAAAGAGAATAAAAATCAATAATACAAACTTACTTGATAACATTTGTATGAGAATATGCTCATTCCATTCAAAAAAGATAGAGAAAATATGATAAGTTAATGACTCTGCAAATATTGATAATCCAAAATATATTCCTAATGATAGTATTTTATATATTATATTTGATTGAGAAAAAAAGAAAATGAGTAACAGATATATAGAAAAGGATACAGCTATATTAATTTTTGCAATAAAGAAAAAATTAAATAGACATTTTATTAAAAATAATGAACTGTAAACAACAATATATAATATTTTATTAGGTTTTTTAAGAGACAATACGATGCGATAGTAATATGTAAATAAGCAAAGTTCAATTATATTTGAAGTAACAATACTGAAAACATAATTCATAATATTTCACCTAACATATCAAAAAATGCTTTCTGAAAATCTTTTCTATATGATCTTGATAAATACACAGATTCACCATTTTTCAATGTCACAATATCATCCTCAATACCTAAAACATATTTAAGATTCACCAGAACCCCTTTATGGCTTAAATAGAATCCTAACCCATCTAAAATAGATATCCACTCTTTCATTTGCCTCACCATTATAATGGTTGTCTTATCTTTCAAATGAATAGTTGACTTCCTTCCTTGCATATCAATATAACAAACATCAAAAAGACTCATTGTTCTCTGTCGATGATTAATATCATTAACACAAATAGATAATTCCATATAATACTTTCTAACTTCATCTAAATATCCAAATAATTTCAATTTATCTATAGGCTTTACAAGATATCTAAATGCATTTACTTCAAATGCCTCTAAACTATATTCTGGGTTGGTTGAACAGAATATAATTTTAATATCTTTATTACGCTGGAATATCTGTCTTGCAACTTCAAGTCCTGTTGTTTTGTATAATAATACATCTAAAATCAAACAATTTATATCATCTATGTGATGCATAAGCGAATTCACATCGCTATATGCATAAATATCTGCCTTGTATTTATTAAAACAACAATATTCTTCCACCAGTTGATTTATTTTCTCTAGTTCATTTATTTGATCATCACAAATCGCTATTTTCATTATTATTCACCTCTATCATCTACTTTTAAATATTTTTTATTTTTTTTAACTGAATCAACAAAATCTTCAAAGACACGTATTTCAAATTCATCAGAAATTCCTAAAACTTTTAATTGTTTAAATCGTAAAGTGATTTCATCATCAAAAACCAATTCATCTAATGTACATCCTAGTATTCTTGATATTCTACTCAAAGTCACAAGTGATGGCTTTGTTTTAGCAGTTTCTATATTACTCATATGACTTAAAGAGATATCTGCGAGTCCAGCAACATAGGCTTGAGTTAATGATTGCATATTTCGTAATTTCTGAATTTTTCTTCCAATTTTCGTATAATCTATTTCTAGATCAAAGCGACTACCTACCATTCTATCAACCTCCTTCATATATTTTAGTATTTATACAAATGATAATATATAATCTGTATAAATTATTTATATTTGTAGAGACCAACATCATCTACAAACAATTCTTTATAATATATAGATAAAATAAAAAAAGGATGATATTCTAATATCCTATCATCCACATCTTATATCTCATTTTTACCATTTATCTACATAAGCGAGTATAAATGATAAATTATATTATAATTGAATTGGGCTTAATACTAACAAATAATAATGACTATTTCAACAAAAGCATTTCTTCCCATATGACTGTATTGTATCCCTCAACAAATAATAAGGATAGCAAAACTGATATTGAACCATCTAAAAATGAATAACTTGCATCAGAACAAATTTCTCCTGATAAATTATAATACTGATCATAAAATATACTTAAACATTCGTGATCATAAAAAAATTCAATTTGTTCTAATAAAAAACCATTTAGTTCTTTACTACTCACTTCATACAATCTTGCAAATACGAAAATACCTGAATATCCATGACAAAAATTAGGACTTATAATTTTATAATTATTCTTATCCTGAATAATGCTCTTTAATTGCTCTTTAAATAAAGTTGATAAAAAATTGAATTTTAAAATCTGAGTTGATTGTATAATAGCATGCAGGACTCCTAATTCGCTATAGCACCAACTTGGAGTATTTCGTGGAAAAATAACTTCTTCTTTATTTATAATTCCTGGTATTCTCAATTTATGATGGAAATAATGTGTTATTAATATCCTTTGTAAATGCCATATTATACTCTTCATTCCCAACATCTGAAATCCTGCTTTAAATGCTTTTGATAAAACCAAGAGAAGTCCTGCGATCCCATGTGATAAGCCCAAATTCATAGGAAGCGTATTATATACTTTCTGATGAACATGTTTCATTATGAATTCTATCAACATATATATTCGCTCACTTGATATCAATGAACAGTCATCTTGAAATAATATTAAATAATAATTAAGTAATCCAGAAATACCATTAACATATTCTACATTGCGAAAATCTTGAATATCTATTTTCATACTCTGAATGAGTTCTAATAATTGTTTTTGAATACTCACATATTTTTTTCCAACGATATCCTTATTAATGAGGAAAAGTATACTGAGGAGCGGAATGCCATCAAACAAAGAATAATTGTTTTGAAAATAATAATCTTTATTGTTAACTAATATATTTAATATTTCTTTTTGTTGATAATGAGATATATCTAGGTCTTTCATAACAATTGCAAAATGAACCAAATGAGGAAGAAGAGTTTTATCCCCCTCTTCATCAAAAAAAGAATTAATCTGACTTGAAAATAACTTTCTATACTTATCTACATTATCATCCATGGTATTTTTTATAACCTTCTATAGCATGAAAGAGATGCTTTACAATGGCATAGCATTTTAATTCTGATGCTCTATCCACTCCAAATAATCTATTGCAAAACATGTGTAGATGTGCCAATATAATATCCGCTTTTGAGTTTGTTAATGTACTGGTTACTAATTTTTGACTATATTCATTAAGTAATTCGTTTTGTTGATAGAATATGTCCATGAGTTCTTTATGCATACAATCATTGTTAGGATTTTCTTTGTTTTCTAAAAGAATGTATAAGTTCATATATTTATTCTTATCTTGTCTAAATCTCTTCAAGCTCTCTTTATTATCAATAAAAGAGAATAATTCTTCTATATAATGAGATGTTAATTTTAATTGATTTAAAAAGTATACAATTTCTAAGATTGCTAAATCTTCTAAACTCAACTCTTTATTTCGAGATGATAAGTTCAATAAATCAATTGTAACTTTAGAATTTATCCAAAACATAGATTCATTTATCTCCATCATGTCAATACCACCATATCTCTCTATTTCTCTCTCATAAGTATCTAGTTTGATATCATAAATATCATACGTATCATTTAAATAAGATATGAAATGATGAAGCTTATCCATAAACTCTTTAAATTGAGATATATTATGATATCTTATTCTCAGATGTCTTTGATTATCAATGTAATGAATATAGAAATATTTATCAATATAATTTCCCTGAATAAATTGCTCTCCATATTTCTTAATCTCATTTTTAACAATCTTTTTTAAAGTTAACTTTTTTGCATAAATCTTAAGATAAATCCAATCAGACCCTATAGCTTTATTTCTTTGAGAATATGCAATATCTTCTAATGGATAATTAATGTATTCAGAAGAAATTGTTTCTTTATTTTGTATAGGTTCATAACTCATAATAATCTCATCAACACTTATATCCTGAAATGTATGCCCTCCTGCAGTGATATGTATAAACATATTTCCTTTTTTCATAATTTCCATATAGAAGATTTTCATATGAATCAAACATTTTTTACACAACAAAAGTGTATTATCATAGTCTTTTAAATAAAAATATTCTGGAATATGAACACCTTGTGAGTACTGATCAAATAAAACTAGAAATTCTTCAAAAGAACACTTTTCATTCATTCCTAATATTGATCTGTTTATAAGCCATCTTTCAGGAAATATACCAACGTTCTCTATTTTTAATTCTGGTACATGATGAAATGTTTCTATAAAACTATGCATATATGCTAGAGAATCAGCCACTGAACTCTGCTCTGAAATATCTAATAATATACGATATAATTCAGGACATAATTTTGGATTTAACATATTTGATATTCTTACATTTAATATTTTTCCTTGATAATAAAGATATAGCTGTTTATTTTTATTCACACCAATGTATATATCTTGTATTGATATAGAAGGCTTCTTAGAATAAGATCCTAAAGCAATCACATTTATATTGAATGAATGTCTTGAAATAACATTCCCACATCTAAAGTCAGATGGCATGAGCATCAATTCAACTTGCTTTATATTTGAATGATTCTGGTTTTCATGAAAAATCCTCTTATACTCCTCTTTTAAATCTGCCAATTCTATAAAACGACCAATAATTCGACCAGCAGGACTAATACCAAGCAAAGGTGATAACTCAATTGAATTCTTCTTATGAAATGATAAATCAAACGAACCTATTTTATGATGGATATGTGATAATTCTAATTCTTTTAGTTCCTCATAAGTTATATTTATAAAATTTTGTTTATTGGCAAAGCAATTAAGAATTTTATTATTTATAAGATATTTCATTTTTTCTTCATTATTTTCTTTTTTGTTTAATGTCTTATGATAATTTGGATAACCAATTCCCCTTTGTACATCTACAACTTCTAATAATGGAACCCGCCTTTCAAAACCATATTTTTCTATAAACTTATAAGTGTATTCCTCTAAAATATCGTTCTTTATGAGTGATTGAGATAAATAATGAGCAGCTTTAAAAAATTGACTAGATAAATCTGGAATATTGTTTTTAATTGCTTCCATATTGGTGTCACTTAATCGCATATCAATTTGAATATATTTCTTGGCCTTTTGAAGTTTCTCCATATATTCAACAATATTCACTAATATATCTTCACCATAACCAAGTTCAGTTTTATTATATAAATCAATGAGCTGATTGATTTTTTTCAATTTTCTTACATATATATCAGCTGTATCAATATTTTCCAATGTCATGATTGTCTCTTCCAACGGACGAGTTAAAGGCAACGATGGTCGTAAATTTGTATACAGAAATTCTCTATGAATAAGCTCAACCATAAAATTAACTATTTTATAAGGGGGAATCTTGTCTTGCAACTGTTCTCTAATTTCATTAATTAAATCAAAGAAATCTACAAACTCTTCGCATCTGGCTAAAATAAATGTCACCATCGGTGTATTTTCTATACTTAATATGTGCTGGTCTATATTCATATTATCTAAATACTCTTTTTGCTCATATCTAAGTGATATATATGGATTTGTACAGATATGATTTTCAATCATGAGATTATGATTGGATTTGACTTTTAAACCATAAAGGACATCAATATTTAATTCAATGCGATTAATTAAACAAATGAGCCATTCAAAGTCAACTGTACAAATATGCTTGGGTTTAGTATTGGTATCATTCACATATTCTTGATTAAAATGAATACCTGAAAACAAACCAAAAGGTGTTGCTCTTGTTGTCATTCTTATAAAATACTTTACAAAAGCCAGTAATATCTTCTCTTGATCTCCACTTTGATTTTTAATTGAAAAATACAAATCAGGACTGGCAAATAAAATTCCCTCTCTAATTCTTGAATCTTGAAATAATGTCATCATATTCTCATAAGTAAAATCATTATTTTCTATAAAATACTTATAATACTCCTCCTTACTCATTAGTGGACTTCTTTGTGCTATAAACTTTTGTTTGTAATAATTGTTCATTTTATACCCTCCTCAACATAAACAGTTTTTCATACTTTAAGTTTACACTGAAAAAAAAGACATAACTTCTAATATTGTCTACCATATTTGCACAATAGTCCCAATACTAGTCAAAGCGCTTTCAAAATTGAATAAAATATTTAATAATAGTCATGCAAGCACTAGCATGGAAAGGAATAACCAATGTATATTGAAGATTCTTTAAGTGTTAAAGATATTACATTAAATCATTTTATGCTAGATGATAGTGTGCTATTGAATCGAAAAAAATGTCAAAGAATTCTTATAGCACCCAATCAAGATTTTATTTTATATCTCAATGATGTCAAACATGAAGTACATAATCAGCTTTGTTTTATTGATGGAAGAAATAAATGTGAAATCAAAGCTTACAAAGAATATTCTCATATTCTTTATTTAGAATTTATAATTGATGATCAACTGCAATCATTAAGCAAACATTCATTTATCGATATCAATGAAGATATTAGAATTTTTTGTTCCTATGTCAAAACATTGCATATCAAAAAATCTTATACTCCACAGATACTGAATTTCATTATGACATATTTTCTTATGTTAAATGAAGCTATCTACTTAAATGAGAAAAAAAGTTATCAACAATGTCCTAAAATTATATTTGAAATTAAGGCATATTTAAAAGATAATATTGAGTCTAAAATCCAAATACAGGATATAGCCAATAAATTTTTCATGAGTAGAAGCGAATTGTTCTATCTTTTTAAAAAGTACGCTCATACAACTATTATCGATTATTTAAATACAATAAGAATGAAAAAAGCTGAAGAGTTATTAGCTGATTCTAGATACACCATCACTGAAATATCCCAGTTAGTAGGCTATGACAGTTTACAATACTTTTCACGAGTATTTAAAAAAAGAAATGGTTGTTCTCCAAGTGAATTTCGTAAACAGCTTATCAAACGTTTTCAAACGTTTTATATAGGGAAAGGAGGTGAAATATATGAAAACATTAAAAAATATCCAACTATCTGATTTTGATTTAGAAGAAGAATTCGATGATGATATCTTCGTTGAATTATCAGCAGCTGGTGATGGAAGCAGAGCCTCTAAGACTTTTAACTCAGCTACAAGCAACTGGGCAAGTGTTGGAGCTGCATTAAGCGCATTGGTTTCTAAAGGCCCTGGAAATGCTACAAACGGTTATACTGAATTGAAATGTTGCTAATCCATTTAGCATAGGGGCATAAGTTCATCTTATGCCCTTAATTAATATTAAGGAGAATTAAAAATGAAAATCGTTATATTAACACACTCAAGTTTTAGTCATGTTAATGCAATAGAGAATACTGTAAAATCCCTTTGTAAAAAGTATGAAGTTTTTTGCTTTTTAGAAGAGGAATATATAAATATATATGGAGAAGATAAAAATCTACATTACATCGCATATCATAAAGCCCTAGATAAGCAACTGAAAGAATTGCTTTTTAGACATAATCCTTTTATTGAAAAAAAAGATGTACCAACTATTGAGGATTTAGTCGCTGAAGTCAAATATCCATTAGAATATATGCTAGAAGGTTCAATGATTTATGTCAATGATCTTCTTCCTATAATCAAACAAATCAACCCTGACTATATATTAAGAGATGCATGTTCGTTATTTGGAAGAGTTATTGGCGATCAATTAAATATCCCTGTACTTGGATATACAACATCGCCTACTTTTACAGATTTATTTGTTGAAAGTCATCTTAGAAAATATCTACCATTCTCTTTAAAAAGAGAATTAGATACTTTATCTGACGAACAAATTAACTCACTTTATACTATGATTAAAAAACAATTTACTAAAACATGTACTAAGTATGGTATACGCACTCTACCATTAAATTATTTAACTTGTCCAGACGAAAAAATGAACTTTTGTTATGGATCAAAGCGTCTAAATTTTATTGCTCAAGAGGAGACTAAAAAGTATCTTTTTATGAAACCAAAAATTTTTGAAGTGCCAGAAAGAATTGAAAATAATAAAGATACGATAGTTGTATCAAGTGGCAGTTTAATTAATTTTCCAGTTAAATTATATAATTATATTATTAACGCATATAAAAAAGAACCTTATCAAGTTGAAATATCACAAAAGTATTTTGGTACAGATGTTTTTAAAATTACCAATTTACCTTCTCATATCCATTTTCATAAATATATAAAACAAACAGAGTTACTCCAAAGAGCACATCTTTTAATAACACATGGAGGATATAATTCTATCCTAGAAGCGATTTACTATGAAGTCCCAATTCTTGTTTATGCAATAACACATGATCAGTTTATCAATTCACAAAGAATTGAAGAATTAAATATTGGTTTTGATTTAAGACATATGGAATTATCTGGCTATAACATTAATAAAATATCTCACAAACTCATGGATTCTGTTGAAATAAAAGAACATATAAAAGATTTAAAATCTGAAATCATTGCACTTCATAATGATGAGGTAAGAAAATATATAGATGAGGATTATGTAAATGGTAATCTCTAAGCAAAAAAATATTTTAGCATTGGTTGGTTCAAATCATATCAATGGTTTTACGAGAAATATTATTCAATTGTTAAAAGATAATTTACATGCAAGAAATGAGAATATAGATTTTCAAATCATAGATACAACTGAAATAGACATCAATGTTTGTAGGGGCTGCAATACTTGTTTTGAGAAAGGATTGTGTCCTCTAGATAGGCAAGATGATATGGGACAATTAAAAGCAATGTTAGATAATGCAGATGTTATTATTTTAGCTTGTCCAGTCTATCTCATGCATGTTTCATCTCCAATGAAAATTCTATTAGATAGACTATCATATTGGTGTCATTTATTAAAACTTCGTAATAAACTACTTGTAACAGTTATAACAACAAGTCGCTCAGGAGCAAATGAAACAAATAATTATTTAAAATACATCGGTTCAGGTATGGGCTTGCTTCCAATCAGTGAAATTATTTTCACGCATAGCAGCGATATAGATGAACTTATCCATAAAATTAATAAATCAGCTTACATTATTAATCAATATCTTATAGAAAAAAAAGAAATCCATTCGAATCAATTTCTGGAAGAAACATTTGCAATAGAAAAATTAGATAAATCATTACAATTAGATTCAAGTTTTGAAAAACAATATTGGCAAAGTCATGGATTATTCAATTGTTCTTCTTTTGAAGACGTCTTATCCTTAGAGAAAGAGAGAAAAAAATAATATGGCCCAAATACATTGTATATATCAACACGATTCAAACGATTGTGGACCTGCTTGTATATCGACAATATGCAGTTATTATGGAAAAAAGATTCCTATTGCAATTATAAAACAATATGCAAAAACAAATTTAGAGGGAACTTCAGGAAAAGGAATGAAAATTGCTCTAGCAAAATTGGGTTTAGCCTCTAGAGGAAAACTTCTCACCACCATTGATGATAATGAAAAAGAAACTCTTCTACTACCTTGCATTGCATGTTTGAAAAACACAAGTTCTTCTCTTCATTTTGTGATTATTTACAAAATATCTCATAAGTACCTTTATGTTTGTGATCCACTCAAAGGTAAAAGAAAGATTTTAAGAGAATCTTTTCCTATAGAGTTTACTGGTCATATTCTTGAGGTTATCCCTACTGAAAAGTTTGAAAAAAACAAAAATTATTATTCTACATCATTTCATGTTTTTAAGAAATTATTTAATAGTGAATTAAAATTAACATTACTTATTTTTTTCTTATCATTAATTGTAACCTTACTCAGTATTTTATCAATTTTATACAACAAAATACTATTTGATAATATTATCCCAAACGGATTGAGTGCACAATTACCTAAAATTTTCATAACTTTTGCCTCTATAATTATCATCAGCAATATTTTCTCATTTATGAGACAGTACTTCATATTTCAATATTCAAAAAGACTCGATGAAAAACTCTTGCTAAATCTTTACAAAAAAACAATTCTGTTGCCTTTTGATTTTTTTGCCAATCGTCAGGCTGGCGATATTTTATCTAGATTTGATGATGCAATCAGTATCAGAGAAACATTATCAACAGTTTGTATATCTTTAATTATGGATGTTGTGCTTTCTATTGGTGCAGGTTTTATACTATGCTATATGAATAGGACTTTATTTATTCTTACTTTGTTTCCTATTCTTATTTATGCTTTCACTGTCATTGTATTTAGAAAAATAATTACAAGACTTAACTATGAAAATATGAAATATAACGCATCACTCAATTCCTTATTAATTGAAATGATATCTGGAATTGAACTTATCAAAAGTTTTTGTATTGAAAATGCCTTTATTCATAAAATAACAGATAACTTTAAAAAAATGTTATCTAAAGGTACAAAAGTAGCTTGTACAATTAGTCTCCAAATAACGATTCAAGAAATTGTAAGTCATATCTTTACTCTTTTAGTACTCACATTAGGTAGTTATTATATAATTAGTCAGCATATGAGCATTGGGACTTTAATGACGTTTAATACTTTACTTGTTTATTTCTTTAATCCCATTGAAAAGATACTTCAACTACAGAATAATTTTCAAAAATCAATAATTGCGATTAATAGACTTACTGAGATTATTGAGTTACCAACTGAATTCAACAATGAAGAAGAAATAGAAAGCATCATTAATGGTGATATAGTCATAGAAAACTTACAATTTGGTTATAACACTAAATATAATGTATTTGAAAATTTGAATCTAATTATTCCCCACAATAAAAAAGTAGCTATTATAGGAAAAAGTGGCTCAGGAAAAACAACTTTAATTAGACTTATTATGAGACTCTATAATTATGAAAAAGGGCATATTTATATTAATCATAAAAACATTATTGATTTTAATAAGCAATCTTTACGTAAAATCATAGGCTATGTAGGTCAAGACTCTTTCTTTTTCTCAGGATCTATCTTGGAAAATATTAATCTGCATCATCAAAATTCTATGGAACGTGTCATAGAGGTATGTAAAATGGTAAAAATTCATGATTTTATTTCCTCTCTCCCCAATACTTACATGAGCCAGATATCTGAAAATGGAAGAAACTTTTCTGCTGGTCAAAAACAAAGACTATCTTTAGCTAGAGCAATTCTTCTCAATCCTAAAATACTCATTTTGGATGAAGCAACTTCAAATTTAGATGTTGAAACAGAATTAGAAATAGATAGTGTTCTTTCCAAATTAACATCTCAAATGACTGTCATTATGATAGCACATAGATTAAGTACTATCTCTCGTTGCGATCAAATATTATTTCTTGAAAATGGTCAACTCGTTGAGCATGGATCTCATGAAGAATTATTACGTCTCAATAAACGATATCATGAACTATGGATCAAAAGAGAAGTCATAAAATAAATAAAATATGTTGTAATTTTTAAAAAACGTGGTATTATATAGATAGACGATATATCGCAATACGATATATAGATAATCTTTATATCGTAAAACTTTATAAATGGAGGTGGATGAATTGAAATCTAATCCTTTAACTGAATCGACGTTCTATATACTTCTTGCATTAGCAAGTGAACCATTACATGGGTATGGCATTATCAAAAAGGTTGAGCTCTTAAGTGAAAATACTATTATCCTTGCGGCAGGAACTCTCTATGGAGCACTAGAGAATTTAAAAAAATCTCATCTTGTAGATCAAATGTTGATTCAGGATAACTCAAGGCGTAAAGTGTACCAAATAACTGATACTGGATTAGAAGTTTTATCTCATGATTATTTACGAATGAAAAAATTATGTTTGATTGCAGAAAGCATTTTAAAAAAAGGAGAGAAATAATATGTTAAGAATCAAACCATATCTAGGTAGTAAGTCAACAGAGGATTACTTAAATAAAAAAGCTCAGAAAGGATATGAACTAGAAAGTATTACTTCTTTTGGATTGTTTGTTCCATTACGATTGGATGCATATAGTTTCAAAAAAACATTAAAAACCAAGAGAGTATATAGAGTAGACAGTAGAAAGATTAAGAAAGAAGACTTTAAAGAGTATCAACAGATTTTCATGGATGATGGATGGAAATATTTTAAGAATAATTTTGCAAACGATGAATATAATAGTGACTATATATTTTATTCAGAAGATTCAACTAAGAATCAAATCTTTTCTGATCCTGAATCAGAAAAGTTAAGAAATAAGGAAAACGCAGCATCAAGTTTATATAAAGGAATATTCTTATTCATGGTATTTCTATTTTTCTCAATCATATTTCCAGCACCACTTGCTGGAAACAATAGTACCATAATTGGATTTATATTTCATAATATCTATATAATAGTAGCTATTTTCATTATAATAACCTCGCTAATAAGATATTTTAAAAACAGGTAATTACAAATTTTATTTAATCTTTTTAATTATTAAATAAATTTATGGTTTATTTTTATAAATCTGATGATAAAACTAAATATATATTCATGAATATATTTTCATTTTTTGATATTTGAGCACTCATTATGAGTGCTTTTATCATTTAATGTCAAAATATTTCCACTTGTTTAAATATTATTGTAATTAAAAAAGATGTCTTTAAAATAGTATCTGAGGAGTACCTATAAATATTATTTTCTTATTCTATAAATTAATATGCTAGTGCTTGCAATCACAAAATTATTAATATAGAAATAATATTTATCAGGACCAAAAAGCACAATTATAGTGCTTTTTTATATTCTTTTCTTCTTATTGCATATTTTGACCTCTTGTGACAGGAATATATAAAAATAGTTTTTTTTCAACTATAATAAATGTGTAATAACAATCAAGGAGAAGAGTATTATGAAAACAATCGAACAAGCACTAACTGACAATTCATTTCATCAGGCACATAATATTGGCTGTGATTTCTGTGTGACTCCAGATCATTATAAGACCGCTCATTTTACAACACTTAAAAATGGCAAGCAGATATGCAACTATTGTAAAAATCATGTTAGAAAACAATTTAAAGGCATAAAGCAGCTAAAAGAGGACATCAATTTAAAGGAAGGAGAAAAAATTGGTGTCATGGTCAGTGGTGGCAAAGATGGATTATATGCATGGATGACACTATGTAATATATTTGGACCAGAGAATGTTATAGCATTCAATCATCATAAATCTGGATTAGTACATCCCTTCGCATATGAAAATCTTTTAAATGCTTCTCGAATTCTAAAGAGTCAATTAATTATTGTTGAAGATAATGATTTCATTATTCGCTTCCGTAAGAATTTAGAAGCATTTGTTAAAAAACCTGATCCTGCAATGACAAGGGTAGCTTTATGTGCGGGATGTAGATATGGTATAACTGGTAATCTTTATAGATTAGCAGATGAAAAGTATAAAATAAAAAAATTTGTAAGTGCTGCATCTTATTTAGAGTTGGCTCCTTTTAAAGCAGAATTATTAAAGGAAAAAGGAAATGGAAACAATAAATATGGACTTCTAAAAGGATTAATTGAAAATGAAAAATATAACTTTGATGATAATATTGAAATCATTCTCAATGATGACGATTTAGCATATAAAAGTATATCTAATGGTAAAAAAACAATCTCACATGAATTTAAAAACTATAAACTATTTGATTTAGATGATTATATTGAAAATAATCCAGATGAATATGAAAAAGCTGTTACAGAGAGATTATCTTGGAAAAGGCCTGAAAAGAGTTGGCATTTTGATTGTATCATAGAGGAATTTAAAGATTTCTTTTATTATGGAACATTAGGATATACTGAAAATGAATTCAAACTTTCTCAAATGATTCGCTATAATCTTATATCTCGTGATGATGCTTTAAAAGAGATTTATCACTATAGAAATAAAATGAAGAATAGTTTAAAAACTATCCTTCAACTCTTAGATGAATTACATTTATCCTATCTGAATGATGAATTTATTCAATTTTTTAAAAATAGTAAATACTATCAATAAATCATATTTATAATGATTTTATTAAACTGTAAATAAACTATCAATTTTACAGTTTTTTATTTTTATATTATATATACAAAACATTTAAAAAGTCGAAATTCTTCATATACAAAGGATTTCGACATCATTTCAATGGCGTCCCTGACTGGATTCGAACCAGCGGCGTTTCGCTTAGGAGGCGAACCCTCTATCCATCTGAGGTACAAGGACAAAACAGGTGTATGATTAAATACACACAATTATGAGATGATAAGTACTCTTTTATCCAAAGAGTAAATCAACATTACTTATTTTAACATGAGATGTTGATTTTTTCAATTCTTTAAAAGAAATCTAAAAATATTTCAAAAAAAATCTTCCTCACCATAGAATTATACACAATTCCTAAAGTTATAAAACCAATTGCTAATGAAATAAAAACTAAATATATTGGGCTTTCTATATTGAAATATATTAATACTCCAATAATAAGAAGTCCACAAAAAAAGAAAAGCGTTGAGAAGATATTTTGATACTTTTTAAAGAAAGTTCTTATTTCACTAAAGAAACTAAATCCAAACATAAACGCCATTGTACTACACATTGTCATTAAATTATTCTTCATATTATTATCTTTATACATAAAGATAAGAGTGCCAAGCAAGCCACTTAGAATTAACAATACTCCTACAATTCTTTTGACAGGCAAGTATAAAAAGAACTTTCTTACACTTCTCAAACTCATAATAATTGCCACAATTCCCATAATAACTGAAGATATCATTAAATAAATTCTTCCAGATGATACTGCGATAAACAGTGATGTTAACCACATCACTGCAATTGTATCTCTTTGATAATCAAAATGAATCATATCATCATATTTATTTTCATCATATAACTTTAAAGTATCATCTATAGCATCTATAGCTTCATCTATTTCATACTCACCTATAATAACATCATGAATATAGTCAAGATATAATTTCTTTGTTTCAATGAAATGTGCCTCTTTTTCATATTCATTTTTCTTATTCAAAATTAACTCTTTGTTATTATAAATAATAATATTTTCAATCTCATCCAAAGAGAATTCCATTTTTCGTAGCAATATAATTTTCTTTAACACTTCTATATCAACTAATCGATAATCTCTGTATCCCGATAACTCTCTATCTGGTTGAATAAGACCTCTTTCTTCATATAAAAGGAGTGCTTTTCGCGTTACCTTATATTTATTCATAACTTCCTTTATTCTCATATACATCACCCATAAACATATTAAACCTAACCCCAAGGGTTAGGTCAAGTTAAATACAAATATTTTTTCTTTTTGTGTTCCAAACATCTAATAATCTTTGAATATAGTAAATAGTCATCTTCTCATACCATTCCCCTGTTTTTAAATCAATAAGGCAATATAAGTTATTCTCTCGCTGGACAAGTGTTAAATCATAATAATAAAGACTCGATTGTATATCTGCAGGAATAGACATAAAAAACCTCCTCATACAATCTTATGTATAAGAAAGCCATTTATGATTTTTCATAAAAATGAATACTGTATTTAAGTAAGCAAACGAAAATAAATATCCACCAATGACATCGCTAGTATAATGAACACCTAAGTATATACGTGAAACTCCAATTAATAATATGACAAAAAATAAAAGAAGCGAAATGATTTTCTTTTTATTCCAAAAGAAATACGCGATCATTCCATATAAAATGAATGAAACCATTGCATGAGCAGAAGGAAAACTAAATCCACGTTCTATTACCAATGGTAGGACATCTGGTCTTGGTCTTGCTATAAGAATTTTCATAATTTGATTGATAATTGCGACAATTGCAACATGTATACTCATCATGAAACCTATTTTCCAATCATTAATAAGACATAGGAGACAAACAAGTATAATTCCTAAAGTTGATCCAAAAAAAGTTATGATTTTCATATAAATTGTTAATGATGAGTTTTGAAATGAAGAGAGAAACTGATAAACATGAGTGTCTATAGATTGAAGATAACCTAATGAGAAAATTATACAGTAACTTAAGAAAAGTATCCATGAAATCATTATCCATAGATACTTTATTTTATAATTCTTTATCAACTCTAATACCATTTTCTTTTACGATTTTACCTGGAACACCAACAACTGTACAATTTGGTGGAACATCTTTAAGCACAACAGATGAAGCACCTACGATACTATTATCTCCAATTGTCACATCACCAATAATTTTAGCTCCTGCTGATATCATTACATTATTACATAACGTTGGATGTCTCTTCACTTTATGTTCACCAGTTCCAACACCACCCAATGTGACACCTTGATATAAAATACAATCATCTCCAATAACTGTTGTTTCCCCTACTACAACACCCATCCCATGATCGATAAAAAATCTTTTTCCAATTGTTGCACCTGGATGAATCTCAATGCCAGTCAAAAAACGTGCTATTTGACTTAAAAAACGTGCTAATATCTTTAAATGAATAGACCAAAGAAAATGGTTAATACGGAAGAAAAACATAGCATGAACACCAGGATAATTTAATATAACATTAAATCTATTCCTTGCGGCTGGATCCATCTCTAAAACACGCCCTACTAAACTTTTATTCATAACTATACCCCCTCTTTGTTGTTCTTTATTAAAACATAATTTCCAAAAATAAACAAATCAAGTAATAATTTTTTTAGTCTTCAATGATTTGATCAGGTTGTTTTAACTCTTTCTTATAGAAACGAATAAACATAAATGTGGTAATAATTGCAGCTAAGATATCTGATACAGGTTCAGCAAACAATACAGCAAAAACACGTGATCCATCATGAACCATTGAGGCAATAGGTCCTGCTATTGATGTTGCTAAAGAACTGCCACCCAAAAGATATGGAAAAATATAAATCAATGGAATTAATAAAATAATTTTTCTTGTAATAGCCATCCAAACTGATACTTTTGCTTGACCCAATGCCATAAATGACTGCTGACAGGCAATTTGGGCACCAAACATACCTGATCCAATTAAAAAGACACGTAATGCCCAAGATGAGAAAACAATTGTTTGTGCATCATTTGAAAAAATAGATACAAAGAATTCAGAGAATAACATAACAGTTCCACTTGCAATAAAAGCAAAACCTAAACAGACTTTCATAACTAACTTAAAAGTATTTCTTACACGAGTATAGTTTTTAGCTCCATAATTATAACTCATTATGGGTTGTGCCCCTTGACATAACCCCTGTAATGGCAACGTAATAAATTGCCACAGACTCATAAGTATTGCCATTGTTGCAACAGCCATCGTTCCTCCGTATATCAATAGCTGATTATTAAATGATATTTGTAACAAACTCTCAGTTGCAGTTTGAACAAATGGTGATATTCCCAAAGCCATTATAGATAAACAAATATGCCAATTTGGTTTTAAATATTGTTTTCTAATTTTAATAGTACTCTTTTTCCCAAACAAGAAAATCAAAACCCATACAGCAGAAACACCTTGAGATATAATCGTTGCTAAAGCTGCCCCAGCAACTCCCATATCTAACCAAAAAATAAATATAGGATCTAAAACGATATTAAAGATTGCTCCAATCACAACAGTACACATTCCTGTCTTAGCAAATCCTTGTGTGTTAATATATGCATTCATGCCCAAGGTAATCTGAACAAAAATTGTTCCCAATGCATATATACTAATATATGAAATGGCTTGTGATAATGTTTCTTCATTTGCACCAAATAACAGTAATAATGGTTCTTGCCAAATAAGGACAACAATCGTTAAAAGAATACCTACAACAATCAATAATACAAAACTATTGGTCATAATTTCTTCTGCTTTATCTTTTCTTTGTTCACCCAATTTAATTGCACATAAAGGTGCACCTCCAATTCCCACTAATTGAGTAAACGCAGTAATAAAAGTAAGAATTGGCAATGCAACTGACAAAGCAGCCATTGCTGATGTTCCATCAGTCATCTGTCCAATATATATACGATCAACAATGTTATATAAAATATTCACAAGTTGTGCAATTATTGATGGTATCGCTAATGCAAATAATAATTTTGATATTTTTTCATGTCCTAATCTATTGTTAGTAGCCATGTTTTTCCCTCCTCTTTCAATCTTTCCTATCATAATACAAAATAAATATAAATTTCTTTTTTTCCTACATATGAAAACGGAGTATACCTACTCCGCATCAACTCGTTGATTGATTTTAAAAATATCGACTTTATAAATCAGAATATATAATATAATAGCTAAAATTCCTGCCGACACAGCATCTAAAACAGAATGCTGTTTAATAAACATTGTTGATAATGTAATTAAGATAGCTGATGTACTGGCAAATATTTTCATTGTTATAGAATTTCTAAAATCATAACATTTTATCAATGCAATTGCACAGCCTATAGAATTATAAACATGTATGCTTGGAAAAACATTTTGACTTTTATCAGCAGTATAAATAAAGTTAACCAAAAAAGTGGAAAGTGCACTTCCTTCTATAACATCTGGTCTATGGTTATAACTGGTTGGATATATTGTAAAAATAATTAAACAAATCGTCATTCCTATAAAAAGGAAAGCAACACATTGATAGAATTCTTTTTTATGTCTAAAAAACAAATAGGCAATTGTTCCTGCAACAAAAAGAAACCAATAAACATAAGGATATATGAACCATGTTATAAATGGGGTTGCTTGATCTATCATAGTATAAACATCATGAAATCCACTATCTCCTCTTAATTGCAAGCCAAAATACCATGGCAAATAAAAGATGAAATAGAGAAAAACCCATGCATGTTTATATTGAGATAAGAATTTTTTCATTAGTTAAATCCAAATAACTTTCTTGAAATTGCATATCCTGTTGTTAATACTTTTTTTCCAACTAAGCTATCCATTTCCATAAACGAACCTAAAAGTGTATGCTTAACAGCTTTATATAATTCTGGATTTTGTTTTCTTAAATACTCCCAAAGTTCTTCTTTCTTTTGTAAATGTTCTGGTGTTCCTGATTTTACTAGTAAAACTGTTGAAACAGTCGTTATCATTGTCAAATATTTAACCATATAATTACGTAATTTACGACTCTTTAAATTCATAACATCGCAACAATCAACCATCATTTTATTCACTTTTATTTGCTGATCAATACGCGAAATCATGACTTTTTCATTAACTGATTGATCTTCTCTTCCAATATAATAACGATACAAATCAACATTCAAATAATAGAGTGTTGTTACATATGGTAATGGTTGATAAACAAATAAATTATCTACATAGAAAGTATGTTTAGGCAGTTCTAAATTGCAGTTTCTTAATAATTGAGTACGATAGATAACACTGTGCATAAGCAAATTCTGTTGTGGATAGAAGCGTTTGACATCATACCATCTAAATCTTCTATTTTGTGGTAAAGCATTTGTATATTTTATCACACTTGATTTATTTTCACTAGGCTTTTCATAGACATAGTTAGCAATAAGCATATCAATATCTTCATCTTGCTCATGTAACATTTTAATCGTTTCCAAAACTTTTACTAATGCTGATTGATCAAACCAATCATCACTGTCTAAAACTTTAAAATATAAGCCTGTTGCATTTTTAAGACCAGTATTCACAGCTTGTCCATGCCCACCATTTTCTTGATGAACACATTTAATTGTTTCAGGATAACGAGCAGCATATTCATCACCAATACATGCCGTTTCATCTTTTGATCCATCATCAACAATAATAACTTCTACATCATCTTTTAAGATTAAACATGATTCAATTGCTTTTGCCATATAATCTTGTGAATTATAACAAGGAATGGCTATAGATAAATATTTCATTTCTTCCTCCTATAATTGTTTTGTTAAAGCAAGTGCTTCCTCAACAATTCCATCAATATTGTAATACTTATATTGAGCTAATCTTCCTAACAAATGAAAACGGCAAAATGGCTTAACCATGTCCGCATACTTTTGATGCATAGCCTTATTTTCAGGACTCAAAATAGCATAATAAGGAACTTGTCGATTATCTTTATAAACTTCAGGATACTCTTTAATAATAGTTGTCCCAGATATCTTTTGCCCCGTTAAATATTTAAATTCAGTAATTCTGGTATAGTCTTCACTTACAGTATAATTAACAACACCATGACCTTGATAATCATCTTGTGAATAATGTTCAAAATCAAAGCGTAATGAACGATATGGTAATTGACCTAAACAATTATCAAAAAACTCATCAATTGCACCTGTAAAAATAATATGACCTAAAAACTCTTGACCTTGATAATAAATCTTTCGATTATCAAAATCAAAAGATATTAAATTTTTAGCATCTTTTCCTAACTCTATTTCAATATTTTCATGATCCAACATCTTTTCAAATAACTTCGTATAACCTTCTTCTGGCATACCTTGATATGTATCCTGGAAATAACGATTATCATAAGAAATCAAAACAGGAACACGTGCTGTCACACTTTGATCAACTTCTTCAGGCTTTTGATTCCACTGTTTCATTGTATATTTTAAGAAAATATTTTCATAAACATACTGTGCAACCTCTTGAATTCCTTTTGAAGAACTTTTTTGAAGTTCTAGTATAGGAACTCTCGCATTTTCCCCATATGTATCAATTAATTCCTGCTTTAAAGATTGTCCTCTTTCTTCACCAAAAACAATCATTAATGTATTCAAATTAAATGGTATAGGAATAATCTTACCATAAACATCACCAACAACTTCGTGCTGATAATCATACCATTTCGTAAATCTTGATAAAAAATCAAAAACTTCCTTATTATTGGTATGAAAAATATGTGGACCATACTTATGAACAAGTACACCATATTCATCATACTCATCATAACAGTTTCCACCAATATGATTTCTTTTCTCAATAATTTTCACTTTCTCTCCACGTTCTGCTAAAACCCGAGCAACGACTCCACCTGCAAAACCGCATCCTATAATTAAAGTATCCACTTTCTCACCTCTAGTCATTATCATACCATATTATTCCTGTATTGAACATATCAATCGTTCAAAGATAATTCAATTTCTGTTGATGATAAGGCAGAAAAAGGAATAAATTCAGAGACTTCATGATAATCACCAATCTTTTTTTCTAACCATACAACATCATGCCATTTTTTAAACTTATATCCACAATTTTGAAAAATACCAACAACTTGAAAACCAAAAACTTCATGAAATCTTTCACTGTTAGCATTTGGATGCGTAATACAAGCATAAACATTTTTAACATTCATCTTCTTCAATAAACTCAATAAAGTCTTATAAAGCCTTGTCCCACATCCTTTTCGTGATAACCCATCTTTAATATATATGGATAACTCACAATCCCAATCAAAAGCTTTACGGGCACTATAACGTGATGCATACGCATATCCAATCACTTCACCATTCTCAATAGCCACAAGATATGGATATTGATGTAATGTGTTATTTATTCTTCTCTCTATTTCTTCAAAGTTTGGTGCATCATATTCAAAAGTAATATTTGTATTTTGAACATAGTAAGCATAGATTTTCTGAATACTTTTTGCATCTTTGGATGTTGCTATTCTTATTTTCATAAATACCCTCCTATTGATATAAGCCGACTTTTTCTTTTCGAGCTTCTTCATCTGCTTTAATAATTATATCTTTATATTTATAATCATATCCATAATCATAGTATTTCTTTACAAAACCTGCTCTTGCTATTTTTTCCTGTAAAAGTTGTCCATCTACAAAAACCCATAACAATGCGCGATCATATTTATCATATTGATCCCCATCAGCATTAAATTCTATTTCTATACTTGATGCATTTTGAAGTTGATTTTTTGTATACTCACTAGCTTCTTTTCCCATATACTCTTTTTTATTTGTTGATTCAGGTGTATCAATATAAAGAAAACGAGATTTTACACGTTCTCCTGAGATCTTAAACCAAGCTGTATCACCATCTACACACTTATCTAATGTCACAATTTGACGTTCTGGTGAACTTGGTTTTGGAGCAAAGTATTCAGTATAAACAAATTGAGCAATAGCTAGAAATAAAACAGTGAGAGCCCCAGCAATTTGCTTTTTCATTTTTTTAAGATTTTTTTTCTTCATAAACACTCCTTTAAAATCTACAAAATTATACACTAATTTTACATGTCATGCAATCATGCGAAGACAAATTCAATGTTCTAAATACATATGATATGAAGAGTTGTATGAAATACACTGATATATCATATCATTTAAAAATAAAGAAAAAAGAAAGATAATTAGAAAAATTGCATAGATATTCAAAAAACTTATCCTCATGAAATTGTTTTCATTGAGAATAAGTTCTTATTTTTTAGATTCTAACAGTTTTAAATATTCGTTCTCATGAACAATACGAAGATCTTGCCCTTGTTTCATCAATTGAATAGCCTTTTTTACCTTTTTATTTTCATTACCAAAACGAACTTTATGATAACCCTTTCCTCCAATGACTAGATAGTTAGTTTGGGTACTCACTTGTTGAGTGGCAAGCGCACTTACCTGTTTTGTTTTTTCTTCTAAAAGTTCTCTAGGCATAGATAACTTTCCAGTAAAACAAACAAACTGATGATATAAAAATGCATCTTCACGTTGTGATAACTCCCTTAACTGTGGAGCAATCTCAGCTGAGATTATATTCCGATAATAGTTCTCTTTCATCTCACCAAAATCCAAATGAAATCGTTGGTGTAATTCCTGAAGCGTTTCACAATGTTCATATTTTAACATCTCTATAAGAATTTGTGCACATGCTTTTGCATCATCCAAAGCATGATGAGCCTGAAATTCAAAGCCTATCATCTGAGAAAGTTCTTTTACATTATACTTATGAAGATCAGGATAAACAAGATGAGCCAAAACATTTGTACATGACATATAAAGATGAGGATATGATATATGATTTTGTTTTAAAACAGCTCGTAAATTCATCATATCTCCTTGAATATCATGAGAAACAACAATTGTATTTTCAAAATAGTGATGAATATCTTTCCAGACATCTTGGAATGGTCTTTCTTTTAGTAATGATTTGGTTTTTATTTTATGGACTTTGTATCTGTAAACATCATAACTTAAATTTCTGGGTTTTACCAATGAATAATATGTAGAAATAACTTGCTGATCAAGTAATTCAACAATACCAATCGCACATACACTTGCTGGATCCTGGTTTAAGACTTCAATATCAAAAACAGTTATTCTTTCACTCATGAAATACCCACTGCCTTTTTTGCAAGAGCATCAGCAACATCATTATATACATCTCCACTATGTGCTAACACTTTTACAAATGATATATCAATACTTTTGCGACTTTCTTCAATAAATCTTTGATATGCCTGAGTTCCTATTTTATTGGCTTTCCATAAACCATTTGCCCATTTCTCAATTCCTTCATAATCATAATAGATACAAATAAATTGATATCCATGCTTTATAGCGTAACGAATGGCCATTTCACTTCCAATGATTTCTCCTGCAACATTTCTCATTGTTACATAATCTTCGCTATGACCTTTACCATTAAATTGCTCAATAACATTTTGTCCATACAAGAGAACACAACCATAACCATATTCGTGAGTCTTAACATTATAACTGCCATCCACATAAGCTATTAAGCCATCACCTGTCATCACCTTTGGCTGATCACTCAAAAAAGTCATTGCTTCGTCTCGTGAAGAAAATGATTTATATATTGCGCCTTTAAATCCTCTAACTTGTTGTTCACATTCAGCCCAAGTTAAAAAAACTCCAGTTTTTCGTCCTTTTTTCACTGCGTAAAATTTACTCATCCACAAAACCTCCATTCACCATTATAAAGAGAAAAAATGCTTTTGGCTAGTATAATTACAATTATATTGTGGTCATTTGCAAATATTGTTATAATATGTAGAAGAAAGGAAGATCATTTATGAAAATAGAAAATAGATTTTTGAAATATATAAGTTTTAATACTCAATCAGACCCTTATTCTACAACTTCACCTTCATCAAAGAATCAATTAGAATTGGCAGAATTCCTTATTGAAGAAATGCGAATATTAGGTCTGGAAAATGTACATATGAGTGAATTTGGAGTTATTTATGGCACAATTCCCTCAAATAATAATCATCAGGGAGATGTCATTGGACTGATTGCACACATGGACACATCACCTGATGCAAGTGGAGAAAATGTTCATCCACAAATTATCAGAAATTATGATGGATCTCGTATTTCGCTTAATGAAGATATGGTACTTGATCCACAAGAATTCCCAGATTTAAATGAAGTTATAGGTCATGATATTATTACAACTGATGGAACAACACTATTAGGCGCTGATGATAAAGCGGGAATTGCAATTATTATGAGTTTAGCAGAATATATGTATAAACACCCTGAGTTCAAACATAACGATATTCAAATTGCTTTTACGCCTGATGAAGAAGTTGGACGTGGTACTGAGCATTTTGATTTGGATACATTCCAGGCAGATTATGCATATACAATTGATGGTGGTCATATCAATGAATTATACTTTGAAAACTTTAATGCTTATCAAGTCCTTGTAGAAATCACTGGAAAAAGTATTCATCCAGGAAGTGCCAAAAACAAGATGGTGAATTCATTATCTGTTGGAATTGAATTTGACCAATTATTGCCTCAGCACAAAACCCCTGAACATACTGAAGGTTATGAAGGTTTTCATCACCTCCATCATGTTCAAGGAACATGTGAAAAAACACGTTTAGAATACATTGTTAGAGATCATAATTTTCTTGAATTAAAAGATCAGTTAAATGATTTCAAACGTATTCAAGCATTCTTAAATAGTCGTTATGGTTATGAACTTGTTCATATCACAATGCATGAACAATATCTGAATATGAAAGATATTATCAAAGACACTCCAGAAATTGTTGAACAAGTAGAAATTGCAATGAATGATGTTGGGCTTAATCCTACAATAGTTCCTATTCGTGGAGGAACAGATGGAGCTATGTTATCATATAAAGGTTTACCTTGTCCAAATCTTGGAACTGGTGGTTTCAATTGTCATGGTCCATTTGAATTTGTATCAATAACAATGATGAAAAAAGGATTAGAGTTATTATTAAGATTGATTAGAAATAATGTTTATGCAAAAGAAGATATGCCTTTTTAGGGTTTTATCTTCTTTTTCTCTATATTTATGATAAAATATAACAAAGGGAGTGTTTTTATGCGCTGTTTATTTCTTATAAATCCGAGTTCTGGAACAAAAACAATTCAAAAGAAGTTAGATCAATTGATTGGTCAAATGATTCTCAAGAAAATTATAAATCATGTTGATGTTTTTTATACACAAAAAAAACATGATGCCTATCATCGTGTTTTAGAAATACAACCTCATGAATATGATTTTTTAGTCAGTGTTGGTGGTGATGGTACTGTCAATGAAATTATTAGTGGAATTGTAGAAAAAGAATTTGATATACCTCTTGCTATCTTACCTGGTGGAACCGTTAATGATTTTGCTAATCATTTAAATCTGCCACAATCAACTCATCAATTTATTCAAATGATTGAAAACATGAAAATAATGAAAGTTGATGTGGGGCAAGTTAATGACAGTTATTTTGCTAATGTTATTGCTGGAGGAATGTTTAGTGATATTAGTTTTCAAGTCACAAAAGCTGAGAAAGAAAGATTTGGTCCACTTGCATATTATATCAGTGGAATTCGACAATTACCTTCACAACTAAGTACAACTCTTCATCTCAAAGTCAAAACTGAAAATGAAGAATTTGAAGAAGATGCTCGTCTTTTCATGATTACCAACACCTCACAGGTTGGTGGTTTTAAAGCCATTACACCTCATGCTGATATTCAAGATGGACAATTGGATTTACTAATTATTAAAAAATGTTCCACAACTGATATGCTCTCTTTATTCAAAGATTATAAATTAAGTACTCATGAAAAAAGTCCATTTATTCGTTATGTTCAGGCCCATGAAATAACAATTGAATGTGATAAAAACATTATATATGACATTGATGGAGAGGAAGGTACTCATTTCCCAATTCATGTCACAACAAAAAATAAAGCACTCTGTATTATTGTTCCATAAAGTTATCTTAGTTGATAGCTTTTTTATATATAAAAATAGGGCTATACAATAGCCCTATTGATATGGATTTTTAGGAATAATGATAGCTCCGACTAAATAAGCAATCAATCCTGATCCCCAGCCAAAAACAAGTACAACTGCTACAAGTCTTACAATTGTTGGATCAATATCAAAGTATTCAGCAATACCACCACATACTCCACAAATCATAACGTCTCTTTTTGATCTATATAATCTCTTAGTCATTTTTTAATCCTCCGTTCTTACATTGACTTTTCCTAAAGCACAATCAACATCAATTAATTTTTGGGTTGTTCCATGATTCATTTTTTGATCAGTGATACCAGAAAAATGATTATCACCTATGGATACACTACCTAAACCAACATCTACCTTATAATTATATTCACTTTCATATCCTGTTAATGAGGCAGATACTTGACCAGCACCAACTTGAATAGATGTTTTATTCTCGCATGTTAATCGACTCACTTTTGCGGTTCCCATACTTGCATCTAATTCAAAATCTTTACACTCTAAATCATTTAACACCAATCGTCCTGCAGCAGCATTAGCTTCAATCTTTTCTGCTTTTAACCCATTTATTTTTGTTGAACCAGCACTCATATTCACTTCTATTTTATCCAAATTATATCCTTTTGGAACATTAATTTGAATTTGGGCAGTATCATATCCTCCGAAACTTAGCCAATAATGTGGTTGATCTATCACAATGCGATCACCTTTTTGATAGATTTCAAAACCATTATAAATATCACTTGCATAAATTTCAATATCCTGAAGTGAATCTTTTTCAGAAAATTGAATATTTCCTTTATGAACATTGATTTCTAATCTATCTACTGAAGATGATGATCTATATTGAATATTGTCAGCACTTTTATAATGCCATCGAAAATTCCATGAGCGTAAAAAATTGAAATTAGATACTTCATTTAGACCACCCACACTTATACCAGCAAAAATCAAACAGATACCTACACCCAAACATATCAATATTGTATATATTCTTTTCATACTACACACCTCTTGGACGGAAGATCTTTCCAAGTCCATCTGCTATGGCATTTGCTATCCCAGGAATACAATCCTTAAAGAACCATGCTGCCATCTTCCCAAATATTGTTCCTAATGCCATAAGGACAAATCCAATTCCCATATAAATAAGACCAGCGCCTGGCAATGTGAATAAATGTATAAATCCCACAATCATAAAAACAATCGCAAGAACATGTAAAATAAATGTAATAATCCATAATCCAAATATTAAACATATGAATATACCAAAGAATGAAAATCCAAAACCAAATAGAGTTCCGAATGTTCCAAAAACTATCGCTGACACTGGAAGACAAGCAAAAATTGCTATAACAATGAGAATCAAACGATCAGTAGAATGCATTTCATTCCAACGATTTCTAAAATTCCCCGTCTCCTTACGAGTCTTTTTTGTTTCTTTACTATCTGCATCAATGACTTCATAATTCTTTTGATAATCATCATTTGTAAAACCACTGTTTCCAACATGAATACCTTCATCAAATTTCCCCTTTAATCCATCTTTAATAATAGCTGCTACTCGACTAGGATCTCCTAATTCATCAATAACCTTTTGTTCGTTTTCTTTCCCAGCTTCATCAAAATAATTCTCATAGAAAGACAATGCTTCTTGCCTTTCCTCATCACTAATATCTTGAAGTAGATACTCAAGTTCTTTCATAAATTTTTTTCTATCCATCTTGATTTCCCCCATCAAATAACTTATTAATTTTTGTTATATAATCAAACCATTCTTGTTTATACATATTAAGTTGAACGATTCCCGCACTTGTAATTTTATAATATCGCCTATTACGTCCTTGAAATTCCTGGTCATAACTTTCTAAACAGCCATCTTTGAGAAGTCTTCTTAAAACAGGATAGAGTGTTGATTCACTCACACTAATAACCGCTTGAACATCTTGTGTTATTTTATAACCATATGTTCCTTCCTTTTCCCTAGAGACAACTGATAGAACAACTGCATCTAATAAAGCAGCACCCGTATTAAAAATCATCCTATCACCTTCTTTTCATATAATACTATACGACATATAGTATTATATGTCAACATATAAAGAAAAAAACTTCCTATGAAGTTTTATCTATAATCAATATAGTGAGCGATTCCATAATAACAAGGAACTGTCAAGAAAACAATCCATGCAGGATGCCATAATCCATTTTCAAAACCAAACCATAAAAATATCATAAGTGTTAAAACTGGATATGCAAAGTTTGAAAATTTTCTCTTACGAAAAGCTGTAATTAAACTATCAAATAATGGTAATGTCAATAAAACAATCCACGTAGGATGCCAAATGCCTGTCATTACACCATAAATCAAATAACCAATAAATAAGATTGATCCAAATGGAAAATCATATTTTTTATTATGCTTAAAGTCTGTCCAATCATCATTCCAATCTTTTCTTTCACCATTTACATAAACACCTTTATCCCCAATATTAACACCATCACCATTTCTATCAATAACATGAATACCTTTCCATGAAACATGAACTTCACTTTCATCATCTTTGACATGAATACCATCAAAACCAACATGAACATATTCATCCCCATCTTCATATTTATATGCATACTCTTCTTGACTCTCTTTCATATCTTCAGTTTTATCAGATATTGTTTCTTCTGTTTCAGTCGGTTCATGTAATAATAATTGATCTAAAGAAATACCATATAACTTTGCTAATTCAATCAAGTTATCTGTATCAGGAGAAGCTTCTGCTCTTTCCCATTTACTCACTGCCTGGCGACTAATTCCTAATTCTTGAGCTAAGGCTTCTTGTGAATAACCTTTCTCTTTTCTAAGTTGTAATAATTTATTTGCAATTTCTATATTCATAATTCCTCTCCTCCTTGCACCCATATTATAGATAAAATCATCAAGTTGCGGCTACATATTTTAGATTGAATGCCCGAAACTATTGGTTGCATTTCACTAAAATGGCAATATATATGGGTTCTAATCAGTCACTTTCTGTCAATTTAGACATGACCAAACAGTTATATAGACTTTCTTTGTTTTTATCTGTTACGTTTGCTTTCTATATATATTTCTTTGCACTCTTTGTTACATTTTTATATATGTAAATGATTCTCACTTTTCTATTTTTTCGCTATATTTAAATCAATCATAAAAAATATATATAAAGTTTATATCTGCTCCTTAGCATTATTGACTAGTTAAACATAATTCTACTTTAACCAAGATAATCATACATGAAAGCATTCATTTCATCATTATTTCCCAGGAAATTTTCTTTATCGACAGTTTGTCTTAACATATTTTATCAATCATTATTTATTCTATTTTCTTATCACTCTACCTCAACATCTCATTATACACATTTTTCAAAAAAGAAAAAGGGATTTCTCCCTTATCTTTCTTTTGCCATTTTTGCAAGTGCCAATGCCCCACAAACACCTGCATTATCACCTAATCCTGGATAAACAACATACTCTTTAATTTTGTCCGTTGTTATTTCATCTTTTTGAATATATCCATGCAATCTCTCTTGCAAATATTTATGAACCATAGGGAACAATTGTTTTTGATGCATAACTCCTCCTCCAAGAATAATCTTCTTTGGTGAAATTGTTAGAACATAAATAGCCAAAGCTTGAGCAATATACCATGCTTCTAAATCCCATGCAGGATGATTTTCATCAAGTTCATTTCCTTTGACTCCCCATCTTGCCTCAATTGCTGGTCCAGCAGCCAAACCTTCAAAACAAGTTCCATGGTATGGACATTTTCCAGCATACTGATCATCTTCACGTACTGTTAACATCATGTGACCCATTTCTGGATGAAGTAAACCATGAACAAGATTTCCTTCAACAATGGCTCCACCACCAATACCTGTTCCAATTGTTAAATACAATGCACTATCTAAACCTTTCGCTGCACCAAAGTATGCTTCTCCTAATGCTGCACCATTAACATCTGTATCAAATCCAATTGGTAAACCAGGATAATGTTCTTGAATTGCTCCAACAATATTATAATTCGTCCATCCTGGTTTTGGTGTTGTTGTAATGTATCCATAAGTTGGACTCTTTAAATCAGGATCAATAGGTCCAAAACATCCTAACCCTAATGCTTCGATATCTTTTCCATCAAAGAATTTAAAAATATTTTGTACAGTTTCTTCAGGTGATGTTGTAGGGAAAGCATCTCTTTCTAAAACATTTCCATTTTCGTCTCCAATTGCAACAACGAATTTTGTACCACCAGCTTCAATAGCTCCTAATCTCATCAAATTTTCCTCCTCTTTATAACTAACTACCTCGTATCTATTTTATCATGTCTAAAATGAAATAAAAAGCCTTTATTCAAACTCTATGGATAATTGTTGGTGATTACCTTCATCACTTAATAAGCTTTCTAAATAATCTTTATAAAAAGATATCTTTTCAACTTCTTTTTGAAAATAATATTTATATCCTTCCATATTCATAATTTCATCTTTATGCTCTTTCATATTCCCAGTAAAATAATACCTATTCGCTTTCACAATTACTGCTTTCATAAGTTCTCTTATCTTTGTATCTTTGACTCTCTCAAAATCTTCTGCAAAATGTGTAGAAGACACGAGATCAAAATATTCATTTGCATCTCTAGAAATTTTAAGTGACTCTGTATGATAATTCATTTTTTGATTATTCAATTCAATAACCCCATATTGTAAAGGAGCATTTAATATTGAAGAAGATGCTATATCATAAATACCATTGATTTCCTTTATATTCTGACAATGAATGTGTCCACTTAAAACAAATGGGACTTTATAACTATGAAACAACTCTGCAATTTTTTCACTATCTTTAATTGTATAACGTCCTCCCAGCAATTCATTGTGATTAACAAGATTATGGTGCATTGCAATAATAGGAATCTTATTATTTTCTTGAATATCCTTGAGCTGATCTTTTAACCATTTCATTGTTGAATCTGTAAAATAACCTCCAATATCTAATCCTGAACCAGTTAATTCATGAGCTGTTGAATCCATCATTAATAGAGAGTAGTGTTTATTTAACTCAATACGATAACTTAATGAATCATCATGTTTCTGATATTGATAACCTAAATTTTTATAAATAGCTCTAAATTCTTCAGCATTGACATTATCTACATCAAAATAATCTTCTTTTCCATAACCCTTTGCATAAATATAATCTACATCATGATTTCCAGGTATAACTGCAACATCAATATGATCATCTTTAAGTACAGATAGTTTTTTTGCTAAAGCTTCATGGCTCCCTTTCTCACCATTAAAAGATAAGTCACCTGTTAATATAACAAGATTGGGCTTTATCTCTTTTATCGTTTGAATAAAAACATCTAAAATTTCATCAGCATATGTCACCATTTTGCCATCTCCATACAACATGTTTTCTTCAAACCATTCACAATCCTTATAATAATCTTTTAAGAAATAATGAATATCACTTGCAACAATAATTTTTATATTTTCATTATCTACAAGTGGTTTTTGCACACATCCTAGTAGCATAGTTAGAATTATAAAAGCATATAATATTTTCCTCATATCTATCACCTATTTATATTTTAACAATTATATTCTTTATAACAAAGAACTTTTAACAAATCCATATAAACTTATTTTTTCCATTGATACTTGAAAAGAAATCAGTAATTATAATGGTATCATTCTTAAATAACAAAAAATGAATGATAAACATCATTCATTTTCATCTTTAAACCCTTGATAATCTTGTGTATGAAGTAATTGATTTGCATTATCAATACGTTCTTGATGTGGTGGATTGATTCCTTCTAAAGCATAAGGAATATTGAGTTCTTTCCATTTGAATGTTCCTAGTGTATGATATGGGAGAACTTCAACTCTTTGAACATTCTTTAATGATTTTATAAATTCATTTAACTCTTCTAAATCCTCATCATAATCATTTCTTTCAGGAACAAGAACATGTCTAATCCAAACAGGTTTTCCTATTTCAGATAAATATCTTGTCATATCTAATATATTCTGGTTCCCTTTTCCTGTAAGCAACTTATGTTTTTCTTCATTCATAACCTTGATATCTACCAATAATAAATCAGTATATTTCATTAGTTCTTGAAACTGAGAAAAGAAGGGCTCACTTCTTGTAAAGCATCCGCCACTTGTATCAATACAAGTATTAATATTTTCTTTCTTAGCAAGTTTAAATAATTCTAATATAAATTCCATTTGCATTAATGGTTCTCCACCACTAATTGTTATTCCACCTTTTTCACCCCAATAACTCTTGTATTTCATAGCCTGCTTCAAGGCAGCTTCAGGAGTCATCTCTTGATATTTTTGTGATCCCCAAGTATCAGGATTATGACAGAATTGGCAACGCAATGGACAGCCTTGCAAGAAATAAATATATCTTACTCCTGGCCCATCTACTGAGCCAAAACTTTCAATAGAATGAATTCTACCTTTTATATTTTCCATTATATTCTCCTATAAAAACAGCCTCTATTATAGAGGCTGCTTAATTTTATTTATGTCAATAATTACATATGATCATGACAAGTTCTAGCGATAACATCTAGTTGTTGTTCTCTAGTTAAGTCAATGAATTTAACAGCATATCCAGATACACGAATTGTGAAGTTTGCATACTCTTCTTTTTCTGGATGTTCCATTGCATCATATAATTTTTCTTTTCCGAAAACGTTAACGTTTAAGTGATGAGCACCTTGAGTAAAGTATCCATCTAATACTTGAACTAAGTTATTAACTTGTTCTTCTTCATTATGACCTAATGCATCAGGGTTAATAGTTTGTGTATTTGAAATACCATCTAAAGCCCATTCATAAGGAAGTTTAGCAACAGAGTTTAATGAAGCTAATAAACCATTTTGTTCTGCACCATAAGATGGGTTTCCACCAGGAGCTAAAGGTTCTCCAGCTTTACGTCCATCAGGTAATGCTCCAGTAGCTTTACCATAAACAACGTTAGAAGTAATTGTTAAGATTGAAGTTGTTGGTTCACTATCACGGTAAGTATGATGTTTCTTAAGTTTAGTTAAGAAAGTTCCAAGTAACCATACTGCGATATCATCTGCACGGTCATCATCGTTACCATAACGTGGGAAGTCTCCTTCAGTTTCATAATCAATAACAAGACCATCTTCATCACGAATAGTTTTTACTTTTGCATATTTAATAGCACTGATTGAATCTACAACATGAGAGAATCCAGCAATACCAGTTGCGAATGTACGTCTTACTTCAGTATCAATTAAAGCCATTTCAGCTGCTTCATAATAATATTTATCATGCATATATTGAATTAAGTTTAATGTATTTACATAGATGTCAGCTAACCATTCCATCATTTGGTCATAAGCTTCCATAACTTCATCATAATCTAAGTATTCAGATGTAATTGGACGGTATTTAGGAGCAACTTGATCTTTAGATTTTTCATCAATACCACCATTAATAGCATATAACAAGCATTTTGCTAAGTTAGCACGTGCACCAAAGAATTGCATTTCTTTACCAGTTTGAGTTGCAGATACACAACAACAAATTGAGTAGTCATCTCCCCATACAGGTCTCATAACATCATCATTTTCATATTGAATTGAACTTGTATCAACAGAAATCTTAGCAGCATAATCCTTGAAAGGTTTTGGTAATGCAGCTGTGTATAATACAGTTAAGTTTGGTTCAGGAGAAGGTCCCATGTTTTCTAATGTGTGTAAGAAACGGAAATCGTTTTTAGTAACCATTGAACGACCATCAGTTCCAAGTCCTGCGACTTCTAATGTAGCCCATACTGGGTCACCAGAGAATAATTGATTATAAGAAGGAATTCTTGCAAATTTTACCATTCTACATTTCATAACGAAATGGTCAATTAATTCTTGTGCAAGTTCTTCTGTAATTGTTCCATTATCTAAGTCTCTTTGAATATAGATATCTAAGAATGTAGAAACACGTCCTACTGACATAGCAGCACCATTTTGAGTTTTAATTGCAGCTAAATATCCAAAGTATAACCATTGAACAGCTTCTTTTGCATCTTTAGCAGGTTGAGAAATATCAAATCCATAAGCTTCTGCCATTTTTTTCATACCAGCTAATGCTTTGTACTGTTCAGCAATTTCTTCACGTTTACGGATAATGTCTTCTTTCATTGATCCACTTCCGCAGTTATTGAAATCTTTTAATTTTTCTTCCATTAAGAAGTCAATTCCGTATAAAGCAACACGACGATAATCACCTACGATACGTCCACGTCCATAAGTATCAGGAAGTCCTGTAATGACTTTATTACGACGAGCTTTTCTAATTTCTGGTGTATAAACATCAAAAACACCTTGGTTATGAGTTTTATGGTATTCAGTAAAGATTTTGTGTAATTGAGGATCTGGTGTATATCCATAAGTTTCACAAGCTTGTTCAGCCATTTTAATACCACCATAAGGCATAAATGCTCTTTTTAATGGTTTATCAGTTTGAAGACCTACAACTGCTTCTAAATCTTTCATACTTTCATCAATGTATCCAGCACCATAAGCAGTTAATCCTGATACGATATGAGTTTCCATATCAAGAACTCCACCTTTAGCACGTTCTTCTTTTTGAAGTTCTTGTAATTTTCCCCATAATTTATTAGTAGCTTCTGTTGGTTCAGCTAAGAATGATGCATCACCATCATAAGGTTTGTAGTTTTGTTGGATGAAATCACGAGTATTAACTTCTTCTTTCCAAATTCTCCCCTTGAAGCCTTTCCATTGTTCTTTTTCTAACATGTTTTCTGTTTCCTCCTTGAAATTAAATTCCTCACCCATTATAGCACTCTTAATACACCTACACAATGAAAAAAATTACTTTTTTTGATGATTTTTTCATGTTTGAGAATCCTTAAATTAGGTTCGGTTCATGTGACACCCTCACTATAACAAATATCATTTCATTCGTCTATCTATTTGCTCTATAATTTTTTCACAAGATAAATTAAAAAGAAAAAGCAGATTCAAATCTGCTTATAAATATCTCTTTAAATCCTCGGCAATAAGTGATGATTGTTTTCCAAAAATCATAGATAGATTCTCTTTGCCTTCTACAATTCCACTTGCACCTAATTTTTGAATATCTTCTACTTTTACTAAGTCATGATTTTTTAAAGCAACAGTTAACTTTGATGGAGAACTTTTCACATCAGTTAGGTTATCTCTTCCACCTAATGCTGTGAGCAAAGCATTTATATCTATTGTAGACATAACTTTATTATTCAATTCTTTATTTTTGATTAATCGTGTAAAGCCAAAATAAAGTAATAGAAGTGCTAAAATGACTCCAATAAATATTAAAACATATTCAATTTCCATATATTCACATCCTTTTTTGATTGAAGTATTTGTTTTTTATAGTATACTATAATAAGAAAAAAAAAGAAAGGAGCATCTTAATGGAAAGGCTAAAAAAATTATGTCTGCAGCAACCTCTTATCCCCATTGTTTTTATCTTGGCCTGTATTAGTTGTTTTGCAATCTTTAATGCAACTCCTTTAATCTCCAAAGTAAGTAGTCCTGAAACACTTTGGTTAAAACAAGGACTCTTCTATCTTATTTCAGCAATTATTATCTTTATTATCTATAAAGTAGGAAATGAACAAATTTATGATAAGATATGGATTATATATGGTATTTTAATGGTTCTACTAGCAGGTCTTGCTATTGACCATATTGTTTATACAAGATTCTTAGGAAAACATATCGTTCCTTTAGCATCTTATGTAAATGGTGCAACTTCCTGGTATAATATTCCTGGATTTAGTTTACAGCCTTCAGAATTTATGAAGATAGCTATTGTTATTGCTTTAGCGAAAATAACTAAGGATTATAATGATTATTACTTGGTGAGAACTTTTGAAACTGAAGTGAAATACATAATCAAGTGTATGGCTGTTGTGATTCCACCAGCATTTCTTGTTTATTTGCAAAATGATACAGGTGTTGTATTGATTATCTTAGTTGGTGTTCTCTTTGTTCTTTTCTCCAGTGGCTTAAGGGGACAATGGTTTACAGTAGGTATTATCGTTATTGCACTGGTTGTTGGTATAGGCGCTTATCTCTTTATTTATCAACCAGATATTTTCTCTAAAATTATCAGTGGACATAAATTAGACCGTTTCTATGGTTGGGTGGATCCTGAGGGGACTGTTGGAAAAGAGGGATATCAATTATTTTATTCGTTATTATCTTATGGAACAGCAGGCTGGTTTGGACATGGGATACAAGCTGTTATTAAAGTTTTTCCTGAAGCTCAAACTGATTTTATATTCGCTGTTATTGTGACTGATTTTGGATATATTGGTGGATTAATTACAATTGCAGCAATTGTTGCATTAGATGTTGTCATTTTAAAAATCGGTTTTGATTCAACCAATGATAGAGATAAATACTTTACTATGGGTATTATTGGGATGTTAATATTCCAGCAGGTTTGGAATATTGGCATGATTCTGGGATTACTTCCTATCACTGGTATTACCTTGCCATTTATATCCAATGGTGGTTCTTCTTTATTGTCTTATATGATTGCCATTGGTATGCTTGTTGATATGAATAGTCAAAATAATATATTGAAAAATCGATTAACATCATTTTAAAAACATGAGCTCAAACTCATGTTTTCTTTTATTTAAAATTATTTTGATATCTTATGATTTAAGTCATGTCAGTAGATCATTGTATTCATCATAGATATTTCTATCGAAAGTTCTGCTGAACTGTTTCAGTATTGTTAGACACATCCCCTGTTCAATTCCTTCCCATACTGCTTTCTTTCTAAAGTTATCAATTGATTCACATATATTGATTTGATCCTGTTCTTCCTTCTTGACTATCTTTAATAATTCTTCTCCCTTATCTACCAATGATGCTAGAACATTTGCTGTTTCTCTTGACATCTTTTTTTCCTTTAAGCTTCTTATATCTCTCTTCTCCTTATAAAACATCTGTAGACCTACTATTCTCGATTATCCTTATCTGTTAATAAACTTGCATTCAATTCTTTGATGCCTATAATATAAGTATTTTGGTCATTTACTTTCCTTGATAAAAATCTTATGACATAAGCAATGCTAATATATCATTCTCATCTTTAATTGATACAATTTCAACTGCTAGTTTTTCTAGCTGCTCCCTTGAACTGTTCTCTATCATAGTAACGACTTCTGATGATAAATATCCTAACTTTTTCTTTAATTGCTTCATTATGACTAGACATATTCCCTGTTCTATTCCTTGAGTAATACCTCGTTCAATTCCTTGAGTAATTCCTTCCTGTACTGCCTTCTTTCTAAAGTTATCAATTGATTCGCACATATCAATTTCCTCCTTCTCTTCTTTCCTGACTATCTTCAATAACTCTTCTCCCTTATCTACCAGTGATGCCAATACAATCGCTGTATCTCTTGACATCTTTCTTTCCTTAAAAAACTCTAGATCTCCTTGCCACTTATAAAACATCTGTAACCCCTCTATGAGATCTCGATTATCCTTATCTGTTAACAAACTTGCATCCAATTCCTTGACGTCTATAATATGAGTATTCCAGTCATTCATTATTCCTTTCATTTCTTCTGGTAATTCCATCATATCCAGCAATGTCCTTGGCCCACTCCATTTTCTTTCTCCATAATAGAGAACAACTGTAATAATGGGAATAAGTTTCAACTTAGCTTCTTTATTCCGCTTCTTTTCATCTAGATAATCTTGATATTGTTTCTTATAGCTGCTCGCATCATAGACAAATGTTCTGACTGGAATATGATAGTCAATAGCCTTCTGATTTTCAATCGCAATGAGGGCATAGATACCACCAACACTCACTTTCACAAGAGTATCCCGATAAGCATTGAAGCTGATTGGATGCTCATCAAAATCAAAAACAGTAGACATATCTGTATCCTCATTAGACAGTGAGTTTCTTGAAAGGATAGGCTGACCATCAAAGCAGACAAGATTGATGATATCAGCAAAGCGACTCTTGTAGTGAAAGAAATTCTTTAAGGTTGCATCAGGCTTTAAGAGAGGTGTAGCAAGACGCATAATATAAGACCTCCATTTCTATAGGAGTTCATAGAAACATTATAGCACATTATTTGCTTAATGAAAACATATGAACAATAAAAAAACATTCCTATACTTATATATTCACTAGAAAGGATTGAATTTTCTTCAAAGAAATGAAATATGTGAATAACTTTTGATTTTGAGAAAAATGAGATTCTCTATTTACAAGATAATCTCATTTTCTTTATAACCTTTATTTGTTTTGTTATGGGATGCACAAAAGCAATCATTATACTTTCTAAATCAAAAGTCCCAGGTTTTCCACCATATAAAAGATCTCCAATTAAGGGATGACCAATAGCAGCCATATGTACTCTAATCTGATGAGTACGCCCTGTCTCTAAAATACATTCTACTCTTGAAATCCCATCAGAATATTCTAAACAACGATAATAAGTCCGTGAATCTTTCCCATTTTCATCAATAATTCTACGCATATTTTGACCATCTTTATGAATAGGTAAATCAATGACACCCTGTTCAACCTGACCCTCAACATGTGCCTGATAACGGCGATAAATATGCTGAATATTTTGACACATCATATCATGAATTTCTCGATATTTAGCAATCATCATCAATCCAGCAGTATCTTTATCTAAACGATTCACAAAATGAACAGTAGAATCTAATTCAATTGAATGGTAATAATAACTTAGTGCATTGGCTAAAGTTTGACAAGGATGTGATCGGGTTGGAAAACATGCCATCCCTTTTGGTTTATCAACGATCAATAAAAAATCATCTTCATAAACAATATATAAAGGTACATTCTCTGGAATAATCTGATTATCTTCTGGTGGATATATGAAGACAACATAATCACCTTCATTTAATACATATCGTACAGTTTGATGTTCCCCGTTTACAAGAATATCTCCACATTGTTTAATAACCTTCAAAGCTTTTCTACTTATATGATGCTGATATGCAAAATCATCAATACGTAATTGATGATTTTCCTTAGTCACTATCAACTCTCTTTTATACATCTAAGAAAGCCCTTTTTAATCTTTCCATCAGACTTACACGTTTAAATTGTGCAAATCTTGCGTATTGTGCAGCAATCTTCACATCTACATACTCAACATCTCTTAAGTCAAAAACAAGATGATCAATACCTAATACAGCATTTTGGAAATTCTGAGATTCAAAATGAATTGTATCATTTTTATCCAGAATTAATGATGAACCAAGAGAACGATAAGCATTATGATGAATTCCAGCAATTTCACTTAACTGCATAATCCCAGCACCAGAACAGACAACAGCCCCACCTAAAGATTTATTATATGCAGTTGATCCAGAAGCTGTTGAAACACATAAACCATTTCCTCTAAAGGTTTCTAAAAACTCATCATTGATATATACATCAAGAACTTGAGAACGCATATTATTCTCTAATCGCAATTCATTTAATGCAATATAAGTATCTTTATTTGTCATTACATCTAAAAGATGACGATTATAAATATGATAATCACCCATTTTTATATCAGCTATTAAATCTAAATACTCTTCTTTTTGATAATCTGTTAAAAATCCTAATGTTCCAGTATGAATACCTACAAATGCAACTGTATCAAGTTGATGTCGATATTGATGGACACTGTGCAACACTGTTCCATCACCTCCAACTGTAATCACAAGTTCAGGATTTTTTTCATCATAACTCATAAATTCATTTAAATGGCTTTTTAAAGACTCTGCTAAATTTTCAGATAATATATCCTGTTTATTTATAATTGCATATTTATGCATAATAATCACCCACTTTTCTTTATTATATATTAATTGAAATTTTAATCAATAAAAGATACAATGAGTCTGGTGATAAATATGAAAGAACATATAGAAATAGAATACAAAGTGTTACTTGATCAAAAAACATTTCAAACATTGCTTAATCATTATCCTCATTACCATGAGTATATCCAAACAAACTATTATTTTACACATCCGCTCTTAAAACAAAAGAAATATATGTTAAGAATTAGAGAAAAAAATAATAACTATGAAATGACTCTCAAAAGACCTCTTGATAGACATCACTTAGAAAGCAATATTAAATTATCTGAAAAAGAAAAAGATGCTTTTTTCAATCAACACTATCTTGATAATGAAGTAATAAATATTTTAAGAAAAGAAGGCATAGATCCATCTACATTACAACAACAATTTTCACTGACAACCCATCGCTATGATATCGAATTAAAAGAAGGGATGTTATCATTAGATGAAAACACATATCTACAGCAAATTGACTATGAATTAGAATTTGAAGTTCATGATCAAAGAGAAGGTTATGCAAAGTTTTTAGATATCATTAAACCATTTGGAATCGAATACACATCAAACTGTCCTAGTAAAATACAAAGAGTTTATATGCAATTAGAAAAGTTGAAGCTTTAAGACTTCAACTTTTTTAATCTATAGGCGCTTGGTAAAAACCTCCAAAGAAATTCTCTGTTTTTAAAACATTAACAATGACTTTAGGATCAACTTCTCGCATCAGATCAATAATATCCTGAACTTCATAACTAGATACTACTGTATGTAAAAGATTCATTGGTTTTTGACTATATCCCCCCATTGCATCAACACATGAAATACCATGACGATACTGTTGTACATAAGCATTAATAACTTTTTGAGCATGCGTTGTTGTGACTTGTAAAGTAACACGTTCATAACGATGATAGAATGAATCAATTGTACGTGTAGAAATAAACTGAAAAAGAATTGAATATCCCGCATGTTCCCATCCAAACATAAAACCAAAAATAATTAAAATAACTGTATTAAATAAGAAAACATATTCCCAAATTGCTTTTCCTTTCTTATTAGAAACATACAAAGCAATAAAATCAGTTCCTCCAGTTGAAGCATTTCCTCTTAAAGCAACGACTGTCAATAAACCATATGCAAAACCACCAAAAGCAATATTTAGCAAAACATCATCAAAGATGGGAGAAAAATGAATAACTCTTAAAAAGAAACTCGCTAAGAATACTTCTAATAAAGAAAAGAATGTAAATTTTGGGCTAATACTTTTATAACAAATCATTGCTACTGGGACATTTAACAAAATCATTCCTAAAGAAGTTGAAAAAGAGAACCCTAAATATGTAGATGTAATTTTTTCAATTAATAAAGCAACACCAGTAAATCCACTTGAAAGAAGATCAGCTGGTTGAATAAAAACTTGAATAACATATGCTTGTAAAAAAGCAGCAACAATAACACAAACAAATGTAATTAATAATTTTATTCGTTTATTTTTTCTTAGATTTCTTATCATAAACTATTCACAATCTTCTCCACTAATTCTTGACTAACCACATCATAATCCATTTCATGAGGCTCATCAGCATATCCAAAAGTAACATCATAACATTGAGTTGTAGGATCATTGACCCAATCTTTACAAGAACTATGAACTTGTGTAATTCCAGTATAATTCATCAACTCTAATGCATTACAAGCATTGATTCCACTTCCTGCCAAGATTTCAATTTGATCACCATATTTCATTTGTAAATCTTTAATCAATTCTTTGCCTTCCATTGCTTTTGGTTTTAAACCACTTGTTAAAATACGTTGAACTCCCATATCAATTAATTTCTCAATAGTTTGATAAGGATCCTTAACGCAATCAAAAGCACGATGAAAAACAACTTCACCATCAAATTCTTTAATGATATTAATAATTTGCTGAGTCTGTTTAACATTAACATGACCATTTTCATCTAAACAGCCAAACGCAATGCCATCAGCCCCATGTTCCATCATTAAGACTGCATCATTCTTCATGACCTCAAATTCATCATCTGTATAATGAAATCCAGCACCTCTTGGTCGTAACATTGTAATAACCTTTAACTCAGTATTCTTCTTAGTTAAAATAAGAGTTCCTAAACTTGGTGTTAAACCACCTAAATAAAGACCACTATTGAGTTCAATCCGTGATGCTCCGCCACGATATGCATTTAATGCATCTTCATAACTACCACAACAAATTTCAATCATTCTTTCCATGTCTTGACCTCCTATATGTTTGCAAGATAATAGATACCAAGAGCGTATATTTTTGCATTTGTTATAATATCCTCAACTCTCATCCATTCATTTGGTTGATGACCAATTCCTTTTTGGCCAGGAAAACTAGGTCCAAAGGGAACAATATGAGGCATTAATTTTGCATAAGTTCCGCCTGTTGTTGTCACAGGAGTCCCATCTTCATTGGTTATTCTTTCATATGCTTGTTGTAAACATTTCACCATTGGGCATTCTTTATCAAAACGAACTGGTTGATAATGATGAACACAAGTCACTTGAAAATCTTTGGCTTTGTTTTGAATGGTTTGAATCATCTCTGTAAGAGAAACACTTGCTGGATAAGAAAAAGTCACTGAAAATATCATTTGATGATTTTCATGTTTCAATTGATAATTACGCATCTCATTCATTCCAAATTCCTCATCTTGGTAATCCACACCTAATCTTTCACCATTAGGTTTTGCATTCATAAAATAAGTATTCACAAAAGCTAAGAATTCATCCAAATTCTTTTCATCAGTTGCAATTTCAATAACTGCTCTCCCACGTTCGCCATAAACAACAGGATATTTACAATCAGGTGTCCATCCCATAACAGGTGGTTTTTCATAATGAAGATAGTATTCTAAATCCTCAAATCCTGATTCTTCGTCACAACCAAAAATAATACGAACTGGTTTCTTTAATTCTATCTGTAATAATTTTAACGCATATAAAGCATATAAACAACTTAATATTGGTCCTTTATTATCTAAAATACCTCTTGAATATATAATGCCATTTTCTTCATAGCCACTAAAAGGTGGATGTTTCCATCCTTCACCCTCCTCAACAACATCTAAATGACCAATAACTCCTATATAATCTTCACCTTCGCCATACTGAGCCCAGCCAATATAATGATTTAAGTTTTTTGTTTGAAACCCTAATCTTTCAGCCAACTTCAAAGTCTCTTCTAAAGTTATAGCAATATCTTTCCCAAATGGTGCATCCTTTGAAGCTAAAGACTTTACACTTGGATAACGTACAATTGTTTTAATATCTTCAATCATCGCTAAAGAGATATCTTCAACCTGTTTAATAATTTTCTCTTCCATATTATTTTTCTTCTAAGGGAGCCATTCTTGTTTTCATATAGTTGTCTAACCATTCTTGACTTGCTTCTTCATGCTGGCATTTCCCATCAACACGCTTTGTTAAATAAACAATAGGTTTTTGTAAAGCTGTTGCGACTGCAAAAGAAAAGCCTTCAATATTGGTAGCAACGCCCCACTCTCCTTTATTATTCATAGCAATTAATGAAAGATCTCCAGCACTCCCTCTTCTTTCTATTAATGTTTTTTCTAAATCATTAACTGCTTTTTCACAAGCTGCTTGGGGATGCATTCCTTCTTTCATTAAACGAACAATTTCATAAGAAATACACCCCTTCATTAAGTCTTCACCTAATCCTGTTGCACTTGCTCCACCAACATGAGAATCTACATAAAATCCAGAGCCAACAATTGGAGAATCTCCAACACGCCCTTTTTTCTTCATAAATAATCCACTTGTAGATGTTGCTGATGTCATCTTTCCATTCATATCTAAACAAACCATACCAACTGTATCATGTCCTGCATAAGGCTTAATTGTTTGATTTTGAACTTCTTTAACACGATTTTTATAATGAATCTTTGCACGTTTTGTAAGCATATTCTTTCTTTCAAAACCTTCTTGATGAGCAAATTTTTCTGCTCCTTCACCAACCAATAAACAATTCACTTTTTCTTTTGATAATCGTTTTGCAATAGAAACTGGATTAGCAAAGTCCTTAATAGCAGCAACTGCTCCAATATCAAAAGTATCTCCATCCATAAAAGCAGCATCTAATTCCACTTCCATATTTTCATTAGGAAGTCCACCATAACCTACTGACTTATAATATTCAAAATCCTCTACTGCCCTAATTGCAGTTTCAATTGCTGCTCCAGCATCACCATGATTTTCTAAAAGTTCACTTGCTTCACTAATACCTTCTACAGCCATACGCCAAGTTGCGATAATACCCCACATGTTTTTAACCTCCTTTAACAAACAAAACTGAGAATATCCCAGTTTTATTTTTTTGCTTTCTTCATTTCTCTAATTGCTGTTTTTAATACTTTTTCACCATCCATCAAACCATAATCACTTGAATCAATGACTGTAATAGGTTTTCCGTTTTGACCATAACGATCAACTGTATCTTGTAATAAATATTTTACTTGAGGTCCCAATAAAATGCAATCAGGATTTTTTGATTCAATAATTTCTCCTAATGTTCCAATTGGAAAAGCCTTCACTTCAAATGGTAAATTATGTGCATTAGCAACATCTTGCATATTTTGTGCCAACAAACTTGTTGACATCCCATTACTACAAAATAAATAAATTTTTTTCATTTCATTATTCCTCCTATAATATCTTTTTTTCTAGATCAAATATTCTCTGATAACAAACATTCATCTCTTGAGCAAAAACCTTAACCTGCTCTACTGACATGACTTGATCTTGTGCATGAATAAGTAAAAGATGATAATCATTTAAAATCCCATTCACTTCTTCTTGAGTCAATTGATTTTGAATACTATAAATTTGTGAAAACATATCATCACCTTGACAAATCAACTCTTTTGCCTTTTCAAAATCATTATGTCTTGCTTCTTTAATCGACTTCATATAACTTGCTTTCGCTTCTCCAACAATTGAAATCATTAAGAAACATTTCTTTACTGATTCATCCATTCCTTTCACCCCTTATCAAATCCATACTTATTGTACACTTGTTTACTGATTTCTTCTTTTAACTGTTTTTCCTAGCACTTAGGAAAAATATACTTATGTTATTTCCTAATGATTAGGAAGAAGATTTCAATAATATAAATATCTTTTGATTTATACTTATATTTGCAAAGGAGGAATATCTATGAATTATAAATGGTCATTAGATGCATTATATAAAGATTACCAAGATATCTCATATAGAAATGATTTTGCTATATATAAAAAATTACATTCTGATATGTCTAATTATATACAAACAATGAGTACTAGTGAGTTATCAGTCAAAACAGGTTTACAACTATTAGAAAAAGAATATGACTATGGATATCGTTTAAAAATCTATTCCCAACTCATACAAGCAATAGATTCACAAAACAAAAAAGCTATATCTGAATTACAAAAAATCTCAACATTACAATCATCAAATATACAACTCATAGAAACCATTCAAAGACATCTTGGTTCTCTCACAATTGATTCTAATGATGAAATGATTTTAGATTATCAATATTATTTACATAGATTAAGTGAAAAACAGAAATATACATTAGAAAATTCACAACAAGAAATTCTTTCAAGTCTTTATCCTTATACACTTAAATCTATGAGTGATATGTATTATCATTTAACATCAACAGCACATCATACATGTTTAGGTAAAGATATGACATTAACACAAATTAAAAATCTCTGCCATCATCCAAAACAAAGCACAAGGAAAGAAGCATTTCTAAATGAATTAGCTTGTTATAAAACAATTGAACAGCCACTCTCATTTGCTCTTAACAATATCAAACAACAACAATTATATATATCAAAACAAGAAGGCTACAAAGATCCTTTAGATAAAATGTTAAAAGAAAGTGATATGCAAATAGAAACATTGGAGGCTATGATGTCATCTGTTGAAGAGTATTTGCCAATTTTTCAAGAGTTTCTTTATACCAAAGCTAAGAAATTAGGTCATCACAATGGTATGCCATGGTATGATATTTATGCAACTATTGGTGAATGTCATTATTCCTTCACGATTGAAGAATGTGAAAATATCATTTTACAATACTTTAAAGAAGTCGATAATTCTTTATATCAAATGACATTGCAGGCATTCGCAGAGAAATGGATTGACTATCCAAGTACTAAAGGTAAACAAGGAGGAGCTTTTTGTGAAAATTTAGCTTGGATAAAACAAAGTCGACTAATGACTAATTACAATTCAACATTAAGTGATGTTGTAACAGTGGCACATGAATTAGGTCATGCTTATCATGGTCATATGATTGAAAATCAACGCCCATTAAATCGTAAATACTGCATGCCACTTGCTGAAACAGCTTCAATGTTTAATGAAAATATTATTTATAATTCATTCTATCAAAAAGCTGATCAAAATAACAAACCAATCATATTAGATATTCAACTTTCTGCATTATGCCAAGTCATTTGTGATATTTATGCAAGATATACTTTTGAAAAATCAGTATTTAAGAATATTGAAAAAGGATTTTTATTTGCTGAAGATCTGAATCAATTAATGCTGCAGGCTTTAAAAAAAGCTTTAGGTAAAGGTCTTGATGAGAAATACCTCCATCCTTATCGCTGGATTACAAAAGTGCATTATTATATTCCAGATATAGCTTATTATAATTTTCCATATACATTTGGTGCCTTATTTTCAAGAGGTCTTTATACTATGTATCAAACAGATCAAACATTCTTTACAAATTATCAAAATCTTCTACGTGCATCAACAACACATAGTGTTGAAGAAACTGCTGCAATAGCTGGAATTGATTTAACAAAGAAAGATTTCTGGCAACAATCACTAGCCTCTATTCAACAACAAATGCAACAATTTTTAGATTTATTGGAGGAAACAAAATGAAAATCTGCAATCTCCATGATGATATTGGAACTGATATTTATGAGCATCGATATGATGATCCTCAACGTTTAGATAATTATCATTATCCTAAAATGAAAGCTGGAGAAATAAAAATGACAGCTCTTGTTTGTTGTTTTACAGGACAACAAACATATAAAGAAATGCAAGCACAAGTTCTTTATCTTGAACAACAAATTGAACAAAGTCTTTATTTTTCATATGATAATTCTAAAGATATACAATGTTTTATCGCATTAGAAGGCTTATGCGGTATCCAAAGTGATGTGACAAGGAAGATTCAATGGTTATATCAGCATCATGTAAGACTAGCTGCTTTATGTTGGAATGATGATAATGCATTAGCATGCGGAGCAAAAGCTGGAAATAAACCTTTAACCGATTTAGGTAAAGAATGTATTATAGCAATGAATGATATCAATATGGCAATTGATGTTTCACACTGCTGTGAATGGAACTTTTATGATATTGCCAGAATTTCTAACAAACCTATTGTTGCAACTCATAGTAATGTGAAAGGTCTTTTCAATCATTATCGCCATTTAAGTGATCCTTGTTTAGAAGTCTTGTATTCTCAAAATGGGCTCATCGGGGCTATTCCAGTTCGCTGGTTTGTTACAAGAGATGAAACGAAACAAACTCTAGATGAATTCATAAATATCATCGATTATCTTAAAAACAAAGTAGGTATTAGACATATTGCTTTAGGATTTGATTTTATGGATTATATAGATGATGCTCCTTGTATGGTTGAAGGTTTAGAAAGTATTGCCAATGCACAAAATGTTGTCAAAAAATTATACGATAGAGGTTACAGTGAAAACGAGGTCAAAGCCATCTGCTTTGATAATGCTTATCACTATATATTACCTTATTTGAAATATTGAAATGAGAACCTCCCTTTCTCATATAAAAAAGACTGTCATGTGTTTATTATTTGAACATACAAATAATAAAGTTCACTTTAATGACAGTTTTTTTTATTAAAAATTTGGATGTGTCAGAAAATAGTTTCATTATACTTGCTTAAAACTAACAACACATAAGATCATAAATCATCATGAAACAAAAGAAGAGTTATAGTTGAAAACAGTGCGACTTACAAACAATAGAAATTATCTGGTAGACAGATTGATAAAGATTTTAACATTATTTAAAGATTGAGACTATTGAAAGACTGAAGGAAATTTTAGTTTTAAAAGAGGAAGAAATGTTAAAGGAGATGATCGCTAACAGATTGCTTGAATGACATGAAGAAATAAAAAACACATTTATCAAGTTGCTGAAATGATTTATGCTAATGAAACACTATGAGCAACATATGCAATACAAAGATTTCAAGATGCTTTAAGAAAACTGTTTATAAATTGGCACATAAGCTCAATAAAAACAATGTGATAAACTCTTACTGCTTAGAACTTACTATTGCTTTTTAACAACTATCATTTTTATTCCATTCTATTATTTTTAACTAAGAATATTGCATGAAAACAAAAAAGTCATATAACTATTATGTTCAATAGTCTTATGACTTCCTTTTTAATTATTATTTTACTCTTAACATTTAATTTATCTAAATTGTTGATCCAACGCTCTATATTTATCCCAATCTAATCTGCGACACAATTCTGCAATGGCTTCAACAGTTTGAACATAATCTTTACGATGAATAATTAAACGATGAGAATGCATATAACGAGTTGGTATACTCAATGTCATACAAATGATCCCATCATACGCTTTATGGATATTATCAGCATCTGTACCACCTACTGTCATCATATCATAATTGATATCTAAGTTTAAATCATGACAAATTGCTTCCATTTCTTTTAATAATGCTTTATGTCCAATAATTCCAGCATCCATAATGCTTAAAACAACACCTTTTCCAAGCTGAATTGTTCCTTGATCAGCTGGTGTATCCATTGCAGTTGTGACATCTAATGCAATTGCAATATCAGGATGAATCAAATTGGCGGCTGTCCTCGCACCTCTTAAACCCACTTCTTCTTGTACTGTTCCTACAGCATAGACGTCTGCTGTAATATCATCATTTTGAATACGTTCTAAAACTTCAATAGCAGCTGCTGCACATAAACGATCATCCCAAGCTTTTCCCATTAAATAATTTGGATTATTCATCACTTCAAATTGTGTATCAGGAGTTATCATATCACCTATTTGAATACCTAAATCTAATACTTCTTGACGATTATCCACACCTAAATCAAGAAATAAATCAATTGGTTTCATAACCTTTTCTTTGACTTCCTTTGGTAAACCATGTGGAGCACTGCTCCCTACAACTCCATGATATCTCTTTCCAGTTGCTGTTGTCACATAAAGGGTTTGAGCAGGCAAAACATGACCCCACCAGCCTCCAACTGGCAACATATGTATAAATCCATTCTCATCAATATCTCTAACCAAAAAACCAACTTCGTCCATATGACCTGCAATCATAATCTTTGGACCCAAATGTCCTTTCTTAAGACCAATAATCGAACCCAAATGATCATATGTAATTTCATCACATATTGGTGCCATATATTTTTTCATAACTCGACTAACTTCTTTTTCACATCCTGATATGCCATGAGCTTCGCTCATTTCCCTAATTAAATCTAAATTGATATTTCCATAAGGTTCTTTAGCCATATATTTACCTCTATCTATTTTCTTCTTTAAACATTTGAATTTTTGACTCATCAAGAGAAGTGAGAATATGAATGATTGCCTTTTTCGCATTCATATAGTCCCTTAAATCTATCATTGACTGACTTGTGTGACCACCTCTTGCACAAATACATGCACTTAGTGTTGGGCAACCAGAAAACAATTTATGTATCCATGCCGAATCGGTTTGACCCATATTATAGAAATATTGATAAGGAATATTATTTTTTTGACAAGTTTCTACAAGTTCATTTAAAAGAGCACGATTAGGCATCATTCCTTTATCATAATAACGAATCAATATACCTGCACCTAGTTTACCAATTTCATTATCTTTTCCCTGATAATCATCTGCAAATGAACAATCCATAACAATACCCATATCTGGACGAATCAAGCCAGTTGCTGTTGTCGCTCCACGCATTCCCACTTCTTCTTGAACAGTGGCACCTATATATAAATCATAATCCAATTCAACATCTTTTAAAGCTTCTAAAACCTCAACAGCCATAACACATCCATAACGATTATCCCATGCCTTAGAAAGAATACGATTTTGGTTCAAAACTGTAAAAGGACCATCTAATACTGCACTATCACCAATACTCACCCCCATTGCTTCAACATCTTGTTTTGAAGTCGCTCCAACATCAATAAACATCTTTTTATCATCACACACTTCTACATCTTTTAATGAACAACCAATTGTTCCTGGCACTTCTTGTCCATCTTGTTTTAAAACACGAACACGATGTGAGAGAAGAACTTGATTATCAATGCTCCCAATTTTTATAAATTTTAATAGGCCATTTGTAGTGACTTCAGTAATCATTAAACCCACTTCATCCATATGGCCACATACCATGACCTTTTTTGCATTTTCTTTTTGACTTTTTTTAATTGCAAATAAACTTCCTAAATGATCATAAATCAGTTCATCACAATAGGGTTGTAAATATGATTTTAATAATTCAGAGACATATCTTTCATCTCCAGCAATTCCAATGACTTGTGTTAATTCTTCCATTAATTTTAAAGTATCCATAACATACCTACCTTTCATTATTATTATAATTCTTAACAGACAATAACTTATGTAAGTTTCTTTCCTATTAAACGGAAAAAAAGAACATGCCTTTAATAAACATGTTCTTTAACAAACGCCATTACATCTTCTTTATTGACTAACATTTTTGTAAATGTAATCATATTTGCTAATGCTTGATTTAAACCTGTCCCACCTTTTTTAGGCATCTTAAGAATATAGACTTTATCTTTATAATCAGAAATAGCTTTTTCACATTCTTTTGACATCATAGCAAATACTGGTATATCTGTATGTTCATGAATCGTTAAAGCTGTTTTTGCTGCCATGACTCCATATTCAGCATAATTAAAACATGGTCCACAAATGACTACATCTGGCTGAATTTTCTTAGCCATAGCTGCAAACTTTTTAGAAACAGTTTCTGGGTCTTTCATAAATGTTCCATTTCCACAATATAAAGTTCCAACAATCTTACCACCAGCATCCTTTAACTGTTTTTCAAACATATTGCATGAACCAATTGGCATCATCTTTCCACCTAATGCTAAATCAGCACTCTCTTTTCCTCCTAACCCAGACTGTGTTTGATCAAATATCATCAATACTTTCATTTTTCTTCTCCTTATTTTCCTGCATTGCCAGAAGTGCTTTCTTTAAGACTTTGTCACTGTTTAACATTCCATAATCTTCTTGTGAAATCATTATAATAGGAATATTTAAATGACTGAATCTTTGTCTTGTTTCTTCTAACAAATACTTAACTTGAGGTCCTAGAAGAATAGCATCTGGTAGTGCCCATTTTTCAATAACACTTGGTAATTTACCATGAGGATAAGCCACAATTTCAACTGGTAATTTGTGTTTATTGGCACAATCCTGCATCATACTTGCCAATATACTTGTGGACATTCCCTGACTACATAACAAATATATCTTCTTCATAGTTCCTTGTTCTCCTTTATTATAGTTAAAATATTATTTTTATCTTTCAAATTCTTTTCCTAATATTAGGAAAAAATTCTTAATTGTTTCTTACTCATATTAACATAGACACAGCTACCCATTGGAAGAGTCACCATTGGTATCGTATATCTAAAACCCATATTACATATAACCTTACTCCTTTTTTAATCATTATAACATAATTTATTATCAGAAGACCAAAAAGCTATAGCCAAACTATAGCTTTCATTTTTATAAATCCGAAAGATCTAAATCATCAAATGAGATATCTTCTTCAACATCATCTTCGGCTTCTAATTCTTCTTTGAGATATTGTTTATCTAGAGCTTTAATAAATGGGAAATATACAACACACCCTAAAGCCAATAACAAGAATTGCCATAATGCTGCAATTGGATCTCCTGTTGATAGCCATCCAGAAAAACCAATTGGTGTTGTCCATGGTAAATTAACTCCAGTTGTTTTTGGTATAATATGCCAAAGTGTTGCACAGTAAGATAATATTAAGTTCATCATTGGTACTAAAATAAATGGAATGGCAATAATTGGATTTAATACAACTGGTAATCCAAAGATAATTGGTTCATTAATTCCAAAAATACCTGGAACAATACTTAATCTTCCTAATTGTTTAATACGTTGAGATTTACAGAACCCTAACATAACAATGACTAATGATAAAGTTGAACCACCACCACCAAAATTGCAGAAGAAATTAGAGAAAGGATTTGTAAAAATATGAGGCAATGCCTGTCCTGCTTCAAATGCAACCTGCTGCTCAATAGTTAAAACATTTCCAATAAAGTATACAGAGTTAGCAACTGCTGGTCCATTAATTCCAAAGAACCATAAGAAAGTACATGCAAATGAGTAAATAGCATTTGCTGCTAAAGTATCTCCCATACCTTTCAATGGTGTTTGTAAAATCTCTAACACAAATTGATGAGCTGTACCAAATGAAGTCATTCCAAATAGAATACGTACCAAGAAGAAGATTGTCATAACGAATGCACTTGGTACTAATGCTGCAAATGAATCACAGACAGCTGGTGGTACACCTTTAGGCATCTTAATTGTCCAACCCTTTTTATAAACCCATGTAAAGATTAAAACTGAACTAAGAGCACACACAAGTCCCATAAAGATACCATCTGCTCCGATATATCTAAATGCTAAACCATTAATACCATTTTCAGCAGCATCACTGCCTTCTAGTAAACTAACACCTGGAATAGATGCTATACTTGTGTTTGTTAGAATAACAAAAGCAACCAATGACACGACTGCCCCCTGAATTTTATCACCTTTTAATTCTCTAGCGAATGCATAACCAGTACCTACACAAGTCAGTAGCCCAGTCATATTAAAAGTTGCCCTTGATACATTTGTGAACCATGTTCCCCAGTTTTCCCCAAATACACTTGCCATCATTTCATCCCAGCCTGGTATTGGGAAGTTAGCGATTAACAAGAAGATTGACCCAACAATCAATAATGGAGTTGTGATTAAGAATCCATCACGGATAGCGATTAATACTCTATTTTTACCAAGTTTATCAGCAATTGGCATTAATACGCTTTCTAGTTTGTTAAACATAAATTTTCCTCCTTTTAAAATCTATCTCCATTATAGCAACTAAATTTATCTAATTTTTCTAAAAAATCTTCCTAGTATATAGGAAATATTTAATCTTCTACAACAATTGATAATTTTGTTCCTGCAATATAATCATGGAACATTTTACGTTTTGGTGAAGCACAAGCCCAAAGCATTGATAGGGCTGTTATGATACCAAAAACATAAACATATATATCATTTAAGTCTTTCCCTATGAAAATATTAATCATTTGATGAAAATAACTTGAACTTGCTGCAATATATCCTTCAACTATCATGACACCAATTGCCTCACGTTTCAAAAGAGTTATAAAATCAACATAACTATCATCCTCTTTCACAACTTGAATGTTCATAATCTTTTTAGCAAAAGTTTGACCAGGATAAATTTTTAAAGGTACAAAAATAAAATAAGCCAAATAGATAATAATTGCCATAATTCCTGCTAATATGCTATATGGATAAGGAAGTTCTGTAATATTTTGTGTAATTTCTAGGTCTTGAAAAAAGATAGAATATATTAGCACAACTGGAATACCAGCCAACATACTGGCAGCATACCAATCAATAATATATGCAAACAGTCTTTTAAAGTTATTTACAGTGGTTGGTTGAGATTGAATCATTTTTTTATTCTGGAAAGCAGCATAATTGATTTTTGGTTTTTTCATTATTTTTTCTCCTTTGTGATTTTACAAATAAACTCATTATAGTCTCTAGATTCTAGTAAATCAGAAAAATGACCAGCCTCTCCAATCGCCTGACTTAACCAATCAAAAAACATCTTTAAAACTTCATGATCACCTTCATTGATAGCTAATAAGATAACCAATTTAACTTTAAATGAACCCCAATCAATCGGATTCTTTAACAGTGCTACTGATACTGTAGGTGTATTGACATAATCTCCAAAAGAATGTGGTGTAGCAAATGAATAAGCAAAAGATGTGGGTGACATTTCTTCTCTTTTTAAAACACCTTTTTTAAAGAATTTATTCACAACACCTCCGCTATACAATTCATCACATAAATATTCAATAACTTCTTGTGAACTTCGTTTATCTAAATCAACATAGAAGTATTGTGGATTGATAAGTTGTGATATTTTTTGATTAAAGACTATTTGAAATCTTTTCTTCTCTAATTTAGACAAAGCTTGGAAGATGATTGATTCGTCCTCATTGTTAATAAACATACTCACTTGAATAGTGAGAATATCTAATTCATGTGAAAGTGGTGTCATAGTAATTAATAAATCTGGATTTAAAGCAAGAACTTTTGCCTCTTCAAACAATGGTAATGTCTCAACAATTTCTAATCGCTCACTAAAAGTTGATTCTACTTTTTTTTGCCCTAATGTTGAAAAATTTTGATCATAAGGAATGATCATCACAACCTTAAATTTACTATTTCTATTTAGTCGTTCATAAGCAGCACCAAAATGCAAAGCAATGAAACCCATTTCTGATTCATTAATATGAATATTCAAACACTCTTCTAAAGCATTTCCAACTGATACCCCCATTTCAAAAACAAGAGGATAATTCCTTTTAATATCATGAATAAAGAGATTATCAGCATTTATATTTTGTTGATATCTCTCAATCAATCCTTGTAAATGCATTTTTAATCCTGCCATAAAATCTTCATCTTCATGAAATTGAACATGCAATTTCTTTTCAATTGGTGTAACAACATTTTGTAGTAATTCATCTATATCAATATGATTCTCATCAATAAAAAGATGTTTAGGTTGATATTGTCCACTCTTATTAGAAAATAATAATGCCAATAAACATATTTCATCTTCATGTATCTCAATAGGAATGAATTCCATAAGTCTTTCAAAATACTCACTTGCAATTTTATATTCAATACTTTGTAACAAAGCCTGATTTTTTCTTTCTGTTGTATAAAACTGACAGTTTAACATTCTTTCGATACTTATACCAACATGTAATATTAACATTGGAAACATTGTTTCTTTAATAACATATTGATGATTTTTAAGTACATTTACAAGAATATCCGTTGCTTTAACTAAATCAAAGTCTTTATAAAACATTGCCAATTTATTTAAGTTTAAAAAATTCCCTTGTGTTTCATTTGATAGCAGTTCTTTATATAATTTTCTCTTCTCTATTTCATCGCCCTTTAAATATATATAATTCTTAGAACGAACTAATTTCAGATGAGAATATTTTTCCAATGTTTTACGTACTTTCTTGATATCATTTTCAATTGAATACCCACTTACATATATATCTTCTTGTAAGAAAGTGAGATTAATACCTTCTTCATGAATTAATAACTGTTGAATTAAATATGTACATCTTTGAGCTGGAGTTTGAGGAATATCTTTTGGTGTTTCAATATATATCTGATTATATTTATCTATATTTAAGAAGTAGCCCATACGAATATTCGATTGAATGAGTTCCTCTTGGAAATTTTTATTTATTGCATCAATATCTGAACGAATTGTACGATCTGAGACTCCTAGCAGTCTAGCAAGTTCTTTACCTGTAATCCATTCTTTATTTTCATAAAATATAGAGATAATCCTCTCTTGTCTTTTATTGAGCATACAATATCCCTCTCTTTCTTGCAAATTATAACATTATTTTTTCTGATACTCTTATATCTTTATTTCCTAAGTATTAGGAAGTGATTAACACTTTCATCATTTCATTTCCTAAATAAAAAACAGGCAGAGTATACTCCGCCCAGTTATTCGCATCTTTCAGGACAGTCTGCCTGTTGATTTTTATAATATTCAGTTTTGATATCTGTAAATTGTGGACAGAAATCACTATTGTCACACTCTTGCAACCTTCTTAATTCTCGTGGAATAAATGCTCTTATTTCTTCGGCATTATACCCAACTTGGAAACGTCTTTCATCAATGATGATTGGTCGTTTCAATATTGACGGATTCTCTTGAATAAAATGAATCAATTGGTTGACTGACATATCATCTAAATCAACTTGATTTTCTTTTATAATTTTAGATCTTTTAGAAATAATATCATCTGTACCATTCTCACTTCTTTCTAAAAGTTCTCTTAATTCTGTTTCTCTTAAAAGGGTTGAAAAGATGTTTTTTTCTACATAAGGGATTTGGTGTTCTTTTAACCAAGCCTTTACTTTACGACATGATGCACAACTTGGTGCTGTATATATTCTAATCATAGTATCAACTCCTTGCATTTCATATTATACATCATTTTGTTTATTTATGAAATTCTTTTTTGATAATCTCTTGATTTTTAATTCAAAGACTTCTATAATGACAATAAAGACAAAGAAGGAATGGAGTAATTTATGTAACATGTTGAAAGAGAACTTGTGGTTGGTGCAAACAAGTCATGAACATAAATGAATTGGGATTCTGGAGTTATAGATGGCATCAGTCATTTATCGTTAATCGCGTTAAGATGAAAGTGCATATCAAATGATATGAATAAAGGTGGTACCGCGTTCAAACGTCCTTTTTGTAAGGATGTTTTTTTATGTTAAGGAGGAACTAAATAATGAAAAGAATGTTAAGTGGAATTAAACCAACAGGTCGTGTGACTTTAGGAAATTATATTGGTGCTATAAAACCATTTGTTTCTTATCAAGACGAGTATGAGATGTTTATCTTTATTGCAAATTTACACTCTATGACAATTTATCAAGAACCAAAGGAACTCAGACAAAATACAAAAGATTTGATTGCTCTTTATATTGCAGCAGGGTTAGATCCAGAAAAAGTGACTCTCTTTTTGCAATCAGATGTTTTAGAACATGCACAACTTGGTTGGTATTTAGGATGCATGGTATCTATGGGAGAATTATCTCGGATGACACAATATAAGGATAAAGCATCTAAAAACGAAGTTATTGGTGCAGGTATTTTCAATTATCCTTCACTTATGAATGCAGATATCCTGATGTATGACCCTGATTATGTGCCAGTTGGGGAAGATCAAAAACAACACGTAGAACTATGTAGAGATGTTGCTGAGAAATTCAATTCACGTTATAGTGAAACTTTTAAACTTCCAGAGCCATTAATTGCAAAAGTTGGTGGAAGAATAATGGATTTACAAAATCCAACAAAGAAAATGTCTAAATCGGATGAAGCTGGTAAAGGTACAATTTATATTCTAGATGATATAAATGTTTCAAAAAAGAAAATTAAATCAGCTGTTACAGATAGTGATGGGTATATCCATTATGATCCTGAAAACAAACCTGGTATTTCTAACTTGCTAGAGATTTACTCAATTATATCTGAACGTTCAATTGATGATATTGAAAAACAATATGATGGTAAAGGATATGGTGAATTTAAAACTGATTTAGCTGAGATTGTAGGAGCAGAACTTGAGAAAATTCAAGCACGTTATAAAGAAATTACAACAGGAAGCTATTTGGATGATGTTCTAGAAGCTGGAGCCAACAAAGCAAGACCTATTGCAAGAAAAAAACTTGCAAAAGTAGAAAGAAAAATAGGAATTACTATCAAGAAGAAATAAGGAATCGTAAAAAACGATTCCTCTTTTTATATCCTATATCCATGATTTACTTTTCTCGTTCCCATAAACCTTTTCTATCTCTTATCAATGTTTTACATTTCATCATCATAATCATATCCTCAATCATTGATAACGTTGCTAAAACACTTGCAATAATCATATAAACATTTAATCCAAGACATAAACATAGTATTGGAAAACTCCATAAATATAACCCTGTTATTTTATTAAGAACAGTATGATGAAAAACAAATTGTCGATATCGATAAAAACCAATTACAATTGTTATCATCCGACCTATCGATATCATAACAAGAATATCTATCATCCATTCTTGCCACTTGAAAAGTGGAACAAAAATAAACATTGATATACATATAAAAAATAGGTCTGCAAGACTATCCAGCAATGTTCCAAAATCACTTGCAACATGTAATCGCCTTGCTAGATAACCATCACAAATATCACTTAATCCACACAAAAAATAAATAAGTAAAAAGAATGGTGAGAAAGGTTCAATTCCTAACAACATGCCTGATAATAAAATTCTTAAGCTTGTTATGATATGAGGAATCTTCGCCATACTCTCACCTACTCTTTCTTATCATATAAAGTCTTTCACAATTTGTGCAACCTCTTCAGCACGACTAAGAACAGTTGGATGTTGACCATCTTTAAACAAATATGAACTCCCATGCATAACATCTTTGAGGATATCATCAAATTCATCTTTGAGATTTTGTCCTAGCATTTCATCATTAAGACTCCCAATCAGTAAAAGTGGATTTTTTATACTCTCAAATGAATCATGAAAAAGCGGTTCTTGTGATTGTGCTAATGAAACAAGTGATCTTGTATTCGCCTCCACAACCGACAACCAATCTTCACCCTGACACCATTCATAAAAAAGTTTAGCATCTGCATCTTTTATAGAGAAATTCCTTTCAGCCAGCAAATCATCAGCAAAACCTTCTCTTAAAGTTCTTCCATCAAAACTATCAGCAATCACCTTTCCAATAAGTTCTGGTTTTTTCATAACAACATGAAGTGCAACATATGCCCCTCCACTTGTTCCTAAAAGATGAACTCTATCATAAGATAAATGTTCCAATAGAGCAATTGTCTGCAAAGCTTGATCTTCCCATAATTGAATTGGGAATTCTTTCACTCTATCTGATTGTCCATTCCCTAAAAAATCTATCAAAATGCATTGAAAACAATCTTGATATAAAGGTAAAATCATCTCAAACATCTTTGATGATGCTGTATCTCCATGAAGGAATAATAATGGTTCTCCTTCCCCTATAACCTGATAAAAAATATTTTTTGATTGATATTTAAAATATGACATCATTGTCCTCCTAATCTTTTCTTTAACTGTTATGATTAGCAAGACTTATTACACTTAAGCCTTGCTTAGTGCAATAACATCCATATACCCATATAATCAACTCCTTTTTTCTATTATAACAATCAAAAAGAGAAACAGCAATACTATAGCTATTTCTCTTTAATTTCTTTGATATCTTTAATTTGTGATATTCTTATGACTTTCTTTATTTCCTTTTTAGATTTTTGAATGACAATCATCAGCCATTCATCATCATAATCTTGAATAACCCCTATTGTACTATAAGCAATATCAATCATCCATGATGGCTCTTGTAAAACTATTTCACATCTTTGATGAACAAAATCCTTCAAGCGTTCTTGTATTAAAATGACTTCTTTCACATCCTTTTTTGTCGTTGTGGGTGCTTTCACAACACGTAAAATGTTTAAACAAACCAAAAGAATAATAATCAATAAAATCTCTATCATATCTTTTCCTCCACAACTTCAAAACCATTCACTGTTGCCAAATCAACTAGTTTTGTCACAGTTTCCTTTTTAAACAATGAACCTGCACTCTTTCTTTGATATTGAATTTTAATCCAATCCTCATTCATATCAATAATTTTAGCCTTAGGAGTCGTTGTTGTATCAAACAATAACGAACCATCACTACATTCTAATATACATGTTTGTCCAACCAAAGAAAACAAAGCATGCAGATCTTTCTTTGCTTTCTCCTTAATAATAACCTCTACATCATTCTCAGTTAAATCATCTAAACTCACATTATAGAGATTAGCAAGCATTCTCGCTTTATCTAAAGTTGGAATTCCTTGATCACTTTCCCAATTAGAAATAGTCTGTCTTGTCACTGAAATCAAATCAGCTACCTCTTGTTGACTATATCCATGTTTTTTTCTTAATCGCATTAATTTCTCACCTAACATAATTAACCTCCAACATATCTATATTATAAAGAAAAAAGACATAATTGCCTAGCAAATCTCTTTAGCAATATGTCCAATTCTTTTCACATTTAACGCTTTTGTATCAATTCACGATACAATAATTCATGTAAAGAAGAATATCCTTTTTCAATCTTATGCTTTAAAGCTAAATATTGTTCACTTGGACCTTCTTCATGGATATTTAATTGTTCACATAATTCTAAAAACAGTTCATAGTGAACAACAAAGATTTCATCAATTACCTCTTCAATACAAATCTTTCTCATTCTTTCTTGCCTTGTTAATCCAAATTCCTTTTCGTATGCTTCTTCAAGAATACGATATTCAAAATGAGTATAACCCACTGTCTTAATAATTTCATTAATAATTGTTCTTTGTGATAATAGAACTGTTCCTCTTCGACGAATATTTTGATCCCTTGTCTCTATGACTACACTATATTGACCATCACCTACAACAAAAATACTATCTTCTATTCCTTCTAAAACCATTTGACAATAAATAAAATCATGTAATTGTTCTTGACTCACACGATAAATCGGCAAATAGTGGAATTCTTCATAACAGTCATCATCCTGCCACTCATAGGGTTCTAACAGTTCTTCATCGTCATACACCATATTCACTAAAAACATAAACAACCCCCTATATTTCATTTTATTCTAGTATTCCTTAAAAATGCGTTATTATAATTCTTTCTATATTTTTTTAATAAATTCATATATAATATATGTATATGATAAAAATAGGAAATAACTTACAATTTTGAAAGTCATTAACTTAAAAATGTAAGAATCAATTATGGTTAGATGTTTATTTTCTATATATACTATAGATAGGAATAAGGGGGAATCAATATGGAAGTCTTACAAAATATAATTGTTTATGCTATTTTAGGAGCTATTCAAGGGTTTAGTGAACCAATTCCTATCTCAAGCAGTGGACATTTGGTTATTTTTAAAAATATCTTTGAACATTTTGGATGGAATTTTCCTACCACTGATATCACTTTTGAGGTGCTTGTCAATACTGGTTCTCTATTAGCTATTATGTTCTATTATCGAAAAGATATAGCTAGATTATTTATGTCTTTTTTTGGTTATATGTTCAAAGCAGAAAAACGTGATGAACTGCTTCCAGATTTTAGATATTGCATGCTGTTGATTGTTGCAACAATTCCCGCTGCTATTGGTGGTGTATTGTTTAATGATTATATTGAAACTGCTTTTTCTAATGTAAAACTGGTTGGTGGAACCTTATTAATTACTGCTGTTTTCTTAATGCTTATTCATAAATATGGTTATAAAGGAAAACGCACAAAAAAGAAATTGAACCTATGGGATGCATTACGTATGGGTTGTTTCCAACTGATTGCTTTACTTCCTGGTATTTCAAGGAGTGGATCTACCATTACTGGTGGAATGCTTGGAGGCTTGGAACAAAAAACAGCAAGAGACTTTTCTTTCTTTATGTTTATGCCTGTCAGTTTAGGGGCAATTATTCTAAAGATCAAGGATTTTGTAGCCAGTCCAACACTAGCAACTCTATGGTTACCTTATTTGATTGCTTTTATTGTAAGTGGTATTGTCACATACCTAGCATTACAATTATTATTCTCATTCTTAAACAAACGTAAAATGAATTATTTTTCTATTTACTGTTTTGTCATGGGGTTATTTGCACTCATTGTTCTTTAAGAAAGATGACTTTAAGGTCATCTTTTTAGTTATAAAGAAAAGGAGTTCATTTTAACCCCTCATACATGCAATAAATAATGTTGTAACTTTTTTAAATATATTTTATAGTAAAAAATAATCTTGTTTATGTTTTTGAAACATTTCTTGGGACTTTGTTTTAAGTCCTTTTTCTTCTAATAAATGAATATATGAAATATCTTTTTCTGCTAAATAATCTAAATTAATCCATTTGCATTGATAATCTTTTTGATTATGTGTTGGAAACAACAAAGAAGATTCAAATACAATTGGATTTTTATATTTATGATTCTTACGACTCATTCGTTCTAAATCGCGAGAACTTTTCAGAATAATTTCATAATGCCCATCAGCATAATATATGCGGATATATCCATTATAATTTTCTATTAAAATAGCAATTCTATGACTTAACTGCGATAACTTCAACTTCAATAAGAGCTCCTTTTGGAAGTTTAGCAACCTCTACAGCACTTCTTGCAGGATATGGTTCCACAAAATATTCAGCATAAATTCCATTTACAGTTACAAAATCATCCATATTATCTAAGAAAACAGTTGTTTTCACAACATTAGAAAAATCCAAACCTTGACTTTCTAATAATCCTTTGACATTATCCAATGATTGTCTTGTTTGTGCTTCAATTCCTACAGGCATTTCTCCAGTTGTTGGATTTAAAGGGATTTGCCCAGAAAAGAAAATCATATTTCCCATATCAATACCTTGACTATATGGTCCAATAGCACCTGGTGCTTTATCTGTTTTTACGGCTTCTTTCATTATATATTCCTCCTTAACATATTCTTATTATAACAAATATTTATATCCTCGACTATACTCCTTTTGGCAAATTAATAGTCTTATTCCCCCTTAAGAGAACAATACTCTAAATATCGTAAAAATAACATATTCACAATCAAGAAAAAGTGCCCAGTACAACAATAGCTTTTATCTTGAAATCCAGTATGAAAATAACTTGTCTTAAATCCAATAAATTCATCTACATGCAAAGATAAAAGATTTTGATTGTCCATTGCAATTCCAATAGTTGAGATATGCATTTTTTCTAATACTTTTGACAAGGTGACAATTGTTTCATTATCTCCTGATAAAGAAATTAAAATAAACAAGTCATCTTTTGAAGCATTATTTAGTACTGTATCAAGTTCACTTCTTCCTTCAATAACATGCATAATTTTATGACGATAAGCAAATTCACGATTAAATTCCTGGGCAGCATGAAATTGCACTTCACCCGTACTATAAATATAAATACGTCGTGCTTCATCAATCAGTTTAAGAACTTGATCCAAATCCTTATTCTCCATAATATCCAGTGTTTCTTTTAATTCATCAGCAACTTTATGCATAATTTGACTATCAAAATCAAATTGTTTTTTCATACTCCATTTCAAATGAATCTTTAATTCACTATATCCATCTAAACCTATCTTTTTACAGAAACGAATAATACTTGTATGAGAAACATTACATGTTCGAGCAAGTTCTTGAATAGACATTTTTTGGCAATCACTTTTATGATGATAAATATATTGCCAAATATATAAGTCATTTTCGTTCAATTGATCATAATGACTATTTACCATCTCATCTAACATCACTTGTCATCTTCCTTTCATGATAATCTAAATACTTTACAAGTATAAAATCTATTAAAATAAAATAATTAACTAAACCTTCATGTCTTGGTCCTAAAGGATTTAATAAATTAGGAACTTCAACATAAAATGATTCATTTGCAATATGTGATAATGTATTATCTTGAGTTGCAGTAATCGCAATAATAGGAACACTTTTTGCTTTGAGTTTTTTAGCAAATTCTATAATTTGTTTGTTTTCTCCAGAATATGAAACCATGATAATCATATCACGGCTTGTCATCATTTCTTCAAATGCATAAGTCTCATTCATAGAACGAATTGTAAAAAAGAGTTTTCCAACTTCTAAAAATGATCTCTTAATTTCTGCAGCAACATTATTTTGAATACTCCCACTTCCATAAACATATGCATTTTCTGCCTGATCAATAATTTCAATAACATGGGTGATATCTTTCTCTTTAATTTTATCCATAAAATTGTGATATGTCTGATAAACCAATTCTAGCCCTGTCTGCTTATGCTGATATGTTTGATTATCAATACGTAGATAAACCTTAAGCTCAGTATATCCTTTTAACCCAAGTCTTTGTGAAAAACGTAAGATTGTTGTTCTAGAAACATGACAATGATTAGCTAAGTCATCAATGGATAATTTTTCACATTCTTTACGATGAGCACTAATGTATTGCCAGATATAGAGATCATTCTCATTTAAGCGATTATAATTTTTATTAATTAACTCTTCTAAGCGCATTGTCATTCCTCCCACTTATTTCCATTATATCATAAAGATTTGTACATATATATGTCATTTTTCATCAAAAGAAAAAGCAAGATACTTTCGCTGATTCTTGCTCAATAAGGTGGAAATGTTTAAAGTTTTAAAAATGAAAGAAGAAATAAAATTTCTAAACACATAGGAATTTGACTCCTTCTTTTCATTTATTTATGCTATACCCTCAAGTAAGAACTCTTTTGCTCAGCTTCTTGCTTTTGAGTGTTGTTTTTGAAAATGATAATAAGCACCAATGAGATTAGCGTCATTATGATGAGCACAAGAGATTATTTCTAAAGGAGGAATTGGATATGGTAATGAATCATAGAAATTTTGCAAAGCTCTTTGAATCCCACTAACAAAGATAGGATTTTCAGACACACCACCACCTAAACAGACACGCTGTGGATCAATGATTAATTGTAAATTCATTAATTGAATAACGACATCATAACAGTACTTCTCAAACATTTCGACAGCTTTTTGATCACCTTGTTCAATCCATTCAAAAACTGTTTTCCCATCACTTGGTTCAATACCTTTCATATCACAAACGCGTTTCACAAATCCAGGAATACCTGCTATATTTCCAAACACTGCATCATGACCATATGTTTTTAAATCTTTACATATTAACATCGATACTTCTCCAGAAAGTAAATGTGTTCCTTTATAAATATCACCATTGATAATAAAACATCCACCAACACCTGTTCCAAATGTTAAGACAATTCCATTTTGAATACCTTGCATATGTCCACTTGTCATTTCAGCAAGGGCTGCACATCTGGCATCATTTTCAACTTCCACTTGAGTATGCAATTCATCTTCATAATACTTTTTAATATTTAACTGATGATGATAAGTCAAAGAACCACCCTGATGTACGAAACCTGTTTTGGTATTGATTGTTCCTGGTAACGATAAACAGATACCACCTTTTTCATCACTTTCATGACCCCATATTTCCTTAATGACTGCTAGAAAATCTTCTTTCGTTGTCCGTGGTGTTGGTTTTTTCCCTTGTGATAATATATTAGCTTTTTCATCTAACCATGCATATTTAATAAAGGTTCCACCTGCATCTATACTTAAATACTTCATGATAAATCTTCTCCATTCGTTGCAATGACTTTTTGATACCAATAATAAGAATCTTTCTTGATACGCTTTAAAGTTCCATTCCCCTGATTATCTTTATCAACATAGATAAAGCCATAACGTTTCTTCATCTCACCAGTTCCTGCACTTACAATATCGATAGGTCCCCACGCTGTATAACCCATCAAATCAATATGTTCAGCTTCAACTGTTTTCTTCATCATATCTAAATGCTGACGTAAATAATCAATACGATAATCATCATGAATACATCCATCTTCTGTTAACTGATCATCATATCCTAGACCATTTTCAACAATAAATAATGGCTTTTCATAACGCTCATACAGTTCCTTCATTAAGAAAGACAAACCTTGAGGATCAATTTGCCAGCCCCATTCACTGGCTTTTAAATAAGGATTTTTAAGGCCTTTGACAATATTTCCCTGAGTTTCTTCACCATTATTATTACGTGAAACAACTTGTGATGAATAGTAAGAGAACCCAATATAATCGACACATCCCTGTGACAAAATTTCCTGATCTTCTTTCGTCACATTAATCTTCACACCATAACTCTTAAAATAAGCTGGATAATGTCCACGCACATGGACATCACAGAAAAACAATGTCCCATCTCGTAAATAGTTTTGTGCAGCTGCAACATCTAATGGATGTGGTGTTTGCGGATAACCCACAGTTGTCATTACCATACACCCCACCTGGTTTTGAGAATCAATAGAATGTGCAAGTCTAACAGCCTTGGCACTTGCAACAAATTGATGATGCAAAGCCTGATAAGCAATACTTTTTTCATCTTCATCTGCCTTAATAATCACACCAGCAATGGCAGGAATATGAATTGTACTATTGATTTCATTAAATGTCATCCAATATTTCACAACACCCTGATAACGTTCAAATAATGTTTTGGCATAATGAACATAAAAATCAATTAATTTCCGATTACGCCAGCCACCATATTTTTTAACAAGCTCTAGTGGCATTTCATAATGGGAAATGGTCACAACTGGTTCTATTCCTTTTTGATGAAGAGTTTCAAACAAACGGTCATAAAATGCTAAACCTTTCTGATTTGGTTCCTCTTCATCACCATGAGGAAAAATACGACTCCAGGCAATCGAAACCCTTAAACATTTGAATCCCATTTGCGCAAATAAATCTGTATCTTCTTCATAACGATGATAAAAATCAATGGCTTCATGATTTGGATAATAACAATCTTCCTTGATATCCATTGTCATTTGACGAGGATGATCTTTATCTCCAGCTGTGATAATATCCATAATTGAAAGACCTTTCCCGTCTTCATTATAGGCGCCTTCACACTGATTGGCAGCTAAGGCTCCACCCCATAAAAAATTTTCCTTTAACATTCTTTCTTTTCCTTTCCTGTCATCCTATCCAAGAAAGCAACACTCTCTTTAAAAACCTGCTTAGATTCTTCTGGATATTTGACAAAATTGAATTGAAATTCATGTGGCATATCATCATAAAAACGACTTTTCACATCAATCCCCTTTTCTTCTAAAACTTTGACTAATTTTTTCCCTTGCCACATAAATGAGAATTTTTTCCCATCACAGATATAGGCTGGAGGAAAATGACTGTTAATATTGATAAGTGGTGATGCCAGAACTTTTTCCTGTCTTTTCATCCATGATTTATGTCCAAGATATGACCACCCAATATATTTTAAAAATGTTTTTAACTGTCTAAATTCTTCTTTTTGTAAATCTTCTGTGAAATCATAAGGTCCACAGAATAATAGCAATCCTTGAATAGGTAAAGAATTATGAAGTTTTACTTTGCTTTGACTTGCTAATGTTTCATTGGCATCCATTGTTGCATAACAAGCTGAAATATTTGCTCCAGCTGAATCGCCACCTAAAAAAGCACCCTCTAAATTAATCTGATAGTTCTCTAACATAAACGTTTTTGCATAACATAACATTTCATCCACTTGACGAATTTGGACTGGAAATGAATATCGTGGTGCATAAGCATAATTCATTGCACATACAGCATATCCTTGTTTTGCTAACATTGGTCCAAAATTTTTCATACCGGCACTTGTTCCAGAAATGAATGATCCCCCATGAACCCAGACAATCACATGTCTTACAGGTGTCAGAGGATCATAATAGAAATCAAAGGTAGACTGGGGATAGGCAGAAGGATAAGGGAGGTTGGTCTTGATTATCAACCCAGTCTTGATTTCATTGATATTTTTTGGCCCCTTTTCTGTTTGTTCTTCTTTCTTAAAACGTAGGAGCCAGACAAATGGATAAGGTGTCAATACGAAGATATAAACAAAGAATAATAAAATTGTTATTATGATTATCCACATATCAATACCTCCAATTTCTTCATTATATTTTGTGCCATAATTTTACCTGCTTCCTCATTAGGATGCAGATAATCACCATTATGATATTCATTCTTGATTTGCTGAAATTCATTTAATAGCCATTCATCAAAAGAAAGATAATGTACATAGTTTTTAGCCAACCAATCATTGATCTGCTGACGAAATTTCTCTTTTGCTATAGAAGATGCTTCAGCTGCCATAAAAGATGTCATCCCCAATACCAATGTTTTTTCACTTGGAAATAATGTTTGAATATACTGATAACCATGCAGCATATCTTCAAAGGCTGGAAATTCCTGAATATTTGCACAGAATGTTCCTGGCTGATAAAGATCATTGACACCAATAGCCAAAATTAATGCCTGACATGAATGACAAGTCAATACATCTTCATAAAATCTTTTGATTCCTGGTTTTCCAAAACATTGTTTATCAAGAGGAATTTGAGTGTAAATTTTATGTTTTAAATGAATATCTTCATGATATTCTTTTGTAATATTGACATTCTCTAGTTCACGCAATAGACGATTTCCACCAATCCCTAACTGTAATAAAGCATATCCTCGCTCTTTTAACATTTGAGAAAGTGATGTTGTCCAGTGTCCCTGTTCTGTAATAGAATCTCCAAAAGCAACAATACATCCTTTAAGCGCTGACCCAGAAATATCAATACTTCTTAAAAGATAAATCAGTGGAGAAGAAGATGTCATATTGTCATATGACTCTAATCCAAAGCCTGATGCACAGAGATAATCATCATTGGTTTCAATCTCATAAACCAGATGAACATCTCCAGTAAAATCAAGGCTACTGATTTCATCTGTAGTTAACATCTGCTGAGGTTGCAATTGATACCTTGTTTGCCCTTTAAAAGTAACAGGTATCTTTTGACTCTTATCACAATAACAATAAACATTCTTAATGATTACTGGCTGACAATCATAACATGTCCCAAATGTGAAACGTAGTGCTATACACCTTGGCATGTCATGAATATCAATTTGAATTTGTGGTGGACATTTTTCTGGCATGAAGCCAACACCTCGTTGTGCTCTTGCCCACCATGTGATCCAATTATTCATTTTCTAATTTTTGAGCAGCAGTTATCTGCTCTAATTCATATTCTCTTTTGTCAGCGACTTTTAAGAATGGATACCACATTAAGAATGTAATTGCAAAACAGATGACCATTAAGATTGTATAATTTAAACCTCCTGATAAAGGCATTTTAATAAAGATTGGTGTTGTCCAAGGTAATAATGCCATTGTAGGATTTAAGTTAATAGGTAAGACTGTTGCAACTAATCCCCATGTCACAAAGCCACAAATAATTTGTGTAAAGCATTGTGGAATGAAGAACATTGGATTTAAGATAATTGGCATACCAAACATAATTGGTTCTGTAATGTTGAATATTGAGGGAATAAAAGATAATTTTGCTAATTGTTTAAATTTTGCTGATTTTCCTTTAAACATTTTCATAATAATAAGACCTAAGAATCCTGATGCCATCATACCGCCATAAATGACTGATGGTAATAAATAAGGTAACTCTTGACCATTTTGATAAGCAGTAATATTTCCCATGACCATTGTCAAACTAATAACTCCTAAAGGTCCTTGTAACACTGCATTGTGAATACCAAAGAACCATAGAATAGCAAGCAATCCCATAATGATAATAATAGATAATGGACTGGCCGTTAATGACATCAATGGTGCATTAAGAACCTGAATAAAGAAATTAATCATATCTCCTGCAGATGTATAACTGAATCCAACACGAATAATAAACGCTAAGACAAAGATAATTGTTACAACAAAGACAGGGGATAATGATTGAGAAACCATTGGTGGAACTGTATCTGGTAATTTGAATGATAAGTTCTTAGAAGATAAGTAAGCATATAATCTTGTCACAACCAAAGCAATAATCATTCCAATAAATAAACCTTGTCCTCCTAAATAATCCAATTTTAAGGCATTGATTGTTGATTCAACCAATTTTCCATCCTGCATAGCAGAAGTTGTCATTGTTTGAGGCATAATCATAATAAAGAAAGCTAAAGAGATAATTGCAGAATTCTTTTCATTTGTTCCAATACGACTTGCATAAGCCATAGCTAATGAATAAATGACATACAACGTTAAAACACCAGTTGCGCCATTGGTAATGGCATTGACATGCTGCATAATTCCAATACTTTCTAAATACTGTGTCCACCCTGGCACAGGGAAATTTCCTACAATTGTAATCAATGCAATTCCTAAAGTAATAGGACTTGTTCTTATAAAACCTTCCATTAATGCCCCTAAGATTTTGTTCTTTGTTAATTTCTCAGCTAATGGCATTAATTTATCATTAATGATTTGTTCTAATTTGTTCATCTTTTTCAATCCTTTCTTCAATTGTAAAGTCACATCGATATGGCCATATATTGTAAACGCTTTACTTTATTGCATGTTCATTATATAATAGTTCTCACATGCAATATATCATTATTTTAATATTTATATTAGATATTTAAGGAGGTTTCTATGAATTTACAAACATTACAAAATATCTTTGATTGTTTTTATCAAAGAACTTATATTCCTTTTTCTATCGTGAAAGATGATCAACTCATTTTTCCTGAATACTCCCCATTATTTCATTATCGTCAAGACTTGCAATATCTTTATATCAATGATGAATTTCCCTTACATATCACTAATAATTATCAGTTTCTTGGTGCCTCTTTTCTTTACCCTATAAATCAAGAAACATATCGTATTCTCATTGGTCCCTGTTTTGTCTTAGGTTCACAGATTAAAGATCAATATATGAAAGAATTAACTTATCGTATTTCAAGTGAATCAACAGAAAGTTTTACATCTTTTTGTCAAAATATTTATACTTTACTCACAACACATTCATTAAATGAAAATCAGATTCCAATCAAATATCTACGCATTAATCATGATAAGCTGACGCCTAAAGAAATCTTTGAAAAGAATCTTTATGAACGTCGCAGTGAAGATGCAACACGTGACTCTTATCAATTTGAGCTGCGTTTTCTCGATTATGTAAAACGGGGACGTAAAGATAAAATTGATTGGATTTTTAAGACAATTGATAAAACCTATACTGTTCATCTTGCTGATAATTCATTAGATACAATTAAAATCAAATTTATTTCTCTTGTAGCTCTTTTAACACGTCTTGCGATTGATGAAGGCGTTCCATTAGATAGTGCCTTTAGTCTTTCAGACTCACTGATTCAAAACCTTCCCAATATGAGATCATCTCAAGAATGCTTAAAATATATAAAATATGCCAGTTATGAATTTATTGAACTGATTCATCACACATCTAAGCAATGTTCATCCCTTATCAATCAATGTATTCGTTATATTGATACACATATTTATGAAAAAATTACACTACGAGATTTAGAGGATACAACAGGACACTCTTCGGTTTATATTTCCTCTCGTTTTACACTGGAATTAGGATTAACTTTTTCACAATATCTTTTAAATAAAAAAATAGAAGAAGCAAAACATCTTCTCCTATTTACAGATCATAGTTACCAGGAAATAAGTACTTTACTGAATTTTACAAGTCAAAGTCATTTTACTCAGCGCTTTAAACATGTCACAGGTCAAACCCCCAAAGCTTATCGTGATATGAATTTTAAATATTTATAGTTGTTCAAATGAATGAAACTAAAATAATAAGATTTGTAGTTAGTCTAAAATATAAACATTATATTTCTCATCACCATTTGATATTCTTGATTTATTGTCTATCTTGAAAATATCACTCTTACAAGTTTCATAAAACAACCAGGAAAGACAAGGCTATTCATTCATAACAAAATATGGTGTGTTTTCAAAGTTATATAAGCAATACTCACATTCTTACATCTTTCATGAATGGTGCCACTGCCCCTATCATTCCTGCCTGATTATGAAGATAACATGTTTGAATACGTGGCATATTAACCAGGCTTAAAACATGATAATCCTGACAGATTTGCTGATAATCTGCAATAATATTTTTCATAACATCACCATTTGAACTAATTCCACCTCCAATAAGAATCACTTCTGGTGCAATCGTCACAGCAATATTCATGAGTAATACAGCCACACTATGATAAAACTCTTTTAAACATTCTTCAGCAATTGTATCACCCTGCTTTGCTCGAATCATAATTTCCTGTGCATCTAAAACACGTTCATGAACACGGTAACTATAATGACGACAGAGTCCTGCAACTGTAGCTGCATGGTAAGAAAATGACTGTTCATCATAGTGACCTTTTTGATGTCCTGCTAAAGAAATTCCAAATTCTCCAGCTAAACCACCAAATCCACGATAAAGTTTTCCATGAATATAGATAGCACCACCAATCGCTGTTCCTAATGTCAAACATACGAAATTATCAATATCCTTTGCTGCTCCCTGCCATTTTTCTGCACAAGCAGCTGCTTTCCCATCATTTTCAATAACAACAGGTAAGTTTAAATATTCTTCAAATTCTTTTTTCATATTGCGATGGAAAAAACATTTGATTGCTCCACTGGTTTGCATATATCCATCAGTTCTCACAATCCCAGGCGTACTAATACCAACTGCCTGGATAGAATAATCTGAATGTTTCAATAGAAAGTCTTTCACCTGCTGCATAAGAGCTTCTCTTTCTTTAGCTGTTTCTTCATTCTTACTCAGACATACTTTCCCTTCTTCATTAATGATTCCCATTTTTATATGAGTTCCACCAATATCTATACCTGCATAATATTTCATAATAATGCCTCTTTTAATTCAAATGTTTGAAATGGTTTTAACTGTTCCAGCAACAACATCTCATCCTCTTTGATTCTTCCAACAACATTAATTCTTGGATCACCAGCTCTATCTTTTAACGCAATTTGAATCTCTGCTTTGTATTGACCATAATTATCATTTAATACCAATATATCTCCTCTTTGAATATTTCTGATATGCTGATGTGCCAAAATTGATTCTTTGGCATATTTTTGTTTATGATGTGATGAACGAATCATGTATTCAGAAGCATCACCACGATAATCATGAATTGTACAGACCATTTGTTTTTCTTGCTCACTTGCATCTTCATTAAAAGTAACATGAAGATAATCTACTGATGTTGACATAACTTTTTGTACTATCTTTAATTCTTCTTCGCTTGCAAATGCATTTCCTATAATGATATCATCTACACATTTCAACATCTTCATATGTCTAGCCTGTATATCAATTGGAAGATCTCGATGATCTTCTAAAGTACAAAGTCCATCTGATATAGCCCATGGTGTCACTTGTGCAGTTTGTGATGTGATAAAGGCAGCAGTTTGGATATGCGCATTTTTAAAATGTCTTAAACAGCTTTGAAATGTTTCCAATGATAAACCTGTGTAACGTTGTGGATAAAAGTTAAATGAAGCACTTAAATTTTGATATTGTGGAAGATAATCTTGGATAAGATTGAAATAATGAGTGTCATTGCTCATATTCACATCAATTGTGATTCCATAAGGGTTATGTGTCATCATGGCTTCTGTTCTTCCATTATATCCACTATCTAATCTTAAAATCTTAACACCTATATCATGAAAGTAAGATAAATCATCTTCTTTCATTTTTAGATAATCAAAAACCATTGGATGAATATCAAGCATCACAAGCATTCCTAATTCATTCGCAAAAGCCATACTTTCCTTTAATCTACGAATAGATTTCTTAGGATCTTGAATATCAATTTGTAACATACTCATAAATACTTTTTGATAACCGTATCTTTGAGCTCGTTTTAAGTATGCAACATCTTCTTTAAATGTTGTCTTATCTGGATACAAAGCGATACCTATCATAATAAATACCTCCTTCTTATAAAAAGAGTTTAACAGACTCTCTCATAGACTTTTATCATTATCTTCATATTTATATTATAATTTTAAGATAATTAGAAAAGATAAGTATTAAGCCATTTCATAAACAGCTGTTATTTTTGATGTATTAAAAAGAATCATCTATTAAAGAAAATAGTTGAATGAAATAAACATTCAACTATTTATATTAAAAGATATAATTGATTTTTGTTAAGATATCTCAACAAGTTGATCTAAACTTTTACCAAGTGCTTTGTTGTTTCATTCACTTGTGAATCTTTCTTGCATCAATGATTGTATTTGTATACGAAAACACATATCCATTAAAATATCTATTCTTTTCCACCAACAGTAGAATATAATTGATTTGTTCCTTTTTTCAAAGTCTTAATCCCTTCATAAAGACCATTCATAGCATCATTAACTCCAGAGTTCCCATCTTTAATCGCTAATGCTCCTTTTAAAAGACCTGCTTTGATTTCATCTAGTTTTTGAATACCTACATAAAGTGTATTCATTCCCATTAATAAAGGTGTACTTGTTTGATGTAATTGTCCTAAGCTTTGCATTAATGTTAATGATCCTTCTTTAAGAGAACCTCCAACTTGACTTAATTGACTTGAACCATTATAAAGTTCATGAATTCCTAAGGTTAGTTTTTTAGCTCCATTATCCAATGTTTCACTTCCATTTTTTAATTCCTTTGCTCCACTATTTAATGCCATTGTTCCTTGATAAGCAGTTTTCACTCCTTGTACATATGTCACAATACCATCTTTTTCTTTTTGGATAACTCCTATCATCCCATTCATTCCCTGTTCTAAGGCTTTAGCAGCTGTTGGTAATACTGCTAATGCTTGGACACCTGCATCAATATATTGATAATTTTGATTCAATTGCGACAGACCAGTGGATAACTGACTTGTATAGTTTTTCATACCTGTGATAGTTGTAGAAGCTCCATCTAATGCTGTACTGGTTGTGACATATGCACCTGCCATTGCTTGAATCATACCTTGAGCATTAGGCAAAGACAAAGCTGTACCTGGATCAGTAACCAATAACTGTGCAAACTGATTTAATTCCTGTGAACTATATGCTGTTTGTTTTAAACCATTAATTGTTGTTTGTAATGTTAAAACAGTAGTATCTATTCCAGTTGCAACTTGGCTCATTCCATTGATAGTTGTTTTCACAGTTGTAGAGCCTTGCATCAATTTTTGAATATCTGTTTCGCTAGGAACAACATTCAATCCTTGTTTTAATTGTGTTAAACCATCAACTATCATATCAGGTGCTGCCAAAAGTGCTTTTGAATTCTCATCCAGCATCTTCATACCATCATTCAATGTTTCTGTCCCATCACTCAATTTCCCTGCTCCATTAGACAAACCAGATATTCCCTGCTCTAAAACAGATGCACCTTGATCAAGAACTTGAATCCCTTGATGCATCCCATTGACTGCAGTTGTGTATCCATACACGCCATTGTATAATCCATCTGCACCCTGTTTCAATAATGATACTGCTCCTGTATACTTTTTCATCCCTTCATGAAGCTGCCCAGTCCCTTCACCTAATGCACTGACACCTTGAGTATATTGCTCAATTCCTGTATATAAACCTTGACTGCCATCTTTTAATGTTGAGGCACCATTAACAATTTTTTCTGCTCCTTGTTCTAAGGCAACTGCCCCATCATTCAATTGACCAGTCCCCCTTTGCAATGCATTCAAAACCATACCACCACCTGTAACACTACTTACAATCAAAACAGCTGCTGTAGCGCCTCCAATAATTATTTTCTTTCTCTTATTTAACACCATATTTCTTTCCCCTTTCCTTGTGGATATTGTTTTAAACAGTAAATTGAAAATTTATTTTCATATCATTATTTCAATTAATAAAGCCTCCTCTCTCATCATGTAAGTGTTTTCATTGCCCTTTTAATGCATTTAGTATATAATAACTATAATTTCATTTATATTTATATTTTTTTGTCTATATCATTATTTTATTATTAATTAAGGAGTTTAAAATGGATGCACTTATCTCAATTATTGATGAATTATATAACACTCAGCATATCCCTTGTGCCATTTTTGATGAACAGTTACAGCTTATTCATCCTCAAATTACAATGATAGATTTAAGAGAGTTTCTGCATGATGTTTTTTCAATGACACATCATCATGCTCATATTCTTGTCTATGATCATCGTGTTGCTTATGCACGTTTACAAGTTACCTTTGAAAAACAAACATATATGATTGTATGTTCCTGTATACTCAATGATTTACAAAATTCACAACAACTGCTCCCTGATAGTTGGACACAGATTATTCCTGAGTCAATGATTCGTTCGCACATCGCTTCGCTCCATCTCATGACATTTCAAAGTTTTATAAAAATGCTTTATGAAATATGTACACATCAATACCTGTCCTTACAAGATATCCATATTGACTATATCAACAAAAAACAGATACAGAAAAAAGACGATATTTTAACACATCGTCGTATAACACAAGAAACTCCTGATTATTATCACTTTGAACAACTTTTATTAAAAGCATATCAAGACGGTCATTTTTATAAAGTAAAATCATTATTATCAGAAATAGATGTTTTTGAATCTCAAAGATTAACCCAAAATATCTTACAGGATTTAAATTATAAGTTCATCAGCTTCATAACTCTATTAACACGTATAAATATACAAGAAGGAGTTTCTAGTGAATTAGCATTTTCTTTATCTGATTCCATTCTTAATAAATTATCCTCTATTCATAATGCTCATGATCTCATTGTTCTTTTTCAGCAATCTATTTATGATTTCTATCAGCAAATGAATAACGCTAAGAAAGAACATTACTCACTCCACATTTATAAATGTATACATTATATTGATACACATTTATATGATAAACTTTCTTTACATAATTTAGTAGAACATAAAGGATTGTCAGAGAGTTATCTCTCTGTTGCATTCAAAAAAGAAGTTGGTGAGACAGTTACCAATTATATTCAAAGAAAAAAGGCAGACGAAGCTGCCCGTTTACTACTATTTACAAATAAAAGTCATATTGAAATTAGTTGCTTATTAAATTATAGTTCACAAAGTAATTTTATTCAAATCTTTAAAAAATATAAACTTATGACTCCTAAACAATATCAGCAATCACATCTCAAAGATCATTGATCTCACTATCTCAAAGTTTGCATAATAGCATCTCTGATAGCAAGATATCCCTGCATATTAGGATGCAACCCATCAAATGTAAATTCATTCTTTAATTCTCCATTCTCATTCATCAAATAAGAATTGACATTGACAAAAGTAATATTTTCTTTTGTAGCAAGTTCCTCAAGCATTTTATTTAATGAGTTAATTGTTTCATTATCTCTATCCTTTAATTGAAATTGATCATATAAAGATTCTCTTTCACTTTTATTAACAGGATAAACAGCCTGTAAAATGATATGTGTATGAGGACTTTTTTGTTTTGTCAAAGTGATCATCTTGTGAATATTATTAACTATCTGTTGATTATCGACTTTTTGAGAAATATCATTAATTCCCATTAACATAACAAGATTTTTAGGTTCCATAACAAGTACAGTCTTATCAATTCTTGTCAGCATCGTTGAAGTTGTTTCAGCACTGATTCCACGATTAATAACAGGTATACCAGTCTGTTTAGTGTATATGGAATATAAATCTTCAACAGGACATAATTCTGTGATAGAATCACCAAAAAAGACAGTTGTTTCTTTCATTGAAGTTACAGATATCTCTTCATAGTTCTTTGTTTTGTGTATGATTTCATTCTCTCCCATAGTTGCGACTCCTTGAAATACAAAAATAAAAACTATAGTTATAAGAAGAATTGGAATCAACATACACACAATTCCTACTATCCAAGTTTTTTTCTTATTCATTTTTTCTCCCTCCATCTATAATGATTCTAAAGAAAGAAAATATTTTTTTATACCTTGATTTTAAGATAAATAACAGAATTTTAAGATAAAATGAGCAAAACATATGTTTGCTCATTTATATTTTATAATAGCTGATGTCTGAATAGTAACATCTTGATGACTACAATATTCAGTTATTTTATAATCTTTAGGATCTACAATCACAAGCATTGTAATATCATTAATCCCTTTTTGCTCAAATCCAGCTTTATCATATGAAATCAATAAATCCCCAATTTTAACTTCATCGCCTACTTGAATAAAGGTGTCGAACCCCTCGCCTTCGAGATTGACAGTATCTAAACCAACATGAATAAGAATTTCCATTCCATCCTCATTTTCAATTCCAACAGCATGCTTTGTATTATCCATAACCATTGTGACTTTTCCATTACATGGTGCGTAGATTTTCCCCTCTTTAGGCTGAATAGCAATACCATCACCCATCATCTTTGTTGCAAAAACTTCATCAGGTACATCTTCTATAGCAATACTTTGACCATTGGCCATTGCATAAAGTGCTTTTGTTTTTTTCTTAAAGAATCCCATATTATTTTAACTCAGGCCAGAAATCTTTATTTGCTTCTATCATTTCATCTAAAATTTGTTTAGCAACTTTAGCACTTGGAACAATTTTTGATAAAGTCATTGCTTGCCACATCTTTTGATAAGAACCTTCAATCCATGCTTCAACAACTAATTTTTCTACAGAAACCTGTTGTTCCATTAAACCTTTTTGGAATTGAGGAATAGCACCTTGAACAACTCTTTCATATCCATTAATACCAACATAACAAGGAATTTCAACCATTGCAGTTCTATCAAAGTTTTCAACTGCTCCTTCATTAGGAACAATCAATAAGAATTTTTCTTTTGTATTTGTAGCAAGTGCACAAGCTAAATCAACAATATATTCAGCATGAGCATCTGGTTCAAATCCACCATCTTTTGCTGTTCCTTTATCAATAATATTTTGGCAAATCGTAAAGATATTCTTTTCACGATGTTCCATAACTTCATTAGCACGTGTATGATTTGGATCTGAATGTTCAACAACATAATCAGGATATAAGTAATATTTTAAATAAGTGTTTGGAATTGTATCTGGATCTAATGCATAAACATCTTTTGCTTTAGAAAATGTTTCTATCCAACTTTGTTCAACATGTTGATTTGTTTTAGATAATGCATCAGCAAATCCATTGGCAGCCACATGTTTTTTAATTTCTGGCATCAAATCATTTCCATTTTGATCTTTAATTGAATGCCACCAACCAAAGTGATTTAAACCATAGTATCCAACATCTAATTCTTTTCTTGAACTTAAACCAATCATTGAAGCCATTTTCTCTTCTAAATCAATTGGCATATCACAAATATTTAAGATTTTAGAATCAGGACGTAATCTTCTCGTTGCTTCTGCAACAATAGCAGCAGGATTTGAATAATTTAACATCCAAGCATTAGGAGAATATTTTTCCATATAATCTAGAATTTCAATAACTCCACCAATTGAACGCATACCATAAGCAAGACCTCCTGGCCCACAAGTTTCTTGTCCAACAACACCATATTTTAATGGGATTTTCTCATCTTTTTCACGCATTGCATATAACCCAACACGGATATGACACATCACAAAGTCTACATCAGTAAATGCAGTTTCTGGATCTGTTGTGTAACCAAATTCTACTTCAGGTGCATTTTCTTTTAAATAAATTTCACAAGCTTTTGCGATTGTTTCTTGTCTTTCTTTAAAGTTATCATAGAATTGAATCTTTCTAATTGGGAAACGATCCATGTGTTCTAATAATAATAAGCAAATCCCTGGTGTAAATGTACTTCCTCCACCAGCAATTGTAATTGAATATTTTTTTTCTTCCATTTTCTTTCTCCTCCATTTTTTTACATTAATCTTATAGTTGCAAATAAGCTAATACAGCTTATCAACATAACAAGTAAACTTCCTCCACCATTATAGAGAGCTTGCTTGATTGTTGATGATTTTATTGATTTCAAAACTGGAATATCATAGTATTGAATAGCTCGATAGAAAACATATAACAACATAGTGAAATAGAATAAATTCATTGTTAAGGCTTGTGCTATCAACAGTAATGCCATATTTATAATTGCAAATTTTATATTTCCTTTGATTAAATTCTTTTGAATTAATTGAACTAGGTAAGCAATATAAGGATTTAACATAGCAATTAAGAAAATCACTGTGATACTTGGATCTTGACTAAGAACTTCTTGAAAACTCATCGCATTCATTGAGGCTTTCAGCGAAATATATAAATAACATATTAAAGGAGTCAATGCTAAGAACACTTTTGTAATCATGAAATAACGATTTAATTTCTTAAGTTTTAGATCTATTTTTTTCTTTCGAGCCATTTTAACTACCCTCTTTCTTTATAAGAACCCTTCAAATTCTTCTCTAACGCTTGGAACTTTTAATCCCACAATAACCTGAATATTTGTTTTGGTTGCTTTGATACCATGTGTCCCAATGCCTTTAAAATATGAATCTGTTTTGACTAAACTTTCATCTTTTACATTAACACGTAGACGAGTTGCACAATTAGTGACATCAACAATGTTGTCTTTTCCACCTAAAGCATCTAAAATCATAAAAGCCAAACTTCCTTTAGGAGCCGCTTGTTTTTCTTTAAAGTCAGCTTTATTATGGAATGTAATTTCTTCATCTTCTTCTCGACCTGGTGTCGCAAAATTGAATTTTAAGATTAAGAATCTGAAGACTACGAAATAAATACCTGTAAATACCAAACCTACCACTAGTAATGTTAAGTATGTTGGCCAATGTGCTGCCATTAATGGAATAAAGTTTAATGCTGATATTTCAATTAATCCACCTGACATCGCCCCAACAACTCCAAACATATATGCAACAGTTGCGAGAGTTGCTGCAAGGACTGCATGAACAACAAATAAGACTGGTGCAATAAATAAGAATGTGAACTCAATAGGTTCTGTAACTCCACAGAATATTGCTGTTAAAGTGATAGGAACGAGCAATCCAGCAATTTTCTTTTTCTTACTATCTTTAGCTGTAAAATAGAATGCTAAAGCGATACCAGGACATCCAAATATTTTTGACAATCCTGTTAATGTTGGCCAAGCATATGGTGCTAATGTTTTTAATGATTCAGTGCTTGCTGCTAATTCTGGTAATTGTGTAGCCCATGTTGAGAAGACTCCTCCATTAACAACAGCTGAATCATAAAAGAATGGGAAATAAAGTAAGTGATGTAATCCAAATGGAATGAGAATACGTTCCATAAATATAAATATCCATACACCCATAGCTCCAGCTCCAGTGATAAATCCTTGGAATGCCCTCATTCCAGATTGAACCATAGGCCATAAACTTGCTGATAAGAAAGCAACTGGCAATAAAGCAAAGAATCCCACAATCACAACAAATGATGAACCACTGAATGTTCCCATCCACTCTGGTAACTCTGTATCAAAGTAACGATTGTGTAAGAAAATAACAATTCCTGAAATCATTAATGCTCCAATCATTCCCATATCTAGAGTTTTAATATTGGCTACCATTGTTAAACCACTTGTTCCTCCAGCTTCAGCTGCAAAATCAACTCCGAATGTTGTTCCCCATTGGCTTAAGATTGTACTTAAGAAATATTGGAAAGTTAAGTAAAGCACTAAAGCTTCCATACAACATCTAGCTTGTTGTTTTTTAGCTAACCCAATTGGTAATCCGACAACGAATATTAATGGTAATTGATTAAAAACTGTCCATCCACCTTGCAAGATGATGTTCCAGCACTGATACCATAAACTCTCTGTACTTGCAAGACTACCCATAATAGCTTCAGTTGTAAACAATGTTCCAACACCAATCATTATCCCTGCAAAGGCAAAGAGTAAGACTGGTGTAAACATCGCTCCACCGAACCTTTGAATTTTCTGCATCATATCGTTTTTCCTCCCTTGTGATATCTCTTGCACGTTTATAGTAACCCCTTACAAAATAAGTTTCAATACTTTACAACGACTTAGGGACAAGGCGCATTCTTAATGATTTATCACATTATCCGTGAAATTTCACACACAAAAAAAGCGTTGATTTTATCAACACTTTTCGTTATATACAAATAATAGAAATATTATTTATTGATTATAATGACAAATCATTTTTTTAAATTCATCATAATTTATATCATCAATAATCATATCAAATAAATAATCTAATTGTTGAGATGTGCATGTTTTTAACCATTCTAAGTTGTCTACTTTGTATTTCTTCTTAACTAACTGACATGCTCTTTTCAAGTTTTCTTCTCTTTTACC
>ERZ773248.156-NODE-156-length-100539-cov-22.809781_pt1 | contig 100539 bp, 83 predicted proteins | sample MGYA00580518_ERZ773248 | MGnify/ENA primary metagenome ERZ773248 (study PRJEB29015, sample SAMEA2737762) | human gut metagenome | biome: human gut; feature: human-associated habitat; material: faeces | place: China | collected 2012 ...
GATCACAGCCCAGCTGCCGGAAAGAACCCAGGATCAGATGCAGAGCGAAAGTCAGAAGCTTGGACAGTCCATATGAGGGCGGTGCCAAATCAGGCGCCGCTTTTTCTATACAGAAATTGTTGGTATCGCTTGGTTTGCGGCATTTTTTTCGTTACGTATGGTGATAGCTTTATCCCGCAAAAGCGGGTATTGTTGTGGTCAGAAGCCCACCAAAAAATAACGAGGAGGACACACGTATGAAACAGATTGAGAAGCATCCCGCGCCGGAGAAGCTGCTTCAGCAGATAACTGAGGAGGCAATCAATGCCCTGGCGCTGGGCGGGCCGGACAAGATCGGGGATGAGGCTCCCATGGAGGCAGGCGTGAAGCTGATTGCCAAAGCCTGGGAAGTGCCCCGGGAGAGCCTGCAGGCCAGCCTGGAGCTGATTGAAAGAGAACGGCAGCTTCTGCGCAGCGGGAGCAGCGAGGACGCTCTGCCCAACAGCGAACTGCTGAAGCCTTACGACGGCAAGATGATTGCCGAACTGCTCTGGGGCCTGTTTGAGACGACGGCCAGGCTGGAGGATGCCCAAGACCGGGCGGCGATGCACAAGCTGGCCCTTCTCATGGCGGAAAGCCTGAACCTGGACAGTTGGATCGCGGAGTGCGGGCCATCTAAAATCTGAGACGGAAGCATACAGGAGGGGGGCTGTCCTTGGACAGCCCCCCTCACCTTTGCGCCAAAGAAGGATCGTTTACTTCCACTGGAGTGGAAAGGCCGCCCTGTCCCAGGGCGAGGCTAACCGCCGGCGGTAGCGCAACATCTGATATAGAAAGAGGGAGTAAATCTTGAACCGTCCATGTGAGGGCGGCGCCAAATCAGGCGCCGCCTTTTTCTATGCCCAGATTTTATTTCATTTCTGCGCCCACAAGTCGTACGCCCCGGAGCACCCGGCGGAACCGCCGCCCAGGCCGGTATGCACCCGCTCCCCCCTCTGCGAGGGCTGCCCCTACCCCGCCAACGGCTTCCTCTGCTGGGGGAAGGATGGGAAGTGCCTGCGCTCGGAGATGCGGCGGCTCAATGCCACGGACAGGTGTGCAGAGCAAGAAACTAAGGAGGAGATTCACACAGATGAATCCATGTAACAATCGCTTTCCCCTGCGGCCGGCCGCCCGTGAGGAGGCCGGCCTGTTCTACTCAGATGACCAGGCGGACAGAACACTGGGACTGGACAGGCCGGTGGGCCGGGTTTCCTTTGCCAATGGCGAGCGCATGGAGTTCACAGCCCCACAGGATTACCTCCGGACCATCCGGGAGGAGCTGCCCACAAGGGATGTGACCGGCTTCCGCTTCGAGACCCTGACGGATGACCCGGCGGTGCGCAAGGCGGCGGACGATATGACCTATGACCTGTATGGGGAGGAGAACCCCAGGCCGCTGGAGGATTACGTGCCCCGCCAGGGGCCGGAGATAGGAGGGCAGCAGATGTGACCACACAGAACAGACAGCCGGTGCTGCGCTGTGTCCTGAGCAACGCGGCGCACCCGGAGTATGGCCAGGTGACCATCCCCTTCCCCATCCCCGGCATGGAATATGAGCGCACCCTGGAATGCCTGGCCGCTATGGAGCTGGGAGCCCCCCTGAAACGGGACTGCCGGGTGGACGAGCTGGAGAGCGGCTTCCCCATCCTCAAACGCCTGGAGAAGGTGGGCGCCAATCTGGACGAGCTGGACTACCTGGCCCGGCGGCTGGACAGCTTTGACGACTATGAGGCCGCCCAGTTCCAGGCTATGGCGGTCAGGCTGGGTACGTTTGATATGACGGACTTCATCAATCTTACCTTCTGCTGCCAGCAGGCCACGGTGATCACGGACTTTTCGGATTTGGACGCTGTAGGCCGCCAGCATTACATGACGCTGGAGGGCGGCTGTGCCAGTGAGGAGGAGCTGGAACAGGTGGATGGCAGAGCAGCGGCCTTGAAGTTGATCCTCAACAAGCATGGCACTATCACACCCTATGGCGTGGTTTATGATAACGGTATGGAGCTGGAGAAGTTCTACAAGGAGGGCGGCCCCTTTCCGGACTATCTTGACCGGGAGTTCGTCATACTCCTGGAGGCATCCTACGGCGAGGGGCAGAGCACACTGCTGGTTCTGCCGGACAGCCCGGAAAGGCTGGAACGTCTCCTGTGCCGCACCGGCATCCGGGACAGCCCCCACTTTTGGATAGTAGACAGCACCCTGCCCGGCGAGGTCATCAGCAGCATTCCGGCGGAACGCCTGTCCATCAATGGCCTCAACCGGCTGTGCCAGGCGGTTGAGCGGATTGCACCGGAGGATTTGAAAACTCTGGTACAACTGCTGGCCGACAAGGATCACCCCAGCCAGGGGCCATCCCTGGGCGGGCTATCCATGTGAACCGAGGGGGAGAGAATATACAGAAAAAAGAGTTTATCCGGCAGATCAATGAACTGGTTCCCAGGCCGGACCCCGTCACCACCGAGGCACTGTACCGCTTTGACCGGGAGTGTGCGGAGACGGAGTACATCGATATGCTCACCGCCCTGCGAGTGGTGGCGCGGAATTTCGGTGAGGAAACCCTCCAGGGCGCCTATGAGGTCATCCAGCACCAAAACGCCGCTCTGCCCAGCGAGCTGTTCGCCGCTGCCGTCTACTTTCAGGCCGGGCGCACACCGGCAGAGGTGTCCGGCCTGGCCAAGGAGGGCCGGCTTATGGGCTTCTTTGGCCCGGAGCGGCCGGAGGAGCCCAGCCGGATTGCGACCTGCACCATTGTGGAGTCCGGGCAGGAACAGCGGTTTTACACCATGGACTTTGGGCGCTTCAATCCGCAGCATGCCTTGAAGCGGGCCATCACATACGGCCGGGAAACAGGCATATCCGCCACCCAGGCCATGGCCCGCCTCACCATGGATCAACCGGAGTTTGCCGAAAAGCCCGGCGGGCCCCGCTGTATCCTGGACGGCCTGGGCTCAGAGCTCACCGAGGCGTTGTTCCAGATCTCGTCAGCCTGCCCCGCCGTGGCCGCCCATATCACCTGTAATGCGGATCTGGGTATCACAGAGGTGGCCTATTATCCGCTGTGGCTGGAGCGGAGTCAGAGTCAGGCGCCCATGCAGCCGCAGATGTAAAAAATGCTGGATATTACGGGCACACTGTGGTATGTTGTGTGCTTACCAGAAGAAAGGACGGGAAAGAACTATGAACCATCAGAGGAAACAGAGCATGCACAGGGACTCCGTTGAAGGCCGGCTTCCGCTTTGGAAGCCGGCCTTTTCTATCCGAATGACACTTGAGGCAAAATGAAGGGAGACAGATCATCATGCAGGGTGTATCGAAGGAGTGGCTGGATTTCCTGCGGAATCAGTTCCCCGCGGGCAGCCGGATCCAAACATGGGAGCTGGATGATCCCAGAAACACGCTGGAGGAGGCTGGTACTCTGGAGCACATCGATGACTCGGGCCGGTTCCACGTCCGGCAGAGCGACGGAGGTGAGTGCGTCCTGACCCTTGGGGAGGAGATGTTCTCCGTCCACCCGCCTGAGTCCACCCAGCTCAAGCTGTACATGCCCCTCACCGCCAGCTTCTATGCCCGGAATGAGTGGGGAGATTGGGATGAGACGGGTGAAGAATGGGACGGCAGAACGCTTCTGGACTATGAGGACAGGATCCTGGGCTTCATGGTACGGAACCGGGTGCCGGAGGAGGCGGAGCGGGGCCTCATGCTCTGGTGCGACAAGGAGTTCCTGGACGTCAAGGTGCGCTCCGCCGTGTTTACGGCAGAGGCCAGAGACGGCAGGCTGTGGGGCGTGGCGGAGTGCCAGGTCGTCGGCCAGCTCTCTCCGGAGGAGCTGACCGGGCTGAAGGACTATCTCACCGGCCAGGCCGCGGACGGCGTTGGCGAGGGCCTGGAGCAGCAGGCAATCCGTGTGGACGGCGGGGAGCTTTACGTCCACATGTGGCAGCCGGAGGGCTGGAGCATCCAGACGGAGGCAGAGCAGTTCGGGCTGACGCAGGCCCAGGGCATGACGATGGGGGGTATGAGCCGTGGATAAGGCCTTTACAGTATCCCTGTGCAATCCGGACAAGGATACTTATGTGACACTGGAGCTTCCAGCAGACCCGTATGCTGTCCTGGATGCCTGGGAACGGCTGCGGCTCGCACCGGACACCAGAGTGGAATGGGAGATGGAGGACTATGGGGAATTCCCCGTCCTGTTCCCTGGCCTGCAATCTGGCGAGGGCTTCCCCGCGCTCAATGCCCTGGCGGAGCGGCTGACCAGTCTGGACAGCCGGCAGCGCACCGCATTCGAGGGGCTAGTCAAGCTGCAGGACGGCAGGCCCATGGAACCAGACGCCCTCATTACCCTGTCTGAGCAGGCAAAGCACTGCCAGGTGGCGCCCGAGGCCACGGATGACGCCTCGTTGGGCCGGGTTTACGCGGCAAACGGTTCCATCCCCGAGGTGAAGGATGTGCCGGACAAGGTATTTGAACTGCTGGACTTCCAGCTCCTGGGCCGCCGGATCCGTCAGTCGGCGGGCGGGGTCTTCACCAGGCAGGGGTATGTGGTACCGGATGGGAACTGGAAGCCCACAGAGGGCCAGGAACCCCGCATCGCGCCGGAGGCCCCGACTGGCTTCTTTCGGCTGGAGCTCCGGCTCGGGGAGGAACGGGCGGAGCTCACCCTCCCCGCCGGACAGGAGCTGGTGGAGGTGCGGGAGCGGATGGAGGCCGTGGGCCTCCCCAACTGCGCCGTCACCGCCTTCCACAGCCGGGTACCCCAGCTTCCGGCAGCGTGGGCCACGCCGGAGCGGCTGGATACCCTGAACTGCCTGGCCATCCGGCTGATGGTGCTGGCGGAGCGGGACTCTCTGGCCCTGATCAAGTACAAGGCGGTGCTGGAGGTGTCGTCCATTTCGAGCCTGGAGGATGCCATGGCGTTGACGGAACGGCTGGACGCCTACAATCTGAATTGGGCAGCCGCCTCTCCAGAGGACGTGGCCCGCGGGGAGCTGCGCCGCTCCATGGGGGAGGAGAATGCCGACCTGCTGTGCTGGTACCTGAACCTCTACGGCTACGGCGAGGCGCTGATCCAGCAGTACGGGGGCGAGCTGACAGACTACGGTCTGCTGACCCGGGCGGATGGCCAGCCGGTGCAGAAACCGCTGCCGCCCCAGCCCACCCGGGGCGGCGTACAGATGGAAATGAGGTGAAACGCCCATGGATAAAGCAGGACTTTTACAGCTCCCCGGCAGGCCGGAGGAGCAGGACTGGCTGCGGGAGCGGCTGGAGGTGTTGACCGCGCGGGAGGGGATCGCCTTGGACGCGGCCATCCAGCGCCATCCCGCCCAGGACAGTACAGAGGTGGTCAGCCTGCTGGCCAGCCTGGACGAGTATGAGGTGTTGGGCGGCATCCAGAGTTATGAGGATCTGGGCCTGTATTACCTGGAGGAGACCAACGCCAGGCTCCTGGCGCTGCGGGACTACATCGACCTGGACAAGCTGGGCAGGCAGTATGAGGCACAGCACCCCGGCCGGTTCGCAGGGGGCTGCTATGTGGTATATCCGCGAAAGGGGGTGACGGGCTTCTACGACGGGGTCAACCTGCCTGGGCCGGACTACAGCTGGAGCCTGCGGCTGAAGCTGGCCTCCTCCGCGGTGCCGGAGGGGGTGTGGCTGGCGCTGCCGGACTACAACGACATCATGGACGTGAGGCCGGGGGAGATCCGGCTGGCCCTGGACGCTCTGGGTGTGCAGACCATCCGGGAGTGCACCCTGCTGGAGGCCCGGTGCAGCCTGCCTGGGATCACCGGCTTGGAGGATGCATATAGGGGACGGCTGGAGGATCTCATCTATGACGGTCAGAACCTGGGATTTATCCTCCAGGAACAGAACCAGGGGCAGAAGGGGTTCCTCCAGGCCTATCTCTGGATACTGGAGTATGAGCACTGCGCCACCCTGCCCGCTGCCCTGGATTTGGCGCAGAACCTGAACCGCTACCAGGTGGTGCGGGCGGATCAGCTCCAAGACATGGCGTGGATGGATCTGCGCGTGCGGTTGGGATGTGTGGATCGGGCCCTGTCAGGCTGCATTGATCTGGAACGGTACGGACTGGATTTGCTGCGGAAGAAGGGCTATACCTTGACAGAGGACGGATGTGCATACATTGCTAGGCAGCAGACGCAATCCCAGGCGCCCCAACAGATGCAGCAGATGTAACCCCAGATCAAATCTATATCAAAACGAAACAGGGGCCGTTTTCCCGAAGGGGACAGCGGCCCCTGTTTTTTGTGCCCTTTTTCGGGAGGACGGCCCGGAAAAGGAGGACGTCATGAAAGCCAAAGAGAAGCAACTGCTGGAGTACCTGAAGAAGCACTGCCCCGGCCGGGAAAACGCCATCAGTGGCAAACAGATGAAAAAGAGGTTCCGCATCCATGAGGCAGAGCTGCGGAAGCTGGTCCATAACCTGCGGGTGGACGGGGCGCCTATCTGCAGCGACCGCACCGGCTACTTCTACCCCGCCAACGCCTGGGAGGTGATTGCCACAATCGGGCATCTCCGGCGAATGCGGGACGGCGTGGAGAAGGCCATCCGTAGCTTGGAGAGGGCCACGGGGGCCTTCCGTCTACCCGGGGGAGGTGAGGCGGATCGCTAAACCCTTCTTCCCCTGGGTAGGCGGGAAGCTGTTCCTGCTCCCCTATATTTTCCAGCTGCTCCCCAGGAGGGCGCCCCGTCTGCTGGAGGTCTGCGGCGGCAGCGGCGCGGTGACCCTGGGCTTGGGCACCGGGTATGCCCCGCTCCGGGTGTATAACGACGTGGATGTGGATCTGGTCAACCTGTTCCGCTGTGCCCGGGACCGGCCCCTGGCGCTGCTCAGGGAGCTGGACTTCCTGCCCCTCCACGCCCGGGCGGACTTCGAGGTGGTGCTCCGCTTCCTCAACCACGGGTATGACCCCAACGACTTCCTGGAGGAGGAGCTCCAGATCGCGGAGGAGTACTTCCCGCCCATGGACAGGCAGGAGGTGAAGAAGCTCCTGATGGGCCGGGCCAACCTGCCGGACGTACAGCGGGCTGCGGCCTATTATCTGAGCATCCGGTACAGCTACAGCGCCACCGGGAACAGCTTCGGCGGGCGCAGCGTGGAGCTGCGCCGCTTCCTTGGCCTGCTCCGACGCGCCTCGGACGCACTCCAGGGCGTGGTGGTGGAGAACAAGGACTGCTGCGATGTGGTTCGGCAGTACGCCCGGACGGGTGCGGTGATCTATGCGGACCCGCCCTATCTGGAGGCGGAGAGGATGTACGCGCCCTCCTTTGCCCTCCGGGATCACGTCCGGCTCCACGATTGCCTGTGCGCCCCGGCGGCGCGGGACAGCCACATCGTCCTGTCCTATAACAGCCATCCGGACATTCTGGACCTCTTCGCCCCGGACTTTTATATTGTGGGCTTTGACCGCCCCAACCCCATGGCCCGGCAGGAGGACTCCAGGTACCACGAGCTGCTCATGACCAACTTTGACCCAAGCCCCATGCTCAACCGCCAGCTCTCCCTGCTGGATAACCCCGGACTGGTGTCCAGCGACCGGCCGGAGCTGCGGATCCTGTCCGCCCCTACCGGGCGGCTGCCTCGGGTGTGGGACTGGCCGCAGGACTAAGAATACGAGGTGAAAACAGAAGATGAAATTTACCATCTGCCATGACACAAGCAAGAAGACCCTGGCCATCCCCCGGGCCGCCCTCCAGCTCTCCGGACTGGAGGACGCGGAGCGGCTGGCCCTGCATACAGAGCACGGCTGCATCGTGCTTACCCGGCAGGGGGGCACTGCAAGGGAGCGGCTGGATGCCATCCGGCTGCTCTACGATCTGAACGTCGGCATGGTTGTCCGCTTGGCTCTGGACAGCCGGTCAGCCAGCGGTATGCCGTGCAAAAGAGCGTCCGAGGTATTCCGAACCTATGACGCGGAGTTCCTGGATATGCTGGAGCATTGCGGCGTGGATTTGTTCGGGTTGGGCGCCCTGCTGACCCGGGAGGAGGATGCCGAATGAGCTTGGCCTATTACACCATGGATGATCTGCGGCTGGGCCGGGGCGGCTTCCTACAGAAAGGCTGGACGATCCGGCAGCGCCCGGAGCTGGGGGAGGCCCTGGCGCACTACCGGGGCATGCCCATCACCAAGCGGAAGGTGCTGGGCCTGACGGACGGCTTCCATGTGCTGGAGCTGGTGAAGAACGTGCCCCTCTTCCCAGATGATCCAGAGGGGGAGGATGTGCTGGCCTCAGAGTTGGGGGAGCCGCTGCCCACCTGGGCAGACACGACGGAGGCAAGACAAGCTGTCCGCACCTGTGTGGAGGCCCTAGGGCTCCGCTACCAGATAGAGGGCAAGATCCTGGCCCCTATCCCCGTCAACAAGAAGCAGCGCCGCAAGAAGCTGGCGGGGAAATATCTATGGCCCGACGTCCCCGGCAATCCGGCCTCCGCTCTCCGGTGGGTGTACCTGGCCGGGAAGGGCTGGCTGGCCCCCACGGTGCTCGAGGAGCACCCTGCCGTGCTGCCCCTGGTGCTCAAGGTGCGGGCGGACGGCATCACGGACAAAGGCGACTACCGCCCCCTGGAGCTGGAGCCCTGGGAGTTCCGCCTCCTGGCCCGGCGCACTCTGGAGCGGCTGGAGCAAAATATGACAAAATGTGAAGGAGGAACCCCATCGTGAAACGCACCATTCTGAGATGCGCCGCCGGCCTGTTGATAGCCGCGGCGCTGCTCCCAACCGCCCTGGCGGCGGAGCCATTCCCCGCGGTCACCGAGGTGCAGGTCTGCTATCCAACCTCTGTCACCCGCAGTGAGGACGGCACGGAGATCCGCAAGGTCTATGACCTGTCCCCGGAGCAGGACCCTGCCGGTATCCCCCGGTCGGACTTCGAGCAGGACGGCTTCCACTACACCCTGACAGACCTGCTCCAGCAGGAGCTGCCGGAGCATGAGAGCCGTCCGCACACGGAGACGGTATCGTTGGAGAGTAAAAGCAAGGATATGGAATCCGTCCTGGCCCTGCTGCCCCAGGAGAAGGAGTTCGTCACGGAGGACGGACTGTCCGGCACCCTGTCCCTCCAGCTGGACACTGTCCAGGTGGAAGCGGCGGGCTACGGCAGCTCCACCCGGGAGGTGTCCGCCACCCGCTCCTATCCCAACCTGGCCAGCCAGGATACCGCCAGCATCCCCAAGAGCATTGAGGAGGACGGGCGCAACCTCACCCTCCAGAATATTGACTGGCGGACGGACAACACCGCCAGCGTGGCCGGTTACAACCTGGGGGACTGTTACACCGCCGTGGCCACCTACACCGGCACCGCCACCAGCAGTTATGTCACCGGCTATACTGTCACGGCGGACTACACCGGCACCGTCAGCCGCATCGCCCTGAACCGGGTGCGTTACGTTGCAATTTTTGAGGGGGAGCCCCTGGAGCCCGCCGTACCCATGGAGGAGTCTGGGGATGGCCTGGCCCAGTTCAACTGGGCGGCCATCCTGCTCCCGCTGGGCGTGGTCTTTGCTGTGGGCGGCGTGATTGGAGCCTGCCTGTTCGTCAAGCGGCGCCGGGAGAACAAGGAGGATTCGGAGTGAAGAAGCTGGCCACCCTGTGCCTGGCCGCCTGCCTGGCGGCGGCCCTGGCTACCCCGGCGGGTGCTTTAGATTACGCCATTGACGCGCCGGAGGGGCCGGACTACGGCAAGCCCACCTCGGTGGAGGTGGTACACACGGCAGACGGCGGGGCCCTGAAAAACGAGGACATCAGCAAGAATGCCGCCCTCATCCCGCCGGGCTTCGGCAGCGCCAGCGCAGACACTCTGAACACCGGAACCTGGCTTACCCCCAATCTGGCCCCGGAGGGTATGGCAGTGGGCGCCGTCAACGGCAGCGGGATGCCCGTTGTGTTCCCGCCTTCTGTGGACACCTTCACCGCCGTCCCCGCGGAACCGGAGCAGGAGACGGAATCTGGCGGCACCTTGGGCTATACCCCGGTGGCCTCGGACCTCTACTACTCCGGCGGATACCTGGGTACCTTAAAAATCCCCGCCATCGGCCTGAGTGTGCGGGTCTATGAGGGTACAGACAGCTCCACGCTCATGAAGGGCGCGGGACATTTCAAAGGCACCAGCATCTGGGATGGAAACTGCGCCATCGCCGGACACAACCGGGGGGTGCGGGACGACTTTGGAGATCTCCACACCCTGGAGCGGGGAGATACCATCACCTGGACCACCAAGCTGGGTGTCCGCACCTATGAGGTCACCAGTGTGCAGAAGGTCAAGGAGACGGATACCAGCGGCACCGCCCCTTCCAACGAGAACAAGCTCACTCTCTACACCTGCGTGCGTAACCAGAGGACCTACCGCTGGCAGGTGCAGGCGGCGGAGGTTGTGTAACCTGCTTTGTTTTGCGGGCTCATTTTCTCCACCGGGCCCCCCCTTTGCTATAGACTTTTCCCCATATTTCCGGTATGTTGTTGCTGTAAGGAACACAAGGACAGCAGAGGAAAGAAGGAGGTCAACCGTATGAAAAGGAAACAGCTTATTCCGGCGGTATTGGCAGGTACCTTGATAGGCGCAGCACTGGTGGGGCCCGCGTCGGCGGGGGTGGCTGCCCTCACTGCAGCCCCAAGCACCCAGACCTTCTATGTAGACGGCAAGCAGGTGGATCTGGAAGCGTATGTCATCCATGGCCACAACTATGTGCAGCTCCGGGACGTCGGCCGGGCGGTAGACTTCGGCGTGGCGTATGACCAGGGCGCCAACCGTGTCCTGGTAGACACCAGCTCCCCTTACACAGAGGAAAGTGCGGTGTCCGCCCCCTCCGGGGTGGTCACCGTCCCCCAGTCGGACGAGCCCCTCCGGCTGAAGGAGGGGGACAAGGTGCTCTGCGATGACGGCACCACCTATGAGATCACGGATCTGCGTCTGTGGGAGGAGCCGGAACCCCTGCCCGCCTATGACCAGACGCGCTTCCCGGAGCTGGAGTTGCCGAAGGCGGAGGTGCGTCGGTTTCAAAGTGAATATGGGGACAACCTGCACATTCGAAACCTCTATGAGACCCGGCGGATGGAGTACACCATCTACAACGCCGCAGTGAGCTGTCCAGAGCTGTGGGCGGATGGTGCCCCCGCTCTCAACCTGCACCTGGGCATCTCTGCACAGAACGCGGTGCAGATGTTCTGGCCCTGGCAGGAAGACCAGCTTACCCAAGTATTCTGCTCCGCGCCGGGGGCCCGGTTCGAGGTGGAAGCCTGGGATGTGTACCACGACGGGAAATATCTCTATACCGAATATAATATCAGAGGGACGTGACCTAACAGCGTCCCAGACAAACCGGCGGGAGGCGGCAAGCCTCCCGCTTTTTGCTTAGGAGGGAAGTTTGCAAATGAAACGAATCATCAGCCTGATGCTCACCCTGGCGGTGGCCCTGTCCCTGCTGATCCTGCCGGCGGGTGCCGCCTCCACCCCGGAGGAGGCCCTGGGTGAGGTCAACATTTACAGCGGCGGCTACTCCATGAATTATCTGGCCGTCAACGGCAGGGTGCAGACCCAGTCGTATACCTACTTTCTCTACCGCAACAGCGTCGGGGAGACGCAGGAAATCCCAGCCTATTGTGTAACGCCAGACCAGTACGGCGTACCACAGACGGTTCCTGAAGGGGAGAGCATCCGCTATCTGGCGGAGGAGAAAGCGTCAGACTCTAAAGTGGTGGGCCTGGTGGCCAACATGTACCCCCACCGCTCCCTGGCGGAGTTGGGTCTGACCAACAAGTACCAGGCATTTTACGCCGGCAAGATTGCCCTGTGGTGTTACCTGATCCCCGAGTGGGACATCAGCGACGTCGCCGTAGCCCCCGGACTTACCGGCCCGGAGAGGGAGATTGGGGAAAGCATTCTCAATGCCGCGGTCAAAATCTATACTCAGGGTACCACATGGACCAGTGTGGCAGAGCCCCAGCTCACCACCTCCCCAGATCAGGAGGCAGCCTACCCCGTCACCATTGATGGGGCCGCCTATCGCCAGCAGGTATTTACTGTCACTTCTCCGACCTGGGTGGACGGACAGGCTGTTAATGTATCGTTCCAGGATGGGACGGACGTACCGGAGGGCGCCCGTATTGTGGATGAGAACAACCAGGATATTACCCAGGTCAAGGTCTCCAATACCGGAGACGGCTACAAGGGGACCTTCAAGGTGCTCTACCCAGAGGACTGCGTAGCGGGCCAGAGCGGCAGTGTCCAGCTCTCCCTCTCAGCCGATGTGTACCAGTATGTCGTATTTTACGCGCTTTGCCAGGAGGTTGACCAGTACGGCAACCTCCAGAGTTACCTCTGCGACACGGATCCCAAGGTCAGCCTGCTGCGAAACGCCATCTCTAACTATTCGGATACCGACGAGCCGGATGACCCAGACGAGCCTACGCCCCCTCCCAGCGAAACCGCCCTCAAGATCACCAAGTATGAGGCGGGCACTACTGTCACCCTCTCCGGTGCCACCTTCGAGGTGGTGGGCCCGGACGGGGACACCATCGGCGTCTACACCACGCCGGAGTCCGGTTCCATCACCATCCCTCTCACAGAAGTGGGCAATTACACCATCTATGAGCGGGTACCCCCGGAGTATCATCTGCTGGACGAGGAGCCGGTCAAACAGGTCACCGTGAAGTACGGGGAAACCGCCGAGGTGGACTTTGAAAATGAACCCTACGGCGACCTGCGTATCGAGAAGATCGACGCTTCCACCGGGGCCAGCCTGGCCGGGGCACGGATTCAGATCAAGCACATTGAGAGCGGCGCGACCTATACCGGTACCACCGGCACCGGCGGTTCCTATACCTTCACGGAGCTGAAGCCGGGGGCATACGAAATCCGGGAACTGTCCGCTCCAGAGGGGTGGGAGCGGGATTCCCAGACCTATACCACCACTGTGGTGGCAGGAGACTGCGTCACCTACACCCTGAAGAACGAGGCCCTGCCCGGCCTGAAGATTATCAAGTACGACCGAGAGAGCCATGAGACCATGCCCGGCGTCACCTTCCGTATTTGGCGGGATGGGGAGTTGCTGGGGGACTATGAGACAGACGCTTTGGGAGAAATCCTGCTCACGGACTGCCGGCCGGGCACCTACCGCGTCCAAGAGGTGGACACTGGGGACAGTGGACATCTGGCGGATTCCACCCCGCAGGAAATTGAACTGAAGGCCGGAGACAGTATTAAGGAGCTCTACTTTTTTAACGACCAGAAGCCCGGGATCTGGCTGGTCAAGGTGGACAGCGCCAACCCCTCCAAGGTGATCCCCAACGCCAAGTTCCGCATTGAGGCGGTGGACGGCAGCTTTGGCCCGGCGGAATTTGTTACCGACCAAAACGGCGAAATCGACCTGTCTGAACTGCCCACCGGAGCTTATGTGGTGACGGAACTGGACTGCCCCGGCTACATCATTGATGAGGCCCAGCGCATCATCCAACTGGAGGCCAACCAGACAGCCCGGTTTGTGTTCACCAACTCCGTCCAGCCCTCCCTGCACCTCATCAAGCTGAGTGCGGACGGTTCCCGGCTGGCTGGGGTGACTTTCCGCATCGCCAAAATCGAGGACGGCAGCCGGTATCTGGACCGTACCACTGATGAAAATGGAGAGATCCTGATCTCCGGCCTGGAGCCGGGGGTGTATTCGGTCAAGGAGCTGGACACCACCTCAGACCACATCAGCGACCCGGTGGAACGCCATGTGGAGCTGTTCCCCGGCAAGACCTCCACGATCATCCTAGAGAACGACATCCGCCCCAACCTGACGGTGGTGAAGCGGGATGCCGACACCGGGGAGCCTGTGCCGGACACCGTATTCCTGGTGGAGGCGGCGGACGGCCACAGCGTGGATGAAATCAAGACCGGGGCAGACGGAACGGCCACCCTGGAAAATCTGCTGCCCGGGGTATATCAAATTTCAGAAAAATCGGTTCCCTCCCCTTATCTCATGGATGCGGAGCCCCAGTTGGTCACCCTCTATCCCAACCGGAACCACACCGTCTATTTCGAGAACCACAAAAAGCCCACCCTTACCATCCAGAAGGTAGACAGCATCACCGGCAGCCCCATCCGGGGGGCCAAATTCCAGCTCTGGTACGGCAGCAATGGCACCGACACCGGCGAGCTCAACAACCTGGGGATCTACTTCACTGACGCCAGCGGCCAGATCGTGTTGGAGGGCCTGCGGGACGGCTGGTACCGGGTGACGGAGCTGGAACCCGCCCCCGGCTTCACCATCAAGGAGCCTGCCACCCAGGAGGTCTATATTGAGGGCGGCGGAAACAAGTCTCTGACATTTGAGAACGTCCCCCTCAACGCCATCGTGGTACACAAGACGGACAGCGTCACTGGCGAGGCCCTGGGCGGGGCCACCTCCCAGCTCCGCTACCTGGGAGGCGCCTCCGGTACCGGCGGCACCGTGATTGGACAGAAGGTGACCGGCTCCAACGGCATGGCCATCTGGACGGGCCTGAAGCCAGGATCGTACATCGTGGAGGAGGTGGATCCGGCGGACGGGTACAGCATCATCCAGTCCTCCGAGACCGTCTACCTGGCAGACAACGGGGAGCAGAGTGTCATCACTGTCCGCTTTGAAAACATGCCGGACGGGAACCTCCTGATCCGCAAGGTGTGCTCGGCCAACCCCAGCGTGACCCTGCCTGACGCAGAGTTCAAGGTCACCTATGCGGACGGCACCCTCATTGGGGACTCCAACGGCATCTACCGGACGGACGAAAATGGTGAGATCCTGATCTCCGGCCTCCAGCCCGGAAAGAGCGTGGTGGTGACGGAAACCCAGGCCCCTCCGGGCTACCTCATCGATACCCAGGCCCAGACCGTGCAGATCAAAGAGGGCCGGACGGTCAGCCTCACTTTTAAGAATCAGCCGAAGGGTGAGCTGATCATCCAGAAACGGGACAGCGCCACCGGCCAGCCGCTTCCCGGCGCGGAGTTCAGAATCACGACGGCCGCCGGCTGCGAGGTGGGACTGGACGGGGTAATTGGCGATTCCACCCTCACCCAGAACGGTATTTTCACCACCGACAGCAGCGGTGAGATCCGCATCACCAACCTGGCCCCCGGCGCATACGTGCTCACGGAGATCAAGGCGCCCCAGGGGTACGTCATGGATGCCCCCTCCACCAATGTAGTCATCGGGGAGGGTGTAGATACCCAAACGGTGGTCATCACCAACACCCCCAAGGGCGGCCTTGTCATCAACAAGCTGGATTCCGTCACCCATGAGCCCCTGGAGGGGGTAGAGTTTACCATCACCGAGGCGGACGGCACGGTGGTGGACGACAACGGCGGCATGACCTCCAGCATGGGCCTCTACCGCACTGACGAAAACGGCCAGATCATCATTGACGGTTTGGTGGGGACATTCATCATCACGGAAACCAAGACCATCGAGGGCTACACCATCCATGAGGAGACCCGTACCCAAACGGTGGTCATCAACCCCAACGACACCCAGACCATCACGGTGTATAACGACCCTGTGGGCGGCTTGGAGCTGATCAAGGTCAACGCGGATGACACCAAGGAGCGGATTCCCAACACTACATTTGAAATCCGCCGTATGGACGACGCCCTGGTGGGTACCGTGACAACAGACCGAAACGGCCGGGTGTTCCTGTCCCTGGAGAATGGATCGTACTATGCCGTGGAAACCGAGAGCGCGGAAGGCTTCCACATGGACGATACGCCCCACTATTTCGAGGTGGAGAACGGGGAGACAACCACCCTCCAGGTGGAGAATACGCCGGTCAGCGCCATCCTCATCCACAAGACGGACAGCGCCACCGGCGAGGGCATCTATGGGGTGCCGTTTATCCTCTATGACAGCACCAACACCCCCGTTGGCCAGTACACTTCGGATAACGAGGGGTATGTACTGATCGAGGGTCTGGAGGCCGGGCGGTATTATCTCAGAGAGTTAGAGAATGAGGGCTATGTTCCTGACACGGAGAAAAAGACCGTCTATGTGGAGTCTGGGGAGACCACCGAGGTGGAGTGGGAGAACACCCCCATCACTGGACAGATCCAGATAACAAAGACCTCCGCGGACTACAACAGTGTCAACGGCTGGCCCGCCGGCACCCCCATCCCCGGCACAGAGTTTGAGATCTACAACGCCCGGACCGGCAACTTGGTCGATACGGTTGAGACGGACAAGAACGGCGTTGCATCCTCCCGGCCTCTCCCCCTGGGCCGCTACAAAATCGTGGAATCCAAGGCCGCAGACTTTTACGGCCTGGACAAGACCCCCATCGAGGTGGAGATTGAGTTTGAAGGGCAGATCGTAAAGGCAGCCATGACCAACAAGGGCCTCTACACCAATGTAAGCATCCAAAAAACCGGCTATGTGGAGGTCATGCCCGGCCAACAGATCCGCTACGATTTCGGAGGCATCGGCAACAACTCCACCACCAGCCTTACATCGTTCTATTGGCGAGACACTCTGCCCGGCCAGGCGGTGCGGCTGGACAAGATTGTCACTGGCACCTACAACGTGCCGGGCAATTATAAGGTGGTCTACAAGACCAACCTGAGTGGCGGCACTTGGCGCACCTTGGCGGACAACCTGAGCACCCAGCAGAACTATGTATTGGACGCCTCCAGGGCCGCCCTGGGCCTGGCCTCCAACGAGTACGTCACCGAATTCATGGTGTCCTTCGGCGTGGTGCCCGCCAACTTCCGGCAGGTGGAGGCGCCCCAGGTCTATGCCACCGTCTACGCCTGGCTTACCGGTGGCAGCCAATTCGTCAACCAGGCGGATGTGGGCGGCGTGTACAACGGCCAGTGGATTATGGCCACCTCCCGGTGGGTGACCAAGGTCTACAAGCCCGCCGAGCCCCTGCCCCGCACCGGCTATTGATTCCAGCAAACTATCGTTAGAAGGGCCGCCCCAGTCGGGCGACCCTCCAATTTTATGGAGGTGTCAGAATGAGTATCAGAAAAAAGGGCATCCGGGTGCTGCTCCTGGCCCTGACGGTGGCCGCCCTGTGCATGGTCCCGGCCTTCGCCTCCTCCGCCGGCAATGTGGCGGACGCCGTGGAGCAGACCTGGACGGATGCCGCCGGCCAGATTAAGACCGTGGTGGATACTGTGGTGTTCCCCGCCCTCACCATGGTGCTGGGGATTGCATTCTTTGTCAAGGTGGCACTGTGCTTCTTCGACTATCGCAAGCACGGCCAGTTTGAGTGGACGGGGGCGGCCATCCTGTTCGTCTGCCTGATCTTCGTGCTGCTGGCCCCCAATTACATCTGGAATATCGTAGGCATCTGAGGCGGTGAAGGCGAGTGTTTATTTGGGACTTTGTGGCCAATCCGGTGATGGAGTCCATCCTGGACTGGTTTTACAGCCAGATGGTGGGCTTCCTGGGCGCCTTCTTCGCCCAGATGGGAAACATGGGGGTGGAGCTGTTTGACCTCTCCTGGGTGCGGTCAGTGGTGCGCTTCTTCTCCCAACTGGGCTGGGCCCTCTTTGCCGTCAGCGTGGTGGTATCTGCCTTTGAGTGCGGCATTGAGTACGCATCTGGCCGGGGCAATCTCCAGCAGCCCGCCCTCAACGCCCTCAAGGGCTTCTTTGCCGTCAGCCTGTTCACCACTGTGCCCGTTCGGCTGTACGCCCTCTCCGTCTCCCTCCAGGGTACCTTCGCCATGGAAATCACAGGGGCGGGAAAGAGCATCGGGGAGCTGGGCAATGAAATCCTCACAGGCCTTGAGGGGGCTGGCCTGACGGATATCGCGGCCCAGGCCAAATGGGGCCTGGGTACCAACCCCATCATGCTCCTCTTCGCCATGATCTTCATGGCCTATGCGGTAATCAAGGTGTTCTTCTCAAACTTGAAACGGGGCGGCATCCTGCTCATCCAGATCGCGGTGGGCTCCCTGTACATGTTCTCCATCCCCCGGGGCTATACGGACGGCTTCACCCAGTGGTGCAAGCAGGTCATTGGCCTGTGTCTCAGCGCCTTCCTCCAGGCCACCATTCTGGTGGCGGGGCTTATGGTGTTCAGCGACAAAGCCCTCCTGGGGCTTGGCCTCATGCTGGCCGCCGGAGAGGTGCCCCGCATCGCCGGGGCCTTCGGCCTGGACACCACCACCAGAGCCAATATCATGAGCGCCGTCTACACCGCCCAGGCTGCCGTCAATACCACCCGCACCATTGTCCAGGCGGTAAAATGACCCTTACCCTCGGAAGCTTGTTTGACGGCATCGGCGGCTTTCCGCTGGCCGCCATACGGCAGGGGATCACCCCACTGTGGGCCAGCGAGATTGAGCCCTTCCCCATTCAAGTCACGAAACATCATTTCCCGGAGACGCTCCATATGGGGGATATCACCAGGCTGGACGGGGCGAAGCTGCCGCCGGTGGACATTATCTGCGGCGGCTCACCCTGTCAGGACTTATCCGTGGCATCCTGTACCCGCGCCGGACTGGCCGGCGCACGGTCCGGGCTGTTCCTGGAGCAGATCCGGGTGACAAAGGAGATGCGGGATGCGGATATACGACGAGGGCGGACAGGCAAGTCTGTTCGCCCCAGATGGTTCTGCTGGGAGAATGTCCCCGGCGTGTTCAGCAGCGGCTTCCCTAAAGGGGAGGACTTCCGGTTCGTCCTGGAACAGATCGCCGGAATTGCAGACAATTCCATACCTTTCACTCGACCTCACCCCTGGGGCTGGCAACCTGCTGGGAAATTACGAGTGGGAGCTGCATTCTCCCTGGCGTGGAAGGTCTTCGACGCTCAATACTGGCCCGGCACCCCCCAGCGGAGACGCAGGGTGTTCCTTGTCGCTGATTTTGCAGGACAATCCGCCCCGAAAATACTATTTGACCAGGAGAGCCTGCCTGGGCATTCTGCGCAGGGCGAAGGAGCGGGGCAAGCCTCTCCCGCCCCAGCTCCATGCGGCCCTCCTGGTGCAGGCGGGGCTGGCCGCCTGGGATGAGTGCGGCCTGGCGGATACCCGGGATATTACAGCCGGGTTTTCCGCCGGGGCGGGGGCCAGCGCGGGCAGTATTGGATACTCGGAGCGTGCGGCGCCCACCCTGAAGGCCGGCCAGAGCGGCAACCGCATGCCCTCCGTGCTCTGCCTCAACGACCAGGGCGGCAGCGTCATGGACTGCACTGAAGATAAGACCGGAACCCTGCGGGCACAACAGCACGGGCATCAGCCCCTGGTTTTTGAGAACCACGGCATTGACAGCCGATACACTGGGCCGCATCCGATCGTGCCCACACTATCCGCCAGGGCTGGTACCGGAGGCAACAACCTGCCTCTGGCCCTCCAGCCGGAGCCGACTATGTGTATCTGCGGCAATGCCATTGACCGGCAGCCCCGCAATGGCGGCAACGGCATTGGCATCCAAAATGATGTGGCCTATACCCTGACCAGTGCGGACCGGCACGCCATTTTTCGCCGCCAGCGGGTGGACAAATTCAGAGAGGACGATACCGCCTCCACCCAGAGTGCCCGTCAGGGGAAGGATGCCACCGATCTGATCTGCCAGCCAAGCCGTGATACACTGGCGGTTTTCCTGATCCGGCGTCTCACTCCACTGGAGTGTGAGCGGCTTCAGGGGTTCCCGGATGGGTGGACAGACCTGCCCGGCGCCTCGGACTCCGCCCGGTACAAGGCCTTGGGTAATAGTGTCCCAGTGCCATGCGTGGAGTATATCATGGCGGGCATCGCCCGGGCGGCGGAGGGGGGCTGACATTGTTGCTTATGCTTGCTTTCCGGCAAAATCTTTGTTGCTGTTGGTGATGGCTATTTACCGCCGGGATCGATATACTTGCGTTACCAAACAGAAGGGGGGCCAATCCATGGAAGAAAATGTGAAGAACCTCTGTGCACCCATCCCCGCCGGGCTTCACGCCCGGGTGCGGGAGGAGCAGGAGGTATCCGGAAAAACACTGGGCCAGTATATGGCCTGGTTGATCCAAACATTTTACGACAATCAGAAGGAGGAAACTACGATGAGCGGAGACAAGAGAACGGTGGCATTCCAGGTGCCCGGCGAGCTGTTCGAGCGATTTAAGGACTACCTGCAGGAGAAGGGCATCAAGCAGAACGCCTTCTTCCTGGACTGCATCCACAGGGCCCTGGCGGAGGCCCAGGAGGAATGTAAGGCTGCAGGGGATACCGCCAACGAGGGGCACGTGGAGCAGGAGGGCCGCCTCCCGGAGGAAGCCGTTGCAGAGACCGAGGGGGAAACAGATGGATGTGACGAGGATACGGAAGAAAGCAGTACAGAAGGATAAACTGCAGGAAGGGATCCGGCCGGACAGGCTGGGTCCCTTCCTGTTTTGGAGGTGTTTTCGTGTTCATCTACCCAGACAACCTGAAGGCCAAGGCCACCCTGTGGCTGTGGCAGCTGCGGGACGTGGCCATTATCGGGGTGGCCTTTCTGCTCTCTGTATTGGCGCTGGCCCAGACGGGGACCATGCTGCCCCTGGTGGGTACCGTGCTGTACGCCTTCCTCGCCATCCAGGTGGAGGGCTCCAGCGTCCTGGACTTCCTGCGGCGGGCGGCCTGCTTCCTGTTCCTGCAGCAGCAATACTATGAATGGGGGCAGAACAATGAATAGAAAGGAACAGCAGTTCCTGCGTCAGCGGCAGACTACCCGGCAGCTCATGGGTGTCACCCGCCTGACGGAGCACGGTTCGGTGTGCGGCAGGGATGAGCTGCTCTTCTACCTGCTCCGGCCGGACAATCTGTCCATCCTGTCCCCGGAGGGCATCCGGGGCCGGGTGCGGGCCCTCACCGGGCTTCTCCAGGGGATGGCATCCCTGGAGCTGCTGGCCCTGGACTCCAGGGAGTCATTTCTGAAAAACAAGCAGTATTACCAGAGGAGGCTGGAGGAGGAACCGTCTCCCGCCCTGCGGGAGCTGCTCCGGCAGGATATGGAGCACTTGGACGCACGCCAGTCCTCCACCGCCGCCTCCCGGGAGTTCGTCCTGGTCTGCCGGCTGGACAGCAAGGCCGCAGAGGATCGGGAGCTGCCCCGGCGATTGGAGAAGCAGATCCAGGATCACGGCTTCCACGTCCGCCTGGCCGGGGAACAGGACGTGAAGCGCATCCTGGCGGTGTACTACCAGCAGGACGTGGTCACCGAGCACTTTGAGCAAGTGGATGGAGAGAGGTGGGTGACAGAGCATGGCTAAAAGTCAGAGGAAGCAAAAGAAGCCTGTGGAAAAACCAGCGCAGCTCTTCCAGCCCAAGGACTTTCTGGACCTGATTGCCCCAGCAGCCGTGAAGTTTAACACGGACTCCTATGTGCTGGGCGGGCTGTACCGCTGCGTCCTGGCCCTCCGGGGCTACCCCGCCGCCACCGAGGAGCTGGCCCTGCTCTCCCACATCTGTAACCGGGCCGGCGTCACCCTCCATCTCTATGCCCGCCAGGTGACAGCGGCGGAGGAGGAGGCCATCTACCATAAGGCCGTCAATAAGAACCGGCTGGATCGGAGCAATCAGGATAACCTGAAGCGGAGCGTCACGGCGGAGGCCAACCTACAGGACGTGGCCGTCATCATTGCCGGCGCCCGGAAGAACCGGGAGCCCCTCATACACTGCGCCGTGTTCCTGGAGCTGGCGGCCAAAACCCCCGAGGAGCTGCGGCTGCTGCGGGACGAGGTGGGCGCCGAGCTCACCCGGGCCAAGCTCAGTGCGGACCCCCTGATCCTCCGCCAGCAGGAGGGCTTCCTCTCCGCCAACCCGGCGGGGCGGAACGCCTTGGGCACCCAGTTTGAGCGGGTGCTGCCCGCCAGCTCCACCGCCAACCTGTACCCCATCAACTACTCCGGCCGCAGCGACCCCCATGGGTTTTACATCGGCAATGACCACTACGGCTCGGACATCCTGCTGGAACTGGACCGCCGCACACCGGACAAGACCAATTCCAGCGTGCTCATCCTGGGCAACTCCGGTGAGGGCAAGAGCTACCTGCTCAAGCTGCTCATCTGCAACCTGCTGGAGAGCGGCAAGACGGTGATCTGCCTGGACCCGGAGCAGGAGCTGACCTGGCTCTGCGGCAAACTGGGCGGCTGTTACGCGGACCTCATGGGCGGGCAGTTCCGTATCAACTTTTTGGAGGCCAAGCGGTGGGATGTTGGCGACGACAGGGATGACGATCCAACTGTGCCCAATGCCTTCCGCCAGCAATCTCCCCTGTCCCAGCACATCTCCTTCCTCAAGGACTTTTTCCGGGCCTACAAGCCCTTCACCCATCAACAGATCGATACCCTGGAGCTGATGCTGGAGCGGCTGTACCGGATGCGGGGCATCTCGGACAAGGCGGACTTCTCTGCCCTGGAGCCGGAGGACTGGCCCATTGCCGAGGATCTGTACGCCGTCCTGGAGGACGCCTATGAACACTATGACCGGGAGGACAGCCCTCTGTATCCCAGGGAGCTGCTGCGGGAACTCTTGCTGGGGCTCCACTCCATGTGCCGGGGGGCGGAGAGCGTCTACTTCAACGGCCGCACGAACATCACCAGCGCAAGGTTCCTGGTGTTTGGCGTCAAGGATCTGATTCATGCCAACTCCTCGGTCAAGGACGCCCTGCTGTTCAACCTGCTGTCCTACCTCAGCGACCAGCTCCTTACCAAAGGCAACACCGTAGCCACCCTGGACGAGCTCTACCTCTGGCTGTCCAACCTGACCACCATCGAGTACATCCGCAACTGCCTCAAGCGGGTGCGAAAGCGCAATTCCGCATTGATTCTGGCCAGTCAAAATCTGGAGGATTTCGATATCCAGGGCGTGCGGGAGCTGACCCGCCCCCTGTTTGCCATTCCCACCCATCAGTTCCTCTTCCATGGCGGCAAGGTGGACAAGAAGTTCTACATGGACAACCTCCAGCTGGAGAGTGCCGAGTACGACCTGATTAGTTCCCCCAATAACGGCATCTGCCTGTTCAAATCCGGCGCGGACCGCAACCTGCTGGACGTCCACGCCCCGCCCCACAAGCACGCGCTGATCACAGGAGGCGGAGGATAATGGCCGTCCCAGCCCTGCTGGCCAAGGCCGCCGCATCCATCCTTACCAATGAAAAGAGCCGGAAAGCCGTGGGGTGGGTGCTGACAGCCGTACTCTCTCCCATCATTCTCCTTCTGGCCTTCTTCTGCACCACCTTCTCCGGCGGGGCGGAGCACAACCGCACTGTGGTGGATCTGTGCTTTCACAGCGGGGCCGTCCCGGAGGGAACCCCGGCGGAGTATCAGGCATACATCCAGGAGATGCGGGACAGCTTTGCCCTGCTGGATGCCGCCATGCAGACCGTGGAGGGGCAGATGGAGGACGGGGACAGCCTGGATGACGTCCGGGTCAAGGCGGTGTTCTTCGCTCTGTACTTCGGCGCGGATGACCCGGCGGCCCACGCCGGGCAGACCTTTGTGGATTGCTTTGTCACCTATGAGGAGCGCACCCGCACGGTGACCACCGTGGATGAGGAGGGGAATGAGGTGGAGACCCAGGAGACCTATACCGTAGCCGTCCCGATTTCAGACCTCCAGGAGACTTATCAAAAGATCGGACAGCTTACCGGAACAGAGGTCACTCCGGAGCAGCAGGCCAATGCGGACAGCGTCTACAACATTGTGAAATATGGCGTGTCCACTGGAACGGAGGGCTGGATCCCCGGCGCCGACGTGCCCTTCATCGGGGCGGACGGCTTCTGCTCCCCTATTGGTGCCGGGTGGGAGAGCCGGGTCATCTCGGAGTTTGGCTACCGGCGGGATCCCTTCACCGGGGAGACCCGGGGCCACACCGGCATGGATTTGGCGGTACCCACCAGCACCCCCGTCCGGGCCGCCCTGCCCGGCACCGTCACCGCCGCCCAGTACCACAGCAGCTACGGCTACTATGTGATGATCGACCATGGCAGCGGCCTGTCTACTCTCTACGCCCACAATTCCCAACTGCTGGTGCGGGTGGGACAGGCGGTGGAGACTGGCGACATCGTATCTCTGTCCGGCAGCACCGGCCGGTCCACCGGTCCCCACCTCCACTTCGAGGTACGCGTCAACGGCCAGAGGACAGATCCAAGATATTACCTGCCAGCTACATAACGAGGAGTGAGAAAATGAACTCAATCCAGAATACGGCTTGCCTTATTGCCGCCTATGAAGCGGCGGCGGGGCTGCCGGACAGCGAACGGATCACCCGGACAGATGGTACATGGAGGCCAGGGGTGACGGAGCAGCAGGCGGCGTCACTTTACCGGCAGGCACAGGCCCTGCTGGCTCCGGAGACCAAGCTGCTCTCCACAAGCCGCGAGGCGCTGATCGACCAAATGCGGGACGCTTTGCTGTCCAGGGAGCTGTCCGTGGGAGACACGGTGCTCTTTGCCGCCACAGAACCCTATGGCGGTCCTGGAGACTTTGCTCTCCGTGGCGGCGTCATCCAGTCCATTGACCCGGAGCGTGGAACCTGCACCATTCGGGGGGATTTCTTCCCCATGGACGACGTCCCTCTCCACTATGTGCTGGGGAGCTATGACCGCAGCGTTTCAGAGGAACACTACGGCTTCCCACACATCCGCCCTCTGCTGGGGGAACACCCTGAGCTGGCGGAGCGGTATCTGCGTGAAGCAGAGGCCCGGTGGAACACCCTATGCGGGCAGCCTGCAGTTTCATCCGAGGTTCCGAAAAACACAATGCAGGCGATGGGAGGCATGAGCTGACTATGGAAAAAACAGAACTGACGGTGAGCATGGAACCGGAGCGGCTGGACGCGCTCCGGTATTTTCTGGCCGCTAAGAACAAGCGCACACCCCAGAAGGAGCTCCAGCGGGCGCTGGAGGAGCTGTACGAGGCCTATGTACCGGCGGAGACCCGGGCCTACCTGGACGCCCGGTGCCGGCCGGACCGGGACAGGCGTCGGCGGCCGGCGGCATCCAAGGCTATACAGATGCAGAAGGAGGAAGCGACAGATGGAGACCATTGAACTGAGCGGCCGCACTGGACAGGAGGTCTATGAGGAGCTGAAGCACCGGTTGGAGGGCATGGGCTATCTGCCGGACGAGTATTTTCTGCTGGACGCCGACTGGGAGGACAGAAGGGTGATCCCCAGGAATGCGGATCTCTTCTGCACTACGGACTACGGGGACAGCGAGGGGATTTACCTGGATGTGTACCTGAAGTGGTACGGGGAGGACGGCAAGCCTGTGATCAAAAGCTTCGCCACGGGCAAGACCCTGGGCGAGAGCGGCTCCGACATGGACCGGATGTTCCTCATCTCCTCCGCCATTACCAAGGCGTTTCACGGTGAGCAAGGTGCCTATGCCAGATACCGGCAGATGGAAGACGGCACGAAAGCGGAGGGCGTGGTGCTCCATCTCAGTCCGAAGGAGCAGCGGGTACTCATGGATGCGCTGCTGGAACAGCGGATGCGGCAGGAGGTACAGATGACGAATACGGAGCAGCTCCTGCGCCGTATGACCGGCAGCATCACCGCCTATATGGACGAGGTGGGCGCCCGCCCCCTGCGCATGAGCACGGCGGACCGGGCGGTGCTGGCCGTCCGGGATGGGGAGCTCTATGCGTTTTCTTCCCTGGCAGTTCAGATCACGAAGCCGGAAGAGCGGGGCAGCCTGCTGGCCGCGGCGGCAGGCAGGCCAGGCCCAGTGGGCAAACGGATGGCCAGACTGATGCTTGGGACAAAGTCACCCTACCCGGAGGACGTCTGGTTGGATGCCTGCAAACGGGCGGTGGACACCGGGGATCTCCAGCGGGTGCAGATGATGCTGGATCAGACAATGGACAAGGTGGCCAATCCGGCCCCCGCCCTGCCCGGTGAGGTGCTCCGGTACGCCTTCGGGCAGAACCGCGCCATGGCCAGAGAGCTTATCCGCTGGGCCACGCCGGAGCAGGTTGCCGCCGCACCCTCCAGGCTGCTGTGCGGCGCCGCCTATGCCCATGATCTGCCCATGCTCACGGAGCTGCTCCAAAAGGGCCTCCAGCCGGGGGACCAGGCCGCCCCCCTGCTGCGCCCTCTGCTCGCTGCATACGATGAGCAGAGGGTGGCACATCTGCTAAGGGACAGCCTGCGGGTGCAGCCGGAGGACTATGAGGCGATGAACGTGTGTCTGCGGGCGCAGGCGCAGGCGGCGGCGGAAGCCCTGCTGGAGCGGGGTATGAAGCTGGACGGCTACCTGGCGTGGGCGGCAAAACAGAACGTCCTTCTGGACACGCAGGCCCAGGTAAACAGCGCGCCGGAGCAGAATGGGCCTGTACTGGGAGGGATGAGCCTGTGAGTGTTCCCGTACTGACCCACCGCAGGGATCTGCGGCAGGGGGATTTGGTGTTCCCGGAGGAGATCCTGCGCATCGGCCACACGCTGGATTTCCAGCTCGACTGTGTCAGCAAAGAAGTTCAGCAGGAGGTGTTTGGCCCAGAGCTGGATACCGGTTCACTGTGTGATTGGCTGAACCTCCATACTGCCTATGATTTTGCGCTTCAGGATGTGGCGGACCACATAGACATAACTCTCTGCCGGAATTTTGGAAAGAAGGCGCATCCGTTCCTGTATCCGCTTAACAGGGCGGAGCGAGACGTCCTGCGCGGGGAGATGGAGGCATGCTGTCAGCGGCGCACCGACCGTTCTCTGGCGCAGCAGTACAGTCATCTGCTGACAACGGAGGAAGCCGAGCCGCCGGAGCTCACAGTCGGGACACACCGGCTGCCCATGGGGGAGGTTGGCTTCGCGGAGGATCTGTCCGAGTGCGGTGGGCTGCTCCAGTTCTATATGCCGGTGACCTTTGACCCGGACGCGGTCTTTGGCACCCACGTGGCGACCGCGGAAAACGACGACTGGCTCAACGTGTACGCCGCCTATGACCTGAACACCGGCAAGCCGTGCTCCGCACTGGATGTTATCCTGGTGTGCGGGGACAGCAGCGAGTTCGCCTTCCGGTATCCGCTGGCCAAGCAGGAGCAGGCCGCGCTGCTGGAGAAGATGGACGCCTACTGCCTGGAACAGACCGGCATGGCGCTGGCAGATTTCCGGGCCCGGTATCTGGTGGAGGAACCGCAGCCCCGCCAGGCCCCCAGCCTGGCCCAGCTGTGAGCACGCCGTCGGCCCCGTGTGCGCCCTGTGTGCCGGTTTCAGGCAGAGGGCGGGCCAGGGCCCCGCCCAGACGGGAAACCGCCCCGTTGGGGCCAGTTTCGCCCCGGTTTGGGGCGTTCGATTTTAGTACGAGGATAAAGGGAGGTGGTCGCAAGCGCCCGCCTCCCGGCCACAAAGCCCCGCAGTGCGGGGCTTTCCCGGGTTTCAGCCCAGGTGGTCGGAATGGGAGGTTCCGGCCGTTTGGGGTGGTCGGGTTCAGATAAACACTTACTGCGCCAGCGAATTCCGCTGTGTCGCAGGCAAAAAAGCAGAGGTGAAGAAAATGGAGGAGCACGACAACAAAAAGCGCACCGCCGTCTGGCTGACACCCGGCGTGATCCGCCGGATGGACGGCTGGCTGGAGGAGGACAACTGCAAAACACGCAGTGAATTTATTGAAAAGGCCCTGCGGTTCTACATGGGTTACCTGGCCACGGAGGACACCTCAGAGTACCTCTCCCGTGCTTTGGTGGACACCCTGCGGGGAACCCTAGCGGACAACGAGAACCGGTTGCGTACTTTGCTGTTCAAGCTATGCGTGGAGGTCAATATGATGGGCCACACCGTGGCCGCCCACTTCCGGGCGGACCCGGTGAACCGCCGGGAGCTGCGGGCCTACGCAGTGGATGAGGTACTGCGCACCAACGGGAAGATCAGCTTTGACGACGCTCTAGACCTCCAGCGCCAGATCTTTCCTGATGGCAAATGAGCCGCGTCCGGTTCATGTCCCCCTACCTGAAGGGCGGAAGGGACACAGCCAAGCTGTCCAACCGGGCCAGCTACATCGCCACCCGCCCCGGTGTGGAGGTGCTCAGGGGTGAACAACAAGACCAGCCTGCTACGAAAAAGCAGCAGGCTTATATTCAGCGCCTCCTCTGTGACTTCCCCGGTGCGGAGGAGCTGCTGGAATACGAGGACTACCAAGCAAGTCCCACCATGCAACACGCCAATGCCTTCATCCGTCAGGTGCAGGAGGACTTCGCGGAGCCCATGAGCCGGATGGAGAACTACCTGGACTACGTGTCCCACCGCCCCGGCGTGCAGATGGACGGCGAGCACGGCCTGTGGTGCGCCGATGGTAAGGTGCGCAACCTCTCCCAGGCTGTCCGGGAGGTGGCGAAGTACACCGGCAGCGTGTGGACGCCGGTAGTGGCCATCCGCCGGGAGGACGCAGAGCGGCTGGGCTACAACGACGCGGACAGCTGGCGGGAGCTGGTGTGTGCCTGCGCACCGGAGATCGCCAGGGGGTACAAAATCCCGCTGGAGCATCTCCGGTGGTATGCTGCCTTTCACCGCAAGGAGGGCAGCGTCCACATCCACATGGTGGTGTTCTCCTCCGATCCCAAGGAGGGCTACCTCACCAGGCAGGGTATCCAGCAGGTGAAGTCCGCCTTCGGCCGGCGGATCTTCCAACAGGATCTGCTCCACATCTACGAACAGAAAACCGAGTACCGGAATACCCTGAGCCGGGATGCGGAGCGCACCATGGCAGAGCTGATTGCGCAGATGGAACAGGGTCAGCTCCAAAACGAAAATTTGGAGCGGCTGATTCTGGAACTATCCCGTCGCTTGCAGAACACCAAGGGCAAAAAGGTGTACGGCTACCTGCCGCCCGTAGCCAAGGCAATGGTGGACGCAATCGTGGATGAGCTGGCAAAGGACGAGCGTGTGGCGGCCGCCTATGACCTGTGGAACCAGATGCGGGAGGAGCTCTGCCGCACCTACTCTGAGCAGGTGCCGGAGTGCCTGCCCCTCTCCCGGCAGAAGGAGTTCAAGTCCGTGCGCAACATGGTCATCCGGGAGGTGTTCAAGCTTGGGCAGAATGAAATCCGTAGCTCGGGCGCGGAGGAACCTGCTTCTATACCGCAGGATACTCCTCCCGCGTCGTCCGGCACACAGCCGGAGACGCATAGCTCTCAGCCAAAAGCTATACCTCATCAGCAAGCACAGAGACAGCGGGCGGCATCTCATGCGGATACTGCCCGCTGTGTCCTCCAACTCTTCCACAACATGGGCCGCATCTTCCAGGAACAGTCCGCCGCGGACACCATCCAAGCCGGCCTGCACATTGACAAGAAGCGCCGCCGGATGCTCCGGGAGAAGCGCATGGCCCTGGGTCACAAGGCGGATGACCACGAGGGCTCCCCTCAGCAGCATCAGCGGTGAAGCAAGGGGCTGCCGTTCACTTGGCAGCCCCTTGCGGTTCGTATCACGGTTTCGGTTCCAGAAAACTGATGACCATATCTACCGCCTCGGCGGAGATGTCCTCCGGAGCACGCTCCACAAAGGAGGCATGGCGGCTGTTCAGATCCAGCATCCGGGCCTGGTCACACAGGATGACCCCGTCCGTCCTGGTGCGCTCATCCAGCCAGAGGTGGAATGGGTGGCCCCGGTCTGTGTGAGTGATGGGGCACACCATGGTCAGGTTGCTGACCCGGTTAAACAGGTTGTTGCTGACCACAAGGGCAGGACGGCGGCCTTTCTGTTCATGGCCGGACTGGGGATCAAAGTCCAGATAGACGATGTCACCCTGTTCAAAAATCGTCACCATGCCTCAGAGCCCTCCGCCTTCCCCCAGTCCAGCTCTTCGGCCTCAATTCGGCCGATCTGGTCAATGTGCTTTCCGTAGAACGCGGTGAGACGCTCTTCCAGGGTACGGTGCGGGGTGGCAGAGGCACGCCGGATGTTGATGCCATCATCCATCTGCACCAGCTCCACCCGGTCGTGCTCCTTCAGGCCAACCGCATCCAGGAGCGCCTTGGGGATCCGCAGCCCCTGGCTGTTGCCCCACTTTTGGATTGTCGCGTACATGGACAGCACCTCCTCTACTGAGAGTATATACGAAGTATAAACCAAAGTCAACCGTTTGATCCGAGGTGAAATCCACATGGGAACCTATATCCACTTTACCGACGAGCAGAAGGAGCGGGCGAACTCTGTTGATCTGGAGGAATTCCTGCGGCGGCAAGGCGAGAAGCTGCTCCGCTCCGGGCGGGAGTCCCGGCTGGCCAGGGTGCACCATATCACCGTCCGGGGCAGCGAATGGTACGACCATATTGCCCGGCGGGGCGGCCACGCGGTCAGCTTCGTTCAGCACTACTACGGGACAACCTATCAGGAGGCCATGGAGCTCCTGCTGGGAAAGAAGTTGGGTGCGGCATATCCCGCCGCGCAGCCAAAGCAGGAGGAGCCGACCAATCCCTTCGCCCTTCCTCCTCCCCACACCGATATGCGCCGGGTGTACGCCTACCTGATGAAGCAGCGCCACATCAGCCGGGAGGTGATCACCCACTTCGCCCGGGCCGGACTGATATATGAGGACGCCCAATACCACAACTGCGTCTTTGTGGGCATGGATGAGCAGGGCGTCCCCCGCCACGCCCATAAGCGGAGCACCAACAGCCAGGGCAAATCCTTCAAGGTCAACGTGGAGGGCAGCAGGCCCCAGTACAGCTTCCACCACGTGGGACAGGACGGCCTGCTCTATGTGTTCGAGGCGCCCGTGGACATGCTGTCCTTTCTGACGCTGTACCCGGACGGCTGGCAGGGGCACAGCTATGTGGCCCTGTGCGGCACCGGCGGCCAGGTCATGCACTGGATGCTGGAGCAGAACACCCGCCTCCATGATGTGGTGCTCTGCCTGGACCACGACGAGCCCGGGCAGACGGCGGCCAGGCGTCTCCAAGAAGAATTGCAGGGAGCAGGATACCACAGCGGCATCCTGCTCCCTGTGCATAAAGACTGGAACGACGACCTGGTGCAAGGGCAGACTGTGACCGGCCCTGAAATGACCATGGGGCAGAGTATGTAGACCGCAGAGGCGTACCGCCCGCCAGGGGGAGGGTACGCCGTACCGCTGGACCGGGGGCCGGTTCATTTTGGCCCGCCCAGAAGGTCACACTGGAAGTAGATTTAAACACAGAGAGCAGACAACAAAGGGATGATTGCAGTGAACAACGACACCTGGATGCTGATCCTCCTGCTGGCGGTGGTATTCGGCGCCCTGGTCGCCACCACCACCTTTTCCGGCCGGGGCAGCCTGGACAGCATCAAGAGTAAAACCGTGGGCGACGGGCAGCACGGCACCGCCCGCTGGGCCACACCGGGGGAAATCAAGAAGACCTTCCGCTCCGTCCCCTTCCAGACCGCGCTGTGGCGGAGGGGGGAATGCCTCCCAGGCGCACAGGGGCTGGTGTTGGGCTGTAGCGGAAAGAAGGGGCAGCTCACGGCCCTGGTGGATTCGGATGACATCCACTGCCTCATGATCGGCGCCTCCGGCGTGGGCAAGACCACCTTCTTCCTATACCCCAATTTGGAATACGCCTGTGCCAGCGGCATGAGCTTCTTTGCTAGTGACACCAAGGGAAATCTGGCCCGGAACTATGGGGCCATCGCCCGGGACTGCTATGGCTACCAGGTGGCGGTGGTGGATCTTCGGAACCCCACCCGCTCAGATGGCTATAACCTGCTCACCCTGATCAACCACTACATGGACGTATGCCGGAAGGAGCCCACCAACCTGGCCGCCCGGGCCAAGGCGGAGAAGTACGCCAAAATCCTGTCCAAGACCGTCATCAACCCGGATGGGGAGAACTTTGCACAAAATCAATATTTTTACGACGCGGCGGAGGGCGTGCTCACCGCCGTGATCCTGCTGCTGGCAGAGTACTTGCCGCCCAAAAGGATCCACGGGGAACTGCGGGAACGGCGGCATATCGTGTCCGTATTCAAGCTGGTGCAGGAGCTCCTGGCCCCCAGCATCCTGCCCGGCAAGAATGAGTTCCAGCTTCTCATGGACCGGCTTCCAGAGACGCATAAGGCAAAGTGGTTCTCCGGCTCTGCCCTCACCGCCGCTGAGCAGTCCATGGCCTCCGTCATGTCCACCGTCCTCTCCCGGCTGAACACCTTCCTGGACTCGGAGCTGGAGCAAGTGCTGTGTTTCGACAGCACCATAGACGCCGAGAGCTTTGCCGCAAAGAAATCCGCCATCTTCCTGATACTTCCGGAGGAAGATCAGACCAAAAACTTCATGGCTGGGCTGATGATCCAGACCCTGAGTCGGGAGCTGTTCTCTGTGGCGGATGAACACGACGGGAAGCTGCCCAGCCGGGTGGTGTTTTTCTGTGACGAGCTGGGCACCATGCCCGCCTTCGACATTCTGCCCCTGTTCTCCGCCGGCCGCTCCCGGCGGCTGACTCTGGTGCCCATCATCCAATCCCTGGCCCAGTTGGAGAAGAACTACGGCAAGGAGGGGGCGGAGATCCTGACGGATAACTGCCAGGACACCATCTTCGGCGGCTTCGCCCCCAACAGCCAGACCGCCGAAGTGCTGTCCAAGGCTCTGGGTAGCCGCACCGTGTTGAGCGGCTCCATCTCCAGGGGAAAGAACGACCCCAGCCAGAGCCTCCAGATGATAGAGCGCCCCCTCATGACCCCGGACGAGCTCAAGTCCATCTCAAAAGGGCACTTCATCGTCATGAAAACCGGAACCCATCCCATGCAGGCCCGTCTGCGGCTGTTCCTGGAATGGGGAATTACCTTTGGAGAACCATACCAGATACCCCAGCAGGCCGCCCGGAAGGTCTACTACGCCAGCAAGACGGAGTTGACCGATGCCATATACCGGGCATTCCCCGTACCAGCCCGCCAGAACAACTACCGCACACCCAAAAAGGGGGAAACCACGCCATGAGCTATTTTAGTGAGATCTACGGCGACCCGGAGTTGAGCGCCAAGGCCAAACTGGTGCTACTTTACCTCCACGACCGGGCAAATAAGGACGGCGAGAGTTGGTACGCCATCGCCACCATGGCCAAAGACCTGAGCATCTCCCGCTCGACAATAAAACGGGCCCTGGCGGAGCTGATCCGCCGGGGCCGGGTGAAGAAGCATGTGCGGTTTCGCAAGAATGGGGGGCGCACCTCTAATTGTTATTGGATAAGGTAGGGTCAGGTAGAATAAGTTTCGCAAAAATAAAAAGACATGGTTTGCAGATGTCTGGTAGAATGAAGTCGCGACACACCATTCTGAAAGGAGCGAGCAAACCATGCCTGAAAAGATTGTACAGCTGAATGAGGAAGTAATCAAGGGGCAGCTCAAGGAACTTGTGCGTGGCAGCGTAGAGGAGACACTCAACGAGCTGCTGGAGGCCGGGGCAGAGAAGCTGACTCAGGCTGCCCGGTACGAGCGTAATGAGCAGCGCCAGGGGTACCGGAGCGGCCACTACAACCGGAATCTCACCACTACATCCGGAGACGTTACCCTGAAGGTGCCCAAGCTCAAGGGGATCTCCTTTGAGACCGCCATCATTGAGAGACATCGCTGCCGGGAGAGCAGTGTGGAGGAGGCCCTCATCCAGATGTACCTGACCGGAGTATCCGTCCGGCGCATAGAGGATATTACTGAGGCCCTATGGGGCAGCAAGGTGTCTCCGGTAACCAAAGGTGAGCTAAACAAGAAAGCATATGTCCACATTGAGGATTGGTGTAACTGCCCCTTGCAAGGCGGCCTTTACCCGTATGTCTACGTGGACAGGATCTACCTGCGCCGCAACTGGAGCGGAGAGTTTGAGAATGTGGCTATTCAGGTGGCAATTGTGGTTAATGAGGATGGGTACCGGGAAATTTTAGGTGCAACCGAGGGCATGAAAGAGGACAAGCCCAACTGGGCAGCTTCTTCCAGTGGTTCCGCAGCTGCGGTCTGGATGGAGTAAAACTTATTATAGGGGACAGGTGCCTGGGTATGTTGGAAGCCGTGGGAGAAGTGTTCCCTGGAGCCAAGTACCAGCGGTGTACGATCCACCTTTACCGCAATGTGTTCTCGGTGACGCCTCACTCCAAAGTGAAGCTGGTGGCGCAGTTTCCCGGACGGTAACTCTGCCCTCATGTTGGTCTGTGTCCGGCTGCGCCATGTGGTCGGCACCCAATGAGGCAACAAGAAGTACATGAATATGAAGCGCCTGGAGGCTGCCTTGGAGGACACCTCCGCCGTTGCCGGTTGACCACCGATTCACATAACTCTAACTCGTTTTCGACCATTCCGTGATTCACCTTAAACCCTATTACCAGTCCAAATAGCAACTTAGAACCAATAATCATAAAGATGTCTTACTATATTTATAAGTCTAACTATCATTTAGCTTCGATTCACCTATATGGCTATACAGGTGTCCCATATATGGTAATCACCTCATCAAGCGAAAGGGTCCCATCCAAAAAAGCCTGGTAAGTATCACAAACCCCTTTCACATTAGTGTCAAAGACGATCTGCTGACCTTTATGCAACCATAAAATCTTATTGCAAAGACTCCGGATCTGTTCGATAGAATGAGATACCAATATTGTAGTAGCTCCACCATTAATAATAGACTTCATTTTTTCCGCACTTTTGGTTTGAAATGCTCCATCTCCGACAGATAGCACTTCGTCCAAAATCAACACATCCGGATCAATGGCTGATGCAATGGAAAAAGCCAAGCGTGCTTGCATTCCTGAGGATAGCTGATTAAACGGACGACCTTCAAAATCCTTCAATTCAGCAAACTCAATGACTTTTTCATACTCCGCATCTAACAGTTGTTTTGTATATCCCAAAAGAGCCCCTCGTAAATATGCATTCTCCTTCACAGTCAGGTTTCCATCAAATCCTGAGCCAAGTTCCAGCAATGCAGCAACATTCCCTTGTACAAACACAGTTCCCTCGGATGGGGCCATAATTCCAGAAACCGCCTTTAACAATGTGGACTTTCCAGAGCCATTGGTCCCAATAATGCCGAGCATATCCCCCTCTTCAAGTTCAAACGTCACATGGTTTACTGCCATAAAATTGACAACTTTATACTGCCTTTTAATATGCTTAATGACCCATTCTTTTAATCCAATGTCTTTAAAATCTCCTGTCTTGTATTGAATAGACACATTCTCCACTTTTAATATTACACTCATAGGTATTCCTCATACATAGTACAGAAATTCGTGATTCTTTTTCTTGTAAATTACAAACCCAAGTATAATCGCCACTGCAGCATATCCGGCCATTAGCAAGTGAAACCATATAGAAGGTACCGCATTTTCCAATAAAATTTTTCTGACATATCGAATAAACAAATACATAGGGTTAAGCAAAAAAAGATTTCTGGAAATTTGTGAAAAGGAATCAATCGAATAAAAGATCGCAGAAAGCCACATTATGAGCTGGCACGCAATGCCCCACAGATATTGCATATCCCTGAAAAAAACAAAACAGGCAGACAAAATGAGAGAAAGTCCTAAATTAAATATAACTAACATCACAACAGGGTATATCAGCATAATCCAATTCCATGTGATGGGTATTCCATCACAAAGGGTAAACACAAAAAGGATACATGTATTAATCAGAAAGTTAATGAGAGAGGATACACTTTTGGAAAAAATGAACATATATTTGGGTACATTTACTTTTGTAAAAATTGATGAGTTATCCAACAGTGCGGTCATTCCCAAATTCGTGGATTCTGAAAAATACGAAAATACTATCTGTCCAATAAACAAATAAACCGCATAGTGGTTGATATTACTGCCGAGCAATTGACCAAATACCAACCACATAATAATCAAATTAAAAAAAGGAGAAAGCATGCTCCATAGCATGCCTAGTACGGTTCGCTTGTATTTAAGCACAAAGTCTCGGTTTACAAGCTGAGAAAACAAAAATTTATACTTCGTTATTTTTTCAAGGCTTTTCTGTTCTGTAATTAATAATATGGCAGCAAACATCATCACAGTAATAATAGTAAAAATAAGAGTATAGTGTGGAAATGCTTCGCGGGATATCATGGTGCTGATAGAAGAAGTATTCGGTATCGAAATAGCCGTTTGCATACTCTTCCCATAAGTGTCAACATCTTGTGACCATGTTTCGGTTTCAATCCTTACCATTCCGCTCCAAGGATAGGAATTAAATAGGATCTGCCGGTTTTCATCTACAGGAATACGGAAAGTAATACTTTGAGTAATGCTCTCATCTTGCCTCTCATCTCCAGGAAACCACCCAAAGTGAAGTGCGTGCGTATTAGAATCTCCTTCGTATGAGACCCACTTTCCATCTACGACCTCAGTGAATGGTGTATATATTCCGTTTACCGACAAACCCGTTGTCAAAACATGATCACCAGATGACTGCTCATTGTGTGTTCCTAGTGCAGTAAGGGTTAAAAGTTCTGTGTGTGGAACAATGGTGCTGGCCACTGCGGCAGAAAAAAATGCGCCCCAAATAAGCGCAATCGAAAACCACAGCAAAATGCGCTTAACTCTCTTGTGTAATACTAAAACAGCCAATGCAATGCTTATTACCGGAAATATTATATATAAAAGAAATTCATTTCTCAATGTATCTGATCGTCCTTTCAGAATTTGGATAACCTTAAGACTTCTTGAACTCTATCTTTAAGTTCAGCCAACCTACTTTCTGCCTGATTCTTGTTTTGACCATATGCCGAATAATAAAACTTTACTTTTGGTTCTGTGCCAGAGGGTCTTACCGCAACCCAGGACCGGTCTGGAAAATACAATTTAATAACATTGGAACTCGGTAGCCCATCAATTCCATTTTTATAGTCTATCACACATGATGCACGAGGAAAGCATTTATACGGGTTTTGGCGTAGACCATTCATAATCTCCAGGATTTTTTCTTCTCCCACCTCGCCTTTTAATGTAAATGTTTCCAGATCATCCAGATAATATCCATAATCAAAATAAATACGCTCAATCCAGTCTATTAAAGTAATTCCTATATTTTTAGCGTACGCAGCCATCTCACAAATCAGCATGGACGAAACAACTGCATCTTTATCACGCGCATGAGTTCCAATCAAATAGCCGAAGCTCTCTTCATAGCCCATAAAAAAGCTGTATGCCCCGGTTTCTAGAAAGTGATTAATCTGCTCCCCAATATATTTAAACCCAGTTAACGTATTGATTACCACAAGGCCATTTTTTTTTGCAATCTCCGCACCTAAATCATTCGTAACAATTGTCTTTACAATAGCATGGTTTCGCTCTGTCGGTTTATGCACTTGCAAAAGAAAATCGATCAATAACGCTCCAATTTGATTTCCCGATATTAGCTGATATTTACCACGGTGCCATACGGCAACCCCCACTCGGTCACAGTCAGGGTCCGTCCCTAAAACAATATCATCATTCCTGACAGCAGCCTGCTGAATTGCCATCTCAAGGGCCCCACGCTCTTCCGGGTTTGGAGATTTAACTGTTGGAAAATTACCATCCTCGGTGGCTTGTAACTCTACAACATGTACATTTTTAAATCCATCTCGGTTTAATATTTTTGTTACGGGCAAAAATCCTGTGCCATGGAGTGGCGTGTAGGAGATCTTCAAATCAGCTTTTGCTTCGCTGTTTACAAATACTGATTGTTTTTTTACTTCTTCCAAAAAACCCTCTAACACCTCATCATCCAAATAAGTTATTAATTCAGTAATGGTGTCCTTCGGACTTAAAACAATATCTTTGTAAAGATTTACGTGTTGAATCTCAGCATAGATTTCGTCTGCCGCTTTTTGTGTTATTTGACACCCGGTTTCATCGTATACTTTGTAGCCATTATACTCTTTGGGGTTATGGCTGGCAGTAATAACAATACCTGCCCTGCATTTTAGTCTCCGCACTGCATACGACAATACTGGTGTTGGGGTTATTTTTTCAAAAAGGTAACTTTTGATCCCCTTCTTGCTTAAAATTTGTGCTGTATTCTCAGCAAAAAACCGAGAATTATTACGCGAATCATAAGCAATCACAACACTCGCTTCACTGTAAGCATCAGCATGCTTTAGCAAATAATTTGCGAGTCCCATTGTTGCTTTTCGCACAGTATAAACATTTATACGATTTGTACCCGCTCCCATGGTTCCCCTTAGGCCACCTGTGCCAAAAGTTAGATCTGAACGAAAGCGGTCATAAATTTCATCCCAGGATACCAGAGAACGAACTTCCTCTTTGGTTTCCCTGTCAAACCCATCCCAACTACACCATTTCTCATATCGCTCTTTCGCAGTTTTAATGTAGCTTAAATGTTCTTCCATTTCGAAACCCCTTGTAATACCATGGATTTAGCGGCCAAGCACATCTAGAACTTTTTTCACTATTTTGTCAGACTGCGGTACCTCGTTATAATAGTTAGGGTTGGTTGTTTTTGCCACATCTTCCAGACCAATCCTAGCAATATTTGACCCAGGATTTTTTGTCATCAATTCATATGCAATGTGTTCGGCTGCACCGCAAATTTCACGGCCTGGCTCCACTACAACTCCGTATGGGATCTTCTCTATAATATGCGTATATTGAATTGCATGAAATGGCTTTAACCACATTATATGAATAACATTTGCTCGAATGCCCCTCTTAGCAAGAAGTTCTTTGGCCTTTATTGCATGAAGACGGCATACAGAAATAGCGAAAATATTGATATCCGCTTCCTCATCACAATCATCTTCGAACTCTTCTGTGACTCCATATGTGTCGCGGTATTCACTTACATACATTGGAATATCATCAGACATAAATGTCTGCCATGCTTCTCGATATTCACCCGGCGTAATTGGTGCACATACTCGAAAGCCTGGAAAATGCATAAACATACTGTGCAATACATTAGAATGAGTTGCATCAAAATGGTCATTCGCTAGAGCTCTGATAAATACAGGGGCAGAGATTTGATTTACCTGTTTATATACAGCGGCAAATGCAATAAATGGGCTACCATTCATCAGCATAAAATCCTGAAAACGCACAACAAAAATAGGTCTCCGTCCCACTATGGCACAGCCAACGGCAAAGTCTGCACCAGCAGTTTCTGTCATGGGAAGATCAATAACATTAGGATGATTCGGAATTGTTCCTGCAACACCACCAGGATCAGAAACACACTCGCCAAGCAAGATGCCGTTATTCTTTGTAAGGTGCTGCTCTGTAATCTGCATAATCGTTTCTTTCAAAGATAGGGTTTCCATGCTTCCTCCATTTTTTTCGTTGCTTGCGCATCTATAATTGTTAGTTCGTCCTCAAATCCTCGTTTGATCAATTCCTCACGAATCATTGCAAAGCGATCCCAAGGAGCTGCTCCGTCTACCCCAACGCCTGCATGCCAATAGTTTCGGCAGACATGGCAGTTGATTAAAGCAGGAAGATTGTTGTCAAACTGTTTGATATAGTGCATCAAGGTAAACGGATCATCACTAAGTTCCAGCGCCTGTAGCCCAAATCCTTTTGCAACCTCTACCAAATTCCAGCTTCTTCTTTTACTCTTGGGAGAAAGCACAGATAGATTATTGTCTGTACAAATAAACAAAACCGGTAATTTATGTGTAGCTGCAAATCCATATGCCGTTAGTGCATAATCTTCCTCTGCTGCACCATCTCCAAAGAAGCACAGTGTTTTTTCTCCATTGCCAAGCGCGGCGCCAACCCCTACAGAAATATTTTCACCAATAAATCCAGTATGAGCATATAGCCTACGTCCATTTCCGAAGTATTGAAACGCACCACCAATTTTACCACCGCAACAGCCACTGTCAAGACACATAATTTCATCTCTAAGTTTATCAACTGGGCCGCCTAGGGAGAGATATAGGTCCATGGCACGGTGCTGGGCAAAAATTTGATACATCCACGCTGTTTCTCCAATTGCCGCACCTACACCTTCTTGTCCCGACGACATGTGTATTTTAATGCTAAATTTCCCACTGGAGGAGGCTTTCACAATAAACTGCTCGAAAATTCTTGCTTCAGCCATTTTTTGATAAACTGAAAGTTGTGTCTCTTTGCTAAACTCATCTATTGCATTAGGAATTATATTAAAATTCCTGTAATCTATTTCATTCATTCCAAATTTCCTCTTTTAATATTTTGGTACTCACTGCATAATTGTCGCAGGCCATCTTTTATGGAAATCTTAGGTGTCCAACCAAGTACCCGTAGTTTTTCCACAGAAGAAATCCTATTTGCCATATTTTCTTTTCGATCAGAATTAAAACGAATTGTACCATCATAATGGACCAATTCCTGAATATTTTCTACTATACTTTTCCAACAGCAGGTTTCGAAGCTACCTACATTAATGGTACATAGTTCGTCAGGATGATAGCGCTCCATTATACAAATAATAGCACTCGCACAATCGTCTACGTGCAAAAACTGTTTTTGTGAAATTCCTTCTCCAAAAATATCTAGAAACAGGTCATGCTTTCCTTCACTTTTGGCATCACATATATCCATAACGAGTCGTTCTAACAGGTAAAGATTCTTTCTCCCTGCAAATCCACCATAAATATGAGAAGGCAGGCAGTAAATAAATTCTATACCATACTGTTTGTTATAATATTGGCACAATTTCATTGCAACAAACTTTCCAATAACTGCTGCGTGCATTGGCGGCCTATATCCAGGAAGATTAAACTTCTCCAGACAAGTCTCTTCCATCGGCTCTTCTTGGCCCAGATTCCAGGGATAAAGCATTGCACTACCCAACAGAATCATCTTCTTTACGCCATATACACGTGCAGCCTCAATTATATTGCACTGCATCAAGACATTCATATACAGCTCATCCGCGTCGCCTACCTGTCCGCTTTCAAAGTCAGTAATAGACTTTACGGCGCAGAAAAATACATACTCAGGCCTATGTTTTTCAAAATATGCATTTACTTCCGCCTGGCTCAAAAGCTCCAGATCCGAATGCGTTGTCACGGTTACATTGAGGTATCCGTGTTCAAGCAGCTGCTCATAAATTTTGTTGCCGATCAATCCTTTTCCAATAACTAATACATTGGACTGCTTTTCCATAATACATACCTTCATTTGTTTTTAATAAACGATGCCAAATGCAGGAACCCCTCCATAACTTCATCAGCCTGCACGTCAGAAAATAAATGAAGTTTATAATCACTATCTAACAATATAGCCGTAATTTGTGCATTTACCTGTTTCTTATCCTTACGGATAGCAGCTATTAAAATTTCCGGGTTTAATATAGCATCGCTCATATCTTCGTCAAGAATAGGTGCAATGATTGTTTCGACTTTCTTGGCAAATGTTTCGGACATCAAGCCACGTTTAACAGAAATCGCATTGGCTACAATGACACCCATAGCGACTGCTGTCCCATGCGGAATTTCATAATGGCTTGAAACTTCAATTGCGTGTCCAAAAGTGTGTGCAAAATTTAACTTAATTCGCTCATTTCTGTCAAATTCATCTGCTTCAATAAATGTTTTTTTAAACATCAGCGAGGATTGGATAAATTTTTTAATCTCAGCCATGTCGCAGTTAATTAAACTGTCCAAGCTTCTCTGAACACTGCACATGGTATCTTCGCCAGCAATGATATTGAATTTTACTACTTCACCTAAACCACTCAATAAGTCTTTACGAGAAAGCGTCTTAAAAAAGTCTGCATAAATAATAATTTCATCCGGCGGAAAAAAGGTTCCTAGTAAGTTTTTATAATTCTTATAATTTAGAGATGATTTCCCTCCAATACAGCTATCACAGGCTGCCAAAAGAGTAGTCGGAACAAACGTCCAATGTATGCCGCGGTATAAAATATTTGCCAAAAATCCAGTTATATCCTGAATAATTCCTCCGCCAAAAGAGAACAGACGCGTGTTGCGCTTACAATTCAATTCAATAATCTTTTCACAAATGGTAAGCGCAGTTTCAATGGTTTTATTTTCTTCTTTCGCCTCCAATAAAAACAGTCTTGCAGGCGGAATCTCTGAAAATGCAGATGTATATAAGTCATAAACCGTTTGATCGATCACAAAAAAAGATGTTTCTGCCGCAGCATATTTAGATATAAAATTAAGCGTATCCTCAGTCTGAACCCCATATGTTTTGGTAGCAGATTTAATTGTCAGCAAGGTGTTCATTGTGCGCAGAAGCCTCCATCAATACTAATTTTCTGCCCAGTTATATACGTGTTTTCGTATGAACCCAAAAAGTAGATAAATCTAGCGATCTCTTCTGGTTGGGCCATTCGCTTTAATGGTATCTGCTGAGAGATTTCATCAATCTGCTTAGGGGTATTATTTTGGCGGGTAAGTTCGGTTAAAGTAAATCCCGGACATACAGTATTAACCAATATTCCGTACTCTCCCAATTCCAGCGCCAGCGAATTTGTGATCCCATGCATTCCATTTTTCGCGGCAGAGTACATAGCACGTCCTTTTTTTGAAACTACCGCCCAAATTGAACCAATATTAACAATCCTACCTATCTGGCTCATTTTTAAATTGGGTATCAAACCCCGCAGCAAAAGAATAGGAGCAATAAGATCAATCTGAAGCATTCGCTCCATCTCGTCATCACTTACATCTTCCAAGCAATTTATGTCATTAATTCCTGCATTATTTATAATGGTATCAATTGGGGTATTCTCTACCCTTGTAAGATAGGCTTTGACTGATTGCTTATCTGATAAATCCAATTCAGCACGAGTAGGTGCAATTACCTGATATCCTTTATTTTTGAAATATTCAGCCGTAGCTTTTCCAATCCCACGGCTTCCCCCCGTTATAAAAGCCACCATATTACTTACCCTGTTCTGCTTTCAATCTATCATTGAGCATTTTAAGCCGCTCACGATCTTCATTCGCCATGCGTTCATAGAACTCACACTTGTTTTTTAAATAAAGAGTTTCAAATTCAACTGCCAGTAAAATGCCTTTGCGAAGTTGAGTAGCATTATCACACGCTTTAAAGACAACCTTACGAGTTTCAAATTTGTCAATATACGGATACATATCAATCAAGAATGGAATTGCCTCAAAGGAAATACCTCCACCCATTCCCACTTTGATGCCACGGTTTCTTGCATGAAGCGCCAGGTCCTTAGTAAGCGTGAACAGTTCTTCAGAATTAATATACTTCCTTGACAGTCCCAGAGAGCCAGACAAATCCACCCGGCCAATGGCAATCGTATTTAGGAAGCCCTCTCCGGCGTCCAAAATCGGCTCTATATTTTCATGGCACGTCTTTGTTTCCGTATTAATAATCCACTCGATATCAGAAACTTCATCCTCATATACTTTCTTAGCAGCTGAAACAAATTTACTCATTGCAAAAGGAGTCTCAATCATGGGCGCCATAATGCCAGCTGCACCTAAAATACGGCATTGGTCCATGTCACGGACTGCTTCGCATCCGCCAATCTTAATAAAAATATCCATATCAGCACGGAATACAATCTCGTTTAGTTTAACGAGTTCGTCAGTTCGAGAGCCCTCTGCCTCAAACTCTGCTTTTACTGCAAGAACACCGTACTCATTTTTTAATTCTTTCAGAATATCAAGCATTCTTTTTTCGGTTTTATTCATTTTATATACCCCTTTCCAATTGTTGCAAATATTCTCGATATACCAGTTCGAGTCCGTGTTTCAGATCAATCCTACTGCTCCAACCAAGTTGATTAATGTTTGTAGAATCCACCATGCGGCGCATCATGCCATCAGGTTTTGTTGCATCACAAACAATATCTCCCTCAAATCCCACAATTTCTTTAATTAATGAAGCTAATTCCAGGATACTAACTTCGCTGCCAACTCCAATATTGATTGGCTGAACACCTGAATAATGTTCCATAAGAAACAAGCATGCATCCGCTAAATCATCTGTATGAATAAATTCCCGGAGTGCTGCGCCGGATCCCCACAAATCAATCTGCTTAAGGCCCTTCTCCTTAGCCTGATGGTACTTCATAATCAAAGCTGGAATCACATGAGATTTTTCTAAGTCAAAGTGATCTCCTTTTCCATAGGCATTTGCAGGAATCGCACTAATAAAGTCAAGCCCATATTGTGTTTTCATATAGCTACAAAGTCGGCTTCCACAGATTTTTGCAAGTGCGTAACCTTCATTTGTAAGCTCAGGTCTTCCTGCTAAGAGGAACTCTTCTTTCATAGGCTGCTCACACTCTTTAGGATACATACAAGCGCTACCCAAGTAGAGCACCTTCTTTACAGCGCAGTTTTTAGCCGCCCACAGCAAATTATTGGCAATCTGCATGTTGACAAAGAAAAAATCTGCCGGAGCTTCTGAATTGGCCTTTATTCCGCCTACTAAACCTGCGGCTATAAACACATACTCTGGCCGCTCTCGCTGAAAAAATTCATTAACTGCTAACTGGTTAGTCAAGTCCAGTTCACCATGAGATTTTAACAGCAGATTGGTGTAGCCTCCCTCTAAAAGTCGCCGAACAATGGCTGAACCAACCAACCCAGTATGGCCAGCAACATATATCTTATTCTCCTTGTTCATATTCCTTCAACACCTTGCAAAGGTAGTCAATCTCTTTTTTCATATTTACCGAATGATTTCCTACAAAAAATCCATTATCGTGGACATAATCTGCATTTACGAGTTCGCCGGAAATCGTTGCATCCATATATTTAAACACGGGTTGCCTAGCAAAATTTCCTGCTACAATAGGTCGCACTTCAATTTCAGATTCATGCAACATACTAATAATTTTATCTCTATCACCAGCATATTGTGGCCTCAGAATAATTGCAAAACCAAACCAAGAAGCATCCCCAATAGCCTGCTGTGTATAGAACTTACTAAACTCACTCATACGCAACTTAAAATATTCCGCATTTGCTCTGCGCTGCTCAACAAATCGATCTAACTTTTTTATTTGTTCAACGGCCAAAGCCCCCTCCATTTCTAACGGCCGAAGGTTAAAACCGGGAACAACAAAGCAAAAACTTTCATAAAATTCATTTTCATTTTTTTGGTGAAGCTTGCTCTGAGCCGGGAGATTGCGCGTCCAGCCATGCGCGCGAATAGACAGCATATAGTGATACAATTCTTCGTCATCTGTAACAACAAATCCGCCTTCCATGGTGCAAAGGTGGTGTGAATAAAAGGTTGAAAAAGTGCCAAACACGCCAAATGTTCCTGCAAATTTTCCTTGATAAGATGCACCCATAGATTCGCAATTGTCTTCCATCAAAACAAGTCCATGTTTCTTGCACAATACAACCAATTTCTCAAAATCATTTGGGTTTCCAAGTAGATTGACCGCAAATACACCTTTTGTTTTTTCTGTAATTGCTTCCTCAAGTTTTATCAAATCCATATTTAAGGTATGCGCATCCACATCAACAAGGCGAGTTTTTAAGCCAAGTTGCTCCAAGGGAAAATAAGTTGTGCTCCACGAAATAGCAGGCGCTAAAATTTCATCTCCTTTTTGGAGCCTTCCTGAATAAACCATGGCGGCAATAGCCAAAAGGTTGGCTGCAGACCCTGAGCTACACATCACCGCATAATTGGAGCCCACTTTTGCAGCAAAGTCCTGTTCGGCCTGTGTAACAAATGCACCCATAGAAAATCTATTTGACTCTATGACTTTGGAAATGGCCGTCAGTTCTTCCTGCCCCCATGTATCATTAGATAAACTGTACTTCATGTTGCTTCTCCCTTCGTCTCATAGCTCAAATATTAGTCAACAGTTCTTTAGCATTTATTTCTTCAATTTATATAGAAGCCAGTTCTTGATAGATTTTAGAATTGTTTTCATTCCAACATGCCCCTGTCGACACTCTTCCAGAAAGAGTTGAGCTGTTGCGGCAGAGCCTGACGCAAGTGTTTGATGCCCATTTCTGTGTTGCAAAAAACGGATCAAGGTGTATTGCTTATAGTCTATCGTTACAAATGTCATATAATCGCAGCCAACCAAAATCTCAAAGCTAGCCGCATTTTCCCCATAACCCAGATGGAAGTCTTCATTGCATTCACTGATATAGCGAAAAGTATCCTGCATCTGAACAAAAGCCTCTTCTTTTGAGGCTGGATCTTGCATTTTAGTCCAAATATTATTGTAAATAAATGCAATATAGTTTCGATAAGCTGTAGCCCATAATTCTACCGTTTCTTCCGGCACAGGTTCGGCAAAAGCTTCTTTGATCACCCTCAGGGAATTTTGGCAGCTATCAATATGCAAATCCCGTTCTCTATGTCGAACCCTATCCAAATCGTCGTATTCGTATTGATATAAAAAATGGTTTACACAGCAAATAGTGGGGTGTCTGCGGTATGCCTGAAAACAAAACAAAGCGTCTTCCGCAGTCTTCATTCCAGTGGCCAGTGACAAGCCGTTTTCCAAAATAAAAGAACGCTTAAACCACTTATTCCACAATGACAAATTATTGCTCTCTAGGCACCGGGCCAAGCCCTCACTTGCATAATAACGGACCTCATCGCGTACCGTAGATGAATGAAAAATATAGTTTGCTACAATAATGTCGCAGGGATTCTCTTGCACACGTTTCATCATATGCTGATATGCATCATCAACTACCACATCATCAGCATCCACATAATGGATATACACTCCCTGCGCAGCCTGTGTGCCTACATTTCTGGCGTTAGAAACACCGCCGTTTTGAGTCAAATAAATCGGTTTAATTGGCGCACCATTTTGGATATAAGGGTCCAGTACCGCAGCTAAATTATCGCTGCTGGCGTCATCTACAACAACGATTTCATAGTTGCTAACTTTTTGTTTTAAAATAGAGTCCAAACATTTTTCGATTTGATGGCTCATGTTATATGCAGGTATGATTACGCTGAGAAATACACAATCCTCTCTATTTTTTTCAGAAAAAGCACCCATATCAGACTCACCCTACCACATATCTTTCTATTTTTTTTTGTGTTTTAGATAAAAGTGATACACCTTTTTAGGAACAACACCCCATTTGGAGTCACCAAATTTTTTAATCCCCATAGCAATGTTCCATATATTAGAATTTTGGTATATTTTTAATGCTTCGCCTCTAGAGCAATATTCATTAAAAATAAACTCAAACTGCTGCGGGCAAGAGACCGGCACAAACCCAGCAGGATTTTTAGACAGTGGATGTGGTCCTTTTTCAATAATATGGCAAAGCCATTTCTCAAATCGATCTACTTCATCAAAGGCAAAATCTTCATTCATTGGTGGCTCCCGAAGCATTTGGAGATACTGTTCCTTATCGTTATCTAATTCAATTACACGTTTGATAACTGCGTCAAAGTCATTATCATAGTCATTGCAATTGATAAATGCCTTAGGATTATAGTATTTTGTGACCTCTGGATTCCCCCAGTAGATCGGGATAGAATGTGATAAAAACGGATCTACAAGTTTTTCTGTGGTATAGCCCGGCATAAAAGCATTTTCAAAGGCAATCGTAAATTTATAATTTTTTAAAAAGTCAAGTTTTCCAACAATCCACGCTTCTGTAGGGGGAACAGTCTCTTTGCCATCTTTGCCTTTTACCCATCGAGGCGCAATGGAATCGCTTGGCATATTATTTAAGACCCTTCCCGGGCAATCCACATGCTTATATTCGGTCATAAGTTTCTGGCAGAATTCCTTACGAACCTTCCATCCGCTATGGGGAAGATCATTCGAATATACAAAATTGCAGAACTTTCGATCAAACATATCATCGGTTACTGCACTAGTATCCTGCATATCTCTAGATAACCCACGCTCAAAAGGGCTGGCAAGAATTGTAGAGATCTGCATATAGCGATCTGCGAATTGAATTGGAGCATGTCCCATGGCATAGTCACAGTCATTGAAATTAGGGACCAGTGGCTCGCCACCCAGGAAAATACGAACACACTGTTTGTCTTTATAGTTTTGGTAGTCATATCCAAACGCGGCATAAAATAAAAAATCCGGCTCATCAGTATAATTCAAGTTATAATGCTTTTTCAGTAGCCTAACGATATAATTATTTTCTATGTCCAGCTCAGATGGCAAATCTGTAAATTTAACATTAATTGTTTTCACACGGATCCCTCTCTTTTAAGGTACATCTGCGGTATTTTATTAACCTAGATCGGGAGAATAATAACCAAATAGATGGTTCCCACTACTATGACTAATAAAAGGCTTAAAAATACCGCTTGATACTTATACTCCTTTGCCCATGCAAGCATGTGATGCAGATGACACACAGCATAAAATTCTCTATAGCCTAAGGAAAATAGATAGGCAAAAAATACGGAAATTAGAAAAGCTATAATGGCAATTAGCAGCCACTCCTGGATCTGGCTGTCACGTCTCAAATAGTTACAAATTCGGCTCAAAACTAATGAATGCATCAAATAAAACTCAAAAGATATCATTGAAAAAGCATCAATAAGCCGAAAGGGGTTCCGCATTATTGCAGCAAGTGTGGGTGATGAATAGTGAGTCATCCCATTTTGCTGGAAGGCATAAATATATAGCAATGTCAAGATGCAGACAGTGCCCGGCGCTGAATACTGATAAAAGGAGTAAAAACTCCCCCAAAATCCATCTGTCTGACCTGCGACACCATATGCATAAAACATATAGCTAAACAATAGCATGATTCCACAGAGGCCTATACTTGCCACTACTTTTATCCATATGCCTACCGTTCTCTTCTCTCTGCTCTTATCCTCTAGCAAAAATGCAAAGAATACACCTGCTGCAAAAATGCTGATATTTGCATAGGGCGGAGTGTAGACATAATGAAACCAATCTAACTCTGCAAACTTTACATACTGACGCCATACCTCGCCTACAAATAGGCATAATAGGATTGCAAATAAATAGCATAGCGTTTTGAGTGCTGGCCTTTCTTCAAGTCTCTTTGCCTTTTTAATCATATTGGCAAAAAAGCTTACAAGAGGAGCTGAAATATAGAGCCACATCAAGGTAAACACAAACCAAGTAGCCCCTATACCATCAACCGCTGGATTGTTCCAGGTTGAACCATAAATGCATAGAAAAAAATTTTTAATAACAAAAGGATAGGTTGGCAAAAAATCTGGGTAGACAAGTATACAAGTAATAAAAATAAACAACATAGTGGGCAACCAAATCCGAAGTATTTTTTTATAATAATACTTTCCAATATGGGATGGTGTGAATGTATATCTCTTACTTGCAAAACTTTTACCTGCCAAAAACCCGGAAAGAGTATAAAAAACCCACATTGCCGCCCAGGCCGGAGTGTTAAAATAAAAGACCGATTTTCCCAGCCAAACCAAGCCGTTTGAAAATATGTTTGTGTGCGCAATAAACACAAGCATGGTTGCATACACCCGCAATAAATTTAACGGGTCGACTCGATTTGTATAATTTGGGTGTGCTAAATAACCCGTCATTCTGCTAAAGCCTCTTTTTGCACAAGTTTTAAGTCATGCTCTGTCATGATCCGCACCAAATCGTAATAACTTGTCTTTACCGGGTTCCAACCTAATTCTTTACGCGCCTTAGTCGGGTCACCAAGGAGATTTACAACATCTGTCGGGCGGTAAAAGTCCGCGCTTACCTCCACAATAACTTTTCCCGTCGCCTTATCAATTCCTTTTTCTTCTACACCGCTCCCTTTCCACTCCAATTCAATCCCAGCAAATCCAAATGCAAGTGTTGTAAATTCACGCACAGAATGCTGCTCTCCTGTCGCTATCACAAAGTCTTCAGGCTTTTCATTCTGTAGCATAAGCCACATACATTCTACATAATCTTTAGCATATCCCCAATCGCGAAGAGAGTCCAGATTACCCAAATACAATTTTTCCTGCAATCCCATCGAAATTCTAGCCGCAGCCAACGTGATCTTTCGCGTTACAAAAGTCTCTCCACGACGCTCAGACTCATGATTAAATAGTATCCCGTTACAAGCAAACATGTTATAGGCCTCACGGTACTCTTTCACAATCCAGTAACCATACAGTTTTGCAACAGCATAGGGCGAAAAAGGATGAAATGGTGTGCTTTCATTCTGCGGCACGGCCTCTACTTTACCATATAGCTCAGAAGTAGAAGCCTGGTAAATACGGCAACTCTGTTCCATGCCAAGCATCCTGACTGCCTCTAAAACACGCAAAGTTCCAATCGCATCAGCATTTGCAGTATATTCTGGGACATCAAAGGATACTGCTACATGGCTTTGGGCGGCTAAATTGTAAATTTCATTCGGCCTCACCTTTTGTAAAAGTTTGATTATACTTAAAGAGTCTGTCATATCCCCATAATGGACATAAAAATGGGGGTGTCCAAGCAGATGGTCAATCCTCTCTTTTTTCTCTGTAGAACTACGGCGGATTAAGCCGTGTACGTCATATCCCTTCTCCAGCAAAAACTCAGAAAGATAACTGCCATCCTGACCAGTCACACCTGTAATCAACGCAATCTTATCCATATGCCCTTCCTCAATTTCCTTTAAAATAAGTGGGTTTTAGCTTGCTCTTACCAATCAAACGCGATTCGTTCAATATCATCCTCAGCCAGATCCGTCCCAATCTGCACCTCTACAATGTGGAGATCTGTCACTGCTTTAATGGAGTGCTTCATCCCTGCTGTAATATATGCAACATCTCCCTGAGTCACATTTCGCTGATGCCCGTCCAGCAAAAGGATCGCAGTTCCAGAAATAATGGTCCATATTTCATCGCGGTAGTGATGAAATTGATAGCTAATTTTTTGCCCTGCAGATATGTGTAAATGCTTTGTTAAGGACTTCATATTATCTTCATGTATGTTATAGTCCAAAACTTTATAGGTTCCCCACGATCTTTCTTCGTACATCGGACGTTTTTCGAATTTTTCGACATACGGTTTCATAAAGGAACTCTTCCGTTTATCGGCTACCAATATACCATCTGGAGACGAAACAATCACCATGTCTTTGGCACCCAATACCAAAAGAGGCATATCAAGTTCATTAATAACCTGTGTATTTTCTGTTCCTTCTCCAGTTATTACTAGTCCCTGATTTTCCTTCACTTCTTCTGTCAAAGTATTCCACGTTCCCAAATCTTTCCATATTCCGTGATAGGAAATCATTGAAATAGAAGATGCCTTTTCTACCACTTGATAGTCAAAGCTAATCTTGGGTAAATCTCCATAGTGGTTATATACATCTTCATACGAATTGAAATTTCCATTGTGATATGCAATATCTAACAGATATCCCAATTTAAATGCAAAAACTCCGCCATTCCAGACTGCGCCTTCTGAAATTAATTTGGCTGCCTGGGATTCGGTAGGCTTTTCTACAAAACGTGAAACAAAGCGGCTATCCTCGCTAGCAAATCCTCCAGGCAAAATATATCCGTATTTTTCAGATGGATAGGTGGGCTGGATTCCCATTAAAACCAAATCGGAAATACCCTTTTCTACATTTCTCCCCATTTTATTTAAAGCCTCGAAATAGCCCAATTCGGCATAGGGATCCACAGGGAGAACAATTACGATCTCATCCCGGTCACATTGCTTTTTATACTTCAAATAATATGCTGCCAGAACAATTGCTGGATATGTGTCACGACGAACTGGTTCAGCTACAACCTCTACATCATCACCAAGCTGACTACGAATAGGGCTCACTTGTATTTCGCTAGTCGTAACTATAATCGGCGCATCAATACCGGCCTTGCGTATTTGACGATATACACGCTGCACCATTGATTCTTTGCGTCCATCATCGCTAGGAAGAAGTCTTAAAAACTGCTTGGATCGGGCCTCATTTGAAAGTGGCCACAGGCGTTTGCCAGAACCGCCAGAAAGAAGCACTAAATGCATACGACATTATCCTTTTCCTTGTATTTTATAATGTAGCCAACCGGCTCCATATTTTATAATTGTTCGCATTCCCACATGGCCCAAACGGCAATGTTGCTCAAATGACATTGTTGATACGTTTGGAAAACCTAACGCATTTTTTTCATAGGGATGAGGACCCTTTTCTATTATATGCGCCAAAAAATGGGCCAGCCGTTGTTCTTCATCAAAGACATAATCAGATCGAAAGGGTGGCTCTCGAAGCATAGCAAGATACTTTTCATCATCCGTATCCAACTCAATAATTTTCTCAATCAAGCCTTCAAAATCTTCCCCATAATCATTGGCATTAATAAATGCTTTAGGATTAAACTGCTCGCAAACATCCGGATTTCCCCAATATATCGGAATGGAATATGCCTGAAAGGGATGATAAAGCTTTTCTGTAGTGTACCCGCTCAAAGAAGTATTCTCAAAAGCTATAGTAAACTTATATAGTTGCAAAAATTTTAATTTTGTTATAACCCAATTTTCGTTTGCCACCCTACGTTCGCCTGTAAGGTTACGTGTATATCGATCTTCTAATCCTACATCAATATTGTGTAATACGCTACCAGGACAATCCACCTGTTTATAGCGTGACAATAGTCGGCAGAACTTTGTACGCAATCGGGCGCCTTCGCCGGAATTTTCATTAAAATAAACAAAGTTACAAAATTTTCGTTGTGTCATGCTCGAAAGAGCACCACTTCTATCCTGAATTCTGGGCGATACTGGCTTTCCGACATTCCCTATAATCTCTCCAGCTCGGAAGTGCCTATCTCCATAACTTAAAGTATGGTAGTCAATAGCATAATCACAATCGTTAAAATTAGGCAAAACAGGCTCACCACTGATGCAAATTTTCACTGCATCCAGATAGGTTGTAAATGATGTTCCAAAGTTACCATAAAATAAAAACTCAGGCTTATCTGAAAAAATAATATTATAATCTTTTTGGAGTGCTTTTGTAATGTAATTTTCTCGGCAATTAAACTCAGATGGCATGTCAACAAACTTAATCAAAATGTTTTTTTTCATAGAAGCCCCTGCTTAAGTTTTCAATTTCTGGCTTCCCATGCCTCTTCAAAGGCAAAAGAAACATTGTGGATATCAAACCCTTTTGCTCTGACGCTCTCTATTCCACGCCTTCTTTCTAAGGAAGTCTTTACTTTCAAGCCAGTCAGCCATGGTTTATATCCGCCATTGATAGGTAAAAATTTTATATTTTGAGAGCACTGGACTTCGGGGGGCACCCCCTCCGCACATAAGACAGGCAACCCTGCACACTGGGCCTCCACAGCAGCAATGCCCAGTCCCTCAAAATGGCTTGGAAACATGAATACATCCATTGCACAATAGTATTTTTCAGGCATGCTGGTTGTCCCTAACAATAAGATATTTCTTTCAACACCGTTCTTTTGAGCTTCGGCAAGCAGACGGTCTTTATCTGGGCCCTCACCTATCAGCATAAGAACTGCGTTGGGATACTGTTTTAAAATTTCAGGCAAAAGTTTTACAAGAAATATCTGGTTTTTTTGATAACACAAGCGGCCAACATTTCCGATAATAAACGCATCTGATAGACCCATTTCTTTTCTAACTTTCTCACGGATTCCTTCGCTAAAACGAAATCGTTCAGTATCAATACCGTTTGGAATAAAGCGAAACGGTTTTTTCTGTAGGCTACTTTCTGAAAATAGAAACTTAGCAGCTTTACTTGAACATGCCCAAAAATCTGTGACAAATTCTGAATAATAGTTTTTGGAAATTGTATGTGCAACAAGTTTAAGTTCCTTTGTAACACTTCTGCGTAAATTTGTATTGTGGCTATGGGCAATTCTCCGAGGCACACCTGCATTTTTTGCGATGAAAGCATACCTTAGTGCAACTGCATGAAAAAGATTTAAATGTAAAACATCGTACCGCCGTGCTAAAAGTATTGAGCGGAATCTACGTTCATTTACCAAAGAATGCTGATGTCCTGAAAGCTCATGAAAATTTATATTTAGTTTTTCAAGTTTAGGTGTAAACACACTATCTTTTATTTTTTCTGCCACTAGATCGACTTCAAATCTAGATAAATCCATGTGACTTAATACATTTGTGAGAAAGGATTCTATTCCTCCGGATTCCCAAGTTTCACAAAAAAGGCATATTTTCTTTTTCACAATTCACATTCTCCAGCTATACACAGTTTGTACCCTTTTGCACTTTTTCCAATTGTATTACTAATGGAGAAGAAATTCAATCCCTTCATATTACACAATCTTCAGCTTGTATTGGATAATGAGGTCGTCAGATAACGATATCCCTGAGGAGTCGCTTCTACAGAAAGAGCAGCGACTCTTTCTTTGCGTGGCGGAGTGAATGAGTGGATAAGAAGAGTGCGTAGGAAATCTAACGGAGTTATGTTCTGTAAAGAAGCATGAGGAAACTATGACAGAAAATTTGAACCAAAGATTTCGTCATATGATGTAGATATTAACGAGAACGACACGGTGCTAGGCGCTATAGTGTTTTCTAACGGTCGGGGTAGCAGCGAAGAGCTACTGTTATTGTTTTGAATGTTTGGATGTCTGAGTGTCACAAAAGGTGATCTATTTGTAGAAATAGAAGCCAACGTCATAATATTTTAGGATCTGTTGACAGAGTTCCGCGTTGAGAATTTGGCTTTGTCAACAGATCCTTTCTGTGCATATAAATATTTTATGGCTCATGAGCAATAAAATCCGCATAGAGGCATAGTACCTCGGAAAGGTCTTGATAACCGCAGAGGCCAGCCACCTCTTCGGCGGGATGTCCTGCCTCCAACAGGCGGATTGCATAGTCGTGCCGGAAGTCAGTCAAGCTCAGATGGTTCATGTGAAGCGGCCGCAAGAGGTTCCGGGTCAAATAAAACAAATAGGGAACAGAGAGTGGACCCTGTTTCTGAGTGGTGTGTACGACATAGGCATCCGGGAATTCGACCCGCTCTGACAGGTAAGCGGCCAGATCTTCGGGAATAGGAATCGAACGGCCGGAGACATGCGCTGTCCTGGAGACGAGGTCGACATGCTTCCATTGTAGTAAGCGGATTTCCTTATAATGCAGGCCGAGTTGCCACGCCAAGCGAATAATCAACACATCTGGATAGCGCTCCATATGGAGCAAGTGAGACATAAGCTCCGGAGTGGGACGACTGGCGGCGATTGGGCGGAATTTTTCAGGCAGCATAAGGGGCGGAGCGGATTCCATGAAACCGGAACTAACAGCAAATTGGCGTATTTGGTTTAGAAGGGCAATGTGTTCTGGAAAGTTCTTGAGGCTACGGTGACTGTGCCGCAGCGCGCGCTGATAGTCTTGTACACGGCGCTGATTGAATTTACGCACATCGGAAAAGCCAAGCTGAGGCAAGAGATCTTTTATAAGGTAGGAGCGATAACGCTCCATCTGATCCGGAGGGGTATGGCCTTCTATACTGGATAGCCAGAGGGGAGCGAGCTCTTTTAGCAGGAGAGGCTTGGGTAGATCTTCAAACAGGCCGGAGGCATCAATCGCCCTGCTGACGTAAAAGTCTAAAATACCATAAAGAATACGGGGATGAAACTGAAAGCTGGAGGGAGCCCCACCCTTCTCTAAATAGTATACCCGGTATTGCTCCAGCATAACCCCATCCAGAAGCTGAAGATCTGTCTGTCCGAAATAGGGGAGAAGCGACCGCTCCAAAATGGAGTAGTAACGGCGGACGGTGGCTGGTTCGTTTTGCTCGGAAAACGAAGAGAGCCATTGTGGAACAACTTCCGCCAATTGCAGAGGAGGAAGCTGATATCCAAATAAATCTGGGGCGACCTTTGGGCTACCCAAGGAGACACCGTAGGCTACAAATGCGTGGAGAATGGGGAGATAGTCCCGGCGAAACGCCGCAAGGCTGACGCCACGTCGGGACAGACGTTGACGCAAATCCTCCACGACCGGCTGCTGAAGACGGTCAATTCGGTAATGGCCGGCCAAAGACAGCAGGGAAGACAGGGCATCGGAGCTTAGGGAGCCCGGCAGATTGGGTGCTGCATCCGAAAACGAGGGCATAGTATTCCTCCAGTGCTACATAGTGCCAATCAATTTTATATTATTATATCACGAATTTCCAATGAAAGAAAAGAATCGGTTGCAATATTACGCTTTCGTTACAAAGAGAGAGCATCCCTTGACGGGGGGCCCAGGCTCGTGTATATTATACACGTAAGTTCGCGAAGGGGAGGTTTCCTCCTCTCACGAACTAATAAAAATGAGGAGGAAATCCAAAATGAGAAACCTCAAGAGGGCTCTCAGCCTGGTAATGGCCATGGCCATGCTGATCGGCATGATGACCATCGGTGCCAGTGCTGTGAGCGCCAGCGATTTCACCGACGCGGATGAGATCGTCAACACCGAGGCCGTCTCCGTTCTGACGACTCTGAACGTCATCAACGGCAAGGAAGACGGCAGCTACTTTGATCCCACCGGGATCGTGACCCGCGCCGAGATGGCGAAGATGATCACCGTGGCTCTGCACGGCGGCGAGGAGCCCGTTCTGGGCACCAAGACCAACCCGAGCTACTCCGACATCAAGGGCCACTGGGCTGAGTCCTACATCGAGTACTGCACCAGCGTGGGCATCATTTCCGGCCGCGGCAACGGCAAGTTTGACCCGGCTGCCACTGTGACTGTGGCCGAGGCGGCCAAGATGCTGCTGACTGCCCTGGGGTACGATGCTGCCGTGTTCGGCCTGACCGGTTCCGACTGGCAGGTGAACACCGACGTACAGGCCAACAACGCCAAGCTGTATGAGGGTCTGCCTGCCAGCGTTACCACCTCCGATGCTCTGACCCGTGACAACGCCGCCCAGATGATCTACAATACTCTGGACGCCTACATCATGGAGAAGACCTTTGACAAGGTTCTGTCCAACGGCGAGATCTCTTACAGCTATAAGCTGTCCGAGACCAAGACCATGATGAGCGAGAAGTTCGGTGTGGTCAAGGTCGAGGGTGTTGTTACTGAGAATGAGTTCACCGAGGGCTCTGCGCTGAAGGGCAAGACCACAATGACCGTCACCAACGGCGATGCTGGTAGCACGAAGGGGGAGCAGAGCGTCTTTGCCAACGGCACTCAGACCTTTGCTGTCACCTCTGGCGCCGATGTGGTTGGCAAGAGCGTGACCCTGTATGTGAAGCCCGCCAAGAACACCAATGCCGCCTCCAAGGCGACTGTTGTGGGCTCCGCCATCATCAACAGCAACAATACGGTCTACACCACTGCCAAGGCTCTGGTTGACAACTCCAGTAAGTCCAACGACATTACCAAGACACTGAAGGCCGAGGGCCTGAAGTTTGATAACGCCAACGATGTCACTCTGTATACCAACTATGCTGACAGCACTCTGAATAACCCTGCTACTAGCGATCTGGCATCCCTGTTGAACACCAAGGGTGTTGAGGCCCAGTACATTGACAACAACGGTGACGGCATTGTAGATGTGGTTGTGAAGGTTATCAAGGCTTTTGGTAAGGTCACTGTCTACTCCGACGCTAAGGACGGTAGCCTGAGCATCTCCAAGCTGGGTAAGTACGGTGCTGACGGCCTCACTAGCGGTGCTGGTCTGTCCACCACCGACGCCAACGAGGATGTCTATGACTTTGCCAACCTGGGTGTGGCCAAGAATGACTATGTCTTCTACTATGAGGTCAACGGTGGCATGTGCTACGTCGAGGCCGCCAAGTCTGTAACCGAGGACATTACCGCGACCAAGGGTGACAGCATCTATGCCGGCGATACTGAGTACGGCACCTCCGACTTGGCCAGCACTACCGACCTCTCTGCTGAGACCGGTGCTCAGGCCACCTTGGTTAGTGCCGTGACTCTGGGCGAGGAGGCTGTCCTCTATCTGGATGCGGCCAACAGCGTGGTCTACGTGACCGATGCCGAGACCAGCAGTTCTTACCTGATGGTTACTGCCACCGCCCTGAGCAGTTACAAGGATAGCGTAACCGCCCGCGTTGTCTTTGAGGATGGCACCACCGGTGAGATCGAGGTCAACAAGCTGGACACCACCACTGTCAACAATAGCACTAATGCTTCCAATGTCCAGAGCCTGCTGGACAATCAGAAGATCGGTCCCAACACCACTGCTAAGGTTTACTCCTACACCAAGACCTCCGACAATACCTATAACCTGACCACTGAGACTACTGTTGTTGGAACTCAGGGTGCCGTTGACATTACTAAGGGTAACCCCACCGTTGTGTCCGGTCAGATTACCGCCAACAACGCTACCAAGTTCATCTTGGGTGACGAGGATGGTTACAGCGCCTACACTGGTATCAATAACGTGTCCAGCAAGGAGGACACCTCCGTGTTTGCAGTTGTGGGTACCAATAAGGTCGCTAAGGTCCTCTTTGCCTACGGCGGCACTGGTGCCGAGAACGCAGACAACTACATGTACGTCCTGAACAAGACCCCCTATGTCACCAGTGACGGCAAGAACGACGTTTACACCTACACTGTCATTCGTAACGGCGAGGTGACCACCATTGAGGGTACTTCTGCCTCCGTGTTTAGCGCCGCTGGCCTGAACAAGGTCACTCTGAAGGGCGACAAGGCCAACAGCGCGAGCACCAGCGGCGCTCTCATTGTTGCCTCCGGTAAAGCTACCACCGCTGGCGATGGCGTGCTGGCCATCAATAACGGTACTGGCTACTTCTACGATGAGAACACCGTGTTTATCCTGATCACCGGTGACGGTAAGGATGATGTAAATACCTCCGCTAGCGTGGACAGCATCATCACCGAGGGTGGCGCTCAGGATACCATCTCCATCCTGGTGGATGAGGATAACACCACCACCGCTCAGTACGTCTTCATTGAGCGCGGCTAATCCGGCAAGATACATAGACGTAACTAGAGGTTAGCTCTGATTTCACCCCCGCGCTTCGGCGCGGGGGTGTGTTTTTATCCCTTATTGTACCTATGCAGCTACACCTACGATCTGATATAATAGAAAGAGAATATGGAATTTTATCTCAGGAGGTGCCTGCATATGACAAGTTACACGCAAAGTGTATTCTTTACCTGGGGACATCTGCCCGGAATAAAACTATCACTCCTCTTACTGTTGCTGGCATTCCCGCTCCTTTATTGCTTCTATTGGGATGCGTTTGAGAGCAGCGGAGTTGTGCAAATGAAGGGGGTGTGGAAAAGACTTCCGTACGGGAAGCGAATCCGCGCGTTGGCTACAGTAGCTGCCTATGCATTGCTGCTTCTGGCTGGCATACCGCAGACAGGCCTACTGCAATCGCTGGACTTCCTGGATTGGGCCGCAGACCTCTATTTGAGACTGGAGCCGTTGCAGGGTATCGGAGTACTACTGGCGACACTGTATGCCAGGGTACTTCATGGAAGTCGGTACGAATATCTCCAAACCATCAACTTCGTGACTCGGCTTCTTATTTTTCTCTCTGTGTTCTCGACTCTCCTGGTCGGTCAGATTCCGCTCGTCTGGTACAATGTTCTGTGGTTTCTGCTGGTGGGCGTGATTTTTGCTTGGTTGGAGTTGGCCGCACTGCGTCCGCCCCCCGTCGGCTTGCCAACAACGAAGAATCTGTTTGACCCTGTTGCCGCTTATGACGGGCTTTTGCCGCTTCGGCAGGCGCAGGCCGACAAATTGGTCAATATTATCCGTAGCCAAAATTCCAGTGGCACCTCAATTTGCGTCTCCGGGCCGTGGGGGTGCGGAAAGACTTCGTTGATGTTGGGCGCGTTGGATAAGCTGCGCTGTGAGGGAGACTCGCGAAGTGATGAAGTCCTCTTTATCCGTGCGCTGGAGTTGGATACGCTGACTGCCCTGTTTACCTATGTGTTCGGTCGGATTAAGGCTATGCTGAAAGAGCGCGGAGCCTATGTCGGAGCCGGGAGTGAGTGTCAAAAGCTACTGGCCTCGGCGGGTGGCTTGATTACAAATGAGCGCATCACATCTCTGCTTGAATGGAAGCTTTTCCACACTGCAGAGGATTACCGCAGCCAGCATGACCAGCTAGAGCAGCTGATATGTGAGGTCTTTAAAGATGACAAGCTCATCATCGTGGTGGACGATATTGAGCGGTGTGCGCCGAAAAAGGCACTGGAATTTCTCTTCTTTATCAAAGAGTTTGCGGTCATGCGCTGCTGTATCGCGGTCTTTCTGACGGATTATGAGCATCTTCCAAACCCGACCGGGGGGCGGCTTCCGACGCATCACCGGACTTTTATGACAAGTTCTTCAATTACCGGCTCAATCTTGCGCCGATTTCCCCACTTGATGTAATACGCGTCCAGGAAAGCGGCCAGGATGCCAAAAGCCACTGGGAGAAGGTTGAGCCTTTATCTGTTATTTACCAGCGAATTAGGAGTATATTGACCCGTCGTTCAGAGGAGTGCCTAAAACATGCAGAGGACGTAGCAGAGGGGGCGGGGTGGGCAGAGCAAAGCAAGAAAAGCACATATTTATCTAAATGTGTGGAAAAGCTTGATGAATCCATGTCCCGGCCGCGTTCGGTAATAAAAGTCTGTGAAGCCTATCGAAATTGGGCGACACAGCTTCAGGAGATCTATCATAGGGTTCCGGCTGATCAATTGGACTGCTATTTTATCACAATCCCGCTGGGGGAGAGCCTCTTTTTCCTGTCCTATCTTGAGGCGTGTTTCCCACAAGAGTTCGACACACTGGTGCAAGGGGATGCCAGCATCTATCTGGATGAGCTTTCCGAGTGCAGTGATGAGGAGCCGAGGCCCTTCCTTGCTGAACTGATGCGTGAAAGCTTACTCCCGAAGGAGAGGTTACTGCCTTACCGCGATTACCGCCAAGAAAAAGGACGCCGCTTCCTCCGCATCCTGCTCCGCAGTCCACAGAGCCTGCCCGAAATCATGGATGGATTCACCTCGCAGGAGGAGGCGTGGTTCAATGCTGTACGGGAACGCAACATGGACGTTATAGCGGCGCAATGGGTTGAAATCATAAACGCTGTGGTGGAGTCCTACCCTAAACTTTTTGATGGCAGAAATCTTCTGGATACTCTGCTTCAATTCGGATGGGAGCAGGTGCGGGAGGAGCGCTGGGGCGCCGATATGCTCTTCCAGCTTTTTGACTTCTCCGTCTTGAGCAAGCACTATCTGGTAAGCGCCTCTGGGGTAGTCCCCTTTGTCGACGCATTCACATCTACCTACGATAGTGCTGGTGGAATTGAGCTACTGACGGGGCTGCCTCAAAGATCTCATCAGCTTGCCGTCTCATTTGCGCAGAATTATCTCTACCAGTTCGGCACCCCGTTCACTCGGGTGCTGGATTACGGAATGGAGGAAAAGGACTCAAAACGCTTTTTCCGCATGATAGAGATCGTCTCCGCAGATAAGGATTTCTACAAGATCCTAGATCGCTTTCTGCAGAATACCCGGTTGATTGAGCCATGGCTTGAGCGTATACCAGAGCCGCTCCATGGGGCAGACGGGCTGGAACGTCTTGCTCGCAGTGCGGAGGCGATTCTTGCGGAGAACGGGTTTTCTGGCTATGATGATGTCCGGTGTGAATTGGCGTGTATGTGGACAACCGTCGCAGAAATCAAAGCGCTCCTCCGCCTGCTCGACGAGCTTGAAGCTACCCTCAAGGAGGCTGAACGCGGCTTTCTCATAGGTGACCTCAGCCTTGAGTCCCTGCCCAAGGTCATCCGCAGTCTTAGCGAACGTATCCGCGCCTCAAACGCAGCGCAGGATGGCTACCTCCCGGAGGATTTGCGCAATCTTTTTGAATTCATTAATTTGCTGAATCCGGAAGAGGCTGAAGCGCTCCCGGATGAGTTGATTCCCCAGCTTCAAGCACTGGCGTCGGACTTCGCATCGGCCACCGGTTTTCCGGTTCACGCCTTCCGGAACGTGCTATTGAGGCGAATCCGCCGCAGCACGCCCAGGGAGGAATCCTTTGTTTGACAGAACAGGCCGTATGGGAGTAAAATAAAGTGTTATATTATCGGAAAGGGTGCCAAGAGGCATGATCAAAGAGAATCAGCGGATGCTGAACTACCTCAATGTATTGCTGGACGGCCTGATTCTGTTTTTTGCCATGCCAGTATCGTTTGTCATTCGGTTCTTCGTGTTCCGCGGAGGCGTAATTACAGTCCCGTTTGCCTCCTATCTCTGGCTCGCCGCAATTCTGACCCCGGTCTATCTGTTTACCTTTGCCGCCTTCAGCCTGTACGAGTCCTTCAGAAAGAAGCGCCTTTATCAGGAGCTTGGACGGCTCTTCTGGGCCTGTGCGCTGGATATGGTGCTGCTTCAGACCGCCCTGTTTCTGGCGAAGGGAGTTCACTTCTCCCGCGGTACGCTGGCAATCTTCTTTGTCCTGTCCTTTGTGGGGCTTTCTGGGAAGAGATATGTGCTCCGGACGCTTTTGCGATACTACCGCCAGCGCGGCTTCAACCAGAAGCACGTCGTTCTGGTGGGAGACGGCGTTATGGCCAAGCGATATCTGGAGACCGTGCAGAGTGACCGGGAGCTGGGCTATCTGGTGGACGGATATGTGGCCAACCGCGCTTCGCTTCACAGAATTAAGTACTACGGTGGTATCGGTGCACTGGAGCGGGTGCTGGAGCGGTGCCAGCCGGACGAGGTGGTGGGTGCGCTGTCGCCTGAGGACTTCCGCTACACCCCCGTCCTCATCGAGGCCTGTGAGAAGGCCGGCGTAAAGCTCTCCATAATTCCCTTCTATGCGGAATATATGCCCTCCAATCCACAGTTTGACGATCTGGACGGAATTCCTCTGATGAATATCCGCCGCATTCCGCTGGACAACTGGGTGAACGCGTTTTTGAAGCGTCTTTTGGATGTTGCGGGTTCGCTGGTACTGATCATCTTCTCCTCCCCACTGATGCTCATCGCCGCGGTCGGAGTCAAGCTCTCCTCGCCCGGACCGGTGATCTTCACTCAGGAGCGGATTGGTCGGAATAAGAAGCCCTTCCGAATGTATAAATTCCGCTCCATGAGGGTCAATGACCGGCAAGATACCGGCTGGAGCCGCGACCGGGATGACCGCAAAACCAAATTCGGTGCCTTTATCCGAAAGTGCTCCATCGACGAGCTTCCGCAGTTTTTCAATGTACTTAAGGGCGACATGAGTCTCGTGGGGCCGCGCCCGGAGGTACCCTACTATGTGGAGCAGTTCAAGGATGAGATTCCCCTTTACATGGTGAAGCACCAGGTGCGCCCTGGCATCACTGGCTGGGCACAGGTCAATGGGCTGCGCGGGGACACCTCAATTAAGGCGCGTGTCGAGCACGATATTTTCTATATTGAGCATTGGACACTGGGATTCGATATCCGAATTTTGTTTATGACCCTGTTCAAAGCACTGATCAACAGCGAAAGATTGACGTAAAGGTGGAACGACATGAGTAAGAAGCAAAGCAAAGCCGCCCGCAGAAAAGAGCAGGCAGCCGTTGGCCGCCAGGGCGGTGCGGAGCAGCGGCCGATTTCGGAGGCTGCCGCTCCGCAGCCGACCATCCCAGTGCGCCAGTCGCCTCAAGCCCCATCTCCCGCGCTTGACCGCAAGGCCCTGTTGTGGTGCCTCATCCCAGCCGTTCTGCTCTTCCTTTTCCTGGCCTTCCAGGGGGGAGGGGATGACCGTGTGCTGGCAATCGTGGCTGCGATAGCTCTCGTAGCCTGCTCTGTGGGGAAAACTCCCATCGCCAATATCGCCCAACGGCTTTCCATCCCCGCGCTGGTGGTGTGCGCCTACCTACTGCTGAACGCCGCCGCTGGTCTGTACAGCAAATTTGGAAGCTTTGCGGCCCCCGAGTTCGGCAAGATCTTGGCCTCCTTCTGCATCTTCGCCATTCTTTTGTTTCGGGTAAAGCAGGGCTGTGGCCGTCAAGTCGCCGCGGTCCTAGCCACCCTCACTGCCGCCTTCTCCCTGATCAGTATTGATGCTGCCTCCCTCAAGCTGTTGAGCGGTGTCTATATCCGTATTCTGGACGCGTTGGGCTGTAGCTATGGCTCCATGAGCACCGGCTACGAGGCGGGCATCCGCATTACTGGTATATTTGGAAACCCCAATGTGCTGGCCGGGATTTTGGCCTTCGGTGTATTCCTGGGCCTCTATCTGGTCCTGACGGCCAAAAGCCGACGCGGACTTCTGGGTTGCGCCCTGCTGTTGGAGGTCAACGCGCTAGGTTTCCTGCTGGCCTTCAGCATGGGTGCAATCGGCATGTTCCTCGTCTCCGTGGCCATCTACTTGATTTTTGAGGCACGTGATCGCCGGTTACCCCTGCTAGTTTTGATGCTTGAGACCGCAATAATCGGCGTGGTGATAGCCTTTCCCTCTTTCGCGGGGCTGGGTAGCAGCGGCGGAGCGGCTTGGCTTCCCGTCCTGGCCGGACCGCTGGGCGGCGTCCTTCTTTGGCTGCTTCATGGCTGGCTCGGAGTGCGGCTCGGCGAGGCGCTGAACCAGCGGCCCCGCCTCGCCCTGGGTGCCGCCGTTGGCGTTGTACTCCTGGCAGTGGGTTACGTTCTCCTGGCCTTCAATGTAACCGGCCCCTATCAGCTCCAGCCTGGTGAGATCCTGCGCCGCTCGGTCTATCCCAGCGGCGGCGAGTACCGCCTGGAAGGTGACTGGTCCGGCGAGGTCATGGTGACTGTGGAAAGCCAGAATGATTCGCAAACCATCATGCATACCAGCACCATGCTCTATCAGGGGGGGCTGGCCGAGGCGGTGTTTACCGTTCCAGAGGACAGCAAAGTGGTCTACCTGAATTTTATCAGTCCGCAGGGGGCAGTTCTGGACCAGGTGTCACTGTCAGGCGGCGAGCAGGTGAAGCTGGGATACCGTTTCCTTCCCGGCTTTGCTGCAAACCGGATTCAGGGCCTTTGGGCGAATCAAAACGCCATCCAGCGCACGGAATTTTTCCGAGACGGTCTGCGCATTTGGCAGAAGAGTCCCGTCATTGGCAATGGCCTGGGCAGCGTAGAAGGACTGGTGACCAGTGTCCAGCAGTTCTACTATGAAAGCCGCTACGTCCACAATCACTATATTCAGCTCCTGGCTGAGATGGGGCTTCCTGGGCTGCTCTGTTTCCTCGCTGTCATCGGCGCAGCGGCAGTAACGCTGCTCAAACGCCGTCGGGAGGGTGAGGGCGACCCCCTCCTCGCCGCTCTGGCCGCCTGTCTGGCCATGATGTCCCTCCACGCGGCGGCTGAGGCGGTCTGGTCAATCAGCGTCTATCAAACCTTTGCCCTATCCGTCCTGGCGCTCCTGTGTGTCGTCTATGGTCAGCCTGTCGCCAAGCTGACCGGAAAGGGAATTGCGTGGATCTTCTCCCTGCTGCTCTGGGGCGTTACACTCATATTCGCTTGGTTTTTGGGCGGCAATCTCTCCGCGGAGTTGGAATACAGCCAAGTGAAGGCGGGTACCCGTCAGCAAACGCCGTACACCATGACGCAGCTGGCACGCAAGGATCACTATAATTGGGCCCAATACAAGCTGGACATGGCCGTAAACGCCTGTGACTCTGAAGTCCCGGAGTTTGCTGAGACTGCTGCCACATATGCCATCCAAGTTCGGGAATTGGGAATCTATTCGATCAATTATAGCCTATCTGCTTATTTCTACAGCACCTTGGGTCAATGGGATCAGTTCTTTGCGGCCACCCGTGAGGGGATCTCCCAGGCGGCCTCTCGTGCAAGTGCCTGGCAGGAGATCTTCTTCCTCTATGAGGGCTTCTTCCCTGGCGAGGAAGCGGAAAATGCCGCATGGTATGCCCAGCAAGTGCTTATGTTTTATGATATGCTCCAGCAATACAATGATGGAAGAATGGAACAGATTACCCTGGTAGACCAGAATATGACCTTTATTCAACACATGCAGCACCTCGCTGGTGTTCGCCAATAAAAGTATGCCCCTTAGTATTCCGTTTGGAGTTTGAGGGCCTCGCCTTTTCTTTGTAAGCGTAAAATAAAGGAAAAAACACAAGGGCTGGTATTGTTCCGCCCTTGTGTTTTAATTTAGCTCTGCACTTCTCAGTTGCCCGGATAGATTACCTTGTTGGCGGCAATGCGGTATAGCCAGGTACGGAAAGATGCCCGCTCCGCCTGATAGCTAGGCAGAGAGTGCAGGACTGCGATGAAGATGGACTGGGGCAGGTCCATAGCGTCTTCCTTGCTTCCGATCTGGCGGTAGACAAAGCGGTAGATCTCGGCATAGTAGGATTGAATCAGCTGTTCCGCTGCCTCCCGGGAGTTTCGCCGCTGGATAGCCCTGATCCATGTCTGTTCCCGCTCCATCGCCTCACCGCCTTTTACAGGTATATTCGTATTTCAGAGTACCATCGTTTCAGAAAAATAATTGAAATCATAAAAGGGTCATGTTACCATGGAAACAACAAAAAGCGAGTAATTCTGGAGGTGAAAGTATGACCGCGGCAGAGTTTATAGCCGCATTTGCGGAAGAAAGCAAGAGCTACAACATCTTTGAACACCACGAACTGATAAAAGCGGTCAAGGGATGCGACGAAGCATTGAAAAGCACATTTTTCCCCAAAAATGAAACGCTCCCCTGTCCTGATAGCTGCAGTGAACTTGCGGTCAAGCTTGTCTGCTATACCATCACAAAGATTACAGACTATGGCTTTAACAAGTGCATCAACGGGATATCCTATCCCACTGTAATCGGAACGCTGCTTTGCGGAAACGATGCGCTGGGTAAATGGGTACTGAGACGCTTTATCGACAAAATGATAAGCCCCAGTGATTTGACAGACGACTTTAAAGCTGAAATTTTTACCATCATTACAACAAGTCATTATGTGTTAGGGACTATCCTTGAAATCGAATCAGGTAGCCGGGAAAAGGCAGTCCTGTTGTTTAGATTTGTAAAAACCTACATGCCGTCAAGATATAAGGAATTCTATTCTGCATTCCCTTCCGAAAAACAAAACCTGATTGAGGCACTCGCTCAAACTCCCTATTTTAACAGCTACGCCAGCGATGACAGGCTTTATCTTGATATTAAGGACGATGTGTCCACTGCGATCAAACGGCAAACTAACATTCGAGACTATACTATCCGACAGGAGTCCCATGGGTATTTTTGCGCCGGAGAGGCCTACACCGTACCTGCCATTACTGAAACACATCACGAATACGATGTGGGCGAAGCTGTGCTGAAGTGGCTGAACAGTAATATTGTGTGTCAGTACAATCTGCGCAGTGAATATACCTTGAATAACCACATCCATAACTGTGAGAGCCAAAGGGAAAATACCGGAACAGGCTGTGTAACTGCCCAAACTCTGATTACGATGTCCGATGGCATGACGAAGCCCATCATCAGTCTGCGCTCGGGTATGAAAGTACGCAGCGCAGGTGGTATTTCTGTGCTTTCGGATGAGTTTATTGTAAACCGCCGGCTGAGAACCCTGTACGGGATCAACGAGTTAGAGCCATTTATGTCGCCAGAGCATGCGGTGATGACTACTGAGGGCTGGAAAAGTCTTGCCCCCGAACAATCCAACCAGATCAACTCCTATTATAATGTAACTCTGCTGCGTCGGGGCGACCAGGTATTTACCCTGGAGGGGACTGTGCGGGTAGAGAAAATTACAGTGGCACAAGCGAAACCAGAGGAAAATTTTACGGGATATGACCTGCATTTTATCAGTGGAGAGAAATCCTACTACGCCAACGGACTGTTGGTGCTGCTGAATTATCCCGACATTACACTGGCGCGGCTGATGCGGGCCCTTGAGGGGATGGAGGCCGGGCGCCGCCGCCGCTTTCTCACGCTGTTTCAAACAGAACGGGACCTTTTTGACGAGTTGCTTCCAAACGGATTAACAGCTTATTTTGAGGAGTGTGCATATGAAAAGTTTAAAGACGATTTCGATGAACTGCTTTAAAATTCACACGGCCAACCGGGAATTTTCCCTCTACGGAGGGCTGCTCTATCTGGACGGCACTCCGGTACAGAGCTATTTTTCCAAAAATATGTTCTATTGGGAGGCAGAAAAGGAGCGTGGAGCTCTCTATCTGTACCATCATGGGCTGATGGCCCAAGTAGTTCTCCAAAAAGACGGAGTACGGGAAATACATAACGCCTCCACCGAGCAGCATTACACCATCAGCTACCGTCAGCAGGGAAAGTCCGCCGATGCTGTGGTGGAGGTCTGCTTTGGCATTTGTTTCGATACCAGCCAAAGGTCCCATTACTACTGTGGAGTAATCTATAATGGTAAGGAAATCATTTGCGTACCCAAAACGGACAGGGAGAAGATCAACCAGCGCATTATGTCGGTGGATGTCACCGAGCAAGGCCTGCTCCATATTGTGATTGACTCCAGCGGCTACAAGGATATGACAGCCGGGTTCCCAATTTCCCAGTTGGACATGGTGTTTGACGCCACCTATAACACCTGCAATACCACGGTCACAGAGGGCGAGATCAAGGTGGAACAGTGCCAGGCCAACTTGGACCTGTGGGAGATGCAGCAGGTTTCTCCTACCCTGAAGGGCAAACTGCGGATGAAATACAACAGCAAGTTCGACTTGGGGGAGCACACCATTACTATTACGGTTGACAGCCTGAAGAAGAATGGCGGTGATCACTACTACGGCAGTGTAGATTATGGGCAGACCCAGATTGTTGCCATCCCCTCTACCGACGAGGCAAAACTGGCTCAGGATATCTTTTCCTGCGAAATACTTGCGGGGAAATGGAAGCTCTCCGCGAAAGGCCTTTCCTCTTTTGAAAGCGGCTGCTACGCCGATTCTCTAACCGTATGGGAGGATTCCCTGCGCCCTGCCTTTGTATATGAAAAAGTGTCGCAGATCGTCAAATACTCCGCCACAGGCCATATCAGGCTCCCCCAAGCACTACAAAATCGGGACCGGCGTTTTTGTGTGGACAAGCTGGCTGTTGCCCGCCTGAAGGAAAACTGTCTTGCGAACGGGTTTGATACGGCCCCTCTTTCCGTGGACGATTTATTTACCCTGTCTGCCCCTCCACAGATGCAGATTGAGGATCCAGACAACCCAGGCCAATATCTGACGGTGGATGGTCAGCAGCACGTGCATCAAAAGTCCACCGAACTGTTAAGCTGGCTGGCCGCCTACTATACTGCCGGTGTGGAGAGCAGCGACAAACAGCTGACCTACGCTGACCTCTACGGATATACCAAAGACTATGCCAAAACTCAGATCATCCAGGTCAGTCCTGCCATTATTACGGAGATTGAAGCAGAAGTAGATGAGAAGGGCAGGAAATATGTAGTAGAATTCCTCAAGATGTTTTCAGATATTATCTTGTCCAGTTCCTACGCCAGTTCCAGCAACAAATATATCCAAAAAGGGTTTGCGAAGGTGACCAAGCCGGTAGAACGCTGTCAATACTATATGGCCAATAATCATCCGGGCGCGATGCAGCATGAAAAGGGCTATCAGGTGGCCATGAGTATTATCGACCGCTATGTCTATATGAGCCTGGTTCCTCGTCTCAAGGATTATTATGGGGAACAGTCCGAGCAATGGGCGGAAGATCTCTATTACGCCGCGCTGGACCGACTGGTCATGCTTCAGCTACAAACCATCGGCGGCAGCAACCGCGGCACTCACCTTGCAAAAATGCTGTCGATCCTGGACAGCCGGAAGCATGTTTTAAGGCAGTCACAGCACGGTGATCCGGTTAAGGACGACGATGGCAAAGATGTAGAAATGCCTTATGGCGCGGCTCTTTATGCCCAACTGTTCAATATGTCGCTGTCTGAGGTGGGCAACAGCTTTCAGGGGCCGGATAGCGAGGCAAATTTTTTTAAAATTATGGAGATCGTGTTCGGTGACCTGTATGACAAAATCACTGGCGGCCAGCCCTCCGATATCCCGGAAGATGTGTTCAAAGAGCTGCAAAAGATCCTTGAGATTGACCGGGATATCTTTATTGTCGATCAGCTTTGCCAGTTGGAGGAGTATCTGAACTTCTCCATGCTCACAGCGGACCTGGTAAGCTCTATTGTCAAATACGGTGCGGCAACAAATGTGTTCGGCAAGATTACATTCTGTGCCATGTACGCGATGATTGGTGCCTCTTTCAGTTCAGTCTTTACACAGTGGGACAGCCTGACGGATGCTGAGAAAGCTGAAGGCATTCTTTCCTGTATCTTTTGCATTGTAGGTGTGGCGCGGGAGGCGGTCACCTGGAGATCGGTCTCCCAACTGGTTGACCCCAGCACCCCCCCTGACATACGGACCCAGGCGGCCTACCGTCTGAAATACGGAGGCACAGACCTTGAGGCCATCAAGAACGTGATCCCCCAAGACCCTGCCAACCCCTATGATCTGTCCCAATGGCTGAATTCCGCGTCAAAGCAGTATTCCCTGGATATCCATGATCCGTCGGGTGTGAAGGTAAAGCTCTCCTTCTGTTCCAAGGTTTTCGTTTGTCTTGAGATTTCGTTTCGGGTGATGAATGTGTTGCTGTTGGGGTATGCGTTTATTATGTCAACCCTGTCTCTGGCAGAGTTGTTTAAGTACGATTACTCCGAAGCTTTGCGTGCGGTTTCGGTTATCAATACCATATTGCTGGCTGTATCTTTTGTGCTGGAGTTGGCGGATATGGGGATTCGCATTGGAATTATCACAGCTTCTGCACAGATTGCGTCCGTAATTCCAGGCGTTGGCTTGGGAATCATGCTGCTCGCGTTTGTGTTTACCATCGCCGAACTGATTCTGAAGAAGGACGAGGTCAAACCTCCAATCCAGCTAATTATTGAAGAACATTTGGCTAAAACTGTGGCAGCTTTGCCTGAGCCTCCGTCGGATTGGGAACAGGCAAATTTGGCGTTGGCCTGATATTATAGCAGTATCCAAAATTATTAACATTGATCGGTGAAGGACACAGGGACGGAGCCCCCTGCTCTACTAGTGAAATGTTATACACGATCATCCCAGAAATCTATCCCTATCTGCCCATGAAAAATTCTGCTTATCGCGAGAACAAGTAATGCAGTAAAAAAGCAAGTGACCGATTCAAAATATCAGTCACTTGCTTTTACTGTAGTGTATAGTAACTATTCAGCCAAAGCAGGTCTAGCGTAAGCATAAAAATGAAATAAAAACACAGAGGCGAGGGAAACCCTCGCCTCTGTGTTTCAAAAGGATTTAGATGCATACTATGTCACGCTGTCCAGGATAGATTTTTCTTGCTTTTTTGCAACCTTTCCAACCCAGGTGCTGGCCGCAGCGGTCACAGAAGAACATAGCGCCCCTCATCCTCAGTATGAACAAATGGCAGATCAAGATATCCGGCACACCTCCGGCGCTTTCTCCGGCAGCAGTTGCTCCGCCCATCCGGGTCCGGAGGCCGCCATTGTCGGCAAGCTCTGCAGCACCCACACCAGATAACGGTACGGGTCCAGCCTGCTCTCCTTTGCCGTCTCAATCATACTGAAGATCACAGCGCTGCCCTGTGCCCCGTTGGGCGTATTGGCAAACTGGAAGTTCTTCCGGTCCATTACGAAAGGCTTTATGCTGCGCTCAGCCCGGTTATTGGAGATTTCCAGCCTCCCTTCCTCCAGATACCGCCTCAGGTATGGCCACTGCTCCCGCAGATAGTGCAGTGCTTTGCCGAGAGCAGACTTTGGCGCTGCCTTCTTCGTTTCCGCCCATGCCAACAATGCTTCAAGAAGGGGCTTGGCCCGTTCATGCCGTTGCTGGTACCGCTCTTCCACAGTTAAATTGGAAAATTCTTTCTCCAGGGCGAACAGGGCATTGCAGTACCGCTGGCCCTCCAGCGCCGTACTCTCCGCTTGCTCCTGTTTGGGCAGAGACTTCACCGCCTCGTCAAATTTTCGCCTCGCATGCGCCCAGCATCCCACCACCCGGATCCGCTCCGGCAGGCTGTGGTAACCGGTGTAACCGTCCGCATGGAGCCGCCCGGTAAACCCTTCCAAAAACGTCTCCGCATTCCTCGGTTTCCGGTTGGGGCTGTACTCATACAGCACAATCGGGTGTTCCGCATCCCAGCCTGTTCTGTACAGCCACATATAACTCTTACTCCGAGCGGATTTCCCCGGTTCCCGCAGAACCTGCAGCGCCGTCTCATCCGCATGGAGTACATCCCGCTACACCAGTTTCCGGTGCAACTCCTCATACACCGGTAGCAGTCAGTCCTCCGCTGCCCGCAGGATCCAATTAGACATGGTCTGTCGAGAGAGTTTTACCCCCTGTCGGTTCCATTCCTGCTCCTGTCGGTACAAAGGGGAGCCCATTACAAACTTCTGCACCATAATATGGGCAATGGCCTCCGCTGAGGCGTGACTGCCGGAGATAACGGGAGTTGCCTTCTCAGTTTTCACTACCGGCATCTTTATCTCTTCTTCCTTACAGCGCTTGCAGGCGTATGTATAGTACCAATCTTCCCGGATCTTTATTTGTGCCGGGGTCATTACCAGACTGCGCCGCACTTCCTTACCAATCTCGCTCATTTCCGTTCCACAGGTAGGACATACCAATTCCTCCGCCGGCAAACGGTGCTCCACCACCTCCACCGGCACATCTTCCGGCAAGACCTCCTCCAGCCGAGAGGAACGTTTCTGCCGGGTATGGGCAGAGCCACAGTGGTTGTTGCCTGTGCCCTTTTCTCCGTGGGCCGCCATGCCTCCGCCTCGTTAAACAATAGGCTCAGTTGCTCATAACCCTCTTCGCCACGGAGAGCTGATCGGACAAATCGCATCACAGCAAGGATCTTCCCAGCATGGGAAAGTCTTTTTATCTCAACGCAGGGAAGGATCAAATGCGCATTTATGCGCAAATATCCGGAGTGGTAACGGTTGGTCTGGGGAGAAAGTGTTGAGTCCCAAGGAACAGGCGGTTCTGCCCATTCTGCTCAATAAAATGCCCGAAAATACGCATTTTGAACCTAAAATAGAGATACAGCACCCTGGGGCACAGGGGTGGAAAATCTTTTTTGAGCCGGATATCAGGGGTTACAGCCCATTGTCGGAAAACTGGCATCACGTTTGCAATAAGACAATGGCAGTTCCCGGTGAACAGGGATATGCAGACCGGTCTCACTGCAAACGTTGAAGAGGAGGATCTACAGATGGAAAAGCAACGATTTTACATGCAGCCGTCGGTATTGATCAAGATCCTGGTATGCGCGGCAGTCATCGCCGCCTTCTGGTTCGCCCCGCCGGTGGCCCCCCTGACCGAAATCGGCATGCGGGTCATTGGCGTATTTATCGGCGTGATCCTATTGCTCTCCCTGGTGGACACGGTGTGGCCCGCCATGCTGGCCGTGGTGTTGCTGGGCCAGAGCGGCGTATGCACCATCAATGAGGCCATTTCCGGCTCCATCGGCAACTGGATCATCTATTTTGTGCTCATGAGTTTCATCATGACCCACGCCCTCAACGAGTCGGGCTTCACCGACCGGCTGGTGGCCAAGTTCATGAGTATGAAACTGGTCAGTAAAAGCCCCTGGATCTTTACCATCTCTCTGGGCGTGCTGGGTATGCTGCTGGGCTGCTTCATGGATCAAGTGCCCGCCACCGCCTTCATGCTGGCCTTTGTCTCCCGCATCTACAAGGAACTTGGCTACACAGGCAAGGACTCCTACCCCCATGTGGCCAATATCCTCACGGTGTTCGGCGTCAACGTCGGCGGGGCCATGACCCCCATCTCCCACTCCCTGGCCATTCTGGGCATCGGCATCTATGAAGGAGCCACCGGCAACACCCTGAGCCTGTTCAGCTATCTGGCCTTCGGCGTACCCACCGGCCTGATCCTGTTTGTGCTGCTGTGCATTGTGGTGCGGCTGCTCTCTCATCCCGATATGTCCAAATTTAAGGATTTTAAGGTGGAGAACGTGCTCAAGAAGCAGGGCCCCATGAGCCTGCGGGAGGGCACCACCGCCGTCATCTTCTTTGTCACCGTCATTATGTGGATCCTGCCCGGCATCCTGACCATGATCAGCGACGCGGCCTGGATCGCTACCTTTAACAGCCTGGGCATCACCTTCTGGGCCATTCTCTCCGTAGTGGTGATGGCGGTGGTCCAGATCAACGGCAAGCCCCTGCTGGACGTGAAGACCGTGGTCAACCAGAGCATCAACTGGGGTATCCTGCTCTTCATCAGCATCGGCGTCTATCTGGGCAGCGCCATGAGCGCCGAGTCTACCGGTATCGTGGCGGCCATCCAGCAGAACATCACCCCCCTGACCCAGAGCGTGGCCCCCATCGTGGTAGTCTTCCTCATCGCCGCCGTATCCATCATCATGACCAACTTTGCCTCCAATGTGTCCACCATCACGGTGATGACCGGCGTGGGCGTGGCTCTGGCCATGAGCAGCGGCGGGGCCATCAGCCCGGTGGGTATCGCCCTGGTGACCACCATGTGCGGCTCCTGCGCCTACCTGCTGCCCCCTTCCTTTGCCACCATTGCCATGCTCCACGGCCATGAGTACAGCAGCCGCAACAAGATCTACCTGTTCGGCATCCTGATGATCGTCATTACCTCCATTGTCATCGGATTCATCGGCTATCCCATCGGCTGCGCCCTCACCGGCGGCTGATAGAGACAAAAAAGGACCTGCCGCCAAGGCAGGCGGCAGGTCCCCGCTCAGGTTCCGTCCTCCCGGTCGCTCCTGCGGTAGCGGCGGGGGAGATGGTACCGGCTCAGCTTGCGGATGAGGGTGGACACGCTGATGCCCAGCCCGGCGGCGATCTCGCTGAGGGTGCGCTCCTCGTCCAGATGGCTGAGCAGCACACTGGCCTCCAGCCGCTCCATGGTCTCCTTCAGGGTGTGGGCGCTGTCCAGGTTCACCGTCGGCTCGGACGCTCCGGCCAGCTCCCGGGGCAGATAGTCCACGGTGAGCACGTCTCCGGGACAAAAGACATACATCCGCTCCACCACGTTGTTCAGCTCCCGTACATTGCCCGGCCAGGCGTAGTTGGTAAAGATGCGCTGTACCCGTACGTCCAGCACCTTGCGCCCCCCGTTGGTGTGAGCCAGCCGCTCCAAAGCGTGGGCCGCCAGGGGAATGATGTCCTCCTTCCGCTCCCGCAGGGGCGGGATGTGCACCGGGATCACGTTGAGCCGGTAGTACAGGTCCTGACGGAAGCGGCCAGCGGCCACCTCCTCCTTCAGATCCCGGTTGGTGGCGGCGATGATGCGGGCGTTCATGGGCAGCGCCTTGACGCCCCCCAGCCGGAAGAAGGTCCGGTCCTGGAGCACGGTAAGCAGCTTTACCTGGAGCTGAAGGGGAAGCTCTCCGATCTCGTCCAGGAACACGGTGCCCCCGTCGCCCAGCTCAAAGATGCCCGGCTTGCCGTGCTTGTTGGCTCCGGTGAAGGCTCCCGCCTCGTAGCCGAAGAGTTCCGACTCCAGCAGATTGTCCGGGGTGGCTCCGCAGGAGAGCTTTATAAAGGGTTTGTCCGGGCCGGAGAACTTGTGAACCATGCGGCAGAACACGTCCTTGCCCACCCCCGACTCACCGGTGATGAGGACGGTGGACTGGACGCTGCCGATGCGGTAGGCCAGCTCCGCCAGCCCCCGCATCTGTCGGCTTTCCCCCACAATGTCGCAATCTTTCAACATCACCTGCAGCTCCTCCAGACGCTGGTGGAGCTTCTGGCTGGCCTCCTCGTGCTGCTTGACCACCTCGTCGTAGCGCAGGTAGCTCAGCTCCAGTTCCCGCCGCAACTCGGTCAGGTCGGTCATGTCCCGCAGGTTGGCCACGATGCCCCGGAAGGTGTCCGTCCCCTTTTCGTAGAAGGGGAGGACCGTGACCATGATCTCCTGATTGGTGTCCGCCCGGTAGCGCACCAGCTCTGTGATGGGTTGCCTTGTCTCGAACACTTTGATGGACATCCGGGCAAGAGGACGGCCAATTTGGATCAATTCAAAAATGTTTCGGCCCAAAATACTCTCTTCAGAGAATCCGGTCATCTCGCAGTAGGCCCGATTCACATAGGCGATGGTTCCCGTCTCATCGGTATATGTGAAGCCGTCGTAGGAGGTGTCCAGGATCTGGTCCAGCACGCCGCTCTCCACCAGCCGGTCAAATTGGGATTTATCCATACCGCGCTTCCTCCTTGTTTCTGTGGCGTCTGTCAGGTTCTTATTGTATCACTGCAAATTCAGTGCCAACTCCCAGCATGCCCGAAAACCCGCCTGTCTTGCGGCCGGCGGAGAAAAACACCGGATGTAAATATTCAGTTCTGCCCATTTGTGTTTGCATGAATGGGCGAATATGCCCATTTAAGTTTAAGGAGGGGATCACGATGAAAGACACCATACCCCCGCTGACCAGCCTGGACCGGATCTCCAACCAGGTGATCTGGAAGGGGTGCGGCTACAGCGATGACGACATGGACCGGCCCATCATCGGCATCGCCAACGCCATGTCCGATATGGTGCCCGGCCATACCGTTCTGGACCAGGTGGCCCGGCAGGTAAAGTACGGCATCTACCGGGCGGGAGGCACGCCGGCGGAGTTTGGCACCATCGCCTGTTGCGACGGACTGGCGGGCGGCCACAGCGGCAACAACTATGTGCTGCCTTCCCGGGACAGCATCGCCGACAGCATTGAGATCATTGCCCGGGCCCACCGGCTGGACGGCCTGGTGCTGCTGGGCAGCTGTGACAAGATCGTGCCCGGCATGCTGATGGCCGCCGCCCGGCTGGACCTGCCCTGCATCTTCGTGCCCGGTGGTAGCATGTTCTCCGGCCCCGGCTACGCCGATCAGGAGACCTCGGACACCACCAGCGTCAGCGAGGCCATGGGACGGCTCCAGGTGGGGGAGATGGACGAGGCGGGGGTGCGGCGGTTGGGCCATGTGTGCGCCCCCACCTGCGGCTCCTGCCAGTTCATGGGCACCGCCAACAGCATGTGCTGCCTGGCCGAGGCTCTGGGCATGACCTTGCCGGGCGGAGCGGCGATCCCTGCCGTGTTCAATGAGCGGCTGCGCTGCGCCCTGCGCAGCGGCCAGCAGATCGTGGACATGGTGCACCGGGGCATCACACCCCGGAAGATCATGACCTGGGAGGCTCTGGAGAACGCCATCATGCTGATGATGGCGGTGGGGGGCTCCAGCAACACCGTCATCCACAGCTGCGCCCTAGCCCACGAGCTGGGCTTTGACACAAAGGACGTGCTGGACGCCTTTGACCGGTTCAGCGAGACCATCCCCCTGCTGGTGAAGATTAACCCCGCCACCCACCGGTACGACGCGGTGGACTTCTACTATGCCGGCGGGGTGACCCAGGTGCTGCGGCAGTTGGGAGAAAAACTCCACCGGGAGGCCCTCACCGTTACCGGGCGCACCATCGGGGAGGAGGTGGACGCCTATCGCAGTCCCTATCTGCCCAACGATGAGCTGATCCGTCCTCTGGACCGGCCCCACAGCACCCTGGGCGGGCTGGCCATCCTCCGGGGCAATCTGGCCCCGGACACCGGCGTATCCAAGCCTGCCGCCATCCATCCGGACGTGCGCCGCTTTACCGGCAAGGCCATCTGCTTTGACTCGGAGGACGCCTGCGTGGAGGCCATTGAGGCCCGGAGGGTCCACCCCGGCCATGTGGTGGTCATCCGCTACGAGGGCCCCAGGGGAGGACCGGGCATGAAGGAGCTGTACAAGCCCATGAAGACCCTCTACGGCCAGGGCTTGGCCCGGTCCACCGCCGTCATCACCGACGGACGCTTCTCGGGCACCAACAACGGCTGCTTTGTAGGGCACATCTCCCCGGAGGCCGCCGCCGGCGGACCTCTGGCGCTGGTGGAGGACGGAGACGAGATCACCATCGACGTGGAACAGAAGACCCTGGAGCTCCATGTCAGCGAGGAGGAGATGGCCCGCCGCCGGGCGGCGTGGCGTTATCAGCCTCCCAGGCTGATAGGCTATCTGGCCCGCTACGCGGCCATGGTCAGCTCCGCCGACCGGGGCGGCATCCTTATCCCCGGAGAGACAGGAGGAATGGAACATGAAACCGCTGAATGAATACGGCATTGATCACGTGGGCTTCATCGTGCCCGACCTGGAGGAGGCGGTGCGCCATGTGGAGGAACAATACGGCGTCAAAAGCGTGGTGCGCATGTCGCCCTACCTCCAGCACGCCTGGACCAGGGGCGTGTACCACCCCCAGCAGTGCAAGTGCGCCATGGTCACCCTGGCCGACCACTCCTGCAAGCTGGAATTTCTGGAGCCGGTGACCGAGGGGGGCTACCACTGGGACTACATCCAGGCCGGAGGCAGAGGCATCAACCACATCTGCTTCAAGGTCCACGACTTTGACCACTGGCAGGAGCACTTCCGGGCCCTGGGTCACAACCTGTTCTTCGGCTATGAGGACGAGGACCAGGAGAACGGCTACCGCCGCTGCCTGTATGCCAGGGATCCGGTGCTGGACATGGTGTATGAGATCAAGGAGATCAACCGCTACCGCGACGCCAACGGCGTGCTGGAGGAGGGAAAGGGATGAAGAGGATCGGATTCATCGGCCTGGGCTCCATGGGCCTGAGCATGGCACTCAACCTGCGGAAAGCCGGCTTTGAGGTGATGGGCTTCAACCGCACACGGGAGAAGGAGGCACCTCTGCTCCAGGCCGGAGGCCTGCCCGCTAAAAGCCTGAAGGCGGTGGGGGAGCAGTGTGAGGTGCTGGTACTCTGCCTACCCACCGACGGGGTGGTGCGGGAGATGATGCTGGGTGAGGGGGGCGCCCTTACCGGAAACACCCGGGTCCGCTGGGTGGTGGATTGCAGCACCATCGACGTCACCGCCGCCAGGCAGCTGGGGGACGACCTACTGGAGCGGGGGGTGTGGTATTTTGATTCCCCGGTGAGCGGCGGACCTCAGGGGGCCAGAGACGGCACCCTCACCATCATGGTGGGAGGTGACCAGGCCCAAATGGAGGAGATCCTGCCGGTGTACCAGGTTATGGGCCGCAACATCGTCCACGTGGGGCCCAACGGATCCGCCCAGCAGTTCAAGCTCATCAACCAGATCCTTACCTGGGTGAATCACGCCGTCATCTGCGAGGCGGCGGCCCTGGCCAAGCGGGCAGGGCTGGACGAGGACAAACTGTACGACTGCCTCATGACCTCCTACGGCTACAGCAAGGTGCTGGAGGTAACCTACAAAGGCCACATCCAGCCCCTAAACTTTGAAAACCCCACCGGTATGAAGATGATGTGCAAGGACCTGACCCTGGCCCAGCACTTTGCCCACGATTACGGCGCCCAACTACCCATGACTGACAAGGCCATGGAGCTATATCAAAAGGCGCTGGATGACGGATACGACGGCTGCGATCAATGCGTAATCCTCAAGCAACTGTTGCAGGCATAGTGGATTGTCGAACTGAGTGCAACAGGAGTTGAGCCAGAAGCCCTATGATTCCTGAGCAGGGACAAGCGGGCTTGCCAATGGCAGGTCCGCTTTTACTTGCGTAAATAGGAATCATAGTACCTCGGTATGGGAAACCAAGGAAGTTTTGTCCCTTGCCGTCTACCCACCCAATCTTGTAATATTATGGAAATATTTATAAAAGGTGTTTTTATGCAAACACAGAAATTTTCTTGCGCAACATCTTTAGTGCAACTCGTCCCAATATCCGCCCCCTTGTTCTTGCTCTAAACATTACCAAGAATCTCTTATTGTAAGCGTAAAACAAGCGGCCGGGTATACAGATAGGATAAAATAGTCTTGAGAAATCCTGAGAAAACTCAGGATTTCTCAAGACTATTTTGTCGTAAGGAAGCCATCTGGATGGGTGCGTGGGAAATGAAACGGCAGGCGGCGCTGGTGGGATGGGCAAAACGAGTACGGGAGTGCCGGAGCAGTGGGATGTCGGTCACAATGTAGTGTGAGGAGCAGGGGATAGAGCGGTAGACCTATTATCGGTGGGAACGAGAAGTGCTGAAGATGGCAGGAGAAAACAGGCTCCCGGAGGCAAAGGCAGAATTTGCGCAGCTCATCCCAGCGAAAATGGAGGAGGACTCGGGTGCAAAGATAGGTGTCCGAGTAAGGCAGGCAACGGTGGATATCTATCCTGGGGCGGATCTGGAGATGGTAGCGGCGTTGTATATGGTATTATGTCATGTTGAATGATTTTCCTGGAGCGGAAGTCTCAAAGTCAAACCAGCGGATGGGTGTGGGCGCGCCAACGATGCCTCGCTTAACCTGATCTACCTCCACTTCGGAAAGCTGCTTGTCAAAGAACTGCACTCCCCTTAAGTAGCCCTCCATCCCAGGGCAGAACAGGATATCTCCCCATAGCTTTGCTGGTGTTTTTTGAAAGACAGAATATACTTGGGTCTGCATTCCGTTGATATAGAAGAATATCTGTCCTTGGTTGTTGTAGGTGATGGCTACATGGTTCCATTCATGGCGGAGGATAGGATATCGGTCAGCGTAACAGATCAGGTCTGTGTAGCCTTTGAGCCAGAACACCAGTCGGTCATCCATTAAATCCAGCGAGAGTGCATCCATACCATCCAGCAGTCGCGCATTGGGGTTATCCAGCCAAAACCAGAGCGCCAGAGAAAAGTCTTGGCTTCCATTCGGACGGAAGCCCCAAATTGCAGCTCGAATAGCGGGCAAAACTCTCTCGACGCAGATAGAGCGCGGTATATTGAGGGGAATAGTGATAACTCATAGCAATTATCATCATCTATATTATGTTTTGTTTAAGATAGTTGCTTGTGATTCGCAATACTCTTAATTAGAGTAAGGGATAGGACTAATCTTAGCCTATCTACCCAGTGCTCAATAGGGCCTTAATAGGAGCATTCCCTGTAGGATGTTGACCAGGATCCAACCAATGATACTAGGACGTACTTGGGGTTGCACCATTACGAATGGGTTCACCAAATTGGGTCTTGTGATTATATTCGGGGGGCTCTAGTTGGTGTCTTGGCTGGTGTTAAGGTGAATAGAACGGAACTTATATATACAGAAGATAGTATAATTTTATACTAGACTACAAATTCTGTCAATTGAAGTCTTGCTTTGGGATATAGATGGAATGAAAAAGGAAAACGTTAATTCCGTCGAATAGTATAGATTTCTGCGTGGACTTAGCCGCTAAAATGTGGTATAATATTACACAAAATATAACACCAAATATTATCTGCAGATGCTTCCTGACCTTTGGGATGGCTAATGCGGGAAAATGATGGTACCGGAGGCAAGCCATGTCGAAAAAATATAAGAAGCAGGGGCAAAAGCCCCTACCGACATCCACACCAATCCTTCCAGAGTTGGATGAGGTGTCTGCACAGGAATCGGTAGCTGTGATACAGAGTGTACGGATTGACTATAAGCGATTGGGGATAGGGGCAATGTGTGCCCTCTTATTTTTTCTAAGCCTATGTTTTACTGCGCCATCTACGATCAAAGTGGTGGCTATAACAGGGATAGTGGCGGCAATTTTTGCAATCTTTTTTCGCTTCTCGCAGTTTTGCAGTCGTATAACAATCCCATTTTTGATACTATTCGCCTGGGTTTTGATGAATGGAATCTCCACACTTTACGCTACGTCAGGTAAATTTGCTCTTTCTGAATTTCTTAAAGTCTTGATTTCATTCTGCGGTGCTGTCCTAATTCTCTCATTCTCAAATGGCAGTGGACAATCTCTGGGGCGTGGTGTAGCTACTATGCTGGAGGGTGGTATAGCCCTAGTGGCTCTTGTTAGCATCGATTTGCTCTCCACCCGCCTGTTAAGTACTCCGGTGCTTGGGCTTCTAGAACTATTTTCGGACGACTATGCCAACCTCATTCCAGTGGAGGTCGGTATCCGTATGAACTCTTTATTGGGAAACCCGAACATCTTTGCAGGGTGTGTTGGACTAGGAGTAATTCTTTCGCTCGGACTAGCAGTATCCAGCGAAAGAGTCGGATCGCGACGATTCCATTTGGTTTGCCTGTTCCTTAACGCGATGGGCTTTATCTTAGCCTTCAGCATGGGTGCCAGCGGTATGATTATGATGGCCTTCTTGGTATATTTGCTCTTGGAACGGGGAGAACGTCGGGGGAAGTTGCTTGTATTAATGGTAGAGACGCTGATAGTGTCCATGATCGCGGCCTTCCTCGTTTCTTACTCATCCCTGACCGAATGGACGGGGATACAGCCCATTCCATTGCTCTGCGCTGTTGCTGGCTCAGGTTTGCTTTGTCTGCTGGATCAGCTATTAGGACAGCATGTGGGACAGCTATTGGGACAACATGGGAAAATGATTCCGCTATTGATTGGCGCTTTAGTTGCATTGATGGCGGTATTTGTCCTGTTGGCACTTCAGCTGACTGGACCGGCAACGATTCAGGAGGGGGAAACCCTGCGGCGGTCGGCCTATCCTGATGCCGGAACCTATACACTTTCTATTCGCAGTAATGGCAACCCACAGGTCACCATTGAGAGCCAGAACCGACAGGATACTATGATGCACACCAGCACAATACTTTACCAAGGTTCAGCAGCGGAGGCATCGTTTACTGTAGCAGCGGATAGCATGGTGGTTTATTTTAACCTCTCAGGCGGACCGCTCTATTTGGAGGAGGTCACATATGAGGGGACGGGAGGCAATGGGAAGTTGCCCTTGGAGTACAAGCTTCTGCCTGATTTTATAGCGAATCGCCTCCAGGGGCTCTTTGCCAACCAGAATGCCATTCAGCGGTTGGTATTCTTTGAGGATGGCATGAAGCTTTTCCGACGGAGCCCGGTGGTCGGCTTGGGTATGGGTGCCTTTGAGAATGGTATTGCCAGTGTGCAGTCCTTCTTTTATGAGACAAAATATGCCCATAACCACTATGTCCAATCTTTAGTAGAGACAGGAGTTCTTGGATTGCTCCTTTTTTTGGCGGTTTTAGTGACATCAGGATTGGCGGTGTTATCAAGCTGGCGGCGCCCCAAGGACGAGTCCCATCCAATGACAGCGGCCTTGGGGGCAGCCTTGGTGTTCATGGCAGGCCACGCCTCTGTAGAGGTCATATTCTCAGCTCACGCCTACCTCCCTATTGCATTAGGGGTATTGTCCCTCATTAGCTTGTGCTGTGGTGCGTCCCTACGCCTGCACCCAACACGTGAGGTGGTTAGCAAGTGGTTCAGTGTGCTATTGGCGGCTCTACTGGCAGCCTTTGCGGTTCTTTTGGGGGGCAACATGCGCGCCCAGGCGCTTGTGAATAGATCGCCTACATTTGACAGTCTAGAGAAGGCTATCCGGCTAGATCGGTTTGAGTGGGCGGATTACATGCTCTCATACGTCTACAGCGCCCAATCTCTGGATAGTTTTAACGAGGATATCCTCCAGCAGGCGGAGACTTACGCCGCACGGCTATCCCAAGTAGACTCCAACATCATCCCCCTCTACTTAGCGGACTACTACTTCACCATGGAACAGCCTGTGAGCGGGATGCAGATGCTCCAAAAATATGTCTCCTACGTGGCGGCCAACCCGGAAACCTGGCATTCCGCATTTCAAATGTTGCGAACGTATCAGGAGGATACCCAGGAATACCGGGAGGGAATACTTCACTTGGCTCAAATGCTTCAGGATTGGAATACGGTAAATATGGGAACGATCACTCTAACAGAGGATGAAACAGCCCTTATTGCGTGGGCAGAGTCCTAAAAGAGAAAAAGACTGTCTGCGGAGCGGAAGGTTCTGCGGACAGTCTTTTTCATGTGGTCCCTTGGTAAAAGAACTCCATCTTGAGGGGTTACACCTAAAAAATTTTCGTAAGGCCGATGTTATTAGCCGAATCGGTTGAAAAGGTAGAAAAAGAGCATGTACTGGAGCCGACCATATGCGGCTTCCAGTACATGCTCTCAAAATAAGTAATTTTACATTATGAGATCTGTTCCAGTGAATATACCTTCTCCGGCTCATCCAGGGGAACTACCTGATGATAGAGCTCCATAATCTGGGGTAGCACCTGAGGCAAAGTGTAGGGGGTGATGGCCTCTTGCCCTGCCTGGCCGAGGCGGCGGGCCAGGCCCGGCTCGGCCAGCAGGCGCTGCACCTGTGCAGCGCACCCCTCTGCCATCCTGTGAGGTGAAAAGAGAAGACCGGCATGACTACTGCCCAGCAAATCGGCATGGCCCTTAATATCGCTGGCGACGATGGGGAGACCATAATACATCGCCTCCATCAAATGGAATGGTAGTCCCTCGCTCTGGCTGGGGGACACAACGCAGTCTGCCATAGCGTACCACAGGGGCATATCGTCCACATGACCTGGAAAGGCGACCCGCTGTTCTACACCCAATGTCCTGGCCAGTTGAATGCACGTATCCCGGAGGGCTCCATCGCCGGGCAACAATAGCCCAACCTGCTCGGGCAGAAAGCTGAGGGCCCGGAGTAACTCCGCTTGGTTTTTTCGTGGAGAAAACTCCGCGCCGAAGAGAAGGAGAAATTGATCCTGGCGGAATCCAAGCTGTGTTCGGAAGAAAGCGGCCTCCTGGAGAGATACCTGCGGAAGATGGCTGGGATCTACCCCCATTCCTGGAATTTCGATGATCCGTCTACCGTAACGGTGGGCTTTGGCATAAGCGGTATCCCAGTGATTCATTGTCATCAAAAGGTCGGTCACCGGGGCAGTGAGTCTCTCTGCCGTCCCCAGCAGAAGTTCCTCCTTCGGAGTGCTATGCTCACCAAAGAGGTATCCATGAACCGTACAGGCCACAGCTGGCCGTCGGCGAAGCCCCAGAATTGCCGCACGCGTAAAAAAGGAGGCCAGAGCGGTATGGCAACTGACTAGCGTATACCGGTTCGCCCGGATAAGGCCGCGGAGCAAACGGGTAGCCCGCACATTCTGGGAGGAGGTCATCTTTTTCTCAAACGGGATATGTATGACCCGATCTGCTTCCGGGATTTCCATTGGGCGGCCGCCGCATCCAACATCCACGCCCCATCCCCGGCGTTTGAACTCCTGCAAATAAGGACGGTGGAAGTTTACAATATGGGAGTATGTCGATGCAGTAAAAAGAACCCGGTGCATGGCACAGTCCTCCAAGAAAAGTATGAGGTCATTATAGCACATTTGTTGGTCGACGTCTATGGGAACCAGTACCGCCGCCCCGCGTTTGCGGGTATTGCAAAAGCAATCGGCCCCCTGCCATTGGGAGGGATGTTTTATGGCAACATACACGTCAAACTATCAACTGCACCAGTGGGAGCCCAGAGATGCGTTTCTGCGGACGGATTTCAATTCGGATTTTCAGAAAATCGACCAGTCGTTAGCGCAGGTCAGGGCCCTGGCAGGGGAAAAGTGCTCCGCAGTGGCCGGCTCCTATACTGGTGACGGCGCGGCCATACGGGAGATACGGCTGGGTTTTCATCCATTGGTGGTATTGCTGGAGATCAGCTTTGGTAAGCGGCCGGCCGTAGACTACTACATGTACGGCGGGCTGGCGGTGCGTGGCGGAGGCCTGTCCCACTCGTCCAATACGGCCCTATGCTTGACGGAAAATGGCTTCACCGTCACTAGTGGAGCGGAGTGCGGCACTAACACCCAGGGCTACACCTACCGCTACCTGGCCATTTGGGCAGGCGAGTAATAAGAAGTCCGCCCCCGAGCCAGACGGCTCGGGGGCGGACTATTGTTAGGAGAAAATCTCGAAGATCGTGGTTACTCGTCCTTGATCTTCAGGGTGACAGTATACGTCTGAGTCTCCAGATCGGCACCCTTGGCGGTGAACTTGACGTAACCGCCATTCTTTACGTTGCCGATGGTAAAGGTATCGCCGGACTTGCTGGTGCTCAGAGTGTCGGCACCCTTGGTGTAGTTCACACCAACAGCGGGCTTCACGGTGAAGGTGACGTTCTTAGCGCCCTGCTCAACCTCGAGCTCGATGTTAGTATCATCCGTAGTCACCCTAATGGTCTTGGTGTCCTGGTCGATCTCATAGGTACCAGACACGCTCAGAGTGGCCTTCTCAGGCTCGGTGGGTCCCACGGGGGCCTTCTCATTCGCCACAAACTTGTTGGCGGTCTCATCATAGGTGAAGGTCAGGCCAGCGATGTCCTTGGGCTGAACCTGGGTGCTCTCGTCACTGTAGACGAAGTTGGCGTTCGCGGCAAGCACAGTGGCGTTCGCGCCGAAGATAACCTTCGCGCCAGCCTCGCCGGACAGCTTAGACAGGTCAGTGTCCGCGCCGTTCAGGGTCAGAGTACCCTTGACAGTCAGAGTGTAGCTACTAGCAGCCAGCTTGCCGTTGATGACAACGGACTCGCCCGCCTCCACAGAGGCATTCTTAGTCAGGGTCACATCGCCCGCGAAGTCGCCGGTCAGCTTGTCGTCAACCTTAACCTCGGAGTCAGCATCCTTGATCTCTACGTCGGCGCCGGCCTCAGCATTCAGAGTGCCGTCCATCTTATCGGCGGTCAGCTTGCCGCCCGCAGCCACAAGAACGTCGGTAGCGGTCACGTCGTTCGCAACTACCTTGCCGTCGGCCTTCACGTCAACCTTGGCAACGTCAACGCCGGTGTTGCCAGCGGCCATCGCCAGGGTGCCGTTCACGACGGTCACAGTGTTGCCGGTGAGCTTACCGCCCACGGTCACGGAACCGGCAGAGCCAGACTTGCCGACGGTCAGGATGGACGCCACATCAATGTTGCCCCGGGCAACCAGAGAGTTGTCAGAGTAGTCATTGATGTTGTTGCAGTCGAAGTTCTCCGCCTCAATATGACCATAGACGGTCAGAGTATCGAGAACCACGTTGCCCTCGGCGTACACCTTGTTACCCGCGGCCACAGTCAGGGTCTTGCCACCGCTCTTCTCCACAATGTTACCCTCAACGGCAACCGTGGAGTCAATCTCGGTGTTGGTGTTCAGAACCAGGTTGCCGCCGATCTGAGTGTCGACGGTCATCTTGGCCTGCTCGTTGGTATAGTTGCCGCTGACCCACAGGGTGCCGTTACCGACCACAGGGAGCTTGTTACCAACAGAGCTGTCAGTCAGGTCGCCGTCCACAAAGAGGATGCGGCCCTCGGGAATAGTCAGGCGGTTGGAGTTGAAGTCGGCCAGATCGTAGTCATCGCGGATCAGAACGTTCTTGCCCTCGTCAAAGGCCTCGTAGATGTCCCGGGCGGTGTGGTAACCGTACAGGGTCACGAACTCGCCGTGGTTATCAAGGTTCCAGTCGAAATCGAAGCCGTCGCCGACACCGGGAGTGGTGCCGTCATACTCCCACACGAAAGCAGTGCGAACCTTGCTGTTGCTGTCCAGGATCAGAACCATGTTCCAATTCTTGGTGTTGAAGTCGGCAACCTTCACACCGTCCTCACCCTTGCGGGCGTCGGTCACGTCCCAGATGTTGACCTTATCCTTGTCGTAAGCATAGTACTGCTCACGGCCAGCGCCGGTGTTCAGGGCAACGGTACCAGCCTTCAGGCGGTAGCCGACGCCGGACACCATGCTATTGGTGGTCTTGGTCAGGGTGGCGATCTCCTTGCCGTCGATGGTGTAGGCATAGGCGCGGTTGAAGTCGGTGCTGTTCTTGAAGATGGAGTCAAAGTGATCCTTCTTCACGGTCAGAGTGCCGGCATCGCCGTTCTCAAACAGAACATTCAGGGTGACCTTGTCGTCGTTGGCGGTGCGGTTCGCACTCAGAACGTAAGCATAGTCGCGGGCGTTGATGATGTTGGCCTCGTCAAAGAGGATCACATCCGCCAGGTTGGTGCTCTTGTACTCGTACTCCTTCTTAGCGGAGTTGTAGCTGGTGGAAACCACGGTGGAAGCCAGGAAGTTCTGGCCCTCGGACACATTGGCCATCTTGTCATAGCCAATGGCCACGCCATAGTTATCCTTGTCCTCGTAGTAGAAGGCCACAGTATTCTTGTCGACGGCCACAGTATCGTTGACGCCGTAGTACACGCGGGCGTCACCGGTGCCATAGGCCTTGCTCAGCTCCTCAGTGAGGGTACTCAGAGTGGGAGTGTGGGTGCCGCTCAGATCAGCGTTGGTCACCTTATCCTCGTTCACTGCATAACCGTTGATGGCACCGATCACGTACTTAATGGTCAGCACGTCATCGTCGTTCTTGGTGTAGCAGATCACGCTGCCAGCAGCCTGGCCAGCCTTGTAATCCACAGCAGTAGCACTCTTATGAGCAAAGACATAGCTGCTGTCCACAGCCAGCCAGGGGCGGGTATCGGACTGATCGGTGTAGTCGGTGCCCATGAAGCCCTTCAGCTCAGTGATACCCTGATTCTTGGTGGCATTGTCGCCATACAGTTGCTCACCCAGGTTGGAAGCAGAGGCGGAGAAGTTGATGGAATAGGTGCCCTCGGTACCGTCGGCCAGAAGCACAGTCAGCTTGCCGGATGCATCGGAGCTGTACACGCCGGGGTCATAACCGGAATTCAGAACCAGGGCGTAGTTGGGGGCACTCTCCTCAGCGGGACGGAAAGCACGGACATAGCCATTGGAATCCAGGAAGAACTCATAGGAGGTCTTGAACTGAACACCGGTCAGCTTCTCGCAGAGCTCGATATCGAAGTCGATGATCTCGCCCACGCCGTTGGCAGAGGTCTCGGTCTCGGTCAGCTTGCCAATGTAGGAAGGCTTATACTCGGTGCCGCCCACCTCGATGTACTGGTTCTCCAGCTTGCTGGAGGAATAGGCCTCCATCTCGCCGGTAACAACCTGAGGAGCGGTGACATAGTAGCGGCCGCCATAGGTGATGGCCAGAACCACGTCATCAATCTCCAGATCCAGCCCGGTCACAATGTCATCGTTGTCGATGGCCTTGTTCTTGTTAAAGCCGATCAGAGTGGTGGTCTCCTTGGAGCTGCTGGTGCCGGAAACGACAGTCAGATCCTCCTTGGTGTACAGGACATAGTCCACGATGCCGTCGTTGTCGTTGTCGATGATCTCCATCTCAACGCCGTTGACGTTCTGATAGGCCTTCAGATCCTTCAGGCCAGTCACGCCCAGCTCGTTCAGAGCAGCAGACTGGGTCTTCTGATAGCCATAGTTCACATAGAACTGGGTGTTATTGTCGAAGCTCAGGCCGGAACCCTTCAGGATGTCCTTGTTGGTTTCGTTGTTGTTGTTCACAACCTTAACAACATTGGCGTCATCCTTCAGAACCACGCCCAGAACCTCAGAGTCGGCCAGAACTGTGGTCTTGCGGATGTACATGGTCACGGTCTTGCCCATGTACTCCACAGGGGTGGTGACATTCATAGTGACGTCGGGCTGGGCAGTGCCGCTCATGCCGGTGTTGGTGCTCAGAGTGTTGGAGTCAAAGAGCATCACATCCTCCAGGCGGGTCTTGCCAGTGGCCAGAGCGTCATCCACGTCGGTGTTCATGAGCTGAGCCCACTCGTTACCGACAACCACACCCTCCAGCTTATACACGCCGTACATGGTGGACAGGATGGTGCGGTAATCCTTGAAGCCGATGGCGTAGCCGTTCTCGTACTTCTCAATCATCTCGATGTCCAGGGCGTTGTAGATCAGCAGGGCCGCGTTGTCGCGGGTCAGGGGCTCGGACACGGAAGCGGTGAGATTACGGAAGATGCCCAGCTTGGAGGCCAGGGCGTTGGTGTTGATCTCCCAGTCCGCGCCAGTGAGGCCCTCGATCTTGGGATCGTAGCCGGCGGCAACCAGCAGCATCTTGGCTGCCTCGGAGCCGGTTACACCCGCATCAGGGTCAAACTTGCCATTGCCACGACCAGCGATGATGCCGGTGGTGTAGCAATAGTTGATGTGGCCCTTGGCCCAGTGGCTGCTGATGTCAGTCAGGCCAGAGGGGCTGTTCTCATACAGAGCGCTGTTGTCAGCCCCCTGGTTCATGATGACGGAGATCATCTTCGCCATCTGCGCGCGATCCACACCCTCAGTAGGCGCAAAGGAACCATCGGGCTTGCCCTCGATGATGCCCAGCGTCGTGAGCATGGAAACCGCATCCTTGTTCACAATCTCATCCTTGTCGGTGAGATCGTTGTAGCCCGCAGCGGAGGCGGAGACAACCATCATACCAATGAGCATGATAGCTGCCAGAGCCAGGCTGAGAGCCCGCTTGAGGTTTCTCATTCGGATTTCCTCCTTATTTTTATTCGTCCGCGAAAGAAGAGGAAACCTCCCGTTTTTTGGGTATAAAAGGCGGAGTATAGGGCATTATTTAGTAGACCTTAGGTAGCCCATTGGTAGCCTTGACATGAGTAGAAAATGCTGACAGAATTAACACATAAACTTCGAAAGATGAATAAAAATTCAGTAAGGAGAGAACTATGTCACGAAAGAGAATTGAAAAAAATTTGGCGTATGACGATGGGAAAAGACTATTTTATGTTTACTTTGATTATGGCCGGGATGCATTTGGTAGACGTATGAGGAAAACCAAAACATTTTCACAGAAGGAGATGGCAAAGGAAGCGCTGTGCCGTTTTGAGATCAGGCGTTTACAAAATAGACTGACACCTCCGACGCAGATGACCTTAGAACATTGGCTATCATATTGGCTTGAAGATGTAATACGGCCTAACCGGGAGGATACCACCTATTACTGTTACCATAGCATAATTACTAATCACATTGTCCCTATATTAGGAAAGGTAAAGATTCAACAGCTTACACCATATCAAATTCAAGCGTATTACAATCAAATTATGAGGGAAAAGGGACTAAGCTCAAATACAGTGTATAAACACCATATTCTTCTGCATACAGCACTGAAAATGGCACATAGACAAAAATTATTGCCAGAAAATCCGATCGACCTAGTGGAGGCTCCCCACCAGCAGTTGCCCAGTCAGTCTTACTATAATCCAAAGCAACTAAATAAGCTGTTCCGGGCCGTAGAAGGGGACTGGCTTGAGATTGTTGTTAAGCTGGCTGGATACCTTGGGCTGCGCAGAAGTGAGATTTGCGGCTTGAGATGGGAAGATGTTGATTTAGAAAATGGAGTTATTCAAATCCAATGTGTACGGACTACAGCGGGGGGTAAAGTAGTTGAGAAACAACCGAAGTCAGAAAGTTCTATTAGAAAGTTGGGAATTGCCGGTATAAGTGACTTGGTCGATCTATTAAGAGAAGAACGTTTTAACCAATTACAACAGAAGAAACAACTCGGTAAGGCATATTGGGATAGCGGCTATGTAGTGGTAAAAAAGGATGGAAGCCCTTGTCAACCGAATCAAGTCACCAATATATTTCGTCAATTTATTCAGCTCCATGGATTGCCGCATATTACGATTCACGGACTCCGGCATACTTTTGCCAGCGTGGCGAATAGCGCAAAGGTTCCGTTGGTCGATATCGGAAAAGCGCTGGGGCATAAAGATATTACAATTACTGGGCGAATCTATACACATTTGTTTGACCAAACGCACCAGGAAGTATTAAACATGGTGGCATCTAGAATTTGTATCGAATGAAAACTCCTCCCCATGTGCAATTATAGCATTCTGTGTATCCTATTAATTTGTGGTTGGATCTGGACGATAAAAAAATAACGGGACATCAGCAAAAAGATTGCTTCTACCAAGGTACGAATCAAAACTACTATCTTCATTGCGCATCTTACTCTCTTGAGTTGATTATTGCTTAGGCAGGGAAGACGGATATCTGTAGGAAAAGTAGCAGACTGTCCGCCCAAGTAAAATAGTTTCAAAGCCCTATGATAAAGAGTCCGTGTTACTGTAGCCCTAGGCCACAGTAGCTCGGGCTTTTTATCATCCTCTCATTGTCCTGCTTTTGTCTATTGTGCAACAAATATCCCTTCTAAATGAAGCATAATGCTGAATTTATGTGATCAAGCCAGAAACTTTTTTAAAGTGGAAATGAACCTTCCGCTTTAACCTCTATACTCAAGACACAGAGCAGGGCAAGGTGGTGAGAGAGATGACCCCTTCGGAGCGGCGAAGCGCAATCTTAAGGATTCTGTGTAAACGGAGGCACGAAACAACTGCAAACCTTGCAAAGGAATTCTGCGTTTCTGAGCGTACAATCCGTGCTGATTTGGTAATCCTCTCTTGTTACTATCCAATTCAAGTGATACGGGGCCGCTATGGTGGCGGAATTCAACTAGCAGATTGGTTCTATCTCGAAGGCCAGAAGCTATCACCAAAGCAGACCGCTTTATTGCTGAGGCTTCGACAACATTTGGTTGGAGAAGACCTACAGATCATAAATGCTATTTTGGCCCAATTTGCTCTGCACTGGGAGTATCGGTAGCCTGCTGTCTCCCCTCTGCACCTTGAGAATGGAATATCCGGCAGCGGGATACGTCCGCTGACGAGAGGCCCTCTGGGAGGAGGGCTGAAGCGACGCTGGAGGATGCGCCAAGACCACCTGTGCGGGAAACCGCACCAAAGACGGCCAAGGAAGGTGCAGAGCGGTGCCCATCCGTCCACAAAGCAGCCTGTGGCAGACTGTTTCGCATTGCGGCTGGCTTACCCAGTCCGACCCTCGTCAGCAATCTGACAATGATACTCCTGTCCAGCCACAGCCCCGGGTGATACCGGGACCAAGCAATGGGGGCAGCTCGGAGAGATCCTCGGAGGGGTGAGATTCCCGTGATGCGCGCCAGCGCAGTCCGTCTGCTGCCGCCCAGTGCCCGGGAAGTAGTGTCGAATAGGGCTAACCAGCAAATGTATTTTGAGAAAATCAGTGGGGGCCGTTCTGCGGCCATGCGCCTCATAACGGCCCCCATTTTGAAATGGGGATATGAGATGAACCAGAATATCAACTATATTGGAATGGTAAACCTCCTCCGACATCTGCAGAACGTCAGCCTTGTCAGCCGGGAGGAGGCCCGGAGGATTGCCGCCCGGCTCCGTGCGGAAACCGGGGCGGATGTCATATTTTTCCCCTGACTTTTGTTGCGTTTGGATATGGATATTTTGTGGCAGTGCTGGTATTGTGTGTTGCTGACAGGAGGCGATTTCGTGGAAGAACAGAAGAAAACCATCGGTTCCCTGGCGCTAAACGGTGCGCCCCAAGTGATCACCATCGCGCCCAGTCCCCCAGTCAGGGATCGAAAGCTGCGGGTGGCGGCCTACGCCCGGGTGAGCTCCAGCTCGGAGGATCAGCTCAATTCCTTTGCCGCCCAGAATGCCCACTACACGGAGCTCATCACAGCCAACCCCGAGTGGGAGTTTGTGGATGTGTACGCGGACAAGGGCATTACCGGCACTTCGGCAGAGAGGCGGGATGAATTCCAGCGTCTGCTGGCAGACTGCCGTCGGGGCCGGGTAGACAAGGTGCTGGTGAAATCCTCCTCCCGGTTTGCCCGGAATACGCGGGAGTGCCTGGAGGCCATCCGAGAGCTCAAGGTACTGGGGGTGGGGGTGTGCTTCGAGGAGCAGGGCATCGATACCTCTGAACTAGCCGGCGAGTTTCTCACCGCCATCTTCGCCATGTTGGATCAGAAGGAGAGTGAGAACATCTCGGAAAATATGCGGTGGAGTTACCAGGTGCGCATGAGAAGCAGAACATATTGTCCACCTTATCTGCCATATGGATTCACCCACAAAGATGGTGCGATACAAATTCATCCTGAACAGGCAAAGATCATTCAGAGAATCTTTCGGGAATATTTGTCAGGTATTAGTGTGGATGGAATTGCTGCCGGCCTACGCGGAGATCATGTCCCCCATAGGCAAGGCCGCTCCGTATGGACGTCAACTGGAATTCGGTATATCTTGTCCAATGAGAAATACATCGGTGATTCTCACTGGCAAAAATACTACACACCCCGTTCCCTGCCGCCCCGATCCAAAAGGAATTGCGGTGAAGCCGATTCTTACTATGTAAGTGGCACCCACCAGGCTATCATTACTTCAGAAGAATTTCATGCCGCAAATCAGCTTATGTATCAAAGGGGACAAAAAATCGCGTTGAAATCTGGCTGTGTACATGACTTTCAACATAAAATCATATGTGGTGATTGCCATTCAGTTTTCCGTAGAAAAGCAATGAATGGGATAATCTATTGGGTATGTATTGGAAGAGACAAAAAACGAACCGACGGTTGCTCCATTCTGCCGCTTCCGGAGGTCGTCCTTATGAACGCATTTCTTCGGGGCTATTACAAGCTCCGACGCCAAGGTCTACCCATCCTCGAGCGACTGCTCGCAGACCTCCTGAGTGCCCGGAAGAGCAAGCTGCTCTGGAGCCTGGACATCGTGGCACTCAACCAGAAAATTGCAGACATCACCCGTCAGGATCGACTGTTGGCCCAGCTCAAACAGCAAGGGCTTGTTGACCCTGGCATTTTTATATCCCGCCGGAACGAGCTGGCGGAACAGCTCCGCACCGCAAAGCTGGAGAAGGAACGGTTCCTGGAGGCCGAGGAGGATCAGACGATCCAGCAGACCCAGGAGCTGATCGAAGCCCTGGAGGCCGGGCCGGACTTCCTGGACGCCTTCGATGGGGAGTTGTTCCGCGAGCTCGTGGACAAGATTATCGTGGAGAGCAATAACTGCCTGCGGTTCCGGCTGGTCAACGGCCTGGAGCTGACAGAGCCTATAGAAAGGACGGTGCGGTGATGAGGAGCAACCGGAAGCGGCCCTTCGGCTACCGGATGGAGCTGGGCGAAATCGTGCTCCACCCGGCAGAGGCGGAGACGGTGCGCTGGATCTACGACAGCTACCTGGCCGGGGCCAGCTACAACGCCCTGGTGGACAAGCTCCGGGAGCGGGGCGTCCCCTACAACGAGGGTAGGCCCTGGAACAAGAACATGGCAGCCCGTATCCTGGCGGACTGCCGGTACACCGGCGAGGGCGACTTTCCACAAATCATCCCAGAGGGCCAATTCAACATGGCCCAGGTGCGGCGGCAAGAGCGAGCAAACCCATGTAGAAAGAGCCCGTCCCAGAAGGAGCTTCGGAAGCTGTGCCGCTGCAGCCCGCCGGACTGGGTGGAACGGCAGGTACTGGGCCTCCTGAACCGCCTGATCCAGCGCCCAGAGCTCATTGCCTGCCCAGTCCCAGAGGCCAAGCCGCCGTCAGAAGTAGAGAAGCTGCGCCGAGAACTGGACGAGCTCCTGCACCGCCCGCCGGTAGACGAGACCAGGGCCAGAGGGCTGGCCTTCCGGCTGGCCGCCCTCCAGTTGGACGCCATCGGGCCGGAGAAGTATGAAACCCTCCGCCTCCGGAGGCTGTTTCAGGGACGCGCCCGCATGGCAGAACTGGAACAGGAACTGCTCCATGAAAGCGTCCGACATATCACCGTCAGCAACGGGACGGTGATCGTCCTGCTGAAAAATAACCAGACCTTGGAAGGAGGAAATTACACATGAACGATACCGCACCCAACGTCATCGTCATCCCAGCCAAAGTGGAGACACCCCAGGAACAGGAGAAGAAGCGCCACCTGCGGGTGGCCGCCTACTGCCGGGTATCCACCGACAGCGAGGAACAGCTCTCCAGCTATGAAAACCAGCTCTCCTACTACACCGAGAAGATCATGAAGGAACCGGGCTGGACCATGGCCGGGGTGTTCGCAGACGAGGGCATCACCGGCACCTCCACCTGCAAGCGGAAGGAGTTCCTGCGGATGATCCGTCAGTGCAGGCAGGGGAAGATCGACATGATTCTGGCCAAATCCGTCTCCCGCTTCGCCCGCAACACCGTGGATACCCTCAACTTCACCCGGGAGCTGCGAAGCCTGGGTATCCCAGTCATCTTTGAGGAGCAGAACATCAACTCCATCTACCCGGAGAGCGAGTTCCTGATCACCCTACACGGTGCTTTCGCCCAGGCCGAGAGCGAGAGCACCAGCAGCCGGGTGCGCTGGGGCAAGCGTCAGGCCATGAAATCCGGCCATGTCGCCATGCAGTACAAGCAGCTGCTGGGCTATGAGAAGGGCCCGGACGGCAAGCCCAGGATTGTTCCGGAGCAGGCGGAGACGGTGCGCTTCATCTACGACCGCTACTTGGCTGGGGAGAGCGTCCGGGAGATCAAAGCGGCCCTGGAAGGCCGGGAAATTCCAACGGTCTCCGGAAAAGCAGAGTGGATGGCATCCCATATCCGGAGCATCCTGACCAACGAGAAATACTGCGGGGACGTCCTGCTCCAGAAAACCTTCATCCAGGACTGCATCAGCAAGAAGGTGATCCCCAATACCGGCCAGCTCCCCAAATACCTGATCCAAAACCACCATGAGGGTATCGTCAGTCGGGAGACCTTCGACGCCGTCCAGCTGGAGATGGCCCGGCGGAACGCCAAGGCGGGCGCCACGCGAAAGAGCACCCCCACCGGCCGGGGGAAGTACAGCGGCAAGCATGTACTCAGCAACCTGCTGTTCTGCGGGGAGTGCGGAACCGCCTACCGGCGGTGCGTGTGGACCCAGCGCGGAGTCAAACGGCCCGTTTGGCGGTGCGTCAGCCGCCTGGACTATGGGAAGAAGTTCTGTACCCAATCCCCCACCCTAGACGAGGAACCGCTCCAGCAGGCCGTCCTGGCCGCCGTCAACGCTGTCATGCTGGACCGTGACACCCTGGCCCGGCAGCTCACCGCCGTCATGGAGTGGGAGCTTGCTCCGATGTTGGGTGAGAGTATGAGCCTGGCGGACATTGACAGGGCCCTGGAGGAACTGAGCAGCCAGTTCAACTGCCTGCTGGCCGAGGCGTCAGCCAACCCGGCAGAGGACTACACAGAGCGGTTCCGGGAGCTGTCCGAGTCCACCGCACGGCTCAGGGAGCAAAAGGCCCGGCTGGAGGGTGCCTGCCAGGAGCAAGGCCGGGTACAGAAGCGCCTGTTGGCGGTATCGGCCGCTATGGAACACATGACGGCGGCACTGACAGAGTGGGACGAGGAGGTCGTCCACCAGCTGTTGGAGAAGGTGACGGTGCTCTCCCGGGAGAAGATCCGTGTGACCTTCCGGGATGGCCGGGAGATCGAGCAGTATGTGGCACAGCCAAAAAGGAGGAAGCTTGCATGAAGATCTTCGCTACAGGCGATACCCACTGGAATTTTGAGCGGTTTCGCCCGGAATACTTCCCGGAGGGCCAAGAGCTCACCAAGAAAGATGTGGTACTCCAGCTGGGAGACTTCGTCGGCGTGTGGTTCGGGGATGAACGGGATGACGAGGCGCTGGACTGGTTGGAGGGGCTGCCCTTCACGGTGGCCTTTGTCTCCGGGAACCATGAAAACTATGACGCATTGGTCCGATACCCGGTGGAGACCTGGCACGGAGGCAGGGTGCAGCCCATCCGTCCTCACGTGCTCCACTTGATGCGGGGGCAGGTATTTGAGCTGGCCGGGCGCACCTTCTTCACTATGGGCGGGGCGGCCTCCCACGACATTGAGGACGGCATCCTCAGCCTGGACGACCCCAACTTTGAGCGGAAATACCGGATACTGAAGCGAAAGGAACGGGCCCGGTTCCGTATCGACCACCTGTCCTGGTGGAGGGAGGAACTGCCCTCGGATGAGGAGTATGCGGAGGCGCGTAAAAACTTGGACGCCCACGGCTGGGCGGTAGACTACATCCTCACCCACTGCGCCCCCACCAGCATTGCCCTCCAGTTCTCACGGAACAACACGGCGGATCGCCTGACAGACTTCTTCCAGGAGGTCAAAGACCGGGCGCAATACCACTACTGGCTGTTCGGGCACTACCACGGAAACAAAGCCATTGATACCAAACATATTCTCCTATGGGAACAGATCGTGCAGATCCTATAGCAGAAGGCCGTAAGGGAAAGGGCGGCGGTTTGATCCGCCGCCTTTTCCTCTGCGGCTTTCTGACCGAGAAAATACCGCATCCCTATGGCACAGCTAGAACAAATGGGCTATAATCGTCTTGGAGGATTTTGGAGAGACGATGCGACAGAGATGGATGACGGTATGTGAATCATGAGGGGATGGACCTGATAATTAGACAGCGTCCGTGATATACTAAGATGGAAAGGGGTGACCGGGGCGTGAAGGAGAAGTGCTATGTCTGCTGCGACCTCAAGAGCTTTTACGCCTCGGTGGAGTGCGTAGAGCGAGGGCTGGACCCCATGACCACCAATCTGGTGGTGGCGGACAAGCGGCGGACGGATAAGACCATCTGTCTGGCCGTGACCCCTTCCCTCAAAGCCTACGGCATCTCTGGCCGGGCCCGGCTCTTTGAGGTGGTACAGAAGGTCAAAGAGGTCAACCTCCGGCGGCAGCGGCAAGCCCCGGGCCGACGGCTTACCGGCGCCTCTTGGCACGACAGGTCGGTGCAGGAGAACCCGTCTCTGGCTCTGGACTACCTGGTGGCCCCGCCCAGGATGGCCCACTATATCGACTGGAGTACGAGAATCTACAGCGTCTATCTGAAATACATCGCGCCGGAGGACATCTTCCCCTACAGCATCGATGAGGTGTTTATCGATCTGACCCACTACCTGGACACCTACAGGATGACGGCCCGGAAGCTGACCCAGACCATCCTTTTGGATATTCTGAATACCACCGGCATTACCGCTGCGGCGGGGATGGGGAGCAACCTGTATCTGGCCAAGGTAGCCATGGATATCGTGTCCAAGCATATCCGGGCCGACCGACACGGCGTCCGCATTGCCAAGCTCACGGAGGAGAGTTACCGCCGTCTGCTCTGGGCGCACCGGCCCCTGACGGACTTCTGGCGGGTGGGCAAGGGCTACGCGGGCAAGCTGGAGGCCAACGGCCTGTACACCATGGGGGACATCGCCCGGTGCTCTATTGGCAAGCCCACAGATTACCACAATGAGGAGCTGCTCTACAAGCTGTTCGGGGTCAACGCGGAGATTCTGATCGACCACGCCTGGGGCTGGGAGCCCTGCACCATCACAGACGTGAAGGCGTACAAGCCGGAGAACAAGAGTGTCGTCTCCGGCCAGGTGCTCCAGTACCCCTATGACTTTGACAAGGCCCGTCTGGTGGTACGGGAGATGGCGGATGCCCTGGCGTTGGACCTGGTGGACAAGCGGCTGGTGACCAACCAGCTGGTGCTCACCGTGGGCTATGACCGGGAGAACCTGGACGACCCGGGCCGCCGTCAGAACTACCACGGCCCGGTGACCACTGACCGCTACGGACGGAGCATCCCCAAGCACGCAGTGGGCACGGAGAACTTCACCTACACCTCGTCAGCCAATGATCTGCAAAAGGCAGCAGCCACCCTCTATGACAGGATTGTGGATAAGAATCTGCTCATCCGCCGTCTGAGCATCAGCGCTAACAAGCTGCTGGATGAGGCGGAGTCCTCCGGGGGGCACGAGACAGAGCAACTGGATCTGTTCACCGACTACTCCGCCAGGGAACAACAGGAGCAGGCGGATGAGGCCGCCCATGTCCGGGAGCGGAAGCTCCAGGAGGCCATGCTGGGCATCAAGAAGCGGTATGGCAAGAACGCCATCCTCAAGGGGATGAACCTGGAGGATGGCGCTACAGCCAAGGAGCGCAACCAAACGATCGGAGGGCATCAAGCGTGAGCGGTCCATACGACGACATCATAAACCTCCCGCATCCCACCTCTAAGCGGCACCCACGGATGCCCATCTGCGACCGGGCCGCGATTTTCAGCCCCTTCGCCGCCCTGAGCGGCCACGGGGCTGCCATTGCCGAGACCGCCCGGCTGACGGAGCAGAGGATAGAGCTGGACGAGGACACCAGGGCGGAGCTGGACCGGAGGCAGGCGGTTCTGCTGGAGCATATGGACGAGCAGCCGGAGCTCACCGTCACTTGGTTTCAGCGGGGCGAAAAGAAAGACGGCGGGGCTTACCTGACCACCACCGGCCGACTGAATAAGCTCAGAGAACTGGAGCGGATTCTGGTTTTGACAGACGGGACAGAGATTCCGCTGGAGGATGTGGTGGCTCTGGAGAGCGACATCTTCCAAACACTTATGTAGTTGACCACAAAAGGGGGCACGGCGCATCAGACGCCGTGCTCCCTTTTGCGATCAAATCAGGCGCGGGGCGCCAGAAAGGAGATTTGACGGGCGTCCCGCCAAGGCGGACTACACCATACAATACAATCAGCGGATATGATAATATAAGCATAGCATCTGAAATCTACGATTTATATCGAAGAAGTTTAGTATTTTCGAAATCAGTCATTCTAGATGCAGCAGGAATAACTTCGGCCAAATTAGAAATTTCAGGTATTGGAGCGTTAATATACAATCTGATGGATTTGCCCCAAATGACTTATGATGATTTAGCTGGGAGAATAGTTAAATTTCTATCAGACCAGTGAATAATTCCTCCTCTTTTGAAAGCAGTGAAAAGATCCAGAAAAGTCGTCCTGTGAAAATTCTTGGGCGCTGATTTCGATAGCGCAGTCGGCCTAATAGGCTAGAGCTTCCCCGTTCAAAATATCCAGATTGAAGTCCGAAGACAAAGTAGACAAAACCTGCGTATAATGATAGTTATACGCAGGTTTTGCTTTTTACCGTCAGCTTGCACCAGCTACACTGGCGCTAATTGTTCATTGTTCCATAAATACTATTTCAAAACGCAGGTTTGGGCGGAAAGAACTGATATGTACCCCCTTTACTGGACACCCAGTAGAGGGGGTATTATTATGCGGTACACATATGAGTACAAAAGGAAATGTGTAGAACTGTATCGAGAAGGAAAATGGCCAGAAACGCCGGAAGGTGTTAGCGATAAATCCTTTCGGGATAAAGTGAGACTATGGGTAAGAGCAGAGGATAGCCGCGGTCCAGAAGCACTGAAACACAAAAATTTCAACAGGAACTGGACACCAGAAGAACGGCTGGAACTAGTATCCCAAGTAATGTCCGGAAAATCCTGTGTGT
>ERZ773248.158-NODE-158-length-100182-cov-17.337661_pt1 | contig 100182 bp, 88 predicted proteins | sample MGYA00580518_ERZ773248 | MGnify/ENA primary metagenome ERZ773248 (study PRJEB29015, sample SAMEA2737762) | human gut metagenome | biome: human gut; feature: human-associated habitat; material: faeces | place: China | collected 2012 ...
GTCCTGTTTGTGGAAAACCGGCAAAACGTGAGACAAATACCATGCCGCAGTGGGCTGGATCTTCATGGTATTTCCTGCGTTATGTAGATAATCACAACAACGAAGAACTTGTATCCAGAGAAAAAGCAGATGCAATGCTTCCGGTAGATATGTATATCGGTGGTGTAGAACATGCAGTACTTCACCTTCTGTATTCAAGATTCTATACTAAATTCCTTTGCGATATCGGTGTGATCGATTTTGATGAGCCGTTTGTCAAACTGTTCAACCAGGGAATGATCACAGGTAAGAATGGTATCAAGATGAGTAAGTCAAAAGGAAATGTCGTGTCTCCGGATGATCTTGTAAGAGATTATGGATGCGATTCTTTAAGAATGTATGAACTCTTCGTAGGACCACCGGAACTGGATGCAGAGTGGGATGACAGAGGAATCGATGGTGTATACCGTTTCCTTAAGAAACTCTGGAACCTGCTTATGGACAGCAAGGATAAAGATATCAAACCAACCAAAGAGATGATCAAAGTACGTCATAAACTGGTTTATGATATCACAACCCGTCTGGAAAGCTTCAGCCTGAATACCGTTATTTCTGCATTCATGGAGCATACAAATACACTGGTTGCGATCGCTAAGAAGGAAGGCGGAGTAGACAGAGATACTCTGGATACCCTTGCTGTATTACTGGCACCATTTGCACCACATATGGCAGAAGAAATTTGGGAAGAACTTGGCAACAAAGAAAGCGTATTCCGTGCCGGATGGCCAAAATACGATACAGAAGCCATGAAAGATGATGAAATCGAAATTCCGGTACAGATCAATGGAAAAACAAGAGCAGTCATCAAGATTTCCGCAGAGGCTACAAAAGAAGAAGCAATCGCTGCCGGAAAAGAAGCAATCGCAGATAAACTTACAGGAAATATCGTAAAAGAAATCTACGTTCCGAAGAAGATCATAAACATTGTGCAAAAATAGGCAGTGCAAATAAGGAAAGCCGAGGTCAAATCCTGCTAGCAGGAATTTGACCTCGGCTTGAGTTATTTATAGGGCGTATGCCCGTCAATCGAACGAACTGTGTTCGTGAGATTGTGCACTGCCGTAAATTTGCGACAAAAGTAAATCATTCAAGGCGTATGCCCGTCAATCGAACGAACTATATTCGTGAGATTGTGCACTGCCGTAAATTTGCGACAAAAGTAATCCATTCAAGTATAAGTCCGTCAATTTTCCGGTAATCCTTTACGGATTCCAAAATATGAAGTAGAATAAAGAAAAAGATTTCACCGGTATATTAGATTCAAAAAGCAGGAGGAGGATCGGTATGGACATTGCAACAATGGTTGCAATCAATAATCTGAATATGATGACAATGATGCAGGCCATGCAGCAGAGACAGAATGTAATTACGATTTTAAGCAATGGAAAGGAAAAGCGGATTATGGAAGGTTCAATGTTAGATCAGTATATGGGAAAAAGCTGTACAGTAAGTCTTTTTAACGAAGTAGGCGCAATTAAAGGAACACTTATGGAAGCTGATTCCCAGTGGATCAAAGTGGATGCAGGGAAAAAGGGAATACAGCTGATCAACCGGAATATGGTCAGAAATATTACATTTGATAACAAATAAAAATATGCTATACTGTTCTTGAACTTTGAGTAAGGAGGAACAAACAGATGGGAAATGTACACAGTATAGACGTAGAAGAGGATCAGTTTGCATACCGTTATGATACGCAGCTTTTGATTGACAGAAGAGATGAAGATCTGGATGAAGATGAGATTGCAGAATATATATCCGAACATTTTGAAGGAAACTGTCTGATCGCGGTAGGAGATGAAGATCTGATCAAAATTCATTTCCATACAAACGAGCCATGGAAGATTCTGGAATATTGTAATAGTATTGGCGAGATTTACGATATCGTAGTGGAAGATATGATCCGGCAGTCAGCTGGGTTAAAAGGATAGTATGTACCTGATATCACTTTATTTTGACGAAGGGACAAACAAGAAGATCCAGTTATATATGGAACAGATTGCACAAAGAACGGGCAATATGGCGATGATTGACGGAAAGGTTTCGCCACATATTACCTTGTCGGCATTTGATATGGCAGAAGAAGAGAAAGCAATCGCCGGCTTTACGGCAATGGAACAGGAATTTGAAAAAGGACAGATTTTCTGGTGCTCGGTAGGGATGTTTCTGCCACATACAATTTATTTGTCACCGGTTTTAAATGCATATCTGCAAAAGCTGTCAGAGTCTGTTTTCTCAAAGATCAGATATCTGGAGGGGGTACGGATCCAGATCAGATACCAGCCGTTTTCCTGGTTCCCGCATACAACACTGGGAAAAAGACTGAACCAGGCGGAAATGCGGGAGGCATTTGTTGTGATGCAGAACCAGTTTGCACCGTTTACAGGTGAAGCGGCTGAGATTGGGCTTGCGAGGACGAATCCATACAGGGATTTATGTAAGATAAAGTTAAAATAAAAAGAAGATTTTCGCGGATCTGAATCGACACGTGAAAATCTTCTTTTTCGCTATCAGAGGAACTATCCGAGCACAGTTCTACTAAAGTTTTCCCTCTGGAACCCTGGAAATGATCGTCCGGTTGATCCGTACCAGGAAGAAGGAGGATACCATAAGTGAAATGACCTCCGCAATCGGGAAGGACCACCACACTACATGAAGACCGCCAAGCTTTGCAAGGATATATGCGGCAGGAATCAGTACAAATAACTGACGCATAATGGAGACGATCATACTGAAAAATGCTTTTCCAAGAGCCTGAAATACTGTTCCTGATACAATACAGAACCATGCGATCAGATAGTGGATTCCGATGATCCGCAGGGCAGGAACTCCGATGGTGAGCATCTCGTCCGATGCATTGAACATACCTAAAAGTATCTGTGGGATTCCTTCAAAGCAGAGGAATCCGATGAAGGTGAGGCAGAAGGCAACCAGCATACTGAGCTTGATCGTCTTGAGCATACGTTTTCTCTGACCGGCACCATAATTGTAGGCAATGATCGGAGTAATCCCATTGTTGAGACCGAATACCGGCATGAAGAAGAAACTCTGTAGCTTAAAGTAAACGCCGAATACAGCAGTTGCGGTTGATGAAAACTCGATCAGGATGCGGTTCATGCAGTAAGTCATAACCGATCCGATGGACTGCATAATAATCGTTGGAATTCCAACTGCATAAATGGTGCCGATAATATGGAAATCGAGTCTGAATCCATGAAACTTCAGTTTCACATCATGATTGTACCGGTGGTTACAAAATCCGGCGACAAGTGCGGCAACGCATTGTCCGATCACGGTTGCAACAGCAGCTCCGGTCACACCCATTTTTGGAGCTCCGAGAAGTCCGAAGATCAGGATTGGATCAAGAATGATGTTAGTGATTGCCCCTGTCAGCTGGGAAGTCATACTGAAGATGGTTCTTCCGGTTGAAGTAAGAAGACGCTCAAAGAAGACCTGTGCAAGCAGCCCGAAAGAAAAAATCATGACGGTGCTTAAGTACTCAATTCCGAGTTCCATGATCTCCTGGTCAGCATTTCCAATCTGACTTGCGTAAAAAGGACGGACGATCGTAAAGCCAAGAATGAAAAATACGAGATAGCTGAAAAAATATAAAACGGCAGCGTTGCTTGCAGTTGCATTTGCTTTTTTGAAATTTTTCTCTCCAAGTGATTTGGAAAGGAGTGCATTCATGCCGACACCGGTTCCGGTTCCAACTGCAATAAGCAGTGTCTGGAGTGGAAAGGCAAGTGAAACGGCTGTCAGTGCATTTTCCGATAATTTAGCGACAAAAATACTGTCTACGATGTTGTACAAAGCCTGTACCAGCATAGAAATCATCATAGGCAGAGACATATTAAATAATAGTTTTCCGATGGGCATGGTACCCATTTTGTTTTCTGCAGGTGCAGATGTATTTTCCTGATTCATTTTCTCATTCCTTTCTGTTCTGATAAAAGAGTAAAATATTGTAAAAACAGCCACTAAACACATATGATATAGGAAAATACGAAGATAATCAAGTGGAATAAGGGAGTATAAATTGACTTCTTTCGGACAGACGGGTATAATTCTTGTTATATGGAGAAAGAGGAAAGGGATATACTAGAATGAGTAATACAAATCAGAAAATCGAAACTTTAAATAAACTGCGTACTACAGAGGCAATTTATGTACTGATGTCATCCTGTACAAGAATGCCATATGTGGTCTGCGACCCGGAGACATTTGATGATGAGATCCTTCTTTACTACACAGAAGCGGAAGCGAAAGAAGAGGCTATGAAGCTTCAGAAGGAGGGAAATCCAATGCAGCTTGTCAAGGTGGATGAAAATTCCCGCCTGTCATTTTTTACCGGGCTGTTTCCGATGGGAGTCAACTGTATTCTGGTGGACAAAGGGTTGGACGGACAGATTACTGTGCAGCTTGACGAATTGATCACGAGACCGAAGGATGAAGAACTGCCAGAAGGAAAAATACGTGTAGAGAATCCGGAACTGGTGCTGACTGCAGCGTATTTTATGCAACAGATGAGAAAGCCGGATAAACCGGAGATGACGGATGAGTTAAAAGAACTGAACGAAGAAATGCTTGCCCATTATCAGGAGGGGCGTTATATTGTGACTGTTCAGGAGGACAAAGGAATTCCGATTCTGAAACAGAAAGATGGAAAAGTGTATCAGCCAATCTTTACGGATGTGCAGGAAGTTAAGAAATTCCAGAACCTGAACAAGGGTGTGACATTGAAAACCGCTGTTGTAGAAGGAAGTAAGATTCCGGAAATTCTTTCACCGGAAGCATTTGGCGTTGCAGTCAATCCGTTTGGGGTGAACCTGCAGTTGCAGATAAAGAGAAAACCGGCAGAAACGAAAGAAAACGAAAATAAAACACAAGAATAATCGAAAATAAAAAAGAAAAAATGAAAATTGCAAGAGGAATCCTGATCTGCGGAACAGGTATCGGGGTAAGCATTGCTGCCAACAAAGTTCCGGGAGCTTATGCAGCACTGGTTAACAATGTATATCAGGCTCAGAGAGCACAGCTCAGTAACAATGCTAACATTATCACACTTGGTGCACAGGTTACAGGAATTGAGCTCGCAAAATGCCTCGTAAAAGAGTACTTAAGCGTAACTTTCGATCCGGAATCCCGTTCTATGCCAAAGGTGGCAAGAATTACAGAATACGAAAAAGAAGGTAAATAATCTGAGTTATTCAGAAAGCGTAAAGGGCAGTCCATCAAGGGCTGCTTTTTGCTATAGAAAAACACGATAAGGATATACAATTATAGTATAAATGTATTTGAGATAGAAGGGAAAATGTGATAACATTAGATAGCAAAATTCAAAAAGGGGAAAAGGAAAAAGAGATGAAAAACAAGAAGCTATGGATATTTGGGGGAATCATCCTTTTGATTGTGATCCTGAATCATATTTTTGACTGGTCTTCTTACATAAGTACTGCAGAAAATCTTGAATTTATGAAGCGGATAGTGCAGAATAATCTTCCTCTGGCAATTCTATTGTATATGGTATTGACAGTTGTTGGGTGTGTGGTGCTTGCGCTTCCGGGAGTGACGTTTGCGATACTGGCAGGACTTCTCTTTGGACCAGTAATCGGTACGATTTGTTGTTCTCTGGCAACAACGATCGGGGCGGTTCTTGCATTTATTGCAGGACGTTTTTTCTTGAAAGACAGTATTGGACCAGTGGTTGCAAAAAACCGTATCTTGAAAAAATGGTTGTTTGACGATACTGGCTGTAATGAATTATTTGTTCTTATGATTACACGTCTGGTTCCGGTATTTCCATTTAATCTGCAGAATTTTGCGTATGGTATTACAGATATCCGTTTTAGTACGTATGCAATTGGTTCGTTGATATTTATGCTACCTGGTACAGCGATGTATACGGTTGGTACAGCAGGTCTTGCGGATAAGGAGAATAGGTTGCTTTATATTGGAATAGCAGTAGTGCTGGCAGTTGTAGTCACGATAATCGGGATGATCCTGAAAAAGCGTTACCTGAAAGATGACCTGGAAGAAAATAAGGAATAAGGAGTAAAAAGTATGGAAAAAAAGAAAAATATTTGGGTGGGGAAAATAGTAGTGATCGTTTTGATTATTGTATCAATCGGAAGTTATTATGTATTTCCGTCCGTAAAACATGTGATGAATCAGGTATTTAAGATGTTTGCTAGTGGAGACTTTGCAGTGGTCAGAGACTTTGTAGCATCTTATGGGGCATATGCGGCATTGATTTCATTTTTGCTTATGATTTTTCAGTCGATTGCAGCGCCACTTCCGGCATTTCTGATTACATTTGCAAATGCGAATCTTTTTGGATGGTGGCAGGGAGCTATTCTGTCATGGAGCAGTGCGATGGCAGGAGCAGCGGTATGTTTTTTCATTGCAAGAATACTTGGACGTGATGTGGCAGAAAAGCTTACGAGTAAAGCTGGAATGCAGCAGATAGATACATTTTTTAAAAAATATGGAAAGAATACAGTTCTGATCTGTCGTTTGCTTCCGTTTATTTCGTTTGATATTGTAAGTTATGCAGCAGGACTTACTTCGATGTCGTTTATATCTTTTTTTGTGGCAACTGGTGTAGGACAGCTTCCGGCAACGATTGTATATTCTTATGTTGGAGGAATGCTGACAGGAGGAGCGAAGCTTCTGGTGACAGGACTGCTGATCCTGTTTGCTCTGTCGGCACTGATTTTTATGGGGAGAAAGATCTACATGGACAGACAGAATAAAAAAGCAAAATAAATGGTATAAAAAAGTCATTATCTATGGATTGGATAATGACTTTTTCTGTACAATCTTTAGAAAAAATTTACATAATCTTTCTTGAATCCGTTTTCTCTTGGGACTATAATAGACGTTACTAAGAAAATCGGGAGGATATTATGCTGTTTCAGAATACAGGACTGACCAGGGCGATGTATCAGTTTTTTCAGACACTCATTTACGTTGCCCCTGCCACACTATTTGCTGTTTCGTTGCATGAATTTGCACATGGATATGTGTCATATAAACTCGGGGATATGACACCAAAATATGACGGAAGACTGACCTTGAATCCATTTAAGCATCTGGATGTGTGGGGAACGTTATGTCTGCTTGTATTTCATGTGGGATGGGCAAAGCCGGTAAGGATCAATACCAGGAATTATAAGAATAAAAAAAGAGATACAATTCTTGTGGCAGCAGCGGGAGTAGTCATGAATTTCCTGCTTGCGTTTGTCTGTATGATTCTGCACGGACTTTTGTATAAGTACGGATCGAGTGGGTTGATTCTGAATTATCTTTATGTGCTTACTTATTATGGAGCAGTGCTGAATATTGGACTTGGTGTGTTCAATCTGATTCCGATTCCGCCTCTTGACGGATCGAATATTCTTGCTGAGATCTTTCCGAGGGTAGCAGAGTTTTACTGGAAGATCCGACCGTATAGTATGTGGATTCTGCTTCTGTTACTTGGAACAGGAATTCTGGATGTGCCGATCAGTCTGCTGAATTCTGCAGTAATCAATGGAATGTGGAGTTTTGTGAAAGCAATTCTGAGAGTTGGATTTGTGACGACCGGTGGAGGAACTGTGATTTAGGAAAAGATGAAAAACGGGAATTGTAGTAAATGAGAATGAAAAAATGCGTATAGAATAATGCAGGTAGTCGAGAGGATTACCTGCATTTTTCGTATACATTGTAAAATTGAAAAGAAATAAGGAAATATTACGAAAGATAATCAATAAAAATGTCTTTTGTAATAATATGTAAGGCATTTAGAATGGAACATCCATTTCATTTTCGGATGTATCGCTTTTGGATTCATCAGATGCATCAGGGGTAGAAGCCTTTGGAAGTCCTCCGGATACGGCAGTCTTTGCACTGATTCCGTTGATCTCAACGCGGTCGTCAACGACAATGACCAGGCATTTCTGACCATCGATAATACGTGTTTCTACAAGATCTGCGCATTCCGGGTTTACCTGAATGGTGATGTCCGGAGTTTTGATCTCGAATTTTTTGAGGTTTGCAATATTGGAGGCAAGGAGTGTACTGTGCTCTCCGGCAGCGGAATCGTACTGCTCATCGAATGTTTCCAACTTTTCTTCTTCGACACCGCTTTTGGCAAGGAGGTATTTAACTTCTGCTTTGTCAAGGGCAAGTGGTTCCGGATTTTCAGAATTCTGTTCAATCATTTCATTTAAGTTTTCGTGGATATTTTTGACTGTATCGTAGTCGCAGTCATCACCGAGCGTTTCTTCGATCAGTGTACGGAAAGTATCCTTCTGATTTCCGGCGGTGAGTGGCGGAACACATCCAAGAAGCAGATCGGTCAGACCGTTTCCGAGATTCTCTGCATTTTTTGAATAATAAAGTAGATTGTGAATATCGGTGCTGCGGTCATTAAAAGCAGGGAAGAGGAAACCGGCATCCGGCATCTCTACGATCCAGTCACGGATACGCTCATGGAAACTGTTTTCTTCTGCATGATAACTGAGTCCTGGCTTGGAAAGCTTGACCGGACAGAAGGTACACATGATGTAATCATAGACTTCATCGGATGCATCGAACATTTCACTTCCGTCCGTTGATTTTCCCGGAATATCGTAGGCTGCATGAACCAGCAGGATCAGATAGTTCTCTGCATAATCATAGGAATCGATGACACGATTATAGAATTCTTCCAGAAGAGCGTCGTCAGTAAGCCGGCTGTTTCTTAATTTGAGAAGAAATTCCTGTGTACCACCTTCCGATTCGGTCTCCAGAGGAAATTCCATATTCAGAAGATTTTTTCCGATCGTACCGGACAAGGACTTTCTGAAAATGTCAAAATACTTGAACATTTCCTCTTCCGGAAGAGAAAGGAAAGCATCTTTCATCTCCGTTTTTTTCTCTTTTTCACCATCTACATAGCATCCGCAGATGCGGGTGATCGCACAGTTGGATGGGGTGAACTGTTTTTTGATTTCAGTAACTTCTTTTTTATTCATAGTAAGTAAATCCCCTTTTGGTAATTGTGATTTTGTAAAAGACTGATGCTTATGAATTATAACATATTTTGAGGAAGAGTGTGATTAGGAGAGAAAATTATTTGATTATTTTCAGAATAATGTATATACTAAGTATATACATTATATGGAGGTGAATTTTATGCAAACACAGGTAAAAGCATGGGGAAATAGTCAGGGAATCAGACTTCCAAAAGATATTTTACAAGAGGCCAATGTAGAAATAAATGATATGCTGGAAGTAAAAGTATCGGATGGTATGATTATGCTTGTTAAGACCTTCAGGCATCAAAAATTAGAAGAAAGAGCTGAAAAGTTTGGTGGTAAGTTAAATCTTGATGGAGAATATGAATGGGATAAGCCGGAAGGAAGAGAGGTGTGGTAGAAAATGGAGATACAGCAGGGGGATGTTTTAAAAGTGGAAAAATTAAGGATCCTGTATTTGTTGCAAGTAAAAATTTTTTTAATCAGTCGGGAGAAATAATTGGCTGTCCAATATTAGGAGAGAGTACAGAAAGCCCACTTCACATTTATGTTGAAATGGATGAAAATAAAGGTTATATCCAATGTGAACAAATGAAAATGTTAGACTTGAGAGTCAGGGGGTATAAAATAATAGATCGTGTAAAAATGGCAGATGTAATTAATGTAACAGACGCAATACAGAGTATATTCGACTATATATAAATGCAGGGAACCAATCCGGAACCCTGCATTCATAATATCTGCTATTAAGCCATCATTCCTGTGAGAATATCATTCACAAGCTTTCCGTCAGCTTTTCCTTTTACTTTCGGCATCAGTTCTTTCATGATACGTCCTTTATCCTTTGGTGTCGGAGCATCAATTCCAAGACCGGAAAGGACACCTGCGATCACTTCTTTGATCTCAGCTTCGTCCATCATCTTCGGAGCATACTGTTCAAGAACAGCGATACGTTTCTCACATTCTTCAATAATGTCTGTACGATCAGCAGGAGTCATCTCCAGAGTTTCTTTTGTCTGTTTGATCTCTTTTAAGATAACCTGAACTTCTTCTTCTTCGGTAAGATCGGCACGTTTGTCGATGGCTTTGTTCTTAAGGGCTGCAAGAAGAGCAGATAATGTCTCTTTTGTGTCCTTATCCTTTGCTTTCATGGCTGCGACCATAGCGCTTCTTACTTCATCAATTTTACTCATTGTATATTCCTCCAAACTTGAGGCAAAATGCCTGTCTGCACTTTATTGTAGCAGATGGGGAAAGAATTTTCAATCTCTGGAAGAGGAAAACTTGGGTGGCTATTTTTCAAAAAGTGCGGTATACTGATAGGAATGAATCAGGGATAGATGAGAGGTTAAGCGATAGGATGAGTGGCTGTACATTATGTCCGCGGATGTGTGGGGCGGACAGGGAGAATGGAAAGACAGGTTTTTGCGGAGAGACAGGGGAGATCCGGGCGGCGAGAGCGGCGCTTCATATGTGGGAGGAACCCTGTATTTCCGGAAAGGAAGGATCAGGGACGGTCTTTTTTACGGGATGTACTTTAAGATGTGTGTTCTGTCAGAACCATGAGATTGCGGGAAGCAAGGTTGGCAAGGTGATCACGGAGGAGCGGCTGGCGGAGATCTTTCTGGAACTGCAGGGGAAAGGTGCGAATAATATCAATCTTGTGACGCCGACGCATTTTGTGCCGCAGATCATCCGGGCGCTTCAGAGTGCAAAGAAGCAGGGGATGTATTTGCCGGTTGTATATAATACGGGCGGTTACGAGAGAGTGGAAACCTTGAAAATGCTGGATGGTCTGGTGGACATTTACCTGCCGGATTTCAAATATTTAAATACAGATCATGCGAAAAAATATTCGATGGCGGAGGATTATCCGGAGGTTGCGAAGGCGGCTATTGCTGAGATGGTAAGACAGGCAGGGAAGCCGGTATTTGATGAGCGCGGAATGATGAAACGTGGCGTGATCGTGCGTCATCTGCTTTTGCCGGGATGTCTTGCGGATGGAAAAAGAGTGGTGAAATATTTGCATGAGACTTATGGAAACCGGATTTATATGAGCCTGATGAGCCAGTATACGCCACTGGAGAGTCTGGATGCGGTAAAATATCCGGAGCTGAACCGGAAAGTGCCGGAGTATGCGTATGAGAAACTGGTGGACTATGCGATCTCGCTTGGTGTGATACAGGCGTTTATACAGGAAGGGGATACGGCAAAGGAGAGCTTTATTCCACCGTTTACACTGGAAGGAGTATAGGAAAGGAGATTGATATGAAAAGACAGGTGACAATGGAAGAAATTTCAGATGGAAAATTATATACCAGCAATGATCTGGTAAAAGCAGACTGTGGCGATTGTGAGGGATGCCACGCTTGTTGTACGGGGATGGGAAGCTCGATTGTGCTGGATCCGTTGGATATTGTCCGGATTTGCAGGGGAACAGGAGCGGCTTTTGAGACTTTGCTTGCAGGAAAGATTGAACTGAATGTGGTAGACGGAATCATTTTGCCGAATCTGAAGATGGCAGGAGCGGAAGATGGCTGTGGTTTTCTGACTGAGGAAGGAAGATGTGGGATTCATCCATTTCGTCCGGGAATCTGCAGGCTTTTCCCGCTTGGAAGATATTATGAGGAAAATGGTTTCCGCTATTTTCTTCAGGTACATGAATGTCAGAAAGAGAACCGGGCGAAAGTAAAGGTCAAAAAATGGCTTGATACACCGGATCTGAAAAAGTATGAAACGTATATTGCCAGATGGCATGGATTACTGATTCAGTTACAGGAATTCATTGCAGCACACCCGGAGAGCGCAAAAGCGGTCAGCATGGATGTACTGCAGAGATTTTACCTTACTCCGTATCGGACGGAAGAATTTTACAGTGAATTTTTCCAGAGAATGGACGAAGCAAAAAAGGCATATTGTTAAATACAATTGAAATAATCGGCAGCCAGGGAGTATTGAGTTGTCAGAAATTTTGGAAAGGTGCCACGGAAACCGGAACCTTGCGGCAAAAGAGCTGGGGATCAGTACGACGACGCTCTGGCGGAGGATGAAGAAATATGGCGTGGAAGCAAAGTATGATGAATAGCTGATGAGAAATAAAGAATAAAAAAAGATAGGACAGACTTTTTAATACCCGTTGTGAGGGTGAAGGAAAGGCTGTCCTGTTTTTTGACGAAAATCTGTAAGTAAACTTATCTGTCAAGAATATTTTCTTATATAGGCAAACCTGTACACGGATATGGAAGATGTGTGCACAGGAATCCGTGTCTGGGATTTAAAAATATCACAACTGCAAGGCAAGATATAAAAGCACTGCATCCTTGAAAACACGCGGATTCAGCCCGCATTTCTGATAAATATGATTCAGCTTGTACTGCACTGTGTTTTTGTGAAGAAACAGCTTCTGGCTGGTTCCGAGAAGAGACATATTTGCTTCAAAGTAAGTCTGAAGCAGATTTTTTTCTTCATCAGAAAGTGCAGAGATCGTTTTTTGCAGATAAGCATTTTTTTCCTGCTCCGAGATGGAAGAGAGCAGAATTTCCAGTGTCATATCATCGAAAAAAGCAATCCCGTTTTCCGAACTCCGGCAGTATTTCAGCGCAGTGAGTGCAGACTGGTAAGAAAGAGAAAGCTGGAAAAGCTGACATTTCTTTCCGACTGCAATGGAGAGCAAAGCTCCACAGTTTGCGGTAAAATCAGCCAGTATCTGATAGAGAGCGGCTTTGCCGGAGTTTTCCAGCACGGCAAGATATTCATTTGGATAATAAAAGGTATAAAGAGTAATACCAAGCGTGCCGAAAAGTCCGATGATCTTCTGTTCAAGGGAAGAAGAGTTGTTGTGTCCATCCGGTGATGACTGGATGATCAGAAGCCGTTTCTTTGTCCCTGGATTTACCTGCAGATCCGAAAGGCAGGTGTCCAGATAATCCGGATCAGCAATCTCATTCCGGATCAGGGCATCGATAACAAAGTGTTTTTTATCTTCCAGAGAGCGACTCAGTCGGTTTAGCTCTTTTTCACGGATCAGCAGATGGGTAATCCGGTCGGCAAGATGGACGTACTGGCGGACCTGGTCCGGTTCTCCGGTAATTCCGATCACTGCAAGAAAACTGCCGTGATAATAGAGTGGCATATTGATTCCTTTTTGTGTTCCGGGAAAATCATCATCTGAAAAAACTTCGATTGTCTGTTCTGTCTGGGCGGCTTTGTGACCGATGGCATGAAACGTACCAATCCGGTCGGCGTTGGTACTCGCAAAAATCATTCCCTGCTTATCGATAAAATTGATATCCTGTCCGCAGGTGTCTTTGATCGTGTTTACTACCTGAAAGGCAAGTGATTTGTCTAACTTCATTTTAAACATCCTCCGATTCTGGAAAAGAAGTTGCGGGAATGATGCAGATGCTTATCCTGCATTTAACAGGATAAAGAGAACGGTATCATTACCACTTATTTAAGAATTGTAGCATTATTTGGAGAGAGGAACAAGGTGGAAAGGTACAAGGGGAAGATTGCATAAAAGAAGAAGTGGAAAATGTATATGATTCACAAAAATGCAATATATGAATGAAAGATTTCAAAATAAGAAATAAAACAATTGCTGAAAAAGTATAGATTGACAGAAAAATATTATGTTGAAATGAAGATCTGTCAGGTCGTAGATCGTTGTGTTGTTGATGGTCAGTGTAGGAAAAGAAGAAAATCATAAAGAAAAGAGAGTATTTCTGTAAAAACTATACAAAAACACTCTCTGAAATTTGTAAATAATGTTAGAACTATAACAGACGGAATACCTGTTCTACAGCTGTTGTCATATTTGATTTTGCATTTTTGGGATCCATTGCTTCGGCTAGTGTTGTGATTCCACGGACGATCGGGAAGAATGCATCGATTCCGGCCGCATTGCAGGCTGTTGCTTCCGGGGTGACGCTTCCGGCAAAAGCAACGACTTTGGAGCCGTATTTTTTTGCAAGTCTTGCCACACCGACAGGAGCTTTTCCCATAGCGGTCTGGTGATCGAGGCGTCCCTCGCCGGTAACAGTGATATCTGTATCTTCTAATTCTTTTTCCAGTTCGACAGCGTTAAGAATCAGATCGATTCCAGGAGTCAGCGTAGCATTTAAATAACTGAGAAATGCAAAGCCAAGACCACCTGCAGCACCGGCACCTTCTGCAGATGCATAATCATTATGAAGAAATTTGGAGGTAACAGAAGCATAATGATTCATTGCCTGATCCAGTTCTTCTGCTAGTTCCGGTGTGACACCTTTTTGCGGACCATAAATATAGGTAGCTCCGTTCTTTCCGCAAAGTGGATTAGTTACATCACAGGCAATATGAAAACTGCATTCTTTGAGAATTGGGTTAGCTTTTTCTATTATAATAGAAGATACCCGTTCAAGCGCCTGTCCGCCTTCGCCGACATCCTGTCCATTTTCATCGGAAAATTGATAGCCAAGTGCCTTAAGCATTCCAATTCCACCATCATTTGTTGCGCTTCCTCCAATTCCAATAATGAAATTGCGGATACCGCGTTCCATGGCATCTGCGATCATTTCACCGACACCGTAAGTGGTTACAGTAAGTGGATTTTTTTCAGATTCTCTTACCAGGATAATTCCGGCAGCGGCAGCCATTTCGAGGATGGCAGTATTTTTTTCTGCCAGATATCCGTAATGTGCATTTACCGGAGTACCAAGAGGACCAGTTACTGTAAGATCAATACGCTCACCACCAAGTCCTGCAATCAGGGCATCTGTGGTGCCTTCACCACCATCTGCAAGTGGTTTTACGACAACATTCGCATCCGGGTGTGCTTTTAAGATTCCTTCCTTTGCAGCCATTCCGGCTTCAATCGAAGTGAGACTTCCTTTAAATGAATCAATTGCAACTACAACTTTCATAATTTCTAATCTCCTTATCATTGAATTTATTTTATGATAAATTCAGTGTATCATGGATTGAAGGAAAAAAGAATGTTATAAGAAATAATAAAAAGAATAAATAAACATAAAAATATGTCCCTTATAACATTTGCAAAAAGTGGGATATTTCCTATAATATGAGGTGTTCGAGAATTGCGGGAATTGCATAGCAATGGAGCAATCCGGTTACATCAGTATAGTAAAAACAGACAGTAAGGAACAGAAAAACAAAATGCAGGGAGTGGAAATCATGAATAAAAAAGAGATAAAACTGAGTAATGGAATGGAAATGCCAAGACTTGGAATGGGAACCTGGTTTCTTGGAGAAAATAGGAGCAAAGACGCGGAAGAGACAGCGGCACTCAGAGCAGGAATTGATGCGGGAATACGATTGATCGATACAGCGGAAATGTATGGAGATGGAAGATCAGAGCAGTTGATCGGACGAGCAATCCAAGGGTATGACCGCAGCAGATTATTTCTTGTATCGAAGGTATATCCGCATAATGCCGGAAGAAGAAAAATTTTCAAAAGTCTGCAGCAGACACTGAAAAATCTACAGACAGATTATCTGGATTTGTATCTTTTACACTGGAGAGGAGGGATTCCACTTGAGGAAACGGTAGAATGCATGGAACAGCTTGTGAAAGAAGGAAAGATCCGTAGCTGGGGAGTATCGAATTTTGATACAGACGATATGAAAGAATTGTTTTCAGTGCCGAATGGAAATCATTGCGTGGTGAATCAGGTGCTGTATCATCTGGGCTCCAGAGGAGTAGAATTCGATCTTCTTCCGTGGTTAAAAGAACACAATGTGCCACTTATGGCATACTGTCCGCTGGCGCAGGCAGGGGATCTGCAGAAAGATCTTCTGCAAAGCAGTGCAGTGAAGGAAGTAGCGCGGATTCATGGAATTACACCAATGCAGGTGCTTCTGGCATTTGTTCTGTATAAGGAAAATGTGATTGCCATTCCAAGAAGTGGAAAGGCAGAACATGTACTGCAGAACTTGGAGGCGGGAAAGGTTCATTTGACAGCGGAGGAATATGCCAGATTAGATGCTGCTTTTCCGGCACCTCGGAAAAAAACATATCTTGATATTGTGTAAATCCCAGTGGAATGTGGACGGTGAGATACAAATTAAAAAAATAGAGAAAGACCACATTTATAGATAAACAAAATAAAACTTATTGAAAATTCAAAAAATTGTTTTGCATTCTTGTTCTTTTTATGATATTGTCTTTAGAGGTACAATAATTCAGGGAGGAACAAGAAATGAATAATTACATGTATCTGGTCCCAATCGCAGCTGTTATTGCTTTATTATTTGCAGCATATCTTGCTGGTAAAGTAGGAAAACAGGATGCAGGTACGGACCGCATGAAAGAGATTGCAGGCGCAATCGCGGAGGGCGCAAGAGCTTTCCTCATGGCTGAATACAAGATTCTGGTCATTTTTGTAGTAGTGCTTTTTGTACTGATCGGATTTGGTATCAGCTGGGTAACAGCAGTATGCTTTGTAATTGGAGCACTTTTCTCAACAGTTGCAGGATACTGTGGTATGACAGTCGCTACAAAAGCGAACGTAAGAACTGCTAACGCAGCAAAAGAAAGCGGAATGAATAAAGCATTATCAATTGCTTTTTCTGGCGGGGCCGTTATGGGAATGTGCGTAGCAGGTCTTGGAGCACTTGGCGTAAGCCTTGTGTACATTGTTACAAAGAACGTAGATGTGCTTTCAGGATTCAGCCTTGGTGCATCTTCAATCGCACTGTTCGCCCGTGTTGGTGGTGGTATCTACACCAAAGCAGCAGACGTTGGTGCAGACCTTGTTGGTAAAGTAGAAGCAGGTATCCCGGAAGATGATCCGCGTAACCCGGCTGTTATCGCTGACAATGTAGGTGATAACGTAGGTGACGTTGCAGGTATGGGAGCTGACCTTTTTGAATCTTATGTTGGTTCACTTGTATCAGCACTGACTCTTGGAGCAGCAGCAGGAGCTGTATCCGGAGTCCTTTATCCGCTTGCAATCGCAGGATGTGGTCTGATTGCTTCTATCATCGGAACCTTCTTTGTAAAAGGTGATGAGAATTCGAATCCACAGAAAGCTCTCACAAAGGGAAGTTATGCAGCTTCTATCGTAGTTATCGTTGTAGCACTTGTACTGAGTAATGTACTCTTCGGAAAGATGAGTGCGGCAATTGCCGTTATCGCAGGTCTGGTTGTTGGTGTGATCATCGGTAACATCACAGAGTACTACACATCAGCAGACTACAAACCGGTTCAGGGAATCGGAGAACAGTCAGAGACTGGTGCAGCTACTACAATCATCAGTGGTATTGCGGTAGGAATGAAATCTACAGCAATCCCGCTTCTCCTGATCTGTGTAGGTATCTTTGTATCTTACTCAGTTGCAGGACTTTACGGAATCGCACTTGCAGCAGTAGGTATGCTTTCTACAACAGGTATCACAGTTGCCGTTGATGCATACGGACCGATCGCAGACAATGCAGGTGGTATCGCAGAAATGTCAGGATTGGATGAATCTGTTCGTGAAATCACAGATAAGCTTGACTCAGTAGGAAATACAACTGCAGCTATGGGTAAGGGATTCGCGATCGGATCAGCAGCCCTTACCGCACTTGCACTTTTCGTATCTTATGCACAGGCAGTTGGTCTTGAAGCAATCAACCTTCTTGACTACAGAGTAATCATCGGTATCTTTATCGGTGGTATGCTTACATTCCTCTTCTCCGCATTTACTATGGAGTCTGTATCAAAGGCTGCATACAAGATGATCGAAGAAGTAAGACGCCAGTTCCGTGAAAAACCGGGCATTATGAAAGGTGAAGAAAAACCGGATTATACATCATGCGTTGCAATCTCTACCACAGCAGCTCTTCACGAAATGCTGCTTCCGGGTGTGATGGCAGTCGTAGTACCGCTGATCGTTGGTATCGTTCTTGGTGTGGAATCCCTCGGTGGATTACTTTCCGGAGCACTTGTTACAGGTGTACTTATGGCAATCTTCATGTCCAACGCTGGTGGAGCATGGGATAATGCTAAGAAATACATCGAAACAGGACATCATGGCGGAAAAGGAAGCGAAGCTCACAAAGCAGCAGTTGTTGGTGATACAGTAGGTGATCCGTTCAAGGATACATCAGGACCGTCTATCAACATCCTGATCAAACTTATGACAATTGTTTCACTTGTATTTGCACCGTTATTCTTATCAATCGGTGGATTACTGTAAGAATTGAATAAAGTAAAAGAAATCCTTCATTTGCGGGAAACCGCAGATGAGGGATTTTTTTGTAAAAGGCACGAATTATTTGATTTATAAATAAGACAAGCAAATTATAGTTAAATACGATAAGACAATCTATAGAAATAGGACTGGTTTGATGTTAGAATGAAAAAGTGATGTAAGATGACAAAGGAGAGAGAAAAATGATAGAAGAAAGTATGATTCGGGAAAAATTTATAAAAGGATATGATTGCTCTCAGGTCGTTCTGTCTTATTTCGCAGAGAGACTTGGGATTACGGAAGAGATGGCGAATAAAGTCTCGGCTTGTTTTGGAGGTGGAATGATGCATGGGGATACATGCGGTGCATTTACCGGAGCAATCATGGCTGTTGGATTAAAATATGGACACTGGGATGTGAATACTCTGCTTCGGCAAAAAGAAGAAATGATGAACAAATATGCAGAATTTAGAGCATTGTTTCTGGAAAAGTTTGCAACAAACAGTTGCAAAGAGTTATTAGGCTATGATGTATCGCTTCCGGAACAGCTTGAAGAAGCACTTTCGAGTGGCAGAATGCTGGATTTTTGTCCTAAAGTAGTGGAAAGTGTGATTGAAATGTTGGAGGAAATATTATAGATGAAAGATGCACTTATTTTATTTACGAGGGTGCCGATACCAGGACAGACAAAGACCAGGCTGATGCCTTTTCTAACTGGGGAAGAGTGCGCGCGTCTACATGCCTGCTTTGTAAAGGATATATATGAAAAAGCAAAGCAGGTGGATGCGGATATTTTCGTGTTTTTTACACCAAAGGATGAAAAGAAGCTGCTACAGCAAGTTCTTGATAATGAGACAGTATGTCTTCCACAATTTGGTGATGATCTTGGTGAAAGGATGAAGAATGCGATTGGAATCGTACTGAGAATGGGGTATGAGAAAGTAATTCTGATCGGGACAGATATTCCGCAGATTCATCCGGAAACACTGAAAAATGCATTTGATAATCTTGGGGGAAAAGATATTGTGATTCATCCTACATTTGATGGAGGGTACTATCTGATCGGAATGAAAAAAGAATATGATTCTATATGGAAAATTGAACGATACGGAACGAATACAGTTATTTATGATACCTTACAGCACATGAGAAATGAGAAGCTCTCTACGGCGGTAGGTCAGATGTATTATGATGTGGATGATAAGGGAGATTTGTACCACCTGTATGAGGATATTGAAAAGGGAGCAATTTGTAACTGTCCAATTACGATTGATTATCTGGAACTGGGACTGAAAGGAAAGCTGGATAAAAATTATGAATAAGTGGGATTTGGATGCATGTATCCATTGTGGAAAATGTACCAGAAGTTGTCTGTTTCTGGAAAAATACGGAATTGATCTGCCGGTATTAAAAGAAAAACCGGAGCTGGCATATCATTGTTTCTTGTGTGGAACCTGCGGGTGTGTCTGTCCAAAAGGAATTGATGGAAAAGAGATTGCACTTGACAGTCGGAGAAAATTGGTTGAAGACGGAGGTGGGAAGCTTCTTGATAATTCATATGACGGACTGCTCTTAGAAAAGAATCCGTATAAATTTGCAAATTACCGCCATTCAAAAAAGAAAGCAGTTTTTTTTACGGGATGTAATTTTCCGTCTTTTTTTCCGAAAACGACAGATAAGTTGGTGGAAGAATTCGCAAAATATGATGTGGGAGTTGTATATGACTGTTGTGGGAAACCGATTGAAGAACTGGGACTTGTTTCAGAGGCAGCGGGGATCATTGAGCGAATCAACTGGAAATTAAAAGAGTCAGGAGTAGAACAGGTGATCATGGCATGTCCGAACTGCTATTATTTTTTAAAAGGACGACTGGATGCGGAGATTATCAGTGTTTACGAAAAAATGGCAGAGCTTAAAATTGGAAATATTTATCAAAAAGAAAGGATTCCAATGTATTATCCATGTCCGGACCGAAAAGACAGAAAGTTTGAATATGATATGAAGCCATTCCTTGTCGGAAAGGTAGAAGATGCATTCAGAGATGTACAGTGTTGCGGGCTTGGTGGATGCGCAGCTGGAAAAGAAGCGGATGTGGCACAGGCACTGACAGACCGTGTAAAAGCATCGAGGGAGCCGGAACTTTATACATATTGTGCTTCGTGCATCTGTAGTTTCAGAAGGAGAGGATATGAAGATGCAAAGCATTTGCTACCGCTTATTATGGGAATCGATGAAAAGGTACCTCTTGGGAAAACACCTATTTTGAATCGGGCAAAATGTAAATTTAAATAGGGGAGTCGTGGGAAAAGAATGACGATTAAAGAATTAGAGGAATTTCGGATGATTTGTCTAAGAGGAAGTCTTGCGAGGGCTTCAAAAGAGCTTTTTATGTCACCACAGGGACTCAGCCGTGTACTGAAAAATCTGGAAAATGAACTGGAATGTACGTTGCTTGACAGGGTTGCCTCCGGGATAGAACTGACAGAGAGCGGACAGAGGCTGTATGATTATGCGAATACGGTTCTTAGCGAATATGACAAATTGAAAAAAGAAATTGATATGATACGTGCGAGTGAGGAAGGGACAGTAGAACTTCTGGTTGCCTATGATATCCTGCGTTACCTGACGCCAGACTGTATTCTGGAATTTCAGAAGAAATATCCGAATGTGACATTTTCTTATATGGAATATCCGGATCGGATCGTAGAGAAAATGCTGCTTGACAAAGAAGGGAATGTGGCATTGTCGATCGGACCATTTGCAGGAGATTGTTTTGATATGAAAAGTTTAAAAAAATGCAGTCTGGGGCTTCTGGTCTATGAAGGACATTCTCTGGCGAAAAAAAGAGAAGCAACTATTCTGGATCTGGAAGGCGAGCCTCTTTATCTTGAAAACAGCAGTTTTAAACTCAATGAGTTTATTCAGAGCAGATGCTGGAACCGGGGATTTGAACCGGATATTGTATTTGAGACAAATGGATTTGATCTCTGCTATAAAATGTGCCGGCTGAAGAGAGGGATTTCTGTGACGATTGACTTTGTCCATGAAGATATGAATACAGAGGGGCTGGTCATGATTCCTTTCGCAGAAGATGATATGATCTGGGAAATCGGTCTTCTTACGCTGAAGGACAGAGCAATGGAATCATCGGTAGAAAAATTCTATAAGTATATAGAAAAATACAATAGCTAAACGAAGTGTTGAGGGGCAACAACAAAGCAGGAATGAAAAACAGCGTGCTTTTTGTTAATAATTTGTTATAATGAAGGACGGAGAAAATGAAGGAGGAAAATTTTAATGAAAAAGAGAATTGCAGCGCTGCTTTTAAGTACTGTGATGGCGTTTTCCTTAACAGCATGTGGAAACAGCGCAAAGACAGAAAAAGCAGACAACAAAGAAACCAAGCAGACAACCGAAGCCGTAGAGGATATGAGCTTCGATGAAATGGTGGATGCAGCCAAGGGTACAACCGTTACATTTTACGGATGGGGCGGAGATGATAGCTTAAATGACTGGCTTGATAACTACTATGCACCGCGTCTGAAAGAAAAATATGACATCACACTGGAACGTGTACCGATGGATATTGATGCGATTTTAAGTCAGCTTTCCGGTGAAATTTCAACAGATAAAAAAGATGGCGATATCGATATGATCTGGATTAATGGAGAAAACTTCAAGACCTGTAAAGAAAACAACATGCTTTACGGACCGTTTGCAGAAGAACTTCCGAACTTCCAGTCTTATATTGATACAGATGATGAAGAGACAAATGCAGACTTCTGCTTTCCGATTGAGGGATATGAAGCTCCATACGGAAAAGCACAGCTTGTTATGATCGCAGATACAGCAGTAACACCGGATCTTCCGACAAACACAGATGAGTTCATGGAGTTCTGCAAAGCGAACAAAGGAAAAGTAACTTATCCTGCATTACCTGACTTTACAGGAAGTGCATTTGTTCGTAATGTGATTTACGATATCTGCGGATATGAACAGTTCATGGATATGGAAGCTGATAAAGAGACTGTAAAAGCAGCAATTGAGCCAGCTCTTGAATATCTGCGTGAACTGAATCCATACCTGTGGAATGAAGGAAAGACTTTCCCGAAGGATTCTACGGCACTGACCAATATGTACTCTGACGGAGAAGTTGTAATGGATATCTCTTACAGTGCATATTCAACAGCTACCAATATTGAAAATGGTACTTACACAGAAACATCTCAATCCTTCCAGTTCGATAAAGGAACAATTGGAAATACAAATTACATTGCAATTGCAGCAAATTCAGGAAACGTAGCAGGAGCCCAGGTAGCAATCAACGAGATGATGGATCCGGAAGTACAGGCAGATCGTTTCACAGAGATCCGTACCATTCCGGTTGTAGATTACAACAAATTAAACGATACACAGAAAGAAGCATTTGATAAAGTTGAAATCGGTAAGGGAGCAATCTCTCAGGATGAACTTTTATCAAAACGTCTTCCGGAAATGCCTTCCGCACTTGTACCGATCATCGAAGAGATCTGGGCAGAGGAAGTAGTAGGAAAATAAAATGAAGAAAAAAATGACACCTTATATACTGTTGGTGCCGCAACTTATATTAGGCGTAGTTTTTATTATTGGTCTGGGAACTGGAATCATCCAAAGTTTAGGGGTGATTCCAGCTTTTGGGTTAACGGAACCGACGCTGAAATATTATAAGGAGGTACTGACAAGGCCGGATCTTTTGCAGTCATTAAAATATAGTCTGTACATTGCATTTATGTCGGCTTTTCTTGCCACAGTAACAGGAACATTTCTGTGTGCAGTTCTGGTGAGTGCCGGAAAAGTGCGCGGAATCATTATGCGGATTGTTCAGATTCCGATCATTGTTCCCCATGTTGTTGTGGCACTCTTTATTGTAAATATTCTTTCGCAAAATGGAATCCTTGCGAGAATCCTTGCAAATGCAGGACTGATTACGGATCAGCAGCAGTTTCCGATGCTGATCTATGACAGATATGGACTTGGTGTAATTCTTGCCTATCTGTGGAAGGAAATTCCATTCATAATCTATTTTGTGATTGCTCTGATGGCGAATATCAATGGCAGTCTTGGAGAAGCAGCGACCAATCTTGGAGCGAATAAACTTCAGACCTTCATGAAAGTAACGCTTCCTTTATGTATGAATACAGTGCTCAGTGGTTTCCTGATCATCTTTGTATTTGCACTTGGAGCATATGAGCTGCCGTTCATACTTGGAGCAACGACACCAAAGGCGCTGCCGGTTCTGGCTTATCTGGAATATACCAAGCCGGATCTGCGGGCGCGACCGTATGCGATGGCGATCAATGGAATCCTGATCGTGATCGCGCTGATTGCAGCAGTTTTATATTACATATTACTTCGCCGGAGCACGAAGAAGCTGGCAGGTTAGGAGGAACAGGAAGATGAAAAGAAAAAAGAACATCTGGGAAGGCCTGATCATAGGCAATTTTATTTTCCTGGTTATCGTACCGATCCTTACAATCCTTGTCTGGGTGGGAACTGAGAGATGGGCGTGGCCGTCGCTCATACCACAGAAATTTTCTATGAGAGCCGTTAAGGGAATACTGAGAAACCGACAGCAGTTTGCGTGGCTTTGTACATCCAGCCTTTTTATATCTGCGTCGGTTGCTTTCCTGTCGGTTGTGATTGGAACGATGGCGGCAAGGGCACTGGAATGCTATGATTTTTTTGGAAAGAGGCTGTTTTCATTTATCGCGATGTTTCCGTTTCTTGTTCCGGGAACCGTATTTGCAATGGGGGTTCAGATTACATTTATTAAGTGTGGACTTAGCGGAACTGTTCTGGGGGTTATTATTGTCCATCTGATCTGCTCCCTTCCATATGCAGTGACACTGATGCAGGATGGCACAAGAGCGATAGGGGTAAAGCTGGAGGAACAGGCAAGAGTTCTGGGAGCTGGTGCGCTTCAGGCGTTTTTTAAAGTGACGTTTCCGAATCTGTTTCCGGTCATGCTTTCTGCGTTTTCGATGGCATTTGTTGTTTCGTTCAGTCAGTATTTCCTGACGTTGATGATCGGCGGGGGAAATGTCAAAACATTTGCGATCGTCATGGTTCCATATCTCGGAAGCGGAGAACGTAATTTTGCCAGCATTTACAGTGTGATATTCCTGGTGATCATGCTTCTGGTGTTTGGAATACTGGAATGGATCGTGGGACGTTTTACAAAGGCACAGGAAGTAGAATATTATTAGGCAGGAGGAGCACATGAGTCTTACAATTAAAGAACTTTGTGTAGATTTACAAAAGATAAGAATACTGAAGAATATAAATCTGGAGATTAGAACGGGAGAATTTATTTCGCTTCTTGGCGCCTCAGGCTGCGGAAAGACAACACTGTTAAAAAGCATTGCAGGTCTTCTTGAAACGCAGGAAGGGGATATCCGGATCGATGACACATCGATTACAAATCTTGCACCGGAAAAAAGAGGAACCGTGATTGTTTTTCAGGATCTCAGACTGTTTCCGCATATGACGGTAGAACAGAATATCAGCTTTTCGATGGATCTGAAAAAAATCCCGAAAAAAGATAAGCAGGCGCAGGTAGGAGAACTGTTAAAAGCTGTCCAGCTGGAAGGATTTGAGAAGCGTAAGATCCGGGAAATGTCCGGTGGACAGCGTCAGAGGGTTGCGCTGGCAAGAGCGCTTGCGGCAGATCCGAAAATTCTTCTTCTTGATGAACCATTTTCAAGCCTGGATGAGAATCTGCGGTGCGAGATGGCAGATCTGGTAAGAAAGCTGCATCATGAGATGGGGCTTACGGTCGTTATGGTCACGCATGATAAAGAAGAAGCGATGAAGGTGTCTGACCGGATCGCTCTGATGAAAGCTGGAGAAGTGCTTCAGTATGATAAGCCGGAGAGGATGTTCTACCATCCAGAGTCCAGAGCGGTGGCAGATTATATGGGACAGACAAATTATATTTTGGGGAAAGTGGAGAATGGCAGATTCGTAAGCCGGGCAGTTTCATTTGAGACGCAGAAAGCGGAAGGAGAGTATGAACTGATGGTCAGACCATCGGCGATCACGTTGACCGTAGATGAGACGGAAAGAATGTATCAGATTGAAGAAGTTATGTTTGAGGGGGAAACAGCAGAAATCCTGTTGAAGTATGCAGATGGAAAGCTGACAGTATGGATGCTTCACCGTGACTGGATGAAATTGGGGGTAAAAACAGGAGAACTGGTTGGCATCAAAATTGATGAAAGACAGGGGATTTTGTTTCAGAAGTGATAAAAGGAGAATGGTATGCGAAAAATAATTCATGATTGTGACTGTACGTTTGGAATTAATGGGTGTGATGTAGATGATGGACTGGCACTGCTGTATCTTCTGGGGGATCCGGAAGCAGAGGTCCTGGGAGTGACGACAACTTATGGGAACAATACGCTGGAGAAGGTTTACGAAAATACAAAGAAGTTTGTAAAGAAAATCGGGCATGACGAGTTGCGCGTTTACAAAGGTGGAGCAACACCTGGAGAAACCGAAAGTGAAGCGGCACATTATCTTGCCGAGATGGCAGAAAAATATGCCGGGGAGCTGGAAATTCTGGTGACGGGTTCCGTGACAAATCTTTATGGAGCTTGGAAACACAATCTTGAGTTTTTTCATCAGGTGAAGAGTATCGTATTGATGGGAGGAACAACAGAACCGCTGATCTTTGCAAAGCGGGAAATGGATGAACTTAATTTCTCCTGTGATCCGCTGGCAACTTATGCGACACTTACCAGTGGAACGGATGTTGCGGTTATTACGGGTAATAATTGCCTGAAGGTACTTTTTACAAGAGAAGAGTATGAAAGAGAACTTTCGGATCTGAGTAAGGGAGTTGTAAGGCTGATCAAGAATGAGACGGATTACTGGTTTGACAATAACTGGGATGAATATGGAATTCCCGGATATTATAACTGGGATGCGATCGCTGCGGCTTACATGATGCATCCGGAACTTTTTGAGACACAGATAGTGGACATGCAGCTGTCAACAGAAAAGCTTACAAAGGGAAGAATGATTCTGGCAGAGGATGAAGCGAAAAAGAACTGCACCCTCAAGATCCCGGTGATCAGAGATGCGGACGAGTTCCGGAGAAATCTGTATGATACCTGGATGAACGTAGAAATTGAAACCGTGAAGTAGAGATGAAAATATCAATTATTATACCAACATACAATGAAGAATCGACAATTGAAAGGCTGATGGAGACACTGGAGCCGCTGAATGAAAGATGTGAGATTCTGTTTGTAGACGGGGGAAGCACGGATGGAACACTGGCACTTTTGAAGGACCGGTATCCGGTGATTCAGTCCCCGAAAGGAAGGGCAAAGCAGATGAACATGGGAGCGGAAGAAAGCGGTGGAGATGTACTTTTTTTCCTGCACTGCGACAGTGAAGTTCCACCTACAGCATTAGAAGAGATTGAGACTGTAATGAAAAAATACCGGGCAGGGTGTTTTGGAATTGCATTTCATTCATATAACTTTTTTATGTTCACCTGCAGGGTGATCTCCAATCACAGGATTAAAGACAGAAAAGTAATGTTTGGAGACCAGGGAATTTTCATTGACCGGAAGTTGTTTTTTGAAGTGGGAAAATTTCCAGAGATGCCGATTCTGGAGGATTATCAGTTTTCACTGATCCTCAAAGAAAAAGGGATTCCGCTTGGGATGACAAGACACAGGATTTATACTTCAGACAGAAGATTTGGCGGAAATACAATCGAAAAGCTGAAAGTAATGTGGCTTATGAACCGGCTGAGAGCCATGTACCGGGATGGTGTTCCGGCAGAAGAGATTGCAAAATTATATAAGGATGTCCGTTAGGGAGTCTGCTTTATGCAGACTCCTTTGCTTATTTGGAAAATCAATAAAAGAAATAGAGAAAATCAATGATAAGTGTAAGGGATTTGATTGAATAAAGACTGAAAAAATAATATAATTATAATTTAAAGGGGAAGAAAATATGTCAGTTTATATTCAAAATTTTGTCAAATTTAAGCCGTTTTTAAAAGAACTGGTTTCAAGAGACGTGAAGGTGAAATACCGGCGTTCCATACTGGGGGTTTTATGGACACTGCTGAATCCACTTCTTATGATGACGGTTTTATCCATCGTTTTCTCAAATCTGTTTAAATTTGATATAGAGAATTTTCCGTTGTATTTGTTATGTGGGCAGGTTATTTTTAACTTTTTCAATGACGCTACGACAAATGCAATGTCAGCAATTATCGGGAGTGCATCTCTGATAAAGAAGGTGTATGTACCGAAATATGTATTCGTGATGTCAAGGGTGTGTTCCAGTCTGATCAATCTGATGGCATCCTGTGCAGCGTTATTTCTGATTATGATCGGTATGCGTGCGGAGCTTCACTGGACAATGCTTCTTTCAGTTGTGCCACTTTTTTTGCTGGTGGTTCTGGCTCTGGGGATTGGACTGATTCTGGCGACGATTGCGGTGAAATACAGGGATGTTCTGCACTTGTATTCGGTGCTGATGGCAGTGCTGATGTATCTGACACCGGTTATCTATCCAATGTCGATTCTGCCGGAATGGTTATACCATCTGGTAATGATAAACCCTCTGACCAGTATTCTGATCATGTTCCGGAATGTTGTGATCTATGGCAGACTTCCAGGTCTGGTGATGCTTCTGGTGACAGCAGCAGAAGCTGTACTGTGTCTTGGAGTGGGATGCTGGGTTTTTTATAAGCATCAGGATGGTTTTATCTTTGATTTGTAGGAGTAAGGATGGAGAAAAAAGTAATTGTAAAAGTAGAAGATGTTTCCATCAAATTCAGTCTGGCATCAGAGAAATTTGATGGATTTAAGGAATATTTTATACAGAGAGTAAAGAAAAAGATTACCTATCAGGATTTCTGGGCACTGCAGGATGTGTCGTTTGAAGTCTATAAAGGAGAAACACTGGGACTGATCGGTGTAAACGGAAGTGGAAAAAGTACGATGTTGAAAATCATTGCCGGTGTCATGAAACCAACCTGTGGCAGCGTTAAGACTTCCGGTGTGATCGCGCCGCTGATCGAACTGGGAGCAGGGTTTGATTTTGACCTGACTGCGAAGGAGAACGTATTTCTGAACGGGACGTTGCTTGGATATACCAGGGAATATCTGGAGGAGCACTATGAAGAGATTGTAGAGTTTTCAGAACTGGACCAGTTTATGGATGTACCGGTGAAAAATTTTTCATCGGGAATGTTTTCGCGTCTCGCGTTTGCGGTAGCAACAATCGGACAGCCGGATATTCTGATCGTGGATGAAGTATTATCGGTAGGCGATTTCCATTTTCAGCAGAAATGTGAAGCAAGAATTAACCGGATGAAGGAGAATGGAGCTACGATTTTGTTTGTTTCGCATAATATGGAGCAGGTGAGAAATCTGTGCAGCCGGATTGTATGGCTGGAACATGGAAGAGTTCGCAGTATCGGGGATGCAGATGAGTTGTGCAGAGAATATCAGGAAGCAGAATAAGAGGGAAAAATGAGAAAAGTAGAAAAGTTGGCAACAGTTATTGTGCTGATTCTGCTTGCATTTGTTTATGGACATGTTCATAAGACGCATGCGATTTATGACCGGATGATAGAAAATGACCAGTATGTCATGATGGATGTGTCGCAGGATCAGATATCGCAGGAATTTGTCTGTGAGGAGGAGACACTGGATGGAATCCAGGTGAAATGCCAGAATTTGCAGGAAGATCCAGAAGCAGAGATCCGAATTTATCTTCAGGATTGTGAAAATGGAGAAACGGTTGCGGAATCTGTGAAGAAGGTGGGAGATATAAAAACGGGCAAATTCAATGAATTTTCGTTTGATACGGTAACCAGATGCAGGGGGAAGGCGTATAAAGTAGTATTTGAAAAAGATTCTATTGCACTTTATACGGAAAAGACATCAGAGGAAGGAACAAATTTGAAAATAAATAGTGAAGAAAGTGAAGGAACTTTAATTTTAAAGACGGTTACATATCGGTTTGATATAGAAACATTTTGCGTATTTCTGCTGTTAGTATTGTATATCTGTGTTTTCTTTCAGTTTTTGAACTGGTTATTTTCCAGATAGTGTGGAAGTGAGAGGATTTGAAAAATGGAAAATGCTTTTTATATCGCAACATGTCGGTTTCATGTAAAAGAAAAAGACAGATTACTTATTACGGGATATTTTCTGGATAACAGACCAGATGGAAACCGGATTGAAATCCGGCTGGATGGAAAGAAACTATTTTATACAACGGATGGAATCCGTCTTCATCCGTTGAAGTTCCGTAAGATAAGAAAAAGACTTATAACCAAACAGTTTTTTCTTTGGATACATCTTCCGAAAGACTGGAGAGAAGCGTCCAGACTGGAAGTATTGCAGTCGTATCGTGGAAAAGAAGAATTGATGAAGACCTTTGCAGTCAGTGAATTGAAGAACCTGGAGAAATGGCTGGCAAACAGCATAGATAAGGTGAATACTGAAGAAAAAGGATTTTCAGTCGAGGGATGGTATTATAGCAGGAAAAATGCATCGATTCGGTTTCTGGATGAGAATCAGAATGAACTGGAGATGAAAGAAGAAAAAATCCGGCGTCTGGATGTGCTGCGAGAGTATCCGGAATGTAAAAAGGAAGAGATTGCCGGGTTTAAGGCATTTTATGAGGAAGGTATTCCGCGAAAACTGGAAGTATGCTTTGAAGAAGAAGAGAAAAATGCGGAAGAGATCATGAATCTCAAAAGAAAACTGCGACGTCAGAAAATGCTGGATGATTTTCGCAAAGTCAGAATCTATTATCGTCAGTTTGGAATCTGTGCAGCGTTTATCAGGGCGGGTGACAAATTGAGTGGGAAAAACGGTACAGAGTATGAAGAATGGCTGCGAAGACATGAGCCGTCCAGGATCAGACTGTACCGACAGAAGAGAAAGAAGTTTGCCCGGATGCCGAAGATTTCGATTGTTGTTCCTCTTTACCGGACACCGGAAAGATATCTGCGGGAAATGCTGGATTCTGTAAGAGGACAGTCCTATCAGAACTGGGAGCTCTGTCTTTCAGATGGAAGCGGGGAAGATTCGTCGATTGCAGGGATTCTGGAAGAATACACAAAGAAGGATAGCCGAATCCGGGTGAAGGACAATAAAAAACAACTGCATATTTCGGATAATACAAATGTGGCACTGGATATGGCAACGGGAGATTATATCGCTTTTATGGATCATGATGATCTGCTGACACCGGACGCATTGTATGAGTGTGTGGCAGAATTGAATGAATATCCGGATACAGAGCTTATTTATACGGATGAAGATAAGATTACGATGGATGGAGAAGAGTATTTCTTCCCTCATTTCAAATCGGATTTTAATCCAGATATGCTTTGTACAACAAATTATTTCTGTCATCTGGTGGTTGTTAAAAAGGAATTATATCAGGCGGCAGGAAAGTTGAACGGCGAATACGATGGTGCACAGGACTATGATTTTGTACTCCGGTGTGTTGAGAAGACCGATAAGATCCGGCATATACCGAAAATCCTATATCACTGGCGAGCATGCGAAGGATCTACAGCAGGCAGTGCAGACAATAAATCCTATATTGTGGATGCAGGTGCAAAAGCGGTAAGAGCGCATTACAGAAGAATGGGAATTGAAGCAGAAGTCATTCCAACGAAGTATCCGGGAATGTACCGGACGAAATATCCGGTAAAACAAACACCTAAGATATCGGTTATTATTCCAAACAAAGATCACACAGATGATCTGATCAAATGCCTGCGATCGATCCGGGAAAAAAATACCTATGAGAATATAGAAATTCTTGTTATAGAAAATAACAGCCAGAAAAAGAAAACGTTTAAAGATTATAGAAGGATCATGCATGAGTATCCAAAAGTTAAGGTTCTGTACTGGAAAGGAGAAGGATTCAATTATCCGGAGATCAATCAGTATGGAATTGATCATGCGACCGGCGAATATCTGCTGTTTCTGAACAACGATACAGAAATGATCGGCAATGACTGTATTAAAGAAATGTTGAGCTATTGTATGCGGGAGGATGTAGGTGCTGTCGGAGCGAGAATGTATTACGAAGATGGAACACTTCAGCATGGAGGAGTGATCATCGGACTTGGAGGAGTGGCAGGACATGCATTCCTTGGCATAGACGGAGATTCGCCGGGATACTTTGCGAGGGCGCAGGTGGTCCATGATCTGAGTGCGGTGACCGCAGCCTGTATGATGATGAAAAAACGGGTGTATGAAGAAGTTGGAGGATTTGACTCGAAGTTTGCGGTGGCATTTAATGATGTAGATCTGTGCCTGAAAATACGAAAAGCCGGATATCTGATCGTATATGATCCATATGCGGAACTGATTCATTATGAATCCAAGTCAAGAGGATATGAAGATACGGAAGAGAAAATCGAACGTTTCCACGGAGAAGTAAATCTGTTTCAGACAAGGTGGAAAGATTTCCTGAAAAAGGGTGATCCATATTACAGTCCGAATCTGACACTGGATCATAATGATTTTGGATTGAATCATCTGGCAAAAGTGGAGAGGAGATAGGAGATGTTCAATAAAATGTCTCTGTATCGGGTAAAAAAAGGATTCGTATATCTGCGGTACTTTGGACCAAAAGAATTTCTGATACGATTAAAAGAAAGAATCCGTATTCAGAAGATTGATTATGAAAAATGGTATGAGAATCACAGACGAACAGAAGAGGAATTGGAAAGTCAAAGGCAGGAAGCATTTGCGTATGCACCCCTGATCAGTATTGTCGTGCCGGTATATCAGGCACCGGAAGAATTTTTGAGACAGATGATTTTGTCAGTATGCCGGCAGACTTATAAAAACTGGGAACTCTGTATGGCTGTTTCGGATGAAGAGAGACGCAGAATAGAAGAAATTCTCGAAGAGGATGTGTTTAAAGGAAAAACTGTCCGTCTGATCGGAATGCGTGAAAACAGAGGAATTTCTGAAAATACAAATGCAGCGATAAAGGAAGCTGCCGGAACCTATATTGGTTTTCTGGATCAGGATGATCTGCTTGCGCCGGATGCGCTGTATGAGATGGTAAAGAAACTGAATGAATATCCGGAGGCCGGACTTCTTTATTCAGATGAGGACAAAGTGACGGCAGATCTGAAAAAACATTTTCAGCCGCATTTTAAACCGGATTTCAATCTGGATCTGTTGCGGGCGAATAATTATATCTGTCATTTTTGTGTGATAAAAAAAAGTCTGATTGAAGAAATGGGCGGTCTGAGAAGTGAATTTGACGGAGCGCAGGATTACGATTTGGTTTTCAGGTGTGTGGAAAAAACGATAACGGCGCATGTGCCGAGGATTCTTTATCATTGGAGGGTACATCAGGTTTCTACTGCGGATAATCCAATCAGTAAAACTTATGCATTTGAGGCTGGACAGCGTGCCATAGAAGCACATCTGCTAAGATGTGGTGAACATGCAGAAGTTTTACCGGAACTGGATAGAGGGTTTTATCGTGTCCGGTATAAGGTGCAGGGGAATCCGAAGATTTCCATTCTGATTCCCAATAAAGATCATGTGAAAGATCTGGAAAAATGTCTGCAGTCCATTTCCAAATCGATTTATAAGAATTATGAGATCACGATTATTGAAAATAACAGTAAAAAGGCAGAGACGTTTGCTTACTATGATAAAATAGAATCGGACCATATCCGAATTCTGAGATGGGATGGGCCATTTAATTATTCGGCGATCAACAACTACGCAGTAAGCGAGACTGATGGAGAATATCTGGTACTTCTGAATAATGATACAGAAGTGATTGGAAAGGATTGGCTAGGAGAAATGCTTGCGAACTGCCAGAGAAAAGAAGTCGGGATTGTCGGAGCAAAGCTTTATTATCCAAATGGTCAGGTGCAGCATGCTGGGGTCATTGTTGGGATTCGAGGAATTGCTGGTAATATGTTCCGGGGACTTCCAAAAGGTTATTCCGGGTATCTGCACAAAGCAAGTACTCAGCAGGATTTGTCAGCGGTGACCGCAGCCTGTATGATGGTAAAGCGTTCTGTATATGAAGAAGTGGGTGGATTTGAGGAGCAACTTGCAGTGGCGTTCAATGATATTGATTTCTGTCTGAAGGTACGCAGATGTGGATATCTTGTAGTGTATGATCCTTATGTGAAACTGTATCATTATGAATCCAGATCGAGAGGGGCAGAAGATAATGAGGAAAAGATCAGAAGATATCAGTGTGAGATTGATTATGTACGCCGGAACTGGTCTGAAATCATGGAAAAAGGAGATCCAATGTACAATCCTAATCTTACGCTGGTGAAGTGTGATTATTCTTTACGTGAAAAAGAAGATGGATAGAGAAAAGATGGTGGTATTTTGATAAAGAACAATCAGCGGATGTTAAATAAAGCGCAGGTATGTATGGATGCGGGAATCATTGGTGCTACATATTTTTTCTCATGGTATCTGAGATTTAAAAGTGGGCTTTTTGTGCAGGACGCAGGGGTTCTGCCGGCAAAAACGTATTTTTTAGCTTTGTTTTTAATAATCCCTGGATATCTGCTTTTGTATAGTATTTTTCAGCTTTATATGCCGAGGAGGGTAAAAAGTTACCGTAAGGAGCTGATGGATATCATCCGTGCCAATGGAATTGGATTTATGATCTTTATCCTGGTACTTTATTTTATAAAGCAGGAGCATTTTTCAAGACAGATGCTGTGTATTTTCTTCTTTATAAACATCTCGCTGGAATTTGCTTCGAGATATCTGATTCGCACAATTTTGTGGAAAATGCGAAAGCAGGGACTGAATCAGAAACATATCCTGATGATTGGAGAGAGTCAGATGGCAGAACAGTATATGGACAGGCTGAGAGAGAATCCAAAGTGGGGATATCAAGTGTTTGCCCATCTGAAAGATGAAGAGAAACTGGAAAGAATACTGGAGGGGAATGAACTGGATGAGGTTGTGATTGCGCTTCGTGCGGAGGATTATGGAAAACTGGAGCGGATTGTGGATGTCTGTGAGAAGGCAGGGGTACACACGAAAATGATTCCTGATTTTGGAAATGTGATTTCTACCAGACCTTATATTGAGGATGTGCAGGGGATTCCGGTGATTCATGTCCGCAGAGTTCCACTGAATATCATGCGGAACAGGGTGGCAAAGAGGGCAGTTGATCTGATTGGGGCAACGGTTGCAATCATTCTTTTTTCACCGGTCATGCTGCTTACTGTGCTGGTGGTTGCCTTGACAGAGGAAGGGAGTGTGATCTACCGGCAGGAAAGAGTTGGACTGCATAACCAGGTATTTTATATGTACAAATTTCGGTCTATGATCATGCAGGATGAAGAAAAGGAAAAAGCAGAATGGTCTACCAGGAATGATCCGAGGATTACACCGGTTGGAAAGCTGATCCGCAGAACAAGTATAGATGAATTGCCGCAGCTTTTTAATGTGCTGAAAGGGGAGATGAGTCTGGTGGGACCAAGACCGGAAAGACCGCAGTTTGTGCAAAAGTTCCGGGATGAAATTCCACGTTATATGGTAAAACATCAGGTACGTCCGGGAATGACTGGATGGGCGCAGATCAATGGCTACCGGGGAGATACTTCCATTGAGAAGCGGATCGAATATGATCTTTACTATATTGAGAACTGGACAATGGTATTTGATATGAAAATATTGATTCTGACAATTTTTAAAGGATTTTTTGACGGAAGATGAAGATAGATGTGATCATACCGGTCTACAGACCGACAGAAAAACTGCATAAAGTATTGTACAGGCTCTGCAGACAGACGCACCTTCCGGAGCAAATCATTCTGTTACACACCAGGGATGGGATAAAGCTGGATGTTTCGGTTTGTAAAGACCGGGTTTCTGTTACAGAGATTCCGATTTTGGAAAAAGAATTTGATCATGGAAGAACCAGAGAGCAGGGAATCTGGATGTCAGATGCAGATATTGTGATAATGATGACCCAGGATGCAGTTCCAGCAGATCCGTTTCTTTTGGAAAAGCTTTCAGAAGTATTAAATGAGCATCCGGATGCTGTGGCAGCTTATGCCAGACAGATACCGGATCAGAACTGCGGTCTGTTGGAAAAATATACGAGAGTTTTCAATTATCCCCCAAAAAGCCAGATTAAATCGCAGAAGGATTTGCCAAAACTGGGAATAAAAACTTATTTTTGCTCCAATGTGTGTGCTGCCTATCGGAGAGGAGTCTATCTGGAACTGGGAGGATTTCCGCATCCGACCATCTTCAATGAAGATTTGATCTTTGCAGCAGGAGCAATCCAAAATGGATGGAAGATTATTTATAAAGCAGATGCACGGGTGATTCATTCTCATGAGTATACTTACAGAGAGCTGATAAGGAGAAATTTTGACCAGGGTGTATCGCAGGCATGTCATCCAGAAATATTTGAAAAAGTAAAGTCAGAGAAAGAAGGCATACATCTGATTTGCACACTTGTGAAAAAGCTTTTAAAAGAAAGAAAATATTTGCAGATTATACAGCTGTTTGTGGAAAGCGGGTGCAAATATCTGGGCTACCAGATGGGAAAACATTACCGACAATTACCGGAAAGTTTCATCATGAAACTGACAATGAATCATAATTACTGGAGAGGAAGGAATGATGAGGATGCTTAAAAAAATTGCAGGATGGTCATGGAAGAAAAAGATAATAGTGATTATTTGCGTAGTGTTGACACTTGTTCTGGGGGCGGCAGGTGCCGTATTCGGATATGCTGCCAGTAAAGTGAACAAAATTCAGAAGATTGAAGTAAAAAAAGAAACGTTGAAAGAGTCTATTACAGAAGAGGTGGAGCATAAAAGCGGATATCTGAATGTGGCAGTATTCGGGCTGGATTCTAGGGATGGGTCACTAGATAAAGGAAATCGAAGTGATACGATCATGATCGTAAGTTTGAATCAGGAAACTTATGAAGTGAAAATGGTATCGGTGTACCGTGATACTTTTATGCGGCTGAAAGATGGAAGTTATAATAAGGCGAATGCAGCCTATTCTTATTTCGGACCGGATGGGGGTGTTGCTCTTTTGAATGAGAACATGGATATGAACATTGAGAAGTATGTATCTGTGAACTTTAATGCCTTAGTCGATGTAATTGATGCGGTGGGAGGAATGGATCTGGAGCTGACTGATGCAGAAGTAGTCCACATGAATAATTATTGTGTGGAGACTTCTGAAGTAACCGGAAAAAGTTATAAGAAGATTGAGCCGGAAGTCGGAGGTAGCTATCATCTGAATGGAGTACAGGCGGTTTCTTATGCGAGAATCCGTTATACAGATGGTGGAGACGCGCAGCGTACAGTGCGTCAGAGAATCGTCCTTCTGAATATCATGCAGAAGCTGCAGCAGATGGACCTGACGACGATCAATAAGATTGCTGACAGTGTTTTTCCACAGATTGCAACCAATTTTTCTTTTACTGAAATTCTGAATTATGCGAAAGATTTTCAAAAATATAGAGTAGGTGAAACACTTGGATTTCCAAATGTAAGATATTCCAAAATGCTTTCTGGAGTGGGAAGTACAGAAATTGCAGATACACTGGCATCCAATGTTGCCGAAGTACATCAGTTCCTGTTTGGAGATACAGATTATCAGGTATCCGGGACGGTAAAAGGAATTGATGATGAAATAAACGATGCGCTTTCCAGTGGAAAATATGAGGAAGCAGACGAAACTGTAAAAGAGGATGAAAAATCGGAAGATAAGACATCTGAGGAAACAAATCATACAGAAACAAATATAAAAGTAACGGAAGATGGAAATACAGGAACGGATTCCGGCAGTTCATCGGGAGACAGTGGTTCGGGTTCGCAGGCAGTGACAGAACCACAGCAGCCGGATACAGAAGCACCACCGGATTATTATGAGGAAGATTACTATTACGGTGATGATTAGAGGAGGAAAAAGGAAATGAGAAAAAGAACAAAGTGGTTATGCAGTGTATTGCTTGTTGCAACGATTGGTCTGACAGGATGTGGACAGAAACAGAAGACAGAAAGTAGGGCAGAGAAATCTGATGAAAATCATTTTGTAGGAGAGTGGATTGTTGAGCCGGAGTATGCAATCAGCAAGGTTGGAGATGAAAATACGCTGTTTGTAGATGGAAGGGGAGAAAAAAAGGCAATCCTTGGAACTGTAAAAGGTGCAATTGCTACAGTATGGCAGGACTGGAGTATTACAGAAGGAAAGCAGGGAGATGAGAAATGGGGGTGCATCCAGGAGCCGGAACAGCTGGAAGAGACTCTTGGCAATCTTGGAATTACAAAGGATAAAGAAATTATTCTGATCGGTGAGACCTTAGACGGATGGGGAGATGATGCGAGACTTCTCTGGGAACTCCGAGCGGCCGGATATGAAGATGTGAAGATGGTAGATGGCGGATGGAAGGCGTTGAAAGATAGTGGAATCAAGACACAGTTCCTCGCATCCAAACCGGAACCGGCAGAAGTAAAAATCGATGAAATTGATTATTCCCATGTGATGACAACCGAAGAATTACAGAAGAATTATGACGAGTACAAAATTGTGGATGTGCGTACTGATGAAGAATATGAAGGAGCAATTCTGTATGATGAAGCAAAGGGAGGACATCTTCCGGGAGCAATTCATATCCGGTACACAGATTTATTCGATGATGCTGGATATCTGAAATCCAATGAAGAACTGACAAAAATGTTTGAGGATGCCGGACTGTCTAAAGATGATGAGATCGTCACTTATTGTACAGGAGGAATCCGCTCGGCATATACACAGCTGGTAATGGAAATGTGCGGATTTGAACATACATACAATTATGATCAGTCATTCTGGAGATGGGCTGTTGTTGGAGATGTAGAATAATGGTTAGCGTTTTGATGTGTACTTATAACCGGAGATTTTGTTTGAAACAGGCGATTGACAGCGTACTTTGTCAGACGTATCCGGATTTTGAATTTGTCATCGTAGATGACGGATCGACCGACGGAACAGAAGAACTGATTAAAAGCTATCAGGATCCACGGATCAGATATTTTAAACTGGATCAGAATTCGTTTTACTGTTATGCGGCAAATCAGGGGCTTGATCACTGCCAAGGAGACTATGTGGCATTTATGAACAGCGATGATGCATGGTTGCCGGATAAACTGGAAAAACAGGTGTCAGTTATGGAACAGAACCGAATGCTTGGTGCATGTTTTACAAGAGTGTATCTGGTAGATGAGAGCGGCAATGAGATATCGGAAGAATGCAGAGATATGGTAGCACTTTTTGACAGAAAGTGTACGACACAGAACGAATATCTGCATACGCTTCTGCAATCTGGAAATTTTCTTTGTCATCCTTCGGCGCTGGTCAGAAAATCCGTTTTGGACAAGATTGGATATTTCAATCTTTTGTATCGTCAGTTGGCGGATTATGATCTGTGGCTTCGGCTTGTAAGTGAGTCAGAGATCACGATTTTGGAGAAACGGCTGATTCGGTTTCAGTGGGATATAAAAGGGAAAAAACAGATCAGCATGTCGACAAGAGAAAATTCGGTGCGTTCATTTAATGAATCTGTTATGATCCGAAAAAACTACATTGAAAAGATGTCTGAAAAAAATTTTTCCCAGTTTTTCAGGGGAGATTTTCAGAATCCGGATTCTACATCACATTTACAACTGGAATTTGAAAAGGCATTCTGGCTGATGAAATGTACAACTAAAGAGCCAGGACTGAAAGCGGCAGGGATGGAAATGCTGGAGAGGGCTATGAGAGAAGAGAATGCAATGGAAACTTTAAGAGCGCATTTTCATATGGATATTTTTGATTTGTATCAGTGGACTGGAGAGCATATGTATAAGACGCCATGGCTGATAAGTGAAATTGAAGAAGGAAGCCAGCAACTGGCGTATTATAAAGATATTATCAGACAGAAAGATGAGTATATCGGGCAGCAGAAAGAACAGCTTGAAAAACAAAATGCAGCGATTGAACAGCAGCAGGAATATATAGAAGGACAGCGAAGGCAGACTGCGCATTATGAAGAACAGCTGGATGAACTTGGCAGACGGATGGAACAGAAAACAGGGCAGCTTAAGAAATATGAGGATAAGATCAGGGAGCAGGATGAAATGATCCAGACATATGCAAATTCAACCAGCTGGAAAATAACAGAACCGATGAGAAAAATCATGCGTCTGCTGAAAAAGTGATTTATAGAAAAGATAAATATACTTAATCCGGGATAAGGACAATCAATTAGTGAATAGATTGTAGATATGTTATAGTTAGAAGAAAGAAGATTAGACGAGGAGAAAAGATTATGAAAAGAACAGCATTATTTCTTGCAGGAATTCTTGCGATTTCATCACTTTCAGGATGTGGTGCAAAGAATTCGGCATCAGACAGCAGTGAACCATTTGAAGGAAAGTATGTAGTAACCGCCGATTATGTGAAAGAAAATCTGGACGATATCATCGTAGTGGATGCAAGAGGTGAAGATGAGGCGAAAAAAGGTACTGTAAAAGGTGCAGTGGCAACGACATGGCAGTATCTGGCAACCTGTGAAGACGGGGAAGCGGGAGATGCAAACTGGGGATGTATCCTTGATACAAAGCGCCTGAGCGAAAGATTAGGAGAGCTTGGGCTGGCAAAAGATAAGGAAATCGTGCTTTTTTCAAATGCGGAGAAAGGCTGGGGAGAAGATGGCAGGATTGCATGGGAGCTGATCGCGGCAGGCTATGAGGATGTGAAAATCGTAGATGGCGGGATCAAAGCACTGAAAGCAGCAGGAGTTGAGACTGTCAAAGGAGCAGCAGAGCCGAAACCGGTATCGGTAGAAATTGATTCGATTGATGAAACACATGTGATCAATACGGATGAGCTGAAAGAGATTTATGACGACTGTAAAATTGTGGATACCCGTACAGATAAAGAATACAATGGAAAGACAATGTATGGGGAGGCAAATGGGGGACATCTTCCAGGGGCAATCCAGATCCGTTATACGGATTTATTTAACAGTGACAGTACATTAAAGAGTAATGAAGATCTGACCAAGATGTTTGAAGATGCAGGACTTTCAAAAGAGGATCATATTATTACTTACTGTACCGGAGGAATCCGTTCAGCTTATATGCAGCTTGTAATGGAAATGTGTGGCTTTGAAAATTCAGAGAACTATGACGAATCTTTCTACAGATGGTGTGTGGAAGGAAATCTGGAGAAATAAAAGAGAAGCAGATCAACGAGATCTGAACATCGTATGAATATGAATGGATTTGAAAAAGCGGGACGTTGGCAATTTAGTCAGCGTCCCGCTTTTGTAACCTTTTTGGGAATAATTATTATTTTACAATTTTTTTCTTACCGAATGCAATGATTGCGCCAAGAGCAGCGAGCATTGCAACTGCGAGAGAAGCGATAGGAGCGGTATCTCCTGTCTTTGTTGTAGCAGCAGTAGTGGTTTTACCGTTATTCTGGTTTTTATTGTTATCTTTGCCATTGTTGTCTTTCTTTGTATCAGGATCAGCGACAGGATCTGTTACAAAATGCTTCTGGATCACTTCACTTTTTGCACCGTTTTCGATGGTGAATACGTTAGTGATTCCGGCTTCTTTGAGAAGCTGAGTTGCTTTTGCAGCACCTCTTGCTCCACTGTTGCAAAGAACGTAAATTGTTTTTCCTTCAAAATCTGCTTTGTGAGCAGCTACATATTCTGTAAATGCTTTTGCAAGATCATCCGGAAGTTTGTTATCTTTGTCAAAAAGTGGAAGGGAAAGGGATCCCTTTAAGTGTCCTTTGGTGTAAGATTCTGTAGAACGTACATCAAGGATCAGGTAATTCTTTGTATCAGACATTTTGTTGATCACATGAGTATCAGATACATAAATGGAAGCAGCTTTTACATCTTCATTTTTTGCACCACCAGTGATGGTATGAACTTTTGCAAGATCATATCCGGCAGCTTTTAATAAAGCAGTAGCAGCTCTTGCACCACTTGCACCACTGTTACAGAGAAGATAGAGATCTTTTTTCTCAAGAGTGGCTTTGTTGTCTGTTACATATTTTGTGAAATCTTTGGAAAGCTGGTCATCTGTAGTTTTTGCAACACCATCAGCATTAAATACTGGTGTTGAGATAGAACCTTTCAAATGTCCGGTACCATAGTTGCCTGTTGCACGAACATCAAGGATTGCTACATCGTCTTTTCCAACAGCAGCAACAGCTGTTTTTCCGTCTACGGCATTTCCATCTGTTCCTGACATTGCGTACAGGAGTTCCAGACCTTTTGCACCGTTTGTGATGGTATATACTTTTCCATCTTCCTTAGTGCTTGTGTTATAGCCAAGTTCTCCAAGAAGTTTGGTTGCTTTCTGAGCCCCTCTTGCACCACTGTTGCAGATGATGTAGATTGGTTTGTCTTCTGTTATTTTGGAAGGAATTTCTTCCTTGAAGGCTATTTCAAGTGCTTCAGCTTCAGCTGTGTCAAGTTTGTTGTCGGCGTCAAACAGAGACTGGGAAATGGATCCTTTCAGAATTCCTGTTTTAGCCTGTGCTTTTGAAGAACGTACATCGATAACGTATGCAGTTCCGTCTTTTGCAGCGTTAATGGCATCGTTTCCGGATACAAATTTGTAACCATCTACAGTTACGAAAGCACCGTTTACAGTTTTATCTTTCGCACCATCGGTGATGGTATAGATCGTGTTTTTGTCAACACCGTTGTCTGCAAGTAATGCAGTGGCGGCTCTTGCACCTCTTTGACCGCTGTTACAGAGGACGTATACTTTTTTGCCTGAGAAAGTGGAAATGTTGGCTTTTACATAGTCAGCGAAAGAAACGGCATAAGAATCCTTATTAGTTTCTGCAATTGCCTGCTCACCTTTTTCATTAATATAGAACACAGGAAGAGAAATAGAATTCTTCAGATGTCCCTTTGTATAGTTTTCTGTTGTACGTACATCGATGATTACTACATCAGATGAATCAACAGCAGCTACGGCTTCAGCACCGGTTACAGCGTTGTTTGTTCCAAGGAATGCGTAACGAACTTCAAGGCCTGTTGCTCCGTAAGTAATAGTGTGAATGTTGTCAAGAGAATATCCTGCAGCGTTTAATAAAACGGTAGCAGCTTTTGCACCTGCGTTTCCACTGTTGCAGAGAACATAGATTTCTTTTCCTTCAAGAGCGGAATTTCCGGTTACAGTTTCTGTGAAAGCTACAGCGGTAGGTTCATCGGAACGCTTAACAACACCATCTGAAGTAAATACTGGTGCAGAAATAGAACCTTCAATATATCCCTTGTTGTAGTTTTCAGGTGTGCGTACATCTACGATAACACCAGAGCCGGCTTTTGCATTTTCGATGGCTTTTGATCCGTCTATAGGATTACCATCTGTGCCAAGTTCCGTGTAGCGACCAGCGATATCAGTAATAACATCCGAAGTTTCTTTAGAATCATCAGCTTCAGTAGAAGCTTCTTCTTCAGAAGATTCCCCTTCAGGAACTGTTACTTCTTCCTGGTTTTCCTGATCTTCAGAAACAGTAGTCTGCACATCACTTTCTGTAACGGCATCAGCAACCGGATCAGCGGCAAAAGCTGTCAGAGAGCCGTTCGCAAGTAATGCGAAAGACAGAAATACTGGTAATAATTTTCTTTTCATTTTTCCTCCTTACTCTCAAAAATAGGTTACGATTACATTGTAACAGTTTTTACAAAAATTTCATAATTGTTTTAATCTATATATAAAAACGGAATAGATAAAATCTATAGGTATAATTGAGAGATTTTATTAAACTAACTGCTGTTTCGTGGTAGAATAAAAAGATAAAAATAGAAAAAAATGCAGGTGGAATAGAAGGACTCTGCGTGATCGAACCGTCGGTGCATGGTGATCAGCGTGGATATTTTATGGAAACTTATAATCAGAAGGATATGGAGGAAGCCGGACTTACGATGAAGTTCGTACAGGATAATCAGTCCGGTTCTGGAAAAGCAGTGCTGAGAGGACTTCATTTTCAGAAGAGATATCCGCAGGGAAAGCTAGTCCGGGTGATCCGGGGAACCGTATTTGATGTGGCGGTGGATATCCGGAAAGGAAGTGCCACCTATGGAAAATGGTATGGAATTGAACTGTCGGAAGAGAATAAAAAGCAGTTTTACATTCCGGAAGGATTTGCGCATGGATTTCTGGTGCTGAGCGACCAGGCAGAATTCTGCTACAAATGTACGGATTTTTATCATCCGGATGATGAGGGCGGGATTGCCTGGAACGATCCGACGATCAACGTTGCATGGCCAGAGCTTGATGTGCCATACAGAATGAGTGAAAAAGATAAAAAGTGGGGAAGGCTGGGAGAATAAGATGGAAAGAATTCAGGGATTAAAAGAATATGTACAGACAGAACATTATCTGGAAGGAATCGGGATCGGGAAAGAAGAGCAGAAGGAAATTCAGATTGCCTATCAGCCACTGGCACAGGGCGAATATAATATCAACTACTGGTTCGTACACCCACTGACCGGAAAGAAACTGGTGCTTCGTGTCAATACAGGAAGCCAGATGCATCTGGAAAATCAGATTGAATACGAATATCATGCATTGGAGCTCCTGGCGGATTCAGGACGGACGCCAGTGCCGGTTTTTGTAGATGGAAGTAAGAAGGAACTGCCGTATGGTGTGATGGTTATGGAGTTTCTGGAAGGGAGTGCACTGGATTATCGGAAGAATCTGATGGAAGCGGCAGAATGTCTTGCGGATATCCACAGTGTTCCGGTAAAAGAAACGGATGGACTGATATCGCCATCGAATCCACTGCAGGCGATTCTGGATGAATGTAATCAGATGGTGCAGACATACTACGAGTCTGATCTGGGAGAAGAAAAGAAAAAAGTACAGATCCGGCGTCTTCTGGAGCTGGGACAGGAGAAGATCAATGAGATCCGGGATTATAGTGGATACAGATGCTGTATTAACACAGAGCTGAATTCGGGAAATTTCCTGATGAATGGCGCAGGAAAAGACAATTATCTGGTTGACTGGGAAAAGCCGCTTTATGGTGATCCGGTTCAGGATCTGGGGCATTTCCTTGCACCAACGACAACTTTCTGGAAAACAGATGTGATTCTGACAGAAGAAGAGATGGCTGATTTTACAAGAAAATATATCCAGGCGGTAAATGGCAGATTTGATGTGAGTGGAATCGAAGAACGTCTGAACATTTTTATTCCGATCACGTGTCTCAGGGGAATTACATGGTGTGCAATGGCGTGGGTAGAATATCAGGAGCCGGGAAGACTGATCCGCAACGAAGAAACATTTAAAAAGATGGAAGACTATTTAAACAGGGATTTTCTGGATATGATCGAAGAAAGATATTATAAATAAAGATTTCAGGGATACGGAGTAATAAAATTCTGCGTATTTCCACATACTACCCATATCGAATAAAATATGGAAAACAAGTGGAACACAGGAGGAATAGAATCAATATGAAAGCTACAGGAATTGTCCGCCGGATCGATGATCTTGGCAGAATTGTCGTTCCGAAGGAAATCAGGCGCACGCTACGTATCCGTGAGGGTGATGCACTTGAAATTTTCACCGACCGGGAAGGAGAAATCATTCTCAAAAAATACTCACCGCTTGGGGAAATGGGAAATTTTGCAGACCAATATGCGGAAAGTCTGGCACAGACGCTTGGATATCTGGTGTGTATCACAGATACAGATCAGGTGATCGCAGCAGCAGGACCGGGGAAGAAAGAATTTCAGGAACAGCTGATCACAAGACAGCTTGCGGAAGTGATCGCAAGAAGGGAGCAGTTTCTGGCATCTTCTATGGATCGGAAGTTCACGGTCATCGTGTCGGGACAGAATGCAGAACTGAAATGGCAGGTGGTAAGTCCGATCATCTGCGCCGGAGATGCGATCGGTTCTGTCGTGATCCTGGCAAAGTACGGCAGGAAAAAACCCGGTGAGTTGGAACAGAAGATGATACTCTGCGCAGCAGGATTTCTGGGACGACAGATGGAACAGTAAAGGAATATTTCATAAGAATCTCTCATAGTATAAAAGGACAGGAGGGGTTCTTATGGAAAAAAAGCTGTTTGGAAATATCTGTTTTACAAGACTTGTGAAAGCATTGATGCTTTCTTACTTTCTTACGATGCTGATGCTACTCGGGCTGTCCTTTGGGCTGTATAAGTTTGACTTAAGCGAGAAAACAGTCCGGATCGGGATCCTTGCGGTTTACATAATTTCCACATTTGCCGGTGGATTTGCCATGGGAAAAATGGGGAAGACAAGGAAATTCCTGAGGGGATTTATGCTTGGAATGCTCTATTTTCTGCTACTGCTTGCAATTTCAGCAGGGATCTACCGGAGCGTGCAGGGGGGGATGCAGATGATGATCGCCTGGATCCTCTGTGGGGCAGGCGGAATGCTCGGTGGTATGGTGTCCTGAAGGGGCGGAGATGGGGACTTTTATTTTTAAATCCGGGGGAAGCAGAAGCTTCGGAAGGAGCAGTAATGACTCCGGGCACTTGCATGAATGTAAGGATTGTAAAGAAAAACTGGATTTTGCCCATTTGTTTCAGATTGGATTTTTGCGTTGACGGTATCAAGGAATATGTGCTATACTATATCGTATAATGAGCAAAGAAGGAGGATATTACAATGAAACACATTAAAACATTGAATACACAGACTCTGAACAATACAGTAAAGAAGGGCGGATGCGGAGAATGCCAGACATCCTGTCAGTCAGCATGCAAGACTTCTTGTACAGTAGGAAATCAGACTTGCGAACACAGCAAATAAGAGATATTTGTAAGTGTAGTGAATAAGTATGACAAGCAGGCAGCGGCTTTAAAGCCGCTGTCATTTGACGTATGAGGAAAAATTTGAAAAATAAGGATAGAAAGGGGTACCGGTTGTGATTCATCAGTACCAGAACAATGGATATAATATTGTACTTGATGTCAACAGCGGATGCGTTCATGTAGTGGACGAGCCGGGGTACGAGGTTATTGCATGTCTGAACCGTATGAACGAGAATCAGACAGTGCAGACACTGAAAGAAGAAAGTACATGGAACCAGCTGAAAGATGAGCTGGAAGGGAAATATTCCGAAGAAGAACTCAGAGATATATTGGATGACGTGACAGAGCTGACTGAGAATGGACAGCTTTTTGTTGTTGATACATATGAACCTTTTATCGGGGAGGTTATCAAGCGTAAGACAGTTGTGAAAGCACTTTGTTTGCATATCGCACACGACTGCAATCTTGCCTGCAAATACTGTTTTGCAGAAGAAGGAGAGTATCACGGAAGAAGAGCGCTTATGACTTATGAAGTTGGTAAGAAAGCCCTGGATTTCCTGATCGCCAATTCCGGAACAAGAAGGAATCTGGAAGTTGATTTCTTTGGCGGGGAGCCGCTGATGAACTGGCAGGTTGTCAAAGACCTGGTCGCATACGGAAGAGAACAGGAGAAGCTTCATGACAAGCATTTCCGTTTTACTGTAACTACGAATGGTGTACTTCTGAATGATGACATCCAGGAGTTTATCAATAAAGAAATGGACAATGTAGTCATCAGTCTTGACGGACGTAAGGAAGTTAATGACAGAATGCGTCCTTTCAGAAACGGAAAAGGAAGCTATGATTTGATCGTTCCGAAGTTCCAGAAGCTTGCAGATTCACGTAATCAGGAACGCTACTATATCCGCGGAACATTTACCAGAAACAATCTGGATTTTTCAGAGGATGTGAAGCACTTTGCAGAGCTTGGCTTCAAGCAGATGTCGATCGAACCGGTTGTCGGGGATGAATCTGATCCGTATGCAATCCGCGAAGAAGATCTTCCACAGATCTTTGATGAGTATGACAAGCTTGCAAGATATATCATCGAGAAAGATAAAAAGGGAGAAGGATTCAATTTCTTCCACTTTATGATCGACCTGGAAGGAGGACCGTGTCTGTACAAACGTCTGTCCGGATGTGGTTCGGGAACCGAATACCTTGCTGTTACGCCATGGGGAGATTTCTATCCGTGTCACCAGTTTGTAGGTGATGAAGATTTCCTGATGGGAAATGTAAACGAAGGGATTACAAGACCGGAGATCGCAGATGAGTTCCGTTGCTGCAACGTATATACAAAAGAAAAATGTAAGAAATGTTTTGCAAGATTCTACTGCAGTGGTGGATGTATGGCAAACGCATACAAGTATGCAGACGGATTAAATGATTCTTATGATCTGGGATGTGAGATGGAACGTAAGCGCGTGGAATGCGCGATTATGATAAAGGCTGCAATGGCAGACGAAAACTAAGAAAGGGACTTGGACATGAAGAAGAGTAAAGGAATAGTAAGCCTTGTTCTGATTGCTGCACTTTTAGGACTTCTTGGATTTACCTGCTGGCAGGGATTTGGTTCCTCCCACACAGGTTCCGCAAGAAATATCAATCTTGGTCTTGACCTTGCCGGTGGTGTCAGCATTACCTATCAGACAAAAGACAAGAATCCTTCAGCAGAAGATATGAAGGATACGATCTACAAGCTGCAGAAGCGTGTAGAGCAGTACAGTACAGAAGCAAGTGTATATCAGGAAGGGGATGACCGGATCAACATCGAGATCCCGGGTGTATCCGATGCTAATAAAGTTCTGGAAGAACTTGGCAAACCAGGATCACTGGTATTTCAGGATGCAGATGGCAATACCGTTCTTGAAGGAACAGATGTTAAAAATGCAGAGGCTCAGACACAGGAGAACTCTACGACTAAGAACAAAGAATATGTCGTAGCTCTGCAGCTTACCAAAGAAGGAACAACCAAATTTGCAGAAGCAACAGCAGCAAATGTAGGAAAACAGATTTCCATTATTTATGATGGACAGACAATCAGTTCACCAAGAGTTAATCAGGCGATCGAAGGCGGAGAAGCCGTTATCACAGGGATGTCAAGCTATGAAGAAGCAGACAATCTTGCAGCTACCATCCGAATCGGTGGACTTTCTCTGGAACTGGAAGAACTTCGCTCTAATGTAGTAGCTGCACAGCTCGGAGAAGAAGCAATCAGCACAAGCTTAATGGCTGGTGCCATCGGACTTGCCATCATCTTCGTATTTATGTGCTTCGTATATCTGATTCCGGGACTTGCAGCAGGTCTAGCACTTCTGATCTACACAGGACTGATCCTGGTGCTTTTAAATGCATTTAATATCACGCTTACCCTTCCGGGAATTGCAGGTATCATTCTTGGAATCGGTATGGCAGTCGATGCCAACGTTATCATTTTCGCCCGTGTGCGTGAAGAAGTGACAACAGGTATCAGTGTTAAGACTTCCCTGAAGAATGGTTTCCACAAAGCACTGTCTGCGATCGTTGACGGTAACGTAACAACTCTGATCGCTGCAGCTATTCTCTGGTTCAAGGGTTCAGGTTCTGTAAAAGGATTTGCACAGACACTGGCACTTGGTATTGTTGTGTCAATGTTTACGGCACTTGTTATTACCAGAATCATCATTTTCTCTCTGTATGCGATTGGTCTTCGTGATGTGAAATTTTATGCGAAGAAATTCAAAAAAGAAAGAAAAATTATCGACTTCCTCGGAAAGAAAGCCATTTTCTTTGCAATATCAATTGCTGTGATCGCAGCAGGTTTTGTGACAATGGGAGTCCAGTCGGGAAAAGGTGAAGGTGCGCTGAACTACAGCCTGGAATTCAAGGGCGGTACGGCTACAACCGTAACATTTGATAAAGATTACTCGATCAAAGAGATTGATTCAAAGATCGTTCCGGTTGTAGAAGATGTGACCGGAGATCACAATGTACAGGCACAGAAAGTAAAAGACAGCAATCAGATCATCATCAAGACACAGACGCTGAATCTTGACGAAAGAGAAGCACTTAACAATGCGCTTGCTGATAAATTTGGTGTAGACACATCAACAATTACAGCAGAAAATATCAGTTCTACGGTAAGCTCCGAGATGAGACAGGATGCGATCATTGCAGTTATCATTTCAGCGATCTGTATGCTGATCTATATCTGGTTCCGGTTCAAAGATGTACGTTTCGCATCAAGTGCGGTTCTTGCTCTTTTACACGATTTGTTATTTGTGCTTACATTCTATGCACTTGCAAGAACATCTGTCGGTAATACATTTATCGCATGTATGCTGACAATCCTTGGATATTCTATCAATGCGACGATCGTTATTTTCGACCGTATCCGTGAAGAGCTTCGGGTCATGAAGAGAAACGATGATCTGAAAGCGCTTGTAAACAGAAGTATCACTTATACACTGACAAGAAGTATTTACACAACATTTACTACATTTGTCATGGTAGCGGTTCTTTATATCATGGGTGTAAGCTCTATTAAAGAATTTGCAGCACCTCTTATGGTTGGTATTGCAGGGGGCGGATATTCATCTGTATGTATCACCGGTGCATTATGGTATGTAATGAAAACAAAAATCGGCGGCAAAAAAGCAGCGAAAAAGAAATAACTGACAGAAAATGAGGTGTCGGAGGAGAATCCTCCGGCATCTTTGTATTATCTGACTACCAAAGAAAGGAAAAGAGAAAATGGAGAACTGGGTACTTCTGAGAAAAGGAGCGGATTTTCAGCATATCAGTGAGAAATTCCATATCAGTCCGCGAGTGGCTTCCCTGATAAGAAACCGGGATGTGATCGGGGATGATGCGATCGAGAAATATTTAAACGGTACGATCGCCGATCTGTACGATGGAATGCTGATGAAGGATATGGACAAGGCAGTAGCGGTTCTTGGAGAAAAGATAAAAGAAAATGCAAAAATCAGGATCATTGGAGACTATGATATTGATGGAATCCAGTCGACCTATATTCTTCTGGAGGGATTCCGGATGCTCGGAGCTGATGTGGACAGTGACATTCCGGATCGTATGAAGGACGGGTATGGTCTAAACCGGAACCTGATCGACCGGGCGCTGGAGGCCGACGTGGATACGATCATTACCTGTGATAACGGGATTGCGGCGGCAGAGGAGATCGCCTATGCAAAAAGTATGGGAATGACGGTTGTGGTGACGGATCATCATGAGGTCCCGTATACGGAAATTGGCGGGGAACGAAGATATATTTTGCCGGAGGCAGATGCGGTTGTGGATCCGAAGCAGGAGGACTGTACTTATCCGTTCAAAGGGCTGTGCGGGGCTGCGGTTGCTTACAAGCTGGTGGAGGCTCTGATGGAAGCCATGGGAAAAGATGCGGAAGATGCAGATTATCTGATGGAAAATGTGGCAATCGCAACGATCGGTGATGTTATGGATCTGGTGGACGAAAACCGTATTTTTGTTAAACAGGGACTGGATATGCTGAAACGGACGGAGAATCTGGGACTGAAGGCGCTGATGGAATGTACTGGTGTGAATGTAGATAAGCTGTCTCCGTATCACATTGGATTTGTGATCGGCCCGTGTATGAATGCCAGTGGAAGACTGGATACAGCAAAGCGTGCCCTGGAGCTTCTGGAGGCAAAGAAAGTGGCGGAGGCGGATCTGCTGGCAGGTGATCTGAAAGCACTCAATGACAGCCGGAAGGATATGACGGCGCAGGCGGTAGAAGAGGCGTTTATCCAGGTGGAGAACAGTGAACTTAAGGATGCAGACGTGCTGGTGGTCTACCTGCCGGAATGTCATGAAAGCCTTGCCGGGATTGTGGCAGGAAGGATCCGGGAAAAATATTACCGTCCGGTCTTTGTGCTGACGAAGGGCGCGGAAGGTTTAAAGGGCTCAGGAAGATCGATCGAGACCTGGCACATGTATGAAGGACTGAACCGGGTAAAGCATCTGTTGTCAAAATTTGGCGGGCATAAGATGGCGGCAGGTCTCTCCATGCCAGAGGAGAATCTGGAACAGTTCCGTAAGGAGATTAACGAAAAATCCGGGATCACACCAGAGGATCTGAATGAAAAGATTGCCATAGATATGCAGCTCCCGTTTGAATGTGTCAATGAAAAATTTATCGGAGAGCTTGCGGTTCTGGAACCATTTGGCAAAGGAAATGCACGTCCGGTCTTTGCAGAAAGACAGGTACAGGTGGAAAGTGCGAGAATCCTTGGCAAGAATAAAAATGTGCTGAAGTTGCAGGTGAAGGATCTTCACGGTACAAGGATGGATGCCATGTATTTTGGAGATGTGAATACCTTTGTGGAATATGTGCGTGAAAAATTTGGAGATGTTGCCTGTGAGTGTCTACTGCACGGACATGGGCATGGAATTGTTATGGCATTTACCTATTATCCTGATATCAATGAGTATCAGGGAGTCCGTACGCCACAGATTGTGATCCAAAATTATAAATAATTTGAAAAACAGCAATTTTATGCTATACTAATAAATATTGCATATATTTGTAGGTAAGGTGGAGAAGAAAGATGAAAAAACTTGAAGAATATGTTGTCAGCATTCCGGATTATCCGGAAAAAGGAATTATTTTCAGAGATGTAACCAGCATTCTTGAAGATCCGGAAGGGCTTCAGCTTTCCATTCGGGAACTGCAGGATAAGCTTGAAGGCATGGATTTCAACATCGTGATCGGACCGGAGTCCAGAGGATTTATTTTTGGAATGCCGATTGCATATAATCTGCAAAAAGCATTTGTGCCGATCCGTAAAAAAGGAAAGCTTCCTTGCGAGACAGCATCGATCAAGTATGATCTGGAATATGGAAGTGCAGAGATCGAGATCCACAAGCGTTCGATCAAACCGGGAGACAAGGTTGTGATTGTAGATGACCTGATGGCAACAGGCGGTACGGCAGAAGCAATGATCAAACTGATCGAAGGACTTGGCGGTGAGGTTGTAGAAGTTCTCTGCCTGATCGAACTGATGGGATTAAAAGGACGGGAAAAACTGAAAGGATACAAAGTAGATTCCGTAATCCAGTATCCGGGAAACTAATGAGAAAGAAGGGAAGGCTATGGCAGACGATATCGGAATCCAGCAGGAGATGCTGATCGAACCAACACATAAAAAACTGGAGATCGTAGATGGTCATGCGGTAAAGGATGTGGAAGATTATCAGAATCCGGAACTGCTCTATAAAAGTCTGATCGAGCGAGTCAGAAAGTACCATCCTTCGGCGGACGTCTCTATGATCGAAAAAGCATATCATATTGCAAGAGATGCGCATAAAGGGCAGACACGGAAATCCGGAGAAGAGTATATTATCCATCCTCTGTGGGTAGGAATCATTCTGGCACAACTGGAGATGGACAAAGAGACGATCGTTGCCGGCATCCTTCATGATGTGGTAGAAGACACGGTGATGACGGACGAAGAAATCCGTCAGGAATTCGGAGATGAGGTGGCGCTTCTGGTAGACGGTGTCACAAAGCTGGGACAGCTTTCCTATTCAGCGGATAAGTTGGAGGTCCAGGCTGAGAATCTTCGTAAGATGTTCCTTGCGATGGCAAAAGATATCCGTGTTATCATCATCAAGCTTGCCGACCGTCTGCACAATATGCGTACCCTGCAGTATATGCGACCGGAGAAGCAGTTGGAAAAAGCAAAAGAAACCATGGATATCTATGCTCCGATCGCACAACGGCTTGGTATTTCCAAGATCAAGACAGAGCTTGATGATCTGGCACTCAAATATTCCCAGCCGGAGGTTTTTAACGATCTAGTAAAGCAGATCAATGCAAGAAAAACGGAAAGGGAAGAATTTGTCCAGCAGATTGTGGATGAGGTTTCCACGCATATGAAGAATGCGAACATTGATGCAGAAGTGAACGGACGTGTGAAGCATTTCTTCAGCATTTATAAGAAGATGGTGAACCAGGATAAGACGGTGGATCAGATCTATGATCTGTTTGCAGTCCGTATTATCGTAGATTCTGTAAAAGACTGTTATGCGGCGCTTGGAGTTATCCATGAGATGTATACACCGGTACCGGGACGTTTTAAAGATTATATCGCAATGCCGAAGGCAAATATGTACCAGTCTCTGCATACGACTCTGATGAGTTCGATCGGTCAGCCGTTTGAGATCCAGATCCGTACAAAAGAGATGCATAAAACTGCTGAATACGGTATTGCGGCACACTGGAAATATAAAGAGTCTGAAGATGGAAAGAAGAGCGTTGAAGCGAAGGAAGAAGAGAAACTGAGCTGGCTTCGTCAGATCCTGGAATGGCAGCGAGACATGTCAGACAACCGGGAATTTCTGAATCTTCTGAAAGGAGACCTGGATCTATTTGCAGAGGATGTATACTGCTTTACACCGAACGGAGATGTCAAGAACCTGCCGAACGGTTCTACGCCGGTTGACTTTGCCTATGCGATCCATACGGCGGTCGGCAACAAGATGGTAGGTGCCAGAGTCAATGGCAAGCTGGTCAATATCGATTATAAGATCCAGAACGGGGATCGAATCGAGATCCTGACTTCGCAGAACTCCAAAGGACCGAGCCGTGACTGGCTGAGTATCGTCAAGAGTACCCAGGCGAAGAACAAGATTAACCAGTGGTTTAAGAAAGAATTCAAAGAAGAAAATATTGTACGTGGTAAGGAAATGCTTGCCACGTACTGTAAGGCAAAAGGATTTGTACTCTCGGATCTGATGAAACCGAAATATATGCAGATCGTGCAGGAAAAGTACGGCTTTAAGGACTGGGATTCGATTCTTGCAGCACTTGGACATGGCGGATTGAAGGAAGGGCAGATCGTCAACCGTCTTGCAGAAGAATACAGTAAGGATCACCGAAAAGAACTGACCGACGAAAGTGTTCTGGAAAAGGTTGCGGAAGCGGCAAAGAACAAGGTGCATATCACCCGATCCAAGAGTGGTATCGTGGTCAAGGGAATCGACGATATGGCAGTGCGCTTTTCCAGATGCTGCAATCCGGTGCCGGGAGATGAGATCGTTGGTTTTATCACCCGTGGACGTGGAATGTCGATCCATCGGACGGACTGTGTCAATATCATTCATCTGTCAGAAACGGAAAGAGCGCGTCTGATCCCGGCAGAATGGGAAAAACCGGAGGAAGGTACAGACACCGGAAGCTATCTGGCTGAGATCAAGATGTATGCAAATGACAGGCAGGGACTTCTGATGGATATGTCTAAGGTGTTCACGGAGATGAATATTGATGTGAAGTCTATGAATGTAAGAACCAGCAAACAGGGAACAGCAACAATCGAAGCCGGATTTATTGTCCGGGGAAGAGAGGAGCTTGGAAAAGTGATCGGAAAGCTCCGGCAGATCGTCGGCGTGCTGGATATAGAACGAGCAGTGGGGTAAAAAGAAATGAAAATCGAAAAATTTGTAACAGGAATTATCAGTACCAATTGTTACATTGTTACTAATGAAGAAACAAAAGAGACCGTGATCGTTGATCCGGCAAACTTGTCAAAAGCGATGATCGGTTATATCGAAGAGGAAGAGCTTGTAATTAAGGCAATTCTTCTGACTCATGCGCATTTTGATCATATCATGGGAATCGATAAAGTGATCGACCGGTATGGAGAAATGCCGGTTTACGTAGAAGAATCTGATCTGGAGCTTCTTCACACACCGTCTATGAATGAGTCAACGGTATATACAAATGGCTACAGCTATCCGGGTGGAGACGTGATCCATGATGGAGATGTGCTTCATCTGATCGGAGAAGATTTCCGGGTGATCCATACACCGGGACATACCCAGGGCGGCGTATGCTACTATGTAGAAAAAGAGGGAGTACTTTTCAGTGGAGATACATTGTTCTGTTGTTCAGTCGGAAGAAGTGATTTTGCAACCAGCAGCACTTCTGCACTGATTCGTTCGATCAAGGAAAAGCTGTTCCTGCTTCCGGATGAAACAAAGGTATTCCCGGGACATATGGGCGCAACAACGATTGGCAACGAAAAAGTGAACAACCCGTATGTATAGAGGAGCAGAGAAATGATTCGGATCAGCTGTAAGAATGAACGTTTCACCTACGACATGTATCATATCGTAAAGTCATTTCTTCCTGATGCCGAGATCAGCCAGAAGGTAGATCCAGAACAGGAACTTCTGATCGAGATGACCGCAGAAGAGGAACCAGATCTGGAAGAGCAGGCATGTGATAAAAAGGTCCGGTGGACCTTTTTTCATTGCAGGGAGGCTGAAATCGCAGACATCAGCGAAAAAAGAGAACAAAAGCGTTACATCAATAAAAAATTATATCAGACCCTGGTCAAAAAGACCGGAGAAGAACATGCATGGGGGAATATGACAGGTGTCCGCCCCACAAAGATGATCATGGAAAGACTGGAAGAAGGTTCTTCTGAGGAAGAAATCATCCGGTATATGCATGATACCTATGTGGTAAGCGAGAAAAAAGCAATGCTTGGTATCGAGATCGCAAAGCGGGAAAAAGCCCAGCTTGACAAGCTGGATTATGAAAATGGATACAGTCTTTATATCGGAATTCCGTTCTGCCCGACAACCTGCAGTTACTGCTCCTTTACTTCTTATCCGGTTGCAAAATGGCAGGACCGGATGGATGAATATGTAGATGCACTTTTAAAAGAGCTTGCATTTATTGCAGAGGTTTCAAAAGAAAAGCATCTTAATGCGATTTATATGGGAGGCGGTACACCGACAACCCTGAGTGCACAGCAGATGGACCGAGTTTTGAGTTTCCTGGAAGAACATTTTTCCTTTGAACATCTGAAAGAATATACGATCGAAGCCGGAAGACCGGACAGCATTACTGAGGACAAGCTGCGAGTGATCCGAAAGCATGGAGTTGGCAGAATTTCCATCAATCCACAGACCATGCAGCAGAAGACACTGGATGTGATCGGAAGACGTCACACAGTGGAAGATGTAGTCCGCATTTTCCATCTGGCAAGAGAACTGGGATTCGACAATATCAATATGGATCTGATCGCAGGTCTTCCGGGAGAACATCCGGAGGAGATGGAAGATACTCTTCGTCAGATCAAAGAGCTTGCACCGGATAGTTTGACGGTCCATGCACTTGCAATGAAACATGGTTCGAGACTGACACGCGAACGGGCTGCAAGCACAGAAAAACAAAATTATAAACAGATGGCAAGAGAGCTGGAAGAGATGATCGATATGGCACGTAAGGCGGCCGGTGAGATGGGACTTTATCCGTATTATCTCTACAGACAGAAGAATATTGCAGGAAATTTTGAAAATGTAGGTTACGCAAAGGTTGACAAAGCGGGAATTTACAATATACTGATTATGGAGGAAAAGCAGTCCATCGTTGCTGCCGGTGTAGGCGCATCGACTAAGGTGGTGCTTCCGTATGAGATTCCGGCGCCCGGAAGTAAAAACGGGCGGATGACGAATCTGATAAGAATAGAAAATGTCAGAGATGTGGGAGAATATATTTCCCGTATCGATGAGATGATAGAGCGAAAAGGAGAATGGTTATGGCATTAAAGAAAAAACCGGTTACCGGCATGAAAGACATGCTCCCGAAAGAAATGGAAATCAGAGATTATGTGATCCAGATGATCAAGGATACCTATAAGACATTTGGATTTACTTCCATAGAGACACCGTGTGTGGAACACATTGAGAACCTGTGCAGCAAACAGGGTGGCGACAATGAAAAACTGATCTTCAAGATTCTGAAGAGAGGGGAAAAACTGAAAATTGCTGAGGCAAAAGAAGAGATCGATCTGGTAGACGGAGGACTTCGTTATGACCTGACAGTTCCGCTTGCAAGATACTATGCAAATCATGCAAATGAACTGCCGTCACCGTTTAAGGCACTTCAGATTGGCAATGTATGGAGAGCAGACCGCCCGCAGAGAGGACGTTTCCGTCAGTTCATGCAGTGCGATATCGATATTTTAGGTGAGCCGGGTAATCTTGCGGAGATCGAACTGATCCTTGCAACCACGACCATGCTTGGAAAGATGGACTTCCACAATTTTACGGTATGTATCAATGACCGTAATATCTTAAAGGCGATGGCTGCATTTAGTGGATTTAAGGAAGAAGATTTCGACGAAGTATTTATCATCCTTGATAAGATGGATAAGATCGGCAAAGAAGGCGTAGGCGAAGAACTGGTTGAGATGGGTTATACAAAAGAAAATGTAGATACTTATCTTGGACTCTTTGATGAGATCAGCCCGGATGTTGACGGAATCCGTTTCTGCAAGGAAAAGCTGGCAGGATTCCTTGACGAAAAGACAGCCGACAGCATGGAAACGATCATCTCCAGCGTAGAAAGTGCAAAAGAGGCAGATTTCAAAGTAAAATTTGATCCGACGCTGGTACGTGGACAATCTTACTATACAGGAACCATTTTTGAAGTAACGATGGATGAATTTGGCGGCTCTGTTGCAGGTGGCGGACGTTACGATAAGATGATCGGTAAATTCACAGGGCAGGACACACCGGCATGTGGATTCTCAATCGGATTTGAGCGTATTGTCATGCTGCTTCTGGAAAATGGATATGAGATTCCTTCCAAGCGCCAGAAAAAAGCATATCTTCTTGAAAAGAATATGCACAAGGAAGGCATCCTCAAAGTACTTGAGATGGCAAAAACTGACCGCGCAGCCGGGAAACAGGTTCTGGTGGTCAATATGAAGAAGAACAAGAAATTCCAGAAGGATCAGCTGATCGCAGAAGGATATGAAGATATCACAGACTGCTACAAAGATTCCGTTATGGATTTATAAGGAAAGAGAAACGCAGGAGGATAAATTAGAATGGCAGAGTCAATGACAGGACTGAAAAGAACACATCGGTGTGCAGAGCTTTCAGAGGCAAACATCGGTGAAAAAGTAACCATCATGGGATGGGTACAGAAGAACAGAAATAAAGGTGGACTGGTTTTTGTAGATGTACGTGACCGTTCCGGACTGATCCAGGTTGTTTTTGAAGAGGGAAGTACAGATAAAGCGCTTCTTGAGAAGGCAGCAAAGCTTAGAAGTGAGTTTGTTGTAGCAATCGTGGGAACTGTTGAAAAACGTTCCGGTGCAGTTAATGAAAATCTTGCAACAGGTGCGATTGAGATCAAACCGGAAGAACTCAGAATTTTATCTGAATCTGAGACACCTCCGTTCCCAATCGAAGAGAATTCCAAGACAAAAGAGGAAGTACGTCTGAAATACCGTTTCCTCGATCTTAGAAGACCGGACATCCAGAGAAACCTGATGATGAGAAGCCGTGTGGCTACCCTCGCACGTCAGTTCATGGCAAAAGAAGGATTCCTTGAGATCGAGACACCGTTCCTGATCAAGAGTACACCGGAAGGTGCAAGAGATTACCTGGTACCGAGCCGTATTCATCCGGGAAGCTTCTATGCACTTCCGCAGTCACCGCAGATCTTCAAACAGCTGCTGATGTGCTCCGGATATGACCGATATTTCCAGATCGTAAAATGTTTCCGTGATGAAGACCTTCGTGCAGACCGTCAGCCGGAATTTACACAGATGGATATGGAACTTTCTTTTGTAGATGTTGATGATGTCATTGATATCAATGAGAGATTGCTTGCACATCTGTTCAAAGAGGTACTGGATATCGATGTACAGCTCCCGATTCAGAGAATGACCTGGCAGGAAGCAATGGACAGATTCGGTTCTGATAAACCGGATATCCGTTTCGGCATGGAGCTGGTTAATGTGACAGAGACTGTCAAAGACAGCGAATTTGTTGTATTTAAGAATGCGATTGAAGCAGGCGGAACTGTCCGTGGTATCAACGCAAAAGGCCAGGGTGGCATGGCCAGAAAGAAGATCGACAAGCTGGTTGATTTTGCAAAAGGTTATGGAGCAAAGGGACTTGCTTATATTGCAATTCATGAAGACGGAACTGTCAAATCTTCTTTCTCAAAATTCATGACGGAAGAAGAGACAGCAGCGCTGATTAAAGCGATGGCTGGAGAGAATGGAGACCTACTTCTCTTTGCGGCAGATAAGAATAAAGTTGTATGGGATGTTCTTGGTGCACTCAGACTGGAACTGGCACGCCAGATGGAACTCCTTGATAAGAATGAATACAAATTCCTGTGGATCACAGAATTCCCGCTTCTTGAGTGGAGTGATGAACAGAACCGTTTCACAGCAATGCATCATCCGTTTACCATGCCGATGGAAGAAGACCTTCAGTACATCGACAGTGATCCGGGAAGAGTCCGTGCAAAAGCATATGACATCGTTCTGAATGGTAACGAGATCGGAGGCGGAAGTGTCCGTATCTTTAACCAGGAGATCCAGAGTAAAATGTTTGAAGTACTTGGATTCACACCGGAACAGGCACAGGAGCAGTTCGGATTCCTTCTGAATGCATTTAAATACGGTGTGCCGCCACACGCAGGACTTGCTTACGGTCTTGACCGTCTGGTTATGCTGATGGCAAAACAGGACAGCATCCGTGACGTGATCGCGTTCCCGAAGGTAAAAGATGCATCTGACCTGATGACAGAAGCACCGGAGAGAGTCGATCCGAAGCAGCTAGAAGAGCTTGGACTGGAGCTGGAAGAGCATACAGCGGACGCTGAATAAATTTTATAATTCAATTTTTAAAAATGAACATTTTTTCACATAAAACAGAATTGGCTGTCAAAGTGAAGAAATGTTCATTTCTTTTTTTATAGCGAAATTCTATAATAACGGTAGTTGAAATAAAAGGAGGATGGGATATATGGCACATAAAATTTTAGAAGAAGCGCAGGAAATGAATGATCTACTTATAAAATGGAGAAGAGATCTTCATCAAATTCCTGAGACGGATCTGGAGCTTCCAAAGACTGTGGAATATATCGGTAAACGTCTGGATGAGATGAATGTAGAATACAAGGTATTTCCTGAGGTTTCAGTGATTATCGCTCAGATTGGAAAAGGGGATAAATGTTTTCTTCTGAGAAGTGATATGGATGCGCTTCCGGTAGAAGAGGAAACGGGACTTGAATTTGCATCAAAGAATGGCTGTATGCATGGATGCGGACATGATCTGCACGCTACGATCCTTCTTGGAGCGGCAAAAATTTTAAAGGCACATGAAGAAGAACTGCCGGGCGTGGTCAAATTATTGTTCCAGCCAGGTGAGGAGACCTTCCGCGGAGCGAAAGCAGCAGTGGAAGCAGGAGTTCTGGAGAATCCGCATGTAGATGCTGCCTTTGCAGCGCATGTATTTGCGGCAATTCCATATGGAACGATTGGATATGGTGTGGAAGCCATGGCATCTGTATATGGCTTTAAAATCACCCTTACAGGACGTGGCGGACACGGTTCTGCACCGGAGGGCTGTATTGACCCGATCAATGCTGGTGTAGAAGTTTATCATGCTCTTCAGGCACTGATCGCCAGGGAATGTCCACCATCAGCAGAGGCAGCACTTACGATTGGACAGTTTACAGCTGGTAATGCAGCAAATGTAATTCCGGAGCGCTGCGTGCTTCAGGGAACACTAAGGACATTTAATGAAGAAGTAAGGACGATGCTGATCCGGAGGATCAATGAAATTGTTCCAGCTGTTGCAGCAGCTTATCGTACTACATGTGAAATCGAAGAACTCAGCAATGTTCCGAGTGTAACTTGCAATGAAGAACTGAATGCAGAGTATATTAAAAGTATTGAGTCTCTTGAAAATCCGGGAACAACGATTAACGGTGAATTTCATGTCATGGGATCCGAAGACTTTGCCGTGATTTCGGCAAAAATACCGGCAAGTTATTTTGTAGTCGGAGCCGGAGTGGAAGATCAGAGTAAATGGAAAGGACAGCATAATCCAAAGATTCTGTTTAATGAAAAAGCATTACCGTTTGGCGCAGCCATGTATGCGAAGATTGCAATGGACTGGCTGGCAAAATAGAAGAGTAGATCTATAAGGTTAGAATAAATAAAAAGAAGGGATCAGGCTTTTACAAAAAAGTGAAAGCGGATCCCTTTTCGTGTATCTGGCACAGCTCTGACAAATGGGGCCTTTTGATTTAATTAAAAGTTTAATCAGAAATTTACATGAATGAAAAAAGAGACTTATGAAAATCATAAGTCTCACAAAGAGCGACAGACGGGACTCGAACCCGCGACCTCCACCTTGGCAAGGTGGCGTACTACCAACTGTACTACTATCGCATCTATTAAATTGTGTTCATCAGAACAATATCTACTATACCGTACAAAGAAGGAATTGTCAACGAAAAAATGAAGAAATTCTGTTCTACTTTTTGCGGAGATTCAATAAGTTTTCTGTTAATCAGACAAAAAATGATTTTAACAGAATAATAGGCGAAGAAAAGTAGAAAAGTCCGACATATAAAATTGAAAATATACTTGACCAATTGATAGATATATTGTATAATATTTATTGTTCTGATGAACAACAAATAATGAATGCGATAGTAGTACAGTTGGTAGTACGCCACCTTGCCAAGGTGGAGGTCGCGGGTTCGAGTCCCGTCTGTCGCTCTTGAATTAAGAACTACATGTTGCGTGCGGTTCTTTTTTTGTGCATACAATGAGCCAAATACAGATTTTTGCACCCATGCAGATTTGTGCTTGCACAAGGATCTGCATGGGTGTAAAAATCTGTATTTGGCGAATGTACATCATCAAGCTGCTAAGCGAGATGGTGTACGTTCGCCGGGGGTTCGTGTTCACACGAAACCCTGGCTCATTACTAACGTAAAAAAGACTGGCATCGAGCCAGTCTTTCATCATAACTATTCTTTTTTTATTTCAGGAAGAACCAGTATCCTGCAAATGCAGCAGCTGCGATGATCAGGAAGATAAGGATTACAACAAGCACAACAGGAAAATGTCTCTCATCATCGTCATCTTCTTCGTCTAACATATTCTGATAGTTCTCACGCATCTCCTGTTCACGTTTTTCACGGACATGCTTTGGTGGGATATTAGAATAGGTCTGTTCTTTTTCTCCCTCTGGAGTGGAAAGATCAGGTGCAGTAATTTTAAGTTCGTCTTCTTCATCAGAAATGATACGTGTGCTGGAATTGTCAATTGCATGTACCGGTTTGGCTTCTTCCGGACGTTTCTTTTTCGGACGTGGACGAACTTTTTCCCGGCTTTCTTCCTGACCTTCTGCATATTTGAGAAGTGGACGGTCTGAAGTAGCAGGGCGTTTCTTTGGATGCGGTCTGGATGGCTGTTCTTCGGAAGAACCTTCTGTCTTCGGACGAGGTTTTCTTACCGGTCTTTCTCCTTCGGCAGCCGGGTTCGGACGTTTTTTCTTTTTCTTTGGCTGGGCAGGACGTTCGGCAGAAGTTTTTTCTCCTTCGGCAGCCGGGCGCTTTTTGTGTGGCTTTTCTGCAGCCTTACCGGCTTCAACTGTTTTTTCAGCCAATGCTTCTTTTGCAAGCTTTTTTTTCTTTTCACGCTGTTTATCTAAATTCCACTGCTTTTTACAATCGCGGCAGATTGCGAATTCATTGTAGATTGCTTCACCGGCTTCATTTTCGCCTATTTTTTTGTTCTTGATCTCAAGATCCTTTTTACAAATCGGGCACTGCATGATTTATCTCTCCTCTTTGGTTTTTTAATATGTATCTACTCCCTTATTAAATGATGTAAATGTTAAAAATTATGTTTAACATTCACGTCCTTAAATACATAGAATCATACATTTATAATGTTATCACGTCCCCCAAAGATGTCAAGAAAGTTCTTTGAATATTCACAAAAAAGTGCTAGAATAAAATGGATTTACTATAGATTAGGAGGACGCGAAGATATGACAGATACAAAGACGATCAAAGTAGGATTACTTGGACTTGGAACAGTCGGAACAGGTGTTTATAAATTGATTGGACGCCGCAGTGAAGAGATGCAGCAGAAGACTGGCGCCGCTCTTGAAATAAAGAAAATCCTGGTACACAACATGAAAAAAGTAAGACAGGGTGTAGATCAGAATCTGCTGACAGATCAGTGGAAAGAGATTATAGAAGATGATGAAATCCAAATCGTGATCGAGGTGATGGGCGGAATTGAGCCAGCGAAAACGATGATCACAGAAGCACTGAAAGCAGGGAAAAATGTAGTAAGTGCAAATAAGGATCTGATCGCAGAATATGGAAAGGAACTCTATGACGCTGCGAAAGAAGGTAGCGCTGATTTCCTGTTTGAAGCAGCGGTAGCAGGAGGAATCCCAATCATCCGTCCGCTTAAGCAGTGCCTGGAAGGCAACCAGATCGATGAGATCATGGGAATTGTCAACGGTACGACTAACTATATCCTGACAAAGATGTTTGAAGATGGAATGGATTTCACAGAAGCACTCGCAAAGGCGACAGAGCTTGGATATGCAGAAGCGGATCCGACGGCGGATGTGGAAGGCCTGGACGCAGGACGTAAGGTGGCAATCATGGCTACGTCAGCATTCCATTCGCAGGTGAAATTTTCGGATGTCTATACGGAGGGAATCACAAAGATCACAGCAGCAGATGTAAATTACGCAAAAGAGATGGGAAATGTGATCAAACTGATCGGTATTGCGAGAAATACATCTAATGGAATTGAAGCAGGTGTTTATCCGATGATGATCGATAAGAAACATCCGCTCGCTACCGTAAGAGATTCCTTTAATGCTGTTTTTGTACATGGAGATGCAGTTGGGGATACCATGTTCTATGGAAGAGGAGCAGGAGAACTGCCGACCGCAAGTGCAGTTGTCGGAGATGTGATGGATGTTACAAGAAATATTGTATGGAACTGTACCGGAAGAATCGGATGGAGCGCATACAAAGAGCTTCCGATCAAGGAATTTGCGGACGTCAAGAATCGTTTCTTTATCCGTATGCAGGTGAGTAATGAACCGGGAGTACTGGCAGCAATCGCGAAAGTATTCGGAGATCATAAGGTAAGTATCGAACGTGTGATTCAGGAACAGGCAAAAGCGGCAAAGGCAGAACTTGTCATCGGGACATCCGCAGTCAAGGAATACCATCTTCAGGATGCACTGGAGGAATTAAAAGAAATGCCGATCGTAAGTGAGATCAGCAGCATTATCAGAGAATATTAAAAGGCACAGCATTGGAAAAAGGAGTAATCAGTCATGAGTTATGCAGACAAAGTTTTTATAGAGATGTGCAGGGACATCATTGATAATGGAACCAGCACAGAAGGAGAAAAGGTACGTCCGAGATGGGAAGACGGGACTCCGGCGTATACTGTAAAAAAATTTGGTGTGGTGAACCGGTATGATCTGCGAAAAGAATTCCCGGCACTGACACTCAGAAGAACCGGGATCAAAAGCTGTACGGACGAGCTTTTGTGGATCTGGCAGAAAAAATCCAATAATATCCACGATCTGAACAGTCACATCTGGGACAGCTGGGCAGATGAAGATGGATCGATCGGGAAGGCATACGGCTATCAGATGGGCGTAAAGCATGTCTACAAAGAGGGAATGATGGATCAGGTAGACCGTGTACTCTATGATCTGAAGAATAATCCTTACAGCCGCCGGATCATGACGAATATCTATGTACATCAAGATCTTCATGAGATGAATCTGTATCCGTGTGCATACAGCATGACGTTCAATGTGACAAAAGAAAAAGGCAGCGACAAGCTGACACTGAATGGAATCCTGAACCAGCGTTCCCAGGATGTGTTGGCGGCAAATAACTGGAATGTATGCCAGTATGCTGTGCTGCTTCATATGCTCGCACAGGTATGTGATATGCAGGTGGGCGAATTTGTACATGTGATCGCAGATGCACATATTTACGACAGGCATATTTCGCTGATCGAGGAATTGATTTCAAGAGAGACGCACCCGGCACCGAAATTCTGGCTGAATCCGGAAGTGAAAGATTTCTATCAGTTTACACCGGATGACGTAAGATTAGACGATTATGTGACAGGACCGCAGATCAAAAATATTCCGATCGCGGTTTAGAAAAGGAGACAGATACGATGAACATTATTGTAAATGCAGATAAAAACTGGGCAATAGGAAAGAATAACAGTCTGCTTGTACGAATCCCGGCAGATATGAAATACTTCCGTCAGATGACGGAAGGCAATATTGTCGTGATGGGAAGAAAGACACTAGAAAGCTTTCCGCAGGGGCGTCCGCTTGCCAACCGGGTTAATATCGTGATTTCCCACAATCCGGATTATCAGGTGAAGGATGCGATCGTGGTACACAGTGTGGAAGAGGCAATACAGGAATGTAAAAAGCACAAAGGAGAAGTCTTTGTGATCGGCGGAGAAAGTATTTACCGTGCAATGCTTCCGTATTGTAATATAGCGTATGTTACGCGGACAGATCATGTATATGAGGCAGATACCTGGTTCCCGGATCTGGAAAAGGATTCGGATTGGCAAAAAACAGCTGAGACGGATGAACAGACATATTTCGATCTTGAGTATGTATTTGCAAAATATGAAAGAATAAAATAGATCAATAAAATTTGCGAAATGTATCATTGACAAATCAATAGACCACTCATTATAATAAATGTAATCGATGAGACAATAGAAGAAATGCTATGACAAGGAGGAGTATATAATCTTCGGAAGCAAAGAGAGAAGGCGGACGGTGTAAGCCTTCATGAAGGGATTGTAGAAGTAGCCTTTGAGCAGCGGACCGAACGGGAATTCCTCAAGTAGACTTCGACGTAGACCCTACGTTACAGGGGAATAGTATCGAACATTTCTATGGTTCTGTACTTGCGTGAGAGCAGAGAAGCAGCTTCTCTGAAGACAGGTGGTAACACGGATTTTATATTCGCCCTGAACGGTCAGCCGTTTAGGGCGTTTGTTATTCTATATGACTATGATAAAAATTTGGCGATCATCTGTATAGAAAATTCATGGAGGTAGATTTATGAAAAAAATATCAGGGAACAAATTACTTGTAAAAGCATTAAAAGAGGAGGGGGTAGATATCCTTTTTGGATATCCGGGAGCCTGTACAATTGATATCAGTGATGAAATTTACAAACAGGATTACACAAAAGTTGTACTTCCGCGTCATGAACAGGCACTTGTCCATGCTGCAGATGCTTACGCCAGATCAACAGGAAAAGTCGGGGTATGTCTGGTAACAAGCGGACCGGGTGCAACCAATCTGGTGACAGGAATTGCAACGGCAAATTATGACAGTGTACCGCTGGTATGTTTTACCGGACAGGTTGCGAGACATCTGATTGGAAATGATGCATTCCAGGAAGTTGATATTGTAGGTATTACAAGAAGTATCACAAAATACGGTGTGACAGTAAGAAAGAGAGAAGATCTGGGAAGAATCATCAAAGAGGCATTCTATATTGCGCGCAGCGGACGTCCGGGTCCGGTTCTTGTGGATCTCCCGAAAGATGTAATGGCAGAGCTTGGAAGCCCGAATTATCCGGAGACAGTCAATATCCGCGGATATAAGCCGAGTACCGGTGTTCATATCGGACAGCTTAAGAGAGCAGTCAAGATGCTTGGAAAAGCAAAGAAACCGTTGTTCCTTGCCGGTGGTGGGGTAAATATTGCAGGAGCGAATAAGGCGTTTACCGAACTTGTAGAACGTACCCAGATCCCGGTTGTGACAACGATCATGGGACGTGGTGCGATTCCGACAACGCATCCGCTTTTTATCGGTAATCTGGGGATGCACGGTGCATATGCATCCAATATGGCAGTGGAAGAATGCGATCTGCTGTTCTCGATCGGGACCAGATTTAACGATCGTATCACCGGAAAACTGCATGCATTTGCACCGAAGGCTACGATCGTACATATCGACATTGATACTTCCTCCATCTCACGTAACATTCAGGTAGATATTCCGATCGTTGCGGATGCAAAAGAAGCAATTGAAAAATTATTGGAATATGTAGAACCAATGGAGAAAAAAGAAAGCTGGGTGGAACAGATCGAAGGCTGGAAAGAGGAGCATCCGCTTAGGATGAAACCAAAGGGAGACCAGATGCAGGCTCAGGATATTCTGGAGACGATCAATGAAGTGTTTAAAGAGGATGACAAGATTGTTGTGACAGATGTAGGACAGCATCAGATGTTCACATCCCAGTATCTGGAAGTGAATGAAAAGACCAGACTTTATATGTCCGGTGGACTTGGAACCATGGGATATGGATTTCCGGGAGCAGTCGGAGCGCAGATTGGCAATCCGGACAGTACGGTGATTGCAATTTCCGGTGATGGCGGTATGCAGATGAATATTCAGGAATTTGCAACAGCAGTGCTGGAAGAACTTCCTTTGATCCTCTGTGTATTTAACAATACCTATCTTGGAATGGTTCGCCAGTGGCAGAAACTTTTCTATGGAAAACGCTATTCTATGACAGATCTTCGTGCAGGCGCAGCGACAAGACGTGGAGAAGAGCATCCACCGAAATATACGCCGGACTTTGTAAAACTTGCAGAAAGCTATGGGGCAAAGGGAATCCGTGTAACCGAAAAATCCGAGATGAAAGCAGCATTTGAACAGGCAAAAGCAAACCGTGCACTGAAGGTGCCGACTCTGATCGAATTCATGCTGGATCCGGAAGTGCAGGTTTATCCGATGGTACGTCCGGGCGGAACCCTGGAAGATCTTTTGATGGATTAATGGAGAGGAGAGGTGAAGATGGATAATACAATGAAAAAAAGATGGATTTCCTTATATGTGGAAAATCAGGTTGGTGTACTTTCAAAGATTTCCGGACTCTTTTCCGGTAAATCCTATAATCTGGAGAGTTTGACGGTAGGTACAACAGAAGATCCGACTATCTCCAGAATGACGATTGAGACGAACAGTGATGAAGAGACTTATGAGCAGATCAAAAAACAGCTGAACCGTATGGTTGAAGTCATCAAAGTCATTGATTTTACAGAAGTATCTGTTGTTATGCAGGAGCTGCTGTTTATCAAGGTAAAAAACTGTACACCGGAAGACAAGACAGAGCTTTTCCAGATCGCGCAGACTTATCAGGCAAAGGTACGTGATTATGGACAAGACAGTGTGCTTCTTGAATTTGTGCACACGGCACATAAAAATACAGCGATCATCCAGTTTTTACGTTCTGAATTCAATTCGATTGAAGTTGTAAGAGGCGGAAGTGTAGGGATTGAAGCAATCACAATGCCAAAAAGATAAAAAAATCAAAAAAAACAGAGCGCACTCTTGAATTTGAAAAACAGAAGTAATATAATAGCGATATGTAATCCGTAGGATTTAAAATACGGGAAGCAAAAATTATAATTTAGATATATGTTACTGTAAGAAGCAACAAGGGAATGGAGGAATTACAATGGAAAAGAAACAGATTGACTGGTCAAGCATAGGATTTGGTTATATCCCGACCGAAAAGAGATATGTTTCAAATTACAAAGATGGAAAGTGGGATGATGGATGCCTGACAGAAGATGCCAACATTGTATTGAATGAGTGTGCAGGTGTTCTGCAGTATTCCCAGTCAGTATTTGAAGGTATGAAGGCATACACAACAGAAGACGGACGCATCGTTGTATTCCGCCCGGATATGAACGCAAAGAGATTTGCTGATTCTGCAAGAAGACTTGAGATGCCGGTATTTCCGGAAGACCGTTTTGTAGATGCGATCGTACAGGTAGTAAAAGCCAATGCGGCTTATGTACCACCTTACGGATCAGGAGCGTCCCTTTATATCCGTCCATATATGTTCGGAAGCAATCCGGTTATCGGAGTTAAACCTGCTGACGAATATCAGTTCCGTGCATTTGTAACACCAGTAGGACCATATTTCAAGGGCGGCGCAAAGCCGATCACAATTAAAGTCTCAGACTTTGACCGTGCAGCACCGCATGGAACAGGACATATCAAAGCTGGTCTTAACTATGCAATGAGCTTACATGCAATTGTAACAGCACATGAAGAAGGCTATGCAGAGAATATGTATCTGGATGCAGCAACAAGAACAAAAGTAGAAGAGACAGGTGGAGCAAACTTTATCTTCGTCACAAAAGATGGTAAAGTAGTTACTCCGAAGTCAAACAGTATCCTTCCATCTATTACAAGACGTTCTATTCTTTATGTGGCAGAACATTATCTTGGACTTGAGACAGAAGAAAGAGAAGTATATCTTGATGAAGTAAAAGACTTTGCAGAATGCGGACTTTGCGGAACAGCAGCAGTTATATCACCGGTTGGAAAGATTGTAGATCATGGTAAAGAAATCTGCTTCCCAAGCGGAATGGATGAGATGGGACCTGTTATCAAGAAATTATATGAAACACTTACCGGAATTCAGATGGGACACATCGAAGCACCGGAAGGATGGATCCAGGTGGTTGAATAATGGATAAATTCGTTACAAAGCGAAATGATCTGCTCGCTGAGCAGGTGATAAAGAATTTGAAGTCCCGTCAGATGGAGGGACATTATGTACAGACCAAAGAAGAGGCACTTGCCCTTGCACTGGAGCTGATTCCGGAAGGAAGCAGCATCAGTTGGGGAGGGTCTATGAGCATTAAGGCAATTGGTCTTCCTGAAGCACTTCATAAAGGAAATTATAAAGTGCTGGACAGAGATCTGTGTGCGACACCGGAGGAAAAAGCAGAGATGATGCATCAGGCACTTAACTGCGATTATTTTCTGGCAAGCTGTAATGCAATCTCGGAAGATGGGATACTGGTTAATATAGATGGAAATGCAAACCGTGTGGCAGCTATTTCTTACGGACCGGAAAATGTTCTGATGATCGTTGGCATGAATAAAATTGTAAGAAGTGCAGAGGATGCATATGCCCGTGCAAAGTATGTGGCAGCTCCGATTAACGGACAGCGTTTTGAAGGGCTTCCGTGTGCGAAGACAGGTGTCTGTTCCAACTGTAAATCTCCGAAAAGTATCTGCTGTCAGACACTGATTACAAGATTCAGCCATGTTCCAAACAGAATAAAAGTGATTCTGGTGAATGAAGAACTGGGATTCTAAAAAATACGAAGAGAATCAGGGAATTTCCCCTGGTTCTTTTTGTGTCTGAAAAAGAAAATGCGTTACTGGTCACAGGTACTGTGAACAGTAAAGAAAATTCCAAAAGGGAAAAGTTCTCATCAGAATATGACTTTCCTAGAGGAAAATCCTGTGTTATACTATAAAATAATCTGGATGTCAGGATGCGCAGCGGAGTGGTCCGTGGACATCGGTCAGTGCTGCTTATGGGCATTGATAGCGAATCGAAAGAGAGGAACAACAGAGTATGGAAGCGTATACAAGCTTTGCACGTGTATATGATACCTTCATGGATAATATTCCCTACGAAGAATGGTGTGAATATCTCACCGGTCTTATGAGAGAATATGGTGTCAGGGATGGACTGGTACTGGATCTGGGGTGCGGTACCGGGAACATGACAGAATTGCTTGCAAAGGCAGGATATGATATGATTGGTGCGGACAATGCGGAAGAGATGCTGGAGATCGCAATGGAGAAACGAGACAAATCCGGTCATGATATTCTGTATCTTCTGCAGGATATGAGAGAGTTCGAACTGTATGGTACGGTAAGAGCTGTCATCAGTGTCTGCGATTCGGTCAATTATATTACAGAGCCGGAAGAACTTCAGGAAGTATTCCGTCTGGTCAACAATTATCTGGATCCGAAAGGTGTTTTTATTTTTGATTTTAATACACGTTACAAGTATGAAGAGATTCTTGGGGATCGCACAATTGCGGAGAACCGGGAGGAATGCAGTTTTATCTGGGACAACTATTATTACGAAGATGAGAAGATCAATGAATATGATCTGAGTCTTTTTATTGAGACAGATAAGGACAGTGGTCTTTATCGCAAATATGAAGAGACGCATTACCAGAGAGCGTATACGTTGGAGGAGATGAAGAAACTGATCAAGAAGTCGGGGCTGGAATTTGTGACAGCATATGATGCGTTTTCAAAGAATGCGCCAACGGACACAAGCGAGCGCATTTATGTGGTCGCAAGAGAACAGGGAAAATAGAACAGGAGAGAATTATTATATGAAAGATTATATTGTAAGAGCAACTGCGGGAGACGGACAGATCCGTGCATTTGCCGCAACAACCGGAAATCTGGTAGAAGAGGCAAGAAAGAGACATGACACAAGTCCGGTAGCAACAGCGGCACTTGGAAGACTTCTGACAGCAGGAGCAATGATGGGAGGCATGATGAAGAATGAGACAGATGTGCTGACGCTTCAGATCAAAGGTGATGGACCACTTGGCGGAATTACGGTGACTGCAGATGCAAAAGGTGACGTGAAAGGATACGTCGATCATCCGGAAGCAATGATGCCGCCTAAGAATGGCAAGCTGGATGTTGGAGGAGCTGTTGGAATCGGTCTTTTAAATGTTATTAAAGATATGGGACTGAAAGAACCATATGTTGGACAGACTATTCTGCAGACAAGTGAGATCGCAGAAGATCTGACGTATTATTTTGCAACCAGCGAACAGGTTCCGTCTTCTGTGGGCCTTGGAGTATTGATGAACAAGGACAACACTGTACACTGTGCAGGTGGATTTATTGTGCAGGTAATGCCGTTTATATCGGATGAGGTGCTGGATAAACTGGAAGAGAATATCAAGAAGATCTCTTCTGTTACCAGTATGCTGGATAACGGACATACACCGGAGCAGATGCTGGAGCAGGTACTGGATGGCCTGAATGTGGAATTTACAGATACAATGGATACACAGTTTAAATGTAATTGTTCGCATGAGAGAATCGAGAAAGCCATCATCAGTATCGGAAAGAAAGATATCCAGGAAATGATCGATGACGGAAAAGAAGTAGAAGTAAAATGCCATTTCTGTAATACGGCGTATACATTTAGTGTAGAAGAGCTGAAACAGATTTTAAAACAGGCAAAAAGATAAAGAGGTAAACAGATGAAACAGGGATTTATCAAAGTTGCAGCGGTCACAGTTGATATTCGTGTGGCGGATGTCTGGCATAACTGTGAGGAAATCTGCAAACGTATGAAAGAAGCTGAGAAGGCAGGCGCAAAGATCATGGTATTTCCGGAGCTTTGCCTGACCGGGTATACCTGCAGCGATCTTTTTACACAGGATATACTGTTAAAAGAGGTGCGCAGAGCACTTGCAAAAATTGCAGAAGAGACCAGGCATACAGAAGCACTTGTATTTGTTGGGCTTCCACTTGCAATTGATGGAGAGCTTTATAATGTTGCGGCCGCATTAAATGACGGAAAGATCCTTGGCTTTACAACCAAGACATTTCTTCCGAATTATGGGGAATTTTATGAGATGCGTCAATTCCGTCAGGGACCGAAAAAAGCAAGAGTGATTTCTTATGAAGGGGAAGAAATCCTGTTTGGGCCGCAGATCCTGTATCAGGCGGCAGAGATGGATGAGCTGGTCGTATCGGCAGAGATCTGTGAGGATGTCTGGTCACCAGTCCCGCCGAGCATTGAGGCGGCAAGAGAAGGTGCGGTCATCCTGGTCAACTGTTCAGCAAGTGATGAGACGATCGGAAAGGATAGTTACCGGGAAGAACTGATCAAGGGACAGTCTGCAAGACTGATTGCAGGTTATGTCTATGCAAATGCCGGGGACGGAGAGTCTACAACGGATGTGGTATTTGGTGGACACAATATTATTGCAGAGAACGGGACGATCCTGAAAGAAGCAAAGCGGTTTGCCAACGAGATGATCGTCAGTGAGATTGACATTTTCCGCCTTTTAAGTGAACGGAGAAAAAATACAACTTTCCAGACAACGGAAGAACGTCATCTTCCAAAAGTACTGTTCCACATAAGTGTGGAAGAGACAGCACTTACCAGAAGCTTTGCACAGACCCCTTTTGTTCCACAGAATATGGCAGAGAGGGAAAAGCGCTGTGAGGAGATTCTGATGATCCAGGCAATGGGACTGAAGAAGCGTCTGGTGCATACTCACTCGAGAACAGCAGTCGTTGGAATTTCCGGCGGTTTGGATTCAACGCTGGCACTGCTTGTGACGGCGAAAGCGTTTGACATGGCAGGAAAAGACCGCAAGGATATCATTGCAGTGACGATGCCTTGCTTTGGTACGACAGACAGAACCTATCAGAATGCCTGCCTGATGTCGAAGAAGCTGGGAGCCACTTTGAAAGAGGTGCCGATCGCGGATGCAGTCCATGTGCATTTCCGTGATATCGGACATGATGAAGAGGTACATGATGTGACCTATGAGAATTCACAGGCAAGAGAGCGTACCCAGGTGCTGATGGATATTGCTAACCAGGAATGGGGCATGGTCATCGGAACCGGAGATATGTCGGAGCTGGCTCTTGGGTGGGCGACTTATAATGGAGATCATATGTCTATGTACGGAGTCAATGCATCTGTTCCGAAGACACTGGTACGCCATCTGGTTCAGTATTATGCGGATACCTGTGAGGATCAGGAGCTGAAAGAGGTACTTCTGGATGTTCTTGACACACCGGTAAGTCCGGAGCTTCTCCCACCGAAGGATGGCGAGATCGCCCAGAAGACAGAAGACCTTGTAGGTCCGTATGAACTGCATGATTTTTATCTGTATTATGTTCTGAGATTTGGCTTTGAACCGTCAAAGATCTATCGGCTCGCAAAGATTGCATTTGAAGGAACTTATGACAGCGAGACGATCATGAAATGGCTGAAGACCTTTTACCGAAGATTTTTTGCGCAGCAGTTTAAGCGCTCCTGCCTGCCGGACGGACCGAAGATCGGTACGGTGGCACTTTCTCCGAGAGGAGACTGGAGAATGCCGAGCGATGCGTGTGCGGCAGTCTGGATGCAGGATCTGGAAGCACTGGAAAAATAGAAAAGAATGTACAGGGGGTACATTCTCGCATAAAGTGTCAGTGACACTTATCAGGCAATGATAAAGGGAAGTCTGCGAAAGTGCAGGCTTCCCTTTTTTTAATTATAATTTTTAAAGCTTGATATTTTTAAACAGATCCCCAAGGCTGGTTCCGATTGCTTCTACTTTCGGAATTTCTACGTGTTCCAGCTCTTCCTCCTGTTCTTTTTCAGCATCTTCGGCAAGAGCCTTGATACTGAGGCTGATCTTACCGTCTTTGATACCGATGACTTTGACATCTACTTCGTCCCCAACGTGAAGTACCTGGTCTGCTGATTTGATTCTCTGGGTACTGATCTGGGAAATGTGAACCAGACCGGAAAGACCGTTCTCGAGACGTACAAAAGCACCGTAGGACTGAAGCGATTCAACGGTACCTTTTACAACACTTCCAACCTGTACAGATGCAAGTTTTTTTGCATCTTCTGCTTTTTTCTGTTCTCTTAAAATCTCACGTGCAGATAAGATCAGGCGTCCTTCTGCCTGGTTTGCTTCGATCACGCGGACATCAATTTCTTTTAGAAGATAAGTCTCCAGATCTTCGATATAAGAAAGAGAAAGGCGGGATGCCGGAATGAATCCTCGAAGTCCTTCGACCATGGCGATGACACCACCATTTACGATTCCTTCTACTTTTACGTGAAGATTGGTTCCTTCTTCCTGATAACGTGCGACCACATTCCATGGATTGGCATCATCGAAATGTGCTTCGTAGTCTGCCATGCTTTCTGTCTGTTCCTGTAATTTTTCGTTTTCCATCTTAACACCTCTGTTAGTTTATTTTTCTGAACGTATGCTCAATATGTTTATTAGTATAACACATTTTTGTATAGATAAAAAGTATGGATTCCAGATGGTTAGACGGTTAAATTGTGCTTAAAGAGAAAAAATCGTTATTATGTACGAAAATTGTGGTAAAAATTTGTGTATATTTTGAATAGTAAAATTTGTGAAAAAAGTTGACAAAAGAAAAAATAAATTGTATATTACCAACATAAGGACATATTAAGGACAGTGTCCTAAACTAAAAGGCAAAGGAGAATTTAAAATGAAGGGAAACGTGAATTATCTGGAACTGGCAAACAGCCCTCTGATGTGGGTGAGTGCCGCAATAGCAGTAGGAATCGTAGTTTTTCAGTCCGTACTGTTTTTCAGGAAGTCGCTCAAAGCAGCAAAAGAGATTGGAATTGAACAGGAAAAGATCAATATGGCAATTAAGAGTAGTGCCATTTCCTCAATTGGACCATCTATTGTAATCCTGGTAACAATGATCTCTCTGATCGTATCAATGGGAGCACCTGTTTCATGGATGAGACTTTCTTTCATCGGATCCGTTAACTATGAAGCAATGGCAGCCGGATTTGGCGCACAGGCAATGGGCGCTACACTGGAGAACCTGACACCGGTTGCATTTGCCTGCGGTGTATGGACCATGATCTGTGGTTCACTTGGATGGCTGATTTTCACACTCCTTTTCACAGATAAGATGGATAAAGTAAACCATCTGATGTCAAAAGGAAATTCCAAAATGGTTCCGATCATTTCAGCAGGAGCGATGCTTGGTGCATTTGCAAACCTTGCATCAGGAAACTTCTTCAACGAAAAGAATCAGTTTGCATTTGGCGGAGCACCGGCAATCGCAACAATCGTAGGATGCATTCTTATGATGATCCTGACAAAGTTAGCGAAAGAAAAGAATATTGGATGGCTCAGAGAATGGGCCTTTGCAATTTCCATGTTCTCAGGCATGCTCATTGGTTACATCTGGAACACTGTATTTTAATAGGAATGAGAGGATAAAGATATGAATAAAGAATACTACAACAAAGTCTATATACCTGATATTGTTAAATGGGGAAAAATCACCATGTTATTAGGTATCATTACATGTTTTGGACCGGCACTTGTTATCTCAGTTGTATACGGATGTATGCCACCGGTATCCGCAATCATTGCAGGTACAATCGCACAGATCAGTGTAAGTGGAGCATTTTATATTGTAGAACCGATTTCCTATTTCCCGATTCTTGGAATCCCGGGAACCTACCTGACATTCCTTTCAGGAAATACATCCAACATGCGAGTTCCATGTTCTTCGGTAGCACAGGAAGCAGCAGGCGTTGAAATGGGAAGCGACAAAGGTTCTGTTGTATCAACCATCGGTATTGCTGTATCGATCATTGTAAATATTGTGATTCTGACAATCGGAGCAATTGCAGGAAACGCAATTATTGGTATGATGCCAGAAGGATTCAAGCAGGCCCTCAACTTCCTTCTTCCGGCACTTTACGGAGCTGTATTCGGACAGTTCGCAATCACAAGACCGAAGCTTGGTGTAGTTGCAGTAGTTATTGCATTTGCAATGAACTGGCTGATGAAAAACGGATTCTTATCCTTCTTCCCTGGAACACCGTCATACGTTGTTATCCTGGTAGCTGTATTTGGATCTATTTTCGCAGGAAAGATTATCTACAAGAAAGAGCTTGAGGACTAAGTCCGGAAAGGAAAAACGATGTTATCGAGAGAAAGATTACAGGAAAGATTTATTGAGATGATCAAGATCTACAGCCCGTCAAAAGGGGAAAAAGAGATGGCGGACTGGATAGAAAACTGGCTGAGAGAGCGGAACATTCCGTTCCAGTCAGATCATGCCGGGGAAGCTTATGGTGGAAACGGCAGAAATATCGTTGCATTTGTAAAAGGAAATACGAAGGAACGTCCACTTGGATTTGCAGCACATATGGATCAGATTGAGCCTTGCAGAAATGTAAATCCGGTGATCAATGGAAACATCATCAGTACCGACAAGACAACAACACTTGGCGGAGATGACAAAGCTGGAATTTCAGCAATCATGGAAGCGGTAGAAGATATCATTGAAAGCGGTGTACCGCACAGAGATATTTATCTTGTATTTACCTGCTCCGAAGAGATCAGTATGATGGGAACAAAGCACATGGATATGTCTATGCTGCCATGCAAGGAATTGGTTGTTGTAGATGCAACCGGTGGAGCAGAGACTCTCGCATACAAAGCACCGGCAATGGAAGCGATTGAGATTACTTTCAAAGGAAAGAAAGCGCATGCCGGAATTGAACCGGAAAAAGGAATCAATGCAATTGTTGTGGCATCAAAGGCAATCAGTAAGATGCACATCGGACGTATTGATTATGAGACAACCTCTAATATCGGACATATTGAAGGTGGATCTGCAACCAACATCGTAACAGATGAGGTTACATTTACCGCAGAGATCCGTTCACACAGTATGGAAAAGCTGGCTGCAGAGGTTGCACATATGGAACAGTGCTGCAAGGAAGCTGTAGAGGAAATGGGAGCCTGTTATGAGATGAAGCATGAGATGGCTTACCCGGTCCTGTCGCTGGAAGAAGACTGTGAATTGATCCAGGATACTGTAAATGCAATGGCAGAAGAAAGAATTACAGCAAATAAAATGATCATCGGTGGCGGAAGTGATGCAAATGTGCTTGCGGGACACGGATATAAGAGCGTCATTTTGGGATGTGGAATGATCAATGTACACACAGTAGAAGAAGCGCTTGATACAGATGAGACCTGGAAAGTGACAAAAGTACTGAGAAGACTGATGGGTGCAGAATAGGAGATGGACGACATAGATGGAAAAAGAAGAACTGAAGCAGAGATGTCTGGACGCGATTGATGAGAACAGAGATCTGATCATTCAGCTTGGTGATGATGTATATAAAACGCCTGAACTTGGCTACAAAGAATTTAAGACTACAGAAAGAATGATAAAGGCATTTCAGGAGATTGGAGAAGAGCCGGAGACGGAAATTGCATATACTGGCTGTAAGGTTTCAACTCCGAAAAAAGGGAATACAAGAATTGCCGTGATCGGAGAGCTGGACTGTATCCAGTGCAAAGAACATCCGGACAGTACGCCAGAAGGAAATGTTCATGCCTGCGGTCATCATGCACAGCTTGCAGATCTGTATGGATGTGCGATTGGTCTTTTAAGATCCGGAGTGATGAAGGAACTGGGTGGAGCGGTTGATTTTATTGCGATCCCTGCGGAAGAATGCGTAGATTATGATTATCGCGACAGTCTGATCCGTGAAAATAAGATCAGTTTTTACGGCGGCAAGCAGGAATATTTAAAACGTGGTGGCTTTGATGATGTGGATATGGCATTGCAGTGTCACATGATGGAAATTGGAAATGGCAGACATTGCACGATTGATACCGACTGCAACGGATTTGTGACAAAGACGGTAACATTTATCGGAGAAGCTGCGCATGCAGGTTTCGCACCACATGAAGGAATCAATGCGTTAAATATGGCAGAGTTGGCACTGAACAACATTCATGCACTCCGTGAGACTTTTCAGGAGAAAGAAAAGGTTCGTGTAAGTGCAATCATTACAGAAGGCGGAGATCTGGTAAATGTAGTTCCTGCTGTTGTGAAGATGCAGATCATGGTACGTGCTTTCACAATTGATGGAATGCTGGATGCCAGTAAAAAAGTGAACCGTGCGTTAAAAGCCGGAGCACTTGCAATCGGAGGAAAAGTCGAGATTGACGATAAGATCGGATATCTTCCGATGAATACCAACCGTGAGCTTTCAGCATTATATAAAGAAAATATGATCGAATATACAGGGGCGGAAAAAGATTCATTTGTAGAGCTTTATGAGACAGCAGGTTCTACAGATCTGGGGGATCTTTCTCAGATCATGCCGTGTATGCACATCTGGACAGAGGGAATAACCGGAGGACTTCACTCCAAGGATTACCGTCTTGCGGACCCGGAACTTGCTTATATCGTTCCGGCAAAGATGATGGCGCTTACGATCATTGATCTTCTTTATGATAACGCAAAAAAGGCAAAACAGATTCTTGACAATTTCAAACCGACGCTGACAAAAGAAAGTTATCTGGAATTAAAAAAAGAGCATTCTAAGCTTGTGGTTTTTGATGGCTCTGAGTTATAATAAAAAGGAATCCCGTTTAAGGGGTTCCTTTTTTAAAGCAATTATTCAGATATATAGAGAGAAGCTGCCAACGGCAGGTTCTCTGGATAGAAGATCGCAATACGGGGGACAAATTTGTGAAAGTTGGAGTTATCGGATCAAAATCATCTTGTGAGGTTGTTAAGAAGAGTATAAAAGAAATCGACAGTTCAGTAGAAGTAGCTTCTTATGAAGAGGAACAGGTTAACCGAAGTGACCGGCTGATTGAGGAATGTGAACAGGAGTGTGATGCGGTACTGTTTACGGGCTGTGCGATCGAAAGTTTTGTGGGGAGAAACTATCATTTCACCAGGCCACATGTGTCGGTGGAAAAATCGGTAGTCAGCATTGCGGGAGCATTTCTGCAGATGCAGAAAAGTAATATTGAACTGGATGCATTTAGTATTGATATTGTAGAAAAACAGGTCATTGAGGATTTGCTGGATGCATTTGACATCCTGGCAAGAAACATTTATTCCTGTCCGTTTCAGGCAGGAGTGGAAGAAGAACAGTATGTGGAGTGGCACATGAAGCTTCTGGATGAAGGAAAGGTCAATGTGGCACTGACTTCTCTTCGGTGGGTGTATAAGATACTGCAGGGAAAGGGATACCATGCAATTTATCTGCCTCCGACCAGGGCAAAAGTGAGAGTGGCACTGGAGAAATTAAAAAATGAATGTGCGCTTCAGGAAGCAGAATATGCGCAGGCAGCAGTTGAGATTTTTCAGCTGACGGATTATAAGAGCAGAGAAGAGAATTATTATTCAAGTATGCTTGCAAAAGCAGATATTGAAAAAGAAATCATCAAATATACAGAAGGGATTCAAGGTGCAATTTTTGCATCAGGAAGAAGAGAATATATTGTATTTTCCAATTCCGGGGCTGTACAAGAAGAATTTAACCAGCGAAAGCTTCTGAATCTGCAAAAAAAAGTGCAGGAGGAGAATAAAATCAGCCTGAATGTAGGGATCGGAACCGGAGGCACGATGAATGACGCGGAAATGAACGCAAGACGTGCACTGGATTTTTCCCTGAAAAATGCAAAGCAGGAGATTTTCTGGATTGATGCCGGTCAGACACAGCACGGACCGCTTGGAAAGGAGATCCAGCTGGAATATCAGCTCATTTCTTCCGATCCGAAGCTACAGGAAATTTCAGAAAAAACCGGGCTCAGCACAACGTCAATTCTGAAGATCATTGCCATTGCAGATGTAAGAAAAAGTTATATTTTCGATGCACATCAGTTGGCGGAGTGTCTGGGAATTACGGTCAGAAGTGCGCGCCGGATCATGAATAAGATCATGGAAGCCGGTTATGGAAAAGTGTATGCAAAGAAGACAGCGGCAGCGGGTGGCAGACCGAAGGCACTGGTAGAGATATTGTTTAAAATTTAGTGTAATGGTCTTTTATCCGAACAAGGGTTGACGAACAGTAAAAAAAATGGCATTCTGAAAAGTAAAGGAACAAGAGATAGTAATGGAGTAATATAAAATGGATCAGAAAAAACCAAAGAAAGTATATGTGATCGGACATAAAAATCCAGATACAGATTCTATTTGTTCGGCAATTGCATATGCAAATCTGAAAAATAAAATCACAGGAGAAAAATACATAGCAAAAAGAGCGGGAGAGGTAAATGGTGAGACAGCATATGTTCTGGATAAATTCCAGGTAAGTGTGCCGTCTCTTCTGGACAATGTACACCTTCAGGTAAAAGATATGGATATCCGTCATATTGAGGGTGTATCTGGTCACATGTCCATTAAAGACGCATGGGCAAGAATGAAAGATGAGAATATTAAGACACTGCCGGTAACAAGAGGTGAGAAGCTGGAAGGGTTGATCACTATCGGAGATATTGCTACGTCATATATGGAAGTGTACGATAATAATATCCTTGCAACAGCGAGAACCCAGTACCGCAATATCGTCAAAACACTGGACGGAACACTGATCTCCGGGAATGAGCATGGCTATTTCCTGAATGGAAAAGTTGTCATTGCCGCATCCAGTCCGGATCTGATGGAGAATTTTATTGAGAAGGATGATCTTGTCATTCTTGGAAACCGTTATGAGTCACAGCTGTGCGCGATCGAGATGGATGCAAGCTGTCTTGTCATCTGTCAGGGAGCCAATATTTCCAAGACGATCAAGAAGATGGCAGAGGAGAGAGATATCGTGATTATTCAGACACCACACGATACCTTTACTGCTGCAAGGCTGATCAACCAGAGTATTCCGGTCAAGTATTTTATGAGCCGTGATAATCTGGAGATCTTTCATTTGAATGATTATGTGGAACATGTGAAAGAAGTTATGTCAAAGACGAAGTACAGAGATTTCCCAATTCTGGATAATAAAGGAAAGTTCTGTGGTTTCCTCTCAAGACGAAGACTTATGACTTCCCGTAAAAAACAGGTAATTCTGGTGGATCATAATGAAAAGTCACAGGCTGTGAATGGAATTGAAGAGGCAGAGGTACAGGAGATCATTGATCATCACAGACTGGGCGGCCTGGAGACGATCGGACCGGTATATTTCCGAAATCAGCCGGTTGGATGTACCGCTACGATCATTTACCAGATGTATCAGGAAAGTGGTGTAGAGGTAGAGCCGCAGATGGCGGGACTTCTGTGCTCTGCAATTATTTCGGATACGTTACTGTTCCGTTCACCAACCTGTACGATGGTTGATCAGGCGGCAGCAGAGGCACTGGCGCGGATCGCCGGGATTGATATGGAAGAATATGCAAAAGAGATGTTCAATGCGGGAAGCAATCTGCGTGGTAAATCCGTAGAAGAGATCTGTTTCCAGGACTTTAAGGTATTCAATGTAAAAGATATCATGTTTGGAGTTGGACAGATCACATCCATGAATCAGGATGAACTGGATGAGGTGAAAGGACGTCTGATCCCATATCTGGAAGAGGCGAGAAAGACCCAGGGACTGCATATGTTGTATCTGATGATGACTAATATTCTGGAAGAGTCTACAGAACTCCTTTGCTGTGGTGAAAATGCAAAGGAACAGGTTCTTGAAGCGTTTGAACTGCCGGGAGATACGGAAAAAATTTTCCTGAAAGGTGTAGTATCAAGAAAGAAACAGATGATCCCTGTTCTGGTAACTTATCTGCAGCAAAAATAAAAACAGATGACTCTATAGGAGAGATGACTTATGGCAAAACAGATCTGGAAGCCGGGAAATATGCTGTATCCACTGCCAGCAGTTATGGTCAGTGTGGCAGATAAAGAAGGCAATCCGAATATCATTACCGTGGCGTGGGCGGGAACGGTCTGCACAAACCCGCCGATGGTTTCGATTTCCGTGAGACCAGAACGGTATTCTTATCACATGATCGATGAGACCGGAGAGTTTGTGATCAATCTGACAACGGAAAAACTTGCGTATGCAACGGATTATTGCGGTGTGCGTTCGGGGAAAGATGTGGACAAATTCAAAGAGTTGCATCTGACACCGGAAAAAGCAGAATATGTGAGCGCACCACTGATCGCGGAGAGTCCGGTCAACATCGAGTGCAAGGTGGTCAAAAAAGAAACGCCGGGGTCGCATCATATTTTCCTTGCCGAGGTAAAAGCGGTTCATGTAGATGATGCCTATATGGATCAGAAAGGGCGATTTGCATTGGAAAAGACCGATCCGATCGTATATGTGCACGGACAGTATTATAGTCTGGGTAAGTTGCTCGGAACATTTGGCTATAGCGTGAAAAAGCCGACAAAGAAGAATGGAAAGAAAAAGAAGAAATAAAAACAGAAAATCCTCTTGACAAGAAAATGACAGAGGGTATATGCTGTGTAAGTAGAAACTCAAGGGCGAGACTGCTAAGGTGCGGTCTCGTCTTTTTTTATAGGAAATTCCGAAGGAACTTCCTATGAAAAAAAGGCACTGCGTGCCGGAGATGCGCACTCGCACGAAGATGAAGAATGTCGCAAGCGGTCTACGCTCTGCTTCGGTCGTTGCTTAACGAGCGCCACTGGCGCTCAGCAACGCGCTCGGCGCGAGAATGTGCCGAGGCACATTCTTATTTAAAAGGAGTAGTAGATGATGAAAGATTTTACATTCAATGTACCACAGGATATTATTTTTGGAAAAGGCAGTTTAAAAAGACTTCCGGAGCTTCTTGAAAAAAGTGGTTCCAAGAAGATGCTTCTGATCTCCGGACCGGTTTTGAAGAAGATCGGAATGGTCGAGAAAGTCGAAGAGATCGTGAAGGCTTCCGGTATCGAAGTGGAAGTATTTACTGATGTAGAAGCAAATCCATCTGTTGCAACGGTAGATAAAGCAACAGAAGCATACAAAAAAGCAGGAGCAACCAGTATTGTAGCTTTCGGTGGCGGAAGTCCGATGGATGTGGCAAAGGCAGTTGGTGTTCTTGCAAAATACGGCGGAGAGATCGGAGATTATGAAGGTGCACACAAGGTACCGGGACCGATCGTTCCGATCATTGCGATCCCGACAACTGCAGGTACAGGAAGTGAAGTGACGGCATTTTCTGTTATTACCGATGAAGCAAGAAATTATAAGCTGACTGTGTTCAGCTATGAGCTGATCCCAAGCTATGCACTTCTGGATCCGGAGCTTGTTATGACTTCTCCGGCATCGGTAGCCGCAGCATGTGGCGTAGATGCACTGATCCATGCATGGGAGGCTTACACTTCAAGAGATGCATCTCCATTTTCTGATGCAATGGCAGAAAAGGCAATGGAACTGATCGGTGCAAATCTGCGCAGATTCGTAGCAAACCGTCAGGACGAAGAGGCGGCGGCAGCCATGCTCTCCGGAAGCATGTTCGCAGGTATCGCATTTGCATGGGCAAGACTTGGAAATATCCATGCTATGAGCCATCCGGTAAGCGCCTATTTCCATGTGGCACACGGTGTGGCAAATGCGATTCTTCTTCCAACGATTGTGGAATATAATGCACTTGCAGATCATGGACGTTATGAGAAGATCTACAATTATATCAGCAAAGAAAAAGACCCGGTGATCGATTTTGTTCCGGAAATGCTGGTAGATGAAGCGAGAGATCTGCTTCGTGATCTTGGTATTCCGCAGCATCTTGCCGATGTTGGTGTAACGGAAGATAAGATTGAACTGATGGCTGCTGATGCCATGAAGAGCGGAAATATCATGGCAAATCCGAGACAGTCTACGATCAGGGATATCATTGAACTTTATAAAAAAGCAATGTAGATTATTCAGGGGATATGAGTCAGCAGAAGCTGGTTGATATCCCCTTTTTTGATCTGAGTATAGAAAACAGGAAGAGATTGGTGTTCTGTATAGATTTTTTTAATGCAAGAGTACCGGAGGAAAGAAAGCATAAATGTGAGTACATAGGTAAAGAATCTCCCGCATATAGTAAAAAGAGAATGGGAAAAGAGGGATATCCGTATGTGGTACCGACTGCTTTATGGAACAATCAGTTTTTTATGCTTTACATGGCTTCTGTTTACCTGGGGAGTGATCGATAACGGAAAGATCAAACTGATAAGAATGAATGATGAAACGGTAGAAGCATCCTATGAGGCAGGTGGAACAAACGAGCAGTATCAGGAAAAGCCCAAGATCGCCCTCACATTTGATGATGGCCCAAATCCTTCCAGTACGCCAGTGCTCCTTGACGGGCTTGCCGGACGGAATGTGAAGGTTACTTTTTTTGTGATCGGGGAAAATGTAGTAAAATATCCGAAAGTTGTGAGCAGAGAGGCTGAAGAAGGGCATATTATTGGAAATCATACTTACAGTCATGTAGATCTCACAAAAATATCTCAGGAAATGACAGAGTGCGAACTCGGAAAGACCAATACCGCGATTGAAGAAATTACCGGAAAAAAGACGGAATATATGCGACCGCCTTATGGAGCCTGGAAGAAGGAGATGGAAGAGAATACCGGCATGATTGCGGTGCTGTGGAATGTGGATCCGCTTGACTGGAATACGGATAACGAGACAGAAATTGTCAATAAAGTAGTGACGGAAACGGAGGAAAATGATATTATTTTATTACATGACTGTTATCTGTCTTCAGTAAAGGCGGCACTTCGCATTATCGATATCATGCAGGCGAAGGGATATGAATTTGTGACAGTCGATGAATTGCTGCTGGATTAAAGGAGAGGTTTTGATGGATTTATTTGATTATATGCGGGAGACGACAAAGGAGAAAGAATCGCCCCTTGCCTCCAGACTGCGTCCGACGACTCTGGATGAAGTGGTTGGACAGCAGCACATTATCGGAAAGGACAAGCTTTTATACCGCGCGATCAAGGCGGATAAACTGAGTTCTGTTATTTTTTACGGACCTCCGGGAACCGGAAAGACTACGCTTGCAAAGGTGATCGCCAATACTACAAGTGCAGAATTTACACAGATCAATGCTACGGTTGCCGGGAAGAAAGATATGGAAGAAGTGGTGAATAAGGCGAAGGAACTGAAAGGGATGTACCAGAAAAGGACAATCCTTTTCATCGATGAGATTCACCGGTTTAATAAAGGACAGCAGGATTATCTGCTCCCGTTTGTGGAGGACGGCACGATCATTCTGATTGGTGCGACGACAGAAAATCCTTACTTTGAGGTGAACGGTGCGCTTCTTTCCAGATCCAGTGTATTTGAACTCCGTCCGCTTTCACAGGAAGAAGTAGAGACCCTGATTCTGAGAGCGGTGCAGGATGAGAAAAAAGGAATGGGAAGTTATCATGCGGTGATCGAGGAGAACGCCCTGCATTTCCTGGCAGACCTTGCCGGCGGAGATGCCAGATCTGCGCTTAATGCGGTGGAACTGGGTATCCTCACCACACCAAGAAGTGAGGATGGAATGATCCATATCACGCTGGAGGTTGCATCCGAATGTATACAGAAGCGGGTTGTGCGATATGATAAGACAGGAGATAATCATTATGATACCATATCCGCATTTATTAAAAGTATGCGCGGTTCCGATCCGGATGCAGCAGTATACTATCTGGCAAAGATGTTGTATGCCGGAGAGGACATTAAGTTTATTGCCCGTAGGATTATGATCTGTGCATCGGAAGATGTGGGAAATGCGGATCCGATGGCACTGAATGTTGCAGTCAGTGCAGCACAGGCAGTGGAGCGGATCGGAATGCCGGAGGCACAGATCATTTTATCACAGGCAGTTCTTTATGTGGCAACAGCGCCGAAGAGTAATTCAGCATGTAATGCTGTCTTTGCTGCGATGGACAATGTGAAAAAATATAAAACGACTGTTCCGGTGCATTTGCAGGATGCACATTATAAAGGTTCTGCAAAGCTGGGGCATGGAATTGGTTACAAATACGCACATGATTATCCGAATCATTATGTAAAACAGCAGTATCTGCCGGATGAGATCAAAGATGCCGTATTCTATGAAGCGAGCGATAACGGCTACGAACAAACGATCAAAGCGCATATGAAGCGGATTAAAGATGAAGCGTAACCTATTCGCACAGGAAATCACTGCATTCACGCAGAAGGGATTGATTTGACACAGACACTCTGCTACCATATCTGTAAGCAGAAAGGAGTGAAGAATATGGGAGCAGTTCAGGACAGCTATATAACTGTTGCATGGCTGGTTCTTCTGGTAGTACTTCTGGTGATCGAGATCATAACGGTGGGACTTACAACGATCTGGGGAGCAGGAGGTGCGCTGGCGGCACTGATCCTGAATATTCTGGATGTACCGTTTGCCGGACAGGTGGTTGCATTTTTTATTGTGACAATTTTACTGCTTGTATTTACAAGACCATTTGCAATGCGTTTTATCAACACCCGCCGTCTGAAGACGAACTATGAAGGAATCATCGGAAAGACGATCCGGATCAGCCAGAAAGTAGATAACATCGGGCAGACTGGTATGGCGGTGGTAAATGGTACAGAGTGGACGGTAAGATCCGAACAGGATGACGTGATCCTGGACCCCGGAACACTGGCGAAGGTGGTTAATATATCCGGAGTAAAGTTAATTGTAAAAAAATATGAGGAGGACTAAAAGATGACGGGACTTATTATTTTAGTAATTATTATTGTGATCGCATTACTGCTTCTGACTTCCTGCATTAAGATCGTGCCGCAGGCAAAGGCACTGGTTATCGAACGTCTTGGTGCATATCAGGCAACATGGAGTGTAGGACTTCATTTTAAACTGCCGATCATTGAACGTGTGGCAAGAAGAGTAGACTTAAAAGAGCAGGTAGTTGATTTTGCACCGCAGCCGGTTATCACAAAGGATAACGTAACCATGCGGATCGATACCGTTGTATTCTACCAGATTACAGATCCGAAGATGTTCTGCTACGGAGTAGCGAACCCGATCATGGCAATCGAGAATCTGACAGCGACCACCCTTCGTAACATTATCGGTGATCTGGAACTTGACCAGACACTGACATCAAGAGAGACGATCAATACGAAGATGCGCGCATCTCTGGATGTGGCAACGGATCCATGGGGAATCAAAGTTAATCGTGTGGAACTGAAAAATATCATTCCTCCGGCAGCAATCCAGGATGCAATGGAGAAACAGATGAAAGCAGAACGTGAAAGACGTGAAGCTATTCTCCGTGCAGAAGGTGAAAAGAAATCTACTGTCCTTGTTGCAGAAGGTGAAAAAGAATCTGTGATCCTGAAAGCGGAAGCTGAAAAACAGGCAGCGATCCTCCAGGCAGAAGCAGAAAAAGAAAAGAGGATCAAAGAGGCTGAAGGTGAAGCGGAAGCCATCCTTAAAGTACAGCAGGCAAATGCAGACGGTATCCGTTTCATCCGTGAAGCGGGTGCAGACCAGGCAGTGCTTACGATCAAGAGTCTGGAGGCATTTGAAAAGGCTGCAGACGGCAAGGCAACGAAAATCATCATTCCGTCAGAACTGCAGTCACTTGCGGGGCTTGTAAAGAGCGCTAAAGAAGTGATCAAGGAAGATTAGATTAAAAAAAGAGAGAGGAAAGGTGACAAATAGATGACGGATGTATTGATCCTGGAAGATGAACTGACTTCGCTGCAGGCATTGTCAGAGATTCTTACCACATATTCAGATGATATCCGTGTCCACAAGGCATCTTCCCTGAAAGAAGCAAAAGACCTGCTGGATCAGGAAATCCGGTATGGTCTTTTCCTTTTGGATGTAAATCTAAGTGGCGAGGACCGGGAGGATATCGGTGGGATTTTGTTCGCAAGAGAGATACGGGAGAGGTTTGAATATACTTTTACCCCAATCGTGATGGTGACTGCCATTGGCAATATGGAAATGCAGGCTTACCGGGAGCTGCACTGTTACCAGTACATTATGAAGCCATTTCGCAGGGAGCAGGTGGAAGAGGTTGTTCAGAAGGTGCTGGAAAAAGAGAGCAGGGAGAAACCACCGGTGATCGTTGTGAAAAAAGACGGGATCAATTATCAGCTGAAATGCGAGGATATCCGTTATCTGGAAGCGATACCGAGAGGAACAAGACTGCATCTTGTGACGGAAAACTGGGATGTCCCGTATGTGACTCTCAGACAGATGATGCTTAAGATGCCAAAAGGGATGTTTGCGCAGTGCCATCGGATGTATGCGGTCAATAAAAATGAAGTTGAATATTACGATACCGTCAACCGGATCATCCGGATCAAAAATTGTCCGGATACGGTAGAAATCGGTGTGACTTACAAATCGGTGATCGGAGGACTGTTAAATGGCTGATTGGGTACGCAAATTTTTATATCGTATTTTCTGCGTAATGGCACTTATGGTATCAGTCTATCTGATCGTGGATTTTCTGATCAGCGGTACCTTCGATTACCGGGTGTTTATCATGTTTGTTCTGATGGTGATCGTTGTGATCTGGGGAATTGTGGACTGGCGAAGTAATTATGTACTGATACGCCAGAAGGAAAATGAACTGCGGCTTTATCAGAACTATCTGATTCCGCTGGAAGAACTGGTCAAAGAAATCCGTGCCAAACAGCATGAATTTGACAATCATCTGAATGCAATCCTGAATATGCATCTGACCATCGACAATTATGAAGAACTGGTAGCAAAGCAGTCTGAATATATTACGGAAATTGCCAGAGAAGATGACAGCAGGAAGTATCTCCCCCTTCTGAAGATCAGCGATAAAATCCTGGCAGGATTTATCTACAGTAAAATTGTCCGTGCGCCGGAATATGTCCGGACCGATATCCGCGTGTGGAACAAAGAAATCGTTTCCGGCATTTCCGAACACCACCTGATCGAGATTGTTGGAACCCTGATCGACAATGCATACGAAGCCTGTACCGAAGAAAAAAATCAGGTACTGATCGAAATTGATTCCCAGAATGATAAGCTTATCTTCACGATAAAGAATCAGGTCGAAAATATAGGACTTGGCGAGATCAGTCATTTCTTTGAAAAAGGATTTTCTACGAAAAAAGATGGAAAAAAGCATGGACTGGGACTTTATAATGCAAAGATGCTTGTGAATCGTTACCACGGAGAAATTACGGTGGAAATAGAAGAAAGGAAATACATCAGTTTTGTGGTGGTTATTTAGGCAGATCGGAATATGGGACGGTCTGCTTTTTTTGTAGGTTGTGGTCGGACGCGGACAGAAAACAAATAGAGCAGATTCCTTTGTGCTGACCATTCCGATGAGCCACTTAAGGCGAAAATTGTGTCAGCAAGGGCTTCCACAATTTTTGTGTCTCATCTCCATAGCACAAACATGGAATCCTTATCCATTTGTTTTCTGTCCGCGCCCGGGATTCAGCTCTTTTGGAGCAGGCATGAGGCTTGCAAGCTTTCAAGAACGTAGCTGAGATCTGCCCAAAGAACAACGTAGAGTTTTCATGTCGTGAGATTCAAGTGTATCATTGTCCAATCACAGCCTTAATTTGCGAACCGTATCATTCACATCCATCACAATAACTGAGACATCAGCCACGCATAGACGACTTGATTTTTTTTCTGCCAGTTGAGTGCAATTGCCGCCGCTTCTTTTTCAGTCGGTACAGAAAGGGTCAAATCGATCAGGGGTTCGTGATTTTCAAAGACCTGACAGCGCACGGAATATTCCTCTCCTGCATTTTTCATATAATCCGCTTTTACGGAAACTTCATTTTTCAGATCATACTGTTTTGTCTGTAAAAAGTGGTCAATATCGTCCTGGATTGGCTTTGAGATTTTATCCTGGAAAAGATGAATCGTCCCTTTCCCATCTTCCGTCAGATGGAAAAGAGTGCGGTTGTGAGTGGATTCTTTCAGGATGAGACCACCGTCCGCAAGTTCAGAAAGAGCCTGCTGGAGTTTGAAATAATCGGTATATCCTTTGTCCAGGACAAATTCAGAAATCTGGGAGTTGGTCAGAGGAAAATCAACTTTGTCCAGCATGTATAGAATGATGAGTTTATAAAGTGTAAATGCTTCTGCCATAGGACTGCCTCCTTAAAATGTAGTATATTCTTTTCCCTGCCAGAGATTCTGCTCTTTTAAATAGCGCTGCATCTGATTGAGTACTAACCGTTTATTGCCGGTCCAGAGCGGTGCGATAAGAAGAGATTTTGGTCCGTCACCGGTCAGACGGTGAATGACAATATCCGGACGGAGCGAAGCGATACATTTTCCAAGCAGATGAAAATAAGCGTTCATATCTGGAATATAAAAAGGTTCCTGCCTGTAAAGATCTGCCAGATCGGTATGTTTCAGAACATGAAGAAGCTGCAGCTTGATTCCGTCAATCGGAAGAGTGTTCAGATAATGGATGGTTGCAAGCATATCTGCTTCAGATTCTCCCGGAAGGAATAAAATTACGTGGGTGATGATCTGTACCCCAATCGCGTGAAGGGAATGGACCGCCTGCTCAAAGACGGAAAGTGGATAACCACGGCGCATCCAGTTGGCAGTGCGTTCGTGGATCGTCTGAAGTCCAAGCTCTACCCAGACCGGTTTAATGGCATTTAGTTCGGCAAGCAGTGTAAGGATTTCAGGTGAAAGGCAATCCGGACGCGTTGCGATAGATAAAATGCGTACTTCTGGATCAGAAATCGCTTCGGTAAAGATCCGGCGCAGATGACAGGCTGGTGCATAGGTATTGGTATATGCCTGAAAATAGGCGATATAGTTGTGCCCGTTGTATTTGGGGCGGACAAGATCTTTTCCATAGGCAAGCTGGTCGGCAACAGAAAGAGAAGAAGAAGCGGCAAAATCGCCGGATCCGCCTTCGCTACAGAAGATACAACCGCGTGTGCCGCAGGTTCCGTCCCGGTTCGGACAGGAACAGCCTCCGTTTAAAGAAATCTTGTATAGTTTCTCACCGAAATTCTGTTTCAGATAGTAGTCCAGTGCATAGTAGCGCCGTTCTCCCCAGCGCAGGGGATTTTCTTTTTTGCAAGTAAGCCCGCAGGATATTTCCTGCGGGCGATTGCTATCATGAGTCCTTGTATTCATAAGATTAAATCAGAGCTTTGACAGCTTCGCTTACGATCTGTGATACGCGTGGGTCAAAAGCTTCCGGAAGAATATTGTCCTCGTTCAGCTCTTCATCCGGAACAAGTCCAGCGATTGCTTTTGCTGTGGCAAGCTTCATCTCTTCGGTGATCTGTGGTGCACGTCCCTCTAATGCACCTTTAAAGATACCAGGGAAAGCGACAACGTTGTTGACCTGGTTCGGGAAGTCAGAACGTCCGGTTCCGACAACTTTTGCGCCAGCAGCTTTTGCAAGATCCGGCATGATCTCCGGTACCGGGTTTGCCATTGCGAAAAGGATTGCATCCTTATTCATAGAAGCAACCATTTCCTGGGAAACAATGTTCGGGGCAGATACACCGACGAAGATATCTGCGCCCTTGAGTGCATCAGCAAGTGTACCGGTCTCATGGTCAAGGTTGGTCACTTTGGTCATCTCTTTCTGCATCCAGTTTAGATTCGGTGAATCAGCAGAGATGATTCCGTTGATATCACACATAGTGATCTTCGGGAAGCCGTAGGTGAGAAGAAGCTTTGTGATTGCAACTCCGGCGCTTCCGGCTCCATTTACAACGATCTTACAGTTTTCTTTTTTCTTGCCGGTTACTTTCAGGGCGTTGATGATACCTGCCAGAACGACGATGGCGGTTCCATGTTGGTCATCGTGGAATACAGGAATATCAAGAAGTTCTTTTAAACGGCTCTCAATCTCAAAACAGCGTGGGGCAGAGATATCTTCCAGGTTGATTCCACCGAAAGCAGGTGCAATATTGACAACGGTCTTAATAATTTCTTCTGTATCCTGGGTATCCAGGCAGATTGGAACAGCGTTGACTCCGCCGAATTCTTTAAAAAGAACTGCTTTTCCTTCCATAACAGGCATGGCGGCTTTGGCTCCGATGTTACCAAGTCCGAGAACGGCACTACCGTCGGATACTACAGCGATTGTGTTGGCTTTCATCGTGTATTTGTAGGCTGCATCCGGGTCCTTTGCAATGACCTTGCATGGCTCGGCAACGCCTGGTGTATATGCGATTGCGAGGTCTTCACGAGAGTTTACGTGTGACTTTGCAGTAGTTTCAATTTTTCCATTCCATTTTTCATGCATTTCAAGTGCTTGCTCAATTGCTGACATTTTCATACGTCCTCCTTTGATTACAGTTTTGCTGCTCTTTTATGATAACATTCTTCTGATATGAAAGCAAATCAAAAAACTTCTTTCCATTTTGTGCAAAATGTTGTATACTTGGGTTTATCAAAAGCAGATTAGTCAGTTCAGACAAGATTTCCCAATGTTAAAAGTTTAATATTTTTTTGGATAAGAAAAGTAATTGGAATAAAGGAGGAATATAGAACATATGACGAGAGAAAAATATGAGTCCCTGCCTCTTTCTACATTAAAAGAGGTGGCAAAAACGCGCGGACTTCGCGGAATTTCAACGATGAAAAAAGCAGATCTGATCGATCTTATGCTGGAAGAAGATGACAAAGTTTCAATAAAAGAGGCGAAGGAGGAAGTAAAATCCGAAAAAGCCGGAACAGCAGATATTGAACAGCTCGACAGTGGACGTACGGTGAATGGAATTCTGGAAGTCATGGATGGATACGGATTTATCCGTTCCCAGAACTATCTGCCGGGCGAGGAAGATGTATATGTATCACCATCGCAGATCCGCAGATTCAGCCTGAAGACAGGGGATATCCTGACAGGAAATACAAGAGTAAAGACACAGTCTGAAAAATTCAGTGCGCTTCTGTATCTGACCAAGATCAATGGAATGTCTCCGGCAGAAGCAGGACGCAGAATGAACTTTGAAAATATGACACCGATTTTCCCAAATGAGCGTCTTAGACTGGAAGCGGGAAAGAGCAGTACTGCAATGCGTGTTATGGATCTGATCTCTCCAATTGGTAAGGGACAGCGAGGCATGATCGTATCACCTCCGAAAGCAGGTAAGACAACCCTGTTAAAGCAGGTGGCGCTTTCTATGAGGAAGAACAATCCGGAGATCCATCTTCTGATCCTTCTGATCGATGAACGCCCGGAAGAAGTAACCGACATCAAAGAAGCCATTGAAGGGGATAATGTGGAGGTTATTTATTCGACATTTGATGAGCTTCCGGAGCATCATAAACGTGTGTCAGAGATGGTGATCGAGCGTGCAAAACGTCTGGTTGAGCACAAAAAGGACGTTGTGATCCTTCTGGACAGCATTACCCGTCTGGCAAGAGCATACAACCTGGTTGTTCCACCGAGTGGACGAACCCTGTCCGGTGGTCTTGATCCGGCAGCACTTCATATGCCGAAACGTTTCTTTGGTGCAGCGAGAAATATGCGTGAGGGTGGAAGCCTTACTATCCTCGCAACCGCACTTGTAGATACCGGAAGCAAGATGGATGATGTCATCTACGAAGAATTTAAAGGAACCGGTAACATGGAGCTGGTGCTTGACCGGAAGCTTTCTGAAAAGAGAATCTTTCCGGCGATCGATATCCCGAAATCCGGAACCAGGAGGGAGGATCTGCTTCTTACGAAAGAGGAGCAGGAAGCAGTAGATATTATGCGCCGTGCATTAAACGGAATGAAGTCAGATGAAGCGGTAGACAGCATTCTGAATATGTTTGACCGCACGAAAAATAACGTAGAATTTGTCCAAATGGTCAAAAAAACAAAGTTTATTTAGAAAATTACTTGCATTTAGAAAAAAACTATGTTATGCTAACATAGCTGTTTAAAGATATTAGCCGCGTGAAAGCGCGTAAAACGAATAAAACAAGAAGAGGTGAAAATCATGAAAGAAGGAATCCATCCAGATTACTATCAGGCAACTGTAACTTGCAACTGTGGGAATACATTCGTAACAGGTTCTACAAGCAAAGAAATCCACGTAGAAATCTGCTCTAAATGTCATCCGTTCTACACAGGACAGCAGAAAGCAACTCAGGCCAGAGGTCGTGTTGACAAGTTTAACAAGAAATACGGAATTCAGTAATAAGAGAATTCAACAGGCTGGGATTGTGAAATCTCAGCCTATTTTGTGTATACGATGAATTAAAAAGGACATAACAGAATATGAAATCTTCGAATATTGGTGGTCAGGCTGTCATCGAAGGCGTGATGATGAAGAATAAAGACCGTTATGCGGTTGCGGTGAGAAAGCCTGACGGAGAGATAGAAGTTACAACAGATACATATAAAAGTGTAGTTGGAAAATATACGGCACTTACGAAGCTACCTTTTGTCAGAGGAATCTTTAATTTTGTTGATTCTCTGGTGCTGGGGATGAAGACTTTGACCTGGTCAGCAAGCTTCTATGAGGAAGAGGAAGAAAAAGAGATGACCGAAGTCGAAGAAAAGAAGCAGGAGCGTACGGAAAAGCTTTTGATGACGCTGACGATGGTTGTATCTTTTGCACTTGCGATCGGTATTTTTATGGTACTTCCGTATTTTTTGTCAGATCTGCTGAAGAAATGGATTTCTTCCTATACAGTTCGGATTATCATTGAGGGAATCATCCGCATTGCGATTTTTGTTGCCTATGTGGGCGGAATTTCGGTAATGAACGATATTAAGCGTTTGTATCGCTATCATGGCGCGGAGCATAAGTGTATCAACTGTATTGAACATGGACTTCCACTGACTGTTGAAAATGTTAGAAAGAGCTCTAAAGAACACAAAAGATGTGGAACCAGCTTTATGCTGTTTGTCATGATCGTGGGAATCGTTCTCTTATTTTTTGTAAGGGTAGAATCTCCGCTGATGAGAGTGATTGTGAGAATTGCACTTCTTCCGGTGATTGCTGGTATTTCTTATGAGTTGATCAAATGGGCAGGAAGCAGTGAGAATCCGGTCGTGTGTATCTTAAGTAAGCCGGGACTTTGGCTGCAGGGGCTTACGACAAAGGAACCGGACGATGAGATGATCGAGGTCGGGATTGCGGCTGTAGAAGCGGTGTTTGACTGGAAAGCGTATTTGAGAGAGAATTTCGGATATAAGGAAGAGGAGTAAAAGCTGTGACCTATCAGGAAGCATATCAGAAAGCCACAGGTGAATTGAAAGCGGCGGGGATTCCGGAGCCGGAAAGTGATGCCTGGATCCTGCTGGAGCATGTGACCGGCATGACAAGGACCAGATATTATGTGGATGGTTTTGAAAGAATGCCGAAAAATGAAGAAGACCGGTTCTTTGAGCTGGTAAGCTGCAGAAAAACCCGGATTCCGGTGCAGCATCTGACCGGGGTTCAGGAATTTATGGGATATGAATTTGCAGTCAATGAACATGTACTTGTGCCAAGACAGGATACTGAGATTCTTGTAGAGGAAGCAGAAAAAAGACTGCTTCTTATGAAAAAGGAAAATCCGGTAAAAGTGCTGGATATGTGTACCGGTTCAGGCTGTATCCCAATCAGCCTGAAACTGAGAAATCCGCAGATTGTCATAGAAGGTGCAGATATTTCAGAAGAAGCTTTGAAAGTGGCTGAAAAAAATGCCAAAAAGCTGGGAGTGAGCGGTAAGTGGATCCAGACTGATATGTTTGAAAATATTACAGGAACATTTGACATGATCACATCGAATCCACCTTATATCCCGACAAAAGTGATCGAAGAGCTGGAAGCAGAGGTACGTCTTCATGACCCGTATGAGGCATTGGACGGAAAAGAGGACGGTCTTTATTTTTACCGGATCCTGGCAGAAAAGGTTCCGGAATATCTGACAGACGGCGGCTGGCTTGTGATGGAGATTGGATATGACCAGAGTGCAGATGTGGAAAAATTGCTGAAAGAGACTGGATTTGAACAGGTTTCAACGCAAAAGGATCTGGCAGGTCTTGACCGTGTGGTATGTGGCGTGTACAATAGGCATAGCAAATAACAGGAGGAAAAGAAATGTTTGATAAATTAGAAGATCTGCTCATTCGTTATGAGGAGATTATGGGTGAGCTTCAGGAACCGGACGTGGTGAATGACCAGTCACGTTTCCGCAAGCTGATGAAAGAACAGAATGATCTGACCCCGATTGTTGAGGCATATAAAGAATATAAAAATTGTAAACAGAACATTGAAGACAGTCTTTCTCTTCTGGAGGAAGAATCCGATGAAGAGATGAAAGAGCTGGCAAAAGAAGAACTCAGTGAATCTAAGAAGAGAGTCGAAGAGCTGGAACAGGAGCTCAAGATCCTCCTTCTTCCAAAAGACCCGAACGATGACAAGAACGTTATCGTGGAGATCCGTGCAGGTGCAGGTGGAGATGAAGCTGCCCTTTTTGCGGCTGAGATCTACCGTATGTATGTACATTATGCAGACAGCAGACGCTGGAAGACAGAGATGATCTCCCTCAATGAAAACGGAATCGGCGGATTCAAGGAAGTTGTATTTATGATCACAGGACAGGGAGCATATTCCCGTATGAAGTATGAAAGTGGTGTACATCGTGTACAGCGTGTGCCGGAGACAGAAAGCGGCGGACGTATCCATACTTCAACCATTACCGTAGCAGTGATGCCGGAAGCAGAAGAAGTTGACGTTGTGATCGATGAAAAAGATATTCGTATCGATGTTATGCGTGCATCTGGTAACGGTGGTCAGTGTGTCAATACCACAGACTCTGCTGTACGACTGACTCATTATCCGACAGGAATCGTGATCTACAGCCAGACTGAAAAATCACAGCTGCAGAACAAGGAAAAGGCATTCCGTCTTCTGCGTTCCAAGTTATATGAACTGGAACTGGAGAAGAAGCAGTCTGCAGAGGCTGAGGCAAGAAGAAGCCAGATCGGTACCGGAGACCGTTCTGAGAAGATCCGTACTTACAACTTCCCACAGGGACGTGTGACCGATCACAGAATCAAGCTTACGCTTCATAAGCTGGACAGCATTATGAACGGAGATCTGGATGAAATCATTGACAGCCTGATCGCAGCAGACCAGGCAGCAAAGCTGGCATCGATGAATGAGACAGTATAAGCTGGTAAAATCGATAGAGAAATTAAAGGGAGTATGAAAGCTGGGAGAGAGGCTTTCATACTCCTTTTTGTTTATAGTGACACTTTACAAAGAAAGCAAAGATTCAGAAAATCACAGTATAGATTTTATACTCTAAGTATATTGATTGTTTTCGTGGATTCTTGTAAAATGATTTTGGAGTGATGGGTACAGAAAAGTAGGAGGTGATAATTACCGATGACTAAAGATGAATCGCTCTTAAAGCATAAGGAAAGATACAAAGAGACGATAAAAATCTGACTGTGATGAGCGATATCCTTGCGCGGAATGTTTTTAAAGACAGGAAAGCCTGTGAGTATGTTCTTCGAATTATTATGGATGATGAAGCAAGAATGGACGAGAAGAAAGATGTAGCATATTCTCTCGCTGACAGGAAAATGAGTGTTGAGGATATTTCTGAAATTATAAAAGTAAATATTGAAACTGTCAGAGGATGGCTTGCAGGACGCACTCCTGCTAAAAATAGTAATAGGATACCCTCATACAGGTCAAGAAAACAGAAATGTCCCGTATGGGGGGATTTTTATATACCGAAAAATAAAACAGAGGCGTTGAATGAACATACAACAATTAACTTATATCGTAGAAATCGCAAAATGCAACAGCATTTCCCGCGCGGCAGAGTATCTCTTTGTTTCGCAGCCTGCTCTGTCCCAGCAGATCCGGAATCTGGAAAAGGAATTGGGATACTGCGTATTTCGCAGGACAAGAAAAGGACTGGAGCTTACCGAAAAAGGGAATCTTTTTTACCAAAAAGCGCAAAAAATGCTGGAAGACTGGAATCGTTTTAAAGAAGAAGTGATTTCGGGAACAGAACTAAAAAAATTAAAGATCGGACTTGGAGCCAGAGTCTATTCCAACAGACTATTTCCAAAGATTGCCGGATATTTTGAAAGGCATCCGGAGCTCGAGGTGACATTTTATACGGAAGCCGGACTGGATGCATATGCGGCGATCAAGGATGGATCTCTTGATATGGCACTGGACCGGATGCCGGAAAATGAAATCGGCATGGAGAAATGTATCTGTTTTGCAAAAGAACTGATCCGTGAGAAACAGTGTGTACTGACAGCACCGGATCATCCGCTGAGTAAAAAAGGAAAGGCTTCGATTCTGGACTGCAGGGAATATACCATGCTCACAGGATTGGAGCATTCGGTGGAAGACCGTCTCCTAAGAAAGACATATGGTGAACAGAATATCACATGGAAGAGGGTCATCCGATCGGATAGTATTGATACAGTGATGAAGATGGTGAAAAGCGGAAGCGGGATCGCGATCGGACCACAGTCCTTTGCAGAATACTATGGGGTTACGGCGGTGCCACTGGTTCCAGCCAGGCAGGACAGTCTTTATTTTGCCTGCCTGAAATCAAAGAAAAAAGAGCCGGAAATCCGGGAATTTCAGAGGTATCTGACTACTCTGGTTTCCAGTGCTTGTCCAGATTAAATCCACGTCCCTGGACTTCCTGTACCTGAGAAACGATGATAAAGCTTTCCGGATCGATCAGGTGGACATTTTTCTCAAGCTGGACAAGCTCACGGTTAGATATGACAGTGAGCACCATATTCAGCTGCTGGTTCAGATAGCCACCCTGAACCGGAATGATGGTTGCACCACGGTCGATCTGTCTGAGTACAAAATTGCGGATTTCATCCGAATGTTTGCTGATGATTTGGACGGCAATCCTTGAAGTACCGCTGACGATCAGCTTATTCATGACAAGTGTATAAATGATCACATACAAAATTGCATAGAGTACTTTGTCAACCGGTTGATAAAGCGCCTGTCCCAGGATGACAAAGAAGTCGATAATATACAGACCGACTGAAACCGGGAAACGGAAATATTTATTCAGGATCAACGGAGGAACATCAACGCCGCCGGTAGAAGCGCCGGTACGAATGATCATCCCAAGAGAGATTCCGATTCCGATCCCTGCAAAAAGTGTGCAGAGGATCAGGTTGTCCGTCAGAACATAATCTCCAAGGATCTGATTGAAAAATTCCAGTGCGATCGGATACATAAAAGAACTTAAAATTGCAGAAAAAGTATATTTTTTCCCGAGAAAAATATAGGCAAGCACCAGCATGATAATGTTAAAAGCGAGTACCAGCGAGGAAAGCGGGATACCGGTTATGCGTTGCAGGATCAGTCCGATTCCGGTTGTGCCTCCGGCAACAAGGTCGGCGGGTAGAAGAAAAACTCTTGCAGAGAAAGCGTTGAGAATATTTCCCAGACAGATGATGAGAACAGAAGCGATCTGTTCTTTTCTTTTTTCAGTAAGATTCATTGGACAGTACCTCCATAAGTCGATATCTTTAATTTAGGAGAAATGGGAGTAAATGGGAAATACATAATATGAATATCGATATAAGAAAAACTTATATTGTGACTGACACTGTGTCCTTGAAAAAAAATCAGAATATGCTAAAATTGACATAAATGAGAGAACATGAGGAGGTCATTAACAGTTAAAGATAAATTATAAAATCATATAAGTAAATATTGAGTTTTATAAGATATTAGACTAGAATATTATTGAAAGGAGTTGATACTTTGAGTAAATATTATTCTATACACGAATTTTCAAAAATTATAGGCGTATCTGCTCAGACATTACGAAATTGGGATGCAAATGGAAAACTTCATCCGCATCATACTACAGTAAGTGGCTATAGATATTATTCTGA
>ERZ773248.162-NODE-162-length-99873-cov-13.030385_pt1 | contig 99873 bp, 104 predicted proteins | sample MGYA00580518_ERZ773248 | MGnify/ENA primary metagenome ERZ773248 (study PRJEB29015, sample SAMEA2737762) | human gut metagenome | biome: human gut; feature: human-associated habitat; material: faeces | place: China | collected 2012 ...
TCTTTAGCATGCGCTGCTTATAAAAAGAGTGAAACGCTAAAGTTCAGCTTCAGCCTTCGTTCTTGAAAGCTGCTGCGAAGTTATGAAAAAAGGTTGAGACCGCCTTGCTTATAAAGATGACTGTAATGAATCTAAAATGCTCCACTTGCGGGGAGCAAAGTGGAGCACATGAAACACATGAAATAAAGTCCTCTTCCATCTATGAAGAGGGTGAACCTATCTGATAGTTATCTATCGTTACTATGCGAACAGTCTGGAGAATACTTCGGCGGTTCTACCGGTATAAACCTTCATCTCGGTAACAGGCTTGTAGCCGAAATCCTTGTAGGCGAGGAGTTGGAGGGCAGCAAACTGAGAATCGTCAGAAAGACATGCCTGCAACTTGAAGTTGCCCATGCTGATGGCTGAAACCGGAAACTTGCTGATGGCAGTTTCCACTTCTGCTGGAGCAGCAGTGAGGATGTTCTGAAGCTTCTTTCCGTCCTCAGCAGTATATTCCTTCTCCTTGATCTGGATCTTGCTCTGTGTTGGCTTGTAGATGAGCTTGACGCTCCAACCCATGAAACCCTTCTTTACCTGTACGTCATTGAGTGCCATTACGTCTTCACCCATTTCTATATGATTGATCTTTGCCATAATCTTATTACTTGTTTTTATCTTAAATGAATATATATATTGTACTGTTTTTTTGTTATGCAAGGGGTGTGATAATCCTTATCGCATCTTGAAGAGATGATGCGACAAACGATATGATATATTATGTATATAAGAGAAAAACAAGTGCTAACAGAGGAGACGCCGCAGGCAAATGATATAATATTTGCTGGCGACATCAAAGTGGATAGGGGCGGTCTCCTGGCGGAAAGGCTCCATCGCACCATCTATAGCGGATAAAAGGGTGAATAATAAATGAATTCTATTTGAAAGCAATCTACTTGCTGATTGATTTCCGTGCATATTACCACTAGGCAATAAGCGCTGCGGACGACTGCTGCAAATGCGATAGGCGAGCTCGGAAGCATTCTCCAGCTGGGCATCACCCTGATGCTGGTCGTACTCTACCTTAGCCAGCTTATCCTTCTTTGGAAGAGGGTTGGAGGTATAAGAAACGGAGGCAGCAGATACCTCTCCATAGCCTGCGAAGACCATGGACATCAGAAAAAGGATGTAAAGTATCAACTGCCTCATGTTAAATATATTATGGTGTCAGGATGAACTCCCGACACCGGGGATGATTAATAGCTTTTTGCGATGATGACACGGGCTACGGCTGGCTTGCCGCTTACCATATCTACACCTGGAGTCTGCTCGTAAGCGAAAGGCACGCAGCGGATGGTAGCCTGAGTCTCCTCCTTGATCTTTGCCTCGGTCTCGGCTGTACCGTCCCAATGGCAGAGGAAGAAACCACCGTCCTTCACACGCTCCTTGAACTCCTCGTAGTTGTCGCACTCGTAAACGTGAGCATCACGGTAAGCACGAGCCTTCTCGAAGATATTCTTCTGGATGTCTTCCAACATATCCTTTACGCGCTCTACGATGCCGTCGAAGCTAACGTTCTCCTTCTCCAATGTATCACGACGCATGATTTCGATGGTGTTGTTCTCCAAGTCACGTCCACCCATAGCCAGACGAACAGGAACACCCTTCAACTCGTAGTCAGCAAACTTGAAACCAGGACGTTTAGCTGTATTGTCATCATATTTCACAGTGATGCCGAGCTCACGGAACTGGTCGATGACTGGCTGCAACTTGGCTGTGATCTGAGCCAACTGCTCGTCGCCCTTGTTGATAGGGATGATAACCACCTGGATAGGAGCCAGCTTTGGAGGCAATACGAGACCGTTGTCATCGCTGTGAACCATGATGAGGGCACCCATCAGTCGGGTAGAAACACCCCATGAAGTAGCCCATACATACTCAGGCTTGTTCTCCTTGTTCAAGTATGTTACGTCGAAACTCTTGGCGAAGTTCTGACCCAGGAAGTGAGAAGTACCGCTCTGGAGAGCCTTACCATCCTGCATCATTGCCTCGATGGTATAAGTGTTCAGGGCACCGGCGAAGCGCTCAGTCTCACTCTTCACACCCTGCAAAACAGGAACGCCCATGTAGTTCTCTGCAAAATCAGCGTAAACCTTCAGCATCTCCTGAGCCTTTGCCTCAGCCTCTTCCTTGGTAGCATGAGCGGTATGACCCTCCTGCCAGAGGAACTCAGAGGTACGGAGGAATGGACGGGTACGCATCTCCCAACGCATTACGTTGCACCACTGGTTGCAGAGGATAGGGAGATCACGCCATGAATGGATCCAGTTCTTATATGTGTTCCAGATGATGGTCTCTGAAGTAGGGCGGATGATGAGCTCCTCATCGAGCTTTGCGTTAGGATCTACCTCAACTTCTGTGCCATCCTCTGTAGAACGGAGGCGATAGTGGGTAACTACTGCACACTCCTTGGCGAAACCTGCCACGTGCTCTGCCTCACGAGAGAAGAAACTCTTCGGGATGAGGAGAGGGAAGTATGCGTTCTGTACACCTGTCTGCTTAAACATCTTGTCGAGCTGCTGCTGCATCTTCTCCCAGATAGCGTAACCGTATGGTTTGATGATCATACAACCACGAACAGGAGACAACTCTGCGAGGTCAGCCTTCACTACCAAGTCGTTGTACCACTGACTGTAGTTGTCAGCGCGCTTGGTCAAATTCTTAAGTTCTTTAGCCATAATACTATTTTATATTTTATTTTTATTCTTCTATATTATATAATAAGGTGTCATCTTTTTTTTGTCATATATAGGGATTTTCCACCCCAAAATAGGAGATTTCCTTACCCTGTTTGGACAAATACCTTTAATTTTGCATGCAAAAATACAAAAAAATATTAGAAATCTCTCCTTATTGGAGAAAAAATACGTATCTTTGCATTTAAATAACATAAAATATAGGAGAATAAGTAATGAAAAAGATGAATTTTACAGTAGTAGCACTTTCAGCGCTGCTCGTTTTGGGAAGTTGTGGAACAAGTCAGAAGACAGGTACAGCTGCTGGTGCAGGTGCAGGTGCTGCCTTGGGCGCAATCGTTGGTGGTTTGTTGAATAATAGCCATCGTGGAACTGGTGCTGCTGTAGGCGCTGCTATCGGTGCAGCTGTTGGTGGTACTGCAGGTAATCTGATTGGCAAGCACATGGATAAGGTAAAGGCCGAGGCTGAGGCTGTGAAGAATGCACAGGTTGAGACTGTGACTGATGCCAACGGTTTGGCTGCAGTAAAAGTTACTTTCGATTCTGGTATCCTCTTCCAGACCAACAAGTATGTTCTCAATGCCAATGCCAAGAACGATTTGGCTAGCTTTGCTACCGTATTGAAGAATAATACCGACTGCGAGGTTTCTATCCAGGGTTATACTGACAGCACCGGTAACGATGGTATCAACTTGCCTTTGAGCGAGAACCGTGCTAAGTCTGTATACAACTACCTGATGTCTTGTGGTGTGCAGAATTCACAGATCAAATCTGTTCAGGGCTTCGGTTCTTCTAATCCTGTTGCAGACAACTCAACAGCAGCTGGCCGTCAGGCTAACCGTCGTGTAGAGGTATACATGTATGCTTCTCAGGCAATGGTTAACGCTGCTAATAACGGTACATTGAAATAATGATACTCAAGAAGATTAGAAATATAGTAAGATGGGTGGTGGTGCTGTTTTTCAGTACCACCATTCTTGCTGTTGTAGCCTATCGTTTCATTCCGGTGTATTTCACTCCCTTGATGTTTATCCGCAGCTTTCAGCAAGTAGCTGATGGTGAGAGTATTACATTGCATCATCATTGGGTTTCGATGGACAAGATTTCTCCCCATATGCCTGTGGCTGTGATGGCGAGTGAGGATGCCCGGTTCCTGAAGCATCACGGTTTTGACTTCAATGCCATCGAGAGTGCAGCCAAGAATAATGCCCGTGGCGGAAAGGTGCATGGAGCCAGTACCATCAGTCAGCAGACAGCAAAGAATGTATTCCTCTGGCCGGGAAGATCATGGACCCGCAAGGGCTTCGAGGTGTATTTCACCTTTCTCATCGAAATGATGTGGAGCAAGCAGCGCATCATGGAGGTTTATCTCAACAGTATCGAGATGGGACCTGGAATCTATGGTGTGGATGCTGTGGCTGAGTATCATTTCGACAAGAAAGCGCAGGATCTTTTCCGTGACCAGTGCGCCCTGATTGCTGCAACACTGCCTAATCCCCGCAAATTCAGTTCTCTTCATCCGAGTGCCTATATGAAGAAGCGTCAGCGCCAGATAGAGCATCAGATGAGATTCATCCCTTCCTTCCCGAGAGAAGGTGAGGATTATGACCCAAGTACAGCTGTGGGAGGATATAGGGGAAAGTAATGAGTGAAGAATGAAGAGTGAAAAATCTGGTAAATATTGATTAATGGATTTACTGAACGACTTGAATGAAGCGCAGCGAGCTGCGGTTGAATATATTGACGGACCGTCGCTGGTGATTGCCGGTGCCGGTTCGGGTAAGACGCGTGTGCTTACCTATAAGATTGCTTATCTCCTGAACCAGGGGATGAAGCCTTGGAGCATCATGGCTCTTACCTTTACCAATAAGGCGGCAAGGGAGATGAAGGAACGTATCGGCAGACTGGTGGGCGACGACTTGGCCCAGCATCTCTATATGGGTACCTTCCACAGCATCTTCTCACGCATTCTCCGTGCTGAAGCTGAGCATATCGGATTCAACAACAACTTTACCATATATGATGAAGCCGACTCACGCTCGCTGATTAAGGCAATCGTGAAGGAGATGGGACTGGATGATAAATCATACAAGCCTGCTGCTGTTCATGCCAAGATATCGATGGCTAAGAACAATCTGGTGAGTGCCGAATCCTATGCCAGTGATGCTGCCATCTATGAGCAGAACAAGCGTGCACAGATGCCGGAAGTGGGAAAGATATTCTTGGCTTACGTGCAGCGTTGCAAACAAGCCAACGCCATGGATTTTGATGATTTGCTGGTGTTGACCCATCAGTTGTTCAGAGAACATGAAGAAATCAGACAGAAATATGCAGCCCGCTTCGATTATATCCTGGTAGATGAGTATCAGGACACCAACCATGTGCAGATGTCTATCGTGATGCAGCTGTGCAAGGAGAAACTTCGGGTATGTGCCGTGGGTGATGATTCGCAGAGTATCTACAGCTTCCGTGGTGCCAATATTGACAATATCCTGAATTATCAGAAGCAGCTGAAGGGTACACGGCTCTTCAAACTGGAGCAGAACTACCGTTCTACCCAGACTATCGTGAAGGCAGCCAACAGTCTGATTAAGAATAATCGCAATCAGATCAAGAAGGATGTATATAGCGAGAATGCGGTAGGCGAGAAGTTGCAGTACAAACCGGCTTACAGCGACAAGGAAGAGGCGGTAATCGTGGCTAAGGACATCAAGCGCATCAAGCGTCAGGATAATTGCGAATATCATGATTTCGCCATTCTGTATCGTACCAACGCCCAGAGCCGCAGCTTCGAGGAGGAGTTCAGAAGGCAGGGCATTCCTTATCGCATCTATGGCGGATTGAGCTTCTATCAGCGCAAGGAAATCAAGGATATCATTGCCTATTTCCGACTGGTGGCTAATCCGGATGATGAGGAAGCCATCAAGCGTATCATCAACTATCCGGCTCGCGGTATCGGTGCAACAACGGTGATGAAGATTGCTGACTGTGCGCATCAGAACCAGGTGAGTTTCTGGGAAGTGATAGGCGAGCCTGCACATTATGGACTTAATGTAAACAAGGGTACATTGACGAAACTGGATAATTTCCGACTGCTCATTTCTTCGTTTATCGAGCGTTCTCATACTACGGATGTATATGAACTGGGTGATGCTATCATCAAGGAGAGTCGTATCAGTCAGGATATCATGAGTGGCAGAGATGCCGATGACCTGGCAAGACAGGAGAACCTGGAGGAATTCCTGAGCGGTATGTCTGCCTTCGTCGAGGAGCGCAGGGAAGAGGGTAGGATGAATGAAGCCTTTCTTACGGATTATCTTCAGGATGTGGCATTGCTTACAGATGCGGATAGTGAGGGAGCCAAGGATGAACCTCGTGTGTCCCTGATGACCGTTCATGCGGCTAAGGGTCTGGAATTTGCTACTGTCTTCATTGTAGGATTGGAGGAGAATATCTTCCCGAGTCCGCTGGCTGCCATGTCTGTCAGGGAACTGGAGGAAGAGCGCCGTCTGCTTTATGTGGCAATCACCCGTGCCGAGAAACATTGTATTCTGACAAATGCCAAGAACCGTTTCCGTTATGGCAAGATGGAGTTTGATAATCCAAGCCGGTTTATTGATGAGATTGATGACAGTCTGATAGAGGCACAGGATGAAATGGGTGGTTCTTACTTTGGTGGTGGCTCATCTTATGATAGAAGTGCTTCTTATGGTGAACGTTCTTCTTATGGCGGTGGATATGGCAAACGGATGCCTTGGGACCAGAAGCGCAGAATAAGCGATAGAGATGAGGATGTTCCGGAATGGAAGCGTGTGACATCGCAGTTCCGTCCGGATCCTAAACCGGCATCGGATACCTCATCGTCATTATCTTCTTCCCGTGAGTCATTATCTTCAGGTAATTTCAAGTCGGTAAGAGCTTTGGATGCTGCTCGTCGTATATTGGGGAATAACAGAAGTTCATCGGTATCTTCAACCTCTTCGGTGTCTTCTTCTGCCGGTTCTTCTTTCGGTGCTTTGAAGGAAGGTTGCAAGATAGAGCATCAGCGTTTCGGGGTAGGCATTGTCCGGAAGATTGAAGGTCAGGGCGAGAATGCGAAGGCTACTGTAGAATTTCAGAATTCCGGTGTCAAGCAGTTGCTCCTGAAATATGCGAAGTATACCATTCTTAATTAAACTTTTTTGTTTGCAATAGCAGATAGACAGAATTTTTCTATCTGCTATTGCATTTTTTATTTTCTGTTGCAGACGGAGATGCAGAGCGAGATGATGGCAAAGACCATTCCTACTGTACAGACTCCCAGCCATCCTATCTGGGTCCAGGCAATACCGGCACAGTAGGTTCCTAATGATCCACCAATGAAATAGGTGGTCATGAAGATGGTGTTGGCTCTGTTGGCTGCTTCGGGGATTTCCTGGATGCAGCCACTCTGATTGCTGAGTTGCTGACATTGCAGACCGATGTCTACCAGAATAATGGCGATGATGAGACCTGCGTATGTATCTCCGTAGAGATTGGCAATACTCCATGCGACAATCTGGAGTACTGCTCCGTAAAGACTCAGTTTTCTGATGCCGTATCGCGGAATCAGTTTGCCGATACCGCTGGCAGCAAGGGCTCCGGCGATACCGCAGGCACCTAAAGTTCCTACCATCTCACTACCTGAAAAGAAAGGTGCCTGAGCCAGATGGAAAGCCAGACAGGACCAGATAGCCATCATGCTGCCGAAACCAAAGGCGGCACGGATGGAGTAGAGACGGATGCGGGGATGATAGGCAAAGATTTCGAAGACGGTAACCATCAATCCCTTGTAACTTCCGATATAGTTGCGTTTCATCTCTGGAATAATCTTGAGGGTGAGTGCCATGCAGATCAGCATCACGACAGCTGCGATGAGAAACATTTCTCTCCAGCCTAGCCAGTCGCCTACATATCCGCTGATGACTCGTGAAGCCAGGATGCCGGTGAGGAGTCCGGATAGTACGATTCCCATATTCCTGCTTTTGTTCTTGGGCGCAGAATACTGTCCGGCGATAGGGATGAAGAATTGCGGAATCACCGAACAGGCTCCCAGGAAGAGGGAAGCACCCCAGAGGAGCCATACGTTATGTGCCAAGGCTATGATGATGGCCATGATGGCTGCCACCGTCATGTTGGTAACGATGATGCGGCGACGCGAGTAGAGATCGCCCATGGGAATGAGGAAACATAGGCCCAGGGCGTAACCTATCTGTGTGGCTACGGTGATGAGGTTGGCACTATGCTGGCGGATGCCCAGGTCATGGCGTATCATTTCCAGTAGGGGCTGATTATAGTAGCAGTTGGCTACAGTTAGTCCTGCTATCACAGCCATCGTCAGTAAGAGACTGCGAGGTATTCCATTGTTTTCTTTCAGTTGTATCATTTTTCTTTCAGTTATTTCTTCTGTTCTGTTCCGCAATCTGTTTGTGTTCAGGGAAAATTCCTCTGAAACATAGTGCAAAGTTACGAAAACTTTTTCTTTTCTCAAAAATCTGCTGACTGTTTATGCCATTTCCTTTGTATATTCTTCTATGCGTTCTTCCCGCTTTCCCTCGCGCGTACCTTGATTATATATGTAGAATTTTTCGATAGTCAAGAGCCTGGACAGGAAAAAATCGATGTTCGGGCACACATTTTACGATTTTGGGGCTTCAGGAGGATGGGAGTATGGCATCTTGAAAATGCACTTAAAATGCATGAAAAGTGTTAAAATCTTGGTGTTTCCGAGCACACCAAAAACTTTAACCTTTGTTAGCACTTTGTAAGTTACTGATTATTAGATGATTGTGATTTTGTTACAAAATACCCCTAAAAAAAGTCGCAAAAAAAAGAACAACATATCAAAAAAATGCTTACCTTTGCATCAGTTTTAATAAACGAATGATTGTTTTACAGATTTAAAAAGCAAAGAAAATGAAGAAATTAGTTTTTATGTTCGTAGCTATCGCAGCTATCTCTTTCGCATCATGTGGTAACAAAACAGCTCAGAACACAGCTTCTGCTGATTCTGACACAGCTCAGGTAGACACAACTGTTGCTGATACAACTGTTGCTGATACAGCTGCTGCTGATTCTGCTAAGTAATTTAGAATTACTGACGAACAGAAATGAGAGAAACAACCGCTGGACCTTGGTCTAGCGGCTTTTTTCGTTTTATAGACCTGGAGTCTTGGGGGAGGTGAACGCCTTTTCTGCTAGCTACACTCCCTAAACCAATGGTCGCTGCTCGAAGGGTAAGGTAAAGACCAGTAGCAACTGCATCCCCTATACGCCCTGTAAGGGCAGAAACTTTAAAGAAACCAAAGAATAAGATAAATATATGATAGATTCAAGTGCCTTCCAAGGCAAAAAGGCAGCCTATTACACTTTAGGTTGCAAACTCAACTTCTCTGAAACTTCCACTTTTGGCAAGATGCTCGAAGATATGGGCGTGATTACTGCCAAAAAGGGGGAGAATGCTGACATTTGTCTCATCAATACTTGCTCCGTTACTGAGGTTGCCGATCATAAGTGCCGACAGGCCATTCATCGTATGGTGCGACAGAATCCTGGTGCCTTTGTCATCGTCACCGGTTGCTATGCACAGCTGGAGTCAGAAAACGTGAGTAAAATAGAGGGAGTAGACCTGGTGTTGGGTGCCAATGAGAAGGCGAACTTGATTCAATATCTCAGTGATGCCTGGGCGCAGAAGTTTGCTGCTGAGAATGGTTTGCCTACAAATGGCGAAGCTCAGGAGCTGTCGGATTCTGCCCTTCATCAGCATCATAGCGTGAAGACGAAGGAAATCAGAACCTTCCAGCCTTCATGTTCCCGCGGCAACCGTACCCGCTATTTCCTGAAAGTACAGGATGGCTGCAACTATTACTGCACCTATTGTACCATTCCTTTCGCCCGTGGAAATTCCCGTAATCCTAGCATCGAGTCTTTGGTGGCTCAGTGTGAGCAGGCTGCAGCTGAGGGAGGTAAGGAGATTGTCATCACCGGTGTGAACATCGGTGATTTCGGTCAGACTACTCATGAGCGATTTCTGGATCTCGTCAAGGCGATGGACAAGGTGGAGGGTATCAAGCGTTATCGTATCTCCAGTCTGGAACCGGATCTTTGTGATGATGATCTCATTGCCTATTGCGCAGAGAGTCGTGCCTTCATGCCTCACTTCCATATTCCGTTGCAGAGCGGAAGCGATGAGGTGCTGAAGCTGATGCATCGCCGTTATGACAAGGCGCTCTTTGCCCATAAGGTGAATCTCATCAAGGAGAAGATGCCGAATGCCTTCATCGGTGTAGACGTAATGGTGGGCTGTCGCGGTGAAACTCCAGAGTGTTTTGAGGAATGTTATGAGTTCCTGAAGAGTCTGCCTGTTACCCAACTCCATGTCTTCCCATATTCAGAGCGTCCGGGAACAGCAGCATTGAAGATTCCATACGTAGTAGACGAGAAGGAGAAGAAGATGCGCTCTAAGCGTCTGCTGGAGTTGAGTGACCAGAAGACACAGGAATTCTATGCCCAGTATATCGGTACTGAGGCTGAGGTGCTTTTCGAAAAGGCGCCAAGAGGCAAGGCTATGCATGGTTTCACCAAGAACTATGTACGTGTGGAGCTTTCGCCAGCTTTCGCCAAGGAAGAATATGACAATCAGCTCATCAAGGTTCGCCTGGGTGATTTCAATCACGGCAAGACGGCATTGAAAGCAGAGCTTGTTGATAGTTTATAGTTAATAGGGCTAATCATAAAGTTCAAAGCTCAAACTTCAAAGTTCAATGTACTACAACGATTTTGGTTCCTGGATCCGGAAGCAGTTTCCTGACTTCCGGGTTCAGAAGATTTCGATAGATGCAGGTTTCTCCTGTCCTAACAGGGATGGAAAAATCTCGAGCGGTGGATGTACGTATTGTGACAACCGTACGTTCAATCCCAGCTATTGCGACCGTAGGAAGTCGATAACGGAACAGTTGGAGGAGGGCAAGGCCTTCTTCAGTAGAAAATATCCTGATATGAAGTATCTGGCTTATTTTCAGGCTTATACCAATACCTATGCCAAGGTGGAACTTCTGCGGGAAATGTATGAGGAGGCGCTGCGGGTAAAGGATGTGGTAGGCATTGTGATTGGTACCCGTCCTGACTGTGTGAGCGATGAACTCCTGGATTATCTGGAGGAACTGAACAGGCATACCTTCGTACTTGTGGAATATGGCATCGAAAGTGCCAATGATGAGACCTTGAAGCGAATCAATCGCGGTCATGATTTCGCCTGCTGCCGTGATGCGGTTGAGCGGACTCATGCGAGAGGTATTCTGACGGGCGGGCATATCATCATCGGACTGCCCGGAGAGGATGCGGAGGAAAGTCTCAGACAGGCACCTGTCATTTCTTCTCTGCCTCTTGATATCCTGAAGATTCATCAGATGCAGATTATCAAGGGTACCCGATTGGCGCAAGAGTATGCCGAGCATCCTTTCCATGTATATACGGTGGAGGAGTACATTGATGTCATTGTCAGGTACATCCGACTCTTGAGGAAGGATCTGGTATTGGAACGCTTTGTCAGTCAATCGCCTAAAGCCCTGCTTATCGCTCCCAAATGGGGACTCAAGAACTATGAGTTCACCAATCTCCTGAATAATAAGTTAAAGAGTTTACAATAAAATATGGCAAAGGTAGCAATCGTTATATTAAATTGGAATGGGCAGAAGATGCTGGCTAAGTATCTGCCTAATGTCGTGGAGTATTCGCGGCAGGATGCTGAGATATGGGTAGCCGACAACTGTTCTTCAGACCAATCCATGCATCTCCTGGAGACTCAGTTTCCTCATGTTAAGACCATCGTCCTGGAGCAGAACTTCGGCTTTGCCGAGGGATATAACCGTGCCTTGAAAGAGATAGAGGCTGATTATTATGTTCTCTTGAACAGTGATGTAGAGGTATCGCATCATTGGCTTACTCCGCTCATCGAGTTTATGGATGCCCATCCTCAGGTGGCTGCTTGCCAGCCTAAGTTGCTTGCTGAATATGATAAGGATATGTTTGAGTATGCCGGTGCATGTGGTGGCTATCTCGATAAGTTGGGTTATCCTTTCTGTAGGGGTAGAATCTTTGATACCGTAGAGCGTGATAACGGACAGTATGATTATCAGCAGGAGATACTCTGGGCTACGGGAGCCTGCATGATGATCCGTTCGGAAGATTACTGGAATGCTGGTGGACTGGATGGCAGATTCTTTGCTCATAACGAGGAGATTGATCTCTGCTGGAGATTGCGCCTGATGGGCAGAAAGATATACTGTATTCCTGAGAGCGAGGTGTATCATGTAGGTGGTGGAACCTTGCCGAAAAGCAATCCGATGAAGACCTATCTGAATTTCAGAAATAATTTAACGATGCTTTATAAGAACCTGAGTGATAGGGAATTGAAGGCTGTAATGCGCAAGCGCTGGTTCCTGGATTATCTCGCTGCATTCCAGACGCTTATCCTGAATCGTAACCTGGGTGACTGCAAGGCAATCTTCAAGGCGCGAAAGGCTTTCCAGGCATGGAAGCACGACTTTGACCAGGACCGAAAGAAGATTCAGGAGAGCAGGGTGGAGGAGAATATTCCTCAGATTCTGGACTGTTCTATTCTGTGGCAGTACTATGTCAGAGGCAAGAAGTTCTTCTCGCAGTTATAAACGGAATTATAAACAAACTTAAAATAAGAATCTATGATGAAGAAACAAACAATGAAGAAACAAATGATGCTGGCGCTGGTATCGCTCTTTGCCTTATCTGTCCAGGCGCAGGCGAATTTTGAAGTGTCTGTATCCAATCCTTCCAAGTCGGCTAAGACCGATGCTCCGGTGGTTATCGACCTCAGTAAGTTGGGAGCTATTGGTGATATTCAGCGCGCCGTGGTAACCGTTGACGGTAAGGAGATTCCTTCTCAGCTCGATGACACCAACCGTGATTGTACCAACGATGAACTCTGTTTCTTGGTTGATCTCGGCAAGAAAGAGACTAAGACCTATCAGGTGCAGCTCTTCCAGGAGGGTGTGCAGGCGAAGTATCCAGCCCGTACCTTTGCAGAACTCTGCCTGCCTAGCAAGAACAAGAAGCTTGCCAAGAACAAGCAGGACATCTATCTGCGTAGTATCTCCTTCGACAAGAAAACCAAGGATTGCTATCACTATGTTCATTCTCATGGTGTCTGCTTTGAGAGCGATCTGGTGGCTATGCGCGTTTATTTCGATAACCGCCAGACTATCGACCTCTATGGAAAGATCAATAAGGGATTGGTAGTTTATGATACCCAGTTCTATCCAAGCGATGAACAGTTGGCTGCCGGTTCGGGTGATGACTGTCTCTGGGTTGGTAATACCTACGGACTCGGTGCCTTGCGTGGTTGGGATGGAACCAATCAGGTATTGCTGAACGATGTGAAATATCAGGAGCAGCGTGTCATCTCCGAGGGTCCGCTTCGTGCCATCGTAGAGGTGGTAGATAATGGATGGGTTCCGGCTCCGGGATTGAAGCCGGTGAATGCAACCATCCGATATACTATCTATGCGGGTCATCGCGATTTCGATGTGGATGTATTCTTCAATAAGGATGCCTCTGATTATCTCTTTGCTACGGGCCTTATCAATGTGAAGGGTTCTAGCGAGTTTTCTGACAATAAGGGGTTGCGAGGATGCTATGGCAGCGACTGGCCAACAGGCAAGGACGATGGCAAGCATAAGTTGGAAACGGTAGGCTTGGGCATCTATGTTCCTCAGACAGCTTTGGTCAGTCAGGAGCCTGCCAACAAGGATGTTTATACCCAGGTAGTAAAGCCAGCAGGCAACCGCCTGAGCTATAAGCTAGCCTATACCAGTGCCAATGAAACCTATGGTTTCAAGGGTGAAAAGGAATGGTATCAGTGGTTGAAAGACTGGAAGAAGCAGATAGAAGAACCTGTTAAGGTTTCTGTATCTTGCACTATCCGATAGCCGGAATGTTGCACAAATAGCCAATAATGGGTAAAAATGTAAGCGTTTTGCCCATTATTGGCTTTTCTTTTTATTTTTTTAGCTAAAACGCTTGGTTTTTATCATTTTTTTTTAGTATTTTTGCAGACGTAATCAGAAGACAGTGAATTTAAGTGAAAAGATTTTTTTATTATATTGTCATATTAGCAATTTTGCTTCTGCATTCGGCTTGTGAATATAAGTTCAAGTCGAACGAGGGGGGTGACGCTGCACCGCTCACGGTGCACCGCTATGACCGTTTGCAAAGCCGATATCTGACTACTGGTGATTTCTCTGCACTCCAGCAGATGAATACCGACTATCCGATAGAAACCCGTACCCTTATAGAGAAGATGTTGCAGCTAGGTACCATTACCGATGCCAATATCAGCAACCGTTTCCTGATGTTTTATCAGGATTCCACCCTTCAGTCGCTGATAGCTGATGCCGAGGCAGCCTATGCCAATATGGATGATATCAACAAGCAGCTGGTTTCCTCTTTCGAGCGTCTGCGACATTGGATTCCCGAATTACATCCGCCTATCTTCTATTCACAGATAGGTGCGTTGGACCAGAGCATCGTCGTGGGTGAGCATTCGGTTGGAATCTCGCTCGATAAGTATATGGGAAGTGACTATCCGCTTTATAAGAAATACTATACTGTGCAGCAGCGCAGTACGATGACAAGAGAATATATCGTGCCCGACTGTCTGACGTTCTATCTGCTCAGTCTGTATCCGATGGCAAACTTTGATAACCGTCCGCAGCTAGACCGTGACTTGCATATGGGCAAGATCATGTGGGTAGTGAATAAGGCAATGGGTAAGACGGTATTTCAGTCAAAATACGTAAGAACGATCAATTCATTTACAAAACGTTATCCAAAGGTAACCGTGAAACAGTTGCTCGAAGACGAGGATTACTCGCCTATAGAGGCTTTACATAAAGATTAAAATGAAGAAAATAACAACATTTATCGCAACAATCATGATGGTATCTGCCCTGCAGGCAGCCGAGAAATTGGATTTGAAGTCAATTACTTCCGGCGCATTTAATCCTGCTTATGTATCAGGTATCAACCCTATTGAGGGCACCGACTTGTATGCTAATATCAGCAGTAATGGCAAGCAGGTGGTAAGTTATTCATTCAAGACTGGTAAGCAGGTAGCTGTATTGCTCGATCTGGATGCTTCCAATGCTCCTTTCAATTATATCGACGGCTACGTGATGAGCCCAGACAGCAAGAAAATCCTGGTGATGACAAACCGAAAGGCGGTATATCGCCGTTCTTTCAAGGCTGAATATTTCATTTATGACGTGGCTGCCAAGAGCTTTAAGAAACTCTCGGAAGGTGCTGAACAGCAGGTAGCTACATGGTCGCCTGATTCACGCCATATTGCTTTCGTCAAGGATAACAACATCTTTATCTCGGATGGAGAGAAGGAAGTTCAGGTTACCAAGGACGGTAAGTTTAACGAGGTAATCAATGGTATTCCTGATTGGGTTTACGAAGAGGAGTTTGCCTTCAACCGTGCTTTTGCATGGAATGCTGACGGTACTTCTATCGGATGGATCCGCTTTGATGAGAGCCATGTGAAGACTTATTCCCTGCAGCTCTTCGAGGGCAGTCATCCTACCAACAGCCAGTATCATGTCTATCCTGGTGAGTATTCCTACAAGTATCCTAAGGCTGGTCAGGACAATTCCAAGGTGAGTCTCTGGAGCTATAATCTGAAGAGCGGTAAGGTGATTTCGCTCGATGTTCCTGTTGATTCAGACGGCTATTATCCACGTATCAAGACATCTCCTGATGCCAACAGTCTGATTGTTTATACCATGAACCGTCATCAGGACGATATGCGTCTCTATTCCGTGAATCCTTTCACAGGCAAGAGTAAGCAGCTGATTAAGGAAAGCGTGCCTAAGTTTGTCAAGGAAGAAGTGGTAGAGAACAGTATTGTGGGCAAGAAGAATATTCTGCTTCCTAGCGACCGCGATGGATATATGCACCTCTATCTCTATGATATGAACGGTAAGCTGATTCGTCAGGTAGAGAAGGGTAACTACGATGTAACCAGTATCTATGGTATGAACGAGAAGACTGGCGATGTCTATTTCCAGGCAGCCAAGTTGAACGCTCACGACCGTCAGGTTTATGTGGCTCATAAGAATGGCAAGGTTGAGCGCCTCACTGATGCAGAGGGTTCCAATGCCGCTATCTTCTCTGGTGATTACCGTTACTTCGTGAACACATGGAGCTCTTATGCCCATCCTTATGTCTTCACGGTTCGCAGCAACAAGGGTAAGGTCATCAAGATGTTGGAAGATAACAAGAAACTCCTCGAAAAGACCAAGCAGTATAACTGGGGTAAGCGTGAGACTTTCTCTTTCACCACTTCCGAGGGCGTGAAGCTTGATGGATGGATGGTTAAGCCTGTAGATTTTGATGCCAGCAAGAAGTATCCTGTTATCCTCTTCCAGTATTCTGGTCCGGGCAGTCAGCAGGTTCTTGATGCTTGGAGCACCGGCAGTATGGGTAGCGGTGGCGCCTTCGATTATTACCTGGCTCAGGAGGGCTTCATCGTAGCATGTGTTGACGGTCGTGGTACCGGTGGCCGTGGTGCTGAATTTGAAAAGTGTATTTATCTCCGTTTGGGTGATCTGGAGTCAAAGGACCAGGTTGAGACAGCTCTCTATATGGGCAGTCTGCCATACGTAGACAAGGATAATATCGGTATCTGGGGTTGGAGTTATGGTGGTTTCAATACCTTGATGAGTATGAGTGAAGGTCGTCCTGTATTCAAGGCAGGTGTGGCTGTAGCGCCTCCTACCTGTTACCGTTACTATGACAGTGTTTATACCGAGCGTTATATGCGCACTCCTCAGGAGAATGAGGATGGCTATAAGGTGAATCCGATAGAGCGTGCTGCCCAGCAGCATGGAGCCTTGTTGATTTGTCATGGTCTGGCAGATGATAATGTTCATCCACAGAATACCTTCGAGTATGCCGAGTCATTGGTTCAGGCAGACAAGGACTTCAAGGAAATCTGGTATACCAACCGTAACCATGGTATCTCTGGTGGCAATACCCGCAATCATCTGTTGCGCCAGATTTGCAATTGGTTTAAGCAACATATGCAGAAGTAAGCGCGCCTCGAATGGGGTAAAACAAAATAGCCCAGGGTAAAGAACCCTGGGCCTTTCATTTTCCTATATTGTTATTATTATTTCTTTTCTTTCTGCATTTTCTTCTGCATTTTCTTCTGCATTTTCTTTTCCAGTTTTGCCTCAGCTTTGGCTTTCTTCAGTTCAGCATTAGCCTGTTTGATTTTCTGCTTCTGCTTCTTCATGTCAGCCTTGTGCTTCTTAGCTTCAGCCTTTGCCTGCAGCTTTTCTGCCTTGATTTCAGCCTTGGTCTTAGGCTCTTCAAAGGAAGTAGGGGCAATACCTACGAAATGGAAATTCTCCTTTTCGATGGTCTTAACCAACCATGGAGTAGGTAGATCCTTTGGCTTCTCACCGCTCTTCAGGCGCTGAGCCTTTGGCTTGCGAGTATATTTACTGTAAAGTTTCAGCCATTTCTTCTCCGCTTTCTTCTTGTTGATGTCATAGATGACAGCGCAGGTTCTGTATCCAGCACCCTGCTGCTCCAGATAGTCTCTCAACTGGAAAGAATAGTTGTCTCTGCTTACCAGGAAATTTGCTCTTCCTACGAAGTAGGCTGAGTCTACTTGCTGAACTCCAGTAATGTATACTGTAGAATCATTGAATGATGATGCGAAACCGAAGATATATGCGGTTTTCGGATCATTTTTTGCAGCATTGGCCATGGACGAAAACCCCACAGCCATTACCATTGCTGCTAAAGCTAATTTTCTAATATTCATTTTCATATTCCTATTTCAGATGCTGTCTTCTATAGGATTCAGCCTTTCTCATGCTTATCCCAAGTAAGATTTCAGCAGTTTATTTTTCGTATTATGACGTATTCGGCGAATGGCCTTCTCCTTGATTTGGCGCACGCGCTCTCGGGTCAGGTTATATTTTACGCCTATTTCTTCCAGTGTCAGTTCGGGTTCACCGATACCAAAGAAGGCCTTTATGACTTTCTGCTCCCTATCACCGAGAAGCTTGATCATTCGCTCCACTTCCGTTCTGAGTGATTCCTTGACCAGCTCATTGTCCGTTGTAGGATAGTCTGGGTTTGTCATGGAGTCAACAATACTGCCTTCTTCTCCATTGACGAAAGGAGCATCCACGCTGACTTCGTGGCTGTTGGCATTCATGGCATCCGCAATCTTATCTTCCGGCATGTCGATGCGTTCAGCCATCTCGTTGATGCTAGGTTTGCGTTCGTATTCCTGTTCAAATTTATATGCTTCTTTCATGATTCTGGTTACGCTTCCCACCTGATTGAGGGGCAGGCGCACCAATCTGCTCTGCTCGGCGATAGCCTGCAGAATACTCTGTCTGATCCACCATACAGCATAAGAAATGAACTTGAAGCCGCGGGTGTCATCAAATTTTTCGGCAGCCTTAATGAGGCCAAGGTTACCTTCGTTGATAAGGTCTGGCAAACTCAAGCCCTGGTTTTGATATTGCTTAGCTACGGAAACCACGAATCTCAGATTAGCTTTGCATAGTCTTTCCAACGCTTTTTTATCACCTTTCCTTATTTTTTGAGCCAATTCTACTTCTTGTTCCGTAGTAAGAAGCTCTTCATGACCAATCTCTTGGAGATATTTTTCTAACGATGCGCTTTCACGATTCGTTATAGATTTTGTTATTTTAAGCTGTCTCATGGTAGAGTTTAATTTTATGTTATTGCAAAAGTACGCTTTTTGTTTGAAATAACAAAAAAAATAGCAGATATTTTTGAAAATACCTGCTATTTTGTCATTTTTTATCATTTCAGAAGAGGTAATTTCTTTTCTCTTCTCCTAAAAGCTGTTTGCAATATTTAGTCTTTCTGCAATGGAACTGCAAAGTACGCCTTCTTGCCTGTTGGCCAGATGCCCTGGATATAGAGCACAGGATCCTTGCTGGTTGAAGCACTCTTCACTGCCTTCTGCAGGTCGTCGAGTGAACTGATATTGCTGTCGTTGATGCGCTGGATGATGAATCCGCGTGAAATGCCGGCATCCTTCAGAGCACCGTTGCTCACCTTCATTATCTCTACGCCATACTTGATGTTGAGCTGATCCTTCATGCTCTGTGTGACAGGACGGAAGGTTCCACCGAGAACATCGAGGTCTGCGCTCTTGATGACTGAAGTATTGCCCTGGGCATTCTTCAAGGTAATGGTCTTGGTGATGGTCTTCTTGTTGCGCAGGTAGGTGATGCTCATCTTGTCGCCAGGACGCTTGCCGTTGAGAGCCTCCTGCAGCTCAGCCATCTTGGTTACCTTCTTGCCGTCTACCTTGGTGATGACATCGCCTTCCTTCAAGTCGGCAGCTGCACCGTTGCCGTCCTCGTCTACCTTGGCAATATATACACCCTCGTTGGTTCCGAGATCCACTTCCTTGCCATTCTCCTTCTGTGCATTGATGTAATTGAGGACATCGCTGCCCTGGATGCTCAGCATGACGCGCTGTACGCTGCCATACTTCTTGATATCATCAACCACCTTGTTCATGATAGAGGTTGGGATGGCAAAACCGTAACCTGCGTATGAACCGGTCTGGGAATAGAGCATGGCATTGATACCTACCAGTTCGCCCTTAGTGTTAACCAAAGCACCACCTGAGTTACCTGCGTTGATGGCTGCATCGGTCTGGATGAAGCTCTCCACGCCGTTGGCACCGAGTGTACGTGCCTTGGCAGAGATGATACCTGCTGTTACAGTATTGTTGAGGCCGAATGGATTGCCCACTGCTATAACCCACTCACCAACCTTTACGTTATCGCTGTTGGCGATAGGAAGAGTAGGGAGGTTCTTGCCTTCAATCTTGATCAGGGCAAGGTCGGTAGTCTTGTCGGTTCCGATGATGCGGGCAGAGAACTCACGGTTGTCGTTCAATGTTACTGTCAATTCGTCAGCACCTTCTACAACGTGGTTGTTGGTCACGATATAGCCGTCAGTACTGATGATGACACCCGAACCGGTAGCTTCGCGCTTAGGGGTCTGAACCTGCTGCTTGCGTGTGCCTCCCTGACCTGGATTTCCGAAGAAGCCGAATGGGTCGAAGAATCCTCCGAACGGATCGCTTTCAACTTCTACGGTCTTCACCTTAGAGTTCTGTACGTATTTGATATGTACCACGGCAGGCAGAGCCTTTTCTGCTGCGAATGTCAAGTCAACTGGCTGACCAGAAGTTGTTGCAGTAGCTGATGTTGCCGCGTTAACCTTCATGAATGAACCTGCAGAGAATGCGAGTGAACCTACGCACAATGCAGCGATTACGTAATTTGTTACTTTTTTCATGTCTCTTATTTTTTTTTATTTTCTATTCTTTGTTTTAAGCAGTAGCTAAAAGTGTGCCAATCTGTTTCTGTGGCAATAGCTGTTGCTTTTCGGTTGCAAATATAGAGTCATTTTCTGATATACGTTCATTTCTGCTTCGTTTTTTATTCGGTTTTAACATTTAAAATTAACACTTTAACGGATGTTAAACAAGGAATGCCTTATTTTTACAAATATTCAGTACTTCTGTAGTTTTTCTTACTTCTGCATACGAAACTAAAAAATAGAAATACTTTAATATTTGCAAATTAAAACCCGCAGAAATCTCTGTTTATTTGAGCTTCTTTCCCCTTCCTTCCGTTCTCTTAGTTCGAAAAGAGAGGCAAAAAAGGCAAAAGAGATAAAAAAAATGGAGATAAATTTTCCTTTCTTCTTTTTTTTTCTTACCTTTGCATATCGAAAGCAGTGCTCCGGCTTGTCGCTGGCATTCCGTTATTGGCGTGCGAGAGGAAAGTCCGGGCAGCATAGGGCATCCCACTTCCGAAACTAGAAGCTATTGGTGACAGTAGGTGTCGGTAGAAGAAAATAACCGCCCGAAACTTATTCCGTAGCGGTGAAGCTTGCTTCATCGTGGTTTAGTGTCGGGTAAGGGTGAGAAGGTGGTGTAAGAGACCACCAGCTGGCGGGTAATCGTCAGGCTGTACCATCTGGGAGCTGTAAGCTCATGTATACCGCAGATTGAGGGCGGCTCGTCCGATTGTTCCTTCGGGAACTGCTGTGGAGGGTAGAGTGCTTGAGCCCAGGGGTGACTCTGGGACTAGATAAATGACAAGCGCCTGCATTTCTTTGTTCTCTTACCATTTATTGCAGGTACAGAACTCGGCTTATAGGGGCACTGCTTTCTTTATTTTAGTTCTTTTGCATCATTACCTGTTTATATCTGAAGGTGTAATACCTTATTATATAATAACAAGCATGATGTTGTATTTCAAACAATTTAAAACACAAACAAGATTATGGAACTCAAAGAACCGGAGAAGCAGATATTAGATGATTTTGAACACAAGGTGACTGGAAAGATTGACAAGTATGGCGATGAGCCTGATTTCCCTAAGTTGGAGAATTACGGCATCACCCGCATGGATCTTGACGATTACCTTTTTGATAAGCAGGCGATATTAGATATGGGTGGCTCCAAGCGTACCCAGCTCACTGTGGGTGGTTTCATCACCGTGATTCCTGTATTGATATTGTCATGTTTCCCTGATAAGTCGCCTATCTATGAGAATGGCAAGGCGCTTACCACCGTCATTGCCATCATCATCGGCTTGCTGCTGGCTTGCTTTGCCAAGTCGCTTCTCCAGATGATCATCCTTTTCCGTGTCAACAAGCACAAGGATGCAAAGATGGAAACTTACATCAAGGCTGTACTCTTCTACGAGCCGAAAGCATAGCCTTGTAAAAACTATAAATTGTTAATTAATAATTATAAATTAATATGACATTACCAGATTTTATGGATTACAAGGACAAGTTCACTCAGAGTGCATTTGTCGAGAAGATTTCGCATATCGCTAAGCGTGCGGGTGCCAAGATGGTATATGCCGCACTCATTCTGTATTATACATTGGAGAGCGATAAGGTGGCTTTTAAGGATAAGGCAATTATTATTGCAGCCTTGGGTTATCTGATTAGTCCGTTGGACGTGATTCCTGATGCCATTCCTATCGCTGGTTTGGGCGATGATCTGGCTGTATTGCTCTATGTGCTCCATAAGGTTTGGGGCGATGTGTCAGAGGATGCCAAGAAGAAAGCACAGGAAAAGCTTTCCAGATGGTTTGATGAGGATGAAATCCCTGCCATCGATGAGCTCTTCAAGGATAATCCAGAGGATACTCCGGTATAATAGGAAACTTCTATTGCTAAATAATAAAAGCTCCATCTGCACATTGCAGATGGAGCTTTTATCGTAAGATAGTAAGTCTTGCGACTTACTATCCTTTTTTTCTTTCTAGTTATTTATTGACCAACTGTTTTATGTTGATGATTTGACCTTAATCTCTCTTATGTATTCTATTTTATACGATACCCTGAGCCATCATAGCCTTAGCCACCTTCAGGAAGCCTGCTACGTTAGCACCCTTTACATAGTTGATGTAACCATCAGGCTCTGTACCATACTTCACGCAGTTAGCGTGGATATCGTTCATGATATCGTGGAGCTTGGCATCAACCTCCTCACGAGACCACTTCAAGCGCTCAGAGTTCTGGCTCATCTCAAGACCTGATACTGCAACACCACCAGCGTTGGCAGCCTTACCTGGAGAGTAGAGAATCTTAGCATCCTGGAATACCTTGATAGCCTCTGGAGTAGTTGGCATGTTAGCACCCTCGCTTACAGCGATAACGCCGTTGGCAACCAATGCCTTAGCAGCCTCCTCGTTGATTTCGTTCTGAGTAGCTGATGGGAGAGCGATGTCTGCCTTCTCAAACCAAGGCTTAGCACCCTCTACATACTTAACGCCGTATTTCTCAGCATATTCCTTGATACGTCCACGCTCTACGTTCTTGAGTTCCATGATGTAGTCGAGCTTCTCGCGGTCGATACCGTCTGGATCGTAGATGTAACCGTCAGAGTCAGAACATGTAACAGGCTTAGCACCCAACTGGAGCAACTTCTCCATGGTGTACTGAGCTACGTTACCAGAACCTGAAACCAAGACTGTCTTGCCCTTGATGTCGATGTTCTTTGTGGCGAGCATGTTGCAGAGGAAGTAAACGTTACCGTAACCTGTAGCCTCAGGACGGATGAGAGAACCACCGAACTCCTGACCCTTACCGGTCAAGACACCCTGGAACTGGTGAGTCAACTTCTTGTACATACCGAAGAGATAACCAACCTCACGGCCACCAACACCGATGTCTCCTGCAGGAACGTCCTCGTCTGGACCCATGTGACGGTAAAGCTCAGTCATGAAAGCCTGGCAGAAACGCATCACTTCGTTGTTGCTCTTGCCACGTGGAGAGAAGTCAGAACCACCCTTTGCACCACCCATAGGGAGAGTAGTAAGAGAGTTCTTGAAAGTCTGCTCGAAAGCAAGGAACTTCAGGATACCCAAGTTTACAGACTTGTGGAAGCGAAGACCTCCCTTGTAAGGGCCGATCACGTTGTTGTGCTGTATGCGGTAACCCATGTTAGTCTGAACGTTGCCCTTGTCGTCTACCCATGATACGCGGAACTCAATCACGCGATCTGGAATGCAAAGGCGCTCGATGAGATTTGCCTTCTCAAACTCAGGGTGCTTGTTGTACTCTTCCTCGATAGTACCGAGAACCTGACTAACTGCCTGAATGTACTCAGGCTCATTTGGGAATCTTCTTTGGAGATTCGCGATTACTTCAGATGCTTTCATAATCTTTTTATCTTTTATTGTGTTTAAATCTATTTTTCCTATTTCTGTTTGCAAAGATATAGTTTTTTCTTGGAATAACCAACAAAAAGAAAGAAAAAATAAAGAAAAAGTAGAAAAAAGTCACTTTTTTAACTTTTCGTAAAGGTTAATGTCGTATAATTGTGTACGTACACCTTATTATATATAGAAAAAACTGATATCATGAATAGGGAATGAATGACATCTGGGATGGAAGATAAGAACAACAAAAAATCCCAATAAGCAGTTGCGAGCCATAGTCGTAATCGCCTATCGGGATTTCATTTTATTGTTGAATGTGATTTTGTATTTTACAGTGCTTCATCGTCAGGTCGCTGAAGGGCTGGCTGCTTTATCTTGGGAAGGTGCTTCTTCCTTCTGAGCCATGCTGCCTTTCGCTTCTCGTAGTCCTCGCGATGTCGCTCAAGAAAATTATCTGCCATGTCGTCTGATTATTCTTCCTTAAACTTACTATAGATTACCTTGATCTTGATAGGGCTGTTCTGCTTCGTACCCTTCTGGAGGCGGGTAGAAGTAAGTGCCATATCATGATTGATCTTGGTGATTACAGTAGCGTTGTTCAGTGTGCTGGTTGTTACCGTTACCGGTACCAGTACCACCTTGTTCCAGTTAGGATGCTCTTTCGCCCAGTTGGCATTCTTCTTTTCGCCCTCAGCCTTGTTCTTGTACATCACAGAGATGAGGTTACTGATGTTGTTGAATGTAAAGGCATTGTTCACGGTAGAACCGGTCTTGCTGTAGCTGGCTGTATACGAGGTACGGTTGTCTGTAATCTTGTTTTTCTCGAAGAAACTGTTCAGACTATCTTTCTGTACCATCAGGATGGTAGAAGGCACATCAAACTGATATTTGTTGTTGTTATCAGTATTGTTGAGTCGTGGGAACGAGATGGTAGCTGTGTTGAGCGTATCTTTCTCATGTCCCTTCATGATTTCCTCTACAGGCAGGGTGACTTCGGTGAAGATTCCTGCAGGTGATTTGATGTAAGTGCACGACTCCTCAGCAGCCAACTGAGCCAGCTTGCTGGCATCATTGGTAATCTTGTTCAGCTGCAATACCTCCTCGGTTCCATCGAAACGATGATAGCCATGACCTACGGCTGTACTGTCTGTAACGCCATCAGAAGCCTTGATCTGCTTACTGCGGGTCCAATAGAACTGAAGCTCGGTGTTCCAGATGTTAGCTACGTTGCCTACACCGCCCACGCTCTTGATGTAGAAGCCTGGGCATACGTTGTGAATGAAGCGGTAGCTGGTCTCGAAATTCTCAGGATGCTCATAATAGGTCTGCATGATGTAAGAACCGTAGTTCTTGTAGGTCTTGCCGTCCTTGGTATATGGCTTATTGAGATAAATCTTGAAGTAAGTTACATAATCGCTGAGCCGATAGGTGGCACTAGCCTGGAAATTGTCTTTGTTGACATATCCATCGGCAAAGGCATCAAAGTCTGAGAGATAGTTGGAACTCTCCGGCATCGCCTTGGTCATCTCGTAAGCTGTCACCTTCATAGGGGCGAGGGTATCGCCGTATGTGCTCTTGTAAGAGACGAGCAGGTAGCAGGAGTCTGCTTCTATTCTTCCACCGTTGGCATTCTGGATATACTGCAGGGTGTCGATGTCGAAATTAGGAAGTACGCCAAACTGGCTCATGTAATCGCCCGAAACGTATGTACCCGTCTCTGGGTCCTTTACTTTTCCTATCAAGCCGGAGTTGCTTCTGTTGAGCACCGGACCTGCAACTAGAGAATTGGTAGCAACATCGAAAACAGCGTTAGAGATGTTGATGTTGTCTACATTGTTAGTGATGCTACCACCGATGGTCTCGGTGGTGTCATCACATGCAGCGAAAGTTATCGCTGCTATCATCATAACCGTAAATAATCTAAGAATTTTCATTATCCTTGATAAATTGTATACTAATACCTAAACTTTATTCCTCGTCTGGGCATACCTCGTTGATGAGCTTGGCATATGGTTCAGCAAAGTCATCGCCAGGAAAACGGAGTAAAGGCTTGTTCTTGTCTTCTGCATACTTGATGAGCTCTGCATTGACGCCTTCTGCTGCTTCTACCACGCCGTCGCTGTAGTCGATGGCCATTTTGGCGAGTTCAACGAAGTTGAAGTTGTCACCATATTCTGTGAGCTTGTCTGGTGTAGCTTCGCGGTACTCCACGCACTGCTTGAAGTTGTGACCTAATGAGCCCTTCAGTTCGCTAGGGTAGATAGCACAAATCACCTTTGAATCAGCAAATGAAGGTTCTTCAGCATATGCAGTCTTGATATAGAAAGGAACCACTGCGCTTACCCATCCTTGGCAAACGATGACATCTGGCTGCCAGCGCAGCTTCTTGACTGTTTCCAGTACGCCACGTGCGAAGAAGATGGCACGCTCACCATTGTCTGTGTATTCCACGCCCTTCTCGTCGGTACTCATTTGTCGACGGTTGAAGTAGTCGTCGTTATCTATGAAATAGATTTGCTGACGTGTTGTTGGTATAGATGCTACCTTGATGATCAGAGGGTGATCAGAATCATCAATGATAAGGTTCATACCAGACAGACGGATCACCTCATGCAATTGTCCGCGACGCTCGTTGATTGTGCCCCATTTAGGCATAAATGTGCGAATCTCAAAACCTGCTTCCTGCATCTTCTGAGGTAGTTCGCGTCCCATGATTGACATGTGAGTCTCGGCTACGTATGGGTCGACCTCCTGATTGATAAATAGTACTTTCTTTGCCATAAAACTTAAATTTTATTCTTACGAATCACGTGCAAAGGTACAAAAAAAAATCCAAATATTGGCATTTTTTCTTTTAAAAAGGGGTTTTTCGACGATTATTCGCTTTTTTTTAGGTTTTTTCTTTCTTATTTCAGAAAAAAGTTGTTATTTTGCACCCCGAAACAGAATTAAGAAGATGAAAGTATTCAATAAGATTGTTGACCTCCAGAACGAACTCTTCGATCGTCGCAAGGAGGGAAAGGAAATCGGCCTCGTGCCAACTATGGGCGCTCTTCATGAGGGTCATGCCTCTTTGGTGAAGCGCAGTGTAAAGGAAAACGGTGTTACTGTGGTGTCTGTTTTCCTGAATCCTACTCAGTTTAATGACAAGGGTGATCTGGAACGTTATCCTCGCACTCTTGATGCCGACTGCAAGCTCATCGAGGCTTGTGGTGCTGACTATGTTTTTGCTCCTTCTGTAGAGGAGATGTATCCCACACCTGATACCCGCCACTTCGAGTTTCCTCCGGTTTCTACCGTGATGGAGGGTGCCAAGCGTCCAGGTCATTTCAATGGTGTTTGCCAGGTGGTAAGCCGCCTGTTCTATATCGTTCGTCCTACCCGTGCTTATTTCGGTGAGAAGGATTGGCAGCAGATTGCTGTCATCAAGCAGCTCGTGAAGTATATCAACAGCGATGTGAAGATTGTGGAGTGTCCTATCATCCGTGATGAGGATGGTTTGGCTAAGAGCAGCCGCAATACTTTGCTGGCTCCTGATGAGCGTGCCATTGCGCCAAACATCTATAAGGCCCTGAAGGAGAGTGTGGAGTATGCCAAGTCTCATACCGTACAGGAAACTCACGATAAGGTGGTTGCCGACATCAATGCTGTAGAGGGTCTGGATGTAGAGTATTTCCAGATTGTGGATGGCGACAGCCTGCAGGATGTCGCTTCATGGGAGGATAGCGCCTATGTGGTAGGTTGCATCACCGTTTATTGCGGTAAGACTCCTATCCGTCTCATCGACCATATCAAGTATAAGGGATAATTCCTCGATAGATTTCTTTATTAAGTTTAATCCGTAACAGATCAAGTAATAACAGAACAATGCAGATAGAAGTATTGAAGAGTAAGCTCCATTGTGTGACCGTAACTGAGGCTAACCTGAATTATATGGGCAGCATCACCATCGATGAAGACTTGATGGACGCTGCTAATCTGATAGCAGGCGAGAAGGTTCAGATTGTAGACAACAACAATGGTGAGCGCTTGGAGACCTATATTATCAAGGGTGAGCGTGGCAGCGGTTGTATCTGCCTGAACGGTGCTGCAGCCCGCAAGGTGCAGGTAGGTGATACCGTCATCATCATCGCTTATGCCCTGATGGACTTTGAGGAGGCTAAGACCTTCAAGCCTACCGTGGTTTTCCCAAAAGAGGGAAACAAGGTTTAAATATCGTATGGATGATATAGTATCGTATAATGATTGGTTATCTCCTATGATGAGAAATGAATATGCGTTCCTGTGGATAGATGAATCCGTAGGAACGCATATTTGCTTTAAGTCTCTTTTGGAGTTGGTTTAAGTCTTACGTAACGTTTATCTAAGCCTTAAACCAACTCTAGAAGAGCCTTGTTTAGATTTCTGTTTATACCTTGTTTTTAGAGAAATGAGCCATCATGTATCTGCCGCCGAAACTCAACACCAATACGGTGATGGTGAGTACCAAAGCTGCAGCGTAGGCTCTGTTCTGAACATCCTCCTGCGGGGCGCTCAACTGGAAGAACACGCTCAATGGGAGGGTAGCTGCCTGCTGGTTCAGTCCATGAGGAATATGATCGGAGAATCCTGCCGTAAACATCACTCCGGCACAATCGCCGATGGCTGGCGCTATCTGTCTCAGTACCACGCCGATGGTTTCTATCCTCGTGGCACCCAGACTGTAGGATGAATCGAGTATCTCCTGCGGAATCGTCTTTGCCACTTCGTCCATCGAACGGATGAGTATCTATTGGCTCAATATCGGTTCCGACTTGATAAACAGTCCCACCGCCATGATGATTACCAGGAATTTGGAGGCGATGGTCAAGAGGAAACATCACCTGTCCTGCTATCTTATCCTTTGCAATTCTATAATCCATACTCGTATTTTATAATGTGGGGGATTGCAAATCCCCCGGTAAATAGGTCGAACCTTTTTTGACGCCGGATTTCAAATCCGGCGGAACGCCTGACGGAAGTCAGAATTTGCAATCCGCTTTATCCGTCGGATTCTTTCGTTTACCCCGTTAGGCGTTCCGACGGATTTGCAAATCTCGTGCAAATGAGAGCAATTCAAGCTCGCTTGATAATTGCCGAATGCAGCCGAGATTCTCTAAGAGAAATCCGTCGTTAAAAAACGTCCTAACCTCTTTGTTTTGCGGATTTGCAATCCGCCCTTATTCTTCACTTAATAAGTCCCGCTCCCACGGTCTCGTTCGTATCCGGGTCAATGAAGATGAGACTGCCTGTTACCTTATTCTCCGTATATTTATCGAATACCAATGGGTTGGCGGTGTGGATGGTGATTTCGGCAATATCGTTCATCTTCAATTCCGATACACCCTCTTCCTTCTCCAAGGTGTTGATGTTGCGGCGATAGTTGATGCTGCGAATCAAGCCCTGGGTCTCGAAGGTTGCCTGACGGATTACGTATTTGTTTCTTACGGCAGCTGGGCGCTCATTGAACCAGCATACATCCAGCGTGATATCCTGTTCGATGCCAGGCTGCTTCTCATCTGCCTTCACGAGGGTGTCGCCACGTGAAATGTCGATATCATCGTTCAGCGTCAGGGTAACGCTCATTGGGGCATACGCCTCCTCCAGGTGTTCCTCTACGAAGTCGATGCTATTCACGGTGCTCTCCGTGCCTGATGGCAATACTCTTATCTTATCGCCGGACGGATGATGCCGCCGCTCACTCTGCCCGCATAACCGCAGTAGTCAGGGAACTGGCTGCTGATAGGACGAATCACATCATACCAAGGAGTCTTATCGCTCTTGTTCACCACGTTGTCGCCATCCTTGGCGCTGATTGGGATAAACACCACGTTCTTGATATCCAATGCCTCCTACATCTTCTTGTAGTCGGCAACAATCTTGTCGTATACATCTTTACTGAAATCAACCAGGTCCATCTTGTTGATAGCCACCAGGATATGTGGTATGCCGAGCAACGATAAACTTGCGTTTCGGTGTGGCGAAATTGCGGTAAGCCACATCGATTGTGATGCCCTGTTCGCTTTTCTGGGTGCAAAGGTACTGCGTTTTTGCCACGTGGACAATACCACATGGGGTGTAAAAAGACTACCATACAGGAGTAAAGAACATACCATACATTTGGTATAAGGCTGCCAAACGTATGGTATGTATGATGGATAAGGATGTGTGTCCTATATATAATAAGGTGTAATTACGGATAGATCTCGATATGGCTGCTGCCGGAGTTGCCATTCTTGATAATCCTTATCTGGGTGGTGATGCGCTCGCTCATCGTGTCGGTATGACTGATGACGCCCACCTTCTTGCCTTGCGAACTTTGCAGCATGGCGAGGGAGTCGATGACGGTGGCTAGGGTATCAGGGTCGAGAGTTCCGAAGCCTTCGTCGATGAACAGGTTCTCGAAGGAGATGTTGCGGGAAGACAACGCCGACAGGCCCAAGGCGAGACCCAGACTCACGATGAAGGTTTCGCCACCTGATAGGGAGGTGGTGTCACGGATATCGTCGGCACGGTCGTGGTCGATGACTCTGATGCCCAGCGAATGCTTTACCTGCTGCAGTTCGTAACGGCTGTTGAACTTTCTGATTTCCTGGTTGGCGTGCGCTATCAGGAAACTGAGCGTATAGCATTGGGCTATCTTGCGCAGCGTCTTGCCGTCAGCTCCGATGGCATCCGTAATGGCTGTCCAGTCGTCCTTTTCCTGTGTTACGAGATTCAGAGCCTCAGCCTTGTCACCCAACTGCTTCACGGCTTCCTGATGGTTCTGCATCCTGGCGTTGGCAGCAATCAGTTCGTTGCGTTGGCTTCTCTCCTGATACTCCTGCTGAATGGCTAAGAGAGCATCACGGGTTTGGGCAGGCTGATGTTCCAAATGCTGCTGATGCGCCTTTTCTGCACTCTGGTAAAGAGCGGTAGTTGAAGCCACTGCTTTCTCCTTTTCGTCCTTTTCCCGACGGATAGCATTCCAATCTTCGGCAGAGTGAAGCATCTCTCCGATGGTATTTCTGTCGATGAAGCGTGGTCTGATGCCTCTTTCCTCGATGCCTTTTTCTTTAGAATCAGTCTCTTCTGAGTCTTTTCCTTCGTTGCTCTTTTCTTCAAGCTGTTTGTTATATTCCTCAATCCAAAGGTCGAGTTTCTTTTCCTTCGCCAGCAGATTCTCTTTCATCGTCTTGTTCTGAGACAGCATGGTTTGATGCGAACCTTTACTGTTGGCGAGTTCCGCCTTCAGTTTGTTGATATTCTCGTTCTGAGTATCTGCTGCTTTCGTAGCCTCATCCTTTGCTGCTGTCAGTCTTTGTTCTGCCGCATCAGGTTCTTCGCCATTCAGAATCTGCTTATATTTCTCCTGCCAATCCTCCATTTCCTTCTTGGCGCTATTCCATGTCTGAAGGGCTTTCCCGTAAGCCTCCTCCTTGCTCTTCTGCTGTGAGATGAGGTTGGTGGTAAGTGCTTTTTGCTCAGCCAGTTTTGTTGCGCAGGTTGAAGTGTTTTCCTGAACTTCATTCAGTATTGTTGAAGCCTTGCTTTCATACGCAGCTTCATCCTTTACAGCCTTGTCCTTGAGTTGGGTCAGCCGTTCTATCTCTTTCTGAATCTTGTTAAACAGGCTCAGTTTGCTGCTCGCATCTTTCGCCTTGTTTTCATAGATAGGCAAGAGCGATTTCAGTTCTGCCTCTGCCTTTGGAATCTTTGGATACTGGGCGATGAGTGCCTTCCATTCCTCTTCGTAACTGGCGATTTCTCCCGACAGTTTTTCCTGTTGTTTCTGGAGCGTCTGTACTTCGCCATCGTTCTGTTTTCTCTCGCCGGAAAGATCCTTCTCCTCTTTCTGCTGCAGTTTCAGCAGATCCTCCTTGACTTTCAGAAGTTGAGAGAGTTCCGTGGTGGCTTCCTCAAACTGTCTGTTGTCGGTATGATAAGGATGGGTCGTGCTGCCGCAGAGCGGACAAGGTTTGCCTTCGGTCAGGTTGGCACGATGAATCTCCCATTTCTCACTCACCATGAGGGTATAGGCATTTCTCAGCGTCAGGGTCTCTTGGGTCAGCGCCTCGATGGTCAACTTGCCCAGGGCTTCATCTATCTCTGCGTTTCTCTTGCCCAAGACCAGGATGCGCTCCTCATTCTTCTGCTTTTCTGCTGTGGCAGCATCGAGATGAGCCACAGCCTTGATGGCTTGCTGGACATCCTGCAGTTTCTTTTCGGCTGCCGATTTATGGCTCTGCAGTTCCTCTATGTTCTGTCCGGCAGTCTTGTTCTTTTCCTTCTCCCAAGCCTGTTCTGCGGCTTGCGTCGCTTCGTGCAGAACCTGTTTCTGCTTGGCAATCTCTTCCTGTGTCGTTTTGAGGGCAAGGTTTGCTTTCTCCGTTTCAGCTTCCCATTTTTTGATGTTTCGGGCGTTTTCCTCCAAGTCTTTCTGGGCAGATTGATTCTCTTTCTGAGCCAACTCCAATGCCTCTTTCTTTTCTTTCAGATTCGGCATAGCCGCTTCCATTTTGGTTTTCAGTGCCCTTGCTTCAGCGATGACCGGCAGGGTCTTTTCCAGCTGTTCCTGTGCCTTTCCGACTGCTGCCTTCAGACTGGCGAGAGTTTTCTCGCTTTCGCTGATGGCAGACTCTTGACTTTTGATGTTTCCTTCCGCTTTCAGAATGTTTTCTTCCTGCTCGTGGATGCTTTGCGTCTGTCGTTCTACTTCCTGCAGCTGGTTGACAGCTGGCTGTACTTCATCGTGCAACTGCAGACGGAGAATCTGGGCTTGCATCGCTTTAATGGCATCTGCTGCTTGCTCCATATCAGTCTGGCAGATAGCGATTTGTTTGGTTTGCTTATCGTTTTCCTCAAACCATTGCAGGTCTTTCGAGATGGCTTGCAACTGGCTGTCGAGTTCCTTCTCAGCCTTTTCCAGGTGGTCGATTTCCTCCTTCAGTTGGGCGAGTTCTTCATCGTTCAGCAGGTTCTGTTTTACGGCTTCCACCGATGCTGCCATCTGGTTGTAGGCATCCGTTGCCTGGTCTTTCGCCTTCTTGATTTCAGTAGCGATGTTCGTATAAGTTTCCTCGCATCCGATGAGCTTTTCCAGGAGTTCGTACCGCTCGTTTTCCTTTGCCGTCAGGAAGTTGGCAAACGAGCCTTGGGCGATGAGTACGGTACGGAGAAACTGGTCGTAGTCGAGTCCGATGATATTCGGCAGCTCGTTCCAGTCGGCAGTTTCCTCTGCTATCTCTTCTCCGTTTCTCGTGATTTTATAGAGCGCAGTCTTGGCGTTCTCGTAGCGCACTCTCTGGAATCTGACGTGCCATTCTGCGCGGTAGATGCTGCCGTTGTTGGCAAGGAAGGTGAGTTTGCTGTAGCCTTCCTTCTTGCCACGGGTCAGGATGTTTCTACTGTCGGTAGGAGCCAGACGGTTACTTTCGCTGGCATCGGCAGCTCCGAAAATCTCGATGTTCTGGTTCTTGTCGCCTTTCTTCCTGGGGTAGCGAGGGGCGCGGTTGTAGAGAGCCAGACAGATAGCATCGAGTAGGGTAGACTTGCCACTTCCCGTCGGACCTACGATGCTGAAGATGGTACTCTCGCCTAAGGCACCTTCTTCAAAGTTGATGACCTCGCCTCCCTGTTTGTCAAGCGAAGCGAGGTTGAGTATTTCGAGTTGTAGGAATTTCATAATGATGATGTCGTTAATAAATCGGATAACATTTTCTCCTGTCTTTCGTTCATCGGAGCGTTGTGTCTGATGGCGAAGGCTTCCTTCAGCGTGTCGAGCGGAGGACGGTTGATGATGTCTTCTATGCTGGTGATGTGCTGGGAACCCTGGATGGTGGAGAGGTCCAGTTGCGGGATGATGCGCTGGATTTTGCAGAGCACGGCATCCTTTTCGTTGACGAGTTTCTCCAGTTCCTTGATGTCATCGCTGGTCAGTTTCTCCTGTTTCACCTTCAGCATCACGTAGTCGAAGTGGTCGCTCAGTTCGCCGTCAGTTCTCTCCGAGAGTTCAGAATTGATGAGCTTCTGCCATTTCTTGAAGGTCAGCTCTTCCTCATCTTCGGGCAGGATGCGGAGGGAATGCTGAGGCTTGTATTCCAGAAAATCTACTTTCCATTCCTTGCTCTTGCCTTTGCAGTTTTCCTTTTCTTTCTCTTCTTCTTCCTTCATTCCCTCTTCTTTCTTTTTCATTCCCTCTTCTTCTTTCTCCTTCGCTTCCATTTCCTCCTTTTCTCCCTTGTCACATCCGATGGTGATGAGGTCGATTCCGTGAGTGTAGTCTTTCTCGGCAAACGACATCGGGAGGATACTTCCCGTATATCTTGCCCAGTCGGTGTTCCAGATATGTTGCCGTTTGTGGATGTGTCCGCAAGTCATATAGTCGGGATGGTCGTTCCATCCTTCCAGGTCCACTTCCTCCTGTCCGCCGATGATGATTTTCTCGCTCGAATCCTTCTTGGCGATATCCGAACCCTTGGCGTACATGTGTGCCATCATGATGCACTTCCTGCCCGGATATTTCTTTCGAGCCTCAGCCGTCAGTTCTCTCAGAAAGTCGTTGACTCCCTGCGAGTAGCTGGCGTTCTGCACCACATCGCTTCTAAGGAAAGGTACGGCGAGGATGATGACTTCTTCTCCTTCCTCGTTGGTTACGGGGATGATGAGGTCATCGAAGGAATAGAGCCAATGTCCGCCGGTTTTAGCATCGTCCCCGCTTTCTGCCTGCTGCCAGATTTTCCTTACGTTTCCTCTTATTTCCACGTGGTATCGGGTGAGCAGCGGACGGGGAGCCTCCAGTCGGCTGGCTGAATCGTGGTTGCCGGCGGTAATGATGACCTGCATGTTAGGGCACAGTTGGGTCGCATCGGCAAGAAACTCGTAATAAACGGTCTGTGCCGCTGCCGATGGATTTCCGTTATCAAAGATGTCTCCTGCGATGAGGAGAGCATCGGGTTTTTGTCCAGCTATCTGCTCCAGGAGCCATTTCAGGAAATGCTTGTGTTCCGGCAGACGGTCGTTGCCGTGAAACAGGTTGCCCAGGTGCCAGTCGCTGGTTGCTAATATCTTCATACTCATAAGAATGTCTAATCTTAATTCAAGTTTCGCAAGTGAGGGAATTAATTGAAGTTAAAGAAGTTATCACTCCCTACGGTCGTTCTGGAAGTTAAGAGACAATAGTCTTTTGGCGTAAAACGTAGGACATTTGTCCCTTAACTTCCCTCTAACTTCTCTAACTTCTCTAACTTCCCTTAACTTCCCCATATGTGAAAGTTCTGTCTTAGTCTTGCAATCCTTTAGCCTTTTGCTTGCAATCTGACTACAAAGTTAACACAATTATTTGGGATACGCAAAGAAATAAGCTCAAAAAACGAAGAATTATGGCCGGAAAAGTAAAGATATTCAGGAAAAGTCTTGTTTTATATCTGATAATGTTGTATCTTTGCAAGGTAGAAATCTTCGTTCATAAACATTGAATGTCCGTTCAGTGTCTTTGAACGGCGGTTCATAGACTTTGAATGTCGGTTCAATGTCTATGAACGGAGATTTCTCCTAGGATTAAATACTTTTCTTCCTAGGTTTGTGGTCTTTTCTTCTTAAGTATAACAATAAATACTATAGGATGTAAAGGCTGTTGCAATAAGAAATACTAATAAACTAAAATAGGAAAGGAAACTGATATGGCTAAGTACAAATTGCAGGAAATGGGGGATATGCGCTATGATGGAAAGCGCAGAGTTTATCCTAAGATGGTGACCAACCGTACACTATCCCGAAAAGAGTTCGTCAAGATGATGCAGAACTACCATCGCGGTATTTCGGAAAGTACCACGGAGGCTGTATTGACCGATGTGGTTGATATGCTGACAGACATGCTCTCCATGGGGTACAACGTGAATTTGGAAGGTTTCGGCACCTTCTCCCTCTCCCTCGCTTTCGAGGATGAGAAACCTAGGGAAATTCTGAATCCAGATGATAAGATGACGTACCGTAAGGTGGGCGTGAAAGACATCAACTTCAAGGCGTCTCCTGAGTTTATCAAGGATGTGAAGCGTGAAACCGACCGTGACCTGGAGCGTGATATGGGTGGCGTAAAGGTTATCCGTAAGCAGCTCTATTCCAAGGAAGAGCGCATCGCCCGTGCCCTGGAGGTGATAGAGAAGAACGGAGTCCTCACCCTAGGCGATTATGCCTCCATCAACAACCTGAGCCGTACTGCCGCCTCTATGGAACTGAAGGAGCTGACAAATGACAAGACTTCGCCGATAGATTCGTTAGGTCGTGGCAGCCATAAGGTTTGGGTAAAGAGAAAAGAATAAATGCAAATATCTCTCAGAATATTTGTTAGTTTCAATTCTTTTTCGTATTTTTGCGGTGTAATTAAATGATAGTGTTATGACGACAATAACAAGGGAACATCTTGAAGATGAGGTACTCAAGTCGATTCAGAAGAAAGCGGAGTCGATTATGCCGAAAGATGCCAAGGTTATCCTTTTCGGGTCAAGGGCTAAAAGGGATGCTAAAGCAGATTCCGACTGGGACATCCTTGTGCTTTTGAACAAGGATAAGATAGATGAGCAGGATCATGATAATTACACCTATCCTCTTTGGGAATTGGGATGGCAAATCAATCAGATGATTCACCCGATAGTGTATTCGATGAAGGATTGGCAGAGCAAAAAGGGCAGTCCTTTTTATAATAATGTAGAAGAGGAAGGGGTGATGCTATGCTAGATGAAAAGGATTATGTTATGCCAACAGATAGCCGATATTTTGCGCAAAAAGCAATAGATGCCGCAAATGAATTGTGGGATAAGGGCTTGATAGATGAAAATACTATTGAGCAATGGAAGCATGAGCATATGAGAACGCCTTATTCAGAAAAAATGCAACGATAGTATTAAAATAGATGTTTAATTTAAAGTCCAATAATTATGGAGCAGATTACTATAGATTTTAAGAACGCTTTTGATTGTTCCAAGAAGGAAAAGCCGAAGGTTTGTCGCTCTGGCTATGTGCGTGCGGTTCGTTTTATGGATGATAAGAAGCATACTAGACCACAAGTGTATGAGGGCGATTTGGTGGAGGCTATTATGGATGTAAAGAGGGGTAATGTCAAGAACTTCGATACATTGGAGGATATGATGAACTATCTGGAAGCTTAGACATGAGTATAAAATGCCTGGTTAAGAAGAAAATCATTGAACTTTTTCATGTGGTTCAAGCACGGGCTGAAGGCCCAAAAGCTCCTAGCCCAGGGCAACACCCTGGGTATTAAGGCGTTGTCCCCCTGCGCCCTGTAAGGGCAAAAGCCTTGAATATATGCTGCTTTATAACCAATTTTATTGGGATTTGCAAGAAACTATTTCTCTTTTAAATCATTTGCCGACTTTTCGAAATCTGCTTTGATATCATCTAATAGTGGATTTCTGTTTTAGCATAAATGTCAATGCCATCATATTGTTTTGCTCTTTCGAGCATCTCCTCTTTATGTTTTAGGAGTTGTTTAAACTTTCTGATGGTTTCCTCCTTTGTATTTTTCTTTGTTGCTTGCATAATAACCTCCTTTTTAATGTTATTGTTATTAATTTGGTGGCAAAGATAAGAAAAGTAAATGAGATATGCAAGAAAAAAGACCCAAAATTTTGTGAAGCCAATTCTTTTTATTACCTTTGCCGATGTCTTGCTGTGGATGGCTGGCGATGAGTCGCCGACTAGGTAAAAGTCCATGGCTTGGCCTATTTTAATAAGAAAGACGTGTACTGACGTTTTCTTCTGAATTATAGGAATCTGGAAAATTCAAATAGACACTCAGAGGAAGATTGTGGTAGGCGTCTACGCATCGTGTATATACGCGAGGCATAGGTGTGCCCTTTTCTTAAATAAGAAGAGGGTGCTCCCTATGCTATCTATATATACAAGTTTGGCGTAGGGTCTATTGCTTCTCCTTGGTGTCTAAGGCATTTTCCAGAGCCTCTATAATCAAGGGTTATATAGAAGTAATATGATTCCTATGCCTTTCTTTTTATTATAGCCATTACAAACACAAACAATCTTCTCTGCTTAGGGAATCGGTGGAGCATATTTATAGGGCTAGGAGACACCGATATGGCAAAGAAAATAGATTTGCAAGCATTGCGCCTGCAGATAAATGAGCTTCAGATTGATAAAGATTTGAAGCACGACTTGTTGGCTGCTATCAACGATAAGCAACGTTATGGACTTGTGTGGGAGGAGAGTTCTGAGGAAGCATGGGATGAAATGCAAGACCAACTTCCTGTTTTTGTTGAGGATGCCACCAAGCGTTTGGATTCTGCGCCAGAAGGTTCGCCTAACCATGTGTTGATAGAAGGTGATAACCTCAATGCTCTTGCTGCTCTTACTTATGCTTATGCAGGGGAGATTGATGTAATTTATATTGATCCTCCTTATAACACAGGTAATAAGGACTTTATCTACAATGACTCTTTTGTAGATAAAGAGGATGGCTACCGCCATTCTAAATGGTTGTCGTTTATGAATAGACGATTGAAAATTGCCAAGAAGTTGCTCTCGGAAAAGGGAGTAATGTTTATTTCAATTGATGAAAATGAAGAGGCGCAATTAAAAATGTTGTGTGATAAAATATATGGGGAAAATAATCATATAGCTACATTGCCAACAATTATGAACTTGAAAGGTAATCAAGACGAGTTTGGTTTTGCTGGTACTCATGAATATACACACGTTTATTGCTTGTCTCGTGAAAACTGCTCAATAGGTTATCTGCCTGTAGAAGATGAGGAACTTGATGATTGGTTAAGTGATGATAAAGGTTTTTATAAGAAAGGAGCAAATTTGAAAAGTACTGGAGTAAATGCACCGAAGGAAAAACGCCCTTATCTGTTTTATCCGATATTAGTAAATATTGAGACAAAAGTTGTTTCGACAATATCTAAAGATGAGTATGTGCGCATATATGACAAGGAATTAAAACTGCATGATGAAGTGTACTTGTCTCAACTTCAAGAAAAATATGAAAGTTTGGGATATACTTTTCTTTTGCCAATAACAGGTGGAAAAGGTATGTCTTGGCGTTGGGGATGGCAAAAAGTAAAAGAGGAAGCGGATGAGATAATTGTAAATATTAATGGCATTGATGTTAGTTTGTACAAAAAACAACGTCCGCAGTTGGGAGATTTGCCTTCAAAGAAACCAAAATCAGTATTTTATAGACCAGAGTATAGTAGTGGTAATGGAAAGGCTGAATTGGTTTCTGTATTAGGGGAGAATCTTTTTGGTTATCCTAAGCCGTTGAATTTGATAATCGATTTCTTAAGAATATCTGCTTTTAAAGACTCCACTATCCTCGACTTCTTCGCTGGCTCAGGCACCACTCTCCACGCAACGATGCAATTGAACTCAGAAGACGGCGGTCATCGCAAATGTATCTTAGTGACCAACAACGAGAATAACATCTGCGAAAAAGTAACCTACGAGCGAAACAAACGAGTCATTAATGGTTATACGAACCAGAAGGGTGAAGAAGTCCCTGGCTTGACTCGCAATAATCTTCGTTATTATAAGACGGAGTTTGTGCCTCGTGACCAAAGCAACTTCAAAAGTCGTCGAGCCTTGATGGCTTCTCTTGTTGACCTTCTCTGCATCAAGAACAATATCTATAAAGAGCAAGAAACATTTGGAGGCAAGAAATTTAAGAAGAACGTATTGCGCTATTTTAAGGATGAGGCTGGACAGATGCTTGTTGTCCTCGACGAGCGTGTAGTCAGTATTATCATTCCGATGATAGCTGAGGTTGCGACCAAGCAGAATCCTTTGAAGGTTTATGTTTATAGTGATGGCGCATACGCTTATGAGGACGAATTCCATAAAGTCATGCCTGTTATAGAACTGTGTGCCATGCCAGATGCTTTCTTGCAAGCTTTAGAAGGTGGAACGGATATTCTGCCAAAGCAAAAGTATAGTGAGGCTATGATGAAAGAGTTTCAGCAAAACGAGGCACTCGCCATGCAAAACGAGGAGGTTGTGAAAGAAGCTCTCAGCGATGACTATGATTATGTGTTGAAGGAGAAAGAAGATAATGTTACTAATGACATAATAGACTAAGGAGGTAACGAAAATGATAGAACTACGAGATTACCAGAAAAAGGCGGTGCGTGAACTGAAACAGAAGATGATTGACATGCTCAATGATTCTGAAGACCGCCAAAAGTTGATATTCAAGGCTCCTACAGGAGCAGGAAAAACGGTGATGGTGAGTACCTTGCTGGATGAGCTGACTCGTGACCTACCTATGAATGGGCAGTGCCGATATTCTCGTGTAGCATGGGTTTGGATTGCTCCTAACAAGTTGCATCAGCAGAGTTATCGCTCCATGCGCAATTTCTTTAGTGAACGAAGGTCGTTGCGTCCTGTTATGTTTGATGAGTGTGATCATGTGGATGGTCTGCATCCTGGCGATGTGCTCTTTTTAAACTGGGAGAGCATCAATAAGGATAATGCCGTCATGATTCGTGATAATGAGCAGAACCGCACGCTCTACGAACTGATACGGAAGACCAAGATAGAGCAGCATCTGCCAGTGGTGGTTATCATAGACGAGGAACACATGTTTGCCGGACGTAATGCCAAGAAAAGCGAGATGGTATTGCAAGCTATCCAGCCACACATAGAACTTCGGGTATCAGCAACGCCAGTCACCCAAAGCTATCATGCGGTTCTTGTGAAACGCCAAGATGTAATCAATGAAGAAATGATTAAGAAGGGCATAGAACTGAATCCGAATGTAAAGAGCAGTAAGGAACAGTCGGAGCTTACGGTGAACCAGCGTCTCTTGAAGAAGGCTCTCGAAAAGCGAAAGGAACTGGCTGAGGCTTACAAGGAATATGGCATCAATCCGTTATTGCTCATTCAGTTGCCTAATGATAGCAGCGAGTCTATGTCGTCGAAGGACAAGACCATCACCGAAGAGATGCAAGCCTACTTAGAACAGGTTTGCGACATCAGCGTGGCAAATGGTAGGTTGGCAGTATGGCTATCAAAGGATAAATCGCCCAATCTTCAGAATATCACTCAGCCTGATGATATTACGGAGGTGTTGCTGTTCAAGCAAGCCATAGCCTTGGGCTGGGATTGTCCTCGTGCATCCGTTCTTCTGATATTCAGAGAATTGCAGAGCATGACCTTTACCACGCAGACCGTGGGACGAATACTCCGAATGCCAGAGCAGCATTTTTATAAGAACGACATTCTGAACTACGGTTATGTTTATACCGACCTTTCGGCTGACATGATTAGCATTGTGGGAGATGACATGAACTATATCAGCACCCTCTACGCCAATCGTAAGAAAGACTTGCCGAACATCACGCTCCGTTCTTATTATACGGATAAGCATGGGGCAACAAGAAACCGCTTGGGCTCCCAGTTCCGCAGCATCTTCTATAAGACCATGGAACGGGAATGGGAACAAAACCCGTTGTTGCTCTTCTCTGCAGAAGATTTCTTTGAGGATGATGGTGAGACTGAGAATGCGGACGAGGCGAAAAAAAAGGAGGCAGACATGGATGCCAAAATCAAGTTGAATCGCTACAATGCCAAGCGACATGGCGTGCAGACCGATGTATCAAGAATCTTGGTGGCTATCCCGAAGGACACCCCATTGACGGGTGACTCGGGTATCGTGGAGATAACAGACAAGGCAAGGTTGGCTCTGAACGCATCAGAATTGCAGAATCTCTTTACGCTCTTCTGCCGTAAGAATGTGGGTGGGTTCTCCAAATTTGACAGTACGCCAGTCTTGCAAGGAGCCATCGAGAGTGCCTTGGAGGAATACCTGCAAGTCTTTTCGATGGATGTGCCTAAGGTGGTGCTCTATCATCAGAACCGTCCGCGCTTCGAGGAACTGATACGCAAGGCGTTGGTAACCTACGAGGCTACGCTGAAGAAAAATGCCAAGGAGGTGTCGATGGAATATCAGCAGTCTGTATGGCAAGTGCCGGAGACTCGTCTCTATAATGCGGCAATGGTGAGAACTACGGAAGGCGAAATCTTCAACCATGCCTTGTATCCTTATTTTGAGCAGATTACGGCATCGAGACCTGAGCAAGAGTTTGCACGTTGGTTGGATGACAAGATGGAATATGTGGAGTGGTGGTACAAGAATGGAGACGAGGGAAAGCAGCATTTCGCCGTGCCTTATACGGATTCGGGGAGTAGAAAACGTTGTTTCTATGTGGATTTCATCGTCAGATTGAAGTCGGGTACCATCTGCCTCTTCGACACCAAAACCAAGGGCAGCGATGCGGATGCGCCAGAAAAGAACAATGCCCTCTTGGATTACATCTCCAGTTATCAAGCTACAGACAAGAAGATTGTGGGTGGCGTGCTCATCAAAGACGAGGGTACGAGCAACTGGTATTATCCTGGAGGCATTATCGAGAACACAGACAATATAGATGGGTGGTCGGCATTGCATCTTGAAACCCTATAATATAATAAGGTAATCATATATAATAAGGTATGAAGAAAAGCTTGGACAGAACATTCCTGAACTATGGAATCAGGCAGGAAGACATGCAACTCATAGAGAGTGCATGCCAATCGGAGGGTATAGATGCGGAATGGCTCAAGGATTATATCCTCAAGCCTTTCCATGAAGAGCGTAATAACCAAAATGAGTCAAGTCTTGAGGAAAAGAAGGTGACGAAAATACTCAAGAAGGCTCTCAAAGAAATTAAGAAGTAATGAAACTGAAGCGTATCTACATAGAGAATTATAAGACCTACAGAAAGTTGGACTTAAACTTAGAGGTAACGAGCGACCGTCCCATCATCTTGATAGGTGGTGCCAATGGTTGTGGAAAAACTACGCTCTTCGATGCCATCTATTCTGCACTCTATGGATTGAAGATATCCAACAAACGACAGTTTGAGGAAATCTTCAATTCGGGGGTAAAGAACGAGAGCGGTATAGAAGGCAAGACCATCATGCTGGAGATTACTTTCTCTGGGATGGTTTTGGGGCAAGAAACGCCTTATCGGTTGCGTCGTGCCTATCGGTTTGTGGATGGCAGGATACAGGAGAGCAACGTGCTCAATATGAATGGTAACAGTTATCCTTACGGTTCTGGTTCAACGGCTATCAAACGCAGCACCAATGAAGCGATAGTCAACAAGATTATCTCTGCCAATCTGCCTGCTGAATTGAGCAACTATTTCCTCTTTGATGCTATGAAGACTTCCGACCTCGTGAAGGAAGAACAAATCAACAAGCTCATCATGAAGAACATCAATTCGGTGATGGGTTTCAATAAATACACTCAGTTGCAAAATGCAGCCTCGGCTTATCTTGATGAGAAGAAGGCAGAACGCTTGGAGAACGAAAACCTGCGTGCCGAATACTTGAAACTGACCAAACAGAAGGTGGAGATGGAAAGGGATGTGGCAAGTCTGATCGATGCCTATAATCAGGCATTGAACTATGCCAATGAACATAAGCAGCAGTATGAGCAACTGAAGGAGGGACGGAACTCGGATGATGTGATTCGTGACAAAATGCATCAGATTGAGGAGAACATCAACAGCTTCTATCAGAAGGAAAAGGACTATAGACAGGATGCTGAGGCTATCTCCAAAGATTTAGAGTGGAAAGTAATCATGCCAAAGGTTGCCAATAGCATCAGTACCGAGGTGGAACTTATTCTGAACGAGAAGGAGGTGGTGGCTTCTGCAAGGGGTAATATCCTCAATGACAAACAGATAGAAAAGGTTACCCAGGATGTAATACGATTGCTTAAGGAGAAATACCCGCAGGTAGGCGAGGTTTCTATTGCCGAGATTATTAAAGAAATCAAATGTGAGCAAGACAACAGCGATGATTATAATGACAAATATGGTTTTCTGAGTGATGCTGATGTCAATGTGTTGAGAAACCTGGTTCAGCAATCATATTCCAATCCTTATCTTTCGCTGGATGAGAGACGTGAAAGCTTAAACTTAGAGTTGGCGGATATTCCAAAGAAACAGGAACAATTGGAAGAATATAAACGCGCCTTGACAGGTCACGATTACAGCATCATCGAACTCTATGAAAAAAATGACAGGAAGATAGAGGAATTGAAGGCAAAAATCGTGGAACAGAAGAATGCTATCAAGGAAATGGAGAGGAAGATTTCTACTTACGATTATGATATGCCACAAGTTCCAGATCCTCAGTATGATATGTTATGCAAACTGCCTGGCTTCTTCAAGTCGCTTTCCTGTAAGTTACTCAAGTCGAAGAAGGCAAGTATCGAGCGTATGATGAAGGAGCAGTTGAACATCAACTTGGTGATTTATGCTGGTTACATCGGTAGGGTAGAGCTTTCGGCAGATGATTCGGAGGAAATCTCGTTCAAGATATTCCACAAGAATGGTAATGAAATTTATCTGAGTCAGCTGAATGCTGGTGCCAAGCAAACTGTGATGCAGGTGTTACTGAAAGTCCTGTATGAACTGGGTGATTACGACCCTCCTGTAATGATAGATACTGTAATGGGTGTTCTTGACAAGGAGAGTCGTGAAGTTATCATCAATCGTTATTTCCCGGATTTGGCTCATCAAACCATCCTGTTAAGTACTGATACGGAAATAACGACAGAGACTGATTTCAAGAAGATAGTGGCTTATGTGGCAAGAACCTATACTTTGCATAGAGACCAGGAAAGGCAGTGTACTACTGTCAGCGATGATTACTTTGGATTACAAACTTACGAATTCTAGTAGAAATGAATGTACAAGATATAAAACTTGAGGGAATGAGAATTCTGGAAGAAACTCATGATTTGCTTGAAGAAGTGAAATATGCTATCGAGCAGAAACTGAACCTTTCGGATTACTCAGATATGGTTCGCCCTGTAGTATTGAACTTTACTACGGTTATGCGAATCTGTCTTCTTGTTGGATTGAGCGATAAGACACCAAGAAGTAAGTCAAAGGTAGAGAAATTGCAAACCTCTGCAGGTATGCAGCCATTGGGTGGTTCTTTCTTTACCAAGTCAAATATAAAGGAGGTCTTCGTGGCTCTTATCAAGATGCGTTATAGTGATATTGATGCCGACTGGCAGAATTCTACTTTTCTGAGCAAGGTGCTTTTTAGCGAAATGATGAGGGGTAAGAGTATCTTGATGGAAGAAGGTGGTATTGATGAATGGCTGCACTTCTCTCCGTTGAGAGGTGGAAAGTCGTTGATGGATATTCCTGAGTTGAATCTTTATATCGGTCAGTATGAGGATGGAATGGATGCGGCTTTAGACATCAACAGTACTGCTATTTCAAATACACAGATATTGATAGCAGGAACTACTGGTTCGGGTAAGTCAAACTTATTAGCTGTCCTCATCAATCAAATCAGAATGGCATCGGCTGATACCTACTATCCTGTCAACTTTCTCTTGTTCGATTACAAGGGGGAGTTCTCTGATCCTGCCCATGCCGATTGGCTGTCGAAGTTTGAGACTGATTCCTCTGCCATCTTGAATCCGATGGAGAAACCTTTGCCGTTTACTCCGTTCAAGGACTTTACTGGCAGACCTGTCAATGAAATCCACCTGTATTCCACGACCTTGGCAAATGCCATCTGTGCTATATCTTCCGCTAAGATTGGTGCTTTGATGGATAACAGACTGAGCGAAGCTATCATCAAAGCCTACAAGGCGAAGAACCAGAAACCAATCACCTTTCAGGAAGTTTTTGATCATTATACGATGTTGATGCCCGAGAAGAAACAGGGTGATATGGATAGTGTAAAATCAGTCTTAAACCAGTTGATTCTGAATAATATTTTTGCAGAGGAAGACAAGGTAGATTTGGTGAAAGGTTGTTATATTATCAACTTAGGAAAGTTTGACAAGGAAGGTATCATGGCAAAGGCTATCGTATATTTCGTGACATCGAAGTTGAACAATATCTATGAGCAATTGCCTCCACAGGCAAAGAATGAGGATAGGGTGGAGCTGCGCCATTTCACCATAATCGATGAGGCTCACTATATGCTTGGTTTCGAGAACAAGCCTTTGCAGAACTTGATAGCTGTGGGTAGAAACAAGGGCATGAGCATCATCCTTGCTACACAGAATATGGATTCGTTTAAGAAAGCCTCTTTTGATTTCTATGCCAATGCCCAATATCCTCTCATTATGAAGCAACAGCAACAGAATGATGGAGTGTTGAAGGATTTGTTTGGTGTGAGTGGCATGGCTCTCCAGGAGCTGAAGCAAACTATTGCTGGCTTGCAGAAGGGTGAACTGATAACCAAGGATACCCAGGCTATGACCCTTGGTATCGGCAAACATTGGAAGAAAATTAAGGTTACTCATCTTATTTGATAATGGATAAAGATATAGACTATTATCTGGGTGTTTTTGAAAAGATGAAAAGAGCGCTTATGCGGGGCGTAAAAGCTCCGCATAAGCCCCTTTTGCTCTTGGCTATTTTAAATCTTTGCCAGCGAGGTACCATAAAAGATAATCATATCGTTCTTTCAAGTGAGTTGGTTGGGGAGTTTAAAAGGTTATGGAGATTGTATATTGGTGAACAGAATACAGGTGGTAGTATTTTTGTTGCAGAGGGATTGGCTATGGATATTCCTCATAGTTATCCTTTTAAATGTAGCATAGAGAATCCCTATTATCATTTGCAGCATGAATCCTTTTGGCGATTGGTAAAAAATGAGAACGGCAAAGAAAGGAAGTTTTATTCTAGCTTAAAGTCTTTGCGCGATGGTTTTGCTTATGCAGAAATAGACCAGGAATTATATGATTTAATGGTTAATAGAGAGTCTGCTGTAATACTGGAGTGTAAGCTTCGGAAACTCGTATAAACTAATCCCGAAGTATTCATGAATGCTTGCTAGGAGTAAAAATATTATACGAAGCTTTTGCCCTTACAGGGCGCATGTCTTCTAGAACATAAGTTGATGCAATTCTTTTTTCAAAAAATAGAATTGCATCATTCTGTAAGAAATCATTTAAGTCAGAGTCCCCACAGTCGAATGTATTTATTTGATGTTCCAAGGAAAGATGTTCTATTTTCATCCTCGAAGTGCATTATAAGTTAAATTCCATTCTTTGTCAAGAACAGCGATTTCAGCTTGTAGCTTTTCTCTATTAGCTTTGCGCTGTTCAGGAGTTAAACTCTCTACACGCTTCATTTCTTCAACAAAGCGTTCGGCGTCTTTGCCATATAATATTGGCGTTTCTCTAATTGGTCTTGCCATAATTTTATCCTCCTATTAATTATATTGTTATTTATATCGCTGCAAAAATAGTGCAAGGAATACGGGAGAAAAGTTACGGAAAAAGCTTATTCAGTTTATTCTTGCAGTTCTTTCTAAAATCTTCTATACTGATAGAACGTTTCCAATCTTTTAGCCACGGGTCTTGTGCCGTTAGTTCTTTTTCAAAGTCATCTGCATTTGACCATGTTCGTTCTTCATTTAGTTTATTGAAAAACTCTTCTTCATTATAGCTAACACCTGTCCTTTCATACTCCGCTTCAATAGCTTCAATCCTAGCCACGGCTTCTTCTTCATTAGCCGGATGCCAGCCAATAGGAGTCGGCTGCTCTTCTTGTAATGTATATCTTTTCTCCTTCATAAGCTCTTTCCTTTATAGTTTTCTTTTGAATTGTCTAATCAGATATCTAGGACTTCTTCTCATATCCCATAAATCTACAAAAATGACGAGGTCGTTGGCTTCGTCGTAACGATAGATAATTTATATGAGCCATAATCCTTCAGATTTAAGTTCGTCTATAAAATCATCAAAATCTGTAGCCTTGCCTGTCCTTTCATACTCCGCCTCAATAGCTTCAATCCTAGCCATGGCTTCTTCTTCATTAGCCGGATGCCAGCCAACTGGAATCGGGTGCTCTTCTGGCAATGTATATCTTTTCATCTTCATAAGCTTTTTCCTTTATAGTTTTCTTTTGAATTGTCTGATCAGATATCTGGGGCTTCTTCTCATATCCCATAAATCTACGAAAATGACGAGGTCGTTGGCTTCGTCGTAACGATAGATAATCTTCCAATTCTCCTTGATAATCGCACTATGATAAGGGCGGTGGAATCGCTTAAGCAATGGCTCTCTGGGTGAAGAAAGAGGATGAAGCATCAGGCGATGCTTGATGTCTTTATATTCTTTATGGAATCGCTTTACTGTGGTTTTGCCGAATTCAACTAATCCATAGTCGATAACAGTCTTTAATTCCTGTTTGAAATAAAGTGTTAATCTTATGCTAGCCATGGATATTGTGCAATTAGTTCTCTTTCAAAATCTTCTGCATCAATATATTGCCCATTCTCATACTCCGCCTCAATAGCTTCAATCCTAGCCATGGCTTCTTCTTCATTAGCCGGATGCCAGCCAACAGGAATCTTATTCCAGTCAATATCTTCTTCTGCACATTCATCCTCGGGAAGTGCTATGGCGGCATTTCCGTGATAGGCTGGTGCAGGCTCTGCTGCGAAAGCTGCATCTTTCTGCTCTTCTGGCAATGTATATTTTTTCTCTTTCATAAGCTTGCGTATTTTATCTGCTGCAAATTTACGATTATTATCTGAATCATGCAAGAAAAATGGGAGAAATGTTTTATAAAGTATCTTATAATCAAGGTTTTTGCTCTTTGTAGGGCTTGGGGACGGTTCTGAAAAAAAAAGTCACAATATCCGGCTGATGGTGCTGAGTATTGTGACTTTGCTTTTTGTTATATGTGCTTATTCGATGCTTTCTTCTATCGACTTCAATACATAGTCGAGAATCTCATCGGTGTGGCAGAGGGAGATGAAATTGCCCATAGGCACGCGGTTTGACTTCAACTGACCTGCCTGAATCTCGCCCGCCTTGCACTTTCAATACCTTGAAGGAATTGAGGTGAATCTTAGTAGTGTTTCAAATCACACGCAGCCTGCTCATAGTCGATGAGATGATCGATGGTAGGGTGGTCGCCGCAGATTTCGCAGGATGCACGCTTCTTTACCTTGATGGTGCGGAAGTTCATCGTCTTGGCATCGAAGGTGAGCAATCGGTCGGTGAGCAGTTCGCCCACACCGAGGAAGTACTTCAACGCCTCGGCAGCCTGGATGGTTCCGAGCATACCAGCGATGGCACCAAGGACTCCTGCCTGGCTACTGGTAGGAACAGCGCCTGCTGGAGGTGGCTCCTTGAAGAAACAACGGTAACAAGCCGTGCCTGGAAGATGGGTGAAGGTCTGCCCCTGGAATCTCAGGATGCCGCCATGCGAGAATGCCTTGCCCAGTCGCACACAGGCATCATTGATGAGGAACTTCACCGGGAAGTTGTCGGTGCAATCAATGACGAAATCCCATGGCTTGATGATTTCCTCGGCATTGTCTGAGGCGAGGAAGGTATGGTAGGTTGTTACCTCCACATCAGGATTGATGGCAATCATCTTCTCCTTGGCGCTTTCCACCTTAGGGGTGTTCAAGTCCTTGGTCTGGTGGATGACCTGTCGTTGCAGGTTGCTGAGGTCAACCACATCGGCATCCACGATACCGATATGTCCCACGCCAGCCGCAGCGAGGTAGAGGGCAACTGGGGAACCCAATCCTCCGGCACCAATGATGAGCACCTTGGCATTGAGGAGCTTTTCCTGCCCCTCGAGGCCTACATCCTGAAGGAGGATGTGGCGGCTGTATCTTTCTATCTGTTCTTCTGTTAAATCTATCATTTTATTGTACTTTATGTCTTTTTTTTTGTAAAAAATTACTTTGTATAGCAGTTTATGCTCATACAGCAGTATAGAAAAAGGTCGCAAACAATTAACAGCTTGCGACCTTTGATATTCTTTATAAATTCCCGAATTATAAATTCCCGAATCAGGAAGTATAATTCTCGAATTCTCAAATTCTTGATTTACTCGATAACTACGAGTGCATCCTCTTCGAGCACAGCCTGACCAGGCTTAACGCAGATAGCTGTAACCTTGCCATCCTTCTCAGCCTCGATGTTGTTCTGCATCTTCATAGCCTCGAGAACGACAACAGTGTCACCTGCCTTCACCTCCTGACCAACTGCTACCTCGATGCTGGTGATAGTACCAGGGAGAGGAGCCTTCACAGCGTTGGCTGTATTTACGTTGGCAGCTGGAGTAGCCTCAGCATCATCAGATGCAGCAGCTGGCTGACCGAGCACTACCTTCTTCTTCTCTGGCTCAGCCTCCTGTTCCATCTCAACCTTGTAAGCTTCGCCATTCACGTTCACGCTTGCGATGTTGCCCTCAACAGCGTCAATCTGAACCTTGTATTCTTTTCCGTCAATTGTATATTTAAACTCTTTCATTTCTATATCTTTATGGTTTAGCTGTTAAACTCAAGAACTTGGCGTTCCACATCGTCTGACGTGGCTTGATTGTGATGATGCCAGGCTCCTTGTCGTGTACGTTATTGCCCTGGTACTCATAGAGAGCCATGGCAATCGCAGCATAAATATTCTTATCCATTTTCTGAATCTCCAATTATTAATTATAAATTATAAATTCTTAATTGAAAATTACATTGGCATACAGCCATGCTTCTTAGCTGGCAAGCTCTGACGCTTGGTTGCGAGCTGAGCCAAACCACGGCAGATGCGGAAACGGGTGTTGCGTGGCTCGATGACGTCATCGATGTAACCATACTGAGCTGCCTGGTATGGATTAGCGAACTTGTCGGTATACTCCTGCTCCTTCTCAGCCAGGAATGCCTTTACATCTTCGCCAGCTTCCTTCTTAGCCTTAGCTTCCTTACCACAGAGAACGGCAACGGCACCGCTGGCACCCATTACGGCAATCTCTGAAGATGGCCAAGCGAAGTTCAGGTCGGCACGCAACTGCTTGCAACCCATCACGATGTGGCTACCACCATAGCTCTTACGCAATGTGATAGTAATCTTTGGCACGGTAGCCTCGCCGTAAGCGTAGAGCAACTGTGCACCGTGGAGGATGACAGCGTTGTACTCCTGACCTGTACCTGGCAAGAATCCTGGTACGTCTACGAGAGATACGATAGGAATATTGAAGGCATCGCAGAAACGGACGAAGCGTGCTGCCTTGCGGCTAGCGTTAACATCGAGTACACCAGCGTAAGCTGAAGGCTGGTTGGCTACGATACCCACGCTCTGACCATTGAAGCGGGCGAAACCTGTGATGATGTTCTTGGCGAACTTAGGCTGAACCTCGAAGAACTCTCCGTTATCAGTAACAGCGCCAATCACCTTATACATATCGTATGCCTGGTTAGGATCCTCAGGGATAATCTCGTTCAGAGTATCGTCCATACGGTCGATAGGGTCTGTGCACTCTACGCGTGGAGCCTCTTCTGTATTGTTGCTAGGGATGTAAGAGAGCAGGCTCTTGATCATCTCGATAGCCTCTTCCTCTGTCTTTGCAGCGAAGTGGGTAACACCACTCTTGGTTGCGTGGACAGATGCACCACCGAGGTGCTCTGCATCGATATCCTCACCAGTTACGGTCTTGACAACCTTAGGACCGGTCAGGAACATATAAGAAGTCTGCTCCTTCATGATGATGAAGTCGGTCAGAGCTGGAGAGTAAACGGCACCACCGGCGCAAGGGCCCATGATAGCAGAAATCTGTGGGATGACACCAGAAGCGAGGATGTTGCGCTCGAAGATCTCACCGTAACCAGCGAGGGCGCAGATACCTTCCTGAATACGGGCACCACCTGAATCGTTCATGCAGATAACAGGTGCTCCCATAGTCATAGCCATATCCATTACCTTGCAGATCTTCTGTGCCATAGTCTCAGAGAGTGAACCACCATTTACGGTGAAGTCCTGAGCATATACGTAAACCAGACGGCCGGCTATAGTAGCGCTACCGGCTACCACACCATCACCGAGGTACTGCTTCTTCTCCATGCCGAAGTTAGTGCAACGATGCAACTTGAACATATCGTACTCCTCGAAACTGCCGGCATCTACCAACATTTCGATACGCTCGCGAGCGGTATATTTGCCACGTGCATGCTGCTTTTCGATGGCCTTCTCGCCACCGCCAAGACGAGCCTGTTCGCGCTTAGCGATCAGCTCCTTAATCTTTTCTACTTGTTTGCTCATAATTGATTATTATGTATTATTTCTTTATTCTTTATAGAATGTATTTCTGAATAGATGGGGTGGGGAACGGGCCGTCACCACATAATTCGGGCGCAAAGATACGAAAAAAACCGCAGATAGCGAACTATCTACGGTTAAATATTTAGAATATTGTGAAAAATCTCCACTTTTGGGTTCTAAAATTCCAAGAGAACACGGGCATTGAGCTGGCGCCCTGTCAGATAATTAGGCACAGCATACTGCTGGTTGGTTACATCCGTTACCCAGTAGTAGCTGTTCACGTTGTCGATGCCGAAGAGGTTGAGGCAGTCTACGCCCAGCGTTACGTTCTTCAGGAAGGTCTTCTTCTCGTGACGGCTGTTGTCGAGCAGCTGATAGCTCATGCCGATGTCGGCACGGCGATAGGCAGTGGCACGAAAACTGTTGGTCTCCAACTCCTTGTGAGGGGCTGCGAAAGGCAAACCGTCGGCAAAGGCAAGCTTCAGCGACATGCGCCATTTCCTGCTGCCAGGGAAGTAGTCGGTGAAGAAGAGGTTCACCGCATAGCGCTGGTCGGTAGGCAGAGGGATGCTCTTGCCGTTGAGCTTCATCTTCGTATCCATCAGCGAGAGGCTGAGCCAGGAATCCGTACCTGGTACAAACTCGCCATAGAGCTTGAAATCAAGTCCGGCTGCATGACCGCTGCACTCGTTCTGACCGTAATATACCACCTTCACGTTACTGACGGAATAAGGTACGATGTTGCTCAATGCCTTGTAGTAAGCCTCGGCAGAGAACTTGAACCGCTGGTCGTTCATGCGGAAACGGTAGTCGTAACCGGCGATGAAATGGATGCTTCGCTGGCTCTTGATCTTCTCGTTGAGCGATGCTACGGTCACTCCGTTGACGGTTGTCGTATCTCTCAGCTCCTTGAAGAAAGGTGCCTGATAGTATAGTCCGGCTGCCAGGCGGAGCGTGGTGTTCTCGTGGTTTGCCGGAATGATGGCGAGAGAGATACGTGGACTCAGGATCGTCTCGCGGTTAAAGTTCCAGTGACTCATGCGCACACCATAGTTCAGCGTGTAATGCGTCTGTCCGTTTCCGGTGCTGTCGGCAATACCGCCCGAGAATCGGTAGGTGTCTTGTATGTAGGTCTCCATACGGTTGGCATTCAGCTCGTTACGGGCTTTCATGGAATAAATCATATAGAGGTCCTTTCCGGTGTGGGGAACGCTGTATCCGGCAGAATCGCGCATCTCGTATTCGATGGAATTCTCTTCGATATGTTCCCTTTTCAGGGTAACAGCCGCCTCCACGTTGTGCTTCTGTACCTTGTGGCGCAGCATCAGCTTGGCGCTCATCACGCGGGCAGAGAGGTAGTTGCGGGCATGCTCGAAATAGGTTCCCACGCCCAGGTTCTCTGATGTCTCTGTCTGGTCGAGCCAGTACTGTCCCTGAATGTCGTATTTCTCCTGTTCCTTGGTGTAGAAGGCACTTCCCAGGAGCGAGAGACTGGTGTTCCGGGTGATGTTCCGGGTGATGCCGAGGGTTCCGAAATAGGTGAGGAAGCGGTCTTTCTCATGTCCGTCGAAATATACTCTGAAACTCTTCACGTTCTCCATCGTTCCGAACGATGTCTCGCGGTCGGACGGTTCGAAGTTGTAATGATTGTCAGAGATATATCCTATGAAGTCTATCTTCCATCCCTTGTTGGGCTGATAGCTCAGATAGGTCTGATAGTCAAGATAATTCGGCTTGTATTCTCCCTTTGTCTCCAGCGAACCGAGGAGGTAGGAGGTGGTCTTGTATCTCACGCTGTTGAGCCATGACAGCTTCCGGGTTCCTATTCCGATATAGGCATCGGTACCCAGCAGGCTGGCTGCTAAGCTTCCTTCCACCACAGGCTTCTTGCCCTTGGCTTTCAGCGTCTTGTAGGTGATGTCGAGTGCAGAACTCATCTTGTCGCCGTATTTCGCTCCGTAGCCTCCGGTAGAGAAGCCAATCTTGTCTACCATGTAAGGATTGATGACGGAAAGGCCTTCCTGCTGACCGCTTCGGACGAGGAACGGACGGTATACTTCCACATTATTTATATATACGGAGTTCTCGTCGAAGGCACCGCCACGCACGTTGTACTGCGAGGAAAGTTCGCTGTGGGTGCTGACGCCAGCCTGCTGCTGGATGATGCCTTCCACGCCGTTGCCGTTGGCAGAAGGAGCCATCTTGATGTCCTTGATCTTGATTTCCTGCGTCTGGTCAGACTGTATCTTCTCGCCTGTCACGTTCACGTCGCCCAGCATTGTGGCATCGGTATGTAGCACCACCTGGAGGGTCTGCTTTCCTCTAGGCTTTCTCAGGAAGCGCACCTTGGTCTTGTAGCCGATCATCGAGAATTTGACGGCTACGCTGTCGGCAGAATGCAGATGCATGCTGAATTCACCCTTGAGCGAAGTGAAAGCCACCTTTCCCTGACTTACGACGGAAACCGTGGCAAGTTCTACGGGGTTGTTGTCATCATCGGTGACTCTACCCTGCAGCGTGAATTCCTGTGCCATCATCTTCAGGGTGGCAATCAGGCATATTATAATGATAAAAAATTTCTGTTTCATGTAGTATTTAACGAAGAAAGTTGATTTTTATTATAAAATACCTAATCTTTGGTATTTCTATATCGCATTTTTTTAGAACTTTTGCAGCCAAAATATAGCAAATACAAAATTAAAAGAGAGATTAATAGAAAATGAAGAAACAGACTCAGGCCATTCATGTGGCATACGAACGCAGAGACGCTTATGATTCGCTGAGCGTTCCGGTATATAATACGCTGGCTTACGAATTTGACAACGCAGCCATCATGTCGGATGCCTTTACTGACAAGATCAAGGCTCCGGACTATTCGCGTGTGGAGAATCCTACGGTTACCAACCTGGAACGCCGCATCGAGGCACTGACCGGGGCACAGCATGTTACAGCCTTCAATTCGGGTATGGCTGCTATCCTCCTATTGCTACAGTTGCTGCCTTCCGGAAAGGGGAGGAGTGGCGCAGGCAGATGCTGGCGTATATCGAAGATAATATCCGCTTCGTAGAGGACTTCTGCAAGGCGAATATTCCGGCCATCCGTCCGCTCCGTCCGCAGGCTTCGTTCCTGATTTGGCTGAATTGCCGGGATTTGAATCTCTCTCATGACCAGCTTCTGGATCTGTTCATCGACAAGGCTCATCTTGCCTTGAACGACGGTGAGATGTTTGGTCCCGGTGGCGAAGGCTTCATGCGACTGAATGTGGCAGAGCCTAGAAGCGTGCTGGAGCAGGCGCTTCTGCAGCTGGAAGAAGCTGTGAGGGGATTAGGTTAACTCTTTAAAGTTTAAGGAAATATGAAATAATGAAGGGGTGTGTAGATTTGAATATCTGCACACCCCTTTATCGATTTTCTATAGTTTACTTATTAAATGCGTAATAGAAGCCATCGTTCATTGCCATACGAACCAGGAAAAGGCCATTCCCGTCGGCTGGAACGTTCATCTTCTCGCCGTTTGGCAGACAAGCCTGGATGCTGCCATCCTCATTAAAGCTGAAGAGTTCACGGATATCGCCGTCCTTGCTGTATGACCAGCTCTTTTTCTTCTTGTTGAATACGAAGTATGATTTCTCACCCTCTGGGTCGGTAATCTCATAACCGTTCTTCAATGTCTTGATGGCGTACATACGACCATCCTTACCCATTACGTCCTTGGTCTTGCCGACATTGGCAATCACCTTTTCGCCTGTCCAGAACTCGATAGAGTTGAGCACGAACAAGTCTGCAACAGAACATACTGCGTAGGCTGGACTGATGACGATGAAAATCAGTTCGTTGACGAACTTGTTGTCAGTAGCACGCTTGTTCCAATCCAAAACGTTGTTGGTAAGGCAGAAGGAGCCGATACAAGAGCTGAGAGTCATGGCGCCTAAAGAGACTGCAATGACTGCATTAACCATAAATTTCTTCATAACTTTATGTTTTGAGGTTTAAAAATAAATAGGTCTATACGCTAATGATGAGTTAGCATATAAACCTATATACTATATTAAATATGTGTTGTTACTTAGCTGATTCGAATTCGCGCAGGAAGCGAGTATCATTCTCAGAGAAGAGACGCAGGTCGCTGACACGATACTTCAAGTTGGTGATGCGCTCTACACCCATACCGAAGGCATAACCGGTATATACATTGCTGTCGATGCCGCAAGCCTCGAGGTCGTGAGGGTCTACCATACCGCAACCCAGAATCTCTACCCATCCTGTATGCTTGCAGAAGTTACATCCCTTTCCGCCGCAGATGTTGCATGAGATATCCATCTCAGCGCTAGGCTCTGTGAATGGGAAGTAGCTTGGGCGCAGACGAATCTTTGTATCTGCACCGAACATCTCGCGAGCAAAGGTGAGGAGCACTTGCTTGAGGTCAGTGAAGCTTACGTTCTTGTCCACATAGAGACCTTCTACCTGGTGGAAGAAGCAGTGGGCACGGGCGCTGATAGCCTCGTTGCGGTATACTCGTCCTGGGCAGAGCATACGGATAGGTGGCTCGTGTGTCTCCATATAGTGAGCTTCGTCGCCAGAAGTATGGCTGCGGAGAATCACATTCTTGGTAACATCGTCGGAGTTGGTCTTCTCGATGAAGAAGGTATCCTGCATGTCACGGGCTGGATGATCGGCTGCAAAGTTGAGCATAGTGAACACGTGCTTGTCGTCGTCAACCTCAGGACCCTGATAGAGGGTGAATCCCATACGGCCGAAGATGTCGATAATCTGGTTCTTTACGACAGTCAATGGATGACGTGTACCCAAAGCCACAGGATAAGCTGTACGGGTCAGGTCGATGTCATAGCTGCTTGCGTCAGCCTCTTCCATCTGATCCTTGAGTCCGTTGATCTTGGCAAGGGTAGCTTGCTTCAATTCGTTGATTTTGATACCAACCTCTTTTTTCTGGTCGCCTGGCACATTGCGGAAGTCGGCCATGAGGGCATTGATTTCACCCTTTTTGCTGAGATACTTGATGCGAAGCTGTTCTACTTCTTCTGCGTTCTGAGCAGTCAAAGAATCCACTTCTTTCAAGAGTTCTTCTATTTTTTCTAATAACATATCTTATTAAATTGTCTATTTTGAGTGCAAAGATAATATTTTTTGCTTAAAATATGAAATATCTCAAAAGAAAGTTGTACTTTTGCAATGAAAATTTGAGAAATTTAATAAGTTTATGAAGAAACTATCTTTTATAACAGTAATGTTAGCGGTCCTTACCATCGTTTGTTTCACCTCTGTGGGGTGCAAGGATAAGAAGCCTGCTACTCTTGTTGATTCAGTGGCTCCCGATACGATAGTCGCTGACACGCAGGCTATGGACTCTACCGAAAAGCTCATAGAGGAGACTCCTATGCCTAAGGCTGCAGACGAGTTGTTTGACGACTTCCTGTTCAATTTTGCTGCCAGTCGTAAGCTTCAGAGGCAGCGTGTACACTTCCCGTTGCCTGTCTATCGTAACGGAAAAGTGATCAAGCAGATAGAAAAACGCCGGTGGAAGATGGAACATTTCTTTATGCGTCAAGATTATTATACGCTGATCTTTGACAACCGGAAGCAGATGAATTTGGTGAAGGATACTACCATCGACCATGTGGTGGTAGAAAAGGTGTTCTATAAGACCAATACCGTTCAGCAGTTCCTCTTCAACCGTATCAACGGTCAGTGGTTGATGACCAGCATCAACTATAAGCCGATGTATGCCAACATGAATGCCAGCTTCCTGAAGTTTTACGGTTCGTTTGCTACCGATTCAGCCTTTCAGGCAGAGCATCTGCATAATCCGGTGAAGTTTATCGGTCCTGATCCTGATGATGATTTCAGTACGATGACGGGCGATATCGAACCGGAGACATGGCCTGCCTTTGCGCCTCAGTTGCCTTCTGGCATGATTTACAACATCATTTACGGTCAGAAATATACTGAGAGCAGCCAGAAGATATTCGTGATTCGTGGCATCGCCAATGGGTTGGAAACGCTGCTTACCTTCAAGAAGATAGGAGGGAAGTGGATGCTGACCAAGCTGGAGATGTAAATATAGTGATTAGTGATTACTGTTTAGTGATTAATTGTTTTTTAGAAATAGCTGGATATGAAGGATATTCGAGACTATAGCCTTTTGGCTCACAATACGTTTGGAATTGATGCCAAGTGCAAGCGATTCCTGGAATACTCATCGGTAGAAGAGGCGCAGCAGATTGTGGCTGGGCTTACTGCTGCCGATCAGCCTCTGCTCATTCTGGGTGGTGGCAGTAACCTCTTGCTTACAGGCGATTACGAGGGTACGGTGATCCATTCTGCCATCAAGGGCATCGAGGTGCTTGATAATGAAACCCTGGCTGCTGCTGGTGGTGAGAATCTGAAAAATCCCGACTTTGTTTTCTTGAACTGCGGCAGTGGTGAAGTGTTTGATGACGTGGTAGCATACGCTGTAGAGCATGGCTATCATGGTGCAGAGAACCTCAGTATCATTCCGGGAGAAGTGGGAGCGAGCGCAATCCAGAACATCGGAGCCTACGGCGTGGAAGCGAAGGATATTATATATAAGGTGGAAACTGTGGAGATTGCTACCGGAAAAGTGGTGGTTTTCGACAACCAGGACTGCCAGTACAGCTATCGTCAGAGCAGGTTCAAGCATGAGTGGAAGGATAAGTATCTTGTTACTCATGTCATCTATCGCCTGAGCAAGCACTTTGTGCCAGACCTGGATTATGGTAACATCCGTACTTCCCTGACTGCAAAGGGAATAGAAAATCCTACAGCCCAGCAGCTCCGTGATGTCATCATCGAGATCCGCAATGCCAAATTGCCTGACCCGAAGGTGCAGGGCAATGCGGGCAGTTTCTTCATGAATCCTATCGTGGAGAAGGCAAAATATGAGGAGCTGGCTGCACAGTATCCGGGGATGCCTCATTATACGATTGATGCTGGACACGAGAAGATTCCTGCAGGCTGGATGATTGAACAGTGTGGATGGAAGGGCAAGAGTCTGGGACGTGCAGGCGTGCATGACAAGCAGGCGCTGGTACTGGTGAACCGTGGTGGAGCTACGGGGCAGGAAATCGTAAATCTCTGTGAAACAATCTGTAAGGATGTGAAGCAGAAGTTTGGCATTGATATCCATCCGGAGGTGAATGTTAAGTGAAGAGAGAAGAACGAAGAGTGAAGAATTCGTTTGTTTTTCAGGAAATATTTGATTATTAATGAAGATTACTTTATTGGGAACAGGAACATCGAGTGGTGTTCCTGTTTTGGGATGCAATTGCGAGGTTTGCCGCAGCAATAATCCTAAGGATAAGCGCTTTAGAAGTGCTGCGATGATTGAGACGGAGAAAACCCGTATTCTGATAGATGCGGGTCCGGATATAAGGATGCAGTTGCTCAGGGAACCGTTCCGCAAGTTGGATGGTGTGCTGATTACGCATATTCATTACGACCATGTTGGAGGTATAGATGACCTGCGTGGCTTCTGCGTGTTTGGTGATATTCATATTTATGGCGATGAGCTGGTTACCCGTTCCTTGCCGCATACCATGCCTTACTGTTTTCCTAAGGATGTAGAGCAGCTTTATCCGGGAGCGCCGAAGCTCAAACTCCATACCATAGAGCCTCATCGCTCTTATCAGATTGGCGATATTGAGTTCATGCCTATCCGTATTCTCCATGATAAGATGCCTATCCTGGGCTATCGTTTGGGCAAATTTGCCTATATTACGGATATGAAGACGATGGGCGAGGAGGAATATCAGTATCTGGAAGGAGTGGAAACGCTGGTTATCAATGCTCTCCGCTTCGATAAGCCGCATCATAGTCATCAACTGGTAGAGGATGCCATACGGGTTGCGCGCCGGATAGGAGCCCGGAAGACGATTCTCACGCATGTTACTCATCAGATAGGTTTTCATGATGATGCCAATGCGCGCCTGCCTCAGGGATTCGTCTTTGGTTATGATCAGATGAGCTTTGAAATTTAGATTTCTATTCTAAATATAACTGTCTAAGTTCTAAATAGAATAGGTTTAACAACATTTAAATAAATAAGAAATTAAGACACAAATAGTTAAATATGGTTTAGAATTTGAGTTTTTTCACGGAAAAGCTTGTGAAACTCATAGATTCTTTCTATATTTGCACGTGTGTTTTTCATAGTATTAGATTTAAGGTTAACAAGGTTGGGCCACGGCGGTGGCCCTTTTTTGTGTCCGAAAGTCTGGAAGAAAGTCTGAATTCCAGCAGAAAAAAGCACATCATTTTCCTCTTGTTATAGGAAGAAAATGATGTGCTTTCTTTTGTTTTCAGCAATTATGCCTTATCTTTTTCTCTTGAACTTGTGATAAAGTTTCCATGCAAGTAGAGCACCATCAAAGGCTCCAGCTCCGATTTTCATCATGCTGCTTAAACGCTTGCTGGCGCTCGCATTCTTGGATAGTGCTTCGGGCTTGGTGAAAAGCGATTTCCACAAAGCCTTGATCTTGGCATCGTCAGCCTGTATATCCTTGCGTAGTAATTCCTTGCGTAGACGAATTTCGTTCAGCGAGTTATATTCTATGATTTCATCTTGTTCTATCATCTCTTTGAATATTTGGAATGAATGAAAAAATTTCGCCTTGAGGGCTGAGCTCTTTCAGGTGAATGAAAAAAGTTATTGCATCAGAATGCTGGCAAGAAACTTGACGAGCGGTCTCTCTATCCATTGGTGGCGGAAGATGATGAATAGTATTAATATAAATAGGTATACACCCGCCACTACGCAGAAGGCTAGGGCTGTGCTTCCTGTCAGGCCTGCCAATCCGTAAGCCGCAGCAAAGGAAAGGTAGATGATGGCGATGAGGAAGAGCCCCAGGAGCACCACTGTCATGGTGATGGCAGTGAGCAGCCTTACCACTTTATCCACAACATCGAGCTTCATGTACTCTGACTGAAGCCCGATGTAATGTTTTAGCACCTCTACGAGCTGCCCGATGGTTTCTACGTTTTTATCGTTAGAGAACATCTTGAGATATTTATTTTATACCTCTTTAATTATACCTCAGGAGCAGCTTCCTTGATATCGTCTACCAGGTCGTCTACGTCTTTGCGGCTCAACTTGATGTCGTGCTTCTTGCAAAAATCATCTACTGCGCCAGCAATCTTGCTGCGTGTATCTTCTCCCTTTTCTGGAGCAAAAATCAAACCGAGTGCTGTACCGGCGATTGCACCGCCGAGGAATGCACCAATGTAACCTAATGCCTTCATAATTCTTAAGTTTTAAACGTTATACGATTTTATACCTATAAAGTCGAAGCAAATGATGGATAGGAAAGTAAACTTTCCATTCTCTTTTGCTGCTTTACAAATGCAAATATACTAATTTTTCTCCAAAAACCGCGTGAATTTGTCTTAATTTTTATTTAAATATGCTGTATTAACAAACTTTATGCGGTTTTCATGCTCATATTTGCCAAATATTTTGTATTTTCGCAGTGCAATTGCGTTGGAATCGATTACAAGATGGGGCGTATTGCGTCATAAGAATAAGCAATTAATAAGGAATTTATCAATAAAAACATTTTCAAAATTATGAAGAAATTATCAGTTTTGTGCGCAGGTATGTGCGCAGTTTTAGCATTGGCTAGTTGTGGTACTTCTAAGGAAAGTGCCTATAAGAAGGCTTTCGAGAAGGCTCAGCAGCAGGAGCAGGTTCCAGTTGCTCAGGAACCAGTTGTTACTCCTTTGGAGACAACTACTCCTTCTGAGTCAACAAATACAGAGGTTGATAATGCTACTGTTCGTCAGGAGAATGTTGACCTCATTATGGGTTCAGGTCTCTCTAACTACAGCGTAGTAGTAGGCTCTTTCTCTCTCAAGGCTAACGCAGAGGGTTTGGCTAATACATTGAAGAGCGCAGGTTATGAGGCTCAGATTGTATTCAACAGCGCACGTAACATGTATCGTGTTGTAGCTTCTACATTCGCAGATAAGTCTGGTGCTGTAAAGAGCCGTAATCAGCTCCGTGCTGGCAAGTATCCTGATGCTTGGTTGCTTCTCAAGAAGTAATCCCAGCTTCTGATATTAAAGATAAAGACTAGGATTTTTCGTAGATTCATGCGAATTTTATCTATAGACTACGGTAAGAAACGTACCGGTATTGCTGTGACCGACCCATTGCAGATTATTGCCAATGGGTTGATCACTGTTGCTACACCCGAACTCTTCGCCTTTGTGGAACAGTATATCCAAAAGGAGCAGGTGGAGCGTATTATCATCGGAAAGCCAACCCAGCCCAACGGGCAGCCTAGCGAGAACCTGGCGCGAGTGGAGAACTTCTTCAATCGCTGGCGCAAGGCTCATCCTGAGGTTCCTATCGAATATTATGATGAGCGTTTTACATCGGTACTGGCTCATCGTGCCATGATAGAGGGTGGGGTGAAGAAGAAAACCAGAAGAGAAAACAAAGGATTGGTGGACGAGATCAGCGCCACCATTATTTTACAAGATTATTTAGAGTCAAGAAGATGATTTTACCTATTTATATATATGGTCAGCCCGTTTTGAGAAAAGTGGCTGAAGATATTACTCCCGATTATCCTGAATTGAAGGAACTGATTAACAATATGTATGAGACGCTTGATTCCAGCAATGGTATCGGACTGGCTGCACCTCAGATTGGTCTGGCTATCCGTCTGGTGGTCATCGACCTCGATGTATTGAGCGAAGATCTTCCTGAATATAAGGGATTCCGTCATGTTTTTATTAATCCTCATATCTTGGAGTATGATGAGGAGGCTGAGAAGGAATCTTCTGATGAAGGATGTCTTTCCATTCCTGGCATCAATGAGAAGGTGGTTCGTCCTACCCGCATCCACGTGAAGTATCAGGATGAGAATTTCCAGGAGCACGATGAGTGGGTTGAAGGATATCTGGCTCGCGTGATGCAGCATGAGTTCGACCATCTGGAGGGCACCATGTTCGTGGATCGTGTTTCTCCTCTTCGTAAGAACATGATAGCTGGCAAGCTCAAGAATATCATCAAGGGCAAGTTCCGCTGCAGCTATCGTACTAAGATTCGTCGATGAAAAAGTTTATTTTCACTTTTGTGCTGGTGCTAACGGCTTTGTCGGCATCAGCGCAATATAGAGTTGACCGCCTGATTACGGCGGGCAGAAGTGCTCTCTATTATGAGGACTTCGTTCTTTCCATTAAGTATTTTAATCTTGCTATCGGTGCCAAGCCTTATCTCTATGAGCCTTGGTATTACCGTAGTGTGGCCAAGTTTAATCTCGATGATTATGTAGGTGCTGAGAGTGATGCTTCTGAGGCGTTGAATCTGAATCCTTACATCAACGATATCTACGACTTGCGTGCCATCTGCCGTATCCGTCAGAACCGTTTCCTGGATGCCATCAGTGATTACAATTCTGCCATCCACATAGAACCTCGTAACCGTAATTACTGGTTCAACAGGGCGCTCTGCCAGATGGAGAGCAAGAATTATGATGTGGCGCAGTCGGAATTGGATTCGGTGATTGCCAAATGGAAGGATTTTGCGAATGCCTATACCCTCAAGGCTGAGGTGTATCTGAAGCAGAAGGATACCCTACAGGCAGAGAAATGGATAGACAAGAGCCTGGAAATCAATCCTTATGACGGTGATGCCTGGACCACACGTGCCTATATGGCGCTTGCTAGAAAGGAGTGGAAGGTAGCGGATGAGGCTTTGACCAAGTCGCTGCATTTCAAGCCTAACAATGTGAACAGTTATATCAACCGTGCCCTGGCTCGTATCAACATCAACAATTTACGTGGAGCTATGAGCGATTACGATAATGCGCTCGATTTGGATCCTAACAACTTCCTGGCTCATTACAACCGAGGTCTGATGCGTGTGCAGTTGGGTGATGACAACCGTGCCATCCTCGACTTCGACTTCGTCATCAAGATGGAACCAAAAAACTTCATGGCTATTTTCAACCGTGCGCTTCTGCATGACAAGACGGGTAATCTGAAGGCGGCTATCCGTGATTATTCTACGGTCATCGACCAGTTTCCTAACTTCTGGACGGGTCTTTCCTATCGTGCCAGCTGTTACCGAAGGTTGGGTATGACTGCAAAGGCCGAGATGGATGAATTCCGTATCTTCAAGGCGCAGATGAACAAGCACCTGGGCATTCAGCCTAGATGGAGCGCGAAGACCAGGAAGGAGGTGCGCAAGCGTTCTGAGGTAGATCCGGATAAGTTTGCTTCTATCGTGGTTGAGGATGAACCTAAGTATGAGCACAATTACAAAAGCGAGTATCGTGGACGCATCCAGAATCGTCAGGTGGAGACTTCCTATCTGCCTATGTATCAGCTCTCTTACTTCCCTAATGTGCAGAATCTGAACGGTGTTCAGGCGTTTGACAAGGAAGTGGAACAGCTTAATATGCACCTGGCTCAGGCTAAGCAGAGTGGCGGTGCTTCCGGCAAGCAGAATGCTGCTCAGTCTAAGGCTTCTACCAATAAGGTTTATATCGTATGTACCAAGGAGCAGCTGGATGAGAACAGCTCGTTGATGATCTTCTCTTTGATTGATAAGCTGTCGGCTGAGCTGAGTGTGGCTAAGGATATCGAGCAGAAGAAGAGTCTGCTGATGCGCAGGGCCATCGCTCACAGTGTTCTCCGTGATTTCGAGGCAGCCATCAGCGATTTCACCTATTATATCTCTCTGGATGAAAAGAGTTCGTTAGCTTACTGGCAACGTGCTGTCTGTCAGGCTGAGATGGATGAGTTTAACCGTGCTGAGGGCAAGGGTATTACGAATATCCATTCTGCCGAGGCTGATTTCAGCGATGCTATCCGTCTGAGCAGCAATAATGCCTACATCTATTATAATAGGGGTAATGTGCATGCTGGCAGAAACGAGTTGTCTAAGGCCATCGATGATTACAGCATTGCCATCAGGATAGATTCGCGTCTGGCTGAGGCATATTACAACCGTGGCCTGGCTCGTATCAAAAGTGGAAACAAGCAGGCTGGTATCCAGGACTTGTCGAAGGCTGGAGAACTGGGCTTGTATGATGCTTATTCTGTGATTAAGCGAATCAATAAGGCAAAATAACAATCGCGCAGATGGGATATTTTCAAGTCCCGCAGATTTACACAGATTTACACAGATTTTTTTCTGTGTCTGTCTATTATAAAGAAAAGGTTCAATTCCAAACCAATGGAATTGAACCTTTTCTTTAATAGATAAATATCTCTTGATTCCTGATATCTGTGTAAATCTGTGAAATCTGTGGGACTTGAAAATATATCCATCTGCGGGATTATATTCTCATTACCTGCTTTACGCCTTTTACGGCAGCCAGCTTCTTGATGAGTGCATCTGTCTTTGTTGCATCATCTATCATCACCGTCACGTTGCCCGAGAACAGGCCGTCCTTGGATGAGATGTTGATGCCTCTCATCACGAGTTTGTCCTCTTTGGAGATGATGTTCGTGATGTTGCTCACGATGCCTATATCGTCGTTTCCGATGATTCTCAGGGTGATGGCATACTTTGATGTTCCCTTGCCGCTCCATTTTGCCTTGACGATGCGATAGCCGAAGCGGCGACGGAGTTCCTTGGCATTAGGGCAGTCTATGCGGTGAACCTTGATACCCTTGCTGATGGTGACGAAGCCGAAGATTGGGTCTCCGTAGATAGGATGGCAGCAGTGAGCCAGCTCAAAGTCGATACCCTTCAGATGCTCGTCGATAACCAGCACGTCATCGCTCTGCTTCAGGAGTTCCTCGGTTGGATTCTCGAAGGCGAAGTTCTCTGCACTTTCGGCTGGTTTGGTGACATTGGTAGGGTTGAGGTCGTGATCTCGTTCCTCTACATATTTGTCGATGACGGTGTTTACGTCGAGTTTCTCTTCCGCTACATCCTTGTAGAAATCGGAGTTCTCCTTGTATCCCATCTTCTTGATGATGCGTGCCATGGTGCTCTCGTCAATCTCCATCTTGCGGTTCTTGAATCTTCTCTCCAGGAGTTCCTTGGCATAGAGTCCGTCCTTCTTCTGTGTTTCCTTCAGGGCGAGTCGGATCTTTGCTTTTGCCTTGGAAGTCTGCACGATGTTGAGCCATTCCCTGCGTGGTTTCTGGTTGCTCTGGGTCAGGATTTCCACCTGGTCGCCCGAGTGCAGTTCCTGTCGGAAGGTTACCGCCCTACCGTTGATTTTTCCGCCCACACAGGTGTTGCCGATGCGAGAGTGGATGTAGTAGGCAAAGTCGAGTACCGTGGCACCCTTAGGGAAGTTCAGCAGGTCGCCCTTAGGGGTGAATACGTATACCTCGTCTTCCTTCAGGTCGGTGGTAAACTGGTCCATCAGCTGCAGGTCGTCGTTGCTTTCCAGTGCAGCACGGATGTTGGCTAACCATTCGTCTATGCCGCCTTCTCCCTGCTTGATGCCCTTGTAGCGCCAGTGTGCAGCCAGTCCGTGCTCGGCGATATCGTCCATTCTTTCGGTTCTTATCTGGACTTCTACCCATTTCTTCTCCGGTCCCAGTACGGTGGTGTGCAGACTCTCATATCCGTTACTCTTAGGCACGCTGAGCCAGTCGCGCATACGCTTTGGGTTCGGCTGATACATATCTGTAATCAGGGCGAATGTCTGCCAGCACTGCATATATTCCTTCTCTCTTGGTGCGTCGATGATGATTCGGATGGCGAAGAGGTCGTATACACCCTCGAAGGCGCACTTCTGCTTCTTCATCTTCTGCCAGATGGAGTGGATACTCTTGGTTCTTCCCTTCATGTGATATTTCAATCCGGCAGCATCGAGTTTCTCCTGGATAGGCTGGATGAAGCGGGCGATATAGGCATCGCGCGATGCCTTGGTGGCGTTCAGTTTCTCCTTGATCATATAGTAGGCATCGTGCTCCAGATACTTCAGACTCAGGTCTTCCAGCTCACTCTTCAGCTTGTAGAGACCCAACTTGTGGGCGAGTGGGGCATAGAGGTAGCTGGCTTCCTCGCTCACCTCGTGCTTCGCCTCCTCCTGGTCGGTATCACGAATCTGTCGCATCACGTTCACGCGGTTGGCAATCATGATGAGGATCACTCTCATGTCTTCTGAGAAGGAGATGAGCAGGTTGCGGAAGTTCTCGCTCTCGATGATCGGGTTGCGCTTGTAGAGATCGTGTATGCGGAGCAGGCCGCTGATGATATGCGCCACGCTGTCGCCGTATTTCTTCTGGATGTCTTCGATGGTCTGATAGCCGTCGATGACGCTGGTCTGCATCAGGATGGCGATGATGCCGTCTCGTTTCAGACCTATCTCGTTTACTGCTATTTCTGCTGTCTGCAGAGCAGCGAGTATTGGATTCATTCCGAAGACGTTGCGCTTGATCTGGTGGTTGATGAAGGCATGCTGTATGTCTTCACGCAGATGCTGCTCATCGCCCGGTTTGAACGTGTCGCCCACAGTGGTTCTCAGGCGCTCCAGGATCTGGAGTGTCTGTTCTTTTTCTTCGGATGTAAATTTAAAAGTTGTTTCATTCATTGTCGTTCCCTTCTGCTGATGATATATTATTGAGTTTTATAACTCGTCTATCCATTTCTGACCAGACTTGGTATTAAGCCAGATGGCGAAGCTGGCGCTAATTACGGCACTCAGCCCCATAAATATTGTTATTAACTCCATAATTATTATTTTTTATCGTTATACTTCATCACTCTGTTAGCACTATAGGCAAGGAAGAGTGCTGAGGCAATGCCCAGTACTAAGAAGAGGATATTGTAAATGCCAATAGTTTCGCCGGTAACCAAGGGGGAAAAACCTCCAATTCCGGTTCCACTAATGAATAAGTTTGATACTCCGTACAGATACGTTGATAGCAACGTTCTTCTGTCGTGCTCTTTTGCTAATTTACTAACCATGTCGCAATATTCTATTTTAAATTTGACAAACAATGGCGTTTCGGCGTTAAAAACCGCGTACTTCGTTAAATTTTCATTGCAAAGGTACAAAAAAATGTGGAAATATTTCTGATTATCAGAAAAAACTATTATCTTTGTAGCGCATATAGTGTAAATTTAACATAAATATGGTATTATGAATCAGCAAGATCTAAACCAAATCGCTGCTCGCGGCATCTCCGAGCAGCAGATTGAACACCAGTTGGAACAAATCAAGAATGGCTTCCCATTCCTCAAGCTCGAGGGTGCGGCTGCCATCGGTAAGGGAATCATGGCTCCTACAGCCCAGGAAGTGGAAGACTTCGAGAAGGCTTGGAACGATTATAAGGCTGAGGGGCACAAGATTGTGAAGTTCGTGCCTGCATCAGGTGCTGCTAGTCGTATGTTCAAGAACATGTTCGCTTTCCTTGATGCTCCATACGATGTTCCTACTACTGACTTTGAAAAACAATTCTTCGAGAATATCAAGAAGTTTGCTTTCCGCAAGGCGCTCTGCGACAAGTGCCACGTCAACAACGAGAAAGGCATTATGTGCCTTATCAAGAAGGGTGATTATAAGGCTATCGTAGCTAATCTCCTCAAGCCAGAGGGATTGAACTACGGACAGTTGCCTAAGGGATTGCTTCAGTTCCACGAGTATGAGGACGAGGTTCGCACTCCGATGGAGGAGCACCTGGTTGAGGCTGCACTCTATGCTAGCAGCAACGGCGAGGCAAACGTTCATTTCACCGTTTCTCACGACCACCTTGAACTCTTCAAGCAGATGGTAGCTGAGAAGGCTGACAAGTATGCACAGCGCTACGGCATCAAGTATAATATCTCTTTCTCTGAGCAGAAGCCTAGCACCGATACCATCGCTGCTAATCCTGATAATACTCCATTCCGCAACGAGGATGGATCATTGCTGTTCCGTCCGGGCGGTCATGGCGCACTCATCGAGAATCTCAATGAGATTGATGCTGATGTAGTATTCATTAAGAATATTGACAACGTGGTTCCTGATCGTCTGAAGGGCGAGACTGTTACCTGGAAGCAGGTGATTGCTGGTGTATTGGTTACTCTGCAGAAGCAGACTTTCGATTACTTGAAGGTATTGGATTCTGGTCAGTACAATCACGAGAAGCTGGAGGAGATCATCCGCTTCGTTCAGCGTGATCTCTGCTGCCGTAAGTCTGATATCAAGGAGTTGGAGGATGCTGAGCTGATTATCTATCTGCGCAAGAAGTTGAACCGCCCAATGCGTGTCTGCGGTGTCGTTAAGAACGTAGGCGAGCCTGGTGGTGGTCCATTCCTTACCTACAACCAGGATGGTACTGTAAGTCTTCAGATTCTGGAGAGCTCACAGATCGACAAGAACAACGAGGAGTATATGAAGATGTTTACCGAGGGTACTCATTTCAACCCGGTAGATCTCGTCTGCGCTACCAAGGATTACCAGGGCAATGCCTTCGATCTTCCTAAGTACGTAGATCCATCTACCGGTTTCATCTCCAGCAAGAGCAAGAATGGTAAGGACCTGAAGGCCTTGGAGTTGCCTGGTCTCTGGAATGGTGCGATGAGCGACTGGAATACTGTATTCGTAGAGGTTCCTCTGGACACATTCAACCCAGTGAAGACCGTCAACGATCTGCTCCGCGACCAGCATCAGGCTGTAGAGGGTGGCATCAAGCACGAACATCATCACGAAGAGGGTGGCTGCTGCGGCAAGCATTAACCCACGGATTGAATATTTTTAGTCCCACAGATTTCACAGATTTACACAGATTTAATTTCTGCAGTTCGAGAAAAAATCTGTGTAAATCTGTGAAATCTGTGGGACTTTATATTTTACCTGAGAGACTTTATATTTTACCTGTGGGACTAAAAATATTCAATATGTGGGCCTTTAGAATAATATCTCTGTGGGAAAATAAAGGCTCAACCCCGAATTGACTGGGATTGAGCCTTCATCTTTTTTGAGTTTAAATTGCCTAGAAATCTCAGCGGTTTTTCATCTATCTGCGAGAGAACGAGTTCTGCAAGGGATAGACTTTAATAAAACCTTCGAGCTTTCTTTTCATTTCTTTGGGAAAGAATACTAGTTATACCAAATCTCGCCACCTAAGATAGTTGGATACTCTTCTGAAGTTGTTCTTTCTACTGGAGCTGTAATCTCTACAAACTCACCATACTTTTTCGCTTTGTTGATCTGCATAATGAATAGGTTTTGTTGATTAAATTATTTTATCTATTTAGCTCAATGCGTATAACATTTCGCTACTTTTTCAATATAGGTCACTTAGACTTTCATCTTTTCACACTGCAAAGGTATATAAAATATCAATGCAAAGCAAGGATGTGTCGACTAATTTACTCTAATTTAATCTTTTTTAAGTCTATTCTGCATATTTTCTGCATATATCTAGACAACAGCATCTTAGCTGTCTTATAGCAGCGTGATTTCGCCAGCAAGCGACTTCTGCAGCATCTCCCTTACCTTCAGGTTGTCCTCGTATCTGCCCTGCAGATACATCAGTTTCGTAACCATCGCCTCTACGGTTGAGTCGTGGCCGCTGATCACGTGGGCTGACTTCAGCTGAAATCCGGCACCGTATCGTTCCATCTCCACGCTACCCGTCAGGCACTGGCTGATGTTCACGATGTTCACGCCTCTGTGGGCTGCCTCGTCCAGCAGTCGCATAATCCAAGGGGCATGAGGAGCATTGCCCGAACCGAAGGTACGCATCACGATACCTCTGAGGTCTGGCGATTCCATCACGTGGCGCACGATATTGTCCTGGATGCCTGGGAAGAGACTGAAGACGATTACGTTCGGGTCTAGCTTCAGATGGGGAACCATCGGCTTGCTGTAGTCTGGAGTCAGAATGTGGTGCTGATGATACTGGAAGTTGATGCCCACATCGCAGAGGTGAGGGTGGTTGAACGATTCGAAGGCGTGGAAACCTTCGGCATTGATCTTGATGGCACGGTTGCCGCGCAGCAGCTTTCCGTTGAAGAAGATGCATACCTCAGGCACCATCGGATGGCCGTTCTCGTCCTTTGCCGTTGCTATCTCGATGGCAGTCATCAGGTTCTCCTTGCCGTCTGTGCGCAGTTCACCGATAGGCAACTGGCTACCGGTCAGAATCACCGGTTTGGTAAGATTCTCGAGCATGAAACTGAGCGCTGAAGAGGTATACGCCATGGTATCGGTACCGTGGAGGATGACGAATCCGTCGTAGTCGTTATAGCTGTTGGATATGATGCTTACGATTTCCGCCCATCTCATCGGATCCATGTCGCTGGAATCGATAGGCGGTTCGAATTTCCTGACGTCGATTTCAGCCTGGATGAGTTGGAATTCGGGCATGGATGAAACGAGGTGGTTGAAGTCGAGTGGCTCCAGAACGCCTGTTACAGGGTCTTTTCCCATGCCGATGGTACCTCCTGTATAGATAATGAGAATCTTTGGTGTTGCCATTTTTCTTGATTGATATTTACATTTTGTCACTAAATCGGTTGCAAATATAGTGAAAACTTTCGATATATCAAAGAAAATGCCCGGAAAATATCTACCATTTTTACATTATGTTATGATTCGTAAGGAAACCAGACTGTTGGCGGAGGATATGTAAATGCCTATATATAATATAAGGTATAAGGGGAAAATGCCGATAATCCTGCATCTTTTGAAATAAAATACATTTTTTATACGAAAATATTCGCTCATTACAAAAAGAAATAGTACTTTTGCAAGCGATTTAATAAAAATACTAAGTTGTTATGGTAAAAATCACATTCCCAGACGGATCTGTTCGTGAGTATGAACAGGGCGTAACTGGCTTACAAATCGCCGAGAGTATCTCACCGGCTCTCGCTCGCAACGTTGTATCTTGCGGTGTAAATGGTGAGACAGTAGAGTTGAACCGTCCTATCAATGAGGATGCTAATGTAGAACTCTACAAGTTTGAGGATGAGCAGGGTAAGCACACATTCTGGCATACATCTGCACACTTGTTGGCTGAGGCTCTCCAGGAGCTTTATCCAGGCATTCAGTTCGGTTTCGGTCCAGCCGTAGAGAGTGGTTTCTTCTACGATGTGATGCCAGCCGAGGGTCAGGTGATTTCAGAGAATGATTTCGCCAAGATTGAGGCTAAGATGATGGAACTTGCCAAGAAGAACGAGCCTGTGGTTCGCAAGGAGGTGGCTAAGGCTGATGCTCTCGCTGAGTTTAAGGCTGACGGTCAGACCTACAAATGCGAGCACATTGAGCAGGACTTGGAGGATGGTACCATCACCACATATACCCAGGGCAATTTCACAGACCTTTGCCGTGGTCCTCACTTGATGAACACTGGTCTTATCAAGGCAGTGAAGATTACAAGTGTGGCTGGTGCATTCTGGCGCGGTGATGCCAAGCGCGAGCAGATGACCCGTATCTACGGTATCAGTTTCCCTAAGAAGAAGATGCTCGATGAGTATCTCGTTGTTCTCGAAGAGGCTAAGAAGCGCGACCACCGTAAGATTGGTAAGGAGATGGAACTCTTCATGTTCTCTGAGCGTGTAGGTAAGGGTCTTCCTATCTGGTTGCCAAAGGGTACACAGCTTCGTTTGCGCCTGCAGGAGTTGCTCCGTTCGCTCCTGAAGCCTTATAACTATCAGGAGGTTATCTGTCCAGGTATCGGTGGCAAGAGTCTCTATGTAACATCTGGTCATTATGCTCACTATGGCAAGGATGCATTCCAGCCTATCCAGACACCTGAGGAGGATGAGGAGTATATGCTCAAGCCAATGAACTGTCCTCACCACTGCGAGATCTACGCTCGTAAGCCTCGTTCTTACAAGGATCTTCCTTTGCGTATTGCAGAGTTCGGTACTGTATTCCGTTATGAGAAGAGCGGTGAGCTCCATGGTTTGACACGTGTTCGTACCTTTACTCAGGATGATGCTCACATCTTCGTTCGTTCAGATCAGGTGAAGTCTGAGTTTGAGAATGTAATCGACGTGATTCTGAAAGTATTCAAGATTTTCGGTTTCGAGAACTACGAGGCACAGATTTCTCTCCATGATCCTAAGGATACCGAGAAGTATATCGGTTCTGAGGAGATTTGGGCAGAGAGCGAGAACGCTATCCGCGAGGCTTGCAAGGAGAAGGGTCTTGAGACACGTGAGGAGGTTGGCGAGGCTGCCTTCTATGGTCCTAAGCTCGACTTCATGGTAAAGGATGCCATCGGCCGTCGCTGGCAGTTGGGTACCATCCAGGTGGATTACAACTTGCCTGAGCGCTTCAAGCTGGAATATACAGCCGAGGATAACTCAAAGAAGACTCCTGTGATGATCCACCGTGCACCATTCGGTTCATTGGAGCGTTTCACAGCCGTTCTCATCGAGCACACAGCCGGTCACTTCCCATTGTGGTTGGCTCCAGACCAGGTTGCTATTCTCCCTATCTCAGAGAAGTTCAACGACTATGCACAGAAGGTACGTCAGTACTTCGACAAGCAGGGTGTTCGTGCCTTGGTTGATGACCGTAACGAGAAGATTGGCCGCAAGATTCGCGACAACGAGTTGAAGCGTGTGCCTTACATGGTCATCGTTGGTGAGAAGGAGAGTGCCGAGGGCCTCGTTTCTATGCGTAAGCAGGGTGGTGGCGAGCAGGCTACCATGAGTATGGAAGAGTTTGCTCAGCGCATCAATGCTGAGGTGGCAGAGCAGCTGAAGGCAGCTGAGGAGTAATCCCACAGATTGATATATTCGAATCTCCCACAGATTTCACAGATTTACACAGATTTTTTGTGTTGAGGGTTCTGTCCCACAGATTTCACAGATTTACACAGATTTTTGTGTGTTCTGTTGAATATCTGTAACAACTGTGACGTCTGTGGGAGATTTTTTTATGGAGGATTTTAAAATCGTTTGGTTATGACAGAAAATGAGATATCTTATAAGGTCATTGGAGCCATTTATAAGGTTTATAATGAATTGGGACCAGGTTTGCTAGAGTCGGTTTATGAAGCAGCTCTGTGCTATCAGTTGCGTAAAGATGGACTTAGGGTTGAGAGTCAGGTTAAGTTGGATGTCATGTATGACGGTAAGGTTTTGCCTGTTGATTTCCGTCTGGATATTCTTGTTGAAGATAAAGTCATAATCGAACTGAAGTCTGTGGCAGAAATGAAAGATGTCTTTCATAAGCAATTGCTTACGTATTTGCGTGTGGCGAAGAAGCATCTTGGAATATTGGTCAATTTTACCACCACTGATATACGAAGTTCTATCTTCCGTAAAGTCAATGGATATACTTCCGTTGATTGATCTTCTTTAGTCCCGCAGATTGTTTTCTTTTAGTCCCACAGATTTCACAGATTAACACAGATTATTGAAGCAAAGAATTAAATCTGTGTAAATCTGTGAAATCTGTGGGACAAAAACCGAAAACTGCGTGATTTTTAATAAAATATGAGGCTAAAACTGAAAAATCTGCGTGAAATCCTTGGTGGTTTCATGAAAAAATCGTAACTTTGCAGCCGTTTAATCAAAAAGACAAAAAAGAATATATCGAATAGTTAATGAAAAATGACAAAATGAAAAATCAGTACCGCGTAAACGAACAGATACGCGTACGTGAAGTGAGAATAGTAAGTGAGGGCGGAGCAGAAGTGATGCCAACACGTAAAGCGTTAGAGTTAGCACAGCAGCAGGATCTTGATCTTGTTGAAATCTCTCCTAATGCACAGCCACCAGTTTGCCGTATTGTTGACTATTCAAAGTTCCTTTACCAGCAGAAGAAGCATGCTAAGGAAATGAAGCAGAAGCAGGTGAAGGTGGAGACCAAGGAAATCCGATTCGGACCTCAGACCGATGAGCACGACTATCAGTTCAAGCTCAAGCACGCTATCGAGTTCCTCAGCGAGGGCAACAAGGTTCGTGCCTACGTGTTCTTCCGTGGTCGTTCTATTCTCTTCAAGGAGCAGGGTGAGGTTCTCCTCCTCCGTTTCGCCAATGATTTGGAGGAATACGGAAAGGTTGAGCAGATGCCTAAGCTCGAGGGTAAGAAGATGTTCCTCTACATGAGTCCTAAGAAGGCTGGTACTGCCAAGAAGAGCCAGCAGAAGATGGACCGTGAGAAGCGAGAGGCTGAAGCTAAGGCTGCTGCTGATGCAGAGCGCGAGGCCAATGCCGAGAAGAATGGCTTGCTCAATGCCAAGGGCGGTGAAGCCCTCAAGAAGATCGCAGAAGAGGCTGAGTAATTAGAAAAAAAGATGCGTAACGCCCTGGTATATGCGTTGCCATCGCTATAATAAATAACAATTTAAATTAAAAGTAAAAATGCCAAAAGTAAAGACTAATTCCGGCGCAAAGAAGAGATTCCGTTTCACCGGTACAGGTAAGATTAAGCGTCATCACGCTTTTCACAGTCACATCTTGACTAAGAAGACAAAGAAGCAGAAGAGAAATCTCCTTGGTGAGACTCTCGTAGACCGTTCAAACTTGAAGCAGGTTCGCGACTTGCTCTGCCTCCGTTAATTATTAACTTTTTAGTCGAACTTTTAAAGAAAAAAAATTATGCCAAGATCAGTAAATCACGTTGCATCTAAAGCAAAAAGAACAAAAATCTTGAAGCTCACTAAGGGTTACTATGGAGCTCGCAAGAATGTATGGACAGTAGCTAAGAACACTTGGGAGAAGGGTCTTACCTACGCTTATCGCGATCGTCGTAACAAGAAGCGCACATTCCGCGCATTGTGGATCCAGCGTATCAACGCTGCTGCTCGCCTCGATGGTATGAGCTACAGCCAGTTGATGGGTGCTCTTCACAAGGCTGGTATCGAGATTAACCGTAAGGTTCTCGCTGACCTCGCTGTTAACAACCCAGAGGCTTTCAAGGCTATCGTTGCAAAGGTGAAGTAAATCCGACGCTAGGCTCTTTTCTTCCGGGTTTTCCCTGTAGGGAGAGTGTTTAGCCTCTAGATTAGAGAAAACTGAAGATTGCATTGGTTGGAAGTATTTCCGCTGATGCAATCTTTTTTTGTGCCCGGGAAATTGGACGAAAAGTCTTCTCACGCCCTGAAAGCAGCTGTTCCAGAAGATGGCAAAGGTGGCTCCACACGCCCTTTCTGGGCGTGTGGGGGGCGTTGATTATGCACGAATAAAAATCCCCAGCTATCCATCAAAAAGATAGCTGGGGATTAGTGCATTATAAGCTTTCTACTTTACTTGATCAACTCAAGACCTGCCTCGAACTTGGTGGTCTTTTCCATGATGGTAGGAAGCTGGTTTACAACAGTCTTCAAAATCTGGAATCCTGCCAAATCATCCTTGTCCATGCCTATAGTAGGAATCTTGTTAATCTGAGCATAAAGCATGGCGATGATTGGAGCTACGAAATCCTTATCAACATAGAAATATACCTTGTTGGCTGCTGGATATGATACGTGTACAGGAATACCGGTCTTAAACTGATCCAGCATGCTGGCAACCATTGCCTTCTCCTGAGCATCGTCGATGTCTTCTGTAATCTTGGCTGTGTTCAGGAACAAGGCAATCATATTCTCGTTAACCACCTGGTATGTAGCGTAGTCGTTAGCAACCTTCCAGTCCTTGTCATCAGTCTCTTCCTTGTAGGTTGCAGAGATCTGACCCTTCTCATTGAAGGTTACATCCTGCAAAACGCTTCTGAGTTGGGTGTTGAGCAGCATTGGAACCATTGAGATGGCATTCTTTACTGGATATGGCTCATCAAGCAAGCCTGGGATAGTGATAACAGCATCATCAGAACCTTCCCAGTTTAATACTACTGAACCTGTAGAATTGCCATTTGCATCAAACCCGGCATCCTGTACCTTCCAGGTGCCTTCAATCTTCTCGTTGCGGTTGAAATCATTTTCATTGTTGTCATCATCGCTGCTACAAGCAGTGAAGAAGCCAAGGGTGCAAACCATGGCCATCAAATAAATAAACTTTTTCATTGTCTTCTTTTTTTTTTGTTAATGAATAATTGTTGTTTTTTATCTTTTTATCTCTCTTTGGCTATATTTAATTATGTACGCGTACATTATTATATAGATAGCTTCAGCAGAATATTATCTGTTACTTCAGCTGATACGAGATGCCGATGCTGCCGTAGATAGGGTACATCGTCTGCTCGATGGTCTCGAAATCCTTCTTGAAGATGCCGTTCAGGCCCCAGCTCAGGTCGGCGCAGATGCCCCAGCGGTCGCTCAGCTTCCAGTCTATTCCGAAATCTACGCCCACGTGCCAGTTGCGCATATCGTCGCTGAAGTCGTAGTCGCCACGTTCGCCTTCGTCATGACCCAGCATTACCTTCTGTCCCGTCGGGTCGCCCTTCGGATGACCTTCCTCCTGGCGGCGGAGATAACCATCGTATGCCCAGCCCTCAAACTTTTTCGAGGTAACATAGCTTACGTATGGACCCAGCTTGAAGCGGAGATTATCACATACATCGTATGTTGCCTGAATCGGAACGGTGATGAGACTCATGTCCACCTTGGTCACGACATCGCCCGTAAAGATGCCCTGCAGCTCCTCGCCGCCACGAACTATCTTCATATAGTAGTTCTTAACGCCCGCATCGGTCTTCATGCCCTTGTTTTCGAAGCGGATTCCTCCCACGAAACCCCAGTTTCCGGAGAGTGGGTGATAGGCATCCACGCCCAGACTGAAGTTAGGGCGAAGAGTGTAGCTGTGAAGGGTGCGGATGGTGGCAGGCATACCGATAGGGGCAGTGCCGCCCAGGTTGTAAGCCACGCGTGCCTGATATTGATAGCCGTGGAGATACTGGTTCCAGGCGCTATTCTTGTCTCCTGCCCATGAAGCAGTGCCGCATGCCAGCAGGAGTGCCATTACTGTTATCTTTTTCATTTTTCTTCTTATTTGCAAATCAGTTTGAAACTATCCACCCAGAGGGTGCTGCCCACGGCTCCCAGGAAGTTGGCGCCGTCAGAACTTGATGAGCAGACGATGGCAAGACTGTAGCCGCCGTTTTTCAGCTTCAGTGGATCGATGGTCTTGCCGTAGGATTGATAGTCGAAATCTACGCTGAAGTGATGCCATTCCGGCGTGTTTCCGATTGCTACCTTGCCGTTGTCGTCATGGGTTTCGCCTACCAGGGCGAGAGCCACAATCTGCTTGCTGCTCTGTACGTTATCTCCGTAGAGTACTACCTGGTTTCCCTTCTCGTCGATGTTCTCGTAGAGCACGGCGTAGATGGTTCCGTAGTCCTTGCGGTCCAGCTCCTTCATTTCCTTGTCGGTGAATTTCTCTCCAGCCTGATACTTGTACCAGCCTTCCAGCTTGAGGGGTTTGCTGCTGAAACTGAACGGACGGCCGAACTTGGTAGCTTTCATCGCATCGCGCAGGGCATCGGTGGCGTCAAACTGTCCGATAAAGAGATTGCCGGCAGCGATAGGCTTCTTCACCATGTCGGCAAGCTTGCTGGTGCGCTGTGTGGTGAGCTTCACGCCCTTGCCCTGATAGCCTTCTTCTATCATCGTGGTAGGATATTCCTCCGGTTTAGCCGAACTGTTGCTTATCTTGAATCCCGGGTTTCCGGTTGCCCAGATGTCGAGTTCTTCGCCGTTCCAGTTTTCCTTCCAGTTGTAGTATCCCTTGTTGAGGTAGGCATTTTCGAATTCGAATTCAAATTCGTTGCTCATGGCGGTCTGTCCCTTCTTGATGCTCACCTGATAGGTGCGGGTCCATTGCTTGTCTTCTGATGTAACTACGTATGTTACAGGACCGTTTGAGAAGTCGTGCACGCTTCCGCTTTCGGGCTGGATGGTGGCGCCTGGGGTGAGTCGGAACTCCGGAGCCTGCCTGCTGAGGATGGCAAACGGACGCATGGTGAACTCTATCTTGTCCTGGTCGCTCTGCACGTTGACGAGGGTATCTGCCGCATTGGCAAACCACAGTTTCAGCAGTGGTCCGGGATGGATATAAGCCTGTTCGATGTCGCATTCGGCATTGAGGGGCTCATCCTTGAAGCAAGATGTCAGCGAGAGGGTGCTGGCAGCAGTGAGAGATGCAATTATAAATTGAGATAAAACCTTTACTTTCATTTTGTTAAAACTTTTACTGTCTATAATCGATATATAAATCCGATGGCAAAGATACGATGAAAACGTGTAAATGCCAAATATTTTTCGTTTTATTTAACTAGTTAACAGAGAATTTGAATATTTCTGTTCGTTTTTTGGATAAAAGAAGTGCCCTGAAGGCGGGAAAAGCATCTTGTAATCAATGCTTTCCCTCTTCAGGGCTTTAGAATGATTCCCGCTGGAATCCTTCAAGCTTCTCTGGGTGTAGGATTCTTTTTACAATCCTACGTCTCCTGAGTCGGTGTTGCCAGAGTCAGTGTTGCCAGAGTCGGTGTTGCCCGGATCGGTGCTGCCTGGGTCAGTCTTGCCAGGGTCGGTGCCCTTGCTGTTGTCGAGACCCGTGTACTCGGTCATCTCCTCAGCCTTCACGTTGCGGAGCATGTTCTTCACGCGCTTGCCCTGTTCCATCTCGGTGGCAGGCAGGAAGATGACGTGCATGCCCTTGATGTTGGCACTGGTGAACTTCTTGGCGCTGTCGGCTGGGGTAGTGGTGAGTCCTACCTTGAAGGAGCCGAATCCGTCGAGCACTACTCGCTTGCCGTCGGCGAGACCGTAGCTGATCTCGGTTTCCAGGGCATTGATTACAGCGATGATGTCTGGCTCGGTCAGGGTGCATCGCTTGCTGATCTTGCCAGCAATCTCCTTGGTGTCAATAACACCGTCTACTACTGCTCGTCCATAGACCTTACCTTTGGTCTTGGAGTTCTTGCGGTTGTTAACTACTTTTCTGTACTTTACGCTCATAATATTAAAAATTTAAAAGGTTAAAATAAAAATGTGTTTTTCTTTCTTTTCAGCCCAGGACTTGTCCTTTTTGGTAGCCCTGGGCTGTTTTACTTTTTTCCATACCAGTCGTCGGCTTAGCTCATGCAGTTGGTCAACCCCAGTGAGGTTGCGATGGCAGTGAGGATAGCTGCGGCGATTTTGATGATGGTCTTGATGGTGTCTTTTTTCATAGTATTAGATGATTTGAAATGTTTGGTTATTTCAGTGTCTGATGCCGGTTGGGCCGTCGCATGGTATAGCTTACGTGCAGCCAGCGTTTCTGTGGTTGTCCGCGCGGTTCGAGAATCATCTGGTCGAAGTCGCAGTTCTTCTGGATGAATTCCATGTACTTGAGCAGCACCTCGCTGTTGGTGACGAAGATGTCTGCAGCCTCTCCCAGTTCGTGCTGACTTCCTATAGCTCCTCCCACCTGCAGATTGAGCAGGTGGCACCTGTAACCGCTGGTGATGCGGATAGCACCGAACTGTCGGCGAAGAGGTTCCAGAATCTTCTCGCAGAGCGTGGTGAGTCTCACTACCACGATGATGTCGTGTGGTGTGTTATCAACGCCATGTTTGATGGCCGTGCCCGATTTGGTGAATTCCCCGAGGGCGAAGTGGGGTGAGAGTAGCATCTTCTGCATCTTCTCGTTTTCCTGTTCTGTGTATTCCATAACTATGTCAATTAAAATTGTTTATACTTTTGTGTTTTTCTTTCTTTTTATTTCTGATGCAAAGATACAACATTTTTCCAGTTTTTGCAATAGGTAGAGGGTTGCAACAAGGGTTGTCATCGGGGTTGTTTTGAAAAAGAAAACCGCCTGTGGGCAAATCGGATGTCCACAGACGGTTTTTCTTTATGATATACTATACTTTTTTATTTCTCGCTCTTTACTCGCAAGAACTTATCTACCATCATTAGGTTGCAGAACTTGAATGATGGCTTGCATGCCTTCCTGGTCTTCAACTTGATGGTGAAGAGGTCGTGGGTGCCTTCTACCGCAGGCTGTTCACCGATGTTGACGAAGGTAGGGTAGATCAGCTTGCTGCCGTCAGAGTGGAGGCGGTCCTTGGAGATGTTCTCCATCTTGCCCATATCCTTGACGTCGATGCCGATGAACTCGAAGTCGGTGGCATTGTATGGCAAGGCAAAGCTCAGGGCATTGAGCGATACGAGATCCTTGCCCTTCACGGTGAGGGTGATGACGTCGCCTGCCTGGTATGCCTTCTTGTCGGCTACGAGCGAAATGCAGCCTGCAACAGGAGCTACCTGCTTGCTGCTTACACCGCTCTTCAACTGGGTGGCAACCACCGAGATGTCGTAGGCATCAATCAAGCCGTTGCGGTTGATGTCGCCATTGCTTACATAGCCCTCGAAGTCCTTGTCGCCCTTGCGCAGACCGCAATAGTTGAGATAGGAAGTGAAGTCGTTCTCATCGATGCGGTTATCGTTGTTGATGTCGCCCGGCTTCTTCATCTTGCTGCCTGGGGTCTTGAATACATACAACTCAGTACCTGACGCCTGTCCGCCTTTGGTCTCCTCAACGGTCATCTTTACATACTGTGCCTCTGGCTCACCCTTGAACTTGTATTCCTTTACACCCCCATCCTTGCTCCACTCGAAGGTGCCGTTCTCAGTCCAGTTGCTGCCATCGAAACTTGTTGCGATGCGTCCCTTGTAAATCTGTCCGTGACTGTCACGCTCTGAGCTTGGCAGATACTGAATCTTGTCGAGCTTGGCGATGCCATGCAGGTTCATCGTCATGTCGAATGGCAATACGCCTTCCTTCTTGTAGTAGTCGGTGTGCCAGTAGTTCTTCTCGTTGAAGTCGAACATCTTGGCTACCTCCAATCCTTCCCAGTCTGGGGTGGAGTTGGTGGCTGTGATGTCACGGATAGCCTCATCGAGAGGGTCCTTGATGGTGCGTCCCTTCAGGGTGGTCCACTCTGATGTCCCGTCCTTGTTCACCGCTCTCACCTGTATGTCATACTCGGTTTCTGGTTTCAGATTCTCGATGGTGAATTCAGTGCTGCGGATGGTGGAGTGGAGCATACCGTCAATCTTCACTTCATAATAGTCTGCGTTTGCCTGCTTGTCCCATGCTGCAGTGATGGTGAATGCCTTGTTGGCGCCCTCTGCGTCCTTCAGGCTAGTTTGAGGGGCGTTCAGTGCACCGGCTGATTTGAGCAGGGCATCGCTGTTGTCGAACTGGTAGCCGTCCATGCGAAGCTCGATGGCATTGGCAGTCACGTCGGTTTTTGCCAGATGGATGCATACCATCGGGTTCTTTGTGATGTCCACTTTCTCGAAGTCGCTGCCTTTGGTGGCAAAGCGGTTGAACTGTGGAGCCTTGTCGTAGAACCAGGCGTTCTCTGTGGAGCGGAGAGCCTCCATCGTGCTCACCTCTGTCAGTTTCACAGTCTTTCCACCCATCTTGGCAACTAGCTTCTTGGGAGCCTGGCTCACGTTGATGCGAATCTCTGTAGACTGGTTCTTCTCCTGTCCGGCAAAGTTGCCCTCGGTCTTGTCGATATTGACGGTGAGGCGGTCTTTAACCAATGAGGAGTGGATATGGGTTGTGGCGTGCTCACCGATGCGGTAGAGCTCGGTCTTGCCATCATCATCATAGAGACTGTAGTCAGACTCTCCGTATGGATAAAGTTCGAAGATGCGGTTGGTGTTGTCTATCTGCGAAACGTTGTTGTTAGGGTTCACCATCGGAATGATAGCCCCTCTCTTCACGAACACAGGCATTTTCCAGTAAGGCGCATCAAACTCGTTGATGATTCTCCCGCCCTGGTATACCTTTCCGTTGAAGTAATCCACCCATTCTCCCTCTGGCAGATAGATGCCGTTACGGATGTCGTTGCCCTGCTTGTCCATCCTGGTCTCCTTGTAGATAGGAGCCACGAGGAAGTAAGGACCGCACATAAACTGATATTCCGTAGCCTTGCCCAGGGTGTAAGGGTTCGTGTCGTCGAGGAACATCGCTCTCATCAACGGCTTGCCGGTCACAGCCTCCTGGGCTGCGGTGTAGATGTATGGCATCAGTTCTGACTTCAGCTTGAGGTAAGTTCTGTTGACGGATGCTGATGGTTCGCCGAGGATGAACGGATACTTGGCATTGGAGCCCCAGCCGTCCATGTTGAGTCCCATCGCAGTGAAGGTCTTCCATTCAAACTCACGCATGTTCATGATTGGGTTCTTTCCGCCAAAGATACCGTCCAGGTCGGAGGTGATGTTGGAGAGACCGGAAAGACCTGCGCCGATGAAGGTAGGGATATGGAAACGGATGTATTCCCAGTCGCCACCCGTCTGGTCGCCCGACCAGATGGATGCATATCGCTGTGTGCCTGCCCATCCGTCGAGAGAGATGATGAATGGGCGTGCGTTGTTGCCATAGTAAGGCAAGATCTGCGCCACGTCGCTCACTCCGTTGAGTCCGAAGGAGTAGCCGTCGCCCACCCATGCCACGTCGGTCTTGAGCACTCTCACTCCTGCGGTGCCCACCTCTTTCACGATGTCGCGCTGCAACAGTGCCTCGATGCTGTCCTTAGGGTGAAGGTCTGACTGGGTCCAGAGACCAATCTCCACGCCGTGCTTGCGGGCATAGTCGCCAAACTGCTTCAGGTTCTCGATGTTGCCGTCGAGGGTTGATTCCTGGCCATAACCGGCTCCGTATCCATCGTTAGGCAGGAACCATCCCAAAGGCATGTCGTGGCTCACGTAGCGGTCGATGGCAGCTCGGGCAGAGAACTGATAGTTGTTCTTCTCGCCATTGAGCGACTCCTTGATGCCCGTCTTGTCGCTGGCACTCTCCTTGTAGCTCTTGCCGTCCTCGAAGGTCATGGTGCGACCCTTGTCTGCCTCTTTCCAGTAGTCACGGTTGTAGGCATTGAGGTGTCCCTCGTAGAAACCGAACTTAGGCAGCAGCACCGGGTTGCCCGTCAGCTGATAGTATTCGCCCAGCAGGTCGGTAGGCTTTTCGCCCACCATGAAGAATACGTCGAGGTTCTTCGATTCGTGGGATAGCTTCACGCTGCCCTTCTGGGTGGAACCGAAGTCGTAGAGTCCCGGCTTGAAGGTGTACCACATGAAGCCATAGCCGGCTGTAGACCAGTAGAATGGGGCAGGTGAAGCCACGCCGCCATCCACCCAGTTGTTGGTGTTCACGATTTCAATCTTTTCTCCCTTGTGAGAGAAGCGTCCGTTCTGCACGCCACCGCCGAAGTAGTATTCGTCTGGCTGCTCCTGGAGGGTGAGCGTCACCTTCTCTGGAGTGAAGGTGGATGGTGCGCTCTGGGTAGCCACGGTCTTACCGTTCTCGGCGTTTACAATCCTGAACAGTCCGGTGGTCTTGTTGAATATAACCTTTGCCTTGCTGCTGGCGAGGGTGATTTCATCGCCCTGCTCAGTAATCTGCAGGCTGCCCACCTTGGTGCGTGGGTTGTCCACCAGGATGTGAGCCTCAGGCTTTGCCTCCGGGTCTCTCATCACGCCACCGTTGTGGTCTTCAAAGATTCTGAAGATGTTCTCGCCGTAGAAGTCAACTGCCACTCTGCGGTGGTTGGCGAAGCAGAGTTCTACGGTTGTTGGGTTGATTCTTAGAATCTGCACGCCGTCTGCCTGCGCAGCCTGTGCTGTGATGGCTGTCGAAGCAGACGGAGTTTCGTTAGTAGCGTTGGCAACCATAGGCAGGCTTACAGCCACTGCCAATGCTTTGCCAACGTACATTTTTCTATAGATGTTATTCATTTCGTTTTATTTGAAACAGATGTTTTCTGTTATCCCTTCAGTGGGTTACTTCAGAATCACACCGCTGTTGTCGGTAGGGTTCTGGGTAAGAGTGCCTGGATATGCGTTGATGGCATTCTGAGGGATATAGTATGTTACGCGATAGTCAGATGCCTTCACCTCCTCGTGCTGGTTGTGAGGACCTGGGTAGTCGCGTGTCAGCGAGTGACCGTTGCGGAACACGTCATAGCTGCGCTCTGCCTGGTAGGCAAGTTCCAGCTGGCGCTCCTTGTCAAAATGCGCTTGAAGCCGAAATCGGTCAGCAAGCTGATGTATCGTTCTTCTACCTGTTTCATACGATATTCAATTTATATTCTATTTCAATTTATCGATTTGTTCCTGGGTTAGACCGGAATACTTCATGATTAGATTGATGTCAACACCATCTGCCAGCATAGTCTTGGCTATTTCCAGGCTTCTTTCATTCTTGCCTTTTTTCATACCTAATTCCATACCCTCCGCAAGTCCTTCTTGCTTACCTTCTTGCTTCGCCGTATCTATGGAATTCTTGATATCCCTATATGCCTTCTTACTAGCTTCATACTCCCGAATCTCCTGAGGAGTAAACTTGGCAATTTCGGCTTCTAGCAAGCTGATGTATCGTTCTTCTACCTGTTTCATACGATATTCATTTAGTTTCACTGCAAAATTACGCTTTTTTCCTGAAACGACCAAATAAAAAGTGGGAAAACTGCCTGATAGACATTCATAAATCTCTCAATAACATACCTTAGAGGAATTGTTTTAAGAAGCTATTCTGTTGCTAGGCTGGCGAGCGAACTGGAAGGATCTAAAGCTCCAAATACTACGTTGTCGGCGATGCTGATAATGTATTTGTTCCTGGTCAAAGCGCTTTGCTTGGAGTTGCGGGGTAGATGGGAGAGGGAGAGAATGAGGGCTTCATTGCCATCGATGGCAGATAGAATTTCGACAGGCAGTTCTTTATACATTCTTCTAGCCAGCACGATGATGACGGGGATGTGGCGCTTCAGGAGAAGTTGCAGAACATCCTTTTCCAGTTTTGTCTGGAATCCGCTGATGATGCAGGAATCTTTAGGCACACTTGTTGCCCAGTCGAAACTTTTAAGGATGTCTCGGCTTGTAGTCTTGCTGGAACAGAGAAACGCAGTCTTTGGACGTTTCAGCAAGTCTAGGTTTCCTATATGGGATAGTATCTCTGGCATATAAAGATTTTATATCTATAACGATGCAAAAATACGAATAATTCTCTGAAAATCAAAGGAAAATGCAACCTTTTTGTAGATTTGCCTGAAAATATTTGGTATTTTGAAAACTTCTGTGTATTTTTGCACAAAATAAATATTTAAAACAGATTGTCATGGAACCAAAATTAGGAGATATGATGAAGGTAAATCCTTCTTTGACAGGTTTGACCGATTGGATTGAGGGCCAGGTTATTGATGTAGAGCACAATCCTTTTATGGGATTGGTTATTTCCATCAAGGATAATTTGGGCAGAATATTCTTTGGACAGTCTAAATATTTTAAGATAGCATAATGTTTGCATTATTGATGTAACTAATAAATAAGTAAATAAGATAAGAAAGGAGTAAATTATGAAGAAAAAGAAATTAAAAGTATTCGCTCTTCCTATTGAGGAGTTTGAAAAGAAATATCCTGTTAGCTATTCGATAGTAGTACCAGGAATTCCTGAGGGACATGTGGCAAAGGTAGTTTCTGTACGCCCTTGCTAGACTTTTATAATCTCTGTAGATATGCAAAAGATTAGTAAGAAGTATCCATGTAGAGTAAATACAATCCAAACAGATTGTGTTATTACTCCTTTTTTTGAAAGAAAGAAGGGGGTATTGGTATCAGGATGTGAGGTAGAATCTACTGTTTGGGATACTGGAGCTACCAATACGATTATTTCGTCAGCCGTAATTGATGCTTTGGGATTAAAACCTGTTCGACAAACACAAATCGAGGGTGTCGGAGGATGCATGGACTCATCTGTTTATAAAATAAACATTTATGTAGATGGATGTTTGGAATTCACAGGTATTGAAGCATTGTCTGGTGACATCGGGGATTATGATGTTATCATAGGGATGGACATTATAACTTTAGGTGATTTTGTTATTACAAACAAAGATGATCAAACTTGGTTTGCTTTTCGTTATCCTTCTAGTGAGCATATCGAGTTTTAAAATGATACAACGAAGACTCCTTGTTGCAGATACTACTTGACAAGCATCAGCAACAGGGAGTCTTCGTCTTATTCCTCGTCCTTGTTCAGCTCATCGCCCATACGATACTTAATGTCGTAGTTGATAATGAAGTCGAGTTCTTCTTCTGTAAAGCCGTAATGCTTCGCCAGAAGCTTATCAATTTCGTCGATGATTGGCTTGGAAAGCTTCTTTTTGTACGCAAAAGATAGATTGGTACCACCATTGGTCTTATTCGTGACAAGTCTAGATCTTTTATTGTATAAATCTATGTCAAGTTTTTCTGCCAATTCCTCAATTTTATGGTCATTCATATAATTTAATCTAAATTCCGTGATATTGCTTTCTGTTAAATTAAACATATCATAATTCGTTGAATAGTACCACCAAAATAGATTTGAATTTAATCCTGCCATAATAGCTTGACTTACCTCTTTATTTTCGAACTTTATTTTCTTATTGCTGAGAGAATCTGTACCAAATTCACTCAATAAAAAAATAATCCAATATCTAAGCCCTGCAGATCTATAATGAATATAGTTATTCCCCTCATTTGATATTTCTTTTGCAATAGGGTGATGTGTACAGAATTTTTTATAGATAGACAATTCTTTAATATTAGAAAATCTCCATATACGTTCCTCTGTAACTGTCAAACTGTAGTATAATTGTTTGAAAAGTATTTTGCGACATTCTGTGTCCCATCTCATAATTGCAGTAGACAACGTTTGATTGTTGCATAAATTATTTGTTATTAAAATTGAAACCCTTTGGTCTACTCCTTCAAAGAGTTTGGAAGGGCGAATTTCAAAGCTGCTAACCCATGAATCATACTTGCATACAATATTCCTTAACTTATCCATATTCTTAGCACAGATGGAAGATAACGGAATAATCATTCCAACTATAGCAGTCTTACTTAAAGTATAAGAGCGTTCCATGCAGAAAGCGTATAGATTGCCACAAGATTCCGTTATATAGTTTTTAATGCTATATGCACATTTTTCTCTTTTATATTTTACATACGGCGGATTGCCAATGATAACATCAAAGCCACCATTGCTATGCATGATATGATAATATTCCGCCAGCCAATGGAAAGGCTGGTGGCTGGAGAGCCATTCTTCATACGAAATGCTGGCATCTGATACCATTGAAGAAAAAAGCTTATGGTTCAGCAAGTCGTTAAGCCTTGAAAGCTTTGCCTTGAGCTGCATTTTAGACTCTTTAAACTCACTTGCCTCCTCCTGCGAAGTAAGCTGAAGGTCCTTGAACTGCTCGTAGGCACGAGCCACAACCTCCATCTCCAATTCTACCTTATCCTTGAACTCCTGCTTGGCAAACATGTCGCCATAATTTAAGTCATCATCCAATTCCTTTTCCGTAGCATATCCCACCAAAGTATTGCCGCAACGAATGTTGAAGTCGATATCCGGCAACGGATCCAGACCAAGATTATCGAGTCTTGGATTTACTTCCACTACCGCCACCATTTTCAGAAACAGGCGCAGCTTGGCAATCTCTACAGCCTCTTCCATGATATCAACGCCATAGAGGTTGCGGAGAATGATGCTCTTATAGATAAAGTATTGAATATTACTGCGATACTTCTTGCTAATCTCTTCAAGCTCTGCAACGAATATCTTCTCGTTCTTCTGGTGGAACTCCTCCATGCGGGTAATGCAGATTTCATACAATGGTTCCAGGATGTTCATGGCTGCAAACAGAAAGGCGCCACTGCCGCAGGTAGGGTCAAGGATAGAGACGTGCTGCATGGCATGATAGAAATGCTCTACCAAGAGATGGTCTTCTGTATGTAACAATAAATCGTATGTAAACTGACGGATATCGAGATTGTAGGTGATGAAATCGTTGATTTCGTGAATCTCGCCAGCAGTAATCTTCTGCAGCAAATCATCGCAGCGCTGGAATCGCTCGATGGTTTCTCGCCATATCTCCGTAGGCAGATTGAATGGCTCTGGAGTGCGCTCGTTCCAATGACTTCTGCGCTCCAGAAGTTGTGGTTGGGTGGTATCCACACCTTCTGCTATCTCGCCTGGGATGAGCGAGAGCCAATCTGAAGTATATCCGTGCTTCACGGCATCATAGATGTATTTGTCGCCGCTCAGCTGCAGGGTTTGCCAGATGTATCCCTTTTCCTTGAAATCCTTCTCAGAGGTGGTCTTCTTAACGCTGTCGAAAAGGAAGGGCAGGATGCAGTTCTTGCCTATGTATTCCGTAATGTCTTCTTTGGTGTAGTAGGCTCCCATCTGGGCACGGTCGTTGATGTATTGCTCAAAAATGTAGCCCAGCACGTCGGGGTTGATGTCTTTTCCCGATGCCGTGATGCGGGTATCCAGATGCCAGCGCCATTTATCGAAGAAATCGAAGAGGTGAAGGAATGCCTCGTCGTCGATGTCAATATCCTTGAACATCTTTTCGATGTCGTGAAAATCGAACATGCCTCCGTTCAGATAGGGTATGCGGCCATATTTGCTGAGAAATGCTTCGTTACGCTGGTGCCCATTCAGCCCTTCATGAAAGAGGTGTATCAGGAAACCCTTGTAGAATGACTGGAAGAATTCGTTCTCACCACGCTCTCGCTGCACCATGCTGAGCTTGTCGCGCAGATAGTTCTCGTTCATGTCCAGGAAACCTTTCTTCTGGATAAAATAACAGAACATCAGGCGGTTGAGCATCACGGATGCATACCATTGCTTCTCCTTGTTCTTCTTGTCGTCGGCTATCTCGTCGTTGATGCCTGTGATATATTTCACAAACTGGGTATGCTCTTTCTTGAATCCTGCGTAGAAATCCTTGGTTATCTTCTCTGAATTCACCATGAAGGCTCCCTGGATGCGCTGCTTCACATCCATGATGGTGGTGTCTTCGTTAAGATCGAAGCTCAGGTCGGGAATTTTGGTGTAAAGAAACTCTGCCTGGGCAACGCTGGCATACTCGATGGTTACGATGTCGCGCTTTTCCACTTTGTTTACCGGGGCAACCCACTGGTGATGGAAGCCCTGCTGCTCTATGTAGATGCAGATGTAATCGTGGGCTTGCTGGCGCAGTTTGATGTCTATTTTCTTACAGGTAGAGGCTGTCGGTATCTTCTCTACCAGGCAGGTAAGTATCTGGAAACCATTGCGCTCGGCAATGGCCTCCATCTCGTAGTCTATGTCATCGATATGGGGCACTAGGATATCGGTCATGCCCTTGGGGTTGTTCCATCCCATTTCTGTGACGAACAGTTCCTGGAAACTGGCTTCCTGTATATATTGATTGAATTCTTTTCTTGTCATGTCTTGAATTATTATGAATGTGATTCACTCCATCTCAAACCCATCGAACAGATGATTTTAGGCTCTTTGTTGGAGTTGGTATCTTCGTCGATGATGCAGAGTTGGTTATTTTTGCGCATGTCGAGTACATACTCCACCAGGTCGTCGTTGCTCACGTTGTTCTGTCGCATCATTCTTCCCAGATTAAACTTGGCGGTTTCCTGGAGCGGATAGTTGTAGATGTCGTTGATGGCATATTTCAGCTCTTCCTTGTTCTCATCGGAGAAGAAGAGATCTACAGGCTTTTCGTAATATCGCTCCAATCGCTGGATGATCTTGTAGCGGGTACTGAATCTGCTGCCCAGAATGCCGCCCACATGCGTGTTCTTGTCGCCGATGTTGTCTATGGCTTTCTTCACCAGGTCGTAATGATGGTCGGCTGGTTCCACATTCGGCTCGTCGGCATCGCATTCCATGGCCTGGAGAATGCGCTTCTGCGACTGGCTCACGATTTCGCCCTTGCTGTTGTACCAGGAAAGCACATCGAATCCGCTTCGTGTCTGGGCATAGGTGATGACGCCATCGTTCAGCCTGTCGGTAGTAGCCTTGGTGGCATTGATCATGTTGCTCAGGTGTGGGATGATGCGTTTCAGTTCGGGTTTGGCATCGGTGGCATTCTTCCATATCTGGTATGCCTGTGAAGCCAGATCCACATCGTTGTCGTCCACATCGTCGAGCGAGCCGCTTTTTTCATTATACATATCTCGCAGGTTTTGCTCGTTGCCCTCGAAGAACACCTCGTCGCTTCCCACTACGTTGGCAGCCTCGTTGATGCGGTCGTTCAGGCGCTTGCGCAGCTTGATAACCTGTTCTACACCATCGGCAGGGAAGAAGGAATAACAGACGATGTGGTCGCTCTGCTGTCCGATACGGTCCACACGTCCGGCTCTCTGAATGAGTCGGATAATCGCCCATGGCAGGTCGTAGTTGATGATGATATGCGCATCCTGCAGGTTCTGACCTTCGCTCAATACATCGGTGGCGATGAGGATTCGGCTCTGCTGGTCGGCAGGATAGCTCTTCTCGTTGCTTACTGGTGAGAAATGCTCCACGATGCTGGTGGTGTTCTTGCTGTCGCCCGTAGCGATGTCTATCTGCTCCACATTCTTCTTGCGGAGTTGGCGGCAGAGATACTTGGCGGTGTCGGAATACTGGGTGAAGAGCACGATCTTATCTTTCGGATAGGTCTCTGTTACGAGCTTGTACAGTTCGTTGAGTTTCTGGTCTTCCTTCGTTTTCCATTGTCCGCAGAGCTGAATCATCTTGATGATGCATTGGCAATCCTTCTTGAGATTCTGCTTGAGTGTTCGCTTGAAGTACTTGCTGTTGAGCCAGTTTACATTATTCTTCTGCATCAGCAGTTCATAGTGTTTCTTGGCTTTCTGCTCGTAGTATTCCATTTCGGTAGGGATGATGAGGTCATCGCTGTCCTGGTTATCATCATCCGTATCAAACATTCCGTTGGCATCTTCATCTTCCACGAAATCATCGGGTAGGGAGTTCTCATCGCCGATGGGCAGATTGAGCTTGTTGTCGATGGCATAGAGGAAGATGGCGTTGCGCAGGATGTGGCGCTTCAGGGTGAGCAGGAAGGCGAAACCGCTGCTGTCCATTCGCTTGAAGAAGGTGCTCTTGCAGAATCCCATGATGCGCTGACCAGCTTTTGAGAGGTTCTCGATAAGCTGTTTCTCGGCTCGGGATGCTTCTTCTGCCTTGGCTTCATTCAGATATCTGGTAAGCCCATAGCGTGGCAACAGGAGTTCTTCCATCATCGCTACCATTTTTTCTGAGTAGAGACGGCTATACTGGTCGCCCTGTTGTGTCTTGAACTTCAGGGCTTTCGGTATGCGGTCGGGGAAGTACGATTTGCTTCCATCCGGGAACTGCAGGTATTTCCGCCCATTGCTTTCGTCTGTCAAGGCAAAGTTATCCTTAATGAAGGTGCGGGTGCGGCGAACCAGGAAGAGCTTCATCAGTTCGCTCCAATCATCTGTCTTGTCGCTTTGTTCAAACGACTTGATGCTGCGGATGTGGATGTCGCTATGCCTTCGCTGAAACTCTCGTTCGCCTCCCAGACTTTGGATGTAAGCTTCTGGGCGTATGCCAAGGTCCTGGTCGTCGCTCAGGAAAAGCTTCAGCTGGTTGGCCAGGTCGGAGAAATCCTTGTTATATGGAGTAGCGGTAAGCAGCAGGGTTTTGCAATCCAGTTTATGAATCAATTCCTGGATGTTGTGATATCGCTTTCCGCTGCTGTTGCGCAAGTTATGGCTTTCGTCTACGATAATCAGTCGGTAGTTCCAGGTGTTCTCCACATCAATGGGTTTCTGCATCGAGACGATGTCTGCCTTGAGATCGTATTTCTGCTTGTATTTCGCCCACATGTCCTGCAGGTTGGCTGGACAGATGATGAGGGTGCTGCTGGCGTAGGTCATCTCATAGATTTTGGCGATGGCGCAGGCGGTGATGGTCTTTCCCAAACCCACCACATCGCCTATCATGGCTCCGTTTCGCTTGTCGTTGTTAAGATGCTTGGCTGCAATCTTCACCGCATTCTGCTGGAAATCGAAAAGGGTGTTGCGGAATTCGGGCGGAAGCGTAAACTCCTTGATGCCCGAACGTGCTTCCTGACTGAGATGATACACCGTCTTGAGATAAATATAATAAGGTGGAATATCTTCTTCGCCTGCCCAACTGTTGTCGATGGCATCTATCAATTCGCTGGTGATGTCGATGCAGAACTTGTCGTTCCATCTTGCATCAAACCATTCTGATAGTTTCTCTGCACTGTCGCTATCGGCAAACTCTGCATTCAGCTCTCCCTGTCGGGTTAATCCGGAGTAGGTGAGGTTACTGCTACCCATGATGGCCTGGATGGGGTTGAAGTTGTCATCTGGTCGGTATGCGAGATAGAGTTTGGCATGCAGGGGCTCTCGAAGATAGAGCCTGACGCATACTTTCTCTTCCTTCATCTGTGCGGAGAGTCGGCGGAGAGTCCATTCATCGTTTTTCGATGGGAGTCCCAGCAGGAGCTGCTTCTTGAAGTCTCGGGCTATGGCTATTCTGCATTTCTGCACATACTCAGCATCGGGCAGTTGTTTCTTGCCGGAATAGAGACTTCGCACGAGGTCTTCATCTGGTCGGTGCATGCCTATAAGGAGTCGGCAGATGCGGAATATGCGGTCATTCTGTTCATATAAGAAATCACCGGATAGCTGGTCAACCTCATTGACAATAAGGTTCCAGCCGCGCAGGTTGAAGTAACCTACGCAGAAATCAACGCGCTTTACGCCCACGTTGGAAATAATGCCCTGGAGCCCATCGGTGAACTTGGTTTCCAGGTTGTCATAGATACGAGCCATGTGATTGCTGTTTATAGGGTACAACAATCTCTAGCAGTTTCAATCTTTAGATTTGTTTGCATAATTGGTAGGAGCTTTAAATCTTGTTACTGAAATCTGTAAAATTCTCAAAAATGTCTTTTCCCAGGGGAAATAAAAAGAGCGTACCCGTCATCTCGTTGGATTCCTAAACAAGGCTGCTCCTACCACAGATGGCCTACAAAGAGAAATACAAGAGATGAGGGTACGCCATATTATGGCGCACCGTCTCATACTGTACGTTCTCTTTGTTGAATTTTGCTTTGGTAGGAGCTATTCTGTTTAGAACTTCCAGTCGAATCGATACGAATCTAATCGTTAACCCACGAAAATAGAGCAGGTTTGGCATTTGCCTCGCCATACTTAGGGACAAAGGTACTACAAATTCTTGGATTGACAAAAAATAATCTCATTTTTCTTTGCGATTTCCAAATAAAAGCGTAACTTTGCAAGCGTATATACGTTTTTTAAAGGGAAATATATGGGTGCAGTATATGTAATACAAGGTATATTGATTTATATTTATGCTTTTGACCATTAATAAATTGAAGATTATGATACTAACAGTTAAAGATGTAGATTATTTAGGAGATTATACTCTTCTTTGTACCTTTAATGACGGGGTGACGAAGAAGGTTGATTTGCAGCCTCTTTTGAAATATCCGGCATTTGCTGAATTGAAGGACAAGAAAAAGTTTGTTCAATTTGGACTCGACCAAACTATCTTCTGGTATAATGGAGCTGATATTGCTCCGGAATATCTCTATGATAATGGGGGTATTGCTTAAAGGATTTCTTTCGCAGGTGAGAACTTTTAATATTCAAGAAATTAGCCTGTGTTATCGAATCTGAAACAAGCCTCTTTTGAGGTTGGTTTAAGCCTTACGTAACGTTTATTTCAGGCTTAAACCAACTCCAAAAGAGGCTTGTTTCAATTGGTGGGGAGATGCTTTTGAGGGGCAAAAGAGCCCTACTTCCGATGAAGGAGCTTCTCGATGATGTGGCAGTTGAGCTGCTTGCCGATGAACTGCATGTAGTAGTGCGTGATGCAGTCGGGCTGGATGTCGCGGCGGCGCTCCATGTTGCGAAGCTTGCTCAGCTGAGTGGAGGGATGGTTCGGGGGCTTCGTGCCGATATGGGTGAAGAAGTCACGGTACAGGCGGGTGAGCGGGATGTCTCGCTGCCATTCATCCACCGGACGGTCCTGATTGGCATTATACACCAGTTCTATCAGCCAGCGCTGAGGACAGCGCCAGGTATATTGAGCAGGACTCTGACTCATCAGCCAGTGATAATCTTCCACCAGCTGCTGGTGGGCCTGCAGTTTCAGATTGCGATATTCTTCGTTCGTCATAATTCCAAGAAATTTGATGATATTCCTATACCGCCCACGGCTCCACATCCTTCGGCAGTATCTTGCGCTGAAGGCGCTCGGCAATGCAGTCTTCCTCCGAATCGCGCTCGTCATACCTGCCGCACGGCTGGCGAACATACAATACCTTGCCCGGCTGGCAGAACTCCTGATCTCTCACCTTCAGCATTTCTACGATGGTATACGACTTGCCCTCTTCCGGCTTGTTCATGCGCCTTACCGTGAACAGGAAATCGGCGAGGTTAGCCCACTGGGCACTGCCCGCAATGGAATAGATGTCGAGCGGAGGAAACGACTCATGACCGTCCTTGTACTGGATTCTCGGGTGAGCTACCACTATCGTCCATACCCGTCGGGCACGGCTCCATGCCTGCAGCTTCGTCAGCATCAGCCTCACCTTCTCCGTCTCCGTGGCTCGGCTGCCGCCCTCCGTCATGTCGATGAATACGTAGGGGTCTATCACCAGGAAGTCGAGGCCGTGCTTGCGCATGTCGCGCTCAGCCATCGCTATGATGTAGTCGCTGTCGGGCAGGCGCGTCTTCGTGTCGAAATCCACCATGTGCTGCGTCAGGTAGCTGATAACCTTGCTGTTCACCTCCCTGGCATCTCTCTCCTCCATAGTCTGGTCCATGCTGGCGGTGTCTTCCACTCCCAGTGCCACCCTCGCTATCTCCCTGACGTGCTTCGCCTTGACAGGTTTTTCGAAGGAGAAGAACGCCACGCGCTTCTGGCGCTGGAACATCAGATGTGCCATCATGCAGTTCAGAAAATCAGTCTTTCCGGAGTTCGGGATGCCCGTCAGGATGATGAGTCCGCCGTCGGAGGTAGGGTGGAAGATGCGGTCGGTGAGCATGCCCATGCCCACGTCATATCCCTTGTCGTAGTTGCCCATCATCACCTCCAGGATATCGGGTTCGTGCTGGTGCAGGTCGTAGATGTCCTGTGCCGCCACGTCTTCCGCCTCCTGTATGATTCGCCTCACCTCGTTGGCTCCGAAGGCGGCATAAACGTCGCTGATGTCCTTGCGGTTGCCGGAGAGATGCACCACCTTGGCGCGTGCGGTATAGGCGTTGAGCAGCGCCTTCACCATGCCTCTGCCGGGTCGGTCGGTATCTCCGCAGATGATGATTTCCTCCACCTGGGCTATCCATTCCTCGAAGGCCTCGTGGCTCTCGTCGATGTTGGTCTGGGCGCCGTTGGCGATGCTCAGCACGTAGGGGAATCCGCAGCTCATCAGCGTCAGTCGGTCCTTCTCGCCCTCGGTGATGATGAGCTGGCTGACGGGTTCGGCATCGGGACGGATGGGGTTGATGCTGTCGATGCCGTAGGGGGCGCAGGGCTTGGTGGGCGACTCCTGTGCGAAGTCCTTGGACCATTCTCCGGTGATGGGGTTGAGGACGACGGAGCGGAATTTCACGTTGATGATCTTGCCGTCCAGATAGTTGCAGTAGGCGATGGCGGGGACGAGGGTGATGCCGTGAGGGTCTTCGCTCTTCTCGTCGTCGGCTTTCTTGTGCATGTAGGCGCACATCACTCCCGCTTTCTTCACCGTTTCGGGGTCCAGTTTCATCGCCAGGATGTAGCTCTTCACCTGGTTCTGCAGGACTTCAATTTCCTTGGGCTGGAGCAGTGGGCGTGCCTTGGGACAGGTGATGGCGAGCTGGGGCGAGTGGAAATGCTCCAGGAACTGCTGGCGTTCCTCGTCGCTTTCCAGGGGGTAGATGGGGTAGAGCCAGGAGCGCACCTCCTCGTTGATTTCCTTGTAGTCGCTGGATACCATGGGCACGTAGTTCTTGTCCTTCTGCTGGTTGGCTTTCTGCTTGATGGCTCTGGCGTAGTAGGCTCCGTCGATGCGTGAGGATTCCTGGTGGTTGAGGGCTTTCATCTCCTCGAGCATGCCGCTGCAGTTGCATCTCCAGCAGTGGAAGTATCCGTTGCTTCTCTTCACGAAGCATCTGCGGCTGCTGCATTTGGGGCAGGTAACCTGGACGTCGAGTCCGCCCTTGGTGATTTCTTTGATGGCGTCGGTGGTGATGGCCTGCAGGTTTTTCAGGGTTACGGGTTGCTCTTCGGGATAGCCGGAGTTCTCGTTTGTGGCGTCGATGTCATCGGAAGCATTTTGGGCGATTCCGTTGTGCTGTTGTTCGTACTCGAGATAGAGCTTTCTTTTTTCATCAGGAATCTTTTCCTTGATTTCGGGGAAGTCGGTAGCGTAGTATCGTGGCTTCTCATTGTGAAAATCTTCTTGTTTCATAGGTTGATATTGAATTTGCGTTTAATGATTGTTGTTTTTAGGCACGGATTATACGGATTTTTTTGCTGTGATTATGGTCGCTTTACTTACATTAGCGTCATAAATCCGTGCAATCCGTGCCTTATCTATGTCCTAGGCTACTGGTTCCACTTCTTGGCAAACTTGTTCCATGCTGCGGAATCCGAAGGTCTTGGCGGTGCCTCATTCGGTATTCGGATCTGCTTGATGGTTCCGTTTTTGTTCCTGACGTCGTAGAATCTCTGTTCCGTAGCCTTGTCCTGGTATTCGTAGGCGGAGATAGGTCGGTTCTGTCGAATCATCTCGGCAGCGTGCTGCATCAGGTAGAGCCGGATGTCGCTGACGGCAGCAGAAATCTTCTTCTGCATGAAATCTTTTTGGATGAGATTCTAGATCCAGCAGCTCTGTCCCAGCAGCGTAGGAATCTTCATCATTCTTTCGCTGTGCTCCAGGAGGTAAGGGTAGAGGTAGGCGTTGAAGAACTGACGGGTAGCCATGGTTGCGGGGCATGCCGCCTTCTTGTCGATGTATAGCTCCGGCATCAGCTTCAGCGTAGTTTCGTTGATGGTTTCCACGATGTTGGTGTAGGCATCCTGGTCGGTAGCGATGTATTTGATGAGCGACTTGGCTGCGGCTTCGATGCGGGCCTTCTGTTCGGGTGAAAATTGATTACCCGGATTTCCATTTTGTGCAAAACGGCTTCGGCTAACATTATTGCTATTATTCTTTTTAATATTTTTCTTAATATATATATTATTATAATTATAATAGCCGACGCCGTTTTGCATGTTTTCGTTCGAATTTTCGTCCGAAATCTGCTCGTTTTCCACCTCATTTTCCTTCGCCACATGCCAGATAGGAGAGTAGAAAGCCATAAGATTCTGCTCGGTATGATAGCACCTTTTGTTCTTCCAGATGAAGCCGAATCCCGTACTTTTCAGTATGGCCTCGATAAAGCTGTGACGGCTATGGAAGTTCATTCCCTTAGCTATCTGACCGAACATGTTTCGGTCGTATACTTTGTCGAGATTCATCCACGCCGGTTCCCCGAAGTAGAGCAGCAGGATCTTGCGGATATTGGAATCCGTAAGTCCATTCGTATGCCATGTTGCCATCAGTCTGCGAACCAGTTTGATGTCAACTGTAGTAGTGAGCGGCTTGATAGTGAAGTCGTTCCCGGCACTGTATCCCGTGCCTCCGGAATTGTCATTTGTTTGTGTTGTCATCATAATTCAATTTGTTTATTGTTTGAAATTTTCTTCTTTGTTATTTCGGGATTTCAGATATCGAGCAATCTTGTCGAGATCTTTTCCCTGTTCCTTCAGTTCGAAAGCCAGCTGCATATCCTTGCCAAAATGCTTGATGAATTTCTGTTTCAGTTCCTCTTCTTTCTTCTTTGCCAGTTCCGAGATAGCTTCTTCTTCGGCTTTAGATTTTGGTAGAGGAAGTCTGTAGGTTATATGATTCTTGACGATATTTTCCCATTCTATGGCTAAGCCTATGGATAAACGGAGGTTAGAAGAATCAATTAAACTTGAATATCTGTTCTGTACTACACGGTTAAAGAAATTATCACCCAAATGAACCTTCTTACTGAAGTCGTTCGGATTGATTCCTCTGTCACCGTAGTGGAAGAACTGCTGTAGAAAGTCCAAGGCTGCGTTGTTGTGGCGCAATCTCATTTCATCAATGCAATCCATGCATGCTTTCTTTTCCAGCTGTGTTAGTTCGATTTCTTCTTTGCATTTGTCTTTTTTCTTCATATTGTTGTGTTGTTAATTGTTAGTTATTTTTCAACTACGAAGTTACAAAGAAAGCGTTGAATATGCAAATTTAGTTCACCAACTAGCTTGGTGAACCTTTAACTTACAATAACACAATTTGCAGGGTTTATACGGAATATATGCATACCCTTTGTTTTAAGGAGTATTTTTTTCTTCTCCATCAGGCTTCCGCAGAATGTTTTTTGAAATGAATAATATGCGAGATTTAACATAAATAATTTGGCGGTTTCGGATAAATGGTTTATTTTTGCAGGTGAGATAGGTTAAAGTAAGGAGGTTGCTATGCTTCTGTTTTTGCAAAAAGTGTTATATGGCTATGGATAAAGTTTCATATTGGAAAGAACTGGCTGACTACGATGTAGATACAGCTGAAGTTATGTACAATGGAGGTAGATGGTTGTATGTAGGTTTTATGTGTCATCTGGTTATAGAGAAGACCATCAAGTCATATTGGTGTGCTAAAAAACCGGATGATGTGCCATACATCCATAATCTCTTGAAGTTGGCGCAAAGTTGCGGACTAGTTTCAAAAATGTCTCAACAACAGTTGAAGTTCCTTGCTGAATTAATGCCAATGAATATTGAGGCGAGATATCCTTCTTATAAAGATGAGTTGGCAAAGAAGCTGACACCTGAATATTGTAGAATTTTAATAAACAGAACAAAGGAGATGAAACTATGGATAGAGAGCATGCTTTAATGATAGTAAGATGTTACAAGGAAGCCATACTTCCGCTGGTTTCTGATGCCAAGGTGTATCTGTATGGTTCATGTAGCAGAAATGAAGCTCGTAAGGACAGTGACATAGATGTTGCTGTTGTCATACCCAAGCTTCAAGGTGATTGGTTGGATACAACCTCTTCTCTGTGGCTTGCTACGCTCGACATAAATACGTCGATAGAGCCTGTATTGATAGAAGAATGTAATCCTTCACCATTATACGAAGATATCTTGCGTAATGGAATTGCTGTATGATGCGGAATTCAACTAAAATAACGAAGAAAATATGAACTTAAGTGTTGTTTCTGCAAAATATGTGGTGCCATTAAAGGTTGAATTGCACTTTAATGATGGTACCGTTAAGACTTGCGGTAGCGTTTTAAAAAGAAAATAAAGAATAATACTCATTAATAAATTATATGATTATGATGGATTTTACTTTATCAAATTGTAAGGACTTGGATGTTCGCAAGGTTACTTGCGGCATCAGAGAGTGTAAACTAAACTGTGTCAAGCTACAATAAAAGTAGTTTAACACAGTTTT